>Ga0316204_10000208_pt1 | contig 241222 bp, 195 predicted proteins | sample 6monrhotite_MG_2_FD_205661 | JGI IMG/M metagenome (GOLD analysis project Ga0316204, IMG submission 205661) | Microbial mat bacterial communities from mineral coupon in-situ incubated in ocean water Damariscotta River, Maine, United States -... | ecosystem: Environmental > Aquatic > Marine >...
TGTTCGAACGTCTTTCGTGAAGACTGGATCTCGGTCCATGATGAGCTTGGTCTTTCCCGTGAGGAAGCCGTCCTCGCAGTCAAGAAGGTTGCGTACGGCTTGCTTCATCCAAGCGCCGGTCGGCTCTCGCGCGATGCCGCAGATCTCGACGCGGCGACTCGCCAGGTCGATGACGATCAAAACGTGGTAGCGGACGAGGCCTCGCAGCGTGAGGGCCTCCACTGTCAGGAAGTCCCAAGCTGCAATCGCGCCCCAATGCGCTCGGAGAAACTGGCTCCAAGACATCTGTTTCTTGCGGCTGGGAGCGGGCTCTATGCCCTGCTCTTTCAAGCGCTGTTGGATAGTGGCCCGCCCTATCTCGTGCCCAAGCGTCCTCAGCACGTCTCTAAGCCGCGTGTAGCCCCACGTCGGGTGTTGTCAACGGCCATCGACAACACAAGGGCTCTGAGCTCGTCTACGGTGCGAGGACGCCCGGGTCCTCGACGCTTTGAGCCGTCGTACTTCGCAGCAACAAGCTGGCGATACCAGCGCTAAATCGTGTCAGGCGTGACGATGCATCCCAGAGCAACGAGACCGCGACGACCAACAAGCTTGCCCCGTCGGGCCAGCCGACGGCGTTGCGAATCCGTGAACTTGATCTGCGTTCCGCCAAGCTGCTCTCGAAGCACCTTGTTCTCTTCTTTGAGATACACAATCACCTCACCCTGCTCTCGCTGTAGCCAACCTGCGACCATAGCGATGACGAAGTGCAACGACCGGATTTCCACGGCCAAAACCTAACTCGATCATTCGCAATTGTCCGCGATGACCATCATCGCTGAACAGCGAAAGTCTGCGGTATCATGGGCCGATCGAATATCCGGACACCACGGGATTGGGTAAAGTGCTCCTTGGACGCAGAAGACCTGGCAGAGCTGCACGCCTGTGGCGAGTAGCATGCATCCAACGCTGCATGCTTCGATTACTCGCTAGCGGTTGTCCAGGTCACGGTAACTTCGGTTGGCAAGCTGCCACCAAGAACGTCTTGGAGTGCCGTGCTCACAGTGAGCGTATACGTTGTGCTTGGCGCGAACTCCTCGTCGAGGGAAACGAACAGCAAATAGGGGTCATCCCAGACCTCAACGTTTGCTGGAATTGAAGAGACACCGTTGGAAACTGCTACTGCCCCTAGAGTGTCCGTGTTGATTGCGGCGTTGAAGGCCATCGAAATAAACTGGCTTGCAAAGAGAGGAACGTCTACCTCTCCGTCCGCGGGAACGGAGCGGAGCATCGTGAGCGTATCCGTGTGAAAACGAACGAGGCTTACGTCTCCATCAGAACAGGTTTCAGTGATGAGCCCCCCAGGAGGGGCACAAATACGATTGCCATCATGATCAACAACGTCAGGTCGAAACTGAATGTGGCAATCTGCATTCGTAGGAAGCCCCAAGGCGTCTTCGGGAAACAGAACGATCGCGGGGCCCAAACTCCTGTGACCTAAATCTTCATCGAAGACCTGGCTCCCAACATTGGACAGATGACTCAATCGCCCATCCAGAGGAACTGACACCTCATCACAAATTAGCTCAACGCCATACTCAGTAATGTTCGGAGACGGATTGTGATCATACAAGCGGCGATTATCGGGCAGACCATCATCATTGTTGTCGTAGAAGCCAACAGACCTGCCACCAACCATGCAAATCGTCGAGCATTGGCTCAGAGGAGGGTTGCTATCTGCGCATGCCGCTAACTCGCTGGGTGTCGTCTCCGGCGGAATTCGGCTGCGACTGCCATCAAAGCACTCAATGTCTTCCAAGGCATAACTGGGAATCTGCTCGTCGAGAACAATGCGAATCTCCTGGCCGATTTTAGGAAACGCATTAGGGACGGTTCCATCATCATCGGAAAAGTACTCATGACTGTGTTCTCCAAAGGCCAGCCGCCCAAGCTGGCCAGTATATCTCGGCCCGTCTTCACTCGGCACGACTACGGCCTCCACTGCCAGCACCTGTCGAATCATCGGGGGCCCTTCTGGATTTAGGGCGCGGCTTGGGCCCGCATCGGCTACATCCACAGAGCCTGAGTCCGGTGGGCTGGATACGTCAGATGAGGTTCCTCCGCATCCAAGCGTGCAAATGATAGCGGCAAGGATAGATCTTAGGCTCGAAGCCCTTGTGATGTTGATGTGCATGTACTGAAGCCCTGTCAACAGACTCGCACAGGCTGCGAGTAAAGTCCGACCAAGAGCATGTCAATCTCTGGCCTCGGAGTGATTCGGTTCTAATGCCCGCCGAAGAATCGGCAGCTAGACCTAGGACTTCTACGCTGTCCACGGACACCCTAGTCTACGTAACGGACATTATGCGACCCAATAATTCCTAGTAGGAATTCCTAGGCCTATCACGTACTCACAGCGTCAACAATGCCCTTAGCTTACTAGGGCAGTGCACGCACAGCAAGTCGTGTTTCCTGCGGGGACGTATCAGATGGCGCGGCAATACGGAGCTCGCTGCGAAGAACTCTGACTTGGCCTCACGTCCTACTGTCTAGTGCTCGCTGAGGTTGCCTCGGTGGGCATCGCTGCGTGCGGAGCATGGGACGGTAGGTAAAAGTGGCCGACTTGGCCAACTGATTCGGTCGACTGTTGGCAAGATTCCGTCACACCAGGAGTGTTGAGCACGGCTCGGCGAAACGTTCTTCGGTTCGGGTGTTTTTGGAACGACGGCGTAGCAACAAGCAGTGCTGGCGGCCAACGAGGCGAGCCGGGGCGCCCCTGCGCCTGTCGCAGAGCTTGGACCCAGTTTCTAGGCGAAACGTGGCCTCGCGAGGACGCGACAAGCATGCATTTCCGAAGCAAAGCACTGCGCTCAGCCAGTTTCTAGCTACGCGCTTTTCGAAAACGCAGCTTAATGCCGCCTAGGCTTGGTGCGCTCGTACGATGTCAAAGTGGAACTCAACAAGGAGGCACGTACCTCGGTCCGGATGTAGTGTGTAGTTGTGATTTTGTAGTCGGGTGAGTTGATTTGATTATTCACCTTCAGAGGTCATCCCTCCATCGGGTGACTGGAGAGCGTACTCGGACGGCGGCGAATCAAAGCCATCCCAGAACACCCAGAGCCTCTTGCAGCTACGACATCTCAGAAACGACGACATCTCCTGATAGATTACTTCTGCATCAACAGCTCCAGTGAACTTTTCAAAATCCGGATCAGACAGAAACTTCCATTCAATCGGGTTTGGTATCGCACTCCAGGAGAGCTTATCACCGCATCGGCACAGTATGGCTGGCATGAATAATCTCCCAACTATGATCACTTCTTTAAGGTTATCCGCGCCTGCCCCTTTGAGTCTACCCATCACGTTCCCCAATGCATCCAGAGAAACTTTCGATTTCGTCAGATCCAGCACGATGCCACTAGCCTGAGAGTTCTTGCTGCGCATTGCGGAAATGATTCGATTGACCGGACGTATTGAGCAGCCCAAAGAGCCAATGCTTGCGCCGCCGCTCAACGCATCGGTCTCACAGCCTGCGCTGAGATTGTCCGAGCGCTGTCCGGAGTTCTGGCAACGCTAGAGTCTTTTGAAGATCTCTCTACCGTTGGCGTGTGCATGCACATTCCACTCAGCAGTCTGAACCGAATCGACAAGCCCCAGAACCACCGCGGTATCTCCGGCATCCGGGAGCTCTCAAAAAACCACGGGCCCCATCCGCGTCCTATCCGGAATCACGATCGACTCCATCAAGCAGCGTTCCGGTGATAGTACCGAAGCAATCCACCGAGACGTTCGCGGCATTGGATCGACGCTGTCATGTTTTCGTTTGCTGGCGGGACGACGAAACGACCTGCAAGCCCCTGATGTGGACGTTCCCGATTGTAGTGCGCAACGTACTCTCGAACCGCCAAACGCAAATGCCCTTCACCAAGCAAGATGAGCTTGTTCAGGCACTCGGATTTTATACTGAGAACGAACCTCTCCGCGAAGGCGTTCAGGTTTGGGCTCCTTGATTCCGTATCATTCCAGATTCGAAACGAGCATACCCGCGCTGCTTACTGGGCACACGAAGACGCTTGTATGCAGAAGATGCTCGGGCGACATCTTCTGGGCTTGCGCGACCACCTTGAGTCTGCGCCTCACTGTTCATATCAGCTTCCATGGGTTCGTCCTTCCCAATCTGCCCTACGTCATTGGTGTTTGCTTTGGACGAAGTGACCTCAGTGCATGCGCAGGCAGCAATGCAGAGGGTGGACACAAATTGGAAAAATGCGAAGCCTGTCATACCTCTCATCCTAGTCGAGTCTCGCATCCACAACATCAGAATTGTAGGCACTGGGGTAGTCTGCCGTAGACGTTCCTCGGTACCCTCACCTCTATCACCTCAGTAAGATCCGAAAACCTCTTATCCGCACGAAATGTCTCTGCACCCTGCCGGCTTTCCGAAAACCACTTACTGTCCATCGACCGACCATCAGGCTTGGGTCGTAGTCCGTTGAGGCCTCATGCGGGACTATCTGGTGCTTAGCAGTCATGTCGTGGCCCTTATCGGAGCAAGGCCGTCGAGGTTGCTAGCTCTTTCGTCCCGCACCGCGGGCTACCCTCAAATGCCGGTGATTATCGCCGAATAAGAAGCGTCCACTTTGGGCGGGGAATTCAAGCCCCAGCATTCCCGTTTCGGGAACTTTCATATTCGCTCCCCCACAATCACCCGACCGCCTTCTTCATCTTCGCCTTCATCCATTACGGGCTCCCCTTCTTGTCGAACTTGTTGAACATACTCTTCTCTCCTTTTGGCTTACCAAGATGATTGAACATGCTCTCGTCTTCGCTTGAGCGCGGCTTTGTTCGTTTGCCCTTTTGGGGCCGAGCACCTTTGCGAGCGACGGACTTCGCTGTCCTACGAAGAAGCTGGATTTCGCACATCGGCGCGCGTGCCGAGATTTCACAGGCGTAGACACCAGCGAATCGTGGATCGTCGACCGTCACAACGGTGGAGCCAATCGGCAGCTCGATGGTCGCAGGAGTAACGGAAGAGTTATCGCCGATGTGAACTACTAAGCCATCAATCCCCTGCCCTTCAACCGTTGCCACAAGGCTTGCTGCAACGCTCAGGGGGGCGCTGCCTGCGTCGACCACATCAACTGCGCCGACTGGTGCTACGGAGTCGCGAGGCGGCTCTGTGAGCTTCTGCGTAGCGACAGCCGATAGGTCCTCTGCTGAGGCCACGGAAGATGGCTCCACTCCCCTGCCCCACAGCATGTATGCAACGGCTGCAAGGACTAAGGTTGCGACAATCGCAGGAGCCACAAACGAACGCTGCGGCTTTGACCGAACTACCTCTTCGGTGGTCGAGACATGCGCCTGTCTGGGCGGAGTTTCCTCGAGCGTTCGAAGAAGGTTGGGTTCGGCAGCAGGAGTAAATGGCGTCAAGAGGATAGGAGTTTCCATGTCACCATCGGAAACGCGCGCCCACTCGCGTAGCTCAGCTTCCGTGGCATCACCGGCGAGAACCGGTGCAGTCGCATCAGCAATGCCAACCTCCATGGCTCGTACAAACTCTGTCACCGATGCAAACCGATCTTCTGGCTCGTATGCAAGTGCCTTGGTAATTGCGTCGACGACCGAGTCGGGCACAGCAACAATCGTTTTCACATCCCGCAACGGAACAACAGAGTTGTCATAGATCCGCTGGTCGATTGTGTTTGCGAGTTCCCGGCGATCTGCGCTCCCCTCTTCGCCATCACGCGCACCTGGGCGCATTGCCGTCAGCATGAAATAGAAGCAAGCGGCAAAGGCCCACTGGTCGCTTGCGGTCACCGGGTTGCCAGAGAGTTGCTCTGGAGCTGAGAAGCCCGGTGAGCCGATTCTCGTACCTTCTGCAGTGAGATAGGAGTCCTGCATTCGGACAATTCCAAAGTCCAGAACCGTCGCTCGCTGCCCCTCCGCATCGATGATGATGTTGAGTGGCTTTATGTCGCGGTGGATGAGCTTTCGCTCATGTGCGGCATCGAGAGCGGATGCAACTTGCTGAGCAACGACGAATACAGCGCCCCACCCTCCCCTTTCAAGAAGTTCGTGAAAGGCGCGATTGAATGTTGCGCCCTTCGCCTCCGCCATCACAAGGAACGGATAGTCACCATGCGAGGAGTTCTCGTAGATACGAGGAATCGCCTCGTGCTCAAGCTCATGGAGGGCTTCGCATTCTAGGCGAAAGCGCTGACGAAGCTTGTCGCCCATGCGTCCATGCGGTCCGTCCGGGTACACCAGAACTTTTAGGAGTTGAGGCTCTGGGATTGGACGATGGATATTCTTGACTCGATAGACGGCGCCCATGCCTCCTGCTGCGAGCGGCTCTATTACACGATACGTGTTGTCAATGATGGTGCCGGGGGAGAGGTTAGACGGGTCAAACCGCACTGCTTTCTCGAGATGCTCAAGCATCTCGCCGGCATTAGAGAAACGCTTAGCCGGGTCGAAGCGAACGGCGCGCAAGAGCTGCTCTGCCAGGGCCTCGTTAACTCCGGCATCTTTTCCCTTTGGGTGCTCTTGAAGCAAGAGCAGCTCCCTGCCGCTTGCAATGCGATCTTGATAGTCGGCAATCGGTATCGGTTGTCGTCCCAGAATCATTTCGTAGGCAACGAGGCCAATCGCAAATACATCATTCGCAGGCGTTGCTGGATCGGGAATCGGCTTGTACTGCTTTGACTTTGGGATGCCTCAGGTGCCCTGCCCTTCCCCGCGCTCCTTCTTCTCGATTGCAGGGATACCTGAGTGCACGATGGAGAGGCGCTTCGAGCCAAGGCAGAGCACTCTGATTCAATAGCCAGCGCTCCGAAGCAAAGCGAAGCGCAACGAAGCAAAGCGAAGCGCAACGATGTAGACAACAAAGGAGCAGGATGCTCTGCCCCAGAGCAAAGCACTGTGCTTCAGTGAGCAGCACAGCGAAGCGCAACGATGCAGGGGCGCTCTGCTCCAAATCAAGGCGAAAAGGCCGCCGCTCCCCCGACCCCGTAGCTTCTTCACGCGGCTGGCATCCGACCGCTCTCGGGCAATGGTGCGGCACCGACTTGACGGTCGACGTATAAAAACAACTAGTTACCATACTTTCAGTTGACATCACAGATGACATAGTGACATTAATGATGTCATGAAGGTGTCAGAGCAAACCTACAAACTCATTTGGCTGTCGCGCCCTTTGATGCAGGCGGCGGAGGCGGCGGTTGAGCGGGGCCTAACCGGCACCGGATTGACCGTGAGGACGCGGGCCGTTCTTGAAATCATCCTCGCTCATGGCGAAGCAACCGTGCCTGACATTGCGCAGAAACTGGAGATCAAGCGGCAATATGTTCAGGTGATGGTGAACGAGACACTGGCGGAGGGCCTAACTGTCCGGCTTGAAAACCCACGTCACAAACGCTCCCCCATCCTTGCATTGACCGACAAGGGACGTGCGTTGATCGCAGATGTGGTTCTGCGCGAGATGAAACTCGTGGGATCCATTGGTTCGGGGCTGGACCCGGCTGATGTGGAGACCGCTCTCAAGGTCGTCACGGCGCTAACCGAGAAACTGAAAGCGGAAGTCGCAAATGCTTAGCGCGATTTGGATTGTGCCCGCCCTCGCCCTTCTTGGCGCAGCTGTCTGGTTTGCAAATGGGATCAGGCAGATCGGTCAGGTTAGTTCGGGCGCCCCCATTGGCGCGTGGACTGAGACAGCACTGCTCTTGATCGACCTTCAAACGGTTTTCTGGGACGGAGGCTCCTTCGACACAGCCGCGAAAGCGGAGGCCGTGGAACAAATCTTAGCTGAAGTGGCTGCGGCCAAATCAAATGGGATACCCGTCATTGCCGTGCGCCAAGAATGGTCTATTCCGTCCACAAAGGCCGTCGCAAAACTGTTGATGAAGGGGCAAGCGGTTGAAGGAACAGCGGGGCTTGAGCTTGCAGCACCGTTTCAAGACCTTGCCGACCATGTAGTCGTCAAGCGTGTTCAAGATGCGTTTGAGACCAGAGAGCTCGACAGATTGCTTGGGCAACTCGGCGTCGGAAAACTTCGCATTGCTGGGCTGGACACGAACTATTGTGTGGCCAAGACAGCGCTTGCCGCACGTCAGCGGGGATATGCGGTTGAGATCATCAAGCGGGGGGCCTTGTCGGCAGATCAAGGGAATGCTGAGAAAACACTCGAAATGCTCCGCGGTGAGCAAGTGACACTGCGATAGGCCGGATGGCATTTACCGATAGCGGGCATCACATTCATCGCTGCAAATCCACGCGTCGTCTGCAAGCACGACCAAGTCGCCGGTGGAGAAATTCCTAGATAGCCGGTGGAGAAATGCTCCCGCTGAGCATCGAGTTTGAGGCCTCTACGAGTACGAATCCGGCCCCGCCGCCGCCGCCGCCAGCGCCGCCGTTTTCGGGTTTGTTGACCGAAGTGCCATCGAGTACGGATCCCGCAGAACCTGAGCCGCCATCGGAGCCCGTTGGTGAGCTGCCGGCACCACCCAAGGCGGGAATCGCATTGAGGCTTCCCGGCTGGCCATCGGTACCTGGATCGCCATCACCGGATCCTTCGCCACCGCCACCGCCATTGGCTGCCACGGCGCCCGAGACAAGGACGGTCGGTGCCTCTAAGAAAATGTAGCCTCCCGAACCGCCACCACCGCCACCAGCGTCGGCAAATCCACCGCCGTTCTCGCGGCCGCCACGCGCCCCTGAACCACCTGCTTGCAGACCGCCGCTCACGACGACTTGTGTCCCGGAGGATAAGTAAATCGCGCCACCGCCAACGCCGCCATCGCCACCATCGTCTTCGCCATCACCACCGCCGCCACCAGGGCAACCGCCAAGTGGACTCGTCGGAACGGCGCTCGCTGCAAGGCCACCTGGACCGCGTGCGCCTTGATTTGCGCCATCGCCATTGCCAAGGCCACCGGTTCCTCCCGCTCCTTGAAAGCCGCCGCCGCCGCCGCCGCCGGCCCCGCCGTTGAGGTCACCGCCGGAGCTGCCACTGCTCGCTTGGCAATCGCTTCGAGCACCAGCACCGCCACGACCAACGTCCAGCACACCCTCAATCGACAGCGTTCCAAAGGCGCCAATCGCGATCGGATATTCACCATCTGCCCGAAGCGCGCTTGCGGTGCCCAAGACAAAGGAGTCGGTCATGAGAACGCGAATCGATCCGTTGAGCGCCGAGACAATCGCGCTTTGCGTATCGATGGGCGTTCCCGACGGATCCATCAGGACGCCGTTGTCGGTGTCGAATGTGTACGTCCCGGTTTCGGTTAGAGCTAGCTCGCCACTCGTGGGATCGATGGCGCACGCGTTGAAGAGCGAGGCGAAATTTTGGCAACCGGGATCGCCATCGGGGGTGTCTTCCGCTGCATCCTGGTCACCATCTGGGTTGGTTCCAGAATCCGAACTGGCGAGCTGATTCGAGCCATCAAAGGCGCACGCAGATGCCCCGAGGAAAGCAACCACAACTACTGCTCGGGCGCGCATGGGCCACCATCTTATTATGTGCTCGCCAGACCCAGAACCTAAAACTGCGGAGAACTGCACAATGCAGCCAAGGCAAAACACAACTTGCAGCGATTCGCGCAACACTTGGTGCAGATTCGGGATAGTTTTGGACCATGAAGCTGCTTCTCGCCGTTGCCCTCGGGCTACTCGCTGCCTGTGAAGGCGAGCCAACTGACTTGGATACCCTCGCCATTCGCGGTCGGGTTTTTAACGATGTGGACCGCAGTGGATTGCAGGATGGGAGCGAAGTCGGTCTTTCGGGGATCACGGTCTACGTCGATCTAAACCGAGACGGCATCCAAGATGCGAGCGACCCCTCTGCAGTTACCGATGGCGAGGGCAGCTACGCGATTCGCGGACTTGCGCCCAATACCTACCTCATCCGCCAAGCGCTGCCCTTCGGGTATCGCAATGAAGTCGATGCCAATGCCCGCGTCGCTAGCAATACTCGCAAGGCCGAAGCTCCCGAAACCGGCATGGGTCGATCGCCCATAATTGGGGGCGCAGATGTGGACGCCAACAACTACCCGTTCATGGTGAGCGTTGGCAGTGGAAGCAGCTCAGACTTTTCCCAATTCTGCGGAGGTGCTCTCGTCAGCGACGAATTCATTATCACAGCGGCCCACTGCAGCGAAGGTGCCGAGCCAAGTGATGTTTCCGTGATGCTCGGTTCACAACTCGCTGATGAGGGTGGTCTTGTCGTTGGTGTGTCTGCAATTCGCATTCACCCAGACTGGACGGGGGAGACCAGCGAGGGCTTTGATATCGCTCTTTGGCGCCTCGACCAGCGCCTTGACTTAGAAGAACTCGGACTGCGCACCGTGGACCTCATGCGGCCACAGGACGAAGAGTTCGCGGCCGCTGGCGCACTTTCCACAACGATCGGCTGGGGAGTCACTGACAATCCAAGCTCTGCCTTGCAAGAGGTGCACGTACCAATCACAAGCGACCAACAATGCGCCGATGCGTATCCGCAAGTGAGCACCTTTGAAACTCAAATCTGCGCTGGTGCCCCAACCGGCGGGCTCGACTCCTGCCAAGGCGACAGCGGCGGCCCGCTCTTGGTACGCGATCCATTTAACGACCGCTGGCTTCACGCGGGCATCACGAGTTGGGGCCGAGGTTGTGGACTTCCAGGCAAGCCAGGCATCTACGGTCGCACCTCCAACCTCTCAGAGTGGGCACTGGGGCAAATGCGCGAAGAGTCGATCGCATACGCCCTAACCGTGAAAACGCGCAATGGAAGGGTAGATTTCTCGAATCAAGTCACGACTCGTGGGCAACGCGGGGCAGTCGGCGATCGATGGGCCTTGTCTCCCATCGAATTGGTGGGCATTGAAGGCGCTATTGTCGATGCCGAGCAAGACGTCTCATTTCAGTTCTCGCTATTTGGAGATTCGACAAATCGCACCGACTTCGTCTGCACCTTTGACTCCGATGGGGATGGCCCTGCCCCCGCTTCAGAGTTTCTCTGTGTTGAGGGCGTCAACCAGGTTGATTTTGGTGGTTACGCCGACGGCGCCTACGTATCTCGCATCGCGGTGACTACACCAAGCAGGGTTGGCAGCCGATCGCTCTTTATCAGGGCTGGTGAGCCGCCATTCACAGAGGCGCTTGGCACCTTGCAGGCGTCTGACGGAACCGACCCCGACTACAGTGGCGACTACTACATCGATCACTTTGAGCTTGAGGGCTTGATTCCTGGAGTCGTTAGCATCATTGACGTCGACGCGACCTTTGGTGTGCAACTCACGCTCTACGATGGCAACGAGCGCGACAGTAGTGGTGGCGGACGGATTACTCAGACAAATGGCAGTGCGCCTGATACGACTATCGCATCACTGCAGTTTGTTCCCGAGGCCAATCGAACCTACCTTGTTGGCGTGAGCAGCCTTGGCGAACGCAGTAGCGGTGATTACGAGCTTCGCGCCGTCAATTCAGGCACGCCGGTTCCCACCGAACTGTGAGCTTAGGCTCCAAGCAAGCCCCGTAGTCGCCACCCCAGCTGGAACGAGGAGCCACCACGCCAACTGGTTCTCGTGGGCTTGGCGCATGAGTTCGCCCCAAGAAGGTGTGTCACCTCCCAAGCCAAGGCCCAAAAAGCTCAGCGCAACTTCTGCCAAAACAGCCGTGCTAGCGGTAAGCGCTGCAGCCGTTCTAAGCTGAGAAAAACTCGCAGGAAGGGCGTGGCGCCAAAGCACGCGAAACTGCGAGAGACCAAGGGCCGAGGCGGCCTCGCAGTAGGGCATTGCCAGGGCTGCGCGCAGCTGTTCGCGAACGAGACGCGCTGTTCCCGCAGCTCTTGGCACGCTAATAAAGAGAATCAGCGCGAACAATCCACTGCCCCCAAGGAGCCCTCGGACGATAACGACGAGCAGCAAAACCGGGACCGCGGCAATCACGTCGCAGCCGGCCATCACAAGCCTATCGAGCCAGGGCTTGGTGCTCGCTACAAGTGCCAAGAAGACTGCCAGCAAGCTTGCGAGTGCAGCCGTGCACGCCGCAATCACAAGGGTCGGCCGACTCCCGTGAACCAAGCGCGCAGCAACATCCCGTCCGCGGTCATCGGTGCCCAACAGATGGGTGCCCGAGGGTGGCCGAAGCACGGCGATGCGACCGTCGGTTCGCACATCCGTTGGATTCGCGCGGATGGGAGCAGAAACCGTCCAGTTTTTTGTTTCTAAGAGAGGTTCTGAGTTGGCAATTTGGTCCGCAAAGGCCGCGAGTAGCAGGACCAGGAGTAACAGCGCCCTTGGGATCCACTTCACGATTGCACCTCACGGCGAGGATCGACAACGCCCGAGAGCCGGTTCATTGCTTGCGTTGTGGCACTAATGAGCATTGCGCTCAGCGACGCAAATGCGATGAGAACTGGTGCATCGCCGTCTTGTGCAGCGGATGCTGCCATCGAACCCAAGCCATCAATCGCAAAGACGCGCTCGACGACGATCGAAGCAGCGAGAAGGTACGCGAGCATGACAGGCACCAGTGCGAGAATTGTCGGAAGTGCCAACTTCAGAAGATGTCTGTTCCACAGTCGCGATTCATCTACACCGCGAGCCCGGGCCGCCACCACCCATTGGGCATCCGCCGCGTCACGAATTTCTTGGCGAAGGTGGCGCCAAAACACAGCGGTGGGAGCCACGGCTAGGACAACGATGGGTAGCAAACTATGGACGAGCGAATCCATACCGCCCTTGGGCGCAATGGAAAGCGGATGGCCATAGGCAAAGACGTCCAGGGCAAGCATGGCAATCCACGGGATTGGTAGACTGAGCACGACCGCGGACGCGAAGGTCGCGATCTGGCTGCCTGGTGACTGAGGGCAGCGCGCGCTTCTCGGAGCACCGATGCCTGCCAACAGAAAGGCGATAGCGAGGGCCGCAAGGCTGAGGACAAGGGTGATAACCCCCGCGGTCGATACGATGCGACCCGAGACCGATTGGCCGTCACGCCAGGAGCGCCCAAAGTCAAAGCGGATGGCGTGCAAGCCGCGCTTTGGCACTCGGAGGATCGGCGACTCGTGCAAGTCAAAGTCGAGAGCAACTTCGGCGATGAGCTCCGCTTGAACGGTGGTGGACGTTTGAATATCTCCAGGCGCGAGTGCACCACGGGTAACGGCCGCCCGCTCTGCTGTGTCCCCTGGAGCACACTCGACCAAGCTCCACGAGATCAGGCAGACGATGGCACCGGCTCCAAGCGCGCGCAGTGCCATGGAGGCCACGGCCAACGCTGTCTTCACGGGGTGGCCTTCGCAAGACGCCCGTAGAAGCGTGCTCCCTCAGCAGGGGCCGTGTCGCCCACCCCAGCGATGTCCTTCCGAACAATTCCTAGGCGAACATCGGTTGTTAAGAAGGCATAGGGAGCAAAGCGAAGGAGCTGATGCTGCAAGATATGTGAAGTCTCGATGCGCTCTTCCTCCGCCAGCGATCGACGAAGCGTTTCGAGGAGCGCATCCACGGCGGGTTCTGCCAGCCTCGACAAGTTACCGCGCCCAACTTCACTGCTGTGAAACAAGCTATAGAGGTCGGTCTCCGCGCTTGTCGTAAAAGACAGCAAGGCAATTTCAAAATCTCCGCTCCGCACGCGCGCAAGCAACGCCCCAAAATCCACCTTCTGCACGTTGATATCGACTGCGTCTCGAACATCCGTTGCCCAAATATCAGCGAGACGTTCCATTGTGCGGGATCCGCGGGGAACCAGGAGCCGCAACTGAGGCTTCGCATTGGAAAATGCCGTGTGGAGATCCGCGACGGCTGATTCTAAGACAAAGTCTGTGTTCCCCTCGCGAGGTGCTTCTCGATCGCCGTGACGGAGAAACGGCCCAATTGCGACTTCGGCATAGCCTCGAAAGAGCTCTTGCAAGATCGACTCTCGGTCAAAGCTGCGGCTCAGGGCGCTGCGAGCTCCACGGTGAAGCCTCGGGTTCTCGGTATTAAAGACCGCAGCGGTATACGCGGGTAGGCTTCTCTGAACCAGCTCAAGACTTGCATCGCTCTGCACCGCCGCAATGGCTTCATCTACGGGAAGGCCCAAGACGATATCAATCTGCCCGGAGCGCAACTCCTTGAGCGCCCGCGTCCTGTCAGCGATGACTCGGTAGACAATGCGCCCGGCCTTTGCGGATGGTCCCCAATAGCTCGGGTTGCGAACAAACTCGATTTCGTCAGCCGATGTCCGCTGAAGTCGCAAGGGCCCTGTTCCATTCGGGCTTTGGCTTGCAGTGTGCAGATTCAAGGTTGTGACGTCGGCGTCTTGAAACGACTTTGCCGACACGATTGGCACGGAGGCAAAGGCGTCGGCGCGCTCCGGTCGCGACTCTGAGAACCGAAAGGCAATCGTTCGGGGCCCCGTTACTGTGACGGACTCAAGATCATCGAACTCACCGCGCAGTGGACCAACCACGTTCTGAACCAACGCGAAGCTTGCCTCCACATCCGCGACCGACAGCGTGGTGCCATCGTGAAACGTTACGCCCTCGCGAAGCTCAAACACCCAGGAGAGGCCATCTGCACTCTGCGAGTTTTTCGTAGCCAAATGTGGAGTCGGCCTTGCTCCAGGTCGCGGTCGCTGCAGAAGTGACTCGTAAACGTCGCCAAGTGCAACTTGCACAGCGATTGTATCTCCTGCGAGCAAGGGGTTGAGATGTCGCGGTTCACTGGGAAGCCGCACCACAATGGACGCTGTCTCCAACCGGGGCCCCGAGGGTTCTTGTGAGCGAACTGCCACCGGCGAGGCAGGCGCCCCAGCCGGCGTCGGTCGAGACAGTGATACGTTCGTCGGCTCACTCTCAGGATCAGCCTTCTTGCTTTTGCGCTCAATGCAAGACGCGAAGACGAGGACACAGAGAGCCCAACGCAGCACTACTGCGGCTCCTCCTGAAGCCCAAGTTCGCGAATCGCAAACCATCCTCCCCATAGGGAAAATCCCGTGACGCGTTTGTGAACCAACCCTCTCGGATCAGGCGCCGGCAATGCGACAAGAGGCATGCTGCGGTCCAAGAGTTGGCCGAGGGTCGCGAGAAGCGGCTTTCGTTCGGAAGGCTTCCATGCGCCCCGGATGTTTGCCAAGAGATCATCGACGACAGGGCTCTGGTAGCGACCATAGTTGTCTTTGCCATTGCTTCCCAGAAGTGGGGCCAGGTCCCGATCCGTATCCCCTCTGAGCGTTACGAAAGCCAAGTCGAACTCTCCGTCGCGCAGGCGATTCCGCAAGACAGCGGCGTTCCCCACACGCAGGTCAATAACGAAGCCCGCTTTGCGGAGCGCACTAAGCACGAGGTCGCGGGCGCTGTGGGTCCCCTCCGTGGCAAGAACCGTGATCATGAGACGCTGCCCTTCGCGGCTTCGAACGCCATCGCCATCATCATCGCGCCAACCTGCGAGATCCAGCAGCGTTGCAGCCTCTGCCGGGTCGAACTTCGGGACTGCCGCGGCAGCTCCGTTTCCGGGACCACCGGGCCAAATCAGTCCAGGAACCCCACGCGCGAGTCCACCAGCCTGATCGATCAACGTTGCGCGGTCGACAAGTCGTGAAATGGCTCGTCGCGTGTTGCCATCGTCGAATGGTGGTTCCTGCGTATCGAGCACAATGTAGGAGAGCTCAGGCGGAGCTAGGCGGAACACAGAGAAGTTCTTAGCGACGCCGGGAATGCCTAATTGTTCGGGGTAGTGTTGGCGAATCAGTTCAGGAACGATATCCATCTGTCCTTCTTTCGCTTCTCGAAGGGCAATCGCTGCGTCGAGATGTCGAACAAAGACAACCTTGCCAATTGCCGGTGCTGCTCCCCAGTAGCTCGCATCGCGCTCTAGAACGAGATCTACGCCATTCTGGGACAAGCGGTAGGGCCCCGACCCGATCCAATCCCCACTTCGCTGCTCCAGTGCGCGTCGATAGATGTGTTCGGGCATAATCGGAACACTGGCGAGTTCGCGCAGTACAAAGGCATTGGGGCGCTCCAAGCGAAGGCGCACCTGCGACCGATTGACGATTTCGACCGCAGCCAGATCCGCGAGGGCTTCGCGGTGATAGTCAGCTCCACCTCTCTTGGTCATCGCGGCTTCGATCGAAAACTGAACGTCAAGCGCGGTGACCTGCTTGCCATCCTGCCAACGAGCCTTGTCGTGAAGCATGATGCGAATCTCGCGACCACCAGGTGAGACGTCCCACCGCTGGGCAAGCCCTGATTGATACGTTCCGTCCCCACCGCCGTCCAAAGGCCGGTAGCGAACGAGAGTTTCGAAGACGTTGTCGAGCATGATTCGCCTGGCCCATTGCGACGGCGAGCGCATGGGGTTTAGGGAACCTGGGTCGGCATTCAGGTGAATGCGAAGGCTTAGCCCCCGTTCTCGTTGCCTCTCCAATCGACTGGCGTGCTCTGCGGCAGCCGAACTGCGCCCAGATTCCGCGGTTTCGCCGTCTGGCAGCGCTCGCTCAGGCGTTGCTATGGGCTCGCGCCAGGGCCGGTCGCGCGGGCTGGCCCCTTGGCACGCTCCGATGAAGAGTAAACAGAGCCCAAGTATTACACTGAGATTCCAGGCACTTCCGTTGCCTAAGACTTGTTGCCGGTGTGTGAGCATGATATCAAACGGGCATGGCAGCGACTCTCCGTCCCACGCTTCTAGCTATCACGTCTAGCCTCCTTTTGTCAGGACCCGTTTTGTTTGCGTTGGGTGTCAGTACCCTATCTGCATGCAGCAACGACGACTTGAGTGGGGCCAAGGCCGAGGTTATGGAAACCAGCATCAAGCTCGACTTGCCGCCGGTACCTGACTTCGTCGTGCCCCAGGCAAACCCCGATGGCAGCCACCCAATTGCAGAGCTTCGCCTCAACGGCAAGTCCTTCCTCGATACCGAGATTAGCGCCACAGGCACGGTTCTCTGGATCTACGACTGCGCTACCGCAATTCGCAGCCCCGAAATGACTGACAAGGATCTGAAAACGATTCTTGAAACCGAACCGGAGCGTTGCACGCGACCTCACTTCATCATTGGTGAGAACGCATCCAGCAAAATGGAACGCGGCATTCAAATCGTCGAGTACCCACGAGAGATTCGCAAAGATGAGAAGTCAGCACTTCCCGATGAAATGATTGCGGAGATGGAAGCAGCCTTTGCTGCGCTGCCCGCCTTTAAAGTTGGCGACGAAGTTCGTGTCTCAGGACAATGGACGCTCAAGTCTCCAAAAGGGTTTCACAACTCAGATGGCCTCATGGTCTACGGCGGTATGGAGAACCTGACAACACCCGCTCCAGCCGAAGAAGCAAAGTAAGAACGCGGCGCGTCAACGAACGAAAGGCTGGGCAATGCCCGGCCTTTTTTGTGTCCGATCGCCGAGCTGCACCAAGAAAACCTGCGACAGGAGCGGTTTCAAAGAGTCATGAAAGCACATGACCAAGACTCGAGCCCACCACCTCGCCGTTCTCGCCGCCATCACCACCCTCGCCCTCGGTGCCTGCAGCAAGGACGAGAAAACGGACAGTGCCGAGAAGAGTCCGACCATGGCAGCCAAGACCGTGAAGGCAGCGACTGCCAGGATCGAAGCGGTGTCGATTGCTTCGATGGGCCTCACGCTCGACGTACCCGCGGAATCACTGCTGGACGACAACACCGAGACCGCTGGCTTTCCCTCAGCCATGCTCTACACGGACCCAACAACGCTCTTTTTGGTTGGAGCCAATGAGATGTACTGGAAAGGTGATCTCGCTTCGCAAAAAGGCGAAATCGAAAAGGATCCAGGCAATACGTTTAAGAAGTTTACCAAGGAAGAAACAGCGGATGGCGGGTTTCACCTTGAGTACGAGTTGGCCTCCATGCTCGACCCCGCCGTTACTCTTTACGGATTTCATGTTCGAGCGACCATTGGCGGCAAGCAGGTAGACTGCATCTCCAACACCCACAGCGCAGATGAACGAAGCCGCGGCGTTGCAATGTGCAAGTCGCTGCGGGCCACCAAGTAGCGACTAGGGGCCAAAAAACGAGTGAGCACTAGCGAGCGGCGCCGTGATGGCCAGAGAACTCGCCAAGTTTGGGACAAAGGCTATCGGCCTCTGGGCTGCCCGGCAGCGCTCCGACACAAATATCGATTTGACTGCGCCCAACAACTTTCGAGCCATCGCTAAGACGAATCTTGAGATGGTATTTGCCGGTTTGCGGCACGCTGAGAATAGCTCTGAACTCGCCTTGGTCGTCCACCCTCGCGGTGACTTGCCCCATCGTATCGTGGCGCACAAAGTGAACAAACTCGATACGCGCCTGCAAGCGGCCTTCCGTGACCGCCCACGAAACCCGGTCTTTGAGATCCTTTAGGGCGAAGCGCAGGTCAATCGGAGCCCTTGGAGCGAGCAGACCTTCCGAGCTAAGAACAATACTGAACTTAGAATGGCTGCGTTCGGTCGTCCACTGAGTGCTCGCATCGTCATCCGTTGCATTTCCAATGCCCGAACGTGCCCCAGCGTCGGTGGCTCGCGCCAAAGCGACGCCCGCATCCATGACCCGAGTTGCCGGTGCCAAGCCTGCCACATCGTTTGCAGCGACACCTTCGCCTTGTTGGTTGGCATCTGCGACCTTCTTCTCTGCGACAACATCGTTGTCCGAGTCGTGGGGCAAGAGCACCACCCCAATCACCGCAATAGCGGCAACGACTGCCAAACCAATCGCAAGAGGCTTTCGCGAGCGTGTCGGCGGCGGCGTGGTGGGAGGCACCGAGCGCTGTGCCCTCGGTGCTGGCTCGACAAGCTTTGAAACGGCTCCTGAGCGGTAGTGCAGCGTTCGAGCTGCGTCGAGTTCCTCGGCACTGGATGCAGCGCGCACCGGCAGCGCCAGACCACCATCGGCAAGCTTGAGCAGTTCCGAGCGAAGTGCACTCATCGACGGATATCGCTCCGCAGGTTCCTTTGCGAGACACCGCATGATCACCTGATCCACGGCTGTAGGGATTTGTCTCATTGGGGCTGAGACTGATGGCAAGGTAGGCTCTGCATCAACGTGCATCAAAACAACCTCCATCACCGAGGGAGATGAAAACGGCGGCTCGCCGGTGAAGAGTTCGTAGATGACACAACCGAGCGAGTACACATCACTCCGCGCATCGACCGCCTCTCCCCGAGCCTGCTCTGGGGACATATAGGCCGGCGTTCCGACGATGGTGCCGGTGCGGGTGAGTTTCTCGAGTTCCCGCCCTGCGACTTTGGCGATTCCAAAGTCCAGAATCTTTAGCAGTGGTACTCCGTCTTTGCCCTCAATCACCATGAGGTTCTCAGGCTTCACATCGCGATGCACCACCCCGATGCTGTGGGCCGCCGAGAGACCACTTGCGGTTTGTGCCGCCAAGTCGAGTGCCTGCTCGGTGGGCATGGGGCCTTTGTTCAGAATTTCTCGTACGGTCTGGCCTTCAAGCCATTCCATGACCATGTAGACGCCGCCGTCAGCATCCAGACCAAAGTCTGTGATGTCCACGATATTGGGGTCCCCCATGGCACTCGCTGCGCGACCTTCACGACGTAAACGCTCCGCCGTGTCATCGTTGTCTGCGTCCTCCGCTCGAATGAGCTTTAAGGCGACACGGCGTTTGGTGAATTCGTGGTGCGCTTCGAACACTTCACTCATGCCAGTGTGAGCGACCGCTCGCACAAGAACGTACTTGTCGAGTTTTGCGGGGCCGAGCCCCTGACCATCACGAGGACAAAAGGCTACCGTGGCGTCCCAAAGACTCCCGCACAGCTCGCATGTTCGACGAAATCCCAAGGTACGTGTCTCTCGTTCCCGCGCTTCGCAGCCTACCCTGCTCCTTCTCGATGCGGAAGAAACCTATTCGCTTAGCGGCTGGGCGCCGACCACAAGACGGAGCAATCTTGCGGCAGGAGATGAGCGTGCGGGCCATTCGCGATCGACACCGTGCAGGCCTTTGGTCCGCCCCAGAGCTTCAGGAAGTACGTCTGGCCGCCCTCTTCAATAGCCGATTCGAAAAACGATTCGATCGTCCGCGCGGAGGGTTTGGGGGTCTTTGGAGCCTGCTCAAAGCGCACGGCTTGTAGCGTTGCCAGGGTGCGAGCCAAATTCGAGAGTGCGAACGCCGTCTCAAGAGGCGCCGGTGAGCCCCCGCTTTTGCTCCACGAATCTGCCTGGCCACTGCGCTCCCAACTTGTAGTCGCCCCTGCACCAGAAATCGAAAGCCGGCGGAGAAACACAGCGTCCTCCTTGATGAGTAGTGTGTTTCGAAACAAGGCAGAAAGGTTCTGAAGACTCGCTTCCACCTCAGGGCGGAGGACAAAACGCTGCCCCGAGTGCGGAGAGGTGGCGACCAGCTCCTCGCCCTGTTTGCCAATAGCAATCGTCCATTCCTCATTTCCCAGAGTACACAGAGGCTCAAAGAGCGCGTCTATTGCCAGCCTTTGTGGTGCGGTATCAAGTGCGGTCCACCATCTCCAGAGTGCATCCTGCTCGACTTGCGCAATGTGCACTTGACGCACCTCGCTTTCACACCGAATGGAAAAATCGCGAAGCGGACGTTGGGTGTCGAAAAGCCGCATTCGGGCGAGGTCTAGTGGGCGCTCCCACGCCGACAGCACGATAGCGAGTGGACCGGAAGACACACAGAGTTCGCCGGAGAGCTGGGCCGAGCGATTGCCCTGGACAATCCGTAGGTTGGGCGGCGTTTCGCAGTCCTCGGCTTCCACCATGAGCTTCGAGAGCGCTTGAAGCCAGCTCTGCAGTTTGCCCCGATCAGCAACAACCTCCTGCACTTCGCCCTTGGTAGTATTCCAACGTACGACATTCGCATCGCGCTCAAGCCAACGTTGTGCGTCTTCCACCCGCAACACCTGCTGGCTGTGAATCGCCCATGGAATAACTCTTAGGCTCCGAAGAGACGTGATACTGGCAAGCAACTCCGCTACGAGATGGGCCTCGACCAGATAGGAACTCGCATCGCTATCCATTGCGACCCATTGGTGGCGCCGATTTGCCGTCAGAGCGCCAATCGTTAGCGACCGCTTGAGACCGCCAAAGAACGAAAGAGTAACGATAGAGGCATCGTTGTCGATTCCGTGTTGCGGCGCCCGCGGTGCACTGCGAATACTTCTCAAGAGTCGTGCTGAAGCGAGCATTCGCCGAACCGCGTCGGAATCAGCGAGCCCGGGCTGAGGAGACGAACAAACCCATGCATCTTCGGCACTCTTCGATGCCTCGTAGAAACCGTCCTGAGAACGAAGCTCCACTGCCACTGTGCCGACAACATCGCCTTCCCCCAAGAACGAGGTCCGACTCGCCTTGTCAGTTTCCCGCCAAGGATCGAGGAGAGCGAGGAGCAAACTCCCGACAGCTACGACCACGAGAACTGCGAGTTCTCTACGCTTCACGACGTCGCCACCACCAGAGAAATGTTCCGAGAAGGGCAAAGAACAGCGGACCAACAATGACGCACCAAACAAACGCACGCTGCAGGTCAGCACGGCTCATCAGAAGCCGCAGTCGCTCGGGGCTCACAGCCTCTGTGTTCGCGGATGCAGCCTCACGGCCCATCGTCCATTGCAGGGCCGAGACGAAAAGGCGCTCATTGCCGCCGATACCACGCTCACTCCACAGAGCGGAGAATGCCTCGGCACTCCCCATCACAACGAGTCTAGCGCCCGAGCTATCTTCCACTGCTACCGCTACCGCGCTGTCGCCGGTATCACTGGTGTTTTTCGTAGACACGGAGGTGCGAAAGAGAGCCTCAAGAGAATGCTCCGCATACGCCTCGTCTGACCCTTTGACAAGCACCTGCACGTTTGCGCCTACCGCTCGGAGCGCTACGGGTGTTTGCCAAATCGTGGCTCTTCGCTGCACGAAGTCACGAACGATTGGGTGCTCACCATAGCCATCGTAAGTAATCCAAGCGAGTGGCAAATCGACTTCGGCTTCCGGGTCCACAACCGCCGCTGGCAGGACGCCCACCCCGGCCTGCCCCAAGAGCAACGCAAGGCCAGGCGTTGCTCGCTGCACCTCGCCCGGGACGGGACGAGAACGCAGTGCGACAAGCAGATTGCCTCCTTGCGCTCGATAGCGTTGCAGGGCAATGACCTCGTCGCTCGATACGGCATCGGCTGGCCCCATGAGGAGTAGCGCGTCACACGGCGTTAGCGAATCCTCGGAGAGTCCTCGCAACTCACGCAAAAGCACTCCATCGCCCTCAATACGCGCGGCGATGGGGGACCAGTGATCCGTTGCCTGCGGCGCGTTCTCGCGCGTTGACGGCAGTTCCCCATGCCCCGTCGCGCTGCACAAGGTTTTCGTGCGCCGGTCCGACACGTTGGCAATGGCCGCACGGATTGCGCTCTCTGCACGCAACTCAGCCAGGGCTCCCACACCCAAGTCGTCAGCGGAAAACGTTGCCATCGCGAGCAAATCAACTGAGCGGGTTCGAGCCCCTTGTTGCACCAAGATGGCGCCGCCACTCGCAAAATCCTCGGGGCGAATCGCCAAGTCGAACGACCAACGAGCAACTCGATCGGGGTGAGCCAACGGATCCATTGCATCGATGGTGAGCAGCGGCTGAGCTTCTTGCATGCGAAGTAGCAACCGCGAGAGTTCATCAAAGACTGAATCGAAGACCTCTTCCTGGGGCCGGATCAGTGTGAGTTGCACGGGTCCTTCAAGCCCAGCCAAAACACGTCGTGTCTCAGCCTGCAGCGTATTGACCTTGCCTGCACTCAAATCCCATGACTGGTTGTGGCGACTCGCGAGAACAACGAGACTGGAGGATATAACCGCTAAGAGAGCAACTCGCGTCCACCCCGGCCAAACGGGATGCCGACCATGAGCGGCAAGTGCAACAGCACTCGATAGCGAGACGACGACGATTGCAACGACGACAAGAGCATTGTCGAGCCGCAACTCTCCACGGCCGGCATAACTAAGAATTTCCCGTAGATTGATTGCACTACTAAGAACTCCGAGTTCACTTAGCATCAGCCACGCGAGAAACACACTGAAGCAACCTACCGCTGCGACGATTTGGTTCTCCGTAGCTGTTGAAAATGCCAGCCCCACGGCGAGTAGTGCAGCGCCAATGCCGAAAACGCCCATGTAGGCGGCAAGTACGGGTCCGTAGTCCATCGATGCGCCAGCCGGTAGGTAGAGGTTCAGAATGCCGATGAGCCCCAAGGTTGGCAGCCACAGCAGCACGTAAAACAGCAGGAGCGCGAACCACTTTGCCAACAAGACCGTGACAACAGAAACCCGGGTTGTGAGTAGCGCTTCCCAAAGACCGTTGCGACGTTCTTCGGAAACACTCCGCATCGAGAGGAGTGAAATCAGCGCAAAGACAACCAGCCAATGCAGCATTGTGCCCCCGAAGAAGCTTCGCAAAACAGCTCCCGGTGGGGATGGCAGAGTCGGGTCGGAGAGAGCCTTCATGAGCGCCCAAAAGGAGAGCCCATTGAGCGCGAGAAACGCCACACCCACAACATAGGCAATGGGCGCGTAGAAGAAGCTCGCGACCTCACGACGAACGAGTGTGGCAAAGGCCGCCATGCTCATCTCGCCGAAACCAGGGCTGCAAAGATATCGTCGGCCGACGCGGTGGCGGGCACGCTGGCGCTGGTGCGGAGCTCTTCCAAATTTCCAGAAGCCACCAAAGCTCCACGGTCAAGAACCAAGAACCGCTGTGCCACGGCTTCAACTTCGGGCAAGAGATGGGATGAAAACAGTACGCTTCGGTCACTACTGAGGGTGAGCAGTAGCTCGCGAAATGCCCTTCTCTGGAGTGGGTCGAGGCCGGTCGTCGGTTCGTCGAGAAGCAAGACCTTTGGATTGGCAATCAGTGCATCCGCAAGAGCAACACGTTGTCGGTACCCACGACTGAGACGCCCGATCAACCGGCGTTCGACGTCCTCAAGTTCAAGCTCTTCCACCACACGAGCAAGGGACGCACGCACGTTCGCTCTTGGCACTCCCTTGAGGCGCGCCCGAAACGTCAAGTATTCGCATACCCGCATATCTGCGTGTAGCGGCGCTTGATCGGGCATATAGCCAATTTGCTCGCAGGCGCGTTGCCGCTCCTTGCGCACATCCAGTCCGCCAATCTCAACTCGACCAGAATCCTGACTAAGAAATCCACTTAGAATCCGCAAGGCCGTTGTCTTGCCTGCTCCGTTGGGCCCCACAAAGCCAACGCGTTCGCCGGCGGCGATTTCAAAGCTCACATCGCGCAAGGCTTGTGCCGAGCCGAAGCGCTTGCATATTCCTTCTACGCGAATCATGGGACCGCCGTGCCCCCCGCGACTAGTGCTTGATCCATTGGAATAGGTTTTCGCTCGCGACGGGAGTTCGTCTTCTGGCAAGGCGAGAACTAGGAGTTTGGCGGGCCAAACGACGCTGTGAGCAACGATGAGCCGAAGGCGACCAGGAGGTGAAACACCGAGTGAGCGGAGTCAATGTCAATGCATCAAGCACTAGTTCGTCGGTTTGGCTGGCTCTAATGGCAACCGTACAAAGAAGGTTGTGCCTTCGCCTGCTTTCGACTCGTAGTGGATCGTGCCTTCGTGGTCTTCGACGATCTTTTTGCAGATTGCCAAGCCGAGCCCGCTGCCGCCGTCGGTCGCAGAAGAGAACAGTTCAAAGAGTCGGCCCTCAAGTTCGGCCGGAATCCCGGGCCCATTGTCGATGAAATCGAAGCACAAGGCATCGCTTTCGACGCGGGCGACAATGCGGAAGATGCCCGGTTTGCCACGCATTGCGTCTGCTGCGTTGCGGGCCAAGTTGTGCACAAGCCTAAGCAGCGACTGCTGATCAAAGAAGGCGACACCGTTGTAGTCCTCTTGCACCTCAAGCTTGATGTTGCGGTCCTTGAAGGCATAGCGCAGCTGCTCCGCAATCTGCTCCATGTATCGATGCATGTAGACCTTGCGAATTAGTACCGTGCTCTCGCCTCGCGCAAAGGCCAAGACCTCGCGCGTCATGCCATTGAGCAGGTCAAACTGTTGAAGGATTTGCTCGACGTAGGCTTCTCGCTTTGCGGCATCATCAAGTTGCGCCATCAGCTGAGCGTAGCCAGAAATGATCGTCATTGGCGTCTTTAGATCATGCAAGACGCTGGCAACCATTTGTCCGATGCCAGCGAGTTGGTTCTTCTCAGCCAACTCCTGTTTTGATTTGTGGATTTGGATTGCACGAGACGCCTGCCCAGCAATGAGCGTAAGCATTCGCAAGTCGCCCTCGGTAAAATCCTGAGAATCGGCTCGATCTCGCAGCTCAATTGCCCCCAACGCCTCTTCGCCGTCGATCAGCGGAGCGCAGATCAAGTTGCGGACGGGCACTCCGAGCTTGTCCGCAAGGATTTTTGTGTGTCGCTCGTCCTCGCTTGGATTGTTAGAAATCACCGACTCACAGTGGCGCGCTGACCAACCGATGATTCCCGTTTCCAAGTCGATCGTCTTCGTGCGCAAATCGCGAGCGCCGGCGCCGGCGGTCGTTCGAAAACGAAGTTTCTTTGGGCCACTGCCATCGGACTCCACAAGCACGATGCTACCCGCGCCCGCTTCGATGACGCTCATGGCGCGATGGAGAAGCCGGTGCAGGAGCGACTCCAGATCGAGAGCCTCTGCCATTTCGCGCTCAATCTCGTAAAGAACGTTGAGTTCGTTGGTGCGAGCCTGCAGCTTGTCCTGCGCTTCCAAAAGCGCGACGTTCTTGGCGACCACCGAGTGGTACAGCTTGGCGTTTTCGATGGAAACCGCCGCCTGTCCCGACAGCGCACGAAGGAGTTCTTCATCCTCGCCAAGGAATGGACCATCTTCCTTGTTTAGCAATTGCATCACGCCCGTGATTTCACCGGTCGTGTCGCGCATGGCAACGCACAAAATTGACTTGGTTCGATACCCCGAGCGCAAGTCGACTGCAGGTTGGAAGCGCTCGTCGATATACGCATCGGCAATGTTCACAACTTCTCCAGATGACGCGACCCATCCGGCGATTCCCTCACCGACCGTCAACCGGATTTCCTGCGACTCTCCGCCATCGAGAATCTTCGACCACAACTCGGTTCCATCTTCGGAAACAAGAAATAGCGTTGCGCGGTCCGCCTGCATCAGCTCGCGAACCTTCTCCATGATCAGGGCAAGAAGCCTGTCCAAGTCCAAGCTGGAACTAATGGCGCTTGCGATATCCTGGACAAGGCGCAGTTTCTTGCGCTCGGTTTCCAGTCTTCGCTCAAGGTCGCTTGGATCAAACCCAATTTGCGGCCCTAGTGCTGTCTTTGTCGACGACTCTTCTGACATGCAGTCCGGCGTGAGTATACCCCTATTCGAGGCCTCGCCGCCGCAGTTCGTCTTCGTCGTAGCCCTGCAAGTGACCTATCTCGTGACGCAGCGTGTGACGGATTTGTCGATTCAACTCAGCGCGAGAATGGGATGCCCGCCCCAAATTCATGCGGTAGAGAACCACAGCCCGCGCAGGAGCCTTGCTGGAGGGAGTGGGATCCACGCCAACGGGTAGCCCGCGATAGAGTCCAAGAATTGTCGGAGAGAATGGCGGCTCGGCGGCGCTGAGGTCCTCGATGGACGGTAGGTCCTCCACTTCGAGGGTTGCCACGGTAAGCAATTCACGGTGCGCTGGCTCCAACTCCTCGATGGCACGGCCTAGCTCTGCGCGAAACTCTCGCACACTCAGCAAGACAGGCTCGGGGAATTCGCTTGGCGAGAGGCGTCGCGCGCGCAGTAAGTGCGCCTCTGCATCGGCGACACGGCCAGCCCGCTCGTACAAAAGGCCGAGGTGATGATGGGCATAGGCATCGTCGGGCTGTTGCGTCAGCACTCGCAAGAATGCCTCTTCACTTTCCTCGAAGCGCAGCAAGCGAAACAAACTCACCGCTCGTTCATGCTCGGCACCTTGAATTCCCGGCGCGCGCTCAAGAGCTTCGATAGCGCGCGGGAGAGCGAGGTTTGATTGGCCCAAATCGTTGAGGGCCTCGGCCTCAAGCAGTAGAAGGCGGGCCTGCAAACTCACATCATAGCGCCTGCCCGTTGCGGCTCGGCCTCCCCCGCGACGTGCGTATTGAAGGCCAACGAGGATCGTATCGCGACTCTTTGGAGGCAGGATGTTGATGTAAAAGTCAGCGACGTCCGCCAGGGTTTCCGGATCATCTGGGTCGAGAGCGAGGGCCATGGCGAAGGCAACCTGCGCTTCTTCGTAACGAGCCAATCCCGTGAGAGCCGCGGCCTGTAGATGGTGTGCCGCCACCGCTTGCGGGGCCAAATCGACAGCCATCCGTGCGCACGCAAAGGCTTGTACAAAATCGCCGCCCCGATACCGCGAGCTCGCTTCGTCGATAATCACGGTTGGATCTTGCGAAACTAAATCACACACCACTGAGAGTACTTCGGGCTTTGCAGAGCCGTCAGCGGACTGTCTGACAGAGCCCTCGGCGGACTGCTTGACAGAGCCCTCGGCGAACTTCGTGGCTCCGAGTTTTGCCGCGGCAGCTCCCACGGGGCCTGCCCCTTGAACCACTCGAGGCTCGAGCTTGCTTGGAGCCCCAGCCACTGCCCCAGCCACTTCGGGTTCAGCGCTAGGCACCACAGATGGGGCTTTGTCAGCACACGCTGCGCCCCCTGCCAGCATCACACTCAAGATGATGCTGGCGAGTAGGTGTTTTTCGGAGCGGCTAGTGCGCATCCGCCCAACTGGGAGCAATACCAACATCGACGACCAAGGGGACGCGCAGTTCATAAACGGTCTCCATGGCCTCTTTGATGCGTTTGGCCAACGCGGGGGCCTCGTCCTTGTCGGCTTCGATAATCAATTCGTCGTGCACAGTAAGTAGCATTTCCGCCGTGGAGTCACGCAGTAGAGTCGCAACACGAAGCATAGCAAGCTTCATGATGTCAGCCGCACTTCCCTGCATTGGAGTGTTTTGGGCAACTCGTTCGGCGGCCGCACGCAGCCGCTGGTTCTTACCGCCTAGGCCAACGATCGGCCGTTTGCGACCACAAACGGTGAATGCAGCACCATGGTCAACGGCCGAGGCTACGATTTCTCCCATAAATGTCCGCACTTTGGAGAAGCGCTCAAAGTACGTATCAATGTACTGGGCAGCTTCCCGCCGCGGAATTCCTAGCGAACGTGCCAATCCAAATGCCGATTGGCCATAGATAAGCCCATAATTAACGGCCTTCGCGACTCGCCGTTCCACACCAGTCACATCCGCAAGCTCCATGGAAAAGACTTCGGCCGCCGTTTGCGTATGCACGTCAATCCCCTCGGTGAAGGCCTTCGTGAGAACAGGGTCTTCCGAGAGATGCGCCATGATGCGGAGTTCGATTTGCGAGTAGTCAGCCGAGATCAAAACGCGACCTGGTGGTGCGACAAACGCTCGGCGAATCGCTCGTCCCGCTTCGGTGCGAATGGGAATGTTCTGAAGGTTGGGGTCCTGCGACGATAGGCGCCCCGTTGCCGCGACATCTTGTCGAAACGTCGTGTGCAACCGCGCTGTCTTGGGATTTGCAAGCGGCGGCAAGGCATCGATGTACGTCCCTTTGAGTTTGACGAGCTCGCGGTGCGAGAGAATGGGCTCGATAATTTCGTGTGTATCCACCATGCCTTCGAGAACTTCATGATCGGTAGAATGGCCGGTCTTTGTCTTCTTCATCACAGAGGATTTGAGGCCCAAAGTCTCAAAGAGAAGCGTGGATAGCTGTTTGGGCGATCCCAGATTAAAAGGCCCGCCTGCCGCCTCAAAGACCTTGGTCTCGAGCGCCGCAATGCTGGCGCCAACAGAATCGCGCAATTCGCTCAACACATGCGCGTCCAGGACGATGCCACGCCCCTCCATCTCCGATAGGACACGGGCGAGGGGCAACTCCAGCTCGAAAAACAGCGTTCCCATGCCCTCATCGCGAACCTGGGTTTCCAAGGATTCAGACGCAGGAGAAAGTGCACACAATAGAGCGCCGATATAGCCCGCTGCGTGGCCAACTTCGACCAGCTCCCACGAAACTTCCTTCTTCCCCTTCCCCACCAGACTTTCTCGTAGGGGTATTTCTGCTTCGACCGCATACAAGAGGGCGTCGCGAATCAAATGGTGATCGCCTGCCGGATCCAAGAGATACGCAGCCAGCATGACATCCATCCGAACGCCTTCGAGCCCAAGACCCTCGCGAGACAAGAGCGTTCGCAGCCGCTTTGAGCCGTGACAGCGAATTGCAATCGACGGATCCGCAAGCACCTCGGCCAACGGAGCCAAAACATCGCCCTGCATTGCCCGAGGAGCGCCGAGATAGCGGTGCGCAATGCTCACGTAGCAGGGCTCTTTCGAAGGTACCATCAGCCCCAAGCCCACCAAACGCTCGCGGTCGTGACGCATTCCATCGCCCTCCGCCTGCACCACGAGCACCCCTTCGGCTCTCGCGTCGGCGACGAGTTCGGCAATGTCCTCTGCGGTCTCGAGAAGCCGCGCGCTCGTGGTCTCTACCGTGGGTTTGGGAACGCTCTTCTTGGTCGTTACGGGACGCGCACTCGCCGGCGAAGAAGCGCTCACAGGGGCTGGTTCGCCGCGCCCGGCCAATTTGCCGAGAAGCCCGGTGAATCCAAATTTATCGAATAGGCCTTCAAGCTCAGAACTTTCCCAATCGCGAGGAACACATTCGTCGAGCGCCAGTGGCAATTCGACGTCGGTCTTGAGGGTCACCAGCTTCTTTGAGAGATCGAGTTGCGCGATATTCTCGGCGTCGCAAAAACGCTCGCGCATCTTGCCCTTCATCGCGTCGACGTTCTCAAGAATGCCGCGAAGCGATTCATGGGCGCCCAAGAGCTTGGTCGCGCCAACTTTGCCAACCCCTTTCATACCGGGAACGTTGTCGCTGGCATCTCCAACCAGCGCTAACCAGTCGCCGAGTTGATCCGGGCGCACTCCGAACTTTTCCTTCACACGCTCGCTGTCATACGTAATGCCGCGCATGGAATCGACGACGGTGACCTTTTCCTGGACCAATTGCATGAGGTCCTTATCGCCAGAGTAGATCACAACCTCCCATCCGCGGTCCTTGGCTTCGGTGGCTAGGGTTGCGATCGTGTCATCGGCCTCGACTCCTTTGACAGAAACAACCGGCCAGCAAAACGCCTCGGTCAGGGGGCGAAAATAGGGAAACTGGGCCTTGAGATCGTCAGGGGTCTCGCGGCGCGTCGCTTTGTAATTGGGGTCGAGCTCGTCGCGAAAGTTGCGCCCGGGTGCGTCAAAAACCACGACGACACGCTCGGGCCGGATCTCTTGGTGCAGCCTGAGAAGCATGGAGGTGTAGACATGTAGGGCTCCAGTCGGCAAGCCCTCGTCGTTGGACAAAGCCGCGCCACGGCGATTTCGCCCCCCGGCCATGCCGTAGTAGGCGCGAAAAATGTAGCCATAGCCGTCGAGGATGTGAATTCTCTCCATCTCGGCTGCAGGCTACACCAGCCGGGCTACCACGGGCGCTCGCACAACGTTATAGTGCGCCCGATGATCGCAAAGCCGCTCCGCATCTCAAGTAGTCGCCTCGGCCCTTCGTTGGCGCTAGTGCTGGTCTCCTGTCTCGCCTCTTTCGCTTGCAGCGGAAAGAAGAGTGACTCCGCCGATAAGAGCGGCGCCAAGGTGACACAAGCGCCACCGGCCCGAGCCACCGGAGGCAACGTCCGACTCCCTTCCAACGAGCCGCGTTTCCTAAACCCGGTTCTTGAGACGCGCTTTAACCGCGCAAACATTCTGCTCTTTGAGGGCTTGGTGGGATTTGACGGCACGCTTGAGCCTGTCCCCCGCCTCGCCGAATCGTGGGAGCAATCCAACGAGGGCAAGACGATTACGTTCCGTCTTCGCAAAGGTGTGAAATGGTCCGATGGCACCGACTTCACATCAAAAGATGTTGCCTTCACCGTCGAGAAAATCCGCAACCCAGGTGTGCGCACGCTTTGGCGCACATATTTTAGTGGCATTGAAAGCGTCAAAACGCCCGACGATCTAACCGTCGTCGTCGACTACGCAACGCCCTACGCGCCAGCACTTGTGAGTTGGTCGGTAGGAATTCTTCCGGCGCACAAATTTGCCGACACCGACTTCGCCAGCGCACCGGCAAATATGGAACCGGTAGGCACGGGTCCCTTTAAGCTGACGCGTTGGGAGCAAGGCAATCGAATGCTGCTGGCCCGCAACGACAAGTGGTGGAATGGCAAAGCCGGCCTTAGCTCCATCGATCTCATCTTTGGAATTGAAGACAAGCTTGCAGCACTAAAGGCCAGCAAGCTCGACTTTGCGAACATCCCCGACATCGGGCAATGGGCCTCAGAAGCACAGCTACCCGACTTTTTGGACCGTTTCGAGCAAACCACGAGTGTCGAGTCCATCTTCAGGCTCATCGCGTGGAACGGTGCGAAGGCGCCCTTTGACAAACCGGAAGTACGCCAAGCTCTCACCCAGGCTCTCGATCGCGAACGCGTCATTGACGACGTCTTGCTCGGCGAAGGCCAACTGCTCTCAGCTCCCTTCTTTGCCAACATGTACGGCGCCGATTCTCGAATTCCTCCGCATGCATTTGATCTCAAGAGCGCAGACGAGAAACTCACCGCTGCGGGCTTTCCCAAAGCCGACGGCAAACGCTTTGAACTTGATCTCATTACACTCACCAGCCAAAAGCTGCCCATCAACTCTGAAATGTTCGCCATCTTCCAACACGACCTCGCAGGCTTGGGCATAACGCTAAAGGTGAGCTACCTAACTCCGGTGGAGTTTGAAGCGCGCCACGTTGCCGGGACATTTGATGCGGCATTCTTCGGTTGGCTCCGAGACATTCCCGATCCAGATCCGTCGGCACTCCTGCACTCTTCACAGATCGAAGGTGGGCAAAACTTCGCACGTTACAACCACGAAGAAGTTGATGGCTGGCTTGAAGAAGCCGTGAGCACCTCGGACCGGGACCAGCGCAAGTCGCTCTATGCGAAAGTGCATGCGCAAGTTCACAAGGACATGCCCTACACAATCCTCTACGCGCCCTACAGCCACTACGCTTGGTCTCGAAAGCTGCGACGCACCAACCCGGCCGATGTCAGTGCGCAAACCCGCTTTCCTGGGATCTCCAGATGGACCGTGGAAAGCGCCACCAGCGGCCAACAATAGCTGACTGTTTTTAGCTACTTAAGCCCACCACAGTACGTATGAGCCGGCGCCCAGCCCAGAACTTTTGCTTTGTTTCGGGCCTTCGGGACCGTAAGCTGCGCACCGCGCTTCCCTTCCGCCTTTCTGCACAATCTCTGCAGCGCTACATCTAGGAGTCCCCCATGTCCCTGCGATCCCACCATCTCCTCGCCGGCAGCCTTCTCACGGTTGCCCTCGGCCTCTCGACGCAAGCGATTGCCGCGCCCTCGCTGCAAGCCACCGAGCCTGCGATGGGGGACGCGTCCGAACGACAGCTTATTAGTGTGCTCCCGCCACTGTGCGAAGGCGCCCCATGCTGGAACCCTGGCTCCACAGCCGATCCACTAGCCGTCGGGCTTCGGCGAGTCTTCCTCAACTTCGAGGGTGTGACGCTAACGGCCTCCAACAGCCAACCGGATGACGCGACGACCAACACGACCTGGATGATTACCGAGGTGGTAAGCGCGGGCAGTACCGTCACGATTCCCGCGTTTAATCGCTTTGACTTGGGAAGCCAAAATGGCGCAACCAGTCGCCAAGAGATCATCGACTACACCGTGCAAAAGGTCCGCGAATACCACGCGCCCTACAATTTCGAGTTTGTCACCACGAGGCCAACCAGCGGCACCTATCACATGGTCGTTTTCGGAGGCACGTGTGGAGCTGTTGTCGGACAAAACTGCGCCGGCATCGCACCGCTCGACTGCAATGACTCAACACCAAGCAACATCGTCTTTGCCTTTCCCAGCGGCCTTCGCGCTGTAGACCTCGCAACAACCGCAACACAAGAATTGGCACACGCTCTCGGCCTGTCGCACACGCTCGACACCTCCGACTTTATGTACCCGTTCATTCAGAACTCGCTTCCAACTCGATACGGCGAAGGTCCAATCCCCAACAAAGATCAAGGGCCGTGCGGCAACGGCAGCTACCAAGACTCCCACGAGAAACTCCTAAGCATCGTTGGCTTTCCAGGACAAGACGGAACGCCTCCCGCCGTTGTCATCACAAGTCCCGCCAACGGCGACGTGGTGAAATTTGGAGACTCGGTGGTCTCCACCATCGATGACGCGAGCCCTATTAGTAAGGTCGAACTCAGCCTCAACAATACGGTTGTCGAGACTCTTACAAGCCCTCCCTACACCTTCCAAATTCCCAATACCTCCCCGCAAGGGCAAGTTCGAGTCGAAGTACGCGCAACCGATGACCAAGGCAATGAGGCGGGCAACCGTGTAACGGTCTACATCGGAACCGGCAACGAAGAGCCATGCAATGACGGCCAGTGCGCAGACGGCTTTGAGTGCATTGACATGCTCTGCTACCCAGACTCTCCTGCCTCGAGTGGAGCTCTTGGTGCCTTTTGCGAAGAGAACAACACCTGCGATTCGGATGTGTGTGCGGAGTTCGATTCGGAGAAGCGCTGCTCACAATCTTGCGATGCTGAGACCACATGTCCCGAGGGCTTTGAGTGTCTGGGCGACACCGCATGTTGGCCAAAGGACGACAGCGGCGGCGGCGACAGTGGCCTTTGCTCGATTGCAAAGCCCGGCCCTGGCGCGCTCAGTTCACTTGCCTTTTTCTTCTTCGCTATCGTCTTTGGCCGACGCCGCCGACGCTCGTAGCGGATACTTCGAGCATCGTAGTGGATACCCAAAGCCTGCACATCATGGCCGAGTTTCACGGCTGTGATCCGCGCATACTCAACAGCGTAGAGTCCGTGGAAGCGCTCATGCGCGCCGCGGCAGATGCTGCAGGGGCAACGGTCGTCGAGAGCAGCTTTCACAAGTTCGGGCCCCACGGCGTCTCGGGCGTCTTGGTGCTCGCCGAGTCTCATCTCTCCGTGCACACGTGGCCCGAGCGAGACTACGCCGCAACAGACATCTACACCTGCGGCGACAGGTGCACGCCAGAGCGCGCCCATGAGGTCTTGCAAGTTGCGCTAAAGGCGCAGCGATGTGAAGTGATGGTGGTCGAACGCGGACTGCCCGGTCAAGAAGGCATGCGCCTAGTTAAACACCAGGTGCTCGCCCCATCAGCTGAGCTCGGCGATGAGAGTCCGCAAGCGGCCCAGCGCATCGACCGAGCGTGATCCGGGCCAGAACAAATCCTTGCCGTCCGTAAATACGACGCGCTGATTCTTTGCCGCCGGAATTTCCAGGCTTTCGAAGTACGCTTTGTCGTCGGGCCCAAAATCGTATGGCTCGTTGGGGAGTAAGACAATTTCTGGTGCTTTGGCTACCAGTTCTTCTTCGCTAATGCGCGGGTATCGCTTGTCGCGATTCGCGACTTGATCGGCCGGAAGAGGCGAGGTCAGCCCAAGGTCCGCCTTGAGTGGATACTGGCGCTCGCGATCGACAAAGACGTTTCGCGCACCGGCGAGAGTTAGCAAATCGTGGCAGTACGTATGGTCCCCAAACGTCATGAGTGGGTCTCGCCAGATTGGAACAAAAACACTTGGGGCTGTAGCGGATAGCTCACGGGTTTTCATTTCGCCATACCCACTTCGAAGCAGCTCCTTGACGGCACCTTGCGCCCCAAAGAAGGTCGCGAGCCGAGCGACGTGCCCGATGGCATCGTTAAAGCGTTTGGGAAACGAGACAAAGAGCTGAACTCCGGCCTCCGCAAGAGCTTCCAAACCCGCCCGGGAATTCTCTTCTTGATTTGCCAAAACGAGGTCGGGCGATAGGGCCACAATGGCATCGACATCGATATCTTTTGTGCCGCCAACCACGGGGATGGCCTCGAGTTCCTGGGAGGGCTCAATGCAGTATCGTGTGCGGCCGACCACACGATCGCCGACACCAAGAGCAAAGAGCGTCTCGGTGTCGGAGGGAACCAGGGACACCACTCGGCCAACGGGCTGCTGCAGAAGCACTTTGCGTCCCATGTCGTCGAAAACACCAACTCGCATGCGGCGGACCCTAGCCGATTTCCCTCGGATTCACCCCTCTAAATGCCCAGGCATTGTAGTACCGTCGCAGAGCGTTATGGCCAAGAAGAAGCAACATCAGGGCACTGCAGCACCGCCAGCCTTGAGCACACCGGCGAGTGTCGAAGATCTGGAAACCGGTATCGAAGGCGACAGCCTTGAAGAGGCCATTGCGAAGCTCACGCCCGAGCAAGCAGAAATGTTTATGAACGCGCTCACGCTCACCATGAAGAAGCGGCGCCTCATGTTGTTGGGCACACTCATGGCGCTGCTCGTCTTAATTGTCGGCACAGTCTTGGCGTTCATTGCCTTTGCGAATCGCGAACCAGGCAGCTTCAGAATTTGGGTATTCCTTGTTCCCTTTGCTGGCGCAGGTTGCTCGATGTGGTTTTTTGGCCGTCTCGCAAAGCGTGCTGGTGTGCAAACCCAAGCCACCCTTTCCTCTTCGATCTCGTCAACCTGAACGCGCACGTTCAGCCAACGGCGTTCTGTCTCACCTAACCCGCGAGTGTTTGTATGAAACCTGTGTACTACCTATCGACTGTTCTTATTGTTGGACTAGCGGCAACAACCTGGGCATCTGGCGCATGTGGAGGTGACTCCAAACCAGACCCGGATGCCGAACCGATTGTTGTCTTTGATGCAGGTATCGATGATGCGGGTCTCCCCGTGCACTGCGAGCCCGTCACGGGAACGGATCTCAAGCTTCAAGAAATTGTTCGCGGGCTTGTCGAGCCTCTCTACCTAACCGCCCCAAAGGGCGACGACCGACTCTTTGTAATCGAGCAACCCGGAAGAATTCGCATCATTGAAGAGAACGTGCTTTTGCCAGCATCGTTTCTCGACATCAGCGACATCGTTCGCGACACCAGCAACGAGCAAGGTTTGCTCGGCATGGCGTTCCACCCAGACTTTGCTACCAACGGGCGCTTCTTCGTCAACTACACAGCCACCGAGCCTCGAGGCGATACGGTCGTTGCCGAATACACGGTTTCCGCTGACGCCAACGTAGCCAATGCAACCGGGGAAATCCTGCTCACGTTTGATCAGCCAGAGAGCAATCACAACGGTGGCGCGATCGAGTTTGGCCCCGACGGTTTCCTCTACATTGGAACTGGTGACGGCGGCGGCGCCGATGACCAACACGGCCCTGATGGCAATGGCCAAAACCTCGGTACGCTGCTCGGAAAACTGCTTCGAATCGATGTGGACAGCGGCAGCCCCTACGGAATTCCTGCCGACAATCCTTTTGCCGCTGGTGGTGGCCTTCCTGAGATTTGGGCGTATGGGCTTCGCAACCCGTGGCGCTTTAGCTTCGATCCGCTGAACGGCGATGTCTACATCGCCGATGTTGGCCAAGATGTTCTTGAAGAGGTCAACGTTGAGCCAGGCAATGCAGCAGGTCTCAACTACGGTTGGAAGATCATGGAGGGAACCGACTGCTTCCAAGCGGCCTCTTGTGACAGCAATGGCCTCGTTCTCCCGGTTCACGAATACCCGCACACCCAAGGACGTCAGTCGATTACTGGTGGCTATGTCTACCGCGGCACCTGCATCCCCGACATTCAAGGTCGCTACTTTTTTGGCGACTTCGCCGGCGAGCAGATGTACACATTTGAGTACGGCGGTGGTGCGATAAGCAACCTACAAGAAATCACCAACAGCATTGATCCCAATAGCGACATCGCCGGCCTCACATCGTTTGGAGAAGATGGCTACGGCGAGCTCTTTGTGGTTTCGCGCGATGGCAAAATTTTCAAGATCGTTCCCCGATAGCAACGCGTGCCTGAACCAAAGAGTCGGCGCATTGCCCTAGAGACCGGCCTCTCCTATCACTACTTGGAATGGGACTCTGCTGCATCTGACCACACCCTGGTTTTGGTGCACGGATTCCTCGACTTTTGCAGTGGATGGCGAGGCACAGTTTCCCCTGAGCTGCAGAAACGGTTTCACATCATCGCCCCCGACATGCGAGGGCATGGGGATAGCGACCACGTTGGCGCAGGCGGCTACTACCATTTCTTAGACTACGTTGCCGACCTGCGATCGTTTGCTGGCAAGCTTGGGCGGGGCACGCTCTCTATGGTCGGCCACAGCATGGGCGGCAGCATTGTTGGGTACTACGCGGGCGCGTTTCCCGAAACGCTTCACAAGGTCGTGCTGATGGAAGGCATGGGTCCTCCTGAGACCACGACGCCGGCGCCCGATCGGGTACAGCATTGGGTCCGAGGCTGGAATCGAGCTCGGGCAAGGAAACCTCATCTGTACGCAGACATCGAAGCTGCCGCGGAAAAACTTCGACACCGGGATCCAAAGCTCAATCCCCAGCTCGCCCGCGACCTTGCCAAGTGGGGGACCCGAGAAATCGAAGGCGGCCGCGTGTTCAAACACGACCCTCTTCATCTCAGCCAGGGGCCGACGCCCTACTCTGTCGAGGTCGCCCTGGAGTTCTGGCGGCGCATTTCTTGCCCTGTCCTGCTCGTGGATGGAGCCGATTCGAACATGCGACTGGGACCAGAGGAGCACAACCGAAGGGTTGCAGGACTCACCAACACTCGCGAACACGTGATTGAAGGCGCAGGCCACATGATTCAGCGGCACCAGCCCGACGCCTTAGCGGAGCTTTTGCTCGGCTTTCTTGGCTAGCTGCAGAGAAGCGGAGGTAGGCCTCGGGTAAGATCGTGGCAATCCTATGGCCACCATCGACCATCTGCTTTTGGACCCAACGTTTCTCGACCAGCTGTACCGCGACTACCAGCGAGATCAGAATTCAGTCGACCCACAGTTTGCTCAGCTCTTTCAAGAGCTCGATCGGGAAGACAGGGTTGGGGGCAATAGTTTTGCTCAGCACCCGGCCGGCATTCCTGAGAACTTACCCAAGGAGAGCCTGGCTCCGGGCATTCAGATTTATTCTCTGGTGCAAACCTATCGAGAGTTTGGCCACCTCATTGCCGACATCGATCCGCTTGGACAGGGAACGCGCGAGCATCCCTTCCTAGAACTCTCGCAATTTGGCTTGTCGGATGCAGACCTCGACACGGTTGTGAGTTGTGAAGGCTTTCGAGGGCTCGACAGCGGCACCGTTCGCGAGCACATCAATGTCTTGCAAGAGACGTACTGCGGGCCCGTAGGCGTGGAATACATGGATGCCGTCGACAAGCCGCAGCGCGATTGGCTGCAGGCTGCCATGGAGCCGAGTCGCAACCGCCCCGTCTACGCAACCGCACGACGCCAGCGCATCGCCAAGAATTTGGTTATGGCGGACACCTTCGAGCAGAGCTTGCACAAGATGTACACCGGTGCGAAACGCTTCTCGCTCGAGGGTGGCACTACGCTCATTACGCTCCTACAAACTCTTATCGAAGAAGGAGCGTCCTCTGGTATCGACCAAATGGTTCTGGGGATGGCGCACCGCGGGAGACTCAACGTACTCGCCAACGTGATGCAGAAGCCGCTCACCCACATGCTCGCGGAGTTTGAGGGCCGCCCCATCGCGTCCGAGCTCCAGGGCTACGGCGATGTGAAGTACCACATGGGCTACTCCGCCGATTACGTCTCGCCCAAGGGCAAGACCGTGCACCTTTCGATGGCGTTCAACCCGAGCCACCTCGAAACCGTCAACCCGGTTGTCGCCGGCATTGTGCGGGCAAAACAAGACCTGCAAGACGATGCCGCGCGAACCCAAGTTGTCCCCATCCTCATGCACGGCGATGCGGCCTTCGCTGGGCAGGGTGTTGTTGCAGAAACCCTCATGCTCGCTGGCCTCGAGGGCTACAGCACAGGTGGAACGGTTCACATCATCGTGAACAACCAAGTGGGCTTCACGGCAAATCCCGAAGAGTCCCGCTCAACTCGATATGCATCCGACCTCGCGCTCTCCGCCCGAGCACCGGTGTTTCACATCAACGCCGACCACCCCGAAGTTGTCGCGTTCATCGCACAACTTGCGCTTCGGTACCGGCAAAAGTTTGCCTCCGACATCGTGATCGACTTGGTCTGCTTTCGAAGGCACGGCCACAACGAACTCGACGACGCCAGCTTCACCCAGCCAATGATGGCCAAGCTCATCGCAGACCATGAAGCAGTCTCCAAGCTCTACACGGAGCGCCTTCTCATCGGCGGGCATATGACGCGTCAAGAAGTCACTGCGATGCATGAGGATGCCAAGGGCTCCATGCTCAAGGCGCGAGAAGAAGCCCGAAGCCTTGAGGTATTGGAGAGTCAACGACTCGGTGGCGTTTGGAAAGGACTCAAGTCGGCTGGCATGGATTGGACCGCCGACACCAAGGTGCCTCGCAAGGTCTTGGATCAAGTTGGACGAACCTTTACGCGGGTCCCCGAGGGTTGGACGTGGCATCAGCGCCTGTTGCGAATGATGCGCAAGCGAACCACCAGTGCTTTGCAGGACGAGGCGCTAGACTGGGGCACCGGCGAAGCTCTCGCCTTTGGCTCTCTCTTGCTCGAGGGCACCAATATCCGCCTTTCCGGCCAGGATAGTGGGCGCGGTACGTTTGGACACCGGCATGCGGTGTACAGCGATCAAGAGAATGGCAATCGCCATGTTCCTCTCAACCATCTGGGCGACTGTCCCGACGGCAGCAAGCAAGGTCGCTTCGATGTGATCAATAGCCCGCTATCTGAGGAGGCGGTTCTTGGGTTCGAGTACGGCTATGCATGTGCAGATCCTTGGAGCCTGGTGATCTGGGAAGCGCAGTTTGGCGACTTCGTAAATGGCGCCCAAGTGATCATCGATCAACTTGTTGCCAGTGCCGAGTACAAGTGGGGACGTATGACGGGCTTGGTCATGCTGCTGCCCCATGGCTATGAAGGCCAAGGTCCCGAGCACTCCAGTGCACGCCTTGAACGCTTTCTCGAACTGTGCGCCGAACGAAACATGCAGGTCTGCAACTTCAGCACTCCAGCACAGTACTTCCACGCGCTGCGCAGGCAAATGCATCGCGACTTCCGCAAGCCGCTCATCGTTATGAGCCCCAAGAGTTTGCTGCGTCACCCCGATGCGACATCGACCATGAGCGAGCTCGCGACGGGTACGTTCCACACGGCACTCGACGACAAAGACATCAAGGACAAGTCAAAAGTCACGCGAATCCTTATGTGTTCGGGGAAAATCTTCTATGCCCTTAGAGAGGCTGTCCTTGCCGCAGATCGACAGGATATCGGAATTATTCGGATCGAGCAGCTCTATCCATTCCCGGTGAAGACGCTCAAGCCAATGCTCGCGGCCTACAAGAATGTGGAAGAGGTATTTTGGGTTCAGGAAGAGCCGCGCAACATGGGGGCTTGGCGCAACTTGCACCATCACTTCAAAGTCATCACGCCCAAGGGAATTCACGTCGCATACGTCGGGCGTGATTCGCGTGCTGTTCCGGCCACCGGTGTTCCGGCTGTTCACAAGCGCGAAGAGGCGGCAATCATTCGCGCAGCGCTGGATGACAACCAAGAGGGCAAAGTGGTTAGACGCGTAGGCAAGAATTCTTCCGAGACCGCCTAGCCAGCAAAGCAGTACGTCGCCCCCCAAAGCCGCGCCGCGAATTCTGGAGCGGCCCAGGAAGTGCCGAATTCGGCACTTCTCAGGGGGTTCGTAAATCGCTTTTCAAAAGTGTCAAGAATTCGACCTTCTAATAGGCCAATACAGGCGCTTTAGAGGGGTTTGGAGATCACCCCAGCCGAAAAAGCGCATAAAACGACATCTATGGGCACTTTAGAGCTAGTCGAGTACAACTCGATTGGTTACAAGGGATGCATAACAACTCTCCGTTAGGGGTACTGAAAATGGCAAAAGCAAAAGCAAAGAAAAAAGCACCAGCAAAGAAGAAGAAACCAGCAGCCAAGAAGGCAGCTGTCAAAGAGGTTCTTCTCGTTGGATCCAAAGTCAAAGCCACCATCAAAGAGGCTGACTGCAACACCGGTGGTGACGCCATCGACGGTCTGAACATGTGGGTTCACTGGCTCATCGGCCAGGGTACCGCTCGCGCCGTTGCAAACGGTCGCAAGACGGTCCGCGCTCACGACTTCATGGTCATGTAGCTCGGTTTCGAACCACCAGACTTGTTCTGGAAGAAAAGGCATGGCTCATACGAGTCATGTCTTTTTTCGTTTCGGCAGCTCACACAGCAGCCTGAGCAGCACACAGCAGCCTGAGCAGCACACAGCCTGAGCAGCAGCCGCCCGTCTCTCTCGCAGCAGCCTGAGCAGCAGCACACGACAGCCTGAGCAGCAGCAGCCCGTCTCTCTCGCAGCAGCCTGAGCAGCACAACACAGCAGCCTGAGCCCTACCGCAGACGCAAAGAACCCCCTGGCACGTCCTTAGAAGCAGCAGGGGGTTGTTCTAGCGGCGAATTTGAGCCGGTTTAGAGGTGCTTTTCAATCAGCGCCGCAAGACCAGGCACTGCCGTCTCCACGTTGTTGAGCGCAGAGGGGCGAAGCTTCTTGTACATTTTCGCAGCCGTCTTGTGCTTGCTTGTCTCCGCACGAGCGTCTGTCACAGTGAGCAGATCGTTGGCAACCTCGCGCTTGCTGCCGGCGAGATGACCACTAAACCCTCCATTGCCATCCGCTTTCCAAGTTCCGTAGTAGGGCTCCATCTTATCGATCCACTCGTCGAGTAGACCGTCAATTGCCCCCTTCACAAAGCCGGGTTTGATCTTCTTAACCGTCTTAAAGGCGCCTCGAATGATAAGGCCCTTGCCGGCCACTTCGGATTCAACCAGAGCGACGCACTCGTCGACGACGACCGGGCGGGTCTCAGGTTTTGTAATGATTGCTTTCAGAGATTCTGACATTTGATATTTCCTTGGTCCTACTGATCTTGGTCGTCGAACTCGATGCCGTAGCGCTTGCAGCGTCTTGCCATCTGCCTTTGGTCGCGGGCAGGCAAGTCCGAGAAGTGCCTTGTCGCCACCTCTTCGTCGCCCATGATGCAACTACTCGAGACGATGATGCGCATCATGCGCACATTGTTTGGCTCTGATGAGAGCAGCTCGACCGCTGCATCTCTGGCACCTTCATAGTCGGCGCGGTCGTAAAGTCGATTGGCGTCGTCCATCTTCGACTTCAAATCAACTTCGTCGCTGGGCTCATCCTCCTCTTGGCGCGGAGGCGGAGGCGCTACAAACGGCTCTCGCTTCTTCGTTGCGCTGGGCTTGCCGACATCGGATGCAGCGCCGGTCTTTGCCTTGGGGCGGCGAATCGTGGTCTTGGTAGGCGCTTCCGCAACTCGGTCTTTTGCCTCGGTACGCCGATACTCGCTAATCGCCCTCTCAAGCTCGCCGTCGTCTACAGCCACGGCTTTGCCGCCTTGAGAGTCGAACACCAACTTCACAAAGACGATGGCGACGATGGCGCCGAGGGCGCCCAGAATGATGCTACGCACTTGCACGACCGGAACGACCTACGTTTTACCAGGTGAACAACACCATCGGCCAGGCGGATTGTCATTCGGCCGCACACAAGCGCGACCAGGTGTGGGGTTCATTGATTCCAGGGCAGGATCAGCGGTATCCACCAGGCATGGGCTTTGACCGAATTGTCGTAGGGGTAGGGATTGCTGGTGCCTGCCTATTTGGCATTGTGAGCTGCGGAGACAATACCCAAGCCATCCTCTGCGGCGCTGGCACGGTCGAAGCCGCCGGGGTTTGCGTGCCATCCGAGACCGCCTGTGGGATCGGTACCGCCTTTGACGAAGACTTGGGCCTTTGCCTTCCGGTCCCAGCGGAGTGCGCCCGCGGCACGGTGGCGGAGGGCGATCGCTGCGTTCCCGATGGCAGTGTAATTTGTGACGATGGAACCACCTACAACGCCTCAAGTGGCCAGTGCCAATCTGACATTGCTGCCTGCGGCGTTGGCACCGTGCTCGACGGAGTGACCTGTGTCTCCATCGACGAGGCAATCGAGGCCTCGCTAGAAGAAGATGCCGAGCCAAACGACGACTTTGGGCTGGCCGGATCACTAGACGTTCCGAATCTCACTGGCAATCGCACCATCTATGGGTGCATTGATCCCACCGATACCGACGGGGACGGCAGCATCGACATCGATCGGGACTCCTATCGACTCACGGCGAGCGGCCCCAGCCTTGTCGACATTAGTGTGGATGGCATTGCAGGACTCTCCGGAGGCTTCGTCATTCGCGCCACAAGCGGTGCTCTTTTGGAAGATGGTTGGAGCCGCACCGGTCTCAACCTTGTTTCCGATACGTCGCGAAGGCAGGTGTTCTTGCCGGCTGCTGGCGATTACCTCCTAGACATCGTTGACGGTCGCAGTCTCCTTGTCGATGCGCCCGTTGGCAATGGAGAGACGTGTTACCTGGCATCGCTTCGCAACATCGCCCTACCCGCGGCCGTTGCCGTTAGCGACCTTGCCAGTGGCACTCTTGGCAGCGGTGTTCACATGCTTTCCTACAGCGCTGAAGCTGACGGCGACATCCTCGAAGATGTCCTATCGCTCACGGCCCCAACCCAAGCAGCATCACTGGCAATGGTGCACATGCGCGCAGGTCGCTACGCAGGTGGCGTGCAGGGAGGCAGCTCCCTTGCTGATACAACAGCTGGACTTCTGAGCTCCAGTAATCTTCTTATCGTGATTGAGCCCGAGTTTAACTACGCGCTAGACCCGGTTCCCTTTGCGTACTCCCTGAGTCGATCTGGAGCCACGCAACTCACAAGCTCGGTGGCAACATCGATAGCAGTGGGCAACGCGCTTGGCTCGGAGATGGCGTGGACCGAAGTCGCCAGCGGAGACATTGTTCGGCTTCAGACCACCGATTCGGATATCTCCGTCTTCTCGATGGACCGGCGACTCTCTCGCACCACGCAGCTTTGCAGCGACTGTGGCGATTCAGAGTTTTTCTATCAGGCAATCAACAGCGGACTCTTGTATCTCGGTATTTCGCATGCCAGTGCAGTTGGCTCCTTTGATGTGACGATCGAAATCGAGAGGCAATCACCAACGGCGCTCGCGGTGGATTCGGCCCTCTCCGGCGTTGCTCTGGGCTCACAAGGGGTTTCCTTTGTCGAGTCGGTGGAAGAGGCCCGTGCATGGACGACGCTCGACGCAAGCGCCTCAAGCTTTGCCGGCAATTTGCAGGCTCGGCGCTATCCTCGAGACAGAGCAGGGTTTCTCGATGCCGAGATCAGCCCACTCGAAGTGCTTCTCGCATCGGAAACGCCCAGAGCGCACATCGCGAGCGAGCGGCAAGCAAACTTGTGGCGCGTAGACGACGATGCCTTCGATGGCACATCCGATGATGAGACCTTTGATCTCAGCCTCACCGCCCTCGCCTTTGCCAACCTACAGCCAACCAGCGCAACACCGGTGCAACTAACGGCGGTGGCAATTGGTGGCAACGATGCCCAGCGCTTCCTTCTCGTCGGAGAGCCTGGCCAGGAAATCGATCTCGTGGTTTCGACTGGCGACAGTATCGATCTCTCCATCGCGCAGCTATCCGATTTTGAGGACGTTGTGGCGCTAGAAGACTCGGGTGCGAGCGGCGCATCGGAGACGGTGCGAATCACCATTCCCCAGGCCGGCTATGTGCCCCTCTTTGTCCAATCGGCAATCGAAGCAGGAAACTACGATCTCTCGGCAACGATCGCGGCTGCGCCCTGACGCGGGTGCCAACGACCATGTTGATTCGGCAGGATTCGGTAATTCTTGCATGGAGACCGTCCGAAACTGCCGATCGCAATCGCCCGATGCCAGCTCTGCTTGCAGTCATTCTACACAGGCGTAAACTTGCTGAATGGAACAACAGCTCATCGCAGTCGTAGATGGATCTCGAGCGCGCTACTTTTCTGTTGGAACGCGCACCACCCCAAGTGGCGAGGAAAAGAACAAGCTCACCGAGGTGGAGACCTTGGTAAACCCAGAAAACCGCCTCAAAGATGGTGAGATTTTTTCTGAGACCCGACCGGGAACACGAGCGGGCGCAGGCGGTGCCACAGCGCACGGTGTCGACGATCGCCGAGATGCTCACCACACGGAGACCGACCGAAAGTTTGCCAAGCAGGTCCTCGCCAAAATGGCCGAGCTCATCGAAGAAACCGATGTCACCTACGCAATCTTGGCGGCTGGTCCCAAAATGCTTGGGCACCTTCGCGACAATCGTGGCTTGCTACCCCGAGTTGACGTTGGCGAGCTCCCTAAGCATTTGACTGAACTCTCCGCACACGACCTCTGCCTTCGTCTCGAAGCCGCTTCCCTACTTCGCTGCTAGCAGCCAGCCCCGTGGGAAAGGCGCGCTCCTAAACCGCTTCGAGGTTTGGGCAGCGCGCGTTTTGGGGAGCAACGTAGCTCTGGAGCAACGCGGCTAACCGCTGGCCTGTTTGCGCAAGCCCTCGACCTGAGAGATGGGTCCGAGAACAACCAACGTCATGCCCGCTTCCAACACGAAGTCAGCGCTCGGATTGTATTTGTAGCCAGCCGGCTCGTTGACACGAATCGCGAGCACCAATAGGTCAGTCGATTTTCGAAAGTCCATCTCGCGAAGGCTTCGCCCCGAGAATCGCGATCCGTCCGGGATATCGACTTCTTCAATACGCGTTTTTGAACGGTCGCGGCGCATCTCATCGAGAAATTGTACGACCTTTGGGCGCAAGAGTTCGGAGACCATGCGAAGGCCGCCAATGTAGTTTGGCGAGACGACGGTGTCGGCTCCAGCCTTTCGGAGTTTTTCTAAGACGCGCAAGTCGGAACCGCGGGCCACAATGCGAACGTTTGGATTGGCTTCTCGCGCACTGATCGTGAGGTAGAGGTTTTCCTTATCGTCTGCCAACGCCGCCACAATGCCTCGTGCCGACCTAATGTTCGCTTTTGCCAGAACATCATCATCGGTTGCATCGCCAAGCAGGCACATCGCTTGTGGATAGGTTTCGCGATACAGGGCAACCGCATCCGGATCGATATCAATGAGTACCGTTTGGATTCCGTACTCGGCGAGCTCTTTCAACACATGCCGCCCGGTTGAGCCTACGCCGCAAACAATGATGTGGTCCTTGAGTTTGTCGATGGTCTTGTGCATCCGTGTCTCCTTGAAAGCGCGTTGAAGATCGCCTTCGATAATGATGGCCGTCAGCGTGGAAGCAAAATAGAGAAAGGTCCCAACGCCAACGACGATGAGCACCACGGTGAAGTGACGCACATATTCGGTCTCGGCAAAGCCCGGCAAGACCTCGGAAAACCCGACCGTCGTCAGGGTAATCATGGTCATGTAGAAGCAATCGAATGGGCTCCAGCGGCCCTCACCGAGGATGTAAAAGCCCAACGCGCCGGCGCCCACGACCAGCATAATCGCGATCGAAGCCGCCGCAAGCCGTGTTCGGAGCTCCTGCACGGCTGCATCCTATCCTAATCATTGGCTTTGACGCGAGATTTCGGCGCCGCTACACTGCGCGGCCATGAGGTCTCTAAAAAGCTACGTCGGCGGCCAGTGGGTGGCTAGTTCCAATCGGGCAGCCACCCTGTACAACCCTTCCACCGAGGAAGCCATCGCAGAAATTGCGGCTGGCGAAGTCAACTGGAAGGAAATGCTCGCCTACTCGCGCGAGAAGGGTGCAGCCGCATTGCAGGCACTCACCTTTGCCCAGCGAGGGGAGATTCTTCAAGCCATGGCGAAAGCGCTTCACGAAGGTCGTGAAGAGCTCATCACGTTGGCAACGCAGAATGGTGGCAACACCAGAGGCGACGCAAAATTCGATATCGATGGCGCAAGCTTCACGCTCGCCGCCTATGCAGATATTGGAGCGAAGCTTGGCGACACCACAATTATGGTGGATGGCGACTCGGAGCAAATTGGCAGAACCGCGCGCTTTTCTGCACAGCACATTCGTCTGCCTCGAGCGGGCGTTGCCGTGCACATCAACGCGTTTAATTTCCCTGCATGGGGTCTGGCTGAAAAAGCTGCCGCTGCCCTCCTCGCAGGCATGCCGGTAATCAGCAAGCCCGCCAGTGCTACAGCACTCGTCTCGCATCGCATGATGGAGATGTTCTTAGAGAAGAACATTCTGCCGGAGGGAGCGCTATCGCTGATCTCCGGAAGCTCAGGAGACTTGCTCTCGCATCTTCAGGGGCAAGACGTCCTGAGTTTCACTGGGTCAAGCGATACCGCGAAACTCCTCCGTGCATCCGAAGGCGTTATTGAGCGCTCCGTTCATATCAACGTCGAAGCTGACTCGCTAAACGCCGCAGTGCTCGCTCCCGACGTCGAGCTAGGCTCTGAAACATTCGGTCTCTTTATCAACGACGTCGTTCGCGACATGACTCAGAAAACGGGACAGAAGTGCACGGCCATTCGCCGCATCTTTGTTCCTGAGGATCGCGTTGACGATGTTGTCGCAGCAATGAGCGAACGCCTTGCAGACTTGGTTGTGGGCGATCCGGCTGCCGACTCCAACGTGCGAATGGGCCCTGTGGCGACAGAAGCACAGTTCAAGGACGTGCGTGAGGGCATTGAGCGTCTTGCAGCACAAACCGAAGAGGGCTTTGGCGGAATGGGTGAAACCCAGGCCCGCGGCAGCAAGGGTGGCAAAGGCTTCTTTGTTGGTCCCGTCCTTCGCGTCACTCGTGATGCTGCCAACTGCGATGCGCTGCACTCACACGAAGTCTTTGGCCCAGTATCGACGGTAGCGGCGTACTCGGGAAGTGCGAGCGATGCAGCGAAGCTCATCCAGTTGGGCGAAGGTGGCTTGGTCACGTCGTTGTATTCCGACGATCGCTCCTTCTTCATGGAGCTCGTCCCCAAGGTTGCCGCGTTTCACGGACGTCTCTACCTTGGCAGCGAGAAGATGGCGGGACAATCACCGGGACCAGGAACCGTCATGCCAGCACTCTTGCACGGCGGCCCTGGACGCGCCGGCGGTGGCGAAGAGCTCGGCGGTGTCCGCGGAATGGCCCTATACCAGCAGCGAACCGCACTGCAGGGCGACAAGGCCATCCTCGCTGCGATCACGGGCGTTAAGTAGCGGCGTGAGCCAAGGGCCCAGTAACCTGCATGTTGCTGGGCTCGCGAAAGAATAGATAGTTCACGCGATGTGCCGGGCGATCAAAAAGCTCCCGATACGCACCATCGTCGAAGCCTTCAGGCGCTGCGGAAATCTCTCCCATATCTAGGTGCGTGAGTCCGTACACAGGCAAGACCGCGACCAATCGCTGAAAGCGTTTGAGGAGTGGCGCGTCGTAGACACCAGCTGCGAGTTCTTCTGAGACTACCCAATCGCCCTCGACGTTGGATGCCGTCACCGACACCTGCTGAACAACTGCCAATGGCGCAACGGTGCTAATCGCTACGCGCAGGTAAAACTCGTTGAGCATTTCGGACTCCTTCCACTCTTCGGGAATTGCCGCCCCGCCGTACTTCACCTGCAGAGCGCAAGTCTCTCGCCCTTGGCAGAGAATGTAGATGTAGTCGCAAGAGTCGCCTTCCCCACCCTCGTGAAAGATCGTGGCTCCTTTGAGTTCCGTGCCGAGTTCTTCAGCCAAAGCGATGATGTCATCTTGCTCGATGCCCGATTCGATGGCGACAGCGTCGTCGAGTTCGCCCCAGGTTCGCGATGGATAGAGCATGTCCATCCAGTCGGCCACGGTCTTGAGCATGCCCCCCTTGTGGTCGTCGCATGCAGACTTGCCAGAACAGTTGGTACATCCACCCATGAATGCCTTGGTACCACAGCAGATGCTATGGTGGCAGTGAGCCGCGATGCTGGAACAAGAACTGGAAGAACTCTTGCGGATACACCTGGCGACCACCGGTGCCAGCACGATGCGGATTACCCGCAAAAGCGGTAGTTTGCGAGAGCACGAGAGCCGCACCAAGCTGGGTTCCAATGCCTTCCTGGTGGCCTCATTTGCCCAACCCGAGGCGGCTGGCCCGCAGCCGGGGCGACTGGAGCTGCTTGAGCGCGCCGCCCGAGCCTTGCGTGCCTGCCTGCGCGAGTACCAAGAGGCCGGCAAGGCGTCCTGGCCAGAGATGGTCTTTCCGCTAGCCGAATCAGCAGTTCAGGAACCGAGGCGGCTCATCACTGCGCGCATTCAACAGTTTCTCAAGGCGCTCGTCGATAGCAGCCCCCTTCATCAAGAAGTCCTCCTCTTGCGCGGCAAGCTGGTCGCGAGTGCTTGTCCTCTTGATGCGTTTGAAGAGGCGCAGCTCGACCTGCTCGCACGACAACTCGACAAGGCCAACGATGCGGCCACGGGCACAGCCCATGCGGAGCTTGTGCGCCCAGGACTCTACGCCCATAGTTTTTGGTACGGCGCAGCGCTGATCGGCTTCTGTCGCGGCGAGTACTCGGTCGACTTTGTACGGCATCGCAACAAGATGGTTGCTCGCGAGCTTGTTGGGCTTCTCGAGATGCTCGACGGTGGGCCCGACAAACCCGTCAAGCAAGCGCCTCCCCCGTAATCGGCTCACACGCGTTCGCCCCGAACGCAGAGAAACCTCGCAACACCAGACCAGAAGGTGCGCGAGGTTTCGAAGTGCGTAGCCTAGCCCTCTACTTCGGTAGGTGCATGCCAACCATTGGCTTGCTGCTATCCAAGAATTGCTTGGAGGCCGCTGCAACGTCTTCTGCGGTCAGGGCATCGATTGCCTTGCCCATCGCGGCAATGCCATCGACCTCTTTGCCGTAGAAGTACTTTTCCTCTAGCTCGCCAAGCCAGAACTCGTTGCGACGAAGGTCAACCTCGTGTCCTTTGACAATCGCCTCTTTGGCCTTGGTGAAATGCTCTTCCTTGACGCCCTCTTTCGCAAGTCGCACAAGCTCGCTCTCAGCGCGCTTTTGCACTGCCGTTGCTCGCTCTGGAGCGACTTGAAAGTAGAGGTAGGCAACAGCGTGGGTCCAGTTTTCCCGAAAGCTCGATTGCATGGCGACAGAGTACGTCTCGCCAAGTTCTTCGCGAAACAGCTCGAGGTAGTGCATCTGCACGGCGCGGGCAAAGACATTCCAAGCAAGTTGCTCGTTCTCTGTTGGCAGGCCCTCGCCGCGAAGCATGTCGTAAAACATCGTAATGCTGGCGCGCTTTTGGCTGCCGTCTCGCTTCTGTACAAGCTTGCGAGCTTTGTGGCTTGGCCAAGCGTGCGCACGGACCTCTTCGCGTCGGCCATCATCGGGAAGGCTTCCAATGTACTGGAGAACCAAGTCCTTAATTTCCTCTCGCTTGAAAGTACCAACAAGGAAGAAGTCAAAGTCCCCCGCGTTCTTCATTCGGTCTTGGTAGAACGCCATCGATGCGTCCAGGTCTAGCTTGTCCGCAGCGTCCTTATTCCAGAGTTCCTTACGTGGGTTCTTGTTGTTGAGCCATGGGCGAAAGGCATCAGCAAAGCGCTGTTCCGGTGAATTCTCGGCCAACGCCAAGCTCGTGATGGTGTTTTTCTTATACAGGGCAAAGGCATTCTCATCCTTGCGAGGCGCGACAAAATACAGATGCGCAAGTTGAAGCATCGTCTCGAGATCAGAAACACTGGAGCTGCCCTGCAACCCCTCGCTTTGCGGACCGATGTACGGAGTCACCGAAGCAACCCGGCCTGCAAGCGCACGTTGCAGGGCAATCGAATCCATTTCACCAAGCCCGCCCTGGACAACAACGTTGGCAGCCATGCGAATTGGTGCCAGCTGCGCAGCATCATCAATGACGCTCATGCCACCGGCGCTTGTTGCGGCAAAGGCAATCTCATCGCTCTTAAAGTCGGTCTCCTTGAGGACGACCGTTGCACCGTTGCTAAGTGTCCACTCGTACACGTCTGCGGCAGCATGGTGCTTCTCGCTCACGATGGTTCCGGGTGTAGGCGCCTTTGTGATGAGTTTGGTGTTGGAAGGCTCATCGGCGTAGGCGGCTAGCGGCTTGCTTGGGAGTTCAGCGAGCATTGCCAGCAGCTTGCCCTCGTTGAGCGAGTCTTTGGCAGCAGAGCCGATGCTCATTGCAATGAGTCCTTCTGGAGCAAGGAAGCTCTTTAGGACGAGGGACACCTCATCGACCTTCACGGTCTCACCAAAGTGCTCAATCATGGCGAGCTCCATTGGGCGCCCTGCCATATTGTCGCCCGAGAGGTGATAGCGAGTGAGTTCTTCCACAAGTTCAGAGCTCTGCTCCTTGTTCTCTGCGTCCTCTTTGGCTGCGGATTCGATCATGCTGTGAATCTCTTTATTGGCTCGCACAAGCTCGGACTCCGTAAAGCCATGTCGCCGTGCGCGCTCAATCTCGTTTAAGAGATCTTCCAATCCACCTTCGATGTCCGTGGGGTCAACCATCGCAAAGAATGCCGTTGCTTCGGTTTTTCGCAGCAGCGGAACTGGAGACCCACCAGCCATAAGGTAACGGGCCTTGCCGCGCTTCTGCATTTCTTCGAGGCGCTTGCCAATCATGACCATTGCCATGATGTCTACGAACTGTGCTCGTGCATCGCTGAGACTGCGTTTTGGTGGTGTGGGAACAAGGCGCCCAAGAGCAACCGCGGTTAGTGGCAACTCCTTGTCCTGCAGCGTTAGGAATTTGAATCCGTCTTGCGAAGGTTGCGTGCGAACCGGAGCTTGCCTCGGCTCGGCAGGTGCCTTCATCGAACCAAAACGCTCCGTAATCATGCCTTCAATCTGCTTGGGATCGATGTCGCCAACAACGTATACCGCCATGTTTGCGGGGTGGTACCAGTCTTTGTAGAACCGCTGAATCGCGCTAAGCGGAGCCTTCTTAAGAACTTCAGGAATACCGATTGGCAGGCGATTGGCATATCGCGTTCCGGCGAAAACATCGGAGATAACCGACTGCATGAGGCGCATCTGCGCACCGTCACGACTTCGTTTCTCCGCCAGGACAACGCCGCGCTCCTTTTCAAACTCCTTTGCGTCGAGGGTAATTGCCCCTGCCCACTCCGAGAGAATCTGCATTCCGAGCTCAACCGTCTCGGGAGTATCCGTTGGCAGGCGAAGCTTGTAGATCGTCTCGTCGAACGATGTGGATGCGTTTAGGTGCGGGCCAAACTCGACGCCCAGACCTTCGAGCTTTGCGATGAGGTCATTTTTGGGAAATGACTTCGTGCCGTTAAAGGCCATGTGCTCAAGGAAGTGCGCGAGGCCTTGTTGGTCGTCGTCTTCTTGAAACGATCCAACATCAATCGAAATCCAAAACTCTGCGCGTTTCTCAGGAACCGCGTTTGGTCGAATGTAGTAGTGCATGCCGTTGTCGAGCTGACCGTGGACGATCTTTGGATCGAGGGGCATTGGTGCAGCCGCGTCACTCGGCACGGTTGCCTTGGCGATTTTGGGGCCGGTTTCGACGTTCTCGTCTTTGGGAGTCTCCGTCTTGGGAGCCTCGACTTCCGTCACCTTCGTCGCAGGCTCAGTCTTGGACTCTTTCGACTTGCAAGCCGGTAGGCCTCCAAGCAGAAGGGCTGTCCCCATGACAATGAAAAATCGCTGATATCGACTCATGCGCCGGTAATAGCACGCCAAAACCACAAATAGCGCGACCAAATCGGTGGGACACCTGGGACACTTCAGGTGACCCACCCCAGAAGAACACCGAGCTACAGCCTTTGGTTTTGCGCAGCTAGGTCGCGAGCCGTGGGTGCGGCACCAGGCTGCCTAACAGGCTCCAACAATCGGTGCGACGCACGGTAGCTACGAAGCGTTGATCGGCAAGTGCAATCCGAAGCCTTTGTGAAGCGCGCGAATCGCATCATCGACAACGTCTTCTTTGATGATTACGGAAATCTTGATCTCACTCGTCGAAATCATCTCGAGGTTGATTCCCGCCTCGGAGAGAATGCGAAACATCTTTCCAGCGACGCCAGAATGCGAGCGCATGCCCACGCCGACAACCGATAGCTTCGCCACGGGGGTGTCGGAGGCCAACGCCTTGCCCGAATCCGTTAGGTCGGGGCAACTCGTCGTAAGCACTTCAATGCAGCGTTTGTGGTCGAGGCGCGAGACCGTGAAACTCATGTCGGTGTGACCATCAAGACTCTGGCTCTGAATGATCATGTCAACCACGATGCCCGCGTCGGAGAGCGACTGAAACAATCGATAGGCGCTTCCCGGCGAGTCGGGTACGTGGCGAACGGTGATCTTCGCTTCGTCGCGAACGGCGGCAATTCCTGAGACAACAACTTGTTCCATGTCTTCCTCGGTATTCGTAACCCAAGTGCCCTCAGCGTCCGAAAACGTCGAGCGCACGTGAATTGGCACGTTGTAGTTCATTCCAAATTCGACCGCACGAAGCTGCAACACCTTGGCGCCAAGTGAGGCAAGGTCGAGCATCTCTTCGTAGCTAATCCGGGAAATCTTGCGAGCATCGGGGACAATGCGCGGATCTGCGGTGTAGATGCCTTCAACGTCGGTGTAAATCTCGCAGTGGTCAGCTTCTAGAGCCGCCGCAATGGCGACCCCGGTGGTGTCTGAGCCGCCTCGCCCCAACGTCGTAATCGAGCCTTCGGCGTCCTGGCCCTGAAAGCCCGCGATTACCGCAATCTTGCCCTCTTTGAAGCACGACCGAAGGGGCGTTGCGTCGATGGACTGGATGCGTGCCTTGGCGTGGGCACTGTCCGTAAGAATTTTTACTTGGTGGCCAAGAAACGATTTGGCGTCGCCACCGGCTTCGCGAATGGCGAGTGAGAGAAGCCCTGCTGTGACCTGCTCGCCAGTGGAAACGATGACATCAACTTCGCGATCATCCACGTTCTCGCGAAACTGGGATGACAAGGCAAGCAACCGATTGGTTTCGCCAGACATCGCCGACACCACCACTGCGACGTCGTTGCCAGCCTGCTGAGTCGCGAGCGCTCGCTTTGCAACGTGTCGTAGCTTCTCAATACTACCAACAGACGTGCCGCCGTATTTCTGGACGATCAACATGCCAGGCGACCATACACCAGAGCGTCCACAAAGGCGCTATGGGTGCAGTGGTCGCTTGGAACGAATCGAAGTCGAATTTGTAGGGTACCTACTCCTGGCAGTACGAGTCCTGAGGATTCTGCTGGCAGTACACGCAATCTTCATCCTGGGGATTCTGCTGGCAGTACTCCTCGAAACTCCCCGCGTCGCCACCGGTATCTGACCCGCCACCATCCGGGTTCTGACAGAACTGATCCTGGGGATTCTGTTGGCAGTACACGCAGTCTTCATCCTGGGGATTCTGCTGGCAGTACTCTTCGAAACTGCCTGCTTCGCCACCTGGGTCTGTACCAGTATCCGTCCCGCCGCCATCCGGGTTCTGACAAAACGCATCCTGGGGATTCTGTTGGCAGTACACGCAGTCTTCATCCTGGGGATTCTGCTGGCAGTACTCTTCGAAACTGCCTGCTTCGCCACCTGGGTCTGTGCCGGTATCCGTGCCGCCGCCATCGGGATTCTGACAAAACGCATCCTGCGGGTTTTGCTGGCAGAAGACACAGTCTTCGTCTTGCGGATTCTGCTGGCAGTACTCTTCGAAACTGCCCTCACCGGTATCTGTGCCGCCTTCCTCGCCCTGGCACTCCTGCGGATTCTGCTGGCAGAAGACACACGTCTCGTCCTGCGGATTCTGCTGGCAAAACTGCTCAAAAGACTCGTCCTCCGAACCTCCGTTCATCCGGTCAACGTTGTCGCTTGCACCAATATTGCTGCTGCACGCCACCAACAAAGCCATGACACCAAAGGCCACTGCGCTATGCATGGCCGCAAACCAGGGACTACCGTGGGGCCCCGCAGTTGGCGAAGTGACGGCAGGCAAAGACACTCTCTCTTTTGATGGCATGCAAGGGTGACGCGACCACTCGCTACGAGGTGACAAGAAAACGTCGATGGGCTGATTCTTTTTTAGCCGCCCTCGGCCCCGTAGGCCTCGTGCTCTTTGGAGGCGACCAAGCTTCGAAGCACGCTGTGCTTGGGCGCATCGAGCCCAGGATCGCCAGCGAGTAGCTGATCCGCCCGCTCCTTGGCAAGAGCCAAAAGTTCGCCATGCGAACGAAGGTCGCCAAACCGAAGCCTTGGCAATCCAGCCTGTCGCACGCCAAGGAGTTCGCCTGGTCCACGCATTCGAAGGTCTTCCTCGGCGATAACAAACCCATCACTCGTTGCAACCAACACGTCGAGACGCTCGCGACCTTCTTCCGAGGCACGCCCCGAAGTGAGTAGGACGCACTCCGAGGTTCCGCCGCCACGTCCCACGCGCCCTCGCAACTGGTGCAATTGCGCCAAGCCAAAGTGGTCTGCATCTTCGATCACAATGACAATGGCCTCTGGCACGTCGACACCAACTTCGATGACCGTGGTCGCCACCAAGACTTGGGATTCGCCGCTCCGAAATGCCGCCATCGATGCGTCGCGCTCTTCCGCAGACATGCGCCCATGCACCAGGCTGACAGAAATATTCGGATACTTCGCTGCAAGCTCTACCGCCAAGTCGCAAGCGTTCGCGTAGTCGCGGCCGGTTTCTTCTTCCGGGGCCTCAACCATGGGGCATACAACGTAGGCTCGCTCTCCTTGCTCTAGGCGGCGGCGCAGTGCTTCATAGGCTCCATCGCGTCCTTTGGCTCCAAGGAGGATTTGCGTGCGCGGCGGAAACCGGCCGGGCGGCATCTCATCAAGCACGCCTACGTCTAGATCGCCGTAGGCCGCCAGCGCCAAGGTTCGAGGAATTGGCGTTGCCGTCATAACAAGCAAGTGAGGTGCAAAGAGCCCTCCTTTGGAACGCAGAAGAGCTCGCTGCGCGACGCCGAACCGGTGCTGCTCGTCAATCAGAACAAGTCCGAGTTCTCGAAACACAACACTCTCCGCAATCAGCGCGTGAGTCCCCATTAGCAAGTCAATCTCACCTGCAGCCAGCAGCGAGAGTACAGAGGCTCGAATGCCTTTTGGTGTGGCCGCCGTGAGCAAGGCCACTCGAATGCCCGCTTTCTCACACCAAGGCGTGAGCGACCGGAGGTGCTGTTCCGCCAAGATCGTTGTTGGAGCCATGAGCGCGACTTGCCCACCACTCGCTACAACCTGCAGCGCGGCAGCGAAGGCGACCGCTGTCTTGCCCGACCCAACGTCGCCTTGAAGGAGGCGATTCATCGGCACAGCCTCTTTAAGGTCACAGGCGATTTCGCCAACAACGCGCTCCTGGGCCGCTGTGAGCGTGAATGGCAGCGCTTTTCGCAATACGGAATCGGATCGGGTCTTGTAGGCGCGCGCCTGATCTCCCCGAGCAGCGACTTTGCGTTTGGCAACAATCATGGCGAGCACGAAGAGTTCCTCAAAGGCGAGGCGACGGTGCCACTCACTTCGGCCGTCGTTCAGTTCTACGACTTCTTCTGAGGCCAAGGAATCCGGTGGTTCGTGCAGCATCCGAAGCGCATCTCTGAGCGAGACCATTCCAAGTTCCGCAGACACCTCCGCCGGAACAGCCTCCTCCACAAATGACACGCCTCGTTTGCTGGCTGCGAGCGCAGCCTTTCGCAAGGTAGATGGCGGAACGCCAGGCACAGCGCTGTACCTGGGAACAACGCCGTCGACCAAAGTCTTCTCTTCCCCTGCCGCGGTGGTTAGAGCGAGGACGTCTGGATTTGTCATCTCGCAATTGCCAGCTCGCTCAGAAATTTTCCCAGCAAGCACAGCGCGCCCACCCTCTTCGTAGCGCGAGCACATCCCTGCCCGAGCACCAAACCAGCGAATCGCCAGGGTTCCCTCGACGCAGTGCATTCGCATGTCGATCCACCCGCGTGGGCCTCTCCGAACAAATCGCACCGAGTGAATATTGCCAACAAGAACCACCCGCTCACCAATCGGCGGTCTTTTGAGCACGTCTTCAAGCTCTGCTACATCTCGAACATCGTCGTAGCGCCTCGGCACCAACCACAGAAGGTCCTCGACCGTTTCGATCCCGCGTTCCGCTAGGTTGGCCGCCATCTTTGGGCCAATTCCTGTGAGCGATGCGGTGCCCTGGTGGAGCGGCGAATCGCTTTTGGGCTCGAATTCTTGCTCCTTGCGGCGCCCGGCTACCATTTGGCAGAGCCGGAGGCCGCGCGCAGCTTCGACCATACGCTTGTCGCTCTCCGCCATGCCGAGGCCGTCGAGAGAGAGCCGCCAGGCGGCCCAAGCGGGCTTGTCGTCGTCGCCGATTTTGGCAAGCACCTTGTCACACAGCTTGCTGAGGGCTGGCGTACGCCCTTTGCCCTGTACAAGGCTTACATCCGCGTCTTCACCGGCGGCCAAAAGGGCCATGAGACGCGAGCGCACTAGCTCGACACGGGTAGCAAGCTCAGACATTGCGAGAGGACACGGCGAAAGAAACTGCGTCGGAGGAAACTGCGTCAGAGACGACTACGAGTTCTACCTAGCGGTAGGTGAAACGCAGCTCGTAGTCGCAGATGTGAAAAGTGTCGCCCTCATCAATACGCTTGTTGTCGATGCGCATCCCCTTGTAGTCGATACCATTGGTCGACCCGAGGTCTTTGATGTAGAAGGTTCCGTTGCGACGAATAACAGCAGCGTGCTTGCGCGAGATATTGCCATCCTTGATTGGCAGGTCTGACGTCTTAGAGCCGCGGCCAATGATGAATTGATCTTTCGCGATTGGGTATCGCTGGTTGTTGAACACAAGGAAGAGTGTTCCTGCGCCCGTCGCCATGGGAGCGGGGGCTGGCGCTGGCGGCTTGGGTGGCGGCGCCGGCTGCCTCGATGGCATGGGTGGTGGGTTGGTCGGATGTGCATCGCGACCCGGTGGCACTGGAACCGCATTGGTTGGCCGACCGTTGCCAGGTCGTGGTGCCGCACCACCTTGTGGAGCCATAGACGTTTGGTAGTTCTTTGAGCGCGCGTAGTAACGCATGCCCTCGTTGATTAGGTAATCAATAGAACAATCAAAGTCGTTCGCCATTTTCTCGAATGTCTCCCACATGACATCTCGACAATAGAAATGGCGCATCGTCTTTTTACTTTGGTCCATCGCTCCTTCTACTCACTGCTTCCAATTGGTCGGTGCTTATTATCACTTGCTACTTGGGCTAGATGCCAGAGCCTCAAGAGACTTAGCGACATCGGCCGCGCGCTCGCCAATCGTTGGCTCTGCTTTACGTTCGGCCTTTGGCGTCTTTGTCTGATCTCCCCACCAGCCCTTTAGGCGATGAGAATCTCCGCTAAGCCCCTTAATTAGCTCAATATTTTCTGATGTCGCAGCTGCCTTACCAAGCTCGCCAAAGAGCTCAATTCCGGTGACTCGGGCGACCGGGCTTTGAGACCGAAGAAGATGCGTTGCTGCGACGCCGATCTGCTTGGCATCCTTGTACTTCAATATCTCGTCCCAGAGGTACTTCGATAGCATACCGCGCTGGTAGCCCACGGTCGTAGGCAGCGCCTCGGTGATTGCTTCTATGCCCTGAACGCCAGCGCAGCGCATTCCCTGCTGGGCTCCCATCCAACGAAAGCGCTCGTCGTCGGTTGGATAGCTAACCATCTTGGTAAACAGAGCAATGCACTCCGGCGCGCCAATGGCAGCCAAGAGTGCAACGGAATCGTTTCGCATGGTGCCCGAGATACTGCGATCGTAGGGCATCTTCTCAAGACGATCTTTGATCGCCAAGAGCGACTTGCCATCGACCGGCTCCAAACCGACCGGTTCCACGAAGGCAAAGTTGAGCGCGGCCATAACTCGCTTGGGGAGGCTCACGTCGCCTCTTGGCGTGTCAACCAGATCGAGAAGAAGCGCCAAGGCTTCCTCGTTTCCTGAGAGAGCGAGCGCACGCAAGAGTTCGTCCCCCACTTGATCCCGGCGCCCTTGCGCATCCGCGGGTTTTGCAATAATGCCACGAGCGGCCTGCAAGAGGCGTGTACTGGCAGCATTGCCAACTTTGCGTATTGCCATCGCACCTGAGACTCGCCCCGAGGTTGCGCGCCCCTCATAGTGACCACCCACGTACCACTCTACTAAGTAGTCGGCGATTTTCGCTTGGGTCGCAGCATCAGCAAAATCCATTGTGTAGAAGAGCGCGTCTTTGGCGTTGCTTTGGCGCGCGGTTGGAACGTCCATCGGATCGTTAACGCGTGCGACTTCCCAAAGCCGTCCTGCCAGAGCCGTCATGATTTTGTGGCGCGGCTCATCTTCGAGCCCTTCCAAGATGTCGCGAACGTCGATGAAGCGATCAATCCCGATGAGCGTTTGCGCGGCGTGGGCACGAAGGTCGGCGTTGTGCTCGCCACTCTTGAGCGCATCGAGAAGCTTCCCAGGGCCCTTCTCCGTGTGCCCCCACTTGTCGATGTTTTCGTGATCGACCTTTTCACATGCACCAGCCCCTAGGGCCAGACATGTGGCCAACGAAACTCCCAAGAAAACCGAGGACAGAGAAGTACGAATCGTCATGAGTCGGGGTGCGTGCTGGGGGAGCCGTAGACAAATCGCCGAGCGCCATCAGAATTGCGCGAGCAGTGTATGGCGCCCCGGATCGCGAGTCAAACCCTGAGGACCCAGCCTCGTGTTCTGCTAGGGTAGGCACATGCGCGCGGCCCACCTGCTTCTGCTAGTTGGGGCAGGAATTACGGGTTCGATTGCCAGCCCACCACCTGCCAGCGCGAGTCCTATGGAAGACAGCTCCTTGGGCGGAGCTGTTTTCACGGGACCAACCGCGGGGCATGCCTCTTCGTTCTTTGTAAACCCAGCGGCGCTAGGTCTGATGGGTCCAGGTTGGCACTTACACCTCGGCGGAAGCGGTCAGCTCAGCAGCCTTTATATAGACAACGAGACCGTGTCCCCTGATGGCAGTCAAAGCGCGGGCGAGTCGACCAGCAATCACGCGCTAACGCCAGGCGGAATCATCGCGCTATACGGCAGCTTTCAAGACGACGCGGCGCATTTTGGCGTCGCCTTGCACACGCCCACCGTGCAGCAGTTCCCTGAGGGCGATCCGCTGCTTGGCTTTCACAGCGAAGGTGGGCAAATCCGACAAGGCATGCTGACCCTTGCCGGCTCCTATCAATTCGCTGGCCGTCTGTTGGTGGGGCTAGGGATTTCTCTTGGCTACTCCTCGCTCGAGCTTCAGTTCTCGCGAGACAGTGCTCTAGATGGCGGCAGCGATAGCGAGACCGGCATCAACTCCGATTGCGCGGGCAGCCCTTGTGGCTTTCAGAACCCCGAGGCGCAAGAGCGCTACGACATCACCGTTGGCAATCCGTTTTCCCTTTCGAGTCTTTTTGCGCTTAAGAACATTTCTGCCTCGGTGGGCGGAGCGTACAGGCTTCCCGACAACAGCTGGATTGGTGTGGGCTACGTTGCCCTGCCGGGTGCATTCGGCAAGCTCTCACTCTCGGGAACCGCAACCGTTACGCGCAGCCCTCGCGATGGAGGCCTAGAGGAAGAGGCTACCGCCGAAGTTGGGTTTCGCATGGCACAGCTGGTGTTCCTTGGATACCGCCGGCCTCTGCTCTCCAAGTTCGACCTGATTACCGATCTTCGATGGCAGGATTGGTCCCGTCACGATCAGTTCGACATCCGACTCTTTGGCGGTCAGCTCGGCGGAGAGATTCCCGAGTGGATGCCTCGGTACCGCGGCATGCACGATGTGTGGCGCCTGAGTGGAGGCATCGAATCCAATGACAGCCAACGCCATCGAGTTGGTGCGCGCCTTCGGTTTGAAACAAGCTCAGCCGACGATGGGGCTGCCTCACCAATCCTCGTGCCCGGTGCCAGCATTACGCTTGCCACGGGAGCCGAGCTTCACGTTGCCGACCAGTGGGTGCTTGGCGTGGGGTATGAGATCGGCTGGACTCCCACCGTCGACGCCACCCAGAGTGCATTTGATCCCCGGGAAGCGATTGCCTGTGTCGATTCGCAGTATTCCTTCGATGAATGTAAGGCTGCCCGCGATGGTAGAGCGCTATCCACGGCTGCCGGAAGCTACCAGCAGCTAAGGCATGGCCTGGTCTTGTCACTGCGCTACGATTCGCTGTAAGTAGGTCTCTTTGCGGGCCAAAGGAGTGTTGCTTTGATCGTCATCTACGGTGCATCTGGACATACGGGTTCTCTCATTGCGGAGGCACTCTTCGAGCACAAGCTCGAGTTCGCCATGGCGGGGCGCGACCTCCAAAAACTGGAAGCGGCGGCGGCGGGCCGTTGCGAAGATCTGCGATGCGCGCAAGCGAACGACCACGAAGCGCTCGTGCAAATCTTTGAAGATGCCGACGTTGTCGTGAACTGCGCCGGTCCCTTTGGCCTTATCGGCGAAGGCGTTGTGAGAGCCGCTCTTGAGGCCGACTGTCACTATATTGATACCACCGGCGAGCAAGATTTCGTTCGCAGCATCTACGAACAATTCGAATCGGCAGCGCGTACTGCGGGGCGCGTGATCGTAAACGCCTGCGCCTTTGAAGTTGCCATCGGCGACTGGGCTGCGAATGCAGCGGCGGCCGCACTTGATGTTCCCGTTGCGGATTCGATTTCGATCTCCTACGCGGTCGACAATATGCAGCCGACCAAGGGCACGCAGCTCTCCATTCTCGATGCGATGGGCAAGCCTGGCTATCGGTGGGAAGACGACCGCTGGGTTGCTGTCTCGCCCGGAGCACAGCGCCTCGAAGTGGACTTCCCTGAGCCCTTCGGTCCGCGAGTCGCGCTCTCCTTTCCGTCGCCAGAAGTAATCACCGTCCCCAGGCACTCTCCTGCCAAGCGCGTGCAGACGTTCATGAGCTTGGGCCAAGACAACCCATTCACCCGAGCAGCCAGCATGGTGGCACCGGTTCTCGCGCCGGTTCTAACGCCACTCCTGGGGTCGCTTCTTCGCACATCCCTTGGTGCGATCGCCGAGTCCACGATTCGTGCGGCCGAGGGCAAACGCCCGGCGAACGGCGAAGTCGCAAGGTTTGCCATCGTCGCAGAAGCCAAATTCGGTTCCCAAGTCGCACGCTGCGCCGTTGCCGGTGAAGACATCTATCGAGTGAGCGCCGGCATTGCCTGCCTCGCCGCCGAGCGGCTGCAAAATGAAGGTGAGCTTGGAGGCGTGTTGGCCCCATCAGAACTATTCCCAGCAGTTCTCGCCCTGGAAGAGATTGCCGGGCAGCATTCTCTCTTCATCGAATTGCCCGAAACGCGCGAGTTGCCCCAAGAGCACGACCGGTCCGAAATCTCGTGAGCTGGACCTTCGAATGTGAGGCGCGGTTGGGAACGTCGCTTGTAGCTCGCAGGCACCGCCTATCGAACGGGCTCTGCCTCGTTAGCGTTGTGGATCACAGTGCCCCCATTGTCGCGTATCAAAGCTGGTTCTCAGTGGGCTCTCGCCACGAGCAAGAGGGGCGCACAGGCATGTGCCACCTCTTTGAGCACCTAATGTTCAACGAGACCAAGTCGCTCCCGGTCGGAGAATTCGATCGGCAAATCGAGGCCATCGGTGGCGATACCAATGCCGCGACCTGGGTCGATTGGACCTTCTACCGCGCGAGCATTCCCAAGGATGCGCTGGGACTCATCATCTCGCTTGAGGCCACGCGCATGACTGAGCTTGTGCTAACGCCCAAGGTTGTAGAGGCCGAACGCGAGGTCGTTATCAACGAGCGCCTGCAGTGCATTCACGATGATGTGGATGGCTTTGCTGGCCAGGAGCTTTTTCGTCACGCCTTTGAAACGCACGGATATCGGTGGCCCACCATTGGTTGGATGGACGACATCAAAGCGCTCAGCATCCCCGACATGGAGCAGTTCTACGCAGACTACTATGCTCCAAACAATCTCACGCTGGTGGTCGTCGGTGACTTTGAAGAATCAGAACTTCTCGCAAGCGTCGAGGACAAGTATGGGGCGCTTGTAAGCTCAAATGTCTCGCCGCCCGACAGTGCTCCAGAGCCCCCACAGTTGGGCGAGCGATGCCACTCCTACAAGAAACCGGTGAATTCGGCGCGGGTGCTCTACGGGTACAAGGCACCACCACAGGGCCATGCAGATTGGCCGGCGATTTCCTTTGCCTGCCAACTCTTGAGCGGAAGCGCCTCGGCCCCCTTGCACCGCGAACTCGTTGTGCATCGTGAACTCGCAAGTTCGATTTCCTGCGAAGTCATGCCGTTTCGCGACGCGTCCTTGATCGAGCTTTCCGCCACGGCGACGCGCGAGCACACCCTCGATGAGCTCCAAGAAGCGATCGACACCGAACTTGGCGCACTCGCCGACAAACCCATTCCCCAGTCCGAGGTGGACAAGGTCGCCAACCAGGTTGAGACCGAGTTTTGGGGCAGCCTCACCACTGTCGATGGCAAGGCAGAAAGCCTTGGGCACTACCAATGCGTTCACGGCGACTTTCGGGCGCTCTTCTCCATGGCCGAGAGTTTGGCCGCGGTAACAGCCGAAGACGTTCGCCGCGTGCTCAGCACCTACTTTACAGAGTCGACCCGCACCGTCATTCGAATTGAGCCGGAAGCATGAAGTGCATCCTTGAACCCGCGTTTGACACCCCCTTGGTGTCCTTTCATATATCCAATCGACTTGGTACCGCAGCAGAACCTATCGGTTCGGAGGGCTTGGTCTGCCATACGGCTGAAATGGGGTTTCGCGGAGCGAGCTTTCTGGACCGGAATCAATTTGATGAAAAGGTCGATAGTCTCGGCGCTGGACTCGGCATCGGCACCCGTCGCGACTACTTGACCCTTCGGGGAACCTGTCTTCTACGACATCTCGACACGCTCTTTGATTTGGCTGTCTCGACCATTCACCTGGCCCGGTTTGAACAAGAAGAGCATGAGCAACTCTTGCGAGAGACCCGCTATGAGCTCGATGACTTGCGCGATGATGACGCAAGCGTGGCGCATCGCTTCCTAAATCGATACATGCACCCCGGGCATGTCTACTGCCGTACTGCGCTGGGTACAGAACAATCCCTAGCGACAATCACTCGTGAGCAAAGCCGCGACTTGCATGCAAAGCTCTTTCGACACAGCGATCTTATCCTTGGCGTCGCTGGGGCTATCGACGATGAGAAGCTAGCCAAACTGGCATCTCGCCTGCCACAAGACACCGAGCCCGCGCCGTATCCTACGCCCAGCATCACGCCGCCCCCCCTTGCCCCCCGCCGACGGCTGGTGCTCGTTGACAAGCCCAACCGAGAGCAGTGCCAAGTTGCCATGGGACACCTGGCGCCAGCGTATGGCTCCCCAGCACACGATCAAATGCAGGTCGCGGAGACCGCGTTTGGGGGCATGTTTACCTCGCGCCTAATGCAGGAGATTCGCGTCAAAGAAGGCTGGTCGTATGGCGCAAACTGTTCCATGAACCGCGCACTGGGCAGTCATGGGCTGCAAATGACGATGGCGCCCGGAGCCGACGTCTGCCCACTGGCCATAGCCCGAACCTTAGAACTTTACTCAGAGCTTCACGAAGGCGGACTGCGGCAGGAAGAGTTCGATTTTACGCGTTCCTACCTCCAGGGCAGCGCCGCGTTTGAGCGAGCCACCGCAAACCAACGCCTCTTCCGCAAGATTCAAGAAGAAGTCTACGAGCTACCCATGGGATTTGCGGATGGCTTCGCAGCCCGGCTCACTGATATGACGGTTGCGGATGTGAACGATGCCATTCGAGCGCACACCAAACCGGAGGCGCTCTGTGTGGTGGTTGTCGCTACGGCGAGCAGCATGCTGCCAAAGCTCGAGAGCCTTGGTTGGGACGCAATCGAAGTCGTCGCCTTTGACAGCTACTAGAACTTTGACAGCTACTAGAACTTCGACAGCTACTGGAATCGCGGGCTAGAGGCCCTCAAGGATCTCATCCGCGCGCTTTTGAGAGTTCTCCTGAATCTTCTCAATCTCGCCCCGAACCTTGTCGGGGGTTACAGCATTGGCAGGATCGGTGTAGATGGCACCGGATGCGGCACTCGCGCACTCTCCATCCAAGCAGACCCAGCCAGTCTCGCAGTCTTGGTTCGACTCACAGGCCAGAGGCTCGGCTTCGGCCGGTTCCACCTTCTTGTCCTTGCCGCAAGCGAGAGCACTCGCGCCCAGGGCTAGGGCTAGGAAGAACACTGAAACGTATCGACTGCGCATGGCTGGAGTATAGCGCGTGGCTTGAGATGCTTAGAATACTTCGGCGGACGGCAAGTTCGTTGGTGGCGGACAAGTACCGCCCTGCGCTACGTCAAAGGCGAAGTTCCAGTTGGTGAGTTCAGCTTCGCCAACCGTGCCGCTCTCGCCACAGGCGTTGTGGTAGATGACATCGACTTTTCGCTCAAGGCGCTCGAGTTGCCGATAGCTCATTCCGAAGTAGCCAGGAAGAAGCTGTACAGAAATGTTCTGTTGTGTGCTGGTGGAGCTAGAGATGCCCTCGGTGACGTCTACGCCAAAGCTTTGCGACCAGCTCTGCTCCGAAGAGAGACCAAAGGCCGACACCCCGACCGTAAAGCCAAGGCCACTGGAAACCGCAGCATTCCACTTTACGTCAATGGAGCGGTCTCGAGTCTCTGTCTCGCCTTCTGAGTAGGTGAGTTGGCGACCAATTTGCCCGCCGGGGATGCAACCAGAAACAGCGTGGGCTTCGTAGCGCTCAGCAATTTGCTCAGCACCATTCCAAACACCAATTTCGATTTCGGACCAGATGTCCATCGTTACGAGGCGCCGCAGGCTGCGACCGTCGTTCGTGGTTACTTCAACAACAAAGTTTGCGGTCGTTTTGCCACCTTCAGAAGCTTCACCGGCGAGAAGTGTACCGAGCACAACTTCGCTGTACTGCTCTTGGCCAATGGTTACAGGGGGAGAAACCTTCACACGACGTGCGGTGCGTGTTGGATCAATGATGACGTTGTCGCCCGAGTCGATTTCAAACTCGACGCGATGCGTTCCCTCGCCAACAAGCGTTGAAACGTTATCGTCGAGAGGACCGTTGATAGGCCAAAAGTCGAATGCGTCGGGTACAACATAGCGAACCGCGACATCAGGGCTCACAAAGCTCATGCGAACGGTCCATGGTTGCTCGGGGCTTGCTTCGCCCAGGCCAATTGCCTTAAAGCCAAGCTCGATATTGTTGTTTGCATTGGTCGCGAAGGTCACCGCAGAACAGCTGGAATCGTCTGCGCTGCGAAGCCTTGAGAGCATCACCGAAGGCTCGATGCGCAAGCTGATGTCCTTGTCGACAGACCAGCTCTCGTCTTCAGCGCTGATGTCATCGTTGTTTGGCGCGCGACTCACAAGTGCTGCCGTTCCGCGCCATGTTCCGATTTTGTCCCGGGTTGGGTGAAAGAAAATCTCTTCGAAGGTGAACTCGGCGATACTGCTGTTCTTTACGAGGAGTTGAACCTCACCGACAAACTCGTGGGCAACGCCATCAGAGTCGGTGTACTCGCCATCGAGGAGCAGCGCCATGGAGCCGTCTTGTGGCTCAATAAAGTCTTTGCCAACAACGGTAACGGTCTCGCCCAGCGTGATGGCATTGGGAGCAACAGAGTCGAGTTTGGGCTGCAGAAGCACAAACCCTGGCTCGGTCTCTTCGCTGGCAGCGGGCCCACAACCACTAAGTCCAAGTGTGGAGAGCCCCATGCCGCAGGTGGCAAGTGCAATAACGAGGATTGAGGCGTGTCGGACCATACTCCCAATGGTAGCAGGAAGCGTACCGACTTCAGAACTGTCAGATCCCCTTTTGAACTAGGTACTTAGCGAACACAAGTGGCTACTGTACTACCCCCCAGCTGGGGAACGTAGACCGGACGAGTGTAAGCGATGTCCGCTTTGGCTACCTGTTCTCAGGTACTTCCAGGCATCAGGGAATTGGCACGCCAGTAGCATTACAAAGGGGCATGAGACAGAACGCCATCACACTATTCCTGATGTCTGCCCTAGCTGCTTGTTCTGCAGAGGGTGTTGGAATGGATACGCCAATCGAGCCAGATGCCGGTGGTGATGACGTAATTGAGGAGGTTCGACTTGAGGTCGATGCTCCTGATGCCTCGACCTATTGGACCTCGGTTCCGATGACTGGGCACGGCCCTGCTGGCGGAACGCTTCTTTACACAACTCCAGGCGGCGGGCAATTCACCGCGGAACTCGGTGCTACCGGCGACTTCTGCGTTGACGTGATTCTGATGAAGGACGCCACCAACACGGTGAAGTTCGAAGCGGTCAACGTGAACGGTGACTACTCAGACCCAGTTCTTGTCGACATTCGCCAGAGCGGAGACGCCCCAGGCACTGACCCAAATCCCGATCCAGAGCCCGGCTACAGCAACATTGTTGCCGACGCCTCCATTGATAGCCACACCGTCTTTATCGAGGAAGGCAGCTTCAGCTCCCTTGTCGACGGGGACTCAAGTGGCCACATCGAAATCTTCAACGACGCCAACGAACCTGACTGGATGGTTCTGGAGCTGAACGACCGACTCCCAATTCAGCAAATCCATATCGAGACCAAAACCGATTGCCCGATGGAGAGCTACAGAATTCTTCTGAATGACGACGCACAAAGCGGAAACCCAATTGTGTGGAGCTGGGCTGCTGGCGGCGCGTACGTCTACGGCGATGGCTGGACCATCGTGGGAATCGTCAACGATGGCACTGCGGATCAGACCATCATTCCAAGCATTGGCGACCCCCGTGCCGAGCGCATGGCGATCGAATTCCTCTCTGGCGATTGCGGTTCGTTCTTTGGACGTGGCCGTCACGACATCACCGAGATTGAAGTCTGGGCACGTGGCGATGATGAGCCGGACAACGGCGAGCCAACGACTGGTGCCCCTAGCTGCAACACCTTCTAGTCCCCGAGTTTCTCTTCGAATCCGGCGTGTCGCGACTCCCCCGCGAACGCCGGATTTTTCGTTTCGGCGAGGCCCCTAGGCGAGCACGTCGCGGGCGGCTCCTGGATCGTTGCAGATAATCGCGTGCACACCGATCGTTGCGAGTTCTGTGATCCGAGCCGGATCATCAACAGTCCAGGTATGAACCCGCAGACCACGCCTGCGCCACTGTTTCATGCGAGCTGCCGTCACTAAGACATGTTCTGGGTGCACAGCACTCGGAGCGAGCCCGTGTGCGAGCCAACCTCGTCGCAGCGGCAGCCCCTGCTCTTGGGCAAAGAGGAGTCCGCGCGCAAGATTCGGTTCGAGGACCCGCAGCATGAGCAAGAGTCGAGGATCAAATGACGACACCAGTACTCGGCCAAGCGCCCCCGACTGCTCAACAGCCTGCGCACATGCCTGAACCAGAGCTAGGGCCTGACGCATTGGGTGCTGCTTGAGTTCGATGTTCACCATGGCGTTGGGAATCTCGCTCAGAACCTCTTGCAACGTGGGGATGGCTTCTCCTCCAACGCGAAGCTTCTGCAACTCAGACCAATGAAGCTCTGCAACCTTTCGGTGATCACCGCAGAGACGAAGCAAGTCTTCATCGTGAAACACCACGAGCTCGCCACTTGCGCACAAGCGCACGTCCAACTCAAAGCCATCCGCTCCCACCCGCATCGCACCCTCGAGGGCCGCCATGGTGTTTTCAGGGTAGTTTTCACTGTCTCCGCGATGTCCCAGAATTAGCGGAGATGCGCGAAGCGCGCGCCACCGCTGTCCAAGGTGGGGACGTCTAGGATTGGAGTTTCGGGCACGCAAGAGCGACACAGAGCCGTACGCTAGCGAACTTTCGCGTCCACATCCCTGTCTCCAAGACGCCAATCGCTGCCAATCGCGTGACATTCTCGCTACTCTTGCGGATATGTCTCTGGGGGCGACCGGTTCTGAAACACGTGGACGCACCGGGCTGCGGATTGCCCTCCTATTGATGACTCTGATGCTGGTCTTTGCCAGCTGCGGCGGCTCTCCTCAGGCAAAAATCCCAAGTCAGCTTGGCCGCGTGGACGCCCCCTACGAGCTCGCAGCAGATGATGATCTTGCGGAGGTTCGCGCAGCGTTCGATGCCATGCCCCAAACGGCGGCAAAGCGCGCAGAGCAACGCACTGATTTGATCCGCGAGTATCGGCGACGCATCGATGTCGCGCTCCGCAACGATGAGCGCAAAGCGGCCTTCGCGCACTTTGAAGCCCTGATGACGCTTTGGCAACCAAGCGAACTCTCGACAGCTCATACCGATCCTGAATTCACCGACTTGCTTGCGGTCGCAGAATCGCTTCGCAGGACGTTTGCCAAATCAGGTGGCGACATCGAAGCCGCAGGGGCCCTCTTTGCCAAGGCTCGCATGCAGCCAGAGATGGCTGAACGCCATATCAAAGACATCGAAGAAATCTTTACCTACGGCGACGAACTCGCGGTTCTAGAGCACGGCGCAGGGGCCGCGCGCGCACGCCCAATCGCGATCCTAGAACGCACCGTACGATTTCTTCCTAGTGCCTTGGTGGTCGATCGCCTGATCGCTCTTTACACAGAGCGTCAGGTCGCCATCAAATCCGCCTTTCGGCGCACAAGTAGCGATACCCATCAGATCCTCAGCGTTCACGGGCCTGGCGTTCTCATAACCACCCACAACATTGTGCGGGTACTGGCAGAGAGTGGTCGCATCGACGAGGCGGCCGCCGCCATCGCAACCATTAGTGGCATCGGCGATGATGCCAAGCTTCGCAACCGCGTTACCTCGGCATTGACGAGCAACAACCCAACTCCCTGGCTTCTTCTATCTGCAAGTTTTCGAGATGCTCCAAGCGATGGGCCAGCTGCGCTCGCCATTTGCCAAGAAGCCATTAAACGATATCCCAAAGAGGCGATGTCATATGTCTGTGGGGGTGAGAGCGCTGAAGCTCAGGGCAACCCGCTACTGGCAATTCGTCTCCTGAAAGAGGCACTTGCCATCGATCCACAGCAGCGACAAGCAAGCCAAGCCCTGGCAGAACTCTACGAATACCGGGTGAGCTCGTTGTCCTTTAGCGATCGCCCGAATGCCGCCCTGAAGCAACTGCGAGCCTTTGAGCAGCTCCACAAGGCAGCCTCGAAAAACGCGTTGCCACTAACCCCTGACCTGGCAAGCGCATACGCAGCCATGGCACGGGGCCTTGTGAGTCTGGGGGAACTTGACGATGCGCATCGCTATCTCTCTCGTTCCCTGCAGCTCCGCCCAAGCCTACCTGCCTACGAATTCCTCGGAACGATTGCTCTACGGCAAGAACAATTCGCAGATGCACAAGAACACTTTAGCAAGGCGCTCGCCCTGCCCCCCGGGGATGTTAACAACCTCTTTCAGCGTGCTCAGTTGCGACGGCTCTCGGCTGAGGCTCTAGAAGGCAAGAGTGGAGCGCAGGCAGCCCAAAGGCAGCGTGAAATCGCCTTCGCAGACTGGCTCACAATTCTTAGCAAGTACGAGCTTTCTCCGGAAGGGGAAGCTGAGGCGCGCCTTGAAATCGGCAAGCTCATCTTTCTCTTGGGAAAAGATGAGGAGGCCATGAGTGAGTTCCTTACGGCGCTTGAGACAATGCCAGGAGACTCTGACCACGCAGACATCGTTGCGTTCCTTCTCGGTAACAATCGCTACAAGCTTGCCAAGGACGTGTACCTCGATGCCCTTGGACACCACGATTTGGGCCAGTACTACAAGATCTATATGAGCCTGTGGATTCTCGCCGAGGCCAAACGACTTGGTCTCGAACCCGACTACCACGCTACGAACTACCTGCACTCACTCGAGGGCGAGCTGTGGTCTGTTCGTCTTGCAAAGTATGCGTTGGGTGAAGGTGACCGTGCGGCTCTGGATGCTTTGGCCACAACACGCGGTCGCCGGGCCGAGTTGCTCTACTACCGAGCGGTGCTTGGCCCCGAAAGCTCGCAGCCAGAGCTTGTGCAACAGCTTCTAGAAGAAGTGGTGCGCGGAAGCATGGTGCTTTTCTTCGAATACGATATGGCCAAGCGTCGGCTGCGAGAGATGAAGTAGTGCCATCGCGTTGGCAGGCCTGGTCGCTAAGAGTTTTTCTCACAGTGAGCATGGGCATGGCATTCGGTTGTCAAAGTACACCCGCCACCGAAACTGCCCTGGCAGAATTGCATACGCCCCTCCGATTCCCTCACCAGCTCCACACCGCCAAGCCCTGCGAGTTTTGCCATACAGACCCCGTGCCGGGCCAAACGGAAACGCCGCGCCCTGGCCAAGATGCCCACGCGAGCTGTGCCCTAAGCGCGTGCCACGCGTCTGACTTTGCAGGCGAGCCCACCGCACTCTGTGGTCTTTGCCATGAGAGCCTGCAAACAGAGAATGGGCCCCAAGCGACCCTGGTGCCCTTTCCTCCGCAGGCAGGCCCGCGCTCGCAAGCGGTCGCCTTCTCGCACATCGTGCACCTCAATGCCTCGCACATGGAGAAGAAGCTAGGGTTTCACATTAGCTGCGTCGACTGTCACGCCTTGCCCAGTCGTACAGACATTCTCAATGACACAACGCTGGGTTCGGAGCTCCCGCGCCCTTCACACGAGGCATGCGCGCGCTGTCATGCGATCGAAGCTGCTCTCCCCGGCTCCCCAACCATGACCGCATGCGATGGCTGCCACAAGGCGGGCGAGGAGCAATCACGCAAACGCGAGTTCATCACAGGTGACCTGCATTTTCGCCACAGCAGCCATCGCAACGACCGTCGCGGAACCCGAATCGGCTGCGCCACATGTCATGAATCGATCACGCAAAGTGATGATCGCAGCTCAAGGCAAGCGCGAAGAGAAATGCAGGTTTGCGTAAACTGCCACAACGACGAGAAGCGGGTGCCTTCGACGAAGCGAATGAGCCGATGCGAAACGTGCCACGCCACTCGCAGTTCGGGGATTCGTTCCTTGGCCCCCCGATCGCACATGCCAGCCACAGAGCGGCCCGCAAATCACACTCAGGCGTTTCGGCGCGACCACGCGGCAGACGCGGATCGACCGTCGGCGGCATGCGCGCGTTGCCACACGATGGTCTCGGGAAACCGTCGCAACACCTGCGACGAGTGTCATCAGGTTATGGAGCCACGAGACCACGTCGTGACATGGCGAGAGTACGATCATGGGCCGCAAGCCGTAACACAGCCGGATCGATGTACGACCTGTCATCAAGTTGATTTCTGTGTCGCTTGCCATCGAACTCCGCCGCGCAGCCACTTTCCTTCTCTTGACTTCCGCAGGGGTGGTCACGGCACGCTTGCCGTACTAAATCTGCGGGCGTGTGTGACCTGCCACCAGGTTGCCCGCGACTGTAGCGGCTCGGGCTGCCACCGAGGCGACGGGTTTTGAGAACAACTCTTACTATCGCCATCATCCTGACACAGGTGAGCTGGGCACACGCCGACGCACCACTTCGGCTTCCTGAGGGAACGAGCCCGAGGAGCTTGCAGATGCGGGCCTCCGCTTGGCGGGTAGCAGCGGCCGACGAGCCCCCAACTCCCGACGAACCCGAAAGCATCTTCGCGCTTCCTACCGGCCAGGCTCTCGCCTTGGAGGACGGCGATCTCGACCGACTCGTGCGCTACAAACTCGAGCAAGACGTTGCCGCGCCGCCCCAACCGCTCTCCGAGCGACTCATTCTGCGCTTCAACCTCGGCATGGGGCTCGACGGCGGCCAACCGAGTGGCAAGGAACGGCTTTCGGGCGCCGCACTCGACGAACTTGAAGACTACGAACGTCTTCGCATTTACAGCTTTGGCGACGCGGTGGTTGGAAGTCGCGGATTGGGGATGGATGGACTGAATAGCTATCTCGCGGCCCACTTTCGCTACAACCAGTCATTCTCGCAAAACAGCACAGCCCTCCCTTCCCTCTACGATCGGAACTTTTCTCAACCCGTAGTGCGCAGCGGCTACGTTGAGGTCGACGATGCCTTTGAGCACCGGCTTCTCAAACCCGTTCATGTGCGGGCCGGACGGAGTTTCCAGTACGGCATCTCGCCATTTCAGTTTGATGGAGTCACCATCGGCTATCACACCCCTGCGCTGCGCTTGAGCGTCTTTGGCGGCCAGCGTTCGAGCCTCGTTGGGCTCGGAAATGAAAACTATCGAAGTGGCGGCGACGTTGTTGGTTGGCGCATGCGCGCAGACCTCTACGAATGGCGGCGTTGGCCCCTCGTATTATCGACAGACGCGCTGCGCTTCAACGCACAAAGCCACTTCCGGACCGGCGTCGCGCTTCGATGGAATCGCGACGTTCTTGTGGGCGCATCGCTTCGGACGCTCGATGGCGCCATCGCTCGCTCGAGTCTCTCGGTCGCCGCGCGTCTCTCGGAAGTGACAACCGTGAATGTGCAGGTCCACCGGCGTACGAGTTCGGATTGGAGCTTTGGACTTGCACAGGTGAGCCCAGGTTCGGCAGACGACTCTGGTTCGGATCCTCGGCGGTATCTCGACCTGGGGCCCGTGTTGCCTCGCACCCACGTGAGCCTGCGATACGGCACGGTGCTCTTGCGCAACATCGACTTGCTCCTTCGAGGAGGCGGCGCTCTCGATGGCCACGACAGTGAAACGGAAGAGGCATCGTCGTTCTCGTCGAGCTACGCCGAGGCGGGTGCTGCGCTCGAAGTACATGTTCGACGAGCAATCCGCGTTGGCGCCGGAGTCACGGGCCGACGCTATTTTCTCGGAGACGATGCCCTACCCGAGGGCGTACCCGGATCGCCCGACGGGCTTCCCACAACCACCGCATCCACCGGTGTCGGCTCCTTCTGGGAGGGCGGCCTCAATCTCGTGTATTCCCCCGGTGCGAGGCTCTTTCGCGGCAGCGCCGAGTTCTACGGGCGACGCTATGGATTTCGCTCGGAGTACTTAGCCGATTCCCTCACTGCGATTCGAAGCGGAGGCCGATTTGGTGTGGAAGGCTGGGTTGGAAAACGCATTCGGCTCAAGGCCGAGTACGACGTCACCTTTGGGCCCCTACTCATGGCTCCAGAACTACGCGGTCTCAAAACTCTCCGTGTACTACTCGAGGGAACTTTCTGAGAGTTGTCCGCATATGCTATGGACGACTCGCGATGTCCTCCCGCAACTCCTATCCAATCCTTCCGGCGCTCCTCACACTTCTGCTGCTCGCATGGCCGAGAGTGAGTACTGCTGGCATCTACAACATGCAGAGCATCTTGGCGACGGAGGCAGACGAGGGCCTAAGCGGCGCGATCAGCGGTTCTGCGGATTGGCGTACCGGCAACGTCGACTACCTCTTCCTGAGCACAACCCCGCTCGCGCGCTATCGCTCGGGCGATCATCTCGTGATTGGAATGGCCCGTGGCGATCGCAAAACGAGCCGTGGAGCCACGATTCTCTCCAGTACCCTGGAGCACATTCGGTACCGATACACGATTTCTGACGTTCTCCTTGGCGAGGCGTTTGCCCAGCACACCTTTGACGCCGTCAAGCGGCTAAACCTCAGAGCCCTCCTTGGTGCTGGCCCCATGGTCACCATCGTTGAAGGCAAGTCGTACGGTTTGAACCTGGGCGTTGCATACATGCTCGAATACGAAAAACTCCGAGATGACGAACTTGTAGATGCCGCCGCAACCCAACTGCAACATAGAAACTCGACCTACCTAACAGGACACTACGAGGCTAAGGATCGCTTTCAGATTTCCGAATCGGTGTACGTGCAACCTCGGCTCACGGGCGCCAGCGATATCCGCCTACTCAGCGAGAGCCAACTGACGTTCAAGATCACCGAGCGACTCTCCTACACGACCTCGTTCACCATCGCCTACGATTCGCGCCCGCCCCTGTCCATCAAGAAGCTCGATACCGCTCTCCAGTCGTCCATTACCTTTGAGCTCTAACTTGCTTCGTGCCTAGCTCACCTCATAGATCGCTGGGACTCGCCATAGTTTTGGTGTTGTTCGTGGCTGCGGTGCCCCTCGCAAACGCGGGGATTGAGGGCGAAGGCCAAGAAAAGTTTCTAACGGCACAACGAGCGAAGACCGCTCCAACAATCGATGGACACCTCGCGGAGGCGATTTGGAAACGCCTCTCGCCCGATGACAGGTTTCGGCAAAACGTTCCGCTCGACGGCGCAGCCCCCTCCATGCGAACGACAGTGCGGGTTGCCTTTGACGAGGACTATCTCTACGTCGGTGTCGAGGCTCACGACCCAGAACCATCGAAAGTCTCCGCGAGGCTTGCTCGCCGCGACAGCCGCATTGACGCTGACTTCATAGAACTATTCTTAGACACCCGTCACAACCATGATACGGGCTACTGGTTTCGCATTAACGCGGCGGGCGTAATCGCCGACGGTGAAGTCCACGACGACACCCGCATTAACTACGACTGGGATGCAGTCTGGCTGGGCAAGGCGGCAATCACCTCTTTCGGCTGGAGTGCTGAAATTGCCATTCCGCTATCAATCTTGCGGTTCCCTAGCGCCGAGAGCCCCGAGTTTGGTTTCAACGTAACGCGTGGCATTCGTCGCCTCGGCGAAACGGTCCAGTGGATCTACATCCCTCGAGCCAGCAGTGGCACCCTGAGTCGCGCGGGCCACATCCGAGGGCTCGAAGGCCTCAAACCCAAACGCGTGGTGGAGCTGCGCCCGTTTGCGGTAACGCGTGTTGAGTCAAGTCTGGCAAGTGGAGGAAGCGCCGTGGTTGGCCATGGAAGCGAAGACCTTGGAGCTAGCGCGGGGCTCGATGCCAAAGTTGGTGTCACTGAGGGGCTAACGTTGGACGCAACGCTAAACCCGGACTTTGGACAGGTCGAGGCCGACCCGGTGGTTCTCAACCTAAGTAGCTTCGAAGCATTCTTTGCCGAGAAGCGACCGTTCTTTTTGGGGGGCGCAGGGCTCCTCAACACTGACATACGACTCATCAACTCGAGACGTATTGGACAACGCACAACGCGTTTCGGCGAAGGTAGCGCAATCGTTCTGGACGATGGCATGGAGTACAACGTCACGGCCGCGCAGCTAGCTGTTCCAATGTATGGAGCACTGCGCCTAAGCGGCCGCATTGGGCCAGATTTTTCCCTAAACGCCTTAACAGCGATCACCAGCCCCGAGGTCGTCACCGTAGCCAACGATTCTGGCACGCGAGAAATCGAGGTCGCGCCATCTCGCAATTACAGTGTGGCCCGCGCGAAATACGCCCTCGGCGGATCATCGTACCTTGGGATGGCTGCGACGAGCGTGACTCGCATGGGAGAGAGCCGAGACCCACGATCCAATCACGACGCCTATGCGGAGAGCATCGATGGTCGTTGGGTGCGGAGCGACGGGATGATTCGCGCCTACTTCCAGGTCGCCACAGCGCATCGCCAAGGCGGTGATACCTACGAAGAAGGGGACACCAATTGTGAGGGGCGCAGCGATTGCCGAGAGCTCACTCGCCTCGACGGAACCATCATTGGACCAGGCGATCTTGGCTCCGCAGCGGAATTTGGTGCCGCGAAGGCAGGCGGGGCTCTGCGCCTCTACAACCGGTATCGCTGGGTTTCACCGAAATTTGATGTGGACGCCCTTGGATTTGAGAACGATTGGGACTACCACGAGTTTCTTTCGAGCAACGCCTACCGCCATGAGAAGGCGTTTCTGTGGTTTCAACGAGCCCAGCTCTCACTTACAGCGCAAGCGCATTTCGCCTTTGATGGCACCCGAAAAAATCTGAGTTTCCGTTCCGAAGCCTCGGCGCTCACAACTGCGTTTTGGCGCGGTGACCTTGTCGTTGAATACAAACCAGCAAATAGCTTCACATCACGGGAGTCACTCGATGGAGCCTATTTTGAGAAGAGCGACGAGTTGCGTGGTGGCTTTGATCTCGAAAGCGATTCGCGCCACGACATTCGAGGAGGCATGGGTGCAAGCTATCTGGTTAGCCCAACAAGCGAGTTGCGCGTCGCAGGTGCGTACGCCTTTGCGTCCATACGTCCCACACCTCCACTCGAATTCGCGCTGCAAACAAATCTGTCTCGCAAACGAGGCCAATTGCGAGTCGTCTCTTGCACGACCGACGATGGCACTTGTTGGCGACGCTCACAGATCCGGGACTACCAGCTGGCGCTACAAGACAGTCAGAGTCTCAACATAACGGCAAGGCTGAACTGGGCTCTCAGCACACGTCTTAGCTTTGAAGGCTACACCCAGATCTTTGCGGCCGGCGGCGAGTTTCACGACTATCAGCGCATCGACGGGGTGGTTGGGGCTAGACCCTTGCTGCGCCGCATCGACGCCACGCAATCGACATCGAGCAATGATGGAAGTTTCTCGTTTGCGACCCTCAACACCAACCTCGTGACTCGCTGGGAAATGACGCCAGGAACCACAATCATTGCGGTCTACACTCGAGCCCAGCGCCACAATCGCGAGCGCAATCGACTGGCGGTTTCAGGACTTCGGGCCGGTGCTGCCGATGAAGTCTTTTTGCTGAAGTTCACCTACTTCTACAATTTGTAGAAGCAGACTCCCTGCGCATCATCATGCAGCTGAGCACTGCGTTCCGAAGCATCACTCTTCTAAGAACTTTTCCAAAAGATGAACGGAGACGTCGATGAGATCGCGCTCGGTGATAATTCCTACGAGTTTGCCGTCTTCCACCACAGGCAGGCAACTCACACGTTCGGCACGCATCAACCGCATCGCATCCAACGTTCGGGTATCCGGACTCGCGGTCAGCGGGTTCTTATGCATGATTTCAGAGACGTGGATGTCCTTTTCCAGCGTTCGCCGTCCCTGGGTGAGAAGCCGCAGTAGGCAGCGATACGTCATGAGGCCCACCAAGCGCCCCTGCTCGTCTTCGACCGGAACATACTTGATGTGCTCCCAATCCATGAGACAGGCCGCCAAGTTCACAAGATCATCGGGTCGTACGGTGAAGATCTTGCGTGTCATGTACTGGTCGACGCGGCGATAGCTCTCGCGCCTCGAAACCTGTGCATCGCAGGTCGCAAGAGGCCACGTGTGCACAGGTGCTTCCAGTTTTTGGTTGTCGATGAGGGCTGCCGACAGCGCTCGCTCCTTGCGGTCCACGGTGATGTCAGATTCCATCGATGCAAGCGATGCGGTCATCCAGCTAGCCCCGGTTTGCCCGGTGGTCACACGCTCTTCAATGGTGCCCAAGTAACGTTCAATATCCTCTGAAGCGATCTTGGAGCGTTTGAGACCTTCGCGCGCAAGTGGTAAGAGTTCTTCTTTAATCAGAACCGGTGCTTCGGCCAGCGAGCCCCTTCCCCAGGTTAGACGCGACTCCAATCCGTAGCGTGCGGCCGCAAAGAAGTTGTTCTTGGCGTCCGCAAAACGCATCTCTTTGGTGACATCCCGGTCTTGACCGAGAAAGCCCGAAAGCAATCCGTAAAAGAACGCAGCGTTTGCCACTTGGTCAACAATCGTTGGCCCCGCAGGCAGTGCTCGGTTTTCGATTCGCAAGTGCGGCACCCCATTGGTAATGCCGTAGCACGCGCGGTTCCATCGATAGACGGTGCCGTTGTGAACTCGGAGCGCACTGAGTTCGGGAATGCCCCCCGCAGCAAAGACGTCAAGCGCATCCTCTTCGACATCCGTTGCCAAGATGAGCCGGTGCCGAGCGATTTGCTCGCGGAACACTTCCATGACGGATTCGCGCACCCAAGCATCGCCAAAGCTCACACGAGGCGGGGCATCGCGATCGTGATCGGTTCGTCGACGCTCATCAACAGCGCGCTGAAAGACCGCAATTCGCGTCTCACTCCAAAGGTCACGGCCCAAGAAAAGAGGAGAGTTGACTGCCGCCGCTAGCACCGGCCCTGTGATGGCCTGAGCAATGTTGTAAAGCCTCGCAAACTGGTCGGGAGCCACCTGGAAGTGGATCTGAAAGCTTGTATTCGCCGACTCGAGCATCACATTGTCGTGACTGATTTCGAGATTGTCGTTGCCTTCGATCGAGAACTGGATTTCTCCATCACGCATATTTGTGATGGCCTGGTTGAGCCGATGGTAACGAGGCTTTGGAGTCATGTTCTCCAATCCAAGATCGCTCCGGCGCAGCGTGGGAAGAATTCCAGCGAGCAAAACCTTGGCACCGTGGGTTTCCGCAGCCGTCGAAACCTTGCCTACAAGCTCGCCAAGCTCGGTTTCGAGTTCTCGCAAGCAACTGCCGCGAAAGAGGCGCGGAGAAGCGTTGGCCTCAAGATTAAAACGAGCCAGCTCTGTTGTCAGACGCTCGTCTCCCACAATATCGAGCAGTTCGGGCCCTACGCTCGCCGGTCGCATCGCGCTATCAACCAAGAACATCTCCATCTCGGCCCCAATGCGATGCTCTGCCTCAAACACGCCTGCATCGAGCATGCGATCGAGGGCTTCGACATCCCCGAGCAGATGCCGCATAAACCGCTGCCGTTCTTTCTGATCGTTCTCCGTGTTTGCACGCTCTGCCATAGCCACGCTCCCCCCGGTTTGCGCCGGCGCACCCTAGCCCGCGCTTCTGAGGGATTGCAAGCGGCGTTTTCCAGCGAACAGTGCTATCCACGGCCTGTCTAATGAAGTTCCAGGAAGTTCGCATCGTGCCGCATCCGCAGATTTCTGGGGTTCACTACGTCTTTCGCGACGAGAATACGCTCGACGATCGCGATGTGAACCAAAGCCTCGAGGACGCATTGCCACGCCCGCTAATTGCGGTCATCGGCGGCATGCACGGCAATGAGCCTTGTGGGCGCATTGCGATTGAGGCGCTACTAGAGAAGGCCACTGACGGTTTACTACCCGTTCAAGCGGGGACCCTCGTCCTAATTCATGGCAATCCCGCAGCATCCAAAGAAGGAACGCGTCACACCGAGAATGGCACCGACTTAAATCGGCTTTTCTCGTACTCCTTCGTAGAGAATCTCCCAAAGGACCGCTGGACCTCGGAACACCATCGCGCGCTGGAGTTGCGCCCAGTCCTTCTCGAACTTGACGCTGCCCTAGACTTGCACTCGGCTTCTGCACCAACGCCGCCCTTTGGAATCGTCTCAACTGTTCCCGAGTCACGGCCCCTTGGACGTGAACTCGGCCTGCCCTACCTAACGCATGGTTGGGAAGGACCGGGCTTGTTGGGAGATAGAGTTCTTCTGAATGTGCTCACCAAGCGCAACAAGCCGAGCTTTGCTGTGGAGTGCGGCCAACACGACGATCCTCAGTCATCGCAACGTGCACACGACACGGCAGCGCATTTCTTAGTGGCAACGGGAATTCTCGCGCCGCAAGCCGCGACATCGTTACCCAGTCAACCAGCCGTTGAGCTCAACATTGTGGATGCGGTCAAAAAGCCAAGCCCGGGATTCGAGTTTAGCGGGCGCCTCTTTGGACTCCAGCAAATTCCCGCCGGTGCCATTGTCGGGAGCGATGCAAACCTAGAAATCCGCAGCAAGCGACCGAGCTATGCAATCATGCCAAATGCCTCGGTTGAAGTGGGACAGGACATGCTCTATTTGGCACACCAAGTGGATCCCGTAACGCTGCTCCCACCAGAATAGTTCTTAGCCTAAAAGGGCCAGAGGCCCCACAAAAAGTACATGGCTGTGAAGGCGGTGGAGCTGGCGGCCCAGGCTCCCAGGAGCGTGATTGCTGACTGCGGAAGAGGCTTCGTGCGTTTCGAGAGAATCACCAGGCTTGACGCTGCTCCCAGCAGAGCTCCGCACAGGCCCCATAGCAGCATTCCCGGGAAGAGCATCGATGCCACACTCGGCGGCTCTGCGGCAACCATCCAAATTCGCTCGTAGGGCTCGTACACCAGTAGCGGCCAGCCGGCAAAGTCACAGAGCATGTAACAAAGCGAGCCAAAGATGACGGCCACGCAGGCCGCCACGTATGCCACTTGCTCACGAGCCACGCCCCAGCCTAACACCCAAGCGGGGCCAGGGAACACCGCTTGCGAGCGATAGGCATGGACTCGCCAACGGAGGAAACTGTGGCACACTGCCCGCATGGCAAAGCTCCGTTTAGCGCGCTCCGTTTTCACAGCTCGAACTCCATTAGCCCTGGGCGTGGCCCTCGTATTGTCAGCCTGCGCTCCAAAGACCAAGGGCGCCGACGAAATGACGCTCTCCCGCTTAGCGGCGAGCGAGTCCAAGGTCGAGAAGCTTGAGGAGCGCTTGGCAAGTCTCGAGGAGAAGACGGGCCGATTGGACGGCGTTGCCGAAGGGGTTCGCCTGTTGCTGCAAAAGCTTGATGAGCTGGGCGGCGATGCTCCTCCCCAACGCAAGCAGCCGAGTTCGACTGCTGTGTATTCGATGCCCATCGACGGCGATCCGTTTATCGGCCCCGAGTTTGCCAAGGTGACCATCGTCAAGGGCTACGACTTCTATTGCGGCTACTGCGACAAGGTGCGGCCGGTTCTCGCTGACTTGCAGACGCTCTACGGCAAAGACATCAAGATCGTCTTTAAGAACCTCGTCATTCATGAAGAATACGCACGGCTCCCTGCCCTCGCAGCGTGCGCGGCACACAAACAGGGAAAGTTCATGCCCATGTTTGAACAGATTTGGATCAAGGGCATGCGAGCAAGAGTGGAACTTACCGAAGAGAACCTCCTCGCTATCGCCAAGGGTCTCAAGCTCAACCAAAAGCGTTTCATCGCAGACATGAGCGGAGTGTGCGAAGACAAAGTTCAGAGTGACTTTGAGCTGATGAGCGCTTTTACGACGGCGACTCCGGCGTTCTTCATCAACGGCCGTTTCATGGCCGGCGCTCAGCCCATCGCGAACTTTCGCCGCATCATCGATCAAGAACTCGCCAAGGCAAATCGCAGCATTGGTGCGGGCACGAAGCTGAAGGACTACTACCGCAAGGTTGTGGAATCGGGGCGCACAACGCTTTAGAAAGGCGACGCTCTTCGTTCTAAGAAAAACGCCTACTCACCGTCTGCGTCTGCCGGTTCAAGCTCGACAAGCGTTTGCAGGGCTGGCACTTCTACACGAACCTCAAGGACCTTGCCCGAAGTCAGTGTGATGTCCTGGCAATGCACGGGGATTTTGTCGAGCATATCCTGGGTGAACTTGCTCATATACTCGGGATCCCGAAAGTCCCCAGCGAGCGGAACGACACAGAGAGAATGCGCTCCAACCGCGAGTTCATCGAGCTTGAGTGGGCTCCCTTTGTTCCAAAAGTGTGAGCGCACATCGAGGCCCTTGGCGACAACCTTATCGTTGAAAGCCTTGCCGTTCTGGGTCTCAACATGCCCTGGGACCAGAAGCACCTGCGCTGAGGGCACATTCGCGCCAGCCTCGCCACGTACGCGAACGGTGAGTGCGGCGTCTCCCTCGCTGTGATCAAAATCGAGTTCCGCACCGCGACCGGAAACGATGGTCACGTCCTTGGAGCGCAGCAATTGCACAGCCCGACTACTGCGCGGCCCCGAAAACACCTTGTAGCGCCCCGGTGCGAGCCGCTCAAAACTGTAGCTTCCATCGCTGCGCAAGAATGTGAGTGCGGCAAGTCCGGGCTGCGCCACGTCGCTCTCCACAGGAACCGCAGAAACCGACTGTGCCCCGCGCGCAGGGCTGCCATCCTTGGTGATTTGCCCACTCAAAAATCCCGTTGGTTGCAGCCTCAGTTTCAACTCGGTAACCGCGAGTTGATCTTCCTTAATCGTATGCCCACTCGACCGCCCTAGCTGCTCATGTTCAGCAACCACAAGCACGTCCTTGCGGCTGGACGCATCGCAGTGAAAGGCACCATCGTCTCCAGAAAACGCTCGGTCGTAGCGGTCGATTGCTTCTCTCCGCGGATTCCATGCAGCGTCCAAGAATCGAGCGTCGGCGACAACGGTTTGCGCGCAAACAACGGTGGCGCCTGCCACGGGCTCGTCTTCGGCGTCAACAACGCGTCCGCGAATGCTTCGTACTTCTTCTGAGTAGTCATCACTCTCCTGCAACAGTGATTTGGCGTTCTCCGTGGCCCAGTAGGTGCGCAGTTCGCGGTCGAGCACGCGTGCCTCCCGCAACTCACCGCGCATACGATGGGTGATGGCAAGGGTTGTGAGCGAGCTCATGCTACTTGGATGAGATGCGCCGAGTTCAGCCCTGAGCTGCTCGTGGCTACTTTGCGCAAGGTCATGCGCCTCATCGTAGTCACCAAGTTCCATTCGGATACTGGCAATGCGGTTCTGCAAACGCGCAATGTAGGGGACCTTGGGATTGACTTGGGCGCGATAGCTGCGGAGGCTGTTCTCCAAAAGCGCCAAGCCCTCTGCCAGTTCCCCTTCTTGCATGAGGATGTTGGCCATGGAGAGATCAACATCGGCGACAAGATCAGGGTCACCACCACCTTGTGAAATAGCGGCCTTTGCCCTTCGAGCAAGCCTTCGGGCTTCGCTATAGCGCGATGAACCAGTTGCCACGAGCTGAGTCATGCCAACGAGAGCGCGAGCGCGATACTCGGTATAGCCGCTCTCTTCAGCGGCAAGAATTGCCTCCTCATAGGCTTTCTCGGCCTCTCGCATGCGAACGTCGCGCACATACAAATGCCCCAGCGTCTCGTACGACTCAGCCTGGAGCGGTAGATACGCAAGTTCGAGACTGCGGTTCTTTGCGGATTCAGCGCGCTCGATAGCCGACCGCACATGCCCAGCTTCGCCTTCGAGGCGCGCCTCCTCCAAACTATTCTGAAGCACAACAACTTCGTCTTTGACATCGTTTGGAGGTGCCGGGACACCACGTTGCAAAGCTTGCACATCCCGACAGTCGCTTACCGGCCTAAGGCCAGACGCCGCCTCGATAACCCGATCTACGCCCCGCGGATCCACACTGGAGAACGCCGTTGTCAGTGCAGCCATGTCCTGTCGCCGGCGCTGCAAACAACTCATCTGCAAAACGAAAACTTCATCCGCTTCGCGCCCGCCTCGGCTCGACTCACACACCTGCGTGCGCATCGTGACGATGTCATCACCATAGTCATCCACGATGGCCTCCAGACGCGCAAAGACCTGAGCGGCACCATCGACACCAGTACCCGCAAACGAATCGGCAACCTTGCCGCGAATCTGCTCATCCCAAGCGCCCGCCAGCATCGAGCGATCAAACTGGCACCGCTCTGGTGCCTCTGTAGCGGAAAGCCGAACAACGGCGATAGCGACAATGGCAGCTGCTGCCAAGGCGCCGACGACATAGGGCGCTAGCCTGCGAGGTTTGCTTGCAAGCAGCAGGAGAAGCTCTTCCATCGAAGCGTGGCGCTCTTCGGGATTGCGGGCCATGCCTTTTTCAAGCGCCGCACGAATTGGCGCCGAAACGGCAACCGAATCGGGCAATGCATTTGCCCGGCCTTCGGTGACCGCAGCGCGAAGCTCGTCGTAGGTCTCTGCATCGTACGGTCGAGTGCCGCACAGTGCTTCGTGTAGCGCCACACAAAAGCTAAACTGATCACTCCGCGGATCCGTATCCTGCGCTAGGTGTTGTTCTGGTGCCATGTACGCCGGCGTGCCCATAATGGCTCCGGTCCGGGTAAGCGTTGGCTTGCGGGTGTCACGCTCCTCGCTCTGGGCACTGGGCTCTGGGCTCTCTTCGTGTCGCGCCAAACCAAAGTCGGTCACCAAGACTTTTCCGTCACGGTCGATCAGCACGTTCTGCGGCTTAAAGTCTCTGTGGACAAGCCCCGCTCGATGGGCCGCCGCCAACCCTTCGCCAGCCTGCCGATACACCGAGAGGACATCCTCGGGCGATCTCTCCGTCTCGCTCCAACCGGCGAGGTCTTGTCCATCGACGAATTCCATGGCGACAAAGTCGCGGGTGCCATCGGTCCCAACTTCGAAGACGGTGACGACGTGCGGATGAGAGAGCTTCGCCATCGCTTGGGCTTCCCGAAGAAGACGCGCTCGTGACGCTTGCCCGTGGCTCTTTCGAAGGAGCTTGAGCGCAACCTTGCGGTCAAGATCTGGATCAAACGCCGAGTACACGATGCCTGTGCCGCCAACTCCAATCGTGTCGACGATGATGTAGCGACCAAGGCTTGCGCCGCGAACCAGCGCCTGGCCCTGGGGATCACTCGCGAGTGGGCCATCGCCCGGGGCCGTAGCGGTCCCACTGAGGTCTCTTGGGCGCTTGCGATCCATGTGCGCTGACTATAGCGCAGCTGCGCCAGCCCACTATACTCCACAGGTGCCACACCCTGGCAGCCCACACACACTCGCCAATACGGCGACTCCAGACACCCATGCACGGGAGGGACAACCGCGTCCAACGCTCGTCTTGGTATTCGAGTGTGATCGGCTCGCAGCCAGCTCGCTGAGCATTCCGCTTGCCGACCTATCGGTGCTCACGATTGGGCGAGGTGAAGCCCGTAATTTCGACAAGCGAGACACCGGGCACCTCACCCTGCCCGACCCTTGGCTCTCCACTCGTCACGCAGAACTACGCACAAGCTTTGGACGCATTCTCCTTTGCGACACCGAATCTAAGAACGGCTGCCGCGTAAACGGCGAGCGAGTGCAGCGACACGAACTCGCAGATGGCGATCTTGTAGAACTCGGCCGAACGTTTTTCATTTTTCAGGCCGACGCCCCCGACTCCAACGCCGAACAAGCGATTGTCGACCTGGAGGGATCGAGTTTCGAGGAAACGCCCTTCACGCTCAATGCGGCGCTGGCAACCGAGATTGCCAAGGTCTCGATATTGGCGACGACACAAATCGCCATACTGCTGCTGGGCGAGACTGGCACGGGTAAAGAGGTCTTAGCGCATCACATTCACAGAGCGTCCAAACGCCCGGGAGAGTTTGTCCCCGTCAACTGCGGCGCGCTTCCCGCAGGACTTGTGGAATCAGAACTATTCGGACACACAAAGGGGTCCTTTTCTGGAGCCGTGAGCAATCACACAGGGCTCATTCGCAGTTCGGATCGCGGCAGCCTATTTCTCGATGAAATCGCAGACCTTCCCAGTGCCGCACAGGCAAGCATGCTCCGTGTCCTGCAAGACAACGAAGTTCGAGCTGTCGGGGGGACCGAGCTCTACACCGTCGACCTCCGATGCATCTGCGCCACACACCGGGACCTCGATGCCATGGTGGATTCGGGTGACTTCCGAAGTGACTTGTACGCGAGAATTGCTGGCTACCGGCTGACTCTTCCACCGCTTCGGCAACGGCGCGAAGACCTGGGGTTGCTCATCGCAAGTTTCACGGCGCAGACCGCATCCAATGCAATGTCAATTGAGGCAGCTCGAGCCCTCATCACCTATGCGTGGCCACTCAACATCCGCGAACTCCGCTCGTGCATGGAAACCGCCAGCGTCTTGGCCGCCGGAGCTCGTATTGAGCTTTCGCACCTTCCCGAGGCCCTCCGTTGCGCGCCTCCGGTTCCAAGCCAACCTGCCAACTCCCAGGCTGGCGATACCGAGCACGAGGCAGAACTCTTGCGTTTGCTTCAGGTACACAGCGGCAATGTCAGTGCCGTCGCGCGTTCCATGGGCAAAGACCGCAAGCAGATTCAACGATGGATGAAGCGCTTTGCGATCGACCCCAATCAGTTTCGCGAGCGCTAGCGGACGCCAGTTTCGCGACACGCCAGCGGAACGCCATCACCGCCAGTTTCGCGACACACGCACCCGAGACACTGGGACATCTAGGCTGTCCCAGCTGCCGCAAAATCCAGCGTAAGCCCCTAATATCACGCAGCCAACTCATGGCATGAGCGCTGCACTTGAGGGCTCTGCGCCATGAACAAAACCGTTGTCCGAATCGCCATCGCACTCCCCATTCTTCTGGGAGCTCTTCTCCTCGTGCTCAAACTCACCGGGGACGCCCCCACCAGCGACGACGTTCCCAAGGCCACCCCAAAGGAAGTATCAAAGCCGATGCCTCCTAAGAGAATTACCAAGTCCCAATCGAAAAGCGAAGCCCAGAGCCACACCCCCATGGAGGCGATGCGCGACGACGATCCGATCGGTGACATTCGGCTGGAGGGCCAGGCGATTGACGAAGACGGAAATGGCGTCGCGGGCGCGATTGTCGTTCTTGGATCGGCACCGCCCAAGACGACGACAACGGAGGAAGATGGCAGCTTTGTTTTTGAGAAACTCGTGAGCCGGCGCTACCCCGTGCACGCGCGCTCTGCAACGTTGGTTGGGGGCCCCGTGATGGTGACGCTATCGGAAACCAGTGACCCCGTTGTGGTGCGGATGACGCCGGGGTCCGGGATTATTGTCGAGGTCGTAGACGCGGAGAATCAGCCCATTGCGGGTGCCAGCGTCACGGTGCCATCACTCGAGTCGATTCGCGAAACCACGGACACTGCGGGCGTTGCAACGATTCGCAACGTGCCTCCAGGGCAAACCATTGTTGCGGCACAGGCCCCCGGCTACGCCATTGGACACAGCTTGGCCATCGTTTCAAGTGGCGCCGATACCGTGAGCCAAAACCGCATTACGTTGCTCAGAGGCACGAAGCTCGCTGGCACCGTCTTGGATCACAAAGGCAATGCGGTCTCCGGTGCTCACGTCGTCGCTCGCTCGGCGGGCAGCTTCTTTCATCTGCAAAACCCAAAGGAAGACGGGGTTGCCTCAGATGCCAAGGGCCACTTTGAGCTCACCGTGCCACAGGGAACTCTTCAACTCATCGCCGTGCACGATGAGCATCCGCCCGCGACAAGTGAGCGCATCGCTGTGCGTGACACCGAAGTGGGCGATGTCGTTATTGAGATGCAAGAAGGAGCCACGATTGCGGGCAGCGTCGTCACAAGTGCTGGTGATCCTGTCGCTTGGCCCACGGTGCGCGTGCTCAGCAAGGCGGTCGGCGGTCGCGGCACACATCGGCAGGTCATTGGCGATAAGGATGGAGCATTTGAGGTCGCAGGTCTCCCAAAAGAAGAACTCTTAGTTCACGGTGCGAGCCAGCAAGCGTCGAGCGAGCCTACTGAGGTTGATATGCGCAGTAAGAGCAGCCAGAAGAATCTCACCATCACGCTCGCGGTTGAAGGCACCATTGCCGGCACGGTTGAGGACGAGAATGGTGAACCGATTGCCGAAGCTCAGGTGGTAGCAACTCCTGATTTTTGGGAAGGCGCTGACATTGAGAAGCTACGTGCCAGGGGTCCGGCATTCGCCTCCACGGATGGCGACGGCAGATTTACCATCCGGGGCCTGCCAGACACCAAATTCTCACTCCGAGCATCGCGGGGCAATCAAGGAGGCGGCATGGGCAAAGGCATTCCCGCCAAGACCGGCGATAGCGATGTACGCGTTGTCTTGGCCACATCCGCCACCATCGAGGGCAAGGTTAGCCTTAGCGACGGAAGCACGCCGGAAGTCGCCATTGTCTCCGTCGGCTTTCGCCCTGGTGTTCCTGTCACAAAAGGCAAATTTACCCTAAGAGATATTCCACCTGGAACGTACGAGCTTGTGATTCGTGGTCCCGAGTTTGCCACCGCGTACGTCCCCGACATCGAAGTCGTGGCCGCAGCCCGCTTGGACCTGGGATCGATATCCGTCGAAACCGGAAGGGTTCTCCGAGGCACTGTTACGGGCCCGTCGGGACAAGCGATCGCGGGCGCCAACATCGTAATGGGCACCCAAGTGTACTCCGATGGCACCTCACTTACGCCCAAGGGGGCCGGCGCCGAATTAGACGATATGATGGGCTTGCGGCGCACCGTCACCGATGAGTCTGGGCGCTTTTCAATCTACGGCTTGGGCAAGGGAAAGTCAGTCGTGGTCGCGGATCATGTCGAACACGGGCGTTCTCTCGGCCTAGAACTGCCCAAAGGCACGGAGGACCTTGATGTGCCGCTAGCGCTATTGCCCGTTGGCAGCGTTCGCGGCACCGTTCAACTCAACGACAAGCCGGTTCCCAACGTCCAGGTCTTGCTCACATCAACGCAGGGTGCCGCGCACCTGGTGATCGTGCAAAGCGACGAACGTGGTGCCTTCTACGCAGAGCGTGTGGTCTCCGGGGAATTGAAAGTATCCGCCATGCTCAATGCGGCTGGGTCGGGTTCTATGGCAGCAGTCGTTGTGACGGTTGAACCTGATAAGGAAGCCGAAGCACATCTGAGCATCACCGAGGGCAACATCACGCTCGAAGTGACTGTCGATGGCAGACTCAATGGAGAGCCAGCGGCCATCGATGCCTCGCAGGTATTCCTCTTTAAGGGTGATGTAGCGCTCAACACCGGCGGTGAACTCAACGCACTTTTCCTCAAGGCTGCCTCGGGTTCGCAAATGACCTTTGCCATGGGTGCGCAAAAGGCCACCTTTAGTAAGGTCGTGCCCGGCGCGTACAGCGTGTGTGTGATTCCCATCAATGGCGACATGAACAACCCAACCTTCGCCCAAAAACTGCAGCGGCATGTCGATGGGATCGCCGTCTACTGCAGCAAAACAAAAGTCTCAGAGGCCCCCACGCAGCAGGCACATACCGCGATTGTGCCTCCAATGACGCCCCTCCCTGACGACGAATAGGCACGCCTAGGTAGGTGCGAGGCGGCTGTGGCAGATGAAGGTTGGGTGGAGTTGTGGCACAATGAACGATAGGCGCCAATCTGGCGTGAGTATCAATCTTGCCTACTTTCTCCGACAATCCAGATGCCTGGGAGACCTACTTCACTACGGTGGATGACAGTCCCGCTTCAATCGCGCTCGACATCTTTGTTGGCGAGCACGCACCGCTTGAGAAAAACACCAACCTTCTCGCTGTGCTCATTCATATGAACGAGCCGGGCGAGCACGGCCTTGGTGATGGTGTGGACCCCGAGGCGCTGCGTCACGTCGAACAACAAATCGTGCATGCCTACGAGCAAGAGCTCGACGTTCTCTTTGTGGGTAGGGTGCGCAGCCAAGGAGTTTGGCAGCTGTACTTCTACGGCGCCGAAGGCGAAGAACTTGAGCAACGAGCCGCCCAGCTCCTGTCGGGCTTTTCTGGATGGAAGCAAGAACTCCACATCACAAGCGATCCAGAGTGGGAGGTCTATTTCGATTTGCTCTTCCCCGATCGCGAACGCCTGCAGTGGATACAAGATCGCAAAGTATGCGAAGCCCTTGCCGAGCAAGGAGACCCACTCGTGGTGCCCCGGCGCGTTGACCACTATGCGTACTTCGCGACCTCGGCGGATCGCCAGCGCTTTATCGATGCCAGCGGCAAAGACCACTTCGAGGTTGAGGCTGTGGGTTTTGACCCAGAAGAGGAGGATATGGCCTACACCGTCCAACTCCACCGCAGCGAATCGGTCGAACTCGAAGTGATTCATGACGTCGTAATGGAACTAATTGTCTGCGCGACAGAACACGACGGCCTCTACGATGGTTGGGAGACAAGCGTGCTCTCGCCCAAATCTGACTCGGATCCACTGCCGAACTAGCAGCGCGATTTCCGCTTCAACTCCTAAATAAGTTTTGGGTTTTTGCCGTTTTGCTTCGCCCCGGGGATTGGAATCGCGGTCAAACGGCTGGAACTAGCACAATTCGGCACAGAATGCCGCAAGTCGCTGGCAACTGAGAAAGCCACTTCGCACCCATGGTCTTTCGTGCTAGTAACCGCATTCAGATGTACAGCAACGACCCTTTTCAGAACGTTCCAGCCGGTCTCGGTGCCACTTTAGTCAAGCGTGGTTTCGATAGCCTGACATCATGCCAAGAGGCTGTTCTTGCAGCAGATTTACAGGGGCGCGATATCCGTATCTCGTCCCAAACTGGCTCGGGCAAGACCGTCGCCATCGGCCTTGTGCTGGCCGAAGACATGGCGAAAAGCGAGGGAAACAAGCCATCGGGCAACACCGCACGGCCAGAATTTCTCCTAATTGCTCCCACACGCGAGCTTGCAGCACAGCTCGGCCAAGAGCTTACATGGCTCTTTGAAACCCTTCGCAAACGCATCACGGTTGTCACAGGCGGTACCAATATTGGCCTTGATCTGCGTGCATTTAGGCGTTTTCCCGACATCGTCATTGGCACCCCTGGCCGTCTCTTTGACCACGTCAAGCGCGGAACGGTAGACCTCTCTGGAGTCAAGGCCGTCGTTCTCGACGAAGCCGACGAGATGCTCGATATGGGCTTCCGGGACGAGCTGGAAGGCATCCTCAAGACAACACCAAGCGAGCGACGGACCCACATGGTCTCGGCGACGTTTGCGCGCGAAGTGCTAAATCTCGCTGCTCGCTACCAAAAAGAGGCTGTGCTTGTTGAGGGCGAAAACCCAAAGGGCGCGAACACCGACATCACTCATATCGCCCACGAGCTTCGTATGAGCGATCGAGTCAACGGCCTAATAAATATTCTATTGGCCGAGCCGGACCAACGCACGCTCGTCTTTGTGCGAACCCGTTTGGCGACAACCGACGTCGCAACTCAGCTGACAGCAGCCGGCTTTAAGGCCTTTTCGCTGAGCGGTGATATGGGACAACGCGAGCGCACAGCAACTCTCGACGCATTTCGCGCTGGCAAAGTGCAGCTTCTAATTGCAACGGATGTTGCGGCTCGCGGTCTCGACATTCAGGCGGTCACACGCATCGTGCACTTTGATCTTCCAGAGAATCCCGAGGCGTTTACCCACCGAAGTGGGCGTACGGGTCGAGCAGGCGCAAAGGGCACGAGTATTCTCTTTGTTCCGCCGTCGGGGCGACGCAAAGCGGACTTCCTTGCTCGGGCAACCAAGATCTCGCTCAGCACCAATCCCATTCCAACGGTTAACGAGATTCGCGACGCCAGCGAAAAGCGCTTCCGCGACTCCTTCCTCGGTCTGGAGACACTTGCCAAAGATGCTGACGAGCGCACGCTCAAACTTGCCGAGTCCCTTCTCGACGGCAACAGCCCAGAAGATGTCGTAGCTGAACTTCTGAGCCGGATGAACATCACAGGCACCTGCGAGCCCAAGCACATCGGAGCGCCAAGACGCGCATCGGGTGGTGATCGCTTTGAGCGCAACCACAACAGCCGAGACTCGCGAGGTCGCAATGGTGCTCCACAGCATCGGGGCGAGCGAGGAGGACACTCTGGTGGACAATCTCGGTCCGGTGGACAGTCTCGGTCCGGTGGGCAATCTCGAGAATCCACAGACTACGCTGCATTCCAAGTGACGTGGGGAACACAGCAAGGTGCCGATCCTCGACGGATGCTGGCGCTCGTATGTCGACGCGGCAACGTGAGCAGCAGCAGTATCGGAGCCATTCGCATTAGCGATCACGGATCCATTGTTGAAGTTCGCAAGCAGGACATGCAGTCGTTTGAAAAGTCCGCCTCGCAACCGGATGCACGCGACCCTCGCATCAAGATTCGTCCTTGGCTCGAGCCTTCAGAACGCGGCAAGAAGTTCCCTCGCAAGCCTGGCTTTCAAGCACAGAGCGACCAGAAGGGCAGCTTCCAAGGTCACGCAGAGAAGAAGAGTGGATTCCGCGGTAAGCGGCACTCCGCTCGCGGCTAATCCGCCTAGTCCAGTGGCCCCCAATGGGGCCAGCAGGCCGTGGCAGCAATCGCGAATCGGTCTGATCTTGGTGCCTCGAAGCAGAGGATTGCCAATAGATTCAACGAACTAGCCGTTGGCCACAAGTAGGCGCGAGTATTGCTTTGAGGAGTCCCATGCTTCGACTCCTCCTCATCTCTTCCCTCCTAAGCTCAGCAGCGCTCGCTGCCTGTGGCACCTCCGACTCGGCCGATGATTGCACTGATGGCAAGTGCGACGATGCTTCGGCCCTACAGCTCTGCACAGCAATTCGCGGCAACGGCGAACTGATTTCCTCGCACTTCGCATCTCTGGCGCGAATCGTCGAGCACTACGGCCCAATTGACGCCGCGGCGGGTGGCAGCTCAGCCAGCATCTCAATCTTCATGACAGAGAGCATGCAGCTCAATCCTGCAACGCGCTCCTGCGACGGTCGCACCTGCGACGATACCCAGGTCGCCGCTCGCACTGCCCTTCTTCTCAAGTCGTTCCCAGGGTACCTCCAGCACCTCTCCACCACGGAAGAAGCCGCTGCCTTTGGCGAACTCTTGCCAATCATCCAGCGCATTCAAACCGCGGGTATCGATGCCATGCTTGACGAAGACGTCGATGCTGGTGTTGCAGCACTTAGCAACCTACTCGAGTCTGATGATCTTCGAGACCTCATCAACCCGGAACTGGTTACGTTGCTCGCGTCCTCACCAACTCCTGAGAAACACGCCCGCGACATTCTCGAGAGCGTTCAATCTCTTGGGTCCTTTTCCGCCGACTCAGATAAAATCTTAATTCACCCGGGCCTTCTGAGCTTCCAAGGATTGGCTGACAAACTGGGACGCGCAGCCGATTTCTATGCAGGCTACGGCCCCACAGATGCGGAAGCCATGGAAGCGTTCATGAGTTCTTGTGCAACGCAGAGCTTGGGCATGAGCTGGTTTGAGGCGGCAGGATTGCCCGCTGGCGATAGCACCTGCGGAGCGGCCTTTGACTCAATGCTCGGCTCCTACCGAGCGGCGCTTGCCGAGAACCGAGACGAATACACCTCGCGAATTGACGAGACGGTTGGCGCATCCATGTCCGCGCTTGTCTCAACCTCCGTTTTGAGCGGTGCAACGGCTGAGAGTTTTTCTCAGGCCAGGGCCGACTACAACGCTGGCCGAGAGTACACATTCGAAAGCAACTTTGATGACGTGAGCTTTGGCTACTGGGGGCAAAAGACTGACCTCAATGCAGCGAGCCGCAATGGAAATCAGTTCGAAGATCGCAAGACAGCAATGTTCACCGACCTTGGCCAAGCATCGTGGCGCACCGCCCTTTCCTACTCACCCGCCGAACCTGGCCTAGCGCGAGCCTTGGAGCTTGGCGATGGTCGCATCTCCGCTGGTGGTTGGTCCGACTTGCACCCAGTACAAGCACTTCGCAACATGGGTTGCGAGAACATAGTCTATGTAACGCGCACAGGCGAGGAATCAGGCTTTGCCCAAGCGGTTGCAGGAATCCTTGGGATGGATGCCGAGACCCAAGAAGCACTCTACGATCTCGATGCAAACAGCTCGTATGCGCTCTCGCTAACCGAAGCCGATGCAACCTGGTGCACCGATTGGAACTCCCACGCTGGCACCGATGTGCTCGCACTAACGCTGGATGGCTACAACGCTCCCATGGAATCGCAAGTTCCCTTCTTCACGGAAGCCAAGACGGTCTACAACAACGTCACCGATGCAACCGATCTTCGCGGCTGCACGCCCGGAGCTGCTCCAGCAAGCGCCAACTAGTCGAAGACCGCCGGTCTTTAGGGGCCGGCGCAATCCTGGCGTAGGATCGCCAGATGAGCACAGCGAAACGCCACGGGTCGAAACCAGCTCATGGCGGCAAATCCAAAAAGAAGCGCGGCTTTCCCACGAGGTTTGCCGCGCTCGTCGGTGGCTCGCTACTCCTGATAGCGGCTCTCTCGCTGATCAACTTGAGCCCAACCCTCAGCCATCTTGATGCGAAGCTGTTATCAGGGCCAAAGTCTGGCAACTACCATGAAGTCGCCGAGCACTTGCGGAAATCGGCTCGCGCCCAAGACGGCCATCTCGGTAATCGCGAGTCCAACGGGAGCGTAGAGAATCTAGAGACGCTCATCGCCGAGAAGGACAACTGCTCGGTAGCGTTCGCCATGGTGCAGGACGGAGTGGCGCCAAGCCCCGATCACGACCTCGAACTGATTGCCCGACTGCCGAAGAGCGAATCGGTATTTATCTTAGGCAAGACCGCTTCCAGCCTTCAGCGATTTGCCGACATGCGAAACCTCCGGGTGGGGATTGGGCCGACAGGAAGCGGCACGGATCACTTGGCGCGAAGCATTTTTGAGTCTCACGATTTTCTCCCGCTGGGCCTGCAGATGCAGAATTTCGAGCTGAGCGACCAGCTTCTCCGAATCAAAGACGGTCGCCTAGACCTCGCGGTCTTTGTCCTAGACGAAGACGCTACGCTCGTTCGCACAGCCATGCGCGATGGATTGCAGATGGCTTCGTTTGAGCACCTCGACATCATTGCCCGCCATTTCGACTTCGTCTCTCACGGCCGCATTGGGGCCGGTCAGTACGATCCCATCGCCGTTGTGCCTCCCGTCGATCGCAGAGTTCTTCGCGTTGACACACTCATCGTTGGAAACAAGTGCGCGAGTCGTACCGAGACCATCGCACTCCTAAGTCTTCTCCAACGAGAATTTCCAAGCCTACTTACCCACAACAAGGATCAAGGTGGCAGCGCCTTCTTTCCAACCTCGCCCGCATCGCATGGCTATATGGCCAACGGAGGCCCCGAATGGGCAGATACGCACGTTCCTTGGCTTGTCGACATCATGCCCCTGAGCAACTGGTTCTACGTCGTAATGGCTATCAGCATTCTCTTCAACGTAATGACTTCGGCCCACAAGTTTCGACTTTGGCGGATTGACGCAAATCGAGAGCGGGCGCAACAAGTGTTTCGCGATCTTCTCGGGAGTCGCCTCACACCACCGGAGATGCAGTCGTTGGTGCCATCGGCAAAGCACCTTGAACCTGAGAATATTACCAAGATCGACCAGGCAATCGCAGACCTCGACGAGCTTCGAGATCGGTGCCGCGTTCAGGAAAACTCTGCCATGGTTCCGATGGGGCACGAACTCGCCTACCGCTATCAAGAAGAGCAGATGGAACTCACGCTCACGGCAGCCCGGTCCTTTCGACGAAAGATCGATGACGCTCGCGTCGCTGCGGGTGCGGAAGAAGTTGGCTCAGCAAATACTGAGGACGCATAGCGACTTGGTGCCGTGGGGCGTGCGAATCTCCACGTCGTCATCGACCTCGCGCCCTATCAAGGCACGCCCCAAGGGCGATAGTGGGGTCACAACCGAGACCTTTGCACGGGCCTCGTTCAACACGATGCCGCCTCCAACCGGCGCCACAAAGTAGCGCAGAATCTCGCCATCCTCGGCTTCGGCTTCCACCAAAGCCGTAAGAGAAATCTTGGCGTCCTCGCCAAAGGTTCGCAGCGCCAACGAAGACAGCTTCGCTACCGAGGCGCGCAATTCCGTAACGCGTTTCGCGAGGCCCCGCGCCAAATAGCTGTCTTCCGTTGACCGCATATCCTTATCGCCCTCGGCCTTGTTCTCTTCATGGGTCGCTCCGGCCTGAGCCTCTTCTTGGGAAGCGGTAATCACGGCGAGATCAGCCTCCACTAGAGCTCGAAGCTCTTTGAGTAGTTCAGCCTTATTGGGTAGGGCACTCATAGTTGTCTACTGACGTCGTCGCAACAATAGCTGAACAGGGAGCAAATTGCCCACAAAGGGGCCATCGGGACTTCTAGGTATTAAGATGGCAGTGTGGCCTCTCGAAAACAAAGCCAAGCGGCTCGCACCCTCATTATCTTTGCCTGCCTCATCATCATTACAGCGGGGCTGAAGGCTGCGGCACCGCTCTTCACCCCACTATTGGTCTCACTCTTTTTGGCGGTGCTTTGCCTGCCTCCGCTTCAAAAGCTAAAGACCGCTGGGGTTCCTGAGGGAATCGCGATCGCAATTGTTGTCGTTGGCGCCACCATGCTCGTCTTCGCCATCACAGCAATTATCGGCAGGTCTCTCTCGGGCTTCGAAGCCAAGCTTCCCGAATACCGCCTTGCCCTCGATGGACACGTCTCAGAGTTTTTCGATTGGCTGCGAGGCAAGGGCGTAGATGCGAACACCGAGGTCCTCACCTCACAAATCAACTCAGGCGCAATTCTCGACTCGATAACGAGTTTGGCCTCCGCGCTTCTCGCCGCCCTTTCGCAAATGTTCGTCGTCTTGCTAACCATGATTTTCATGCTCTTGGAGGCCAGCTCGATTCCGTCAAAACTGCGCCGAGCCATGGGGACTCCAGACGCAGACCTAAAGGATTGGACGATAGCGCTGCAGCAAGTTCAAAAGTACATCGCCGTAAAGGCGATGGTGAGTCTTGCGACCGCCGCATTGGCAACCACGTTAACGGCGGCCCTCGGAATCGACTTCCCTCTCCTGTGGGGGCTCATCGCCTTCCTCTTCAACTTCATCCCCAATATCGGCTCGGTGATCGCCGCGGTTCCACCCGTGCTTCTCGCGCTTGTGCAATACGGACTCACATCCGCACTCCTAGTGAGTGGCGGCTACCTCGCCATCAACTTGGTGATGGGCAACATGGTTGAGCCCAAGGTCATGGGCAAACAACTCGGCCTCTCAACCCTCGTCGTATTTCTCTCGCTGATCTTTTGGAACTGGGTTTGGGGCCCGGTTGGAATGGTGCTCTCGGTTCCACTCACGGTGATTGTGAAAATCATCATGGAGCACAGCAGCGAGTTCCGCGGTGTGGCTATCATGCTCGGCCCCGAGTCGGACGAAAGCGACCTGTAGCCCGAGCGACCAATTCGTCCGCGCAACTGAGCTCGGAGAATTCGGGAAGCCTTGAAATTCGCCCCGAAACGACGAATCCCGGGCGGAGCCCCCGAATTCTTCTGAACCTCCCTAATGCCGGCGAACACACTGGGCGTCGCCGAGGAATGCGGTTAATGCAAGAAGAGGAGTTCTGTGCGCGGGTTCAGGGCATTTGCGTGGACGGCGATTGCGAAAAATGCTCATGAGTGAAATTGATGAAGCTCGCAATCGTGGAACTCTACATCGGCGCGGCTAGCTTTGCCTCCGTCGGGTGAATCGCCCAATCGTATTCGTCACCAAAGTGTTCACTAAGAAAAGCTATGAATACCTTTACCTTGGGTGGCACAAAGCGCTGATACGGATGCACTGCGTGCAGTGGCGAGGTAGCGGGATATGGGAGAAATTGGGGCAAGAGATGGACCAACTCACCGCGGGCGATTGCAGGGCCCAGAATCCAGTCCGGGGACAACATCAAGCCGCGCCCATGGCGTGCCGCGGTGACCAGCATGTTGCCACTGTTGGCAGTGAACTGCCCCGATGCTCGCACCTCCACAACGTCCTCACCATCGCTGAAGCGCCAAAGGCTGTACCCCGGGTTGCGTCTCAGGGCCAGACAACTGTGATCTGCAATGTCCCGCGGGTGGTCCAAAGGAGGCGCGCTTGCGAGATAGCGCGGACTGGCGCATAGGCGGCGATCAACTTCTGCGAACTTTCTAGACTTGAGGGTCGAGTCGGCCAACTGACCTGCGCGAATCGCGATATCGAATCCCTCGGCCACAAGATCAACGTTCCGATCGGTGGACGTTAGCCCGAAGCTGACCTCGGGCCAGCGCTCTTGAAATAGCGCCGTGGCGACAACGATGTGTTGCTCGAGGCTGGCGGGCACCGAGACACGCACCAAGCCGGAGGGCGTGTCTTCCAACGCTGCGGCCGTGACTCGCGCTTCTTCAAGGTCGAGCAAAATGCCGCGAGTACGTTCGTGAAAGAGCCGTCCAGCCTCGGTGAGATTCAGCTTGCGCGTCGTTCGGTGAAATAGCGACGCGCCCACCCATTCCTCAAGATCCACGATGCGCCTTGAAACGCTTGAGGGCGCAAGATTGGACTGACGACCAGCCTCAGAAAAGGACCCGGTCTCCACCACCTTGTTGAAAATCGCAATCGCGCCCAGTTGATCCACTCTCTATCCTCCCAGTCATTGTGAGTTCACCTATGCAAAAACTGCAATAATCATTTGCTCACTTGGTCTCTTATCGCAAAGACAAATCACGGCTACGTTTTACTCAGAACAAACGGGGACGCCGCTAAGCACCCGTAACAACCGAACATCTCGTTCAGAAACAAGGATATAGCCATGACAGAGACAGTAAATACTCTCACCGCAATCGTGACTGGCGCCTCCACCGGGCTGGGCTATGCGATCACGAAGCGCTTCCTGGCCCAGGGCATCAATGTGGTCATGAACGCGCGGACGGCAGTGGAGCTCGACGCGGCATACAGCAAGCTGGGCTCGCCTGCCAACGCCACTATTCTGGTCGGCGACATTTCCCGCAAATCAGTTGGCGCGGAGCTTACGCGGATTGCGGAAACCCAATTCGGTGGCCTGGACATCCTGGTCAACAACGCCGGGGTCTTTGGCGCCAAACCGTTCTTGGATACAGAGGAGCAAGACCTAGACCGCTACTTCGCAATCAACTTCAAGGGCGCCTACTTCGCTGCCCAAGCTGCGGTTCCCGCCATGCAAAAACGCGGCGGCGGCGCGATAATCAACATTGGCACCACCCTTCTAGAGCATGCCATCGCGGGTTTTCCCGCTTCCGCGGCTCTAGCTAGCAAGGCAGCGCTGCACAGTCTTACCGAGCAACTCTCCGCAGAGTTTGGCGGCGACAACATCCGGGTCTCAACCATTGCCACGGGCATCATTGATACCCCGCTACATGCCAAGCACGGCGTCGACGACGCCAATGGCCTCGCTGAACTGCACCTACTGCGCCGCATTGGCGAACCCGAAGATGTCGCAGAGGCGGTAGCAATGCTCGCCGCCAACAACTTCATCACCGGCACCACGTTGCGCGTCGATGGTGGCCACTCCGCCGGACACAACTTCGGATAGAGAAAGGAAAACCACATGCCCTACATCAATATTCAAATCACAGACGAAGGTGTGACTCGCGCCCAGAAGCAAGAACTCATCACCGCTACCACCAACCTGCTGCGGGACGTCCTGGGCAAAGATCCGGCCACAACCTTCGTCGTTATCGACGTGGTGCCCACCGACAACTGGGGCGTAGCTGGACAGATGGTCACAGAGATTCGCAAAGGAAAAAAACAATGAATACAAGCAAAGCGGTACCCAGCTACCAGTCAGACTACGAAGCGATTATCGGCCTCCTAAACAACTACTTCGCCGGCCTCTTTGAAGGCGACGTGGCGAAACTGCGAAGCATCTTTCACGAAGATGCATGGCTCAAAGGCAACAACTACCGCAAGACCAGAGATGAGTGGCTTACGGCAGTCGCAGACCGACCCATCCCCCGTGATGAGGGCATGAAATTTGCGTTCAACATCCAGTCTCTTGAAATCGTCGGCGATCAGGCGATGGCCAAAGTGGACGTGCCCCTGGCGGCACACTTCATCGACTTCCTCGGGCTCTTGAAGGAAGAGGGCCGATGGAGAATCGTCACCAAGATGTTCACTGTTCTCTAGGAAGGAGGCCTTAGGAACTTTGCCAAAGACGCCCGCAGCTACCATGAGTGCCAAGGGCCTCCACAGCACCGCGCAGCGGCCGGGAAAACGTCCCCACTCCGGGACGCTGCCGGGAAAACGTGCCCACTCCCGGGCGGAGCGCGGGGAAGACGTAGCTACTCCGAGGCGCTGCCCGGGAAAACGTACCCACTCCCGGGCGGAGCGCGGGAAAACCCAACTAGAGTCTCCCGGGCGGAGCGCGGGAAAACCGAATTAGAGGTGCCACCCGGATTTGAACCGGGGATACATGGTTTTGCAGACCATTGCCTTACCACTTGGCCATGGCACCCATTGCGACAAGCGCAGAGCATCTTTACCCCAAAGCGAAGCCACGGGGCAAGGCGAAGCTGGGCTAAGCTTGCTTCATGAAGCGACGCGAAGCGCTAAAGCGTATTGGTGCCCTTGGAGCTGCTGCCGCCCTGCCCCGATTGCTCGGCGGATGTGGTTGGGATGAGGCGGGCTCGAAAACCACCGGCATCACCCACCTGGTCGTGCTGTGCATGGAGAATCGCAGCTATGACCACTATCTGGGGGCTCGGGCCATGGAAGGTCTGGGCGGCGATGGCCTTGTGCCCGGGATGCAGAATCCCAACCTCTCTGGCGGCGTCGAACCGATCTTTCGCGAGACGGTGAGTTGCATTCCAGACCCTCCTCACTCGTGGCAACAGAGTCGCGCGCAGTTTGGCGGTGGACAAAACGACGGCTTCGTAACCGAATACCAACGCCGGGCTGGAAGTGGAATTGCGCCCCACCCGATGGGCTACTTTGGCCGCGAAGAGCTGCCCTTCAGCTGGGCACTCGCCGACGCCTATGCGACCAGCGATCGATGGTTCTCTTCCATTCTCGGTCCAACGTGGCCCAATCGCATGTACTTGCACTCGGGGCAAAGCGGTGGGCTCACAGAAAATGTCTTACCTACCAATGGGGGCATCAATTGGCCTTCGATCCACCATCAACTCAACGATGCGGGGGTTGACTGGGCGTACTACTTTCAAGACCTGCCCTTCGTGCCGCTCTTTCAAGACCTCGACATCGATGGCAAGGTCCACCGGGTCATAAACGACTTCTTTGAAGATGCGCGAGAAGGCACCCTGCCGCCGGTTACATGGCTTGAGCCCAACTTTGACCTCAACGACGATCATCCGCCTCGGCACCCAATGCTCGGCCAGCTCTTTATGTCCTCGGTGTACCAAGCCATGGCCCAGAGCCCGCTTTGGGACAACTGCCTCATCGTGATGATGTACGACGAACATGGCGGCTTTTACGATCATGTCGCTCCGCCCACCGTTCCAGATGCCCGCGCTCTTGAAGGCTTTGATCAACTCGGATTTCGCGTGCCGGCCTTCGTTGCTGGCCCCTATGTAAAGGAGGGCTTTGTGAGCTCGGAGGTTCGCGATCACTGCAGCGTGCTTCGCCACATCACCGATGTCTACGGGCTCTCACCTCTCACCGAGCGCGTGGCCTGGGCGCCGGATTTACTCGACTTCATTGACCTTGAAAGGCTCCGCTCCGGGAACCCAAGACCCGCTGCGGCCATGCCCGAAGTGTTGGTTGACGAGAGTGAGATCACCTCGGCCTGCGCTCGTGTGATGCCAAGCCAACCCGAGTTGGCAGCCCTTGCCGACGCTGGCTTCTTTGCCCCTGAGCACGATAGGCGGCGCCACCGATCGGAAGATGCCCGGGAACTGGTCAAAATTGCCACACAGCTTGGAGCGGGCCGGCTCAGGTCCTAACCCGGCCTCCTGTGGTAATTTCCTCGCGGTAGGTTGAATCTTCCGCCGGGCTGGTGAGTCGATTCATTTGCAATCGTTACGCGCCAAAGCAACGCGCAGGAAAGCCACTATGAAAAACAGCGTCATTCTCGCTGCCGTCTTAGCTGTCGGCACCGCAGCCCCGAGCATCGCCTCGGCCCAATACAAAAACGAGCGCGTCATCGTCACCATGAAGGTCGACAGCTGGACGCCCCACGAAGGTGCCGCTGGTACCTTGGTCACGCTGAATGGCACCGGATTCACAAGCCGGACCACGGTCCTTGTAGGAGGACGCGCTGTTCGTCCCACCAAGATGGGGGCCCGCGCGATTTCGTTTCGCATGCCGACAAATGCCGGCGATGGCCGAATCCTCCTGCGCAAGAGCGGTGTTGCAAACGACTACGTGGTCGGCAATTTCAACCTCTGGACGGATCCAAACGTCGCGGGCTTTGGCCCTGCCTCTGGAACCTATGGCACCCGCGTTGCCATTCGCGGCCGCAATTTTACAGGTAGCGATCAAGTGTGGCTTGGGCAGCAGAGCCTACCGATTGTGAGTTGGACGCCAACGTCTCTCGTCGTCACGATTCCCGACGGAGCCGCCAGCAACTACTTCACCGTTCGCAATTCGCGCAACGTCGACTCTCGCAGCCGCCAGCAGTTTCGCGTGGTGCAACCCGCTCCCTACATCAGTGACTTCGCGCCACTTGGTGGAGCTCCCGGAAGCGTCGTTCGAATTCGCGGTGGCAACTACGGAAATGACATCGCTGTGAGTTACGGCCGCCAGTCGATGCCGATTCGCAATACGGGCAATGGTTGGATCGAAGTTGTGATTCCGGCCAACGCCAATCGCAGCGACTCGATTTACATTCGCAGCCGACGCGGCAATGTGAAGAGCACGTCGCCCTATGCGCTCACACTGCCCCCTGTCATGGGTAGCTACTCGCCAGGCTGGGGTACCGTGGGCACTCAGGTTACGCTCAACGGCCGCAACTTCGGGGCCAATGACAGAGTTTCTCTGAATGGCAAGAACTGCCGAATTGTTCAGATTACCGGAAACCGAATTACCGTCGAGGTGCCTCCAAACGCGCAATCCGGTGCTTTTGCAATTCACCGGGGTAACCAAGTCGTCAGAGCAGCATCGAACTTCGATGTCGCGTACACGCCAGTTATCGGAGGCTTCAGTGTCATGGGCGGCGCCCCCGGAACTCGTGTTGTGATGAACGGACAGCACCTCTCCGGAGCCAAACTCTACCTTGGCAATACGGAAATTCGCCCTACATCGGCGACCGCCAATCAATGGCAATTCACGATTCCCTCGCGTGCCACCAGCGGCAACTTCCGAATTGCAGGACGCGCAGGGCAAGCCAATTGGGCGAAGCCGTTTGAGGTTTGGAACTTCCCAACCATCACGCGCATGTCACCAGCGCAAGGCGCAGTCGGAAGCACCATCAGCCTTTCGGGATCGATGCTCGCGAACGCCAACCGAATCTTCCTCGGCAGCGTCGAGTTACCCGTAGTTTCGCGCTCGGCCAACGAACTCGTCGTTCGTATTCCACAGGGCGCGCAGTCTGGCGCGATTAGCTGGACAGCCTACAGCAAGCGAACTCCAACGCGATGGCGCTACAACGTGCTCCGGGCTCCGGTGCTCTCGAGCTACAGCCCCATGGAGGGAGCAGCCGGTACCCAAGTGACGATCTCTGGACAGGGCTTTGACCGCGGCACTCGCGTTCGCTATGGCAACAGCCCCGTTCGTGTCACACGCTGGGAGCCAGGACGGCTCACGGTTGAGATTCCTCGCAGCGCGCGCAGGAGCGAGTACCTATCCGTCGATAGTGCTGGCGGCGGCGCAACATCGAAAACCCCATTTGGGTTGCTCATTGCTCCGGCCGTTGTGAGCTGGTCACCGCGCAGCGCAAAGCCCGGCACCGAGTTGACGCTCCGAGGCAGTGGACTGGCTATGGACACCACCGTGCAAATTGGTGGCATGCCCGCCAAGGTTCTTCGAGTGGGCCCTGGCGGACGCGATGCGGTTGTATCGGTTCCCGGCCTTGGTGCAGGCAGCTACGACGTTAGCGCTCAGTACCGTGGTCTGCGGTCGATTGCTCGCAAGCGCTTTCAGGTCAATGGATGGGCTCAGGCGCAATCGTTCAGCCCTGGTCACGCACAAATCGGTGACACCATCATGCTCACCGGCTCTGGGCTCCAAGCGGCTCGCGTCTACTACGGCAACATCGAACTGCCGGTCTCTCGCACAGACCGCCGAGGTCGCAATCTTTGGGTCACGATTCCCGAAGGCTGTGCGGGCAAGAGCCAACTCACAATCGTCGATGGACAAAATCGCGCGCTGAGTGCTGCATGGCTTGAGATTGATGTTCCTGCCGCTCCAGCTCCACCTACCGTTCGCGATCACCGAGGCAAGAAGGGCCCAAAGGTTCGCGACCACCGGGGCAAGAGGCGCAAGGGCAAGAAACGACGCCGCTACTAACTCTCCTGCGGGCGAGAAGAGCGAGGGAGGCCAGCAATGGCCTCCCTCGCTGCGTTTCGGTCTCAATCGAAAGCCCGCTACGGAACAATTCGTATAGGCAGCGTAGTCACGACACGGAACGCGCTGCTTCCACCGTCACTTGGCTGGCGGCCCGTCATGACGATCTCAACGCGGTAGCTCCCAACAGGAAATGCCGGGCCATAGGGAGTCATCGTATCGCTTTCCCCATCCCACTCCACGCCGGGCCAACGGAACGAACTCTCGTAGGTGCCTGGAACAAGCGTGACCGGCTCTTCTTCCGGCGCCATGCAGTCCCCATAGTCGCACTCGCAGAACCGACGCTGCTCTCCTAGAACAAACTCGAGAACCTCAAGCCCGCCGACGCTCTTGGCTCCGCACGAGCCTGCATCGGCGGGCGGAGAGACAATGCCAGCAACGTTGTGAGCTACATGCAGAGAATAGGAGAAGGAAATGCCCTCAGCCGCCTCTGCCAACGTGAAGACACACCCACGATCGTCGAGTTGTAGTCGGACGCCATCGAGGTTGGAACTCTGCGTTACCTCACACCCAAGCTCATCAACTGCCTGCGGGGCTGCCTCGGGCTCCGCAGCCTTCACGGTCTTGACCGCCGAGTCATTCGGATTGTGCTTTGGGGAGCACGCGCACCCAAGAGCCGCGCAGCAAGCAACTTGAAGCAGAAGTTGATGTCTCATCCTCGGAACTTCGCACAGCTTTGCCGCGTTCGCTGTTGCCTCTGTGGCAATTCGCTTTCCCTGCCGAAACGAAAAAGACCGACGCGATGTGCGTCGGTCTTCTTGTTGGTCTAGTTGAGACCTAGGAGAAGTTCCTAGAGGCCACAGAGTGGGTCGTTGGACTTCGCACAGCGATCGATTGTCGCCTTGTCCTTCTTGCGCTTAGCTTTTGCTTTCGCTTTCGCAGCGTTCGCAGCCTTCTCACGAAGACGCTGAAGCTCCTCGCGCTTGAGGGCAAGCTCGTTCTTTGCATCCTTACGAGCCTGAATGGCTGCTGCTCGGTCGGCTTCGGACTGTGCAGCTTCAAGATCGGCAAATGCCTCATCCATCTTCTTCTGCGCGTTGTCGATGTCGATCTGGGCGAGCTTCATCTCCTTCTCAATTTTGGCGACTTCTTGTTGAAGGGCAATCTTGTCCTTCTTCGCCTGCGCTCGATCGTCTGCTTGGTTCTTGAAGAAGATGCCAAGACCGATGACGAGAATCGCTACACCAACAGCAGCGATAATCCACGCGGGCTTTTTGCGCTTGGCCTCGATGTGCCGAAGCTCCATCTCCTTGGCAAGACGCTGTTGCTCGATTTGCGCTTGCGCTTCGACACGAGCACGGCGCTCGGTCTCCTCGAGCCGCATTTGCTCTTCGCGTTGGCGTTGCTCGGCAGCTTCGCGCTGTTGTCGCTCGGACAACTCTGCGGCTTGCCTTCGCGCCTCTTCCTCATCGCGAATCTGACGCTCAGCGTCTGCCTTCGCTTGCATTGCTGCAGCTTCAGCACGGGTTACCGCATCGGCCTCTTCCTGAACGCGCTCCTCCTCAATGGTTTGGAGCTCTCGAAGGGAAAAAAGGACTGAACTCTCTTTACGCTCAGACATGGAGTGGGTTCTACCTCGCTGTTGGTTGCCTACTCAAGATGAAAGCAGGATTTCTCATAAGTACCACGCACTTGAACTCGGAGCAATCAACTTTGAACGTCGCTCAGAATCATCTTGGGCACATCAACTAGGACACCTTGCCGAAGCGAATTCTTTGAGATAAGTGTATCTCCCTTGGGCTTCGTCGATCTTCATACTCACATTTTGCCGGGCATTGATGATGGTTCACCGGACATCGAGTCGTCGATGGCCATGGTCTCAGGCCTCATTGACCTAGGCTTTTCAACGATCTGCGCCACACCCCACCAAAAAACCGGCCAATATCTGCCAAGCCTAGAAGCGATTGGCAATGCCTACAAGGCAACCCGAGACGCGGTCGCATCTCGTAATCTCGACGTCAAAATCCCACTCGGCGCGGAGAACATGTGGGACAGCACGCTCTACAAACGCATCGAGGCGGATGAGATCCCCGGATATGACGGCAATCGGGTTTTTCTCATGGAGTTCATTCCCAATCAGCTGCCGGTCGGCCTTTTTGAGCGAATTTTCGACCTCCGCTGTCGTGGCATTCTCCCCGTCGTCGCGCATCCCGAGCGCTACAGCCCGCTCTGGAAGGCCCCCGACCTTGTGGAGAAGCTCGCCGGCGATTGCGCGATGGTTGTGGATCTAGGAGCGTTGTCCGGGCATCACGGTCGCAAACAGGCCAAATACGCCCGCAAAATGGTTTTGAGCGGCATCGCTCACGCAGCCGCCTCCGATTTGCACAGCCCTGACGATCTAAAGGGAGTCTCCGAGGGCATCGAGTGGATTCGAAAGAAGGCTGGTGCCGACGCGGTGGAGCGACTTCTCGCAACCAACCCGGCAAAGATTCTAGAAGGTCGGCACCCGGACGGGTAAGGTCCGCCCTCTCGAACCGGGCGTCAGTTTTGCGCCCAACTTCGAGTCCTCACTCCTCCGCCATGAAACTTGTCGTAAACATTCTGCTCTCTCTCACCATGCTCGCAATTTGTGTGTGGCTTGTGTGGCCAGATGCCGAGCAACAAGCGCACATTGAACGAGCAGCGCGCGCACTAAACTTTGCCGAATTCGCCCCCTACCTCATTGGTCACATTCTTCTCGTTGCTGTCACGCACTTTTGCCGCGCTTGGCGTTGGAACAACCTCCTCCACCCAATTGGTGTCTGGCTCTCGCCAGGTCGCTTACTCGCGATTTCTTCTGTCGGCTTTATGGCAATCCTCGCCTTGCCCGCACGCCTTGGCGAATTCGTAAGACCTGCACTGATTCGCAAGAAGGGTGAAATCTCCGCGGCCGCCGCTCTTGGAACGGTGGCTGTCGAACGCATCATCGACGGTCTACTCGTCTCGCTCTTTGTATTTGGGGCGCTCTTCGCACTTCGCGGTCCCGGGGCACCTGGTTGGATGATGCCAACCGCCTATGCTGCCCTTGGCATCTTCACTGCGGCAATGCTCTTTCTGGCGTTTGCACTGCGCTGGCCTAAAAAGACCGTCCACTTCTGGCTCACCATCAGCCTTATTCCTAAGATTTCACCCAAGATCGCCAGCAAGATCGAAGAGAAGCTACTTGAGTTAATAAGCGGCTTTCTGGTCCTAAAAGACAAGCGCAATCTCATTATCTTCACGCTCTGGAGCATTGTTTACTGGAGTGCCAACGGCATGAGTCTGTGGCTTTTGGCACACGGCTTTGGCCTAGACCTAAGCATTCTTGGGGCATTTGCCACCATGGGGCTCGTCGCGGTTGGCATTACACTTCCCAACTCCCCGGGCCTGGTTGGCCAGTATCAGTATTTCACGTTGCTCGGGCTTGGGCTCTATCTCGATATCGGGAAAGACGGCGATCCAGAGCTAAAGGCGGCAGCCTTTGTCTTTGCGGTCGCCCTGCACGGCATCCAGGTCATTTGGTACCTCAGCATGGGTGCCATCGCCATCAGCTCAAAACACGTGAGCTTCGCAGAAGTTGCCGCCGCCCGCAGCTTGGGCGACGATGAAGACGATGCGTCTTCGACATTGCCTGCCTAACACCGTCCTGCATAACACCGTCTTTCTGACCGTTGTCGTTGGTCTTGGGTTGGCCTTTGCGAGTGCCTCAAACGCGCACGCAAAGACCTCGCGAAACGTCAGTCACTCCTACGAAAAAGTCTGGCCTGCTGCCGTCCGTTTTTTGCGCATCGACGAAGGCCACAAGGTCCTCGAAAAAGACATGGCCAATGGCTACCTGCTCTTCGAGATTGCCGAAGAACGCAAACTTTTCCAAGGCTCGGTGGAAGTGATTCGCCGCAAGGATGCGAGGGGCCGAGATGCAGTCGAACTCGTTCTCACCATCAAAGATCGCCCCAGTTACATGGAGCACGGCATCCTCGACCGCATGCTCGTCAAGATCCGCAAGGAACTCGGCCTTCCCGAAGACCCTCCGGATGAGCCGGAAGAGACAGAAGAAGACAAGAAGAAAGAAGAGACAGCGCCCGAAGGAGACGTGGTCAAGTAAGCTAGCGGCATGCCTACGGTTATCGATCTTCGCTCCGACACGGTTACCAAGCCCAGTGAGGCCATGCGAGACGCCATCGCAAACGCAGAGGTTGGCGATGACGTCTACGGAGAAGATCCCACGGTAAACCTCCTCCAAGAGACGGTAGCAAAACTCTTAGGAAAGGAGGCGGCGCTCTTCACGCCTTCGGGCTCGATGGCCGATCAGATTGCCATCAACATTCTAACGCGCCCGGGTGATGCGGTCATGACGGCGCCGGATGCACACATCGCCTTTCATGAAGCCGGAGCAACGCCGCTACTCAATGGCGTGCAGTTCTCCTTCATGCCAAGTGGTCGCTTTGATGGCTCCGATGTTCGCGACGCCTACCACGACAACGACCACCACTATCCTCCAACCACCTTGGTCGAGGTTGAGAACACCTACAATATGGGCGGTGGCCAAGTGTGGTCCCTCGAAGGGCTTCGTGACGTAACGAGCACGGCAAAGGAACTTGGCATCAAATGCATGCTGGACGGAGCCCGACTTTGGAACGCCGCCGTCGCCAGTGGGCATAGCGAAGCTGAGCTTTGCGAAGGATTCGACGCGGTTACCGTCTGTCTCAGCAAAGGGCTCGGCGCCCCCGTTGGCTCGATCATCGCTGGCAGTAACGAGCTCATGCACCGAGCCCATCGAGTTCGGAAAATGCTCGGAGGTGGCATGCGCCAAGCCGGCATGCTTGCCGCAGGAGGCCTCTACGCGCTTGAATACGGCCGTCCGCGCCTGCACCTCGACCACGAAAACGCTCGCCAACTGGGTCAGGCAATTCAGCATATTTCTGGCCTCAAAATCGCCACGTCGAAGGTTGATACCAATATCGTTATTGTGGAGGTGGACGCACAACTCGCAACGGCCGCACAAGTGCAGGAGCGCTGCGCTGCCAAGGGATTGTTGTTCTGGCCAACAGGGCCTCAACGCTTTCGTCTGGTTACGCACCTCGATGTCGGTGGCTCCGAATGCGATGAGGCCGTCACGATTCTCAAAACGGTTTGCGCAGCGTAGCCCGTGCAGCGTTCAAGTCGCATGTTGATTGCCGTGGCCTTTGCCCTCTCGGCCTGCTCAGCGCCCGCACAGATTCGCGATCTTAGAGAAGCGGAGGCGAACGAGCGCGCCGGGCGCCACGAAGATGCACTCAATAACTATCGCACCGCACAAAAACGCTGCCACTCCATCGACAGCCCTCGCATGCGAAAGCAGTCGTGCGCTGCGGCGCATCTTCAATACGCCGAACTACTGGTGACGATGGGACGCAAACGCGATGCAATCACGGCCTATCTCGACGCAGAAGAAGAGCTTTCGCAAAACCTATCTGCTGCTGCACAAGCGTGCTACGCGATATCGGTGCTCTACAGTGAGCTTGGAGACACTGAGAAAAGCTACGAGTATGCGTGGAAAGTCGTTACGAATTATTCTAACGAAGGATTTGCGGCAGATGCGATGAAGCGCATAGTGCGAGATGGACGGCAACGCGCGCCCGAAGAACTGCGAACAGAGTTGCAGCGACTCAGCGCAGCCCTCAACAACACGCAAGTCTCCGACAATATCCTGGAGGCTCTCGCACAATTAGAAGAAGTAGAGTTTTCGTCGCCCAAGACCGCACTCCACTACTACGACATGCTAGTGCGGGCCCATCCCGAATCAGGGTTCTTCGATGATGCACTCTGGCACGGGGCGCGACTTGCCCGCAGTCTTGGAGACGGCAAGGGTGCCGTTACGCGACTCAGAAAACTCCTGAGTACCCGCGTTGTGGCATTAGGCGCAGGGTCGTACTTCTCGGTTTGGCTCGACAACGCCCAGCTGGAATTGGGAATCGTCCTACGCGACGACCTAGAAGACTACGATGCAGCTATTCGGGCGTTCGCGACACTACCGTCTGACTATCCGGCTTCACTACTTCGAGACGACGCCCTCTACGAGCGCGCTGTGACCAAGGTCAAGGCTGGGCGCAAGGCCGAGGCCTGTAAGGACTTATCTAAGCTTCGCCAGAAGTATCCTGATAGCAAGTACGAGCTTGAGGCGGCGCCAAAACTGCGAACTGAGCTGGGCTGCGTTCTATAATTCTGCGGTGGCCCAGGAGAGCAAAACCGGCACAGCGATCGCCGTGCAAAACGTTGACGTCGCATTCGACGGAAGCCGGGTCTTGCGAACGCTTAGCCTTGACCTCGATCGAGGAGGCCGCCTGGGAATTCTTGGGCCTGCCGCCGGTGGCAAGAGCGTTCTTCTTAAGCTTCTAGTAGGCCTCGTGCCGCCGAACAAGGGGCAGGTTCACATACTCGGGACGGATATTACGAAGGGCAAAGAGAAGACTCTCATGCGCGTTCGCAGAGACGTCGGAATGCTATTTCAAAACTACGCGCTCTTTGACTTTATGACGGTGGGAGAAAACGTCGCCTTCCCACTCGCGCGGTTGGGAGAAACGGAAGACGACGAAATCGCCGAACGGGTCGCCATGCGCCTGAAGGCTGTCGGCTTGGCGGGCTCTGAAACCAAGATGCCTTCCGAACTCAGCGGGGGCATGAAAAAGCGCGTGGGCATTGCACGAGCCACAATCGCACGCCCTGCTCTCTTGCTCTACGATGAACCCACTGCGGGCCTAGATCCGGTCACGACCTCCAAGATGTATGAACTGATCGCAGCCGACCAAGCAGAAACGGGCTGTACCGTTGTTGCCGTGTCTTCCGATGTTGGCGCTCTCGCCGGCTTTGCGAGTGAATTGGCGCTCGTGCATGAAGGAGCGATTCGCTACCGCGGGCCGAGCTCAGAAATCTCTGAAAGCGAAGACGCCCTTGTTCGCCAATTCGTCTCTGGTGACGATGAAGGGCCGCTCTAGATGATCGGCGAGTCAGCGATTGCTGCCGTTGGCCGAGGAACACTCCGCGCTTGGCGCGAACTTGGCGGCATCACGATTCTCGCGGGCCAGGTGCTGCGGGCGCTCGTGCCACCACGACTCGACGGACCAGAACTTCTCCGAAATATGTATCGGATGGGAAACCGGTCGCTGCCCATCATTGCGCTTACCGCGTTCTTTGTTGGTGGCATCATGGTGATTCAAGCGGGAGTGCTCGTGAAGCAACTCAACGCTGCGGGCCTTGTGGGCTGGGGTGCGGGCTACGCAATTTTTCGCGAGGTTGGTCCCATGCTCATAGCGCTCATGTTTTCGGGGCGGGTCGGCTCCAACAACACCGCCGAACTCGCAACGATGACTGTGACCGAGCAACTCGACGGTCTGCGCGCGCTTGCCATTGATCCCATCCCCTATCTCGTCGTGCCTCGCGTTGTTGCCATGACCGTGTGTCTGCTCTGCTTGGTGATTCTCGGCAACCTCATCGCACTCTACGGCGGCGCCCTATTCGCCATGCTCTTGCTCGACCTTGAGTTCTCCACGCTCTACTACAGCCTTGTCGACAACATCAGTTGGCTCGACTTTGTGCACGGAGCGGTCAAGGCCGCTGTCTTTGGCAGCGCGATTGCGATGACGAGTTGCTACTTCGGCATAAGCGTTCGCGGTGGAGCCGTGGGTGTTGGCAAAGCGGTAAATGCCGCCGTCGTCGCCGCAGCCATCTCAATTGTCACCTTGGACTTCTTGCTCACGGCGGTCTTGCCATGAGCATGCACACGCGCATCGAAGGTCTGGGCAACAAAGCCATTGGTGCGGTCATGGCCGGAGCTCGCTTGGCAATCATCGGGGCAAAGAGCATGCGCGGCGTATTTGATCGGGATTATCCCAAAGGGGAAATCGCGAGGCAGATGTACATCGTGGGCAACAAGTCCGTGCTCTTCATCGCGATCACAATGGGCTTCCTCGGCATGGTAATGGTCATCCAAAGTGGCCATCAGCTCAACCGTGTCACCGGCGACCTCAGCCAACTAGGGCCCCAGTTTCTCAAACTCTTTATTCAAGAGTTCGCGCCAACCATCACTGCACTGATGCTCGCCACCCGCGTTGGCGCTGGCATCGCCGCAGAGGTCGGTTCGATGAAAGTCACCGAGCAGATCGATGCGCTTCGTCTCTCGGGCATCACGCCAACGTCCTATCTCATCGCGCCAAGGCTCGTCGCCTGTCTCTGCATGGGAGTTATTCTTACGGTCATCGCCATTGTGATTGCCTTCACGGCGGGTGGCATCTCGGCCTATAGCGTCTTTGGCCTCAACCCTACCGTCTTCTTCGATGCAAGCATGGTTCGCACGTACGATGTCGTTATTGGCGCGATCAAGGCCTTGAGCTACAGCATGGCAATTCCCATAATCTCGGGATTTTGTGGGCTCGAAGCGCGCGGCGGTTCCGAAGGTGTGGGCACGGCGACAACCAGTGCTGTGATTGGCTCTTCGTTTGCGGTCCTCTTGCTCGACTTCATCATCTCAGGCATTGGCCTCACAGTATTTGGAGGCGGAGTCTAGTGCTTGATTCATTGCCATGGATTCCGCTCACTCGGTGTTTCGCCTCCTGGTCGCCTTCGGCTCATCGTTGCTCACAGCGTCGTTTGGCCCGCCAAATTCCTAGTTCTCGCCTTGCCAGAAGACGAACTCCCGTCGCGGGCGAGAACCAATGCCAATGGATCAAGTACTAGTGGCGGAATCAAAAGCACAAGCGCTCATCGAGTTTCGAGACATTCACAAAGCCTTTGGTTCCAAGCGCATCTTGCAGGGACTCTCGATGGAGGTCGGCAAGAAGGAGGTCTTCTTCATCATCGGTACTTCGGGAGTTGGCAAGTCAGTCACGATCAAACATCTCATCGGCCTGTTGCGAGTCGACCAAGGCGAAATTCACTTTGACGGAGAGCGCATCGATACCCTGAGCGAGAAGCAGTTCTACCCGGTGCGCAAACGCATCGGCATGGTCTTTCAGCACGCCACCCTCTTTGACTCCATGAGCCTGCGCGAGAACGTCGCACTCCCGCTTCGCAAGCACCAAGGCCTGGGCACCAAGGATGCTTTGGCAAAGGCGGACGAGCTGCTCGAGCGGGTGCACATGCACGAGTTTGCGCACAGCGGCCCAGCAACACTCAGTGACGGCATGAAAAAGCGCGCAGCCATCGCCAGAACATTGGCTATGCAGCCGCAAGTGGTTCTCTTTGACGAACCGACGACCGGGCTCGATCCGGTGAACGCACGACGCATCGATCGGCTCATACGCGAGCTCTCCGATGATCTTGGAGTTACGTCGATCGTCGTCTCCCACGACCTAACCTCCATATTTAGCATCGCGGATCGAATTTCCTTTATCTACCAGGGCAAGGCCTACAAGTCTGGCGCACGCCAGGAGTTCGAAGACTGCGACGACCCCATCGTGCAGCAGTTCATCTCGGGAAACAGCCAAGGTCCTATGGAGACCCCCGGGTTCTAGGAATCATATGCCATCGGTTTACGCGCCTAGATTCCCCGACCTTTGCCACACAAAGATGTGTGCTTCGCTGCCATCGGCAGCTACCTTGGTGGTTGTTTTTCGAACGACACCAGCCTGCAGGAGCAAGTTATGAGCGAACGAGGCGTTGAATACAAAGTTGGGCTTCTCATCCTGTCCGCGATTGGCGTTGCAGTCGCACTCATCGTAGTGCTTGGCGGTTTCTCCTTTCGAAGTGGCTACACCATTGCTGTCGACTACAATTTTAGTGGCAATGTGAAAGCCGGGGCACCGGTAAAACTCGCAGGAATCAAAGTCGGCCGAGTGGAAGACGTTCGTCTGATGGGTGGCGAGATTGATGAGGCGACGGGCCGCAGAGTCTTGGTTCGCGTCGATGTGTGGATTGAAGATCGCGTCAAGAAGTCGATTCGGCAAGACGCCGAGTTCTTCATCAATACCTCTGGAGTCTTGGGAGAACAGTATTTGGAAATCGTCCCTGGAGACGACTACGAGAATCCAGAACTAGGCGCCGGCGTAGTGGTCCGCGGGGTCGATCCGCCGCGCACCGATCTCATTGTCTCAAGGCTCTTCATGGTTCTTGATTCGCTTTCCAGCGTGTTGGTGGAAGATCGAGATTACATTCGTTCGCTGCTCGTCGACGGCGCGGGAACGGTGCGAGAACTCAACGGATTGCTCTCCGAGAACCGAGAGGAACTCGGCCAACTCATTAGCTCTGCCGGAGGACTCGCAGACGAAGCGGGAAAGACCCTCTCGACGGTGAATGAGGGACTCAGTGCCAAGAGCATCAAGAACACCATGCGCGGAGCCGAGTCTCTCATGAACACGGCTGAGTCGAGCCTCCGCCAAATAACCCCGGAGACCAAGAGTCTTATCGGGGATGCGAAACGTGTCACCGGCATGGTCACCGAGCAGCGAATCGACCGAGCGCTTCGTGTTGCTGATGAAGCCGTTGCCCTCGGCGGCAAGGCGGGCAAGCTCGTTGGGAATGTCGATGGAATGGTCACCGACATACGCGCCGGCAAGGGCAGCGTCGGCGCACTCTTGGTTCGAGAGGAACTCTACGCGGACCTTCGAGAGATGCTTCGCGACCTTAAGAAGAATCCCTGGAAGTTCTTCTGGAAGGAATAGATGCAGCCAAGCGATACACTGGCGACCCGCCTAGGAGCGGCACTTTCCGTAGTGCTCGTGGCAGCGATCGTCCTTGTACTGCGCGTCGACTTTAGCGACGTAGGCCCCGCGGTCCGCGTCCGTGTCTACATGAAACACCCTGGACCCTTGCGCGCTTCGGCCGATGTACAGCTCGCCGGCCGCAAGATTGGACGCGTGGATACCGTACAGCTTGTCACCGCCAATCAGGCTCGCTCCGAAGAGCACCCCTTGCACCCAGCCGGCGGCGTCGTGCTCTCGGTCCTCATCAAGAAGACGTATACGCCGTGGGTGCGCCTCAACAGCGAACTCTTTGTGAACTCCAAGGGGCTCATCGGCGAGTCCTATCTTGAAGTCGCTCCGCCGCCGGCAACGGAGGAAATGCTGCCCCCTGTAGAGGAGGGCGACAGAATTCGAGGAATCGATCCAGCGCGAATGGAGGAAATCATTGTTACGAGTTTCCTCAATGCGAAGCGGTTCGGGGCGCTCCTTGCCGAACTCTCACCAAGCATGAATCAGCTGCGTACCGATTTGAGCGAGCTACAAGCGACCCTGGACCAGCTCATTCCAGGCAATGGCAGCCCACCGCTAGGAGAGACGATTGCATTCGCAACGGATGAGTTCGCAGCGCTCCGAGCGAGTTTTGCGGAGCTCGAAGAAGGTAGCGGAGTTCCCTCTCCCTCCGACCTTCGGCGTCAAGGTAGACGACTTGCAACTCGTGCCCAGCACGACTTCGCCTCCGTCTCACTCGCCCTCGATACGCTCACATCGCAATTGCAGCGCATCCAAGGCCAAGTCCCGCCAGAGCTCTGGACCAAATTTGATGGGGCAGTCACTAAGGCCAGAACTTCTCTTACGCAACTTGAAGCGACGATCGCCAAGGTGGATCAACTCGCGTCACAGGTTGCCAGCGGCATCGGAACGGTGGGAGCACTCATGAACGACAAAGAGTTCTCCGATGATGCACGAAAACTGGGTCGTTACATCAAGCGCCATCCGTGGAAGCTTGTGACACGCCCAATCGACAACTAGCGCTGCCTAGCGGGTCCCTCGGCGGCACCCTCCAAACGCAAGAAAGGCCGCGACAGCAGTGCTGCGGCGGCCTTTCGGGCTATCGAGAGCTTGGACCTAGCGGAAGACGAACGGGTAGTTCACCGTAACGCCCTTTTGGGACTTGCTGAACGATGCGCGCTTCACAGCGGAAGCGATGCAGCTTCGCAGCGCTGAGCCGCCGCCACTTGCATTGGCACTTTGCACCTTGCCGTTGCCACCAATCTTGATCTTGACCTTCACGGTACCTTTGCCGCCGTGCTTGTCACCACACGACATGACCCGGCCCTTGACCTTGCTGATGCCTTTGCTGATGTCACTCTTTGTTGGTGATGAAGGGAGGTTTGAGTTGCTGCTGCTGCTTGAGCTGCTGCTGCTGCTGCTCTTGCTCTTGCTCTTGAACTTGCGACAACACGCGGCACCTGGGTCCACAAGACATGTCACTTCATCACAAGAGCCGCCGCCCGACTTGGGCTTTGGCTCCGGCTTCGGAGTCGGCGTTTTGGGCCTCGAAGCAGCCTCGCGCTTTGCATCGCGTTGGGCTTTGCGGCGCTCGGCCCGAGTCATCTTCTTTGGCTCTTCGGGAGCCTTGTCGGGCTCCGTGGTTTCCGGCTCCTTCGGAGTTTCGCCCGTTGTTTCAGGCTCGGTCTCGGTTGGTGTCGGATCGGTTGTCGCCGCTTCTACCGGGTCGGTTGGAGTCGGCTCTGTGCCCTCTCCTTCGGCCATCGGCTTGGCAGCCTCCATGGCGGTATCCGTCGTTGCTGCGCCCGCGGCAACCTCGGAGCCTTTGTCGTCGTCGCCCTTAAGCACGACGATAATCAAGATGGCGGCGGCAACAACCAAGGCTGCAATGACACCAACCAAGGCGTAGAGCACTTTCTTGTCTGTTCCGGACGACTGCGTTGGGAGCAATACGGGAGACGCACTCTCAAAGGCTGACTGACTGAAGACCGGAAGGTCATCAGCGCTTCCAACCGGAGTGGCAGCACCACCGCCGGCTGCGCCACCCTTGTCGGCCAAGTACACCGATGCCATCGAACGAATATCGATGAGTCCGGATCCTTCGCTACCACCGGTGTTGGAAATCCCACCACCGCTGCTCGCCACGGGTGCGGCGGCCATAGGTTTTGGTGAGTCGCTCGCAAGCGCTGCGAGATTTCCCAATGAGAATAGTACTGAGTTCTCGTTTCGCTGACCTTTGAGCTGGGCTTCCGCCTCTTTGCTCATAACGACTTCGCCGGTGTTCTCACCAATGGGTGCACCACCGCCAAAGAGGTCTGCGCTCTGCGATGCACCTGCACCCGCATCGCCGCCGCCAAAGAGATCTGCGCCAGCGCCGGAGTCGGCACCAAAGAGGTCGCTAGATGCGGCTGCGGCTGCAAGGGCCGAAGGTGACTCTGTGGTCGCTTCCGGCATCGGATCGCTTCCGCCAAACATGCCGCCGTCGGCAGCGGGGGCGACCGCAGCAGCAACGGGCGCTGCAACGGTGGCTTGGCCACCTTCAAGATCCGCGAATTCAGGAACGTCTGGTAGGCGCTCCCAATCCGCAAAGCCTTCTTTCCAAATGTAACTCTCGGAATCGACATCCCCTTGAGCGAATCGCTGACGAACCTCTGCCGAGGTCATTGGGCCAACCTGCTCTTGATCGATTACAAGGTGCCACTCGCCTTCGTCGCCCATGGCGTCTTGCGGAGAGTCATAGCCTTGGTAGTCGAACACCTTGGTGTCTTTGTTGGGTTGTTGCTCTTGTGGAGCAGCGGCCGCAGCCTCTTCGGCGTTGCCGCGCACAACAATAATATTGCTGCACTTCTTACATCGGATTTTAAAAACCTTGCCGGCTACTTTTTCATCGGCAATGGAGTACTTCGCGCCACAGGCGTCGCAGACGATCTTCATCTTTAGCCCTTCATGCACATCAGCGGTGATGTGCTAACTGTCTCGGATTTTAGGAACATACAAAGCTCCTTGCAACTCACCCACTTGGAACCCGACACAGAGATGTTCCTTGGCGCTTTTTTTATTTTGGCGCCAGATCGTCTGAACCATACTCAGATCGCGATTCGAGAGCAAAGATCAGAACTGCTCGCGCAAGATGATCGTCTGGGTTCGATCTGGCCCCACTGATAAGAGACAGAATGGAACGCCGGTCATCGCCTCAAGCGCCGCTACATAGTCGCGTGCATTGGCAGGCAACTCCGCAACCGAACGCGCAGAGCTGATGTCCTCATCCCACCCCGCGAACTCTTGAAAGACAGGCTCAGTGCCCTCTTCCGAGCGCCGGGGCAGCTCGGGAACAACTTCGCCATTGACGCGATAGCCCACACACACCTTGATCGGGCCCCGTCCAGAGAGGATATCGAGCTTGGTGAGCGCCAGCGAGGACAGTCCATTGGTGCGTACGACGCGGCGCAGCGCAGCGGCATCGAGCCAACCACATCGCCTGGGCCTACCTGTAGTTGCACCAAACTCGCCGCCAGCTTCGCGCCAACTCTCTTCCTCGGCACCGTGCATTTCGGTGGGAAATGGGCCTTCCCCAACTCGGGTGCAATACGCCTTTGTGATGCCAATAACTTTGTCGATACGCGTTGGGCCAATGCCCAGACTCTGCGGCGCGCCACTTGCCAACGTCGACGACGAGGTGACGTATGGATAGGTGCCGTGATCGATATCGAGCAGAGCGCCCTGTGCGCCCTCGAAGAGAACATGCTTGCCGGCGGCAATTGCTTGGCTCACCGCCTGGCCAGCGTCGCCGACACTTGGCAGCAAGATTTCGCCCGCCTGCATGACCTCGTCGATCCATTCCGTGACCTGAGCGGGACTTGGCGCCTCGCCACCGTAGTGCGAAACCAGGGCAGCAATCTCATCGAGATTGGCAGCAAAGAGTTCTTCTAGTCGCGCGCGATTGCCAAGGTCCATGGCACGCACACCGCGCCTTGCACACTTCGATTCGTATGTGGGACCGATGCCGCGTCGTGTTGTTCCAATGCTCTTGCCAAGCTTCGCCGAACGATCTTCGCGAAGCCCTTCGAGGAGCTTGTGATACGGCATCACCAAATGTGCGCCTTCTCCGATGAGTAACTCGTCGCCCGCGAGAAGTCCCATCGCTTTGCACTCGCTAATTTCTTTCACGAGTACATGTGGATCGATGACCATGCCATCGCCGAGGACACACTTGGTGCCCCGGTGCAGAACTCCAGATGGAATAAGATGCGTGATGAGCTGTTTGCCGGCGACCACCAAGGTGTGGCCAGCATTCGCACCACCTCCGTAGCGAACGACCATATCGGTCTCTTCGCTCAAGAGATCAACAACTTTCCCTTTTCCCTCATCGCCCCATTGGGCACCAACGACGATTGCTACGGTCATGACTCTCTCCCGCTCAGCATGGTTACAAGCGCATCGAAAATCGATTGCGCGGTTGGATGTTTCGAACGCCCACTGCCACGTTGCTCCCACAGAACGGAGGAGGGATGGCCGGAACGCAGGAATTGGAATTTTTCTGAGCCGAGCACGAGGAGTGTCGGCAAATTAACTCGCTCGCCATAGGCATGCGCGGCTTCAAGATCATCTAGGGCCCAATTGCTGGATTCTTCAAGCGCGGTGCGAATTTGAGCCCCTCGCAATCGAGTTGCAAGCTCGGCAGCAACGCCGCGATGCTCGCCCTCCGCAATCACAAGGACCCCCGGTTGCTGGTGGGCCTCATCGCCGCGTTCCAGAGCAGACTCTGCTTGGGCAACCGCCTCGATGTCGATCGCAAATCCAGTGGCTGAAGCATCGCGCCCGTAGCGCTGCACCAAACCGTTGTAGCGGCCTCCGCGGAGTACTGGACCACCAGCTCCCTTCACAAAGGCGTGTAGTCGCATGCCTGTGTAGTACTCAAATCCACGCAGTTCGCCAAGATCCAGCGTCAAGTCCTTGAGAAGTTCTGACGCTTGGTTTTGCTGCCTAGACCACTGAATCGTCGTTTCGAGATCAGCCAAAGCACGCTTTGCCGACTTGGGCAGGTCCAATTTGCGCGCGTTCGCCAAGGTGCTCTCCGGATCGCCAAAGAGCACAGGGAGTGCTTCGAGGAGGGCCCGCTTGTTTGCAGGTAGGCTCCGAGCCGCTTCTCTCACGCCAATTCGGTCCTTGCGCCGCAGACACGATTCGAGCACTTCGACCAGTGAGGCATCGTCCAGATCCCCAAGAGCGAGGTTGGCCAAGGCAACATGGCCGATATCCAAACTGCGAGCCGGAACTTCGCAGGTGTCCATCGCTGCGGCGGCAAGTGCCAGCAGTTCAGCATCGGCCATCGGGCCGCTGGCTCCGATGAACTCGACGCCGGTTTGCATCACTTCTCGCTGGCCGCGCGCGCCACTGCCCATCCGGGCAACGGCTCCCTCGTAACAGAGCCGAAGAGGGCCGCCAACATCGGCCATTCGCGTCGCAGCGATGCGGGCAATCTGCGGGGTGATGTCGGGACGCAGCGCCACAACCTCGCCTGACGAAGGCTCAATGAAGCGAATCGCTGCGGCTTTCGCATCGCGTCCCATGCCGCGCTCGAGCACGTCCGCACACTCAAAGAGTGGGGTTATGATGCGCTGATAGCCCCACGCTTCAAACTCGCTCATCAGCCGTCCGGCAATTCGAACACGACGACGCGCAGCCTGTGGCAGAAAATCTCTTACGCCTGAGGGCAGGCGAATCTTTGTTTCACTCACGGTCATGGCCTCACTCTCCCAAGCGCACTAGGGATGCCTGCCCAATCAGAGCAAGCTTTGTGATGGAGCTAAGGGCTTCGTCGTCCAACTCCGAATCGATTGACCAAAGAGCCAGCGCCACGCCCTTCTTGCGATCATGGGCGACATGAAGATTGTTGACGTTGATGCCCTTCTCACCCAAGAGAGACCCAACCGCGCCAATGACACCGGGCCTGTCTTGATTGCGAACCACAAGCACCGTCCCCTTCGGGCTCAGCTCCACCAAGAATTCGTTGATCTCCACGATGCGTGCTTCAACGCCATCTGCGACGTGATAGAGGGTTCCCATGGCGCTGAATTCGGTGTCACCACCGCGCACCGTAAGCCGCACACCGGACTTAAGGTCGCGGCCGCTCTCGACGTTACTCACGGTAATCTCCACACCCGCTTCCTTGGCGATGAGCCGGGCGTTGACCTCGTTCACCTCGTCGTGGTCTTGAGAGAAGAGAGCCACCAGCGCATGGTCTGTGCACTCCTTTGCGCCTTCCGTAGCAGCATCTCCAATCACCTCGACACCAACGGATTGAGCCGTCTCGCCCCCGTGCCGCATGAGTTGTCCTAGAAGCGAACCGAGTTTTGCCGACAGCCCTGTCCACGGTGAGAGCTCTTCGCGTTTTTCACCAGAGAGAGGCTTGGCGTTAAGCGCATTTCGAACCTCGCCGGTCTCGGCATAGGCCACCATCTGTTCTGCGACAATTACCGCGACGTTAATTTGCGCCTCTGCGGAGGAGGCCCCCAAGTGTGGCGTACAGATAACCTTGGGATGCATTACCAGTTCGTGATTCTCTGGAGCCGGTTCTTGCTCAAAGACATCAAACGCGGCGCCTGCGAGTTTTCCCGAGTTCAGTGCGCGAACGGCAGCAGCCTCGTCGACGATGCCACCTCGCGCCGCGTTAACGAGGAAGGCACCATCTTTCATGGCTGCAAATTCGGATTCGCCAATAAGCCCTCGAGTGGCGTCATTGAGCGGTGTGTGGATCGAGATGAAGTCTGCGCGAGCGAGAAGCTCAGCCAGTTCGACCTTTTCGACGCCAAGTTTAGCTGCGGTTTCTTCGTCGAGAGACGGCGAATAGCCGATGACCTTCATGCGCAACCCTTGGCCTCGGTCCGCAACAATGCGCCCAATATTGCCAAGCCCAATCACACCAAGGGTCTTCTGAAAGAACTCGGTCCCCTGAAGCGCGCTCTTCTCCCACTTGTTCTGCTTCATAGAAGCTGTGCCCTTGGGGATGTTGCGCAATAGGGAGAGCAAGAGGCAAATGGCGTGTTCTGCCGTGGTAACGACGTTTCCGGTCGGAGCATTCTCGACCAACACGCCCTGCCTTGAGGCTGCCGCGACATCGATATTGTCGACACCAATTCCCGCCCGACCAATGACTTTGAGGCGACTGGCGTTCGCAAGAACCTTTGCTGTGACCTTTGTGCGCGAGCGAACCAGAAGCCCATCATAGTCAGCAATGCAGCCTTCAAGCTCTTCGGCAGAAATGCCAGCGCGCACATCGCACTCGACCATATCGGATGCCGATAGAATCTCTTGGGCGCGAGAGGACATTGCATCGGAAATCAAAACTCGGAATGGCGTGCTCATAGGTACTTTTCTTAAACTCTAGTATTTGTGTATGCGACGAAAGAGATGTGACAGTTGGATTGGGGACGATTAGATTGGTGTTGGTGCGTCGACGAATTCGACTTGGAGACCCGCAAACTTCATTCGCAGTTCATCCACGAGACGTTGGGCTCCAAACACTTCGGTCGCGTAGTGCCCCGCTGCCACCAACGTGATCTGCAGTTCCCGTGCAAGCGCCGCAGACCGCTCCGACAGCTCACCGGTCACGTATAGGTCGCAGCCCTCCCCGGCCGCAGCCTCAAGAAGGTCGCTCGCAGCTCCCGTGCAAAGGCCTACCGTCTTCACATTTTCGGGCCCATAGGGAAAGACAAAGGGAAGTGACTCTTGGCCCACCCCCGACGCGATTCTGGCGACGGCCTCATCGCGAGGCAGTGCGGTGCTCCACGTGCCTAGAAGGCCGAGCATGTGCCCGCGCACCTCACCAAACGCCTGGCGTGTTCCCTGAAGTCCAATCGCATCTGCAAGTCCAACGTTATTGCCAAGGCGCGAGTGCGCATCCAACGGCAAGTGGTACGCGGCCAAGGAAACCGAGCGAGTGAGAAGCATGCGTAGCCGACTTGCCGTCGTTCCGGTAACCCGAGCGATACCGCCGCCCCAAATCAACCCGTGGTGGGCGATGATTAGGTCAGCTTCAAGCTCAATGGCTCGCTCAAAGACCTCGGCGGTTGCGGAGACTGCGGTGACAATTTTGTCGACCTCGGGCGAGCCCTCGACCTGCAACCCGTTTGGACCGTAGTCGCGAAATTTGTCAATCTCGAGAGTGGAATCGAGATAGGAAATCACGTCGCCCAGGCGCACAGTCATTGCAGGCGTTGTCCCAAGGATCCCGAGGCCGTGTCAAGGCAAGGGCCAGCTCGCCTGGCGTGATTCCTCAGCTCAGGGTTTGCGGCCGTCGATCGACTGAAGCCACTCAATCGCCGGCGCCGATCGACTTGTGAAGGAGACGCCAAATCCCGCGGGCCGACCATTTACGATCTCGGTCGAAACATGGCAGACATCGCCCTCGAACTGGAGTGCGGGCCAGCCATCGGGCAGCGCCGTAATCTCACAAATCGTGCCCACAGGGTCGAGGATCTCAGAGGAGATAAAGATGCCCCCGTGGCTCACATCGCGGGCAATGCAATCGAGTGTCAGAAACTCACTGGAGTAAATGACCGGGACTCGAACGATATGCCGAGTCGCAACGCGCTGTGAGAGCCCATCCAGGATGATTTCTTGGGTCGGCATGCCCGGACTGCCCATCGGCCAGCGATACCCACAACTCGAGCAGATTGGGTCCGCACGGCGCACCGAAGCGCGACACTTTGGGCAATTGCGAGCGCCGGCGTCGCCGAGTTCTGCCAGTAGGCCAACAGGACCAAACCCACTTGGACGGGTTTCCTCTGAGTTGCCCTCTTCGCCAAAGCCATGATCGGAGTAGTTGCGATTGGGATTGCGCTGCAAATCGTCGGCGACGAGTAGACCGCCCCCAACCTGCAGTGGCCCATCGATCGTCACAGGCCCCGAATCTTGATACGCCTTCGAGTCGTCCACGAGGACGCTCAGAACGCGGTGGCCGATTTCCACGGTATCGCCGTCGCAAAGTAAATGTGTTCCGCCCAGTCGCTCGCCGTTGACCTTCGTTCCATTGGTCATGCTCAGGTTCTCGACGTAGGCGCCTTCCCTCGTGCACATCACTCGCAAGTGGCGGCGCGAGATGGCGGCATCGTTGAAGCGAAGTTGGCAACCAATGGCGCGGCCAATGAAGCTTTCCCCCGGAGGCAATTCAACCTCATGGTCGCCGTATGTGAGTGTGAGCCTCGACATGAGCGATACCTATAAGGACGCATCTGGGACGCCGGCATCAATGCCACCCATGCCACCGTCGGGGAGACTAAAGTCCGGATCACACTCCACGCTGTACTCAAGGCTCAAGAGAAGGACTCCGAGTTCTTTCAACAGTCCTGCACCGGGCAAGTCAAAGTTGCTTACGCGATCGTAGCAATCGATGGGGCCGGCCTTCTCGCCAACAACCTCAAGCTTCAGTGCACCGGATCGAGTTCCTGTAACACTCACTTGCTGGTCGCTGCCGATGCAACCAAAGGGAGCAGGCGGGGTCGTACAATTGCTCGTGTATGTGCCGCCGCTCTCGCTGCCATCCGCAATAACGAATTCTGCTTCAACGCACGCACCAGAACTATTCTCAAGCGAGAATGACAAGCCAACTATTCCGCCACCATCTGCTTCGGTCGCAGCACAGTTGCCAGCCGTCGCTCCGGTATCGACAAAGAAGTTGAAATCACCGATCGGCTCAATCGCAAATTCCTGGGCGGGCAGAGCCGACTCTTGACGGGCAAGGATTTCAAATCCCTGTATGCGAACTGGAGCCGCCAAGAGCGACTTGGAACCTGAGGCGCGCACGTCAATTGTGAAGTCGTAAATGCCGGGCGGGAACGTGCGGCTCACGGCCTCGCCTGCGGTGCACGGAAAGGACTCGGCCGTTCCCGCGCCTGCACCTTGCCGAATCAGGGTAATCGCAACCGCGACGGCTCCGACGTCGCGGCAGGGCAAGGTCGCCTCGCCATCAACGATGGTCCAAGCCAACGTAAAATTTCCGCCGTTGGGTTGCGCATCGATCGTCGACGCATCGAGAGCATCCGGCGAATCACCACAGCCAAAAAGCAGTGGAAGCGAGGCGGCACAGGAAGCGAAAACAGGGAGTAGGCGTCGAATCATTAAGGGCTCCGTCGTTAAGTCTAGCGTGTCGACATCCTACCCGATGTCATCGCGCTTTGGTGCGTTCCCCTTCCCAACGAGCGATCCTGGCCGACGCAGAGAAGCGCCGCGTGCGCTCGGGCGCCAGGCAAACCCAACGATCCCAACGTGATCGTCGATCGCATCAAGTGGCAACCGGCGATTCCGCTCTCCAGGCTCGCTCCTGCCAGGGCCGTGATCACGAGCGCAAGAGGGATCGTATTTTGGCGCGATGGCGATGGACAATGAGCCCGACGCCCCGCTTTGCGGCGCCCCAAAGTCCCGTCGATCTGCGCGAGTTCCAGGCGCAAGCAGGAACCTTGGTTTGCACAGAACGACATGGGGACTCAGAGTTTCACTTAGGCATGAACCGCAAGCACCTGCCGACTTTCGGCGGCACTTGCACGCCATCCGCCCTTCCACAAACGCCACCATAGGATTGCCGCGACAACCACGATCTCACAGGTCAGCCCCAACCAAGCCCCAACGGCTCCCATCCCAAAATGGTAACCGAGAAGCCATGTAACTGGAGGCAAGGCCAACCAAGACACCGACACGCAAATGATAGCGGGAACGCGCACGTCTCCGGTTCCCCGCAACATGCCTCGGGCGATGATGTTGAAGGCATCACCCAACTGGAACATCGCCGCAACATAGAGCAGAGAGGTCGCCGTCTTTCGCACACCACTATCGTCTCCGAAGAACGAAGCGATGCCCGGGGCACCAAGGGCGAGAACCAAGGTGCATGTTAGAGCGTAGACAACGGCCATTCCCAATGCGTACAGCGCAATCCTTGGCACCAGCTCATCGTCGTCCGCCCCCACTGCTTGCCCCGCCATCACGGATGCAGCTTCGGAAAGCGCAACAATTGGCAAGAACGCGAAATGCACCACACAGAGCGCAACCTGATGTCCTGCCATCTGTGTTTCAGACATTGCCGCGACCAAGATCGTGAGCAACGTGAAGGCGCCCACTTCGATCGCAAACTGCGCTCCTGTTGCCAAGCCTACGCGCAAAACCGCTCCGAGCCATCGCCGGCCCTTTGCCAGACATCGAACCCCTGGCGCATTGCTGAGCCAAAGCAATAGGCCCGCCTCAAGTGCTGTCGCAACAACAGTTGCCCACGCAGCGCCACTTGGCCCAAAGCCGAGCTTCACGATGAAGACATAGTCGAGACTGATGTTGACGATGTTTGCGCTCAGAGATGCCACCATGGGCGCCCGCGAGTTGCCCAAGCCGTAGCTGGTTTCGCGCGTTGTACAAAAGATGTAGACCAACGGCGCTGCCAACATGCGCACGCGAAAGTAGTCGGCTCCGTAGACTCCCGCTTGTTCGCTGGCGGCGAGCATTGGCACAACCAACACAATGAGTTGCGCAAGAGCGACGACAATGGCGCCCATGGCTAGAGCAATCCAAAGCCCCGCGGCCGAGACCTCTTGGACTTGATCCCGGCCACCTGCCCCTACGGCTTGTGAAACAACGACTTTGACGCCGCGCAAGAGCCCGATGCCGAAGACCAAAACGGCAAACGCAAGAGTCCCTGCGAGCCCCACACCAGCAAGCGCTGCTGGCCCAATCGCGCCAACAAACGCCGTATCCGCCACGGTCATGGCGCTGTACGAGAGCATCGAGACGCAAATCGGCCATGCGAGTCGAGTGAGTTCAGTAAGAGGCGAGCGCCTCCATAAAATGTCCTTGCGGCCCAGCACAGGCCACCTCCTTGTCCTCCCCAACGGGACGACGGTATGACGGCTCCCGCGAGAGCAGTCGTCGAACAAAAAAAAGCGGACTTCGAAGGAAGCCCGCAATACCTAATCTGGTGATGACTTAAATCGTCATCGGCTTAGGTACTGCTGCGGCGAAATCTGCTGTGGAAGGCCTTGCTGCGGCATCTCAGCCATATCGACTGAGATTTCATAAACGAAGCAAATGTCCACAATTGACTGTGGTGCAGTCGGCTGAGTTGCAGCCCGCTGTGTTGCTGTGTTTTTGAATAAAGTAACCATCGGCAATCTCCTATCTCTTCGTTGTATCTCTTCGTCCTGCGAACATCAAACACATTGTTGCGATGTTACAAGAAACGACAATTCGCCGAAGGGTGTTTACAGAGAGGAGCGAGTTGCGTCTGCCCATTGCACGGCATTCAAGTACGACTCGGCAAGCTCGCCGCCGGAGACTCCGTGAGTGCAGCTTTGCCCCCAGTTGCCTCGTTCGTACTCTAGAACGCCCATGAGGATAGAACCGAGTTGCCCCTGGCGTTCGACCAGCGCATCGCGAACCTGTGGCGCCAAAGGCAATTCTTCGACAAGTTGCTCCATCGTCAATCCACTCATTGCATCAAGAGCCGAGAACAGGCCAACGGTGAAGTGAGAATCAGTGTTTTTCTCACCGCGCTGCTCGCCGAGAAGTTCACACATACGCGCCCGGATAAGCGCGAGGTTCAACAACTCGTCGGGGCAGTCGTCAAATCCGGCGAGAGCGATTAACGTCGCCCAGCGTTTGAGCCGCTTCTCACCGATAAGAACTGTCGCGTGACCTATTGAGTCGACTCGGCACCGCAGCCCCATCATCGATGAATTCAGAAATTTTAGGAGTTTGTACGAGAGCGTTGCGTCTCTCTGCACCATATCCTCCAATGACGAAAGCGAAATGGACCGATCTTCCAATGCGGCTAGGAGCTCCAAAACACCAGTTTTGTAGCGTGGCAACCGCCCCTTGCTGACGATTTGAGGCCGGCACAAAAAGAACCCTTGATAGTAGTCAAAGCCAAGCCCCCGATAGAAATCGTACTCGCGATGGGTCTCCACTTTCTCGGCGAGAAGTTTGGCACTTGTCTGCGCCCGTAGCCGGTCCACGATGCCAGCGACTTCATCGTCGTCCTTGCCAAGAACGTCAACCTTGATGATGTCCGCAAGGTTCGCCAGCGCCGCGGTTGGCCCGTCGAGCTCAAAGTCGTCCAGAGCAATCCGGTAGCCGAGCTCTTTGTGGGCCTCGAGTGTGGCCCGAACCCGAGACGTGCTCTCAACGTCTTCTAAGATTTCGATCACAACCCTGCTGGGCGGCAGCACGGAAAAATCGCCACTGAGCAGAACTGCCTCACTCAGATTTACAAATGCTTGTTGGGCACCGACCAGCTCGTCCAGACCAATGTCGCATACCGCAGAGATTATGGTCTGCCGGCAAGCGCGGTCTGGATCGTCAAAAACAGCGGTTTGCGCATCCAAGCTGGCTCGATACAGAAGCTCATAGGCCACAACGCGCTGATTTGGGTCGAAGATCGCCTGTCGAGCCAGCAGAGCCTGATCCTTGTCGTTGCGTGCCACCCATGTGCAATCGGGACAAATTGCCCCTTCCTTTAGGCGGAGAACCTGGATTGACCCTCCAAGTCTTACAATGATATTGTGTACTTCCAGGTATAGCAGAGATCCTACGCATGCCAAAAAAACGCAAGCCCGCTCGCACGCCGGCCGCCACATTGCGCGTGGTGTCGCTGCAAAACGAAACGCCACAAGAGGACTTGCGGCGCATGGGCTCGCTGTTGGTGGTGCAAGGGGCAGAGGTCGACATCGGGCAGCACATGCTCTGCGATCATCCAATCATCATCGGTCGTGACGAGCGCGTCGACTTTAGCCTCAGCGATGGCTCCATCTCCCGAGCACACTGTTCGGTCGAGCGCGCCGAAGACGGATCCGGATATGTGCTGATCGATCTCGACTCAACTAACGGCACCACGCTCAACGGCAAACAAGTGAAGGGGCGCATCGCCCTGGAAACGGGAGACAAGATTTTCCTCGGTTCTTCGGTGTTGCGGTTCGCCTTCTCCGATCAGGTGGATGTGCAGTACCACTCGCGCGTCGAAGAGCTGGTGCAAACCGATGCGCTCACGGGCCTTGATACCAAGCGGCAATACGATGCGGTCTTCGATGTGATTGCGAAACAGGCCGCTCGTGACGGCGGCAGAATCACGGTTGCTGTGATGGACCTCGATGGCCTCAAAGCAATCAACGACACTCATGGTCATGAAATGGGTAGTTTCGCGATTCAGGAAGTTGCTGGAATCGTGCGCAAGTGCATGGAGAACTACGGACACCTCGCACGCTTCGGCGGCGATGAGTTTGTGTGTTGCTTTCCCGGCATCGATCACGACGTAGCTTTAGAGCTATCAGAAGAACTCCGAGTGTCGGTTGAGACACACAACTTCACACGGGATGGCGTTCGAGTGTATCCAACGATGTGTGTTGGGGTGGCGAGTTGCCCCGATCACGTCGAGGACCCTTATGCCCTCTTTAAGGCTGCGGATGATGCGCTGTATCGCGCAAAACGCGCTGGCAAGAACCGTGTCGAAAGTGCCGGTTCCGCTTTGGATCGCTAACCCCATGCGTTTTCTATACATTGATATCGATTCCCAACGCCCAGACCACCTAGGGTGCTACGGCTACCACCGCAACACCAGTCCAGCGATCGATGCCGTGGCACGTGAAGGTCTGCGCATGTCGTCGGTCTATGTTAGCGATGGCCCATGCCTTCCCTCGCGCACCGCCCTCTTCTCGGGCCGCTTTGGTGTGCAAACCGGTGTCATCGGCCACGGAGGCACTGCTGCCGATATGTTCATCGAGGGCCCTGAACGCGGCTTTGGGTCGACAATCGGTCGCACCTCTTGGCCAAGAGCCATGCGCAATGCGGGACTCTACACGGCCTCCGTGTCTCCCTTTGCGGAGAGACACGCCGCATGGCACTTCTACGCCGGCTTCAATGAGGTTCTCAATACCGGAAAGCGCGGCCTTGAGAGCGCTCACGAAATCACCCCCGTCGCGCTTGATTGGCTTCGTCGACAAGGCCAAAAGGATGACTGGTTTCTCCATCTCAACCTCTGGGATCCGCACACGCCCTACCGCGCCCCAGAAAACTTCGGAGATCCATTTGCGAACGCTCCCCTACCCGCCTGGCTTACCGAAGAGGTAAGGCGCGAGCACTGGAACGGTTGTGGCCCACACTCCGCGCAAGAGGCAATTGGCTACGAAGAAGTCGGAGATGAGTACAAACGTCTATACCCTAGGCAACCGTACATCATTGATTCCATGCAGCAGGTTCGTCGTATGTTCGACGGCTACGATGCTGGAGTCCTGTACGCCGATCAGCACATCGCCAAGGTCGTTGCGCTTTTGAAGGAGCTTGGAATCTACGACGATACCGCCATCTTCATCAGTGGTGACCACGGTGAGACGCTGGGCGAGTTTAATATTTACGGAGACCATCAAACCGCCGACGAACATACGTGCCACGTCCCGGCGATTCTGAAGTGGCCCGGTGTGACTGACGCGAGGGCGGGGCAGGTAGAATCCGGGTTGCACTATCAATTTGATGTGGCGGCAACCACGATCGAGTTACTGGGTGGCACCTGCCCACAAAACTGGAATGGTCAGAGTTTTGCTGAGTCGCTGCGAAGTGGCCAAGACAGCGGGCGCGACTCGTTGGTATTGAGCCAAGGGGCCTGGAGTTGCCAACGTTCGCTGCGATTTCGCCAAGACGAAGAAGAGCTTCTCTACATTCGCAGCTACCACGACGGCCATCATGGCTTTCCCGACAGCATGCTCTTCGAGCTTGGCAGCGACCCGCACGAGCAAACCGACTTGGCCTCGAAGCGTCCCGAGACTTGTCATTCGGCAATCGCCAAGATCGACTCGTGGCTTGGCGAACAAATGCGCACGTCGGAAAGCGGCGTAGATCCGATGTGGACCGTTATGCGCGAAGGTGGCCCGAAACACACTCGAGGCGAGCTCACGGCGTATTTGGATCGCTTGCGACGCACCAATCGCGGCCACTGGGCCGACTTACTTGAGAGCCGACATTCGTAGTACCATGCATATCAAGACGCTAAGAGTTTTACTTATCCTAGCAACAAGTTGCCTCGCGATCGGATGCAACAACAAGCAGCACCGCACCAACGTAAGTGCCGGCCCTCCAAACGGAAGCCTTGAACTTGAGGGAGAACTGGCATATCGCAACCTATTGGACCATGAAGATGCCGTAGGTATCTCGGGGTCGTGTTGGGACGGTTCTTCGCGCTGGTTAATCCCAGAAACCAACTCGCGATTGTTGCGCGTTGACCGCAATAGCCGTGTGGAGAGCTTTGCTCTTGAGGGCATCCCGCCCGAGCACGATCTAGAGGGGTTGGCATGCGATGCAGACCGCTTCTACATTTCCACTGAGACTGACACCGTTGGTCGCACACAAGACCGGGTGCTTGTTGTTGAGATCGTTGAGGGCATTGGCAGGGTTGTCGATACACTCGTTCTTCCGTATCCCGCCCCCATGAAGGCTGGAGTCAACCAAGGCCTAGAAGGTCTATGCCTGGCGGGAGACTGGCTTATCGCCGCGGGGGAGATTCTGCGCACGACTGACGCGGGCGTGCGACAGGCTCCGGTGTTGCGCCACAAACTCGGCGGAAACAACACCTACTTGCATTGGGTTAACTTGAGTTCGCGCACAGGAAAGATCAGCGGCCTCGACTGTCGAGAGCGCGGTGGCATCATCGAAGTCTTTGCTGTGGAGCGACACTATGAGGTGAGCCGAGTCCTGCAGTTTGAACTGAGCGACGCTCCCTCCAAGGCCCACACGATCGTCGACCTTGCCGACATGATTCGCGAAACGGAAAACTTCGAATCCATAGTCGTCGACGAACGAGGCCGCGTCTGGCTGAGCAATGACAACCAGTACAAGACAATCACGGGCCCCAGCGAGGAAACGGTTCTCCAACCGATTCCTGCCTTCGCTCACTAGCAGGTGAGAAGACTGCGCGACGCTTAGACGTCTTCGCCGACGGCGATGGGATTGAAGACCATCCCTGTCGCGATCTTTGGGTAGAAGAACGTCGATTTTTGGGGCATCACCTCGCCCACGTCAGACACTGCCACGACCTGCGCAACGGGTGTCGCATTCATGAGGAAGTACGCTTGCCCGTCTCCTGCTTGGCACCGCTCCAGCGCTACCCGCGTGTCTTTGATGTACTCGATGTTGCTCTGCGCTTCCTGTGCTGCTCGATCAATTCCAAGAAGCCCCTCGAGTACGACTCCGTGCAGGATTGTGACATCCAGTGCCAGTGTTTCCTTGGCGCCTGTCAAGCCCAGCGCTCCCAAGTCAACCTCAGGGCGCAGCGTGAGAATCTGTGCCGTAGCTTCCGTGGGAACCACAAAGGCGATGCTCGTGCCTTTTTGTGCAGCCTTGGTTAGAGCATCGCGAATTGCTCGGCCACTGGTCGCGGCATCCGCGCTTAGCGGCAACTCCTCTACAAAGAATAATTCTGAGAGCTTTCTGCGCAGAGCATCCGCGTCAAAGTTGGCCACATTGTGAATCATGCGATGCGTGGGCAAAACAACGAGCCCTGGATCATCAATGTTGGCGAGGAACATCATGCCAAATGCCGCGCTCGAACGTGGCGATGCACTTGGGGCATCGCCTAGGAGTTTGTTGCGCAGCGCCAGCATCGTCTCGTATCGATGGTGTCCGTCAGCGATGTAGAGCGGCTTGTCAGCCAGTTGCTCGCGAACCTTCGCAATCGTCGCCTCGTCAGAAACACGCCATAGAAGATGGCGAGTACCGTCGGCAGTCGTTCCATCAATGGTTGGCTCTTGGCCCTCAGAGTCCACGAAGAGCGCATCTACGGCTCCAGCAGGATCGGAGTACAAGGTGAAGATTTGGGAGAGATGCGCGCTCGTGCGTTCCCACAAGTTGAGCCTGTCGATCTTCGGGCCCTTGAGGGTGCGCTCATGGCGAAGGATCACGCCTTCGTCAAATTCGTGAAGCCGAACGGCAGCAATGAAACCGCGACGAACAACCTCTTGCTCACCGAGTTCCTCGTGCTTGAACACTTGGTGATATCGGTAGATGGCAGGCACCTCGTCTCGCACCAAGGCCCCCTCGTCTTGCCACCCATGAATGAGTCGGCGCGCCTCGTCGTACTTATCGCCATCACCATCCACTTCAGGAGCGATGATGCGCACACAGTTTTTCTCGTCTTGCGCTGCGAGTGCTGCGCGCCCGGCGGCGTCAAGAACATCATAGGGTGGTGCAAGCACCTTGCTCATATCAACCTTGGAAGCGTCGTACAAAAGGCCTCGAAAGCCTGCAATCTCTGCCATGGCGCGTTGGTATCAGGGGCGATCCGGTCTGAGCAAGACGATTGGCCCCTCACGAAGCACTTGGGTCTGTCCGTTCTTGCCAAAGTCGACCAGAGTTGAGGGCATTCCATTGCAGCGCCCGCCGTCTATGTAGGCATCCACCCCAGCTCCAAAGTAGGTTTGCGCCGCGGCGCAGGTCTCGGCCCCGGGTGCTCCGCTCGGGTTTGCACTCGTGGCGGTGATGGCGTACCCCAGCCCCAAAGCGAGATCTTGGGCCACGCACAAGCTCGAAATGCGAAGCCCAACCCCTCCGCTGGGCCCGATGCACGCCGCCCCAACTTCGGCGGCAGGCGGGAGGATAAGAGTGAGAGCGCCGGGCCAATACTTGGCCGCAAGCGCTTCTGCCTGCGGTGGCCACTTACCCGTGCATGCCCTCGCTTGCTCCATATTGCCAGCGATGAGCGCGAACGGCGCGGTAGCGGCGCGCCCCTTTAGGGTCGCAAGGCGCGCGAGCGCAGAGGCGTTTCGAGGATCAACCGCAAGGCCATAACTGCTCTCCGTTGGAAAGCACACAATGCCTCCTTCTCGAAGAGCCTTTATCGCGATCGCGAGCTCGGTCACCGAGCCGAGACTTCTTCGTCGGCGGCGATAACTTTGGCACGATTGGCAGCACGCCCGGCTTCAACCTTGGCAGCCATGGCTTCGTCGGCAACGCCAAGAATCTGTGCTGCCAAGATGGCTGCATTCGCGGAGCCGTCGATGGCAACCGTTGCGACGGGGATGCCTTTGGGCATCTGCACGGTGGCGAGAAGCGCATCTTGCCCCGCCAGGGGAGTTCGTGCGAGTGGCACTCCAATCACTGGCAGCGTTGTGTGGCCAGCGACAACACCTGCAAGGTGCGCCGCGCCGCCTGCTGCACAGATCATGACGCGAACGCCACGGGCCCGAGCGGTCTTGGCAAACTCGGCACAGCGCTCTGGTGTGCGATGTGCTGATAGAACCCGAAGGTCATAGGGAATTCCGAATTCTTCTAAGACGTCACACGCGGGGCGCATGAGCTCAAGATCCGATTTAGATCCCATTAGGATTGCGACAATTGCATTGTTGGCTGTCATGACTCTCCTCTTGAACCGATGTCTCGGCGAAATTGCATACCGGGAAACGTTATATTGCCTACGGCTTCATAGGCGCTAGCGGCGGCGGCCCGCGCATTCTCACCGAGCGAAGTCACGCCAAGAACACGGCCACCAGCAGTCTCCAAGCCGTGAGCACCCATCGCTGTGCCCGCATGGAAAACGACTGTTCCTTCGTCCGCTTCGGCTTCTGCCACGCCTGTAATGATATCGCCTTTGCTCGAAGTCTGTGGATAGCCCGCAGACGCCAAGACCACACATACGGCGGCGCGCGCGTCCCACTCGATGGAACCTTCTGGGAGCGTCCCGCGGGCGGCCCCCGCAAGCCAATGTCCCAAGTCCGACTTCATGCGCATCAAAACGGGTTGGGTCTCGGGGTCGCCGAACCGCACGTTGTATTCGAGAAGCCAAGGTTGGCCCTCTGCATCAACCATGATGCCCGCGTACAAAACCCCACGAAAGTCGAGCCCTTCGGCAACAAGGCCGGCAACCGTGGGATCGAGAATCTCCCGGCAAACCGAGTCGATGAGGGCATTGCTGGCCCACGACGGAGGAGAAACAGTTCCCATACCACCCGTGTTGGGGCCTTCATCACCATCGTAGATCGCCTTGTGGTCTTCAGCTTGCGCCAACACTTCGTAGCGTTTGCCATCGCAGAGAGCCATAACGCTTAGCTCTCGGCCTTCGAGGCGCTGCTCAATGACGACCGTCTGCCCTGCGTCACCGAAGCGCCCCTCTTCGAGTATTTCGATTGCTGCGCTGCGGGCCTGCTCGCTGGTCGAACACACGACAACGCCTTTGCCTGCGGCCAAGCCATCGGCTTTAACAACCATGCGCTCCCCGAGTGCGGAGATGGCGGAGTCTACTTCTGCTCGATTCGTGCACTCAAAGAACTGAGCACTGCGAATCCCATGACGCGCAAAAAACCGTTTAGAATAACTCTTAGACCCCTCTAGCTGCGCAGCCTCGGCACCGGGCCCAAAGGTAGAAATGCCAGCATTGCGAAGTTGGTCAGCGAGACCTTCCACGAGGGGCACTTCCGGACCTACTACGACTAGGTCCACTTCGCTCTTCTGCGCAGACTTCACAATGCCGTCCAGGTCATCCACACTGCCAGGTACGCATTGGGCAATCGAAGAAATCCCGACGCTTCCCGGCAGTGCACTCACCGTGTGTCCGTCACGCGATAGGCGCCAGCACAGAGCGTGCTCCCTACCACCAGCGCCGATGACCAAAATCTTCATACGCTCTACCTAGTGTCGGAAGTGGCGCATTCCGGTAAAGACCATTGCCATTCCATGCTCATCGGCAGCAGCGATGACTTCGTCATCCCGTTTGGAGCCGCCGGGTTGAATGACCGCTACCGCACCGGCCTCGGCCAATGCGTCCACTCCATCGCGAAAGGGGAAGAAAGCGTCAGAAGCGACGACCGAACCCTGCAACGGCAACTGCGCTTTCATGACGGCGATTTTTGCTGCATCGACGCGTGACATCTGCCCGGCCCCAACGGCTACCGTTTGCTGACCTTGGCAAAAGAGAATCGCATTGCTCTTTACGTGTTTCACAACGCGCCATGCGAAGTCGAGACTTGCGAGCTCGGCGGCGGTTGGTTGGCGCTTGCTAACCACTTGGGCGTCTTCAATGGCCTTGCGGGCAAAGTCTGATGCCTGCACCAAAACCCCACCAGAAACCGAGCGCATCGAGTACGAGGCATCTTCGGTGCTGGCGGCGAGCCCCGGCAGCGCGACCAAGCGAAGGTTCTTCTTGCGCTGCAGCGTCGCTCGAGCAGCATCAGAATAACTCGGAGCAACGACACACTCGAGAAATGTCTCTACGAGTTGGGATGCGAGTTCCTCATCGACTTCTTGATTCACGGCGACAATCCCGCCAAATGCGCTCAGCGGGTCACAGGCTCGCGCCTTGAGGTACGCCTCTTTAATGCTGCTCGCGTCATACGCCACACCGCAAGGATTGGTGTGTTTCACGACAACCGCAGTTCCCGGTTCGTGCTCGACGCAACAAGCGAGCGCCGCATCTAGGTCGAGAATGTTGTTGTAGCTCAGCGCTTTGCCCTGGAGGATTTGCGCATCGGCAATGCTTGGCCTCTGGCTATCCGTTGGCAGCGGCGAGCGAGAGTCTCGATAGAAGGCTGCCCCTTGATGCGGATTTTCGCCGTAGCGCAGCTCCATCACCCGCTCCCATTGCACAGTGAGCGTTTGCGGAAACGCAGCCTTCTCCTCGCTTTCAAGTTCAACGGAACTCAAGTGCGCGGCAATGGCTCCGTCATACGCGGCCGTGTGAGCAAAGACTTTGCGCGCCAACGAAAAGCGCGTTGCGGCACTAACGCTGCCGCCTTGCGCCTTCATCTCTTTCAGGAATTCTTCGTAGTCGCTCGGGTCGGCGAGAACGGCAACACGCTCGTGATTCTTGGCTGCCGAGCGCAACATCGATGGCCCGCCAATATCGATCTTCTCAATCGCATCCCCAATGCTCACGTCGCCCGCTGCAACGGTTTCTTCAAACGGGTAGAGATTGACCACGACAAGGTCGATGGGTTCAATGCCCTGCTCCTTCATCTGCGACTCGTGCGACGGAATCGGTCGCCCGAGCAACCCGCCGTGAATCTTTGGATGCAGCGTCTTCACGCGGCCATCCAGAATCTCAGGAGCGCCGGTGTAGTCGGAGACCATCGTGACGGCGACTCCTGTCGCGGCGATGAGCTTGGCGGTGCCGCCAGTTGAGAGAATCTCGACTCCGAACTCAGCCAAGCCGGATACAAGCTCGGCAAGACCACGTTTGTCGGAAACACTAATGAGAGCGCGTCGGATAGCAGGCATGAAAAATCCCTCCGTTTGGAGGGACTCTTAACAACCGCCACCTATGGGGTCAACGGACCAGTACGGCCCAGATGCCGCTAGTCGGTAAGAGGTACGGAACCGATCTCTTCGCGACTTGGAGACATCTGCCGAAGCTTGGCCAGACCGCGAACTTCTACCTGGCGGATTCGCTCGCGGGTGAGGTTCATGATTTCGCCAACATCCTCCAACGTGATGCCATTTCGGTCGGCAATGTCGAGAGCGCAGGTGTGCTTGAGTTCCCATGGCTCGAGGTCTGGGAAGTTGATCTTGATGGATCCTGTCTCCGGATTTACATCTAGGTAAAGGTGGTGTTTGCACGCAACCCACGGACATGGTCCAGCTTCGCCCTGACACTCAGCTCGGGTTTTGGGACGAGGAATGTCTACTGGCGGGTTCAGCAACGCCCCAAGGCGAAGCTCCTCGCGAGTAAGACGCTTCATCGCAATCGTTTTTGAGCGCGGACGCGTGCGTCGTGCGCGGCGTCGAATCTTGCGGACTTTGTCCTTCGCTTCGCCCTCTTCAACAATTTCAATATTGCTGTTGGCCAAAACATCCTTGCCTGTCTCTTCGGCTTGGCTCACGTCCCCCGACGTCTTCTCTGTGTTTTGCGATTCTTCCATCTCTACGTTCTTCTTCTCATCTTGCATATCGACCCCCATCTTCTGCGTTTCCGTGCATTGCTCATTCCGGGCTAATGAGCGCCTACAACAAGTCCTCGGCGCTGCCCGCTGCACCGGTACTCCGATAACTGTCGCCGTGACTCTGTGAGAGTCGCTCCGACAGGTTCGTGATTCGCGTAAGCAGTTCCTCAGCCCAAGTCTGTGCTTCCGCGATCTCTCGACTCAGAGTTTTTCGCACCTTGTTGTCAAAGCGCGGGCTAGAAACCTCTGTGCCAAATAAATCGAAGGCCTCTTTGAGTCCTTCTTCTAAAGTCTCTACAACGTCAGCGAACTGAAGAAACTGCTCTTGAATCTCTTCAATTGTGTAGCCGTCACCCATGAGTGACTTAATGACGTTAATGCGATGAACCGCTTTCGCTGGATAGACTCCTAAGGAGCCACGGTGTTTGCCCTTGCGTCCGATGCGACGACTTCGAGGTAGTAGTCCTTGCTGGACATACTTTCGAAAGCTGGCCTCGGAGAACCGCACTCCGCGCGATACGAAAATCTCGACGATTTGCACGGCCGTCATTCCGTTGGCGTATTGCGCTTGGATTGTCTTGAGTTCGTCTTCGCTAAGCAGCCCCGTGTCGCGCGCCTTTGTTGAGGAGCCACTACCTGGCGCTCCCCGCGTCTTGCGGCTGTGCTGAGCAACGGACGCTCGCACGAGGCTTTCAGGCCCAGTCGCATCAGTTGCGTCACGGTTGGAGGTGCTTGTCTCAAGCAACATCCCAAGTGCCGTATTTCGAATTCGCGTTGTCACGATAGTCCTCTAGAAGCACGTATTTGAGGCTGTATTGCCTCCCGAAACCCGCCAAATGAGGTTTCCCTCATTCCCCTACCCCTGCGCCTCAACTCTCAAGACTTCGAATCAGAGTGTCTATTGGAAGAACTCACTGCCCCGAAGTGAACTCACTGTATTCTAATGAATGTAGTCGGTCAAGAATACCCAGGCGAATAGAGTCAAGTTTTCATCTGCTACTCTGTTCAGGTATTCGCATGGGTAGGCGAGTCGCTAAACAGCCTCAAAAGCACACCTACGGGGCCGTATGTGCTAACTAAGAGGAATGCGGAGAGCGTTTAGAGCACAGCTCTTACTGATCATTTTCTTGTCGTCGCTCTCCGGATTGGCGCACGCAGATTTGGACGGAGAGATCTACAAGTCCAATGAGTGGCGCGTCAGTCTCGAGAGTCCAAAGGGGTGGCAGCTAAGTGAGGACTCCTCGTACCCGAGCATCTTGCTTTGGATGACGCATCGCCGACCGGACGCACGAATGCTCTTCGCTGCGGAGATTCTGGAGACAGAGCTCGACTCTCAAAGCTACGCTCTCGCCACTAGTAAGAAGCTCGAGAAGCTCGGATTCCGAGTTCGCGCGCCTCAATTGCACTCTGCAACCGGGGCCTATTGGATGGACTTCGACAACGGCAAGAGCTTCTTGCGGCAGGCCGTCTTGGTGCCAGCCGATAGCGGCACGGGATACTCGCTCACGCTCAGCACCAACGACAACCGGACGCGAGGCAAGCTATTGCGGGCCTTCGACCTGTCATTGCGCTCCATTCGGCGCAAACGTTAGTTTCGCTGCGCCTAGCGGAGCAGCCAGGCAAAGGTGCCGATGTCGATGTCAGTGACAACATCGTCGTAGCGTTGCAGTCGCTCGACCCGCCCACCGTACTTGAGGTCCTTCTTGTGCCACCGCATTTGCCCAAAGTCGACGCACCCTGCGTCCAGATCGTCCCGAGGACAGAAGATGCGCACGTGCATGTGGTCGTCGTGGGGAGCTGAGTCGCCCGGCTGTTTCATGGTCTGCGCAGCGCGCTCCCGCATCGCCTGCGAGACACCGCTGCGCTCTGCATAATCGAGCATCAACTGGCGCAAATCCGCCTGCACGAAGATGTATTGAATCTCCGCGACAGGATTGGTGATGAGCGCCTCGACCAGGAGCCAGTTGGCGCGCGCATCAAAGAAGACTTGGGCCTTCTTGCCCTTTACAACTACCTCAGCCCCATTGGGCAGGTGTTTGCGCATCCGATCATTGCGAACCGGATTGCCCGCCTTGTCCTTTAGTAGGAAGAGAAAATCGACATCTCGCCCTGTTTGGTGGGATCGATGCCACGGAGAGCGTCCTCCGTGCGCACGTGAGATGTCCCCCACGCCGAGCTCCAAACGCGAGTCTTGCAACTTTAGACTGCGCCCGGCATACACCACCGTGCTCACCATTTCGTCAACGCCGAAGTTGAGCCCGCGAGAGGCCCACGTTGGAGGTATCCAATGGCCTTCACCACGAACCGAGAGTTCGGTGCCGTCATAGAGCATGCCCGCCCGAGATGGGCCCCGGGAGAACCCAGATCCGTCTTCCACGACCAGGCCATCGTAGATACATCCACCACAGGCCAATACCAGAGCGACCGCCCCAACAAGCGCAACATATCGAAGCCCGGTCCCCACCCTATTTCTCAGTATGCCACGAAGCGGGCAAAAGAGAAGTGCGCAAAAGAAAAGGGACGCTCAAGCTGTGAAGCCTGGCGTCCCCTTGGACATAAGTAGATGCGGCGTCGCTACGCCGCCTCGACTCTAGGTCGTTTCTTCGAACTCGGCGTCGATGACACCATCGTCATCGCCAGCTTCGTCGTCTTCTTCATCCGCTCCGGTGTCGGCATCTGGGTCGACGCCCTCGCCTTTGTACATGTGCTCGGCAAGGCTGTGAGCAAGAGCTTCGAGGCTCTCAAGTGCCGCGCGAAGATCGTCGGGCTTGGTTGGCTCTTGGTTCTCTTCCAGAACCTTTTCGCAGCTCTTGAACTCTTCTTCGGCGCGAAGCTTGTCGGCATCAGGGATTTTATCGCCGGCCTCTTCCATCACCTTGCGAGTGCTGTGAAGCATCGAGTCGAGTTTGTTGCGGGCCTCAATGGCTTCGCGTCGCTCGGCATCTTCTGCTTCGTGAGCCTCGGCGTCGTTCACCATGCGCTCAATGTCAGACTCGCTAATTCCCGAGGAGGACGTAATCGTGATTGCCTGCTCTTTGTTCGTCGCCTTGTCGGTCGCCGTCACGTTGAGGATACCGTTGGCATCGATGTCGAAGGCAACTTCGATTTGCGGCACACCACGTGGGGCCGAAGGAATTCCATTGAGGTGGAATTTACCCAAGGAGCGATTGTCCTTGGCCATCTGCCGTTCCCCCTGAAGGATGTGAACTTCAACCGAGGTCTGGTTGTCAGACGCTGTGGAGAAAATCTCAGCCTTGTGAGTCGGGATGGTGGTGTTGCGAGCAATCTGCACGGTTGCCACGCCACCGAGAGTCTCGATGGAAAGCGAAAGTGGAGTCACGTCGAGAAGCAGGATGTCCTTGACGTCGCCCGAGAGCACGCCGGCTTGAACCGCCGCACCGAGAGCAACAACCTCATCGGGATTCACACCCTTGTGAGGAGGCTTGCCAAAGAACTCTTCGACAGTCCTTTGAACCAGTGGGATTCGAGTAGAACCGCCGACAAGGATGACTTCGCCAATCTCAGAGGTTTTCTTACCAGCATCTTTAAGTGCGGCTTTGAAAGGCTCGATGGTGCGAGCGACGATGTCCTCAATCATCTGCTCAAACTTAGAGCGAGTGAGTTTGACAGCAAGGTGCTTGGGGCCACTTGCATCTGCCGTGAGGAATGGAAGGTTAACTTCCGTCTCTTGCGTTGATGAAAGCTCAATCTTGGCTTTCTCTGCAGCCTCTTTGAGGCGCTGAAGAACCATCTTGTCTTTGGAGACATCGATTCCAGAGTCCTTCTTGAACTCTGCGATGAGCCAATCGATAAGGACGTTGTCGACGTCATCGCCACCTAGGTGGGTATCACCATTGGTCGCTACAACCTCGACGACCTTATCGCCAACCTCGAGAATCGAAATATCGAAGGTACCGCCGCCAAAGTCGTAGACGGCAACAAGGTGATCCTTGCTTTTGTCGAGACCGTACGCGAGAGCAGCAGCCGTCGGCTCGTTGACGATACGCTTGACTTCAAGTCCTGCGATCTTGCCGGCGTCTTTCGTCGCTTGGCGCTGAGCGTCGTTGAAGTATGCGGGAACCGTGACAACGGCTTCGGTAACTTCTTCACCCAAGTACTCCTCTGCGGAGCGCTTAAGCTTCATGAGGACGCGAGCGGAAATTTCAGGGATTGCGTAGTTCGTGCCGCGAATCTTGATTCCACAGTCGCCATTGGACTGCTTAATCACTTCGAACGGTACGCGCTTGCGCTCTTGCTCAGACTCGTCGTAGCGAAGTCCGATGAAACGCTTGCCCGAGAAGACCGTGTTCTCAGGATTGGTAATTGCTTGGCGTCGCGCGATTTGACCAACAAGGACGTCGCCCTTTTCGTCAAATGCGACAACGGAAGGTGTGAGTCGTCCGCCCTCTTCGTTGGTGATGATCTTGGGCTCTTTGCCCTCCATGATGGCAACGGCAGAGTTTGTCGTTCCCAAGTCGATTCCGATGATTTTACCCATAGTATTGTGTCTCCTTATGTCCTGGAGTTTGTGTAGTGGGCGCAACCTAAGCACCGTGTAGAGGCTCGTCAAGACTCAGCCCAGCCCGAATTGCGCGAGCGGCGTTCGAGTCGCCTCGGAACGCCGAAAGCACAAAGCCCGCTCCCTGGCGAGATACCAGGAGAGCGGGCTTCAGCGAACGACGTTTTAGAAGCTATGCGTCTTTCGTGGTTCCAGGCTCGGACTTGTCATCTGCTGCCGCTGTGGCCTGATTAGCGCTATACGGCACCGGCTCCGTCTCCGGCTCTTCGAGACCATCGGGTACGGTTGTGAGTGCAAGCCGCAGGACCTCGTCCATTCGCTTGGCTCCAAAGATCTCCATCTCATCTTGGATTTCTTGGGGGATGTCGATGAGGTCTTTTAGGTTGCGGGCCGGAATAATCACTCGCTTGATGCCAGCACGGTGTGCAGCGAGCAGCTTCTCCTTGACGCCACCAACAGGCATGACGTTGCCACGGAGCGAAATCTCGCCCGTCATTGCAACATCCGGACGAACGGGAATTCCCAGGAGCAGCGAAACCAGAGCGGTGTACATCGTGACACCAGCCGAGGGGCCATCTTTGGGCACGGCGCCCGCTGGCACGTGAACGTGCAGGTCCATCTTCTCGACAAAGTTGCCAGGATCGAGACCGAGCTTTGGCGCGCGACTTCGAATGAAGCTGAGCGCAGCCATTACAGACTCTTTCATGACTTCGCCAAGCTGACCTGTGAGGGTGAGCTTGCCTTTGCCGGGCATTGTCGTGGCTTCGATGAAGAGAATCTCTCCGCCAACTGCTGTCCAAGCGAGACCGGTTGCAACGCCGGGCTCTGCAGTGCGCTCAGCAACTTCGCTGACGTACTTCGGAGCTCCTAAGTAGGCAGCAACATCTTCGGCGGTGTTGATGGTCTCTTTGTCCTTCACACCTTCGGCAACCTTGACGGCAACGCCGCGGGTGAGGCTGCCGAGCTCGCGCTCAAGATTTCGAACGCCAGCTTCGCGGGTGTACGAATCAATGACCGAGAACACGGCCTCGTCGCTGATCTCGCAAAGACCATCGGTGAGTCCGTGATCGGTGAGCTGCTTGGGCACCAAGTACCGGCGCGCAATCTGCTGCTTGTCCTGACGGGTGTAGCCAGCCAAGTCGATGATCTCAAGGCGATCGCGAAGCGCCCAGGGAATGCCCCCGAGTTGGTTTGCCGTCGCGATGAACATGACCTTGGATAGGTCAAAGGGAACTTCGAGGTAGTGATCCGAGAATGTGCTGTTTTGCTCAGGATCGAGGACCTCGAGCAGAGCGGATCCCGGATCGCCTCGGAAGTCGTGACCGAGCTTGTCGATCTCGTCGAGCACGAAGACAGGATTGTTGGTGCCAGCCTTCTTGATGCCCTGGATGATTCGTCCGGGCATGGAGCCGACGTACGTTCGACGGTGACCGCGGACTTCCGCCTCATCGCGAACACCGCCGAGGGAGATGCGAACGAACTTGCGACCAATGGCGCGAGCGACCGAGCGGCCGAGCGACGTTTTACCAACACCGGGAGGACCCGCGAGGCAAAGGATTGGCCCCTTCTTATCTGACTTGAGCTTTCGCACCGCCATGTACTCGACGATTCGCTTCTTCACCTTGTCGAGGTCGTAGTGATCTTGGTCCAGAACTCTTCGCACTTCGTCGAGTTCGATGTGGTCTTCGGTGCTCACGTTCCAAGGCAGCTCAACAAGCCACTCAAGGTATGTGCGGGTGACTGTGTACTCTGCAGAAGACGACTGCATTTGCTTGAGACGATCGAGTTGCTTCTTGGCGGCCTTAGCGGCTTCCTCCGGCATATCGGACTCAGCAATTTTCTCACGAAACTCATCGAGGTCAGTTGCGCCCTCTTCAAGTTCGCCAAGCTCGTCGCGAATTGCTTTGAGCTGCTGACGCAAGACGTACTCGCGCTGGTTGCGACCCATCTCCTCTTGAACCTGCGTATTGATGCGCTCACGGACCTTTAGGACCTCAAGCTGACGCGAGAGAAAGGTGAGCACGAGCCGCATACGACTCTTGAGATCAAACGTTTCGAGAATCTCTTGTTTCTCAGAAACCTCAAGCTCGAGGTTCGATGTAATAAGGTCAGCGAGGTGACCGGGCTCGGTCACGCTCTCGACAAGTGCACCGGCTTCTTTCGGAAGCTCAGGCATCAACTTCACAACGCGCTTTGCGATGTCTTTGAGGTTCATGACAAGAGCGTCGAGTTCAACGTCACTCGTTTCTTCGTCGGGAATCGTCGTGACTTCGGCAGCGATAAACGGCTCAGTGCCATCAATGCTTTTCACTTCGATGCGTGAGACGCCTTGCAGAATTACACTGAAGTTGTCCTTCGCGAGCTTGATGACTTTGAGAATTCGAGCGGCACAACCGATGTGGTACATGTCGTCGAATCCGGGGTCTTCGGTGCGAGCATCCTTCTGGGTCAGGATGCCAATGACCGGACGCTCTTTCGAGATGGCGTCCTCAACGAGCCGGACAGATTTTCGTCGGCCGACGTCGATCGGAATGATCGAACCTGGAAACAGAACGGAATTTCGCAAGGGCAGGATGGGAATGGTCGATGGGACCTCAACGTCATCTGCGTCGGAGTTACTCATAAGCCAAACCGTATGGCTCGCCGATGCAGATCGTCAATTGTGCGGACCGCAAAAACTCCCGTAATGCAGCGCATCTACGAGAAGACTTAGGAGAGTGTTTAGCTGAGCTAATGGCTGCATCGACTAATTGGAAGGACCATTTCTCGGATTTGTGTAGGCACCCAAGTCGGAATGTGCTTTCCTCCAGTTCCCCACTACCTGGGCCTACATTCAGCACAACTTATTTCTTTGCTGTGTCCCATTCACCATGCCCTCCTAAGCAGTAGCGTCCCCGGGCAGCCACCTCCCCCAACGAAGGTATCTAAACGCATGATCACCGCCAACTCCCCCACGAACTCGCCCCTCGGGGCTACCCATTCAGTACCCGAAGCACCCCTCTCCGCCACCGAGGCTGTTTTTGAAAAACTGCTCGCCGACATTGTTGGTGGCACCTACCCCGCTGGAGCTCGCCTTCCCGCCGAGCGAGACCTTGCCAAACAACTTGGAGCTTCGCGACCAACACTCCGCGAAGCACTCAGGCGCCTCGGTGAATGGAATCTCGTCAAGCCACGACGCGGATCGGGAATCGCCGTTCAAGACGTCAGCGACTGGATGATCGATGTCCTCCCTTCGTACTTGCGATACGCGGAACCCGGCCCAGAAGCTCCCGCAACGCCGCTTATGGTCCAGGATCTGCTTCGACTGAGGCGTTCGCTCATGCGCGAAATTCTGTCGATGGTTGTGAGCCGAGTTCGTCCAGAGGCCACCGCGCTCGCACGCGAAGTCGCCAAGGATGCATGGGAGAAGCGCACAGCTGGTGCACGTTCCGCAACGGCCGATCTCGACGTGCTTCGAAGCATCGTCAACAGCTCAAAGTGCCTCCCCGGTCTTTGGATGCTCAATCAAATGAGTGCCATCTACAACGACCTGGCTAAGTCGCTTGGCGCTGTTCTCTCTCCTCCTGAGAGCTACCTCGCCGCATGGGGAGGAGTGCTCGACGCTCTTGAGCAACAAAAGTCCGACGAGGCAATCTCGCTTATGAATCAGTACCTAGAAGGTCATGATGAACGACTGATGGCGCTTCTAGAGTTGATTCAGTGACCTCTGGTTGCTTGAATTAGCCCATGGCTGACCTGGCAGACTACACGCACCCAAAACCGGTTCGGCAGCTGCTCAAAAGCCTCGCTCGGGTTATTTGTCCAACCCGAGCTCAAGAGCTCGATCTGATTGACGACATTGTCGATCACGTCGAGCTCTCTATGCGTGCGTCCCCCGCCGGGGTCCGAGCCGCCTTGCTCACTGGCCTCTCGGGCTATGAACTCGCGGCAATGGCGTACCCATCGCACTTGGGCAAGCGCGCATCGAAGCTGGGCGAGGACCAAGCCCGCCACTACTTTCACTCTTGGTTCCACAGCAAACTCCCTCCGCAACACGAGTTTGCAAAAGGCATCAAGGGCCTGATCGCACTCTCCTGCTACGAGCAGCCAGCGATGATGGCCGACATCGGCTACACGCCTCAGGAGTGGATCGACAAGAGCATTCGCTACCGGCTGCAAACCTATGATGCCGCAATCGCAAAGCGTGAAATCGAGATCTTGGCTCCCGACCCTTTGCCGGGTGTCGTTGGTCCCGACCGATCCTAACGCGCCGATCCCAACGCACGTCCCGAGTACTAGAGGAGCCGGCTATGAAACCTGAGAGAGTTTTTGATCGAAGCGATATTACCGAGAACACGGAGCTTGCCTGCGATGTTGTCGTCGTTGGCTCGGGTGCGGGGGGCGCGACCGCCGCAGCGGAGTTCGCCGAGGCCGGCTATGACGTCATCGTTCTGGAAGAAGGCAGCTACTACGGCACCAAGGATTTCACGCCAAACGCCTCGGACATGATTCGCAAAATGTACCGTGGTGGTGGAGCTACGATGGCCCTTGGATCGCCTCCGGTGCTCTATCAAGAGGGCAGCGTCGTTGGTGGCTCCACGGTACTCAACGGCGGTATGTCGTGGAGAACACCAGAAGAAATCTTAGATCGCTGGGAGCGAGAATCTGAGATCGACAACATTCGCGCAAAGGACATGGAGCCGTACTTTGAGCGCGTCGAAAAGCGCATCAATGTCGCATACCAAGATCCCGAGAGCATTGGCCGCGACAACCAAATCCTCAAGGATGGCGCCGACGCCAAGGGCTGGAATGTAATTCCCAACCTGCGCAACCAAGTCCACTGCCCCGGCAGCAACAACTGTGCATTTGGCTGCCCAACCGGAGCCAAGCAAAGCGCGCTGGTTAGCTACCTACCCAGGGCCTTGCACTACGGCGCGTGTATCTACTCCAATATTCGCGCGAGCCGCATCCTCCGCGATGGCAAACGCGCAACCGGAGTGATCGGGCACGTCACCAATACCAACGGAAGCCCTTCCCACGAAGTCAAAGTGCACGCCAAGCTCGTGGTCGCCGCATGTGGCTCGGTACACACCCCGGCACTGCTCCACCGTTCGGGCCTAAAGACTCGCTCGGGGCTTCTAGGTAAAAATCTTAGCCTTCATCCAAACACCAAGCTGGTTGCCATCTACGATGAGCCGGTCCGTGGATGGGAAGGTGTGCATCAGGCCTATCAGGTTCGCGAGTTTCACGACCAAGGCTTTCTCTTCGCCGCTGTCAACGTGCCACCGAGCGTGGTTGCCATGAGTTCTCCGTACTACGGCAAAGAGCTCGGCGACTTGATGGACCTCTATGAGCGCACCGTCGTTGCGGGGCTCATGGTCGAGGACACGCAAATGGGACACTTGAAGTTCCTACCAGGTGGACACCCACAAGCATTCTACAACCTGAGCGACTTTGATGCCGAGCGCCTCGTTCGCGGTTCTGCACTCCTCGCCGAACTGCTCTTCGAAACCGGCGCCAAACGCATAATTCCGCCGTTTGCGGGCGTTGGGGAACTCACCTCCGTCGACGAGCTTCGCAAGCTCTACCGTTCGAAAATCCCCAAGTCGTCCATGGAAGTGCTCACGGTTCACCTTATGGGCTCGGCATGCATGGGCGGCGATCCATCGCGATCGGTCACCGATATGTACGGCATGGTGCACGACACCGTTGGACTCATGGTTGCGGATGCCAGCCTCTTTCCGACGCCCGTCGGCGTTAATCCGATGGAAACGATTCAAGCATTGAGCACCCGCAACGTGCACCACATTCTTCAGTCTCCAAGGCAATACCAACTATGAGTGAAACCCCTGAAGCCGTGACACCTCCAAACGTCTCTAGCACCCACGTGGGATCAGGACGCTACTACGAACTCGCGCGCATGAGCGGCAACGAGTTGGAAACGGTGTTTCTGCGCGGCACGCTCCCAGAGCTTGAAGCACTCGCCGGCTGGGAATTCCGGGGCATGAACCACCCGGCTTGGGCCAAACTCGCTGGCATCAAGAAGTTCATGAAGGGCTTCTACTGGGAGGGCGAAGAGCTCTTCGGCTACAACTGTCCCGTGGTGCAAGATGGCGTCGAGATGCCATGGCGCTCCAAGCCTGTTGGCGAAGAACCCAAACGCTTTGGTTTCTATCGCGTGGCCAAAGTGGACCCAACGGCCAAAGACAACGCCTACCTACACTCCGTGCTCTTAAACTACGGAGAGGGCGGAAACAAAGCGCTCGATCCATCGAGTGGTCTTCGCGACTACCTTGTGCAAGTCGATGCCAACAACCCCGACCTCTACTTGGGAAAAGCGTACTACGCACTTGGCCCACTGCGCGTGCGCTCCAACTTCTTCTTATTGGAACGAGAACGCAAAGTCACTGGGCCGATTCACCGCTAGCCCGTAGTACCAACAAGGTAGCGTAAGACAAGTTCGTAGATTTCGTCTTCTAGGGTTTTTAGCGAGAAGCGGTCTCCGGCGAGGGTGAGGCCGCGAATCACGATCGAATCAACGGCGCTCACCAAGAAGAACGCCGCAAGGTCCAAGTCCTTTGGCAGGATTTCGTCGCGCCTGCGCTCAAGGGCGAGGCGCACCGCCAATTCCGCTTTGGCTTGAAGCTCATAAACCAAGGGTTCTCCGAGGTTCACCACATCGGTCACCAGCGCGCGATGCAATTCCACGTCAACCGTGAATGCTTCGAAGAGCGCTCGGATGCACTTGCGAGTGGCTTCAGCAAGGGGCAACTCTTGGAGCTCGGCAGTCATGCCGGCGAGCCGTTCGATCTCACGCCCAAGATGGGACTTGGCCAGCGCGAGCACCAAGGCCTGCTTATTGGGAAAGTACTGATAGAGCGAGCCAATGCTCACCCCCGCAACCTCCGCCACTCGATTCGTGTTGAGCTTGGCGTAGCCCTCATCAACGAGGATGCGCCCGGTGGCCTCCAAAATCGCTGCCACGGTTTGCTGGGAGCGTTGTTGTCGGGGACGCTTTCGAGGAGTTTTGGCGGGTTGCGCTGCCATAATGCCCTACCAATCTACCCTACTCTTCCGGCTTCGCATCCCGCTTCGCATCAGCAGCCTTGTGCCACCCCGCCTGCCAGAGGTCGTGCCCTGAAGTGCGAGTACATTTTGGGAGGGCTCACGGGCGAGGCTTCTAGGGCCCGTGCCGGAGCCTCATTTCAAATGCGAGTAGCAAAAGCTGAGTTAAAGCTCATATTATGAAACATGAGCAATTACTCACAAGCAGAAGCTCGAGCCCGGACAACTACCGGAGCCAACAAAGGAAATTCAATGAGTTACTATGATGGAATGGTCATGAGCCACCGAGACACCTCTGCGGCGCCTGCTCTACCGACCCGCAATCTCTTGGGCCATCAGCCCAATTTCAAGGCGGATCCACTGGAACTCATGCTGCGCACCCAGCGTGATGTGGGCGACCTGGCAAGGCTTCGATTCGGGCCGTTCTGGTTCCACCTGCTCTCCGACCCTGCGGAGGTCTACTCAGTGCTCGTCGAGAAGCACAAGAAGTACAGCAAGCGCACGCCCGGCTACAACATGCTCTCCCAGGTGCTTGGCCAAGGATTGCTCACAAGCGAAGGAGAACTTTGGCGGCGCCAGCGACGTGTCGCCCAGCCCGCGTTTCACAAGGCGCAAATTGTTGGACTCACCGATGTGATGCGGGCGGCTTCAGAAGATCTCGCAGACTCCCTCGAGCCTGCTGCCAGCAATTTCTCCGTCATCGACATCGCCCAGGAAATGTCGAACATCACGCTTCGAATCGCCGGCGAAACCCTTTTTGGCGTTGACCTGAGCGATGAGTCTGTGGAGGTGAGCGGTTCACTCGATCGCATGATGCAAGGCTTCATGCAAATGATGGCGTCGCCACTGCCAATGCTGAGCACCAATATCCCGCTGCCCCGAAATATTCGGATGAAGCGCGACATTGCCGAACTCGACCGGGTTGTGCGCGAGATTATTGCGGAGCGCAGAAAAGACCCGGGCGAGAAACCAACGCTGTTGAATATGTTCATCAACGCCCGTGATGAAGACGGAAAGGGCATGAGCGACACCCAGCTGCGAGACGAAGTGCTCACGATGTTGCTCGCCGGCCACGAAACAACCGCAAACGCCCTTGCCTGGACGTTCTACTGTGTTTCCAAGCATCCCGAAGTTGCTCGGCGCCTCGAAGCGGAGCTCGACGAAGTTTTGGATGGAAGCGCGCCGACCATGGAGCAAGTGCGCGAATTGCCCTACACGACCCAAGTTCTCAAAGAGTCGATGCGACTCTTTCCTCCAGCTTGGACCGTCGGAAGACGCGCCGAAGAAGCTGATGAGATTGCAGGCTGCAGCATTCCCAAAGGGGCGTTGGTGCTCATGAGTCCGTACGTCTTGCACCGTCATCCAGACTATTGGGAAAACCCTGAGGGCTTTGATCCCGACCGATTTGGGCCCGACAAAGCACCGCCAGTGCGCGGCTCGTACATTCCATTCCTTGTCGGTCCACGAAAGTGCATCGGCGAACACTTTGCGATGACCGAGGCTGTCATCATGATCGCAACACTGCTTTCGAAGTATCGCTTCGAGCTTATCCCTGGGCATGCAGTGATCCCGGAACCGAGCGTCACCCTTCGCCCAAAGAACGGAATCAAGATGCGCGTTCGGCGACGCCAACCGGCAGTCAGGCCAACGTAGTGCTTGCTGCGTAGTACTGCGTAGTACTGCGTAGTACTGCGTGGTGCTCGCCGACGCGGTGCTGCGGACTCGGCCACAACTTGGTTGTCCCAGACCCTACATTGGCCCTCCCACCCCCGGGTATGGGGGGCCCCAAAGGCTCCAACCTGGAATCGCTGCCACAATTCTAGTGAGATAGCGTTGGCAAACCAATTGCACTTCTACGAGCCATGCGCCTGCTCCTCGCCTCTGTGCTCGCTTTGACAACGCTTGCCCTGCCCTCTCAAGAAGCCAATGCGTGCACGGAAAGCGGCTGCCAAACCTTGGTTGCCAGCAACGTAAGAAGCCTGCCGCAGCCAACGGTGGCGCCGGCAGCGGCGGAATCCGAAGTTCGAGCGCGCGATTTGGCAAAGCTTCAGCCCCAGACTCCCAAGTTTTGGCTGCACTTCAAGTCCTACGCCTACAAGAAACTTCCGACACATGAAGACAAGAGCTTCAAAGCCGTATGGATCGCGATGGCTGTGCAAACGCCCGACGAAACCGTCGCAGGCGTTGGGCTTCAGGGCATCTGGTGGTAGCTAAGAACTTAACCTAGCTCTCAAAGGTCGCAATCACCGGTGCGTGGTCAGAGGCGCCTTTGCCTTTGCGCTCCTCTCGGTCGATCACCGAGCCCAGGCAGCGCTCCTTGAGCGTGTCAGTGGCGTAGATGTGATCAATGCGAAGGCCTTTGTTTTTGGGAAAGCCGAGCATGCGGTAGTCCCACCAACTAAACTTCCCGCCCTCTTCGCAATGCATGCGAAACGTGTCGGTGAGCCCAAAGGCAACAATCTTCTCCAACGCTTCTCGCTCCTTGTCGGTGCAGAGAATCCCGCCTTCCCAAAGCTGAGGGTCGTGAACGTCGCGGTCATCCGGCGCGATATTCCAATCCCCACACAAGGCCAACGGCGAGCCTGCACTTTCGGTCTTGCTCAAAAAAGCTCTGAGGCGTGCCAGCCACTCGAGTTTGTACTGGTACTTGTCACTCTCGACGGAACTGCCGTTGGGGACATAGGCCGAATACACACGCACGCCACAAACGGTGCCGCCGATGAATCGCGCCTGAGTATCCTCAATGCCATCGCCAAAGCCACAGACAACATCTTGCACCTCATCTTTCGCGATCAGAGCAACACCGTTGTAGGTCTTTTGGCCATGCACCACCGCCTTGTAGCCAACGCTCGCCAGAGCCTCGTGAGGAAAGAGCTCATCAACGACCTTGGTTTCCTGCGCGCACAAGACATCGGGCTGGTTGGCATCGAGCCAAGCCACCAACCGATCAATGCGGGCGCGGATGGAGTTGAGATTCCAAGTAGCGATTTTCAGCTCGGCCATTTTGGCGCAATGTACAGCATGCATTCTTCTTCCCAAGCGATTGCGTCCATGGGATAGAGTGCTCGAGGCCCTATGAGCACCTTTCGAAGCGGATCCGCCCCAATCGCCACCCTTGTCGCCCCCCGGCCCGTCGCCCTTTGCGCACTTGTCCTATGCACAGTTGGAGCGATGGCTTGCGCCGACATGGCTGGGAGTAGCGCAGACGAGGTCGAGAAAGCCGATCCCCAAGCGCTCATTGGTGGTGAAGTCTCCACTGACGATCCAGCGGTCGTCGCACTCACTCGTGGCGGCTCGGCGTCCTTTTGCACCGGCACGCTCATCTCACCAAGAGTCATTCTCACAGCCGCACACTGCATCGACATGCTCGGCTCTGACCCAAATGCCAACATCTACTTTGGTGCGGATACAACCGGCGCCGGCGTTCGCATTACGGTTGGACAAAAGAAGCAACACCCGATGTGGACCGGAGACCTAAGTGGCGGCCACGACATTGGCATGTTGCTCATGGACTTTCCGTACGAAGATCCGACGATCGCAAAAGAGCTCAACACGGCCTCTCTTGCAACCACACATGTTGGCGATGACTACCGGCATGTTGGCTTTGGAGTTTACGATCGCAACACCGGCGACGCCGATGGGCAAAAGCGCCAGGGAACGACCGCTATCACCGATACCCGAGCCGACGTGATTCTTAGTGGCGACTCAAACCTATCGGTATGTTTTGGTGACTCGGGTGGGCCCGCGTTTCTCACCCTCGATGGCAAAGAAGTTGTTGCAGGCGTGCACTCGTTCACAACAGGCAACGACTGCTTTCCTCCCAATGGCGATACCGACGTCCAGCAATACGCCAACGACTTCATTCTGCCTTGGGTCCAGGAAAACGATCCTAGCTGCGGACTCGACGGCGTGTGTGGACTCATCGGCTGCGTAGATGACCCTGACTGCCTGCCCTGCGGCCCCGATGGTACGTGCGCAAGCGACTGCGACTTGCCTGACCCCGATTGCCAGACCCAAGAGTTGGGAGACATTTGCAAAGCCGACACCCAGTGCACCACCGACAATTGCGTTGCCTATCGCGACGATCCTGATTACCAGTTTTGTAGCGAGTCGTGCGATCCCAATGCCGATAGCTGTCCATCGGGCATGAGCTGCCAACTTATTAACCCCTTTGGGAATATTTGCTACTACGACGACAGTCCTCCTGGCGCGCTTGGTGACGCATGTGATGAACCTGCACAGTGTGGCTCCTATCAGTGCGCCGAAAGTTTATGCGTCGTCTCCTGCGACCTCAGTATTGGCCGAGGCTGCCCCGAAAACTTTGATTGCGATAGCCGAGATGATGGCGAGAACTACTACTGCTTTGAAACGCCCAAAGAGGAAGGCGGCTGCCAAGTCGCTACAACGCGTGGCACGGGCGCGGTCTGGATACTTCTCTTCGGCCTCTTTGCGATTCGCCGACGACGACGCTCCTAGTCGGTCCGCGGAAGTCTCTTCTGATAGCGCGTGGGGCAATTGCACCCGGCATGGGTTCGCCACTATTCACATCCCGCACACAACTTGCTAAGCAGCGTTCCCCTCGTGCGTAGTCCCAGTGCAGTACTCCTCTCCTTGTTCGTGCTTTGCGCGTGCTCAAGCGAGCCCAATCCATCGTCCAAGCCAGCGGGCAAACCGGGTGGTGCCCCCGCCGCTCGTGTGAAGGTGGCAGTCGCGAGGTCAGGCAGTCTTGATGCCAAAGTGCGTTTCTTTGGCAACGTCGAGTCCGCGCTCTCTACACCCATCGCGGCAGCACTCGCAGGTACGGTCGATGCGGTCTCGGTTCGAGAGGGTGACTCGGTAGCCAAGGGCGCAGTCATGCTGCAGCTTGACGCACGGAGAACACGCGCGGATGTTCGTGTGGCCGAAGCGCTGAGCAAACGCTCCACGGCTCAACTTCAGCAAGCCAGGCGACAGGCCGATCGCGTAGGCAAATCGAGTGCAGCACTCAGTGCCCCAGAACGCGAACGTTATCAACTCGATGTCGCAGTGCTAGAGGCTCAACTTGCCGGTGAACAAGCCGCCGCTCAGCGTGTCCGTGTCGATCTGAGCCATCACCGAATCGAAGCGCCGTTTGCAGGCGTCGTAAAGTCGCGGATGGTGAACCCAGGAGCTTGGGTCAAAGCTGGCGACACCGTTATCGAGCTTATTTCTACAGAGGAGCTACAGGTGCTTGTCGACGTTCCGTTTGACAGCGGTCGCGAACTTCAGGTTGGAGCGCCCGCCGTGATTTTTAGCGGAACGTTTCAGACCGATGCAGTAATCGCGGGCGTGGTGCCAGCACTGGACGTCACAACGCGCTCGATGCGACTTCGCGTCGAACTCGTCAAGGACGCAGTACCACCGAAGTGGCTCGTGCCGGGGCTTGCTGTCGATGTGGAACTCAACCTCACACTCAGCGGAGCCGGCGTGCTCTTGCCTCGCGATGCCCTCATTCGAGGAGCGGTTGGAACTCGTGTTGTCAAAGTTGTGGATGGGATCGGGCAACCAACCCCGGTCGAGCTCCTTGGCGCGACGGCTGATGAAGTTCTCGTGAAGGGCGAGGGACTCGTCGCAGGGGATTCCGTCATGACCCGAGGCAACGAGCGCTACCGGCCGGGCACTCAGGTAATCGTCGAATGAACGACGGCATCATTGCGTGGGCCATTCGTCGGCCCGTGTCAGTTTCGGTTGGCGTGATTCTCGTCGTCATGTTCGGTGTTCTCTCGATCGTCGACATTCCGATTCAACTCACTCCTGACATCACCGTCCCAACCATCAGTGTCAACACAGCGTGGCCGGGTGCAACGCCGGCCGAAGTGGAGGCAGAAATTCTCGAGGAGCAAGAGAAGGCGCTCAAGAGTCTTCGCGGGCTCACGCGCATGAAGAGTGAGGCCAAGCAATCGAGTGCTTCCATCACGCTGGAACTCGACGTTGGCTCAAACCTCGACGACGCGCTCGTACGGGTCACCAATCTACTGGCGCAAGTGCCGAATTACCCGGAGAACGCCCGCCAACCCGTAGTTTCGACGGGCGACTCAACGGGGCCGCCGCTCGCCGTCATCATCGTGCAAAGCAATCCACCGGGGCGTGAGGTCGCAGAATATCGCACGTGGCTCGAAGACAATATCGTCTCGCAATTTGAGAGAATTCCCGGCGTCGCTTCCATCCGCATGGTTGGAGGGCGCGAGCAAGAAGTCCATGTCGACTTCGATGTCGACAAGCTCGCCGCAAAGGGCATCACCATCTCGCAAGTTGCGACAGCGATTCGCTCCGAGCTCGTCGACATCTCCGGTGGCGACATCTCACTCGGCAAACGGCGCTACGTCGTTCGCACCTCCGTAGCTCCCGATGAACCATCCGCTCTCAGAGATGCGGTGATCACAACGGACGCAGCGGGGACTCCTATCACCCTGGGCCACGTGGCAAGCATCGACTTCGGTCTGCGCAAACGCGAGGCTGTGGGCATCATCAACGGTTCGCCTGCCATGGCGATGCTCTTTGTTCGCGAGGCTGGCTCCAACGTTCTCGAAGTCACCAAAGAAATCTACAGCGTCCGCGATCGTCTTCAAAGCGACTACATGGCGCAGGAAGGCCTAGAACTCAACATCGTCTCGGACCAAGTTGGGTACATCGAGGGCGCGCTTCGTTTGGTGCGCAACAACCTCATCATCGGTGGTGTCTTGGCGGTTTTGGTGTTGCTGATTTTCTTACGCAGCGTGGGAGCTTCGGCCATTGTGGCGCTCTCCATTCCCATCAGCATCGTCGGCACGGTTTTCCTGATGGCGCGCATGGGACGAACCGTCAATATCGTCTCACTCGCGGGCATGGCGTTTGCGGTCGGAATGGTGGTCGACAATTCGATCGTCGTGCTTGAGAACATTGATACCTGGAGAAAACGCGAGGGCGACATGGCCCGCGCTTCTCTCTTCGCCACTCGAGAAGTTTGGGGCGCCATCATGGCGTCCACACTGACAACGGCTGCAGTCTTTCTCCCCATTATCGGCTGGCAGGATGAAGTTGGAGAACTCCTGCGCGACGTCGCTATTGCGGTTTCAACTTCGGTCTTTGTCTCACTCGTCGTATCGGTGCTTGTCATTCCGAGTTTTGCGGCACGGCTTCTCAAGCCTCGCACTGCCAAGAAGACCACAAAGCCAGAACCCCCACTAGGAACAGTTGCCAAGGCTGCACGATGGCTACTCATCTCGCGAACTCGGTCGTTGGCGACGGTCGTGTGCGCGATAGGCATCTCGGGTGCCGCGGCCCTCTGGCTCTTGCCGCCTCTGGAATACCTACCGACGGGCAATCGCAACGTCGTCTTTGGGGTTGTGATACCGCCCCCCGGCTACTCCACGAGCGAAATCGAAGCCATTGGCCAGCAGATTCAAGCCGAACTCGTGCCGCGAACGGGCGAGTCTGGCGACAAGCTCTTTGCCCGCTCCTTCTACATGGGGAGCCCGGACAGCGCCTTCATGGGCGGCGTTGCACAAGATCCTGCTCGCATCAAAGAAGTCGAAGGAGCCATCCGAGGAGCCCTTTCCAAGGTGCCTGACGCGTTTGGCTTTGCCAGCCAAGCGAGCCTCTTTGGCCGAAGACTGGGCGGTGGGCGCTCCATCGAAGTTGACATCCGCGGCTCAAACCTATCGGACATGGTGAAGGTTGGCGGCGCACTCTTTGGAGCCCTGCGCAAAGACCTTCCCGGCAGCCAAATCCGGCCCATTCCCGGCCTTGATCCGGGCGCCCCCGAATTGCGTGTCACGCCCAAGCGAGCACTCGCCGCCGCGCAGGGCTTTGGAAGCGCCGACCTAGGTCTGCTTGTGGATGCCTATGTCGATGGCGCCATCATTGGCGAACTCGGTCGAGCGGGAGAACCCAAGCGCGACTTGGTGTTGCGCGCGAAGAGCAACGAGGCGATGACACCGAGCGCATTGCGCGCAAGTCCTATCGCAACCCCCGCCGGTCGCTTGGTTACGTTGGCCGATATCGCCGACGTAACGGAGTCCCTTGGCCCTACCGTGATTCAACGCATCGAGCGTCGGCGCGCCATCACTCTGCAAGTGAACCCACCCGACAACATTGCCCTTGAAGATGCCATTGGCCGCGTGCGCGCCACCGTTGATGGCATGCGTGAGAGCGGCATGATTGGGGCAGACATTCGCATCGAGTACTCGGGCAGCGCGGGGCAGCTCTCAAGCACGAAGGCTCGCTTTGGTTGGACGCTCTTGCTCGCTCTCATCATCACCTTTCTGCTTCTCGCCGCGCTCTTTGAGGATTTTCTCGCTCCACTCATTATTCTCATCTCGGTGCCCCTCGCTGGAGCTGGTGGGCTGCTTGGTCTGTTTCTCGTCGACACGTTCTTGGGCGCGCAGCCGTTGGACATGATGACGGCGCTCGGCTTTGTGATTCTGATTGGCGTCGTTGTGAACAACGCCATCCTAATCGTCGATGGCTCTCTCTCCCGTATGCGAGATGATGGAATGCAACTCGTCGATGCTGTCGCAGCCGCCGTGCAATGGCGCATTCGCCCCATCCTGATGAGCGCGACCACTTCACTCGCGGGGCTCCTGCCCCTCGTTCTTTTCCCAGGCTCTGGTTCAGAACTTTACCGAGGTGTGGGCAGCGTGGTCTTGGGGGGCCTGGCGCTATCGACCATGCTGTCGATCTTTGTGGTTCCGACCCTTTTCACGCTTGTGTGGAGCGCTCGGATTCGACTCTCACGGCAACCAGGCTAGCAAGCGTAGTTTTTTAGCCCGGCATTGTTCCAGGCATCGATCGGTAGCGTGTGCGCTGGCCGCGCATCGCAGAATCCGGCCAGCGTGCGGTGGGCTACACTCTAACCGTCTGGAACTCTTGCTCAGATGCAATTCTTGCTGCCGAGCGCATGCTCAGACCTTGTTAGAAGCGCGGGCTTGTCCGATGTCATTCAGAGTGCGAGGATGCCGCTATGGGTTGTCTCGCAAACTCCGCACCACTGGGTCTCGCACTTTCATTGGGGCTACTCGCCTCTGTCGGCATCGTCGACACCGCCGAAGCAAACGGCCGGTTTCCCGCAACGACCAATATTCGCTTTGATCCCGGCAACGATCAGCAGATTCTTTTGCCGACGACTTTCGGCCTGCTGATTTCAAGCGACGGAGCCTCAACGTTTCACTGGGTCTGCGAAGACACCATCGGCTACGGCGGCACCTACGATCCTGATTATGCCGTGACCTCCGATGGCAAGATTTACGCGACAACCTTCGAGGGTCTCCGGGTTAGCAGCGATGGTGCTTGCACGTTTGAGGACACCGAGTTTTACAACGACCTTACCGGAGGCGGTGGCGATCCAATTCTTGTCGAGAACGAATGGGTCGGAGAAATCGAAGTTGCAAGTGACGGCAAGATTTGGGCTACGACCTCAACAGGCGGAGCCCCCAACGACATTTACGTCAGCCTTGATGGGCAGCGTTTTGACTCAGCGAACAACCTGCACCCAGTCGCTTGGTGGAAGACCCTACGAGTGTCAGAAAGCAGCCCAGACACGGTCTACGTAAGTGGTTTTCTGATCGGGAAGAACGGCAAGTCACCGACTGCCCTGCTGTTCCGAACGGTTGATGGTGGCGCCAACTGGACGGACTTGGGAGTCGCAGACTTCACATTCGGAAATCAGCCCAATCTCTTCGTAGAAGGCGTCTCGTCGACAAATCCGAACACGGTATACGCGCGTGTGCTCGGCGCCCGAGCTCCGCAAGGAGACGACATTTATCGCTCCACCGATGGTGGTGTGAGCTGGACCAAGGTCCTCGAAATGGGCGGTGTGATCACAGGATTTACCGTCCTCGCAGACGAGACAGTCATTGCGGGCACGGAGACTCCTTGCACCGAAGACCTCAACGCGCCTCTTGCAGACGGCGGACTGCCAAACAAAGGCTGCGTATACACCTCTCCCACGGGCGCTGAAGGAACATGGGCTCGTGCAGAGCAAGAGCCAAAGCTTGGATGTGTTGGAGAACGCTCCTCAGACAATTCCCTACTTGCCTGCGGTGGCAACTTCGCTCCTGATAATTTTGCGTTGGGAACATCGTCCGACAACGGGCAAACCTGGACCCCTCTCATTCGATTCGATGACATCATCGGTCCGCTCGAGTGTGGTAGTGAGACCATTCAGTTCACGTGCGCCGAAGAACAATGGCCAGCTCAGTGCACGACCCTCGGGATTTGTGAGGCCGCCGACGCGGGCCCAAGCGCTGCCGATGGCGGAGACAATGTCGGTCCCGACGCTGGCGATGGCGATGGCGGCGACGACGACAGCTGCTTGGGTTGCCAGCAAGGCAACAAGGGCGGCCTCCCCTTTTTCCTAACGGCCCTCGCGCTCTACCTGCTGGTTTTCCGCCGTCGCCGAGTCTAAGGTTCCATCGGCGGATCCCCATCCCAAAATAACTCCATAGAATCACGGGTAGAGGATCTGGATTCCGAAGCCGAGTCACGAAAGCCCGTGCCAAGGCACAGACAACCATGTAGTCTGGCCGCCTCCATGGGAGGACACGCCCGCACATATATCGCGCTCGCATTTCTCGCTTCGGCAGTTGCTACAAGCGCGTGCTCATTCGACACATCGGTAGCCTTTGAAGGAGCTGGCGATGGCAATACCGGCACTCTCTCCCCGGATGCAGCGACCGGAGCAAACATCGACGCGGGCAACGTCCCGGCGGCCGATGCATCACCGGGCGCTCCAGATGCGGCCCCAAGCGTTCCCGATGGAACGCTTCAGAGCTTCCCTCGAATTCAAACTCTGACTCTGGATGGTGAGATTGAAGCCGCCTGGCAAGCCGCCACGTTTATCGACTTTGCAATCGCAGACTCGCCACAACTTGAAGACATCAACGGATACGTAGCCGACGCGAGTTTGCGCATGGCTTCGATGTACGACGCCAACAGCATCTACTTCTTCATCGAAGTGACTGACGACCTACTCGTCGACGACAGCAGCAGTACCTTTAACGATGACTCCATTGAGCTCTCCATCGACGGAGTGAACGATCGCAGTGGCCCCTTTGGCGATGACGACCACTGGATTGTGGTTGGAGCGGAGGGCGTCTATGCGAGCCTGGGGCCGGCGGAAATTGATATCACCGGCGCAATCCTTCCAACGGCTACAGGCTACAACATCGAGATTGCGCTTGAGCGAACCGACATCGGCGCTGGTGCCAACACCATGCTCGGTTTCAACATCGCAATTAACGACGACGATGGGCAAGGCGGTCCCGGCGTGGACGCCTATGGCGTTTGGCACCTTCCCGCAGCTCCCATCTGCAATTCGTGCTGCTCGGGGCAAGGCGCGAACTACGCTTGGTGCGATACCACGCGTCTCGGGCAGCTACAGCTCGTACCTTAGGGCTTCGGGTTCAGGCCGCTGCAGCTTGAGCGCAACGCGAGACGACGCAGGAAGCTTACGAGGCCAGCTCTTCGGCGAGCGCTGCGGCTAAGCCCTGCCGCCACGTCGGGTGCTTTGCGCGCCAGCCAAGAGCATGCAGGCGGCTTGGCGTGACCTTTCGATCGGCACCAAGCATCGCGCGCACCGCTTCGCTAACCTCACTCGGGTCAACCGTCGGTGGCATAGGCAGGCCCAAGTGTTGGGAGACGCCGCGGGCGTGTTCCTCTGCGGTCGTCGGCTCCTCATCGCCGATGATAAATCGATCGTGAGCCAGAGCTTCGGCCGTCCCCAAAAGAACAATCGCTTCGACCAAGTCGTCGACGTAGATGCGGCTCACAAGCGTGTCTGCTGCTCCAATGAGCCGATACGTACTGCGACGCATGCGTTCGTGCACACCGCGATGTGGGCCATAAATGCCAGCAATGCGGAGAGAAATCGTTCCAGGATGGCTCGCCGTTAGGGCGTCTTCAACCCGCAGACGACGCATCGATCGTTCCGAGCCCGGCGCTATCGAGAAGTCGTCGCAAACCACCGCTCCGTGGGCTGCCGCGTAAACTCCAGTCGTCGAGAGATAGAGAAGCCTCTGGTCGTCTTGCAGCTGCTCTGCCACGGCTTGCTCAGGATCTGGCGCTTCGGCATCGGGCGCGGCACTGATCACCAGAACGTCAAAACCAGAAGAGTTCTCAATCTCTTCGCCCATGCGATAGCAAGTGGCTTCGGCTTCCGGCAAGGCTGCAGCAAGGGCATCACGGCCCTCCTCGGTTCGGCTCGTCACGCGAACCGAGTGGCCACTTGCCAAAAGTCGTTTGGCGAGACGGCGCCCAACGTAGCCGCAGCCGAGGATGGCCCATCGGCTCATCGAATTGCGTTCCGCCCGGTCCACTCTTCGTACGCTGCGATGCGGTCACCGAGTACCTTTAGGTCTTCTCCTTTGCGTGCGCGCTCATCCGCAGCGACCACCAAGAGTCCGAGGGCAGCTTGCAATAGGCGGCCTCCTGGCAACGGAAGATTCCCCCCTCGCAAGGCGTATTCCCGCACTTCCGGAATGCGAAAGCGCACGGCGCCAACCTGCAAAAAGTCTCCCGAGACAGTCACCGTCTCGTCTCCCACGCGCAAGCCGAGACCAGCCTCTCTGTCGCCACGTTCAGCATTGCCCGCAACTTGGTCCCGCATACGCTGCTTGGCGTCTTGGTACACCTCGGGCCTGGTGATCGGTGCCGAGCGACTGTACTGCGAGAGGGTATCCGCTATGCGCTTGGCAGCATCTGGCCCGTCGGCAACGTGCAGAGCCACTTCCAGAGTTCCAAGCACCAAGGATAGGTCTCGACTCGACGACCGCCGCCGTCCCTCAGAAAATCTCTCATGCGCAAGGTACGCCATCCCCGCGGCAACAAAGGGCCCACCAGGAATCAGCGAGAGAGCCCCAGCCACGACACCACCGGCGGCCATCGTGCCCATGACGTACGCGCCCCGCCCCGAGCGATTGATGAGCTCAATCCTATCGAGAAGCCGGGCGTCGAGCGCAATCGCCGGATTGCCCGGTGGGGCAATAACGAGGTGGGGGCCATCAAGGCCAATGCCACTTCGCGGTAGCAAACTATTGGGCTCACTCGCCAAACGCAGCTCCTACAATTCAATCACGCCGCGTTCGTGCAGGCGCTTAAAGGTTAGCAAGGCATCAACCTCGCGGATAGGTGAAATTCTGATAAGCGAGAGCAGGTCCCAATGGCCATCGATGCGACCAATCAGATAGCGCTCGTTATCATTGAATTTGAGTTTGGCGAGTTCGTCGGGTTCGATTAGCAACTTGGGAACGCGAAATGTCGCCAGCAACTCCCGACTGAGCTCGGCGAATAGCGAACGCTGCAACTCCTTGTGCAGGGTTTGCAAGCTCTCGTTCTCGGGATCACGCGCGAGCGCCTCGGTTGTGAGTTCCAGCGCGCCTTCCTTATTGCCACCGGCCGCACGACCGCCCGCTGCAGTCTCCACTTCGGTTGCCGTATCCTCATCTCCGGTGTCTGCCCGAAGCTCCGAGCGACGCTCTGACAGCAATGCTCCACGTTCGAGCAGCTGACACAGCAAGGACATGACCTGAAAGCGTCGACCGTGATGCTCCAGAACCATTTGGTTCACGGTGAGCCCGCGCTCGACGCATTCAATGATCCTGGCGACCTGTGCCTGCACGCGTTCGCTGCTCTTTGGGTCCTGCACCGCAAAGAAGTCGGCAACCCAGAAGCACATCTGGTCGGAGGGGATCCGCTCCCGAATTCCCTGCCACCTTCGCACTTGCAGCTTGCCCAAATCGAGGGTGGTGTGAAGCGGCACACGAATCTCAAACTCAGCGCCCTTGCGCTCGCCTTCCTCAAAGCGAAAGTGGCCGCCTTGCCACGACAAGACATCCCAGACCGCCTCACGCAGCTTGATTTCTAAGACCTCTTTGAGCGCCGTCTCGTCGAGGACGCCACTCATGAGGAGCACTTTTCCCAAGAACACGCCTGTGTCGGCCTGCACCGCGAAGGCCTCGCTAAGCTGCCCTTCGGTAACCAGGCCACGGCTCATTAGCAGTTGCCCCAGGTGCTCGCCCGGCAGGTTCGATGACGCCGCCGTGATGGCCCCCTCATCAAAATGGAAGGAGTGAGCTGTGTCGCCGTGTTCAACCGAGAGGTGCCCCACAAGCGCACGCCTGTCAATCCAATCGAAGACATCTTCGATGGACATGGTTCTAAGAGAGCCTCGGACCGACATGGCGAGCTTGAGGATACTCGAAACTCCGCTACAATCTACGAGCTTTGTGTCTTTGCCTTGTCTTGCAAAGCAGGCAAGCTGCCCCAAGCCTTCCAGCTCTGCAAAAGGCTGCTCCTACGATTCGGAACTCGTGTCCCTGTGAAAGAACTTCGAAACCAGCTCATCCTCGTGGTCGTGGCCGCAATCGGCTCCCTGCTCCTTATCCAGTACCTGCGAATCCTGAAGCCGGCACAAGCGCGCGCCGTCCGTGCAGCCTGTAACGGGATGCGTCCCAGTGCCGTGAACGAAGCGTTCGGGCAAATGACTCCAGAGCTTGAGGCGGTGGACTTCACCCTTGAAGATGCTTCTGGCAACGCGGTGACTCTCAGCGAGTACCGCGGAAAAATTGTCATCGTCAATTTCTGGGCGAGCTGGTGCTCGGTCTGTCGCTCCGAAAAGCCGAGCCTCGAAAACTTCCAAGACGACAACGCCGACGACGATGTCGTGGTCCTCGCCGTTGCATCCGACAAAGATTGGGCTCCGGTACGCCGAGCGATGATGGGATTTGAGGTCGCAACGGCAGAAGAGATTCTGCGGCGCCCCGAGACCTACGGCATCCGAAATCCCGAGAAACTCGGTGGCACTGGCCAACAAGTAGTCGTGGCCAGAATCGACCGGGGGCGCGCAGCCGCCAAGGGTGGGCTTCGACGATTGGATCGCATTGTCAGCCTAAATGGAGTCCCGGTAGAATCTCCAGACCAGCTCGATGTTGCTCTTCGCACAGCAAAAAACAGCATGGCGATTCAGGTCAACCGCAACGGCGTCATCAAGACAATCAACTTGAGCAACAGCGAGAAGCTTCGTGTCCTCATCGATCCACCAAGCGACGATGGCAATCTGGGCGCAATTGCAAAGACCTATGGAATCACAGCCGTTCCCGAGAGTTTTGTCGTGGACCGCAGCGGCAAGATTCGCCACTACTTCATCAACAAGCGAAACTGGGCCGGTGATGTTGCCGCGACCTGCATGCAAGATTTGATTGACGGTTAGAACACCTCCAACCGTTCGAGAAGCAAGACAAGCCCTATGGCAAAAATCCTAGTAGTTGATGACGAACCCGCAATTGTCACCTTCGTGACAAAAATCCTGGAAGCTCGCAATCACGAAGTCGTGAGTGCTTCTGACGGAGAAGCGGGCCTCGAGGCCGCTCGCCGCGAGATGCCCGATGTGATGGTTCTCGATATCAATCTTCCAAAACTCGATGGGCTCAAGGTGTGCAGGACGCTCAAGTCCGAAGAAGCCACCAAGCACATTGGGATTGTTATGATCACCGCTGCCTACACAACGGTGGAAGATGCCAATGCGGGGGAAGACTGTGGCGCCGATGAATACGTCGTGAAGCCGTTTCTTCGCGAGGTCTTGCTTCACAACGTAGAGCGACTGATTCCCGAGCCTGCCGCCGACTAGCCTGTGGGCTTGACGTCGAGGGCGCCTAGCCCGCGCGACACGCCCAAAGCTGCCTGCGCAACGTGGCCTCATCGAGGCCGTCACCAATAAGGACGAGCTCGCTCTCACGCGTCTCGCCCGCGGGCCACGGCTCGTCATATGCGAGTGAAACGCGGTCGCCGGCAAGCTCCAGAAAGCCTCGCCGCTCTTCGCCCGCAATGTTTACAAAGCCCTTCACTCGATAGAGTTGATGGCCAAATCCCTCAATGAGTTTGAGGAGGCGATCCGCAAGTAACGGCGCCGTCTCCGCAAAGGAGACCGCGATGAGCTGCCCAGAGCTGTGGTTGTGGCTATGTGGCCTGGGCGCCCGCGTCTGCTTGTGCTCCAAGATCCATGAAATCAACGCGTGTGATGCGCTCTCGCCCGCTGGAAAACTCGCTCTCTCGGCCGTCGGATTGATCGCATCCAAGCACTCGTGCAACTGCGCCGCCTGCGCTGGGCTCGCAATATCGAGTTTGCTGAGCAGCAAGCGATCCGCGCACAAGACCTGCTCTCGCGCTTCTTCTCGGGTCGCGAGCGCGCGCGGGCCCGCCTCGGCTTCCACTACCGCAATGATACCGACAGGCTCAACAAGGTGGCGCTGCCCTTCGGGAAGGTATCGAAAGCCCTCAAGAATCGCCCCTGGCTCAGCGATGCCTGTGGTCTCGAGAATGACATGGTCGGGTCGGGACCTCTCGATCACGTCGGCAATGCCATCCCACAAATCGTTCTTCGTATCGATCTTGCAGCAAACACAACCACCGGCGAGTTCCAAGATGTCACCGCCCTTCGACAAGATGAGCTTGCCATCGATCGCAATGCGACCGAGTTCATTCACCAAGACAGCTATTCGACGTTTGCCTGCGGCCGCAAGAATTCGATTGAGCACCGTCGTCTTGCCGGCGCCAAGGAAGCCGGTCAGAATCGTGAACGGCACCTTCGGCTTGGTCGTGGACTCGCTCATGCTCTCGCTCATGTGCTCGAGGGAATGCGGAGTTCAAATACGGAGCCGGCGCCCGGCTCGGACGTCCCCTCGAAAGAGCCACCCAAGTTGGTCGCGACATCTTTGCCAAGGGTAGAAGCTGCAGCGACTTCGGCAGGCAACCCCTTGCCACTATCCGCCACGTAGATGGCAATTTCGTCTCCCGATGTGCCTTGCTCGCAGCGCGTCTTCACCGAGATCGCAGCCCCCGGCACGTCATGAGCTGAGTCCGCAGCGATTGTGACAAGGCGCGCCAACAGAAGAACAACTTCGCCGGGGACAACCTTCGCAGCGGGAACTTTGCCAAAGTCGATGAAGAGCTCGGTGCCTGCGCTAATTCGATGGCGCGTAAGATTGGTCGCGACTTCGACAAGCTTGTTCACATCTACGAGCTCAGAACTTTGCCCATAGCTATTGATCGCGTCACCGAGGTCGCTGTTGAGTCTCGCCACTTTTCTTCCGGTGAGATATGCCTGGGCAATCCGCTCTCGCAACGCCTTGGTTTCTTCCCAAGGGTACGGCGCTGGACCTCCATTACCATTGAGATGATGATCGAGAATCTCCACCATAACCGCGAGCCCCTCACGAAGTTCGCGCAACGGCACTCGCAACTCTGCTGCCACACCACCCGCAAGGGAACCAGCGGCAGCGAGGGCTAAGGTCTTGGGGTCGTCGTTTGCTTCCGGCATAGGCTTCACACTGAGGTAGTTAGAGTGACCCGGTGAGTAGCATCCACCACTCGTTGATGCCCTCGTTTCCGAGCCCGCGAGCGTAGCCTATGTCGAGAGCACCGGGAATGAAGTATCCAACCAAGAAATTGAGGCGGAGCGATACACCGAGCGATGTCTTGAGATCACGCGGATCAAACTCGTCATCGGTGGCGTTTCCCGCATCGAAGAGGCCCGCCACGTGCAGCTTCTTGAAATAGAACGGCAACGTCTCCAAGCCGGTCTCGATATTCCACAGCTCTTGCCGGTACTCGAGGTTGAGGAGATGCATCTGTGTGCCAACGGCCGTGCGTGCTTCAAACCCTCGCAAGAATCCGGTATTGCCGGCTCGCGCGTTGTTGAGGAGAGAGGTCACCACGTCTTGCTGGGGAACGCCTCCGAGGCTAAAGCGCGATACGCGGGCACGGTTCGATGTGCGAATGCCGCCGGCGATTCGAAACGAGAGCACAGGGGTTTGCCCAAACGGCAGCTTGTAATAACTCTGAAATCGATAGTCTAAGTTGAGTGATCGAAACTCCGAGCCGAGAATTGGATCGTCGAGTCGCATCGAGAGGTTAATCGCTTTCCCGAGCTGAGGGCCCAAGGTGTAGATGAACCCTTGGGTATCCGAATACGAGAATCGCAAGGCCACCCCAGCGAGTGCCAAATCACTCTCGGGAAGTCTTGGAAGCGCGTCGTTTGGGTCGGGTTCTCCATACGAGTTTTCGACATCGCGGAGATAGTCATAGTCGTAGCTAAGAGAAATGCTACCGGCACCCGATGGCTGGCGGAGTACAGGCAACGAGAGGCTCAAGGTCGCACCGAGTCTCTCTTCGAGGTAACTCGTATTGCGGTCGGCAATCACGTAACCGCCGCGCTCGCCCAGGGTTCGAGTGGCTGCGATTCGAATGCCTGCCCAGCGTCGATCGTTGGAATAGGTCCCACCAATATCGACCCGGCCCGTTGCAAGGTTTGTCGTGCCACCCAATGTGTAGCGGTGCAGCGAAGCAATATCACTTCCTTCAATCTGAAGGGTAAACCGCTGATTCACCGCATCCAACTGCAAGTCGTAGCGATTGGGCGCAAGTGTCTCCAGAGGGCGATAGGCACGTGGTTTCGAAACTTCGTAATCACCTTCTGAGATGACTACGGAGTCTGGCCTGTCATTGATGTACACATCGGCCTTGGTCCAGGCGGTCTCGTCTAGGGACATTTCGTAGAGTTCAAACCCTTTCGCCAAATACCCTTGGTAGACCATGCGACTGCCGTCGGGTGAAATCGATGGCGATACCGCGCAACCAAGCACGTTGGTCACTTGGTGAAGCTCTCCCGTCGCAAATTCAAAGGCGAAGACGTTAAACACCCCCGTGCGATCGCTTGAGTAGTACAGATACTTGCCCTTTGGATCGAACACCGGATCGACGTCGTGCGCTCGGTCTTTGGCAAGCTCTCGAACATCACCAGTCTCAACATCGACGATGAGAATGTCGCGATACCCACCAGCTCTCCAAACCGAAAACGCAACCTGCTTGCCATCGGGGGACCACGATGGATCGAAGGCTTGCTCAAACTTCCAATCGCCTTCCCAGAGGATTTTCGGTTTGGCCTCGGGTACAAGATCCATAACCGCAAGCCGCCGCTGCGCTTGGGCCGTCATCACAAAGGCAACCTGGCGCTCGTCAGGGGAGACAGCTGGATCGCGCATGCGCACTCTCCGCGTCAACCGGTGCATTTTCCGGGTTGTCCGGTCCAAGCGAAAGAGCTCTTGAGACGAGTACTGCGCTCGATGCGTATCGGTCTGCTCAAGAATCAGCGAGCCGTCGGAGAGCACATCAAATTCCCCCGAGCGCCGCACAATCGCGTAGGTAGAGCGCTCGCCAAAATTGCCGCCGCTCGGCATGGCTGCGTACTGCCCTTGCTGGTCGCCTGTGCCGTGTTGCCAAATAATTTGGCGCCCATCACGAGTGTACCGAGGATTGATATTGATCTGTCCCGAGAACGTCAGGCGTCGCCCTTCCCTCCGACCTTGCCGCTCCACCGCCTCGCGCTCGAGAGCGTATCGATCACGGCGGTAGTCGCGCCAATCATCGTGCAGGACATCAAAGCCCATCCCGGTTGCTCGGCGTATCGAGCTATTGAGGGCATAGGGAACCGGATTGGATCCCATGTTGTAGCTCATCTCCGCGACCTTATCGTCGCCGAAGCGCTCAAATACATAGTTGAGAAAGTGGGAGCCGTAGAGGTAGGCAGTGTTGCCGTGTGGCCACGAGCGAGGACCGTTGCTCATCTCGTCGAGGTCTCTCTCGTCGTTCTCAAGCGTAGCCATCCTAAGAATCATTCCGAAGAGCCCATGCCGAAGGCGACCACCAGAAGATTGCTTAGACTCTTCATAGGTGGCAAGTCCCTCAATAACCCAGCGCGGTTGTACTTGGTTGGGCGCCCACGTCTTGCCCACCACCTTGTTGACGAGTCGGGGCAATCCATCAATATTGTCGAGGTGCAGGATATGGGCGTACTCGTGCGCTACTAACGCATAGAGCCAATCATCGTGATCTGCGAGGTCTGACTTGCTAGGCGGCGCCGATGCGAAAATTCGAATGGCGTTGCGCGGCAGAACCCCGGCAAATCCATTCGAGCTATCCGTTGTATCGTCGACGACAATGGTCGTCTTTTCCTCAGGCTCGTGCCCCATCGATGGTGCGAGGGTTTCGTGAGCCCGCTCCGCTACCAGAGCGACACGTCTTGCAACATCATGCAAAGGATCGTGATACGAGACGATAAAGTGCTCGCTCTCAATCGTGTACCAGCCGAGACGACCATCACCTGCGTGGGCAGTCGGGACCAAACCCCAAGCTGCCAACAGCAAGCAAAGCGCCGCCACGAGTCTACCCATTTGCTACTTAGCGCCCTCCGGCGAGGGCTGTGCGTCGCTTGTCGGCTCTAGCTCTACTGGCCCTGCATCAGATGCGGCAAGCGGGGCGGCGACGCCATTAGAAACTGCAGCATCTGGCCAGGATATCTCGACCTCTGCGGGCTGGGCCTTGCCGGCAGAGCCGCACCCTACGAGCGAGCTACATAGAAATGCTGCCAACGCCGCACCTCTCATGCTCGCTTCCGCTCAGCCTTGCGTTCCTTGGCAAAGGCCATCGCGGCCTTTCGCACTTCGGTGGCGCTTTCGAGTTGTAGGACCTGCGTTGCAAGAGCTTCGACTTGTTCGACGCTGATACAGCAAATGGCCTCTTTGACATCGGGCATGGCAACAGCGTGCATCGAGAGTGTGCGCAGTCCAAGTCCGATGAGCACCGGTGCTACGAGCGGGTCTCCTGCCATCTCGCCACAGATCGAGACCGGAATGTTCTGCTTCTTGGCTGCCCGTACAACATTCTGAATCAAGTGAAGCAGCGCAGGGTGCAGTGGTGCATAGAGGTACGAAACCATCTCGTTCATGCGATCCACGGCAATTGTGTATTGGATCAAATCGTTGGTGCCGATAGAAAAGAAGTCGACGTACTTTGCAAGGTGATCGGCGACAAGCGCCGCGCTTGGCATCTCAATCATGATGCCAATCGCAAGGTCCTCGTCAAAGGCCACGCCCTCGCTGCGAAGCTCGGCTTGCACTTCGGCCAAGAATTCCTTGGCTGCGCGCAACTCTTCAAGCCCAGAGATCATTGGAAACATGAGTTTCATGTCGCCTTTGGCCGAAGCACGCAGCAATCCTCGCAGCTGACTCCTAAAGATTGGTCGCATGGGTTCCGTAAGGCAAAGACGGAGAGAACGCAATCCAAGTGCTGGATTGGCCTCATCGTGTGGCTCTACGTGTTGTTCTGAGATTTTGTCTGCGCCCAAGTCAAGGGTGCGAAACGTAACCGTGCGGCCGCCCATCGCCTGCATAACGTCAGCCGCATAGTTGAAGTGGTCTTCCTCAGTTGGAAGCTCCTCACTCGCCATGAAGTGATACTCGGTGCGACAAAGGCCAACACCATCTGCACCGTGAGACACCGCGACCGATGCTTCGTTCAGGTGGTCGAGATTCGCAAGCAGCTCAACTTTGACACCATCGCGAGTCACCGCAGGTTCCGCGCTGCGGCTCATCCTTGCGATGCCCGCTGCGATTTGTAGCCGGCCCCGTTCTCGGTATTCGGTAACCGTCTCTGGGTCGGGGTTGATGATCACAACGCCCTCGGTGCCATCAACGATCACAAGGTCGTCGCGACCAACGTGATGCGTTAGATCTTCTGTCCCCACAACTGCCGGGGTGGAATATCCGCGCGCGATGATAGCGGTGTGCGACGTCTTGCCGCCCACGTCTGTTGCGATGCCGGCTACTGCTGCTCGATACAAGACGGCGGTATCCGCAGGGCTGAGGTCGTGAGCAATTACGATAGCGTCTGGCGGTGGAGTCACCCTGGAATCTCGACCGAGAAGATTCCGCAAGACGCGTTCACCAACAAAATCCACATCGCTGCGGCGCTCGCGAAAGTAGTCATCCTCAACCGCGTCGAAGACACTCTTGATCTGTTCGACAGACTTGCGGAGGGCCCACTCGGCGTTTATGAGCCCATCGCGAATGTGCTGTGTTGTCGCTCCAACGACATGGTCGTCGCGCATGATGAGTTGATGCGCAGTGATAATCGCGTAGTGGTCCTTCTCGCGCTCCTCGATCTTTTGCTTGATCTTCTCAAGCTGCCGACCACTTGCTTCGATCGCACGATGGAAGCGTTCGATCTCACCTTCAACTTCGTCTTGCTCGATGTGTCGCTTGGGTACTTTGAGCTGACGCCTATCAACGATGTAGGCCCGGCCAATCGCGATGCCCTGGCAAGCTGCGATTCCAGTCTTCCTCAGTTCGCGACCACCCGATGACTCAGGCGACGTACTCACTAGTCGCTCTCCCCAAACTTTGAATTGACTAGCTTGACAAGCGCTCCACAGGCTTCCTGCGCCTTTTCACCCTCACAGCGAACTGTAATTGTGCTTCCTTGCCCAGCCACCAACATCAGCAGGCCCATAATGCTCTTTCCGTTCACTTCTTGCCCATCTTTCTCTAAGAAGACTTCGCAAGGGTAACTAGAAGCAAGCTGCACAAGCAGCGTTGCAGCTCGGGTGTGAAGCCCAAGTCTGTTCTGAATTTCTACCGATATTCTGTGCTCTTGACTCATCAGCCCAAACTCCTAATCGTGTGCTTGGCGAGGTCGCGATGGCGCAGCAGCACGTGCCAGTTTTCCTTAAGACGTCGGGCGAGTTCCTCTGCCAACGCGACGGAGCGATGTCGCCCCCCCGTGCAGCCGATGCCGACCGTAATGTACAACTTGCCCTCGCGCGCAAAGAGGGGAAGTGAGAACCGCAAGTATTCATCGATGCGCTCGATCGTCTCTGCTGCCTCTGCCGAGCCAAATACAAACTCAGACACCTGCGCATCGCGGCCATCCTGAGGCCCGAGAATGGGATCGAAGTAGGGATTCGGCAGGTAGCGCACATCGAAGACAAGCTCTGACTCTTGTGGGAGCCCATGCTTGAATCCGAAGGACTGAATGTTCACGGCAAGCCTCTTGGGACCACCGTCGTAACGCCCGGTCACAATCGCTTTGAGTTCGTGAACGTTGAGGCCACCCGTATTTATGACTTGCGCCTCGTCGCGAAGAGAAGCCAGTGCCTCTCGATCTTGTCGGATTCCGTCTTTGACATCGTCGCCGGAGAGAGGATGTCGGCGGCGTGTCTCCGAGTACCGACGGAAAAGCACTGCGTCGGCAGCCTCCAGAAAGAGCACTTCAACTTCGTGCCCAGCGTCTTTTAGCTCGACGACTTGACCGTGGTAATCGGCAATGAAGTGCTGTTGGCGACCATCTACAGATATCGCACACTGCTCAATCGACTCCGACTCGAGGCTCTTGACGAAGGTCGAGAACAGCGACACGGGGAGATTGTCACAACAGAAAAACCCCAAGTCCTCAAGCGCGCGCAGGGCTGTGGTTTTGCCACCGCCCGCAAGGCCCGTCACGATGACGATCTTCACGAGTTGGCCTCCTGAGCCTTTTCGGCGAGTTGCTTATCAAGCCGCGCCTGAAAATCTTGAGCAGAGTGTACGCCCAGACTTTTGAGAATTTGGTTGCGAGCTGCGACCTCGATAATCGTGGCAATGTTTCGCCCAGGCCGAACCGGGATTCGAAGAATTGGGAGCTCCTCGCCAAGCAGTGAGTAGTCCTCCTCATCAATCCCCAAACGGTCGTAGACATCGGTATCGCTCCACTCGCACAGCTCGATGACGAGATGAATCTGGTGTTGTTCGAGTACCGATCCGATGCCAAAGAGGTCCTTGATATTGATGATGCCGAGCCCGCGAATCTCCATGTGGTGTTTGATGATGCCGGTTCCCTGCCCCGATAGGAGATTGGGGCCGAGGCGACGAACATCAACAACGTCGTCGGCGACAAGCCGGTATCCGCGCACCAACATATCGAGTGCCGCTTCGCTCTTGCCAATGCCACTCTTGCCAAGGAGAAGCACTCCAACTCCAAGAACTTCGAGCAGGACACCGTGCACAGATTTTTTCGGAGACAATTTGTCTTGAAGAAACTGCGTCACGTGCGCGATGAGTTCAGCGCTCACCAGTGGCGTTGTCATGAGCGGAACATGATCGCGTCCACACGCGTCGATGAGTTCCTGAGGGGGCTCAAGGTCGCGGGTGATAATAATGCAGGCGGGGCTCGCCCCCATCACCGTTTCCACAGCGAGCGTGCGCTGGGCTCCGGTTGCGGCCTTTAGAAAGTCAATCTCAGTTCCACCAAGCGTGAGCAATCGCTCAACGTCGAGCTGCTCCTCATAGCCAGTTAGCGCGAGTCCTGGCTTCTGAATTCGCGGCACACGAATGACCCGCTCGAGCCCACCGTTTCCCGCACGCAGACAGAGTTTGAGGCTTTCCCCAACTCCATCAATCAGCTCTTGGATGAGAATTGTCGGCACCTTAGTACTTTGAATCCTCATCGCGAAGGGCCTCGAACATATCGTCAGCACTTGGGGCTTCCAGAAGTCTTCTTAGGAAATCCTTGTCCTTGAAGACCCGGCTGATTCGAGCCAGGGCTTTAAGGTGCGCCCCGGTGGAGTTTTCCGGAGCCACCATGACGATGAAGATGTGCGTAGGCTTGCCATCCATGGAGTCAAAATCGACCCCATCGCGAGCGCGCCCAATGCAGGCCTGGATACGTTCTAGATCTGGAAGCTTTCCGTGGGGAATCGCAACGCCCTCACCGATCGCCGTTGAGGCCAAGGCCTCCCGATCGGTGAGCACTTTTACCAGTCGCTCATTGTCGATGCCCTCGTGCCCCTTCGAAAGGAACCCGGCCAATTCACGAATGATCTCGAACTTGCCCGTTGCGGACAATTTCGGAATGACCATATCGCGCTGAATTAGATCAACGATACGCACGGAATCGAACTAGTGTTTGGCGACGCCGGCTTCGATGAGTCCAAACTCATCTCCATCCCGGCGGTAGATAACGCTGAGTTGGCCATTGTCGTCGTTGAGAAAGACGTAGAAGGCTTTGTGCAGAATGTTGATCTGCATGATGGCATCGCTCACCGTCATTGGATCTGCGTGAATCTGCTCGCGCTTTACCAAGGCCGTTGCGGGACTGCCCACATCTTCTTCGGCCGGCTCGGTAACCACCGAGTGCATCACAGGCATGCGGCTGCCATCGCGACCTTTGTGGTGGCGCAGCTTGTCCTTGTACTTGCGAACTTGGCGTTCGATCTTGGCAGCCACCATGTCAATGGAGGAGTACATATTCTCAGTCGTCTCGTGTCCTGCGACTTGAAAGCCGTTGTGCAGAGTTAACGTGACATCGACTCGATGACGAAGAGGCGACGCGCTGAGCACAACGTTGCAGGAGATGGGATCAGGAAAGTACTTCTTGATCCGCTGAAGGCGTTCTTCAGTGTAGTTCTTAAGAGCGTCGGTGGCATCCATGTGCCGAAATGTCAGAGAGAATTGCATGTTCTTCCTTGAAAGATGTCTCGTCGGTGTACAACAAACTTCTCACGACAGAGGCGTCGTGAGCCGTGGACTCAATCTCGTGTTTTCTTAGAAAACTTGTTTTCGTTTTGAGGAGCTCAGAATACCCAACTGCTCGCGATACTTCGCAACTGTGCGGCGAGCAATATCGATGTTGGCTTCTTTGAGTTGCATTACGATCTTCTGATCGGAATACGGCTTCTTGGGATCTTCGTCGGCGATGATGTGTTTGATCTTGCTTTTCACAGCCTGAGAAGCCAGATCGTCGCCATTGGTGCGTGAGATTCCCGAATTGAAGAAGTACTTCAATTCATAGATGCCCTGCGGGGTGTGCAAATACTTGCTGGTGGTAACGCGCGAAATGGTCGATTCGTGCATTCCAATGTCTTCGGCGACATCTCGAAGAATCAAGGGTTTGAGATGCGCGACTCCCTTGTCGAAGAACTCTCGCTGGAACTTCAGAATCGACTCGGTGACTTTGATGATGGTTCGCTGGCGCTGGTGGATGGAGCGAATGAGCCACTGAGCCGAGCGCAACTTGTCTTGGATGTAACTTTTGGCGTTGGCCGAGCCGTCCATCGCACTTCTATAAAAGTTGGAAATCTTGAGCTTTGGCAGGCCGTCATCGTTTGGAACGACAAAGTACTTGTCCCCAACTTTGTGGATGTAGACATCTGGCGTGATGTAGTGGGGATCGTCGGAGGAGTACTGCCTACCTGGACGAGGGTCGAACTCAATGATGACTTTCGCCGCCTCGTAGATTTCCTCGAGCGTTTCTTTCAGGTCACGCGCGATGGCCTGGTAGTTCTTCTTCTCCAGGTTGCCGAGGTGCGATCGAATCATCTTGACCAGAAGATCGTCGTCCTGTTCGTAGTGAACCGCTTGAATGAACATGCACTCAGCGAGACTGCGAGCACCAACCCCAACGGGGTCGAAACTCTGAATCTTCATGAGGACAACTTCGGCCTCCTCGACGGTGCACTCCGCCTCTGCGGCCAGATCCTCTAGCGGAGGATCTTTGACATAGCCGTCCCGGTCGATGTTGCCAACGATGAGCTCGCCAATTTGCTTCTGCTCCTCAGAGAGGTCCGACATGCGCAGTTGCCACATGAGGTGCTCTTCAAGGGACTCCGTCTTGGTGAGCGTTTGCTCGAGAGACGGCAAGTCGTCATCCCCTGGTCGAACGCCAGCTCCAGGAGAAGCACCAGCCTGGTACGAATCTAGGTAGTTCTCCCAGTCGATTTCGTTGGGAGCGTTGTCTGCGGCCGCAACTTCCCCCTCCGCCTGTGACTCGGCTTGTGTTGGTTCGGAAACCGGTGGGTCGGCTGCCGTGCTCTGGCTCGCCTCAACGACTTCCTTCTCAGGGTTCGTGCTGCCAAGCTCGATGTCGTCCTCGAGTACCGGGTTCTCCAGCATCTCCTCTCGCACCAGCTCCACAAGTTCAACTCGCGACAATTGCAGAAGCTTGATCGCTTGCTGCAGCTGCGGAGTCATCACCAGCTGTTGGCTCAGCTTGAGACTCTGTCTCATCTCCATTGCCATACGAAATTCCCCTTTGTTCTCTTAAGGATAGGAGCCGGACTGCACCTATATGCCAAATAATAGCCTTGGCATGCACCATTGTAAACCCACCACAACAGCTCGTGGCCCGGGAATTGCTTTACCCAGGCCACTTGGCGCCACGTCTGCATACTTTGCACGACGTGACCGCACATGTCGCTGAGCCTATCGCCACTTGAAGTGACGGGCTTGGGTGCTTATTCGCTTGCAGCGAGAGATGCTTTTATGAAAGCCGCAAAGACAGGATGCGGGGTCAAAGGCCGACTGTTGAACTCGGGATGGAATTGACTCGCGACAAAGAACGCGTGGTCTGTGAGTTCGACGACTTCCACGAGCTTGTCATCAGGGGACACGCCGGAGAGCACAAGGCCTTTGGTCTTTAGGATATCTCGGTACTCATTGTTGACCTCCCAGCGATGGCGATGTCGCTCAGAAATACTCTCACTACCGTAGATGCGTTTCGCATGGCTCCCAGTAGCCAGTTTGCATGGGTACGCTCCAAGCCGCATCGTCGCACCTTTGTCGGTGACGCCACGCTGATCGGGCATGAGATGCACAACGGGGTGCTTGGTGTCTTCGTCGACCTCTGTCGAGGATGCCCCGGTGAGTCCGCAGACGTTTCGGGCAAACTCCACAACCGCCATTTGCATCCCGAGGCAAATCCCAAAGAACGGGACGTTCTGCTCTCTGGCGTATTGAACGGCGGCGATCTTGCCTTCGGTTCCACGGGATCCAAAGCCTGGTGCGACTAGAATTCCGTCGGCGCCTGCGAGCGCGGTCGCAGCTCCCTTTTCCTCGATTTCCTCGGCGTCCACGTGCACGATCGTCACCGAGCTATGGTTGGCAACGCCGCCATGAACCAGAGCTTCATTGATGCTCTTGTACGACTCCACAAGCGAGACGTATTTGCCAACCATGGCAATCGTCACGTTGTGTTTGGGCTTGCGAACGTTCTCAACCAACTCTTCCCAGGCGGTCAGCTGCGTTGCTCTGGACCAGATATTCAGAAGTTCACTGATCTTATTGTCCATGCCCTGCTCGGCGAGCATTAGAGGCACGGCGTAGATGGTGTCGACATCGTTTGAGACAAAGACCGAGTCTCGATGCACACTGCAGAACATGGCGATCTTGTCGAGGATGCCCACTTCGATCTCCCGTTCGCTGCGGCAGATGAGAATGTCGGCTTGGATGCCAATTTCTCGCATCTTCTGCACGGAGTGTTGGGTCGGCTTGGTCTTGAGTTCGCCGGCTGCAGCAAGATATGGCAGCAGCGTCACGTGAATCGATACGCTGTTTTCGTGACCGAGTTCCAAGCGAAGCTGACGAATCGCCTCCAAGAACGGAAGTGACTCGATGTCTCCAACGGTGCCGCCAACTTCCACAACCAAGAGGTCAAGCCCCTCGGCGCATTGCATGACTCGCGATTTGATCTCGTCCGTGATGTGCGGAATCACTTGGATCGTTCCGCCCAAGTACTCACCGCTGCGCTCTTTGGTGATGACAGAATCGTAGACGCGGCCACTGGTCACGTTATTTAACTGCGTCATGCGAGCGGAAACGAAGCGCTCATAGTGTCCGAGATCGAGGTCGGTCTCGGCGCCGTCGTCGGTCACATACACTTCGCCATGCTGCAGCGGATTCATGGTCCCCGCGTCGACATTTAGGTATGGATCGAGCTTGATGTTTGCGACCCGCAAACCCCGATTTTCCATGAGCGCGCCCACCGATGCACTCACAAGGCCTTTGCCTAGAGAGGACACCACTCCACCGGTGACGAAGACGAACTTGGTCTTCGCTCCAGGGCGCGTTGAGCCAGCATTCCTGTTTGTTTTCAATGGCTTACGCATAGCTTATGGGAGGTTACTCTACGGTAGGCGCCATAGGTCGTCAATGGCACGCGAGGCCACATCGCAGACGAATTCTGCGACGGTCGGCAATGGCTAAGGAAGAAGTGATCCCTAGGTTCGCTATCGGCCACGCCAGGTCGGTATCGGAGCACGCCAAGAGGAAGTCCCGCCCTGCCCGCCGCTTTCCGAGGTCTCAAGAGAACGAGGCCCGCTCAGTTGATTGCTGAGAGCGGTTATCGCGATGCCCGCGTCGAGTTCCGCTCCCTCCGCGACCGTCGGCGTCGTGAGGCTCTTGTCTCGGTCGATAATTCCGGTGTCGTACTCACCCGCCACAAAGCCTTCGTGGCTGAGAATGCGTTGGTGAAACGCGATGTTGGTTTCAATTCCCACGACACGATACTCAGCCAGAGCCCGACGCATGCGCGCCAATGCCTGGGCCCGGTTGTCCCCCCAAGTAATGAGTTTTGAAACCAGTGGATCGTAGTACATGGAGATTTCGACGCCCTCGTAGGCACAAGAGTCGTCACGAACATACGGCCCTGCAGGTGTTCGAAGGGTGGTGATTGTTCCGGGCGATGGAAGAAATCGAATCGGGTCTTCTGCGTAAATCCGACATTCCAGGGCAGCGCCTCGGTGTCGGGCGTTGATCTCTTCCTGCGTCAGCGGAACGGGCTTCCCTTCTGCAACGGCGACTTGCCAGGCAACCAAGTCAACGCCGTAAACCATTTCGGTCACGGGGTGCTCGACCTGCAGTCGGGTGTTCATTTCGAGGAAGTAGTAGTCGCCGCTGGTCGTGAGAAGAAACTCAACGGTGCCAGCGCCGACATAGTTGCAGCAGCGTGCAGCTTGGATTGCCGACGCTCCCATCCGCTGTCGTAATTCTTCTGAGACAGCCGGCGACGGTGATTCCTCAACGACCTTCTGGTGGCGCCTCTGTACCGAGCAGTCGCGTTCTCCAAGATGCACGACGTTGCCATGCTTGTCGGCAAAGACTTGGATCTCCACGTGGCGCGGCCCGATGATCGCCTTTTCCACGTAGACGGTATCGTCTCCAAATGAGCTCAGTGCTTCGCGCTTGGCAGCACTAAAGCTGGCTTCAAACGTCTCCACCTCGTTAACGAGGCGCATGCCTTTGCCACCACCACCAGCAGCGGCCTTAATAAGGACGGGAAAGCCAATTCGGTTGGCAGCTTCAAGCGCGCTTGGCACATCATCAAAGCCATTTCCGTCAGGACCACTCTCACCGGGGACAACAGGTAAGCCAGCTGCGATGACCGCTTTGCGTGCTTCGGTCTTTGAACCCATGAGTCGCATGGCCGCAGCGGGCGGCCCAATGAGCGTAATTCCCTCGGCCTCAAGGCGCTCGGCAAAGACATCGTTTTCTGAGAGAAATCCGTAGCCCGGATGGACCGCGTCCGCGCCCGACTCTTTACAGGCAGCGATGATCTTGTCGATGACGAGATAACTCTCCGCGGCGATGGCAGGACCAATGGGTAGCGCGATGTCTGCAAGCAGCACGTGGGCCGCCTTGCGATCCACATCGCTGAAGACGGCGACGCTTTCGATGCCAAGTTCGCGAAGTGTGCGAATGACTCGGATGGCGATTTCGCCACGGTTCGCGATGAGTACTCGGCGGATGGGGCGTTCGATCGGAGCGGCCATGCGCGGACTCTACAACACACCTGCGGTTCGCGACGCCCAACACGAAGAAAACTGCGGGCCGCAGTGACGGCTGCCGAATGCACAGGCCCTGCGTGGTATAGCGCCGGCATGCGCAGCCTCCTGCCCTCATTTCTCGCCGCTCTACTTGCTGTGTCGCTTTCCGCATGTGGCACTGGAACCGCGAAGGAAATGACGACCACATCGGCCGAAGCGCCCGTGCCGATGGGGGTAAATCGCATCCTGGCGGATGATCTGCAGCGGCATGTAGAACTCCTCGCCTCCGACGCCTACGAAGGCCGAGAGACACTGCAGCCCGGATACGAATTGGCGGCCTCGTATCTCGCTACGGAATTCAAACGCTATGGCCTTGCTCCCATGCCCGGGCAAGACAGCATGGTCGTGCCGTACAAACTCTGGCAGCAGGGATTTGAAGCCGACAAAACTCGCCTGGCGCTCACCTCGAACGCGACCACGATGCAACTCGACCTAGGTCGCCACGCCGCTCCGTTTGCGTTTAGTGACGATGGTGCCCTAGACGCTGAGATCGTCTTTGCGGGCTACGGCATTACTGCGAAGGAAGCTTCGCGCGATGACTACGCGGGCCTCGACGTTGCGGGCAAGTGGGTCTTGGTATTGCGACACGCTCCCGGATACCGCGATGCAAAGAGCCCATTCTTTGGTGGCCCCCGCGAAGGCACAAGCTCGGCGCCCAACTTGCGTGAACACAGCGCATTTCGCAGCAAGGCTCTCAACGCACAAGCGCATGGGGCGAAAGGCATGCTCCTTGTGAGCGGCCCGGTCACCGCCGAAGTCCCTGACGATTTGCGAATGCCGAGTGTTCTATCGATCCCTCTGACAACGCAGGAGATGGCAGAGAGGGAGCAAGCGCGAACGAAGCGTGCGGAGCAGATCAAAGCTGCGAGAGCCGCGGCCGACGCGGCTCGGCCAGCCGCACCGAAGGGCAAGCGGACCAAGGGCAAGCGGACCAAGGGCAAGCGGACCAAGGGCAAGCGGAGCGACGCAAATTCCGCAGAGCAAACGCTGCTCGCGTTTCATATTTCTTCTGAGATGGCTGCGACGCTGATGTCCAACACCGGCAAGACGCTTGGCGAACTCCAAATTGCTGTTGACGCCGGCTTGAAGGCGAGCGATGTGACACTCACGTCGCGAGCCAACGCTTCGGTGACCGCACGCAAAGAGCCCAACACGGTTACCGGCAAGAATGTGATTGCCTATCTCGAAGGCTCGGACCCCAAACTAAGAGAAGAGTTCGTTGTCATTGGTGGGCACTTCGATCACCTGGGTACGACTGGCGCTAGCAACATTGAAGGCAGAGATACGATCTACAATGGCGCTGATGACAACGCTTCGGGAACCGCCGGTGTTCTCGAACTCGCCGAAGCCTTTGCCAGCGCGCCCAATGCGCCCAAGCGCAGCATGCTCTTTATCGGCTTCTCAGGCGAAGAGCGAGGGCTTTTGGGCTCTAGAGCACTCGTCAAGCAAGGCCCCATTGACTCGTCAAAGGTGGCTTTCATGCTCAACCTAGACATGATTGGCCGCAACGATGGCAACCCCGTGGAGTTCGTTGGAGGCGATCGAGCAAGCGACCTTCTGGACATCGCGATGGACGCTGCAACGAGAGTGGGCGTTCCGATCGCATTTGTTGACCCTGACAAATCTCCAAGCCTCAAGACTCACGGACCACGATTGCAGTTCAAGGCCGGGCCCTATACTGCCAACAGCGACCATCACCCGTTTTTCCGCAAGGAGGTGCCGTCCGCGTTCTTCTTCACCGGATTGCACGACGACTACCACGGACTCGCAGATCATGCCGACAAGCTCGACTATCCGCGAATGGAGAGCATCGTCAAGGTGGGCTATGGCCTGGCAGAAGATGTGGCAAACGCACCAACGCGCCCGTCATTCATCCACAAGTTCGATTGGCTCGGTGCGTCCATTCAGGGCGACACCATCATGGCTCTCGAGGCTGACTCGCGCGGAGCCAAGGCGGGTCTCGCAAACGGTGATCGCCTCTTTGCGATTGGAGAGATTGTCATCGAGAACGGTCGCTCCAAAGAGCCAACGCCCCGTTCGGCGGGTGGCGTCTTAGCGGATCTCGATCCTGGTGCCAAAATAGTTTTGCAGCTGTACCGCGGTCCCACTCTCGTCAACGTGCCTCTAGAGCGAGCCAAGCGAGGCTACTTGGGAATTCTTCCAAGACGCCTAAGCGACGAAGCACGCCAGAAACACAGTCTCGACGCAAGCGAAGGCGTGCGCATCGGCCGAGCCGTCAAGGGTGCTCCGGCGGAACTCTCCGGTCTCAAGAACGGCGACATCATCACCAAGCTCGGTGGCCATCCTGTCACTGGATCCACTTTGCTCAAACTGCTCTCGCGCATTGGCGCCGGCGAGACGATCACGGTCCAAGTCATTCGCGATGGCAAGCGCATCGAGATGCCGCTAACCCTGGGCGAGCCACCGATCCGCTAGGTGCGACGTCGAAGCATTATGTGCTGGCCGTCCTTGGTGCCGCAGGGTCATTGCCTTCCCAGTTGCAATTCCAGCTCGGTGACGTAGTCTCCATGCCATGTGCAGACGTATCACGTGCAAGAGCTGCGGCAAGCCTGGTTGGGCGGGCTGTGGTGCCCATATTGAATCCGTTCTAGGGAATGTTCCTAAAGACGAGCGATGCAAATGCACGGCAGAAGAGAAACGTGCTGCCGGGGGATTCTTCTCTCGACTCTTTGGCGGGTAGCTCGCACTCGCGACGCTTCGTTTGCGACGCTTCGTTCGATTGCAGATCGAGCCCTACGGTCCGTTGAAGACGGAGGCACTCCAGACCATCGCGATGCCCATGGTGATGATGGCAATCAGTGGCCAAAAGCCAAAGAAGACAGCAATGGCTCCTTCTCGCCCGGCCCGCACCCGCTCATAGGATGGCTGCCCCAAGGCAGATGCCGACTGCATCTCCTGATACCGCCACGAGGGCGCTTGCCCTCCGCGCACCACCCTGGCCTCGGGTATGGAGCTCTGCTGCCCCCGCCGTCCTCGAAACATTTTGCCCACCATGTTCTATAAGTGTGCGGCACAAAGGGCGTTTGCGCTTGGCGCAGAGATCACACTCGATATCATTTGCCACATTTCAGTACGTTATGAGTCTGTTCTCATTTTTCCCACACAGTTCTCAGCATTTCCGGCCACACTCACCAGACCATTCCCTCCAGGCGGCTCACAACAACGGCTCAATACTTGGCGCTGCTCGCTGGCCCGCTCGTGGCGGGCGCCTGCCTCGAACCAGAGGTGAGCCTAGGAGAAGACGCGCCAGGAGTGTTTCGAGAAGTCGTCAACACCCCGGCGATGCTCCGGGATCAAGTTGACCTGCTCTTTGTCGTCGACAACACCGATGACATGGAAGATCGCCAAAAGGATTTGGGCAAACTCTTCGAGAGCATGCTGCACAATCTCGCCTTTGGTCGTGGTCTTCCGGACCTCCACATTGGCGTGGTTTCCACAGACATGGGAGTCGGTCCATTTGGCGGTGCGGTGGCGCGATGCTCAAGTGCCGGTGATGGCGGTGAGCTCCTGGCTCCCACAGAACGAGGATGTGCAGTCACTGCCGACCCCTTCTTGGCGTATAGCAAAGGCGATGGCGGTGAGACGGCAGCCAACTTTGAGGGCGACATCACCAAAGCCTTTCAGTGCATGAGCGACCTTGGCGAAGCTGGTTGTGACTACGAACAACCCCTAGAGGCCATGCGCTCCTCCCTTTTTCAGGCACGGCAAGACGCGATCGGCTTTGTGCGCCCCAACTCGGTGCTCGGCGTTGTGGTTCTCACAAGCGAGGACGATTGCTCCGCCTTCAACTCGGAACTCTTTAACCCGGATGCGCCGAAGTTCTTTGGAGACTCGCCCAATTTTCGCTGTTTCCAAAGTGGCGTCATCTGCGACGGCGATGACGTCTATCAGCCGGGCTCTCGAGACGGTTGTCGTCCGCACCCGCAATCCAATTTCATTACGTCTGTCGGTGACTACGTAGAGTTCTTAGAGGAGCTCAAGCCCAACCCTGCAGACCGAGTGGTCACCGCCATCGTTGGAGACCCAGGCCGTGTGGTGATTGGCCGCGACGAGAAAATCATGGAATCGGAGCTGTTGGCTGCCTGCGCGGATGACACGGGCAACGATGCATACCCGGGAATTCGGCTCAGTGCATTTGCCAGCGCATTCGGCGACACCGGCCAAACCATATCGCTCTGTGATGCGGGTACTGCTGGCGGCATACAGGGCATGGTGCGCAACTTGCGCAAGAGCCTCGGAACGACCTGCCTTGAAGGCGAAATTCTCGATGTTGACCAGTACCAGGCAGGCCGCCAAGTTGACTGCCGCGTCTTTGAAACCCATCAGTTCGCAGAGGGCCCGGTAACAACCTTTCCGCGATGCGACAATCCCGCAGACCTCGAGGCCTCAAGCGAGCTGCCCTGCTACAGCATTCAAACCGGCGGCGAAGCCTGTGGCGACTTTCACACACAGCTCGCGCTGCAAATGCATGGCCGCGACACACCGCCCGAGCACGATACGCGGCTAATCGCTGAATGCCGCGTTAGCGAGTAGTCGCTGTTGGAGCGACGGTCTGGGAAGAACTGGACCGCATGCGCAGCTCTTTGCCGTCTTCGTTGTCCGCGTGAATTGTCTTGCCAGGTTTGGGGGCGGACCGGGCAAGATCCTTGCCCTTGCGATTCTTCGTAATCTTGCGCGAGAAGTAGCCACCGGTATACGCATCCAAAAGACCGGTGAGTTCCTCAAGTCGCAGCCGCCCCGAGAGCCGTGAAGCGAGCGTCTTGGGCGGGTTGAGCAGCATCTCGATTTGCAGACGTCGGCGCACATAGTAGAGCGCTGTCACTTCGCGTTGCAGACCATCCTGAATACCAATGAGCGACATGACATCGAGTTCTTCTGCGTTGAACACCAAGCGGTCCAGACTCCACGAAGCGCTGGCTGAGAAGCCGACAAAGTCAGCATTCTGCTCCTCGAGCTTGGCAATACCTACGTTGCGAAAGATGATGTCATCGACGGAGCGATTGAAACTGGATAGCGAGTTGGTGAAGCCAACCGAGATTCCGGGAATGAGCGCCTTGCTTCGAGTACGGCTGCGAAGCGAAGCAATCTTGCTAGGACTAACATTGTAGTACTTGATCGCGGCGACCTGCACTTCGCGGATCTTCGGCTCATGGTCAAACTTCTCGAGTACTTCATCCACTTCGCTATCCGCGCGTGCCTCGGGGCTGACAAGTGGGCTCAAAGCAATCAGGACGATGGTGAGGAGTAGGGCTTTTGCTTGCTTCATTGCTTCTTCGCTTTCTCGTTCCACTGACGCAAATAGTCGCCTGTGGTCATGTTTACAATTGCTTCTAGATACTGCGCGCGCAGTGCCCAATTCACTCGGGTCTGCAAACTCTTGTTCTTCTCGTAGCGCTGCATCACACGAATGCGCTGCAGTTCGCCGTAGTTGCGATGGACGGTCTTGATCACGCGCTCGCGAGCGATGTTGACCATCTTCAGTTCGCGAAAGCGCATCAACGGCGCGCTGTCTTGTCGGTAGACAAGGTCGGGCAATGCCCAGCTGAGCCATGCGGTAACATTCCACGAGTTGTGTCGCTGCACGTTGAGCGTCTTGTCTCCAGGGAATTGAATGTCTTGCACCGCAGTGCCAACATTCCACGTCCCATAGCCGCCCGTAAGAGTTATTCGGTTGGGCAGCCAGTTGCGATTTCGCAAGCTATCGAGGCGCTCAACAAACTGGCCCATTTCGAGTTCGGTGAAAACGAGCCCCGCCCGAATCACATTGCTCATATTGGGCATGTCGGGCAACACGGGCCGGCCCATCGAAAGCCGCATCTTCGAAATGTCTCGCTCTTCTTGGTCGGGTACGCGTCGCACTTGCGCAATCGCCCTTGAGAACGCAATCCACACCGTGTCCGGATCGTTTGGATCAAGCGTGAACCACTGGATGTCGCCGGCCGTGCGATTGCCCGCAAGCTCGCGCCACGACTCGCCATGATCCCAAGATTCGAGCATCAAGGACTCCGGGCCGTTTGCAGCGAAGTTGATGGTCGGCAAGTCGGCTCTAGTCATCATGTAGATATGGCCAGGATGCCTTGAGCATAGAGCGACGCCCGGAATCGCCAAGTTGACGGTGCGATTGCCACGAACAACTTCCCAATCGCTGATGGTTGCTGTGCGCAACTTGGTGGTTCGCATCAGTCCATCCGCGGTTCCCAGGTACGCCACGTTGGGGTCAAACGGATCGATAGCCATCCACAACACATCTCGTCGACGGGGAATGGAGTGATAGAAGGCGAACGAAAAGTTCTCACCGAAATCGTCGGAGCGATACACACCACCATGCCCGGCGGCATAGACGTACCGCGAATCGGTTGGATCGATAATGACGCGGCGAATCGAGAGCTCGGGGACTTTCGTATTCTTTGACCAGCCATCGCCGCCGTTATCGGACTGAAAGAGACCGCGGCTGGTTCCGAGATACACTCTCTCGGGGTTTTTCGGATCAGGCGAAACATGCCCAATCCAGCGCTCCGCTGGTGTCATGCCGGCAAAATCGCGATACCAACTCTGCCCCTTGTCGCCACTCCTGTAGAGACCGAAAGCCGTTGCTGCAAAAACCTTATTGGGATCCGTTGGATGAGGAGTGACCTCTCGGACCGTGGTGTATCGACCCGCTGTTGTGTTGAGTAGGCGCTGCATCGAGATGTTTGCAACAGGCCTCTTGAGAATGCCAAGCAAGACACCCAGCCTTGGAGCTCGTGCAGAAAGGCCCGCACCCAAGACAATGCTCGACTCGCCCGTTGCGGCTCTCGAGGCCTGGCTTAGCGGATTTGAAAAACCACCACTTGTTGTGAGCGATGGGATTGCATCAAGGGCAAACCCGGAAGAGCCACCCTCTCGCGTTGCTCCCGCTACGCTGCCCGCGAGTAGTGAGTAACTCCGACTGTTGACGCCAATGCCACCGCTTGGCGCGAGCCCAATGGCCTGAGGATGACGAGCATCCGAATTGCGTAGGTGTCCAAGCAGGACGCGTTGCCCGCCAAAGCCCCAGAGCTCTTTCAGTTCGGGCAGAACGGTGTGTTCGGTCCAGTTGTCGCCTTGATCGTCGCTCCGGTAGATGCGTCCTTCGTACGTCGTGACCCAAAGAACACCGTGGGTATCGACGGAGATACCGGCGAAGGCATCGTCGCGAAAACCAATGGTGCGATCGATGACTTCGAAGCTTGAGAATCCGGACGGAGGATCCTTCTTGCTGCGAGAAAGCTTGGAGCCGATGCCTTCTTCGGACGGCTCCTCATCGGGCCCAAAGACTTCTTCCTCGTCTTCGTCTGGCTCAAAAATCTCTTCGTCGTCGTCACCGCGCTGCGCATTGGCGGGCGCATTCCAAGACACAAGAATCGCCAGTCCCACAAGGAACGAACAAAACACCAACACATGCTGATGCGAGAGCCGCTTTGCCCTATGATTGAGCTTCGTGACTTCCACTGTGAGAGACATCCACAAAAGAGTCGGTATGGTACCGATTCTGGTGGCGTTGTGGCTCGGCACGGCCTGCAAAGCGGAACTTCCCCAACAACTAGCAAATGACGCGAGTGGTGACTTTCCTTGCACAACCTTCGCCGACCTGTTGATTTCGTACAGTCCGCCAGGCACCGAAGGTGGATCGGAGCTTGGCCAGCGCGCGCTTGGCGCTCCAGATAACGACTCGGTTGAAGTCCTCACCGACGCCGTCTTGAGCGTGGGCTTTGTGGGACTGGGCAGTGTTACGGACGCAAATGGCGCCGACATTCGCGTGCATGGCGACGTCTCCCCTGGGGCAGAAATTGCTGTCTACGTGGCGTCCATTGATGGTGATTTCGTGTACTCGGGATCCCTGGTTCCAGGGGCTACTGATGTCGATCTCTCGATCGGGACAGTTCGCGCGGCAAGCTCAATCCAACTTGTGGGTATCACGGGGCAAGCCACCATTGACGCGTTCGAGGCACTGCAAACAACCTGCACCAACTAGTGGGGTTGTGGGGGAAACACGCCCACCCGGCAGCTTCCGCCTTGCGATCCCTGAGTAACGTAGGCTGCTGAAACTGCTGGCAAGGCTACACCTACATTGTAGGCGCGCTTACTGGCCCCTTGTTTGCAATTTCATGGAGGCAGCTATGCAAACCTCACTTCGAAGCGTTCTTGTTGCTGCCCTTCTCACAACCACGGCCGCCTGCGCTGCCGGAGAAGATGGTGGCGAAGAGGGCCTCACCCCCACCGTTATTGGACTATCAAAGACGGGCGTTGCGGTTGGACAAAGCGTCGAAATCCTCGGAGCAAACTTCGCGCACGGCACAGAAGGCCACGCGATTGCGCTCTTCGAAGGCGAGTACCGAGCCAAGTCCGGAGCCACTCATCCTGTCTCGTACGAAGTACGGCCGCACTGGGAAGATGGCAATCGCCTCGTCTGGCCACACGTTGGCCCATACACCGTTCCTTTCTCGCCCACAGGCGATGAAACCGGGAAGTTTGTTGGCACGCTCACGGTAATCAACGTGGCCGACGACGGATCTGAGACATTTTCTGATCCGAGCGATATGGAGCTCGAGATTCTTCCCAGCGTCATTATTACGGGTCTCTCACCGGTAGAATCCGACTGCGCGGAACCTTCCAAGGTCATTCTCGACAACTTCGCCTACAAGGTGAACGTCGAAGCCATTGGATTCACGCCTAGGAACTTCACCTATGTAACAGATAGTCCGTTTCAAGTGATTCCCAAAGTCATGCGGCAAGAAGCTGTTGCAAACGCCGACACCTTTGGCGAGGACGGTGAGATCGTATTCCCAGCAGTTCCAAGTGACCGTCCCTTCTACACAGGAACCTTGGTTGTCGCTGCGCTGGACGACAATGATGAGGAGCATGCCATCGCCATTAGCATTGGTGTGCACCGTCCATTCGAATACGTCATGTACGACAAGGTCGAGGTCGCAGAGATCGAAGCAGCACAACCAGTCTCAGGTTGTATTGCTGGCGGTACGGAGATGGGTCGCACCGTTACCTATACCGAGAGTGCAAGCGAGAGTCGAAGCCGAACCACAGGCGTGACTTGGAACGAGCAGTGGCTCAGCCAGCACACCGGAACCATCAGCCAGAGCCGCAGCGATACCAATTCGGTGGGCCTCACCATCAATGAGAGTTCTACTGAGGGTGGCGAAATCAATTGGGAGAACGGACGGGACATTGGCGGTGGCGCAAGCGCTGGCGGAAGCCTCTTCGGGCTCGTGGAAGTTGGCGTTGAGGGCAAGTACACCGACATCAGCCGCGACGGCGGAAGCACATACAGCAACACCACAAGCGGCTACACAGTTGGGCAAGACTTCTCAAGCACCGACACAGAGTCATGGGCGTTCTCGAACACCCAGGGCTACACATTGAGCTCAGGCGGGTCAGACTTTTGGACGGTGAGTTCAGAGCAGTCGACCATCGTCAGCTTTGAAGGACTTATCCTCCCGGGCCAATTCGGCGTGTTCTACCGACAGACCACACGAATGGCGCTGCCTGGCGCGGTCATCGCCTACAACCGATGCGGCATTGCCGAGGTCGTTGGTGAAGCGAACTTCTTTGACTACACTTGGTCGGTGGACCTGGGAACCGGCAACGTTTGCCCCGACCTTCCCGAGAGCAACCTGCCCGAGGCCGAGTGCTTCATCGCTCCCTGCAGCGGCGCTCAATAGTCTCGATACAAGCCTCCGAAAACGAGAAAGCAGCGATGAATTCATCGCTGCTTTCTTTGTGTAGTGCCCCTAGTGTTTGGACGCAGCTTCTAGAGCCAGCGCATAAACTCAAGACCAACCATCAGAGCCACTGCGGTCTGAGGCTTTTCGATGTCGAGTGCGTTCGGGTTGCCGATGCTCTGATTCTCATCGACCGAGAAGAACCAGGTCTGTGCTTCGATGCGAAGAGCAACCGTGCTCTTGTCGGTGGCCTTGAAGCCGTAACCGAAGGCCAATCGAGTTGCGATGTTCTTGTCCATGTCGAATGAGCAATCGCCACCGCCGCAGGTTTTGTCATCGTTGATGAGCTTTCGCTCGCGAGGGCTACCGGAGAAGAGGCCAAAGCTTGCGCCTCCAGAAACAAAGGGACCGACGTAGCGGTAGTTCGCGCCGTAACGAGCACCAACGTCAACGAGTGTGAAGGATCGGGCCTGGATGCCCTGATCTTGATCGACGCGCAGGAAACCGTCGATACCGACGCGGGCTTCCACTGCGAACTTTTCCCAAGAGAGCATGCCACCGCCCGAGAACCGAAGGATGCCCGAGACCTGCTGATCGGCTCCGGCGAGAATTCCACCGATGAGCACTTTCTGCATCGACTTCTTTTCCTGCTCTTTGGCGAGCTTCTCTTTTTCCTCAGCTTCGCGCGCGAGTTTCTCGTCGAGCTTAGCTTGCGTCTCTTCGTCGGCGACGCGCTGAATTCGCTCTTCTTCGGCTTGAATCGACTCTTCGAGTTGATTGATGCGCTCTAGAATCTTTGTCGTAGTTTCACCTTCGGGAACAAGCTCGACGTACTTCTGATACGCCTCGATTGCTTTGCGAAGTTTGTCGAAGTCACGCTGCTCGGTGCCATCGCGCTGGTAGGCCTCACCGATCTTCACTTTGAGACCAGGATCGGGAAAGAGCTCGAACGCCTTTTCAAACTTCTCGATCGACTCTGCGAACTTGCGGTCGGTGAGAAGCGCTTGGCCCTCCGTGAATAATGCGATGGCCGCTTTCTGCTTCTCTTCCGGGGTCATCTCAACCGGCGCATCCGTGGCCGGAGCGTCGGCGTCTTGCGCCATGGCAGGTTGGATGGCGCCGAGCGCCCCCACAAGGGTCAGGGCTCCCGCTAGGCTTGTGAAAGCCATGGAGAAAACAGAGCTTCGAGAAGACGCAGGTTTCAACACGCGGGCAAGCTAAACCGAACTGGCAGGAGCGTCAATCGCCAGCATCGAGGAAGCGAATGACTGTTTCTCGCACCTTGCTGTACTCGCGTGGCAGTTCGATGGGCACATTCGCCAGTTGAGGCTTGGCAACCTCAGCCAGAGTGCTCTCGTGATACTGAGTCTTGAATTCCCCGAATTTGAGCCCATTCGCAGTGGAGATCACCACCACCTGCTCGTTTGGGCCGATTTGCCCGCTGGCAATCAGCTTCTCGGCGGCCGCCAAGGCAACGCCCGTGTGAGGACATGTAAAGAGCCCAGCCCGATCTGCCCGAGCCGAGGCATCTGCAAGCTCCTGCTCGCTCGCCTCGGCAACGATTCCATCGTGACGGCGCAGGGCGGCAATCGCCTTGTCCCGGCTCACAGGATTGCCAATGCGAATCGCGGAGGCAGCGGTGTCCTTGGCTACCATGGCTTCAAAGCTCTCAAAGCCCTTCTGGAAGCTGCGATAGAGCGGGTTCGCGTTTTGGGCCTGGGCCACACAGACCCGGGGCACCTTGTCGATAAGCCCCAGCTCGGTGAGCATTTTGAAGCCCGCAGCCAGCGCCGAGACGTTGCCTAAGTTGCCTCCCGGAATCACGATCCAATCGGGAACCTTCCATCCCAGTTGCTCGACGATCTCGATAGCGACGGTCTTTTGCCCTTCCAAACGGAGCGAGTTCATCGAATTTGCCAAGTAGACGCCATCCCGATCCGCGAGCTCAGCGACCAATTCCATGCAACCGTCAAAATCGGTATCCACAGCGAGAACCAAGGCTCCATTGGCCAGTGGCTGCACGAGCTGGGCTGTCGTTATCTTCCCCTTTGGGAGAATCACGGCAGCTTGCAGGCCGGCGGCGGCGGCGTAGGCCGAGAGGGCCGCAGACGTATCTCCGGTGGATGCGCATGCAATGGCCGGAATCTTGGTTCCATCGGCCACCAGTTGCGCCACCGTTGACACAAGGACCGTCATGCCGAGGTCCTTGAAGGACCCCGTGTGCGAGAGACCGCATTGTTTGATCCAAAGGTTTTCAAGCCCGATCTGACGACCGTAGCGAGGCACGTGTTGCAGCGGGCTACCACCTTCGGAAAGCGAGACGATGTTTTCCTCTCGGATGTGTGGTGCAACCCACTCGCGCTTTCTCCAGACACCAGAACTATTCGGATACGAGAGGTCCGCTGAACGCTCCTTAAAGAGCGCCTTCCAAGCGGCGCCATCACGATTCTTGAGCGCCTCCATGTCGTGGGCAACCTCTAATAGGTCGCCACACGTCGGGCATCGGTACACTTGCTGATCAAGCGATAAACGCTCAGGACAACCGGCAATGCACCGAAACTCGGCTCCATACCCTTTCGACTGCTGCATAGCTCCTACTTCTTCGGCTTGGCCTTCAAGACCACCCGATCGCCTTTGACCACAACGTTGAAGCTAACGCCCTTGGCCTTGTGTTCTTGGATAATTTTGGGCGCCTGTTTGTTCAGACTCCGCATCAGCTTGTCATAGCTGAGGTTTGACGTGTTTTCCCCGACGAGCTCCCGCGCCTTCTTGTAGCGCTTGTAGAGAGCTTGGGACTCGGATACCGACATCCCAGGCGGAGGCTTCTCCGACGGTGCTGCAGGACGAGCCGCTGCAGGAGCAGGCGTTGGGACCGGGGGCCTCGGTGGTGGTGTGCGGCGCGGCGGGGTCTTTGGCAGCGCCGACTCTGCAACCTTGCCTCGCCCAGGCCCGCTGTCCTTCGCGATGGCTGCGAACAAGTCATCGACATCCGTATCATCCGGATTGCGCCGTCGCCCTTGAGATGGCGGAGGCGTTGGCGTCGGCGCTGGTCCAGCATCGTCTCCGAGCATGCTGGAGAAGATCGAATCGAGATCCAAATCGTCTAGCAAATCGGCCTCGTCAAGTTGGTGCACGTTGCCCGGCTTGTGGTCGCGGACCTTGCCACTCTCGCGCAAGCTCTGCTCGCGGCCTTTGTTGCGCTCCGCTCGATCCGCTTGCGCCTTGCGGTCTCGGCGAATTCGGTCCTGCATCCGCTTGGGCATTTTCGCAAGGACCTCGTCGGGCACGTCCTTTCCGGTGCGCGCCGACTTTCGCTCTAGCCTGGCCATGTCACGGATGTACGAGCCGGCTTCGATTTGCCGCATCGTCCGCTTCCAATACGTGTTGTACGAGGCGAACTTCTGGCTGAGGGTTGTGAAACGATAGCGCTGGCCGGTGTTGCGAATATGCAGCTGAGTGAGCTGTCGAATGCGGCGTTCAAGTTCGACGTGCAACTGCCCGGGCGCCGTTTTCTGGATGCCAAGAAAGTACTGCTCGAACAACACTTTGCAGCGATCGATTCGGGTCTGAAGATCGTCGAGCATGTCCCCGATGTCATCGGAGTTCAGTGCGTCGGAACTGTTTTTGGCGCGAGAGGCCACGGGCTTTCCGTAGCGTATCAGACATGATAGACCCGCGGCAGCCCGACTCGGGCGAATCTGGGTCAGCGCGCCATGTCCGTCATCTATTTCCTAGTCCTCGTCGGCGTGCTCGTCGTCATTCATGAGTTTGGGCACTTCATTGCCGCCAAGCTCCTCGGATTTAAGGTGATGCGCTTTTCCTTTGGTTTTGGGCAGCCGCTCCTACGTGTGCGCGGGCCGGAGACCGAATACCAAATCGCCCTCTTCCCTCTCGGAGGCTATGTTCGAATCCTCGGCGAGGATCCCGACGATGATATTCCGGAGGAGCTCGCGATGCGGGCCTGGGGCAATAAGCCGTTGTGGCAGCGACTCATCGTCGTTTTCGCCGGGCCCTTTGCAAACTTCTGTCTGCCCATCGCGATCTATTTCGTGACCTTTGCCGGCGATACCGAACTGCCCGCAGCGGTGGTTGGCGATGTTTTGCGAGACACACCGGCTGACCGTGCAGGTATCGAACCGGGGGACGAAATTCTCTCCATCGACGGCGAGACCACGCGCTACTGGCACGACGTCGAGCAGACAGTTCACAAGAACATTGGCAACGAGCTTCGATTCAAACTGCGCCGCGCCGGTCACAGCATTGAACGCTTTGTAACTCCCATCGAATACCGACGACGAAAGCTTGAGGGGCCAAGTTCGAGGCATGGCCTCATAGGCATCACGCAAGCGCCGTTTCTCCCGCAAGTCGGGGTGATTGATCCCACGTCGCCTGCAGGGCTGGCGGGTTTGCAAACGGGCGACCTGATTCTAAGTGTTGATGGCTCGGCCATCGGCAATTGGCGCGAGTTACAGAGCACGCTCAGTGGCCAAGCGCGGCGCATGAACGTCACGTACATGCGAGGACAACGCCACCAGGCCTTGGGCGTCACGCTGCTCGAACCCAAGCACGCCGAACTCATCACCAAAGCAGAACACGATATGAGCGGGAACCGCCGCACCATTCACGGTATCGCCCCAGCAGAAATGTTCGTAGCCGCCGTGGAAGAGGAGTCGCCCGTGGACTTGGCTGGGTTGCGCCCGGGAGACCTTGTCACGAGATTGGACGACAAGCCGGTCCGCCACTGGATGGTGCTTGAGCGACTCCTACAGAGCCAGCCCAATCGCGAGTGGAAGCTCTCATGGCAACGCTCGGTGGCGGGCAACGTCGTCGATATGAACGGCTCGTTCACTCAAGTGTTTCGCAGCGTACGAGACGAATACGGCAATTCTGCGCCACTTCTCGTCTTTGGCGCTCACAGCAACTTCGAGCGCGGTGAAGGCACGATGGTCTCGATTGATGGGCCCATTCGATACGCCGCATCGCGGGCGGTTGAACACGGTGGCGAGGCAATTCGTGTCATGGCTTCGAGCTTCTTCTCGGTCTTGCGCGGGCAAGCACCAAGCGATGAACTCGGCGGCCCCATCATGATGTTCCGCGTGGCATCCGTCTCCGGAGCCAAAGGATGGGAAGCACTCTTTTTGCTAATCGCCTTGGTGTCGATAAGCGTGGGGCTTATCAACCTCTTGCCCATCCCTGTCCTCGATGGCGGGCACATCTTAATCTTTGTTGTCGAGGCGCTGTGGCGAAAACCCTTGGCAACGCGCACCCGAGAACGGATCAATGTCATTGGCCTGGCGCTCGTCGCGGTGATTACGGTATTGGCGCTGCGCAACGACGTTGTTCGCTACATCATGTAGCGCTCTCCCACCCAAACAATTCTCATGTCTGCAATTCTCGCAATCGAAACCTCTACCCTCACTGCCAGTGTCGCCTTGGTGCGCGATGGCCAAATCGTGCTCGCGAAAGAAAGCGGCGCAAACACGCACTCGGAAACGTTGCTCGCCCTCGTTGATGAATGTTTGCAGGCGGGCAAACTCACCCTGGCCGAACTCGCCACCATTGCAGTCGGTGCCGGCCCCGGAAGCTTCACTGGCCTGCGCATCGGTATGGCGACGGTAAAAGGACTTTGCTTTGCGACGAGTGTGTCGCTCACTCCGGTCTCCTCGCTGGCCGCCCTGGCCCACGGTTGTCTGCCCTACTGCGACGAGAGCAGCATCATCGCAGGCGTACTCGATGCCCGTCGCAAAGAGATCTTTGTTGGCCTCTTTGCTCGCGAGGGCTCCAAGCTTGTGAGTTTGGGTAACGAGCAAGTGCTCGCCCCCGCAGATCTGACAGAACTGTTAGGTAGAGAACTAACCGACGAGCAACGCTCCCGCTTGGTGTTATGTGGGGATGGTGCGAGCAAGTACGCTGAGGTGCTCCAGGGCCTAGGGCGCTTTGTCTCGGAAGGGCCTCAAACACCCACTGCTGCGGCCGTAGCCATGCTTGCGTATGACCTTCCTCCAGTCGATGCGCTCGCATCGGCAAAGCCCACCTACGTTCGCCTCCCCGAAGCGGAGATCAAATTCCCGAATGGCAACACGGGCGGAACGTTCTCCATGCAAGCTGCGCCAAACGAAAAGCCCACAAGAAAGCCCGGCAAGTAGCCTGTGGCGCGCGTTCTTCCGTGCGAAGATCATTCGACTTGGCGCAGCCACGGCCCATACGCGACACCCGTTATGAAATCGTCAGGAAACTTGGCGAAGGCGGGCTTGGAGTGGTGTACGAGGCGCACGACAAAGAGCGAGGAATTCCCGTCGCTCTTAAGACGCTAAAGCGCGCCACGCAGGAAGCCGCGTTTCATCTCAAACAAGAGTTTCGAAGGCTCTCTGGCATCGACCATCCGAACCTGGTCAACCTCTACGATTTGCACGCCAGTCCCGAAGAGCTTTTCTTCACGATGGAACTGGTTCCGGGCACAGACTTTCTCTCATACGTCCGTTCCGGCAGTGTCGACATTGAAGCTGACACCATGCAGCTCCCCGACGACGTGCTCGACAGCCTTGGCAACGATGGCTCGAACGATCCGACAATGCCATCGGGTGCCTCTCTCCTAACCGGACTCACCTTCGATGTGGAGAGGCTTCGCGACGTGCTTTCTCAGCTCGTCTTTGGTCTCGACGCACTCCACGGATTCGGCAAGATCCACCGCGACATCAAACCCTCAAACATACGAGTGGACCCTGATGGCAGAGTGAAGATTCTCGACTTTGGCTTGGCGATCAAGATCGACGAGACAACCTCGCAAACATCACACTCCAGCAACGGCTCCAATGCCTCTAGCAATGGCTCTGGCGGAATTGTCGGCACGCTCAACTACATGTCGCCCGAGCAAGCAGCTGCGGAGCCTCGTCTTGGCCCTGCGACCGATTGGTACGCCGTAGGGGTTCTTCTGTTTCAGGCTCTCACGGGTGAACTACCGTTTCAAGGACGCCCCATCCAGATCCTCGCGCAGAAGACACAATACGACGCGCCCAAGGTACGCTCCCTAAACGAAGACGCGCCGGAAGACCTGAGCATCCTGTGCGATCGTCTGCTCACGCGTGATGCCGGCGAACGAATTCGAAGCAGGGCAATCTTAGAACAATTCTCAGGCCGCAGCAATCACGCGGTGACGGCAGCAATGCCCTCGGTCGGTCGAGGGCAAGACATCTTCTTTGTCGGACGAGAACGAGAGAGAGAAGCCATTCAAGCTGCCTTTGATGGCGTTCAAGCGACACGGAGTGCCCGAACCGTTGTCATTTCAGGGCCGAGCGGGATTGGCAAATCGTCGCTGATTCAGCAGGCACTGCGAGACATCGAAGAAAACGATGCCATGCCAGCAGCCGTCGCTCTCACGGTCTTGAGCGGTCGCTGCTACGAGTGGGAGAAAGTCTCCTACAAGGCGATGGATGGCGTCATCGACGAACTCTCAACCCTTTGGGCTTCGCTTAACAAAGAAGATGCGGCTCGTTTGCTTCCTAGAGATGCACACCTGCTTTCGGTAATTTTCCCGGTTCTCGACAGAGTTCACGCTGTCTCACGCGCTCGCAAGCACAACTTCAACGAGGTGCCACAAGCGATGCGGGACCACGCCTTCTCTGCGATTCGCGAGACCTTTGACCGCTTGAGTCTTGAACATCAAGTTGTTCTCTATCTGGACGACATGCAGTGGGCTGACGAAGATACGGTTGGCCTTCTCAAGAGCTTGTTGCGCGGTCCAAAGGAACCCGCCCTGCTCGTCGTACTAAGTACCCGCCCCCAAGGTCTTCAGCCCGGAACTCCCTTATCAGAATTACTCGCAGCGCTGGGTGACGCAGCCGAAACCATAGCGCTCCCTCCGCTCGGCAAGCGAGACTCGATCTTGGCTGCGCGCTCTTTGCTTGGAGAGGACAACGAAGCGCTTATCGAGAAAGCGGCGCACGAGGCCGACGGCAATCCGTATTTTCTCACCGAGCTCGCCTACTCACTCAAGGAGAAAGGCGACGCAGCGGTCAATCACGGTGCTGTCGACGACCTGATTCGTGAACGTGTGGCAGCACTCCCAGAAACCGAGCGACGCCTGCTTGAAGTTCTTTGTGTCGCGGGCGGGCCTGTAGGTCTCGACGTTGCCCGAGACGCATCCGAGGTCAGCCCCGCGACCTTGGCAACCGCGACCAAGAGTCTTCGTCACAAGAATCTCCTGCGCAGCGCAAGCGCCAACGAGAACGGCAGTGTGGCTCCGTACCACGACCGTGTCCGCCACGCGATTTGCGATGTTCTCCCAGCCACTCGAACCATTGATCTGCACCGAGGATTGGCCACCGCACTTGAGCAACAAGACGCAGATGACCCAGGAAGAATTGTTCGGCACTGGCTCGGTGCAAACGAGGCTGAGCGCGCGGCCACCTGGTCTCTTCGCGCCGCTGAAGCCGCACTGGCGAAGCTCAATTTCACCCGGGCTGCGGATTTTTTTGAAACCGCACTCGAACACGGCTCGCGCTCGGAAGCCGAGCGTCATGCGCTGCAAATTCGCGTTGCGGATGCGTTGGTCGAAGCGGGGAGCCCACGCAAGGCTGCCGATGCCTACACGATCGCGTTGGAGAACTCAGAAGCCGAAAGTGAATCGGTGGAGCTACGGCGCCGCATCACCGAAAACCTCATGTTCGCTGGGGACATTGATAGCTCGCTACTTGCCGCCAAAGGCCTGTCTAGCGAGTTTCGCCTGACCTATCCCTCAACTCGGGCGACGACGCTCATGCACATGATATTGGGTGAGGTGCGTTTGGCTCGTGCAAAGCTTGAACGTGAATCCACCGGCGCTCCTCCGGAAGCATTAGATGTGCAGCGAGTCGACGTCGCAGAATCGCTCGCCATGGGGCTCTCTGGCGCCGATGCGCTGCGATCGATGGTCTTCACGCAACAATGGGCACTGCACTCGCTCAAGGTTGGTGATCCTGCACGATGTGCTCGCGCCCTTGCCTCCCTCAGCATTCTGTCCAGCCTGCAAAACGCGCCAAGCCGCTCCTACAAATACCTAGATGCTGCGCAAACGTGGTCACAACGCGATGGAGATCCGGCCAACACCTCGTACGTTATTTCGGGACGGGCACTTGCGTCCTTCTATCTTGAGAACAATTGGCAAGACGCACGCGACCACTTTCGCGATGCTCTCGACCACTGGAAACAAGGCGGACGAGGCTACAGCCATGGCATTGGCGTCATCTACATTTTCCGTTCTTATGCAGCCAGCTACCAGGGCGACATGCGCGAGTTGGTTGACGGCGTTCCAAAACTTCTTGAAGAGGCCACGCGAAGTGGCAACCGAGTGCTGGAGGCGAGCTTGCGAGCCGGCTTCGCGCACCGGCACCTCATCACCGACGATGCCGAGCGCGGTGAAGACGACCTTCTTCGATTCTTGGAGGGTTGGCCGGACCGTCACTTTCTCTGGCAACACTGGCTAGCTGTTCTGCGCGGCGCTGAAATTCAATTGTACTTGGGGCGCCCCGAAAAAGCGCTGGCGCTTATCGACGAGAATCGGCGGCGCTTGCGCAGCTCGATGCTCACCCAATTGCACTTCGTGAAATGCGAATTCATGCACATTCAAGCTCGGTGTTACCTCGCCCTTGCTCGCGCAAACGAATCGCATCGCGCGAGTGCACTCAAGCGCGTCGAAGGATTTGCCAAGACGCTGGCCAAGAGCAATCTGGATCTGGCCAAGGCCTGGTCTCACTTGTTGAATGCTTCGGTTGCGAATCTGCGGAACCAAGTGGCCCGTGCACGCACAAGCCTGCAACGAGCTCTTGCCCTCTTTGAGAAGTCGGGCAGCCACCTTTACGCCAACGCCACACTTCGCCGAATTGGCGAGCTCACAGATGGCAACGGCGGGGACCGAGCGCAAGCGAAAGCAGACATTTGGATGGCGAGACAGGGCATTCGAGTCTCAGCCCGCATTCTCGATATGGTCACGCCGGGCTTCTAGAGCTTGATCCACTGGATTTCGCTCGCGACGGGAGTTCGTCCTCTGGCAAGGCGAGAACTAGGAGTTTGGTGGGCCAAGCGACACTGTGAGCAACGATGAGCCGAAGGCGACCAGGAGGCGCAACACCGAGTGAGCGGAATCAATGTCCATGAATCAAGCACTAGACTCGTGGCACAGGTCACGCTCTAGTGGTGATATAGTGTGCGGGCTTATGTCTACGCGTGTTCAAATCAGAGTTCTTCTCATAGCAGTTCTCGCCATTGGGTTCCTCTACACGGGCCCAGCTGAGGCGCAACCAGGAGGTCAGGGCTATCCACCGCAACCTGCTGCGCAACCTGCGCCCAACTACGGCGGCAGCTATGCGCAGATGCCAGACCTTCGGCTCTTGACGTTGGAAGAGCGAGAAATCTATTGGCGAGGAGAGATAACGCCACTGCAGACGATTGGCGGTGGACTCGTTGCAGCCTGGGTGGGCTTTGGCTTGGGCCATGCGGTCCAGGGTCGGTACAGCGACGTCGGTTGGATGTTCACCATGGGCGAAGTCGCCGCGATCAGTGTTGCGGTCTTTGGCGCGGTGCAGCTCGGCGAGAATGACTTCCGTCAGAATGATGGAGCCGAAACACTTTTGATCGGCGGCTTTCTCGCATACGGCATTCTCCGAGTCTGGGAAATCGTTGACACTCTGGTTGGCCCCAGCAGTCACAACCGTCGCTATCGCGCCCTCAAATGGAAAGCCTATGGCCAAGCACCAGCGCCCCGGTATGGTCTTTTTGTCACACCTAGTGGGACACGTGGCGGAGGTACGGCGGGTCTATCGATACGTTTCTAGTGAGTAAAAATTCACATGTAGCGGAACGAATTTTTCAAGATGGAAAAATTCCACGCAGTTAGAAGCCGTTAGCGATCTTCTTAGTAAGGCGCCCCCGGCAAAGCGCGGAAATGCCGCGCAGAGTTACAAAGATAAGTGGCCGCAGGCATCACTCAGAGATACTCTTTAAACAGGAGCACATTGCTCAACGTAGCCGCAATCGGCATGGAGGTGCCTTTTTGACTCATCTTTCGCAAAACGAGAAACTCGAACTGCTGCGATCCATTACCGCAGAACATCAGTCCTTGAAAGCCCGAGTAAAAGAACTCGAGAAACAGATATTCCGCTCCCCTGCTGACCAAGTAGAAATGGCGGAACTCAAAAAGCGAAAGCTGCAGATGAAAGACAAGATTCTCTCCCTCGAATGCAATTAGTCCGTACCAAGGCGCCCCGAACCGGGCGCCTTTCTTTTTTCTTTCTCTCGTTGCCCCGGTTCTCTTCTTGTTCCGGTTCTTCCCTTCATTTCGATCCCTCTTTCTGTGCTTTCTTTCGTGGTCGCGTGCTTTGTGGCAGTCCCGCCCGCGAGCCACTTGTTAGGGTCTTGCAGTGGTAACGCTATCTCCTGAGCGAATCGAGCAACTGCGTCAGTCGGGCATCCGACTCGACCGCGAGGGGCGCCTTTGGCATGAGGGGCAAGAGGTAACGCACCGCCGATTTCAGACCGCCCTGCGCCGATGGCTCGACCGATTGCCCGACGGACGCAGTATCTTGCGTCTGGACGAAACCCGCTACGCCTATGTTGAGGTAGAGGACTCGCATCTCTTGGTCACCTCGGTTACGTGGGATAACGACCGGGCCATGCTCTTGCTAAACGACGGCACTTCAGAAGAACTCGCATACGAGACGCTGGAGCAATCCGAAGATAGCGCCATGTACTGCACCGTTCGGCAAGGGCGGCTCTTGGCGCGTTTTCTCACCAAAGCCTACTACCAACTTGCAGAGCGGATTGAACCTGCGACCGATGCAGCCGACGAAGAGACCTTCAGCCTCTTGGCCAGGGGCGAGCGTTACGAGATTGGCCGGCGTCCCTCAAGTGAGGGCTGATGAAAGACGGCGCGATCTCGAAGTCGTATTGCCGTAAGCCTTTCGCCCCAAACGCAACCGGTATCGAGGCCTACGTGGGTGGCTCCCAAATACAGCCCAAGCGCCGCCCAGTGCCCAAAGAGCACCGTGGCCTCGCAATTTGTAGACGAGAACCAGGGCACCGAGCCCACGGGTGCTGCTGCAGGAGGGCCCGCAAACTGCGTATTTAGCCGCCCATCCGCATGTAGCGTGCGAATCCCCACCAACACGCTCAGGGCCGATGCCAACCGGTCCTTGCCGCGCAAAGCCTCCGACCATACGGGAGGATCCGGACGCGAATGCTTCCAAGCAGAATACCAAGTGCCTTCCGCAATGGCGGCTTCACATTCGCCGGCGAGCTTCATGGTCTTGGCGAGATTCCAAGTTGGATGAAGACCTGCGTGCACCATGAGGTAGTCACCCTTGAGATATGCCAAAGGCTGTTGTCGCAACCACGCTAAGAGTTCTTCCCTGTCTTGAGCATTTAGCACATCGCCAAACGTATCTTTGGACTTGAGCTTACGATTCCCAGAAGCTGCCGAGAGCAAGTGCAAATCGTGATTGCCAAGCACAACCTTTACTCGGTCCCCTTGAGCCATGCACCAGCGCAGAACGTCTGCCGACTTTGGACCGCGGTTTACCAGGTCTCCCGTTAGCCAGAGTTCGTCCTCTGGCTGTAGGGGCAGCAAGGCGAGTAGGCCCTGCAGACTATCGAAGCAGCCCTGAACATCCCCGATCGCGTAGATCTCAGACACGCCTAGCTCTCGTCCGGCAGGTCTTGGGCGTCCATCACCTCGGTCGTACCGACAAACGTCGCAGTGTCGACGTCAATCTGCAGGGACATTGTCACAAGATTCATTTCCGATGCCGAGATACGGGTGCTCGGTTCGAAATCCATCAGAGTTTCTCTGGCAACATGCACCGCGGCAGCCAACCTCTCGCTTGCATCGTACAAACCGCCGCCAAGGTCTCGCAGGCACTCACTCAATTCGCCTGCGAAGGCACGCGCGCTGGGGAATCGCTCTTCCGGGTTCAGCGATAGGGCGCGATGCACCGCGCCCACCACACGACTGGGCAAATCGGGCCTGGCGACCTCGAGGCGCTTGACCTCCCCGGAGCGAATTGCCGTGAAGACCTCAACATCAGAGATGCCTTCGAAAAGTCGTTGGGCGGCAAGAGCTTCCCAAAGTACACAGCCCATGGAGAACTGATCGGATAGTACCGATGCTCGTTGTCCCTTCGTTATCTCGGGCGCAAAATAGCTAATCTTGCCCTTGAGCGTGCCCGGTGCTGTCAGGGTGAAAGCCCTGTCCCGCGCTCGAGCAAGCCCAAAGTCGCTCAGCTTTACGGTGCCGCTCAGGTTGATGAGAATATTGTGCGGTGACACATCCCTGTGGATCACAGGGTTCATCTTGCCCGTGGGGTCAATACGTTCATGCGCCGCACTGAGCCCTTGGAGTGCTCCAACCCCCGCAGCGACGGCCAGTGGCCAAGGAATGGGTTGTTCGAGGTAGCTAAATGCTTTGACGAAGTCGTGCAAGTCGACTCCCTCAACCCACTCCAACACAAGGTAGTGGGTTTCCCCCTCTAAGAGAAAATCTAATACCTGAACAATATGCGGGTGCGCCAGCTCTGTGCCAATCCGCGCTTCCTCGATAAACATTTGAATGTACTGACGTACAGACCGATACTCGACTTTGATCTCTTTAACAGCCACCGTGCGGGCAAAGCCTGCCGCGCCTCGCACTCGCGCCTTCCAGACGATCGCCATACCGCCTTCGGCAATGCGCTCTAGAAGCTCGTATCGGCCACCAATGACCGTAGGCGGTTGCTCTGTCATAGTGCGAAGTATGGGCTAGGTCCGTGCTGCACAGCAAGCGCGCGCGAAGTGCAGCGATCAACACGACGCCTTGGGCGTCGTAGCCTCGGGAGATACGACGCGGGAGATACGACGCGGCCACAACGGGTGGGAGCTACGAAGGCGGGCGCTCGCAGATGTACGGAGCTGCAACAACGCACGAACGATCGTCCCACTCATGCAACGCGGTGTCGCCCTCGATCACAGCACAGTTCTCCGGATCGTCGCCGGGCCCGTTGTTGTTGGGCTCGCCTGCCCGCCACTTCTGAAAGACCATGGGCTGCCCATCTACCCAAACGAAGCTGTTCTCGACGAGTTCGTCTGTCGCTCCCAACCAGATATCAGGTGTTCCTACCGGCACGTTTGCAGAGAGCCCGCCGACGATCGCCTGCTCTGCATCAGAGTCCACAATCACCAGGGTTGCTCCAATGGCAAGGCAGTCCGCTTGGGCAGCCTGCCAGGTTCGAATGGTATTGAAGAGCACGTAGCATGTTTCATCGGCGGGGTCGGAAACTTGCGAGTCGCCTTCGATACAGGGCAAGGCCTGTGGAGCCGCATCGGCGATGATCTGTTGTTGCGCCGAATCGGGAAAGCCAACAAACCCTGCGTCGGCGGCCTCCGGTTGTCCACCCGAGACGGTTGTAGAGCACCCGATGGATGCTAGTGCCATCAGCAACAGGCTGCTGACCGATGTTCTGGGGGTAGACATCCTTTGCATCATCGCAAACCTGGTCAGAGGAAGGCCAGCGAAATCCCAACCTGCGCCGATACAACGTTATAGTGCCGATTGAAATGCGAGTCTCAGCGGCACTTTTCCTACTACTTTTGACTTCATGCTCCGACACTGACGCACCTGTGCCCGACGCGACGATCTTTGATGCGGCTCTTGGCTCTGATGCGAGCGAGATTCTCCCCGATGCTGCCGCGATAACACGTTGCGGTGTTGGCAAGAACACCCTTGAGTGCCTCGCCGACTCTGAAATTTGCGTGAACGAAGACTTGGGGGGCACTGTACTTTCGACATGCGAGCCACGCCCCACAGGTTGTGATGTTCGAGACTGCGCCAGTTGCGATGTGCTCTGCCAAGCACCCGCCGACACCTGCGATGACGACGAAGCGGAGAATTCGATCAGCTGTGTCTGCTTGGAGTGCTAGCGCAGCTTCCGCGACGCTCAGCAAACGCGGTAGGCTAGCTTCACTGATATGCGCCAATCAATTCGTGCCTCTCTACTAACTCTCCTTCTACTCTCTCTTGCCGCCTGTGCCGGAGATACGCCTTCCGAAAGCAAGGCCAAGCAAGTGTCTGCGAAGGAGGCAGCGGATCTGCTCATCAATCGAAACTGGATGGACGTTTGGCCAGAGTCTGAGACCGAGAAGCTCAACGTCTTTCGCTTTGTGCCGAGCATGGGCGGAGGCGTGTTTCAGGATCGCACGTTGTTCAAAGGCACGTTCGAACTTTTCACGTTCAAGGTCGATGGAGACATCATCAATTTTGACCTTCACTTCAACAAGGAGAAGGTCCCGGCGAAGTTTCGAATCGAACGTGTGAGCGGACCGAAGCCTTTTGACCTGCGGCTAACGCTCGATGCGTCTCCGCGCGGCCCAAGTGTTTACTACGGTCGCAGCAGTGAGACGACGACGGACCTGGCTCTTCATCCTTTGAAGTAGCAACCGCTGCGGAGTCGCAACGGTTGTATGACTCCGCTAGTTGGACTCGAGTTTGGACTGCGCCTTCTCAAGTTCCTCAAGCTGATGCTCCCAGCGCAGGTTTAGCTCAGCCAATTTCGTCGCGCCCTTTTGAAAGGCCTCGAGAAGCTCGTTTCGCAACTTCGCATCTTCGTAAACAGCCGGGTCGGCAAGCTTAGAACTTCTCTCACCCTGCTCATCCTCAAGTTCGGCGATTCGAGACTCTGTAGACGCGACCTTCTTCTCAAGGGGCCCAATGACTTTCGCCTTGTGCTTGCGAATCTCGGCTTCCTTGCGCTTGCGCTCCTGAGCATCCTCCTTTTTGTTGGAGGCCGTGTTCTGCGCCTTTGCCAATTGTGGCGCGGTGGACACCGCGGTTGGCACACCCGAGGCACCATTCGAATCGCCACTGGACTCAAGTCTCAGACGACAACTGTGCATGTACTCATCAAGCGTGCCGTTGTAGCTCTCGACGCCGCCATCTTCCACGTTCCAAATCGTTGTGGCCAACGTTCGGATGAGACTTCGGTTGTGCGAAACGAAAACGAGAGTTCCCTCGAACTCACTCAAGGCTTCGGCCAGCGATTCGCTCGACTCGAGATCCAAGTGGTTGGTTGGCTCATCCATCAGCAAGAGGTGGCCGGGACGAATGAGGAGCCTCGCCAAGGCGACGCGAGCGCGCTCACCACCAGAAAGCACGCTAATGGGCTTGTCGACGTCGTCTCCTGAAAAGAGAAAGGCGCCAAGCACACTGCGCACGCGATTTGGAGATGCGCCCTTGCCAGCCCGCTGGACCTCGTCGAAGACGGTCGACTCTCGGTGCAATGTGTCGGCGTGATGCTGGGCGTAGTAGCCCACGTCAATCTTGTTGCCGATCTTTGTCTTGCCTGCAGTGGCGGCGAGTTCACCAGCTACGATCCGCAAGAGCGTGGTTTTGCCGGCGCCGTTGGGCCCAATGATGCCGATCTTCTCGCCGCGCTTTACGGTGAGATCAACGCCCTTGAAGACTTCAACGTCCTCGTAACTCTTGCCCAGTTCCGTGATGCGAACAACTTCGTTTACCGTGCGCTCCACAGGCGCGAAGTGAAACCGCATCGTCCGTCGCTCTTGATATCGCTCGACCTGTTCCATCTTTGCGAGTGCCTTGACGCGACTTTGCACGGCTGCGGCCTTGTTTGCCTGCGCGCGAAAGCGGTCAATGAACTTCTGCATGTGCTCGCGTTCGCGTGCCAGGTTTTCCGCTTTGTTGGCGAGAATCTCGGCTTCTTCGGCACGCTGTTTCTTATAGGCTTCGTAGTCCCCTCGGTACGACCGGAGGCCTTCAACCTCGAAGCTCACCACCTTAGAAATCTGCTCATTCAGAAATTCTCTGTCGTGCGAAATTAGAATGAAGGAGCGTTTGTAGCGCTTAAGAAATTCACTAAACCAGGAGACACTCGGCATGTCCAAGTGGTTGGTTGGTTCGTCGAGAAGCATGAGGTCTGGCTGTTGAAAGAGCAGTGCCGCTAGGACTCCGCGCATTTTCCAACCACCAGAGAACTCGCCCATGCCGCGATCGCGATCGCTTGCTTCAAACCCAAGCCCACCGAGAATCCGCATCGCCTCGTGCTCGGAGTAGAAGCGCTCAAAGTGATCAATGCGCTCATGCAGATCGGAGAGCGTTGTCGCAAGCTCCATCATGAGTTCGTCGTCACCTCCGCCAGAGGTCGCCGCCTCAAGTTCGGCTTCGCAAGCCTCAAGCTGCCCATCGAGCTCGGAACGCCCGGGGACGCTACTGAGCACGTAGTCGCGAAGGCTGAGTTCGCTCGTGAGCTCAATATCCTGGGGCAAGTAGCCGATGCGAGCACCACGGCTCACCTGCAGTTTCCCCTTGTCGAGGGCTTGGTGGCTGCCCATGACCTTCATTAGCGTCGATTTGCCCGAACCATTGGGGCCGACAAGGCCGATGCGCTCACCTTCGCTGATCCGCAGATCAAGCTCGCTGAAAATATCGCGATCGCCGAAACTCAGGCCGGCGTTTTCCAGAACCAGGAGACTCATTCACAGAGAGAACTACCAGAATTCAGGTTGTCGATGTGAAGAGAACCGGGCTCATCAACGCGCTCTTCGGTCCCTGCAGCAATTGTGACGCGAAATTCGGGGGTAACGGCGTGGGTTACGGCTCCCACCACGGTCCAAGCCTGGCCGTCGGGCGACGTATCCGCGATAAGTTCGCCGTCGATTTCGCGAAACTGCCACCAGCGCTGCGCCTGTGCGTCGTATGGCAGCGCTGCACGCACATCAAACGCACCAAACTCGACAACACCAAACTGCAGCACACCACCCGTTTGGCGAAGGAGAAAGTACTCCTGGTTGGTGATGTTGATGCGAAGTTCGGCCATGGCAGGAGTTGCCGTGTTCACCATTTCCACGATCTCCACTGCCACCCGCCGGTCGGCAAAATTGACTTTGGCCGAGCGAATTCGGGCAAACCGGGTGGGATTCACCACTCCTGGCGTGAGGACAAGCTCTCCATCGCCAAGCTCCAAACTGGTTCCCACCGGCACGGTCTGGTCCCACTGCACATCAATATCCGGACCGTCGAAGGTGTCGCTGAACTCGACGAATGGCAGGCATACAATGTCCGCAGCATCCGTCTCACCGCCGCCGTCAAAGGTGCCACCATCAAATGGCGATAGCCCTTCGGTGCAAACCCCAGTCAAACAATCGAAGCCGCTTGGGCATGGTCGCTGCTCATCACAAGCGAATCCCTCCGCGGAGTAGCTGCCGTCAACCGTGCAGCCCATAACCACGAGCGTTGCGAGTGCAAGCCAGCGCGTCACTAGAAGGTCCCGATCCATTGCAGCGACGAGGCCCCTGAGTCATCGATAGAAGGGACAAGCACAGGCGACTCATCGCTCCTGCCGCGCCAGTAGAAGTAGGCCGAGGCGGCGACTAGGCCACCTGCAGCGGCGAAGCTCACGTTGGCCCACCTTGCGCGTGAGCGGGACCTATCCTCCAGTTCGCGGGCCTCTCCAAAGTAGTGCTCGCTCGGGTTGCGCAAGACCTCATCCAGCTCGTCTTGGCTGCTTTGTGATGCCAAGCCAAAGCCTCCGCCAACCGCGGCCAGCGTTGCGCCTCCTGCAGCCCAAACCCACCAACGCGACCAAAGCGCTGGACTCGGTTGAACAGATTTTTTCTTACTCGTCGTCTCGACTGCCACTGCCACGGCCACGGGAACTGTGCGTGTGACAGCATATTCGGCGAGCGTGTTGCCATGGAGATCCAAGAGCCGCAAGTGCACGGACGCAGCAGCGCCTGCGGGCACATCAAAGGACGCAGAGCCATTGCTGAGCTTGCTGCGCACCTTTGCCTCCGCGCCACCGCGCCCCACATAGGCCAATTCGACTTCGCGCGACATCGCCTGTGGGTCGGCTGTTACTTCAATCGCGACTCCTCCGCCGGGGCGAGCATCGGCTTTTGCTTGCAACGCAGCTCCAGCAAGAGCGGATCGCGCAGCCTCAAGTTCCTCAGAAATCTTCGGAGATACAAACTCTCCCAGCACAGCCGCAGGATTCATGAGGAGGAGTTTCGAAAAGGCAGACCGTGCTTCGGCCGCTTTCCCCATGGCAACCAAGGCCTCGCCCTCAATCCGATAACACTCTTGTAGCTGCAACGAGGTGAGCGCACCCGATGCAATAGCGTTTGTCGTCGATGTTAGAACACGCGCAAACTCGGCGGCCTCCATAGCCTCTCTAGCCTCGAGCAGCGCTACTGGCTCTGACGTGGCCCCCCGATCCGCCTCAGACGTCGCAATTCCTGCGATGCACATCGTCGAAGCGAACGCTAGGAGTCGTACGATCTGACCGAAGCGAGCCACAGCCACGGATCATACCAGCCTGCGCCTTGCGACCTACCAATTAAGCCGGCCTAGATTCTTCGTTCGACCGGGTTTGAGGTTGAGTTTCATGTGCTTTTTCGCGCCCGTGGCCGATACGGCCTTAAGTTTGTGGGGGCCCGCGGAGAGCTTCACTTTGAAGATCGGGGTCACACCGAGCTTCTTGCCGTCGACAAAAATCGTCGCGTACGGCGACGAGTCGATGGTGAGGTAACCGGGCCGCTTATCCACCTTTGGCACATCCAGAGGTTTCGGTGCGACTTCGATGTTTGGAGCGGCATCCGCCACAGCGTTTGTAACCGCGGCATCGGGGACACCCACGACCTGTGGGTTGGTGATGCGACTACCGGCGTCAAGAACCACAGCAGCCGTCCTGGCTGCGCCCTTGGATTCTGCCGGGCCTTTGCGGGTGAAGTAGAGAACGAGGGCTCCAGAAACCAAACTTGCCAGGAGAACCGGGACAATGAGCTTTCGGTTGTCGGAGGATTGCAGTGACAGATTCTGCGTATTGGTGGACTCAACGGATAGAGGCGTCGCTTCGGCGAGAGCGTTCTCGATTGCTGCTCGGCTAACAGGTTGAGTCTGCGAACGAGCCCGCGTTGCCGCCCCCTCTTCCGGGTTCGTTTCCAACGTGCCATCAGAAATACTCGCAACGAGCTCCTGATTCGCCGCTAGCTCTTTGGAGAATGCCAGCCGGATGTACTCGCCAATGGTCTCGGACGTTGCCTGTGAATCGTCAAGGGCAGCCGCCAGTGCGTCCCGCAATTCCTTAGCCGTCGAAAATCGGGCGTCGCAATCCTGGGCGAGCGCTTTGTGGACAACAGCGGCGAGTTGGTCGCTCACTTCGGGACGCAAGCTTTGGATATCTGGAATCTCGGTTTTGGTAATGGCTGTAAACGTTAGGAAGTCGGTGTCGCGGCTGAAGAGACGCTTGGCGGTCAGTGATTCCCACAGAACAATTCCGAGAGAAAAAACATCGCTACGCTTGTCGACGGTCTTGCCCAGAATTTGCTCCGGCGACATGTAGGAGTTCTTGCCTTTGATCGTGCCGGTACGGGTTTTCTGTGTTGCACCGCGAGCTTTTGCAACCCCAAAATCGAGCATCTTCGCTACCCCTTCGACAGTCACGAGAATATTGGGTGGGGAGACATCTCGGTGCACAACATCGAGCGGGCGCCCATCGCGCGATTTGAGTTCGTGCGCATGGTGCAGCCCATCGGCGCACTGCATAACAATGCCCACGGCAATGCCGATATCAACGGGCTTTTTGGTGCGGGCGGCCCGAATTAGCATGCGCGATAGGGGAACTCCGTGCAGGTATTCCATCGCGATGAAATGAGTTTGTTGCACCGATCCGGAGTCGAATACGCGACACACATTGGGGTGGATGATCTGAGCGGCCAGTCGCCCTTCGTCGCGAAACATGGCGATGAATCTAGACTCGTCGAGCAAGTGTGGGAGCACCCTCTTAATCACGACGAGTTTGGTCTCGTCAGCGTCCGTGTCTCTGGCGAGCAGGATCTCCGCCATGCCACCGGTCGCGATTTTCGAAATGAGCTCGTACTTGCCGAAAGGCCGTTCTGCCGGTGTCAGCAGACTTCCAACAATCGAGGTCACCCGCCAAGTATACGAACAAACTCGGCCACGGCGCCGCTCTCATTGCGGCTCAGTTTCGGGCTCAGTTTTCGGTGCGCTTGCCGGAGCGGCGCACCATCGCCCGCGGCAAATCGCCGCGCTTTACGGCCTCTGCCAGGACCTGACCGTGATAGTGGATGCGCTCGAGTGCCTCACTATCCCCCGAAAATTCTTCGAGAAGTTCCGAGTACAACTCTCGACTCTCGTCATCATCGGGGTCGGCCTGGCCTCCGATGAGTGCAGCCAGCTTCGCTAGGCAGAAGTGCAGCCACGGTTCCCCGCCGACTTCTCGGGCGACGTCATCCAGGTCCTGAGCGATTTCCGGAAGTAGTTCGGGGGCGAGTTCCAGGGAGAGAGCAAAAGCTTCCACCGCCTCGGCATGTTGGCCACCTACAAGTAGGGCATCACCGTAGCAAGCGTGTGCGTAGGGAGACCCTGTGTGGGCGGCAAGCCCTAGCCAAAACTCCGTTTGCTCAGCGAGTTCTCCAAAGGCCAGTGCCTGCTCGGCGCCCCAAATTCCGCGAAGTTCTTTGAGAAGCACCCGCAGGTCGGCGTCGGCAAGAGGCTCGCCTTCCGGAAAGAGCGCCAGCAAGTCACGCAAGAATTCGCCACTCGTCTTGTAGAGCGAACGCCGATAGAAGAGTTCTGAGATCGCATCGGCATGCTCCGAGGCAGCGCTCTCGCTCCCACCGATTCGATCGGTGATGTGATGGAACCACTTCACGTGATCACGATAGCACTATCGTTGGGCCTTGGCGCCTGCTCTGGCACGTGGGTCTTTATGGAGGGCGCCAGTTGACTGCTGGGCCTTTGCCCACGCGCGCACACCTTTGTGAAAGCCAGGCTTGTGGTTGTTGAGAGTACCCCAGGTTGAATAGCGCCAATCCGATCGATACTCCAAGAAAAACCCGGCCATATCGCGCAGATAGCGAACAGCGTCTGAGCCGCCCTCCTTGATGTCGCTCTTCTCCCAAGGGTCAGCCCCCAAGTCGTATATCTCCTGGGCGCCGTTGTAGTCGGCGATGAGCTTGTAGCGTTTTGAGCGAATGCTGTAGCTGCGACCATATTCTAGCGAGACAACGCGTTCCGTCCAGCTCGCGCTGCGCAGGGCAAGAGGAAGGACACTCTGCCCTTGCACCTTGGGATCGGGCGAAACGCCGAGTAGGTCTAGCACCGTTGGGGCAATATCGCGATGGCTTGTCACCGTCTCGATGTTGCGCACCCCTTTGCCAAGGGCCGGCCAGAACACGACGAAGGGAACGTCGCCGAGCTCGCGATAGTGGCCGAAGGCATGCCCCATGCGTCCATGTTCAAACATCCCCTCTCCGTGGTCAGAGGTGAGTATCAGTGCCGTATCCTTCAAGAGGCCCGCAGCTTCCAGGCCACCTACAAGGGTGCCAAAACAACCATCCCAGTATTCCGCTTCCCCTTTGTAGAGTGCCTTTAGCTGCCCCCACTGCTGGGTGCTTAACGTCGTCGTTCCGGATGCGATGGAACTAAGAAGTTCTCCACCGACGTTTTGGCCAACGGGCGCTGCCCATGCGCCTTGGTAATACTTCTCACTGATGCCTTTGTGATAGCGATACGGCGTGTGGGTTTCGTAGGGCAGCGACGAGATGAAGAAGCGCTTGCCGGCGGCGTTTTGCTTTGTCGCAAAGTCAGTCATCATGGCGACCAAGGTGGTGCAGTCGTTGCTCTTGCCCTCTTGTCCCGGTTGGTGAAATTCTGTCCACTTGCCAGGTGCCTCAAGTCGCCCCATGCCAAAGGGATTGTTTCCGTAGTAGCCCGCTGAGATTCCCGCTGCTACGGCCTGTGTACTGATCATCGGTGTTCCGGGCTTGAGTTGGCCGCGGTCGCCATCTACGCCGTGGACCCGGGGAATCATTCCGGTCTGGATGCTGCCGTGGGACGGGGGTGATGAAGGCGATGCCGCTTGGTTATTGAGAAAGACAACGCTGCCGAGCGCGGCACGCGCTTCCGTATTCGGCATGGAGACGGCGGCTGACTCACCGTAAACCGAAGAATAGAGCGGTACATGATCGGACCGCAGAGCATCGACAACCAAGAGAATGACGTTCTTTGCTGGCGTTGGCTTCTCGGCGACTGGGGCGCTCTCCAGAGAAATTCGCGGCCGAATCCAGGCGCCGTCTTTGGGGGTGCGCAGCTCAAGGCGAACGAGTTGGCCTGCAAAGGCGTCTAGCGATACTTGTGATTCGCCCGGCCCTGGGGCGTCACGCGAAACGAGCGCATGCTGCTTTCCCTCAACATCCGTAAGTTGAATTTCGAAGCGCCCTGCCCCCTTGGTTTCAAAGCGCAGCCAGGAAGCGCTGGGCACTTCGACCAGTTGAATCATGCGAGAAAAGCCCGACAACTGAGGCTCCGAGCCTTCTGGCGCAGGCTGCAAGGTGCTCGTAGTGGAGCGTGCCGGTGCCGGCCCCGCGATGACCTCGATCGATCGCCAGAGGCCATAGGACTTACTTGCTGCGGCAGTGCCAGCTTTGGCCACATGAAGCTTGAGCGCGTTCTCGCCGCGGCGCAGAAGCCCCTTGGGCACCGCAACATCAACATCTTGCCAAGTTGCTTCGAGGCTCGTATTTGAAACTGATTTGCCGTTCAGAGAAATACTTACGCGCTGCCCAGTGACCAGGCCATGAACGCGAAGTCGCAGAGTCGAAGGGCCTGCGGGTGCCTCGTCAAACCATCCGAACTGCAGCACAGACTGGCGGCTGCGAAGCACTCGACCGAAATCGCCATCGACGTTGGCAGTGCCTCGCCAAGGCTTCGAGTATTCATGGTTGTATTTGCGCATGCCTTCAGAGGCGAGCGGCAAGAGAAGCCCATCACGGTAGACGTGCCACAAGTATCGGTTGTCTACGAGGTCCAGCCCCGGGGAATCTGCGAACGAAACCTGCGTCGTTGGCGTTGGGGATTGTTCTGATTGGACATTGCCAGCGACCGAGCCCGCTTGTGCGGCTTGCAAGCCTGCCTCGGAACTGGGCTGGGGAGCTTCCGCACGCGGCGCGCTATCGCCACAGGCAAATCCCAACATGAGAAAGAGAGCAATTGACGGCGTCCGCATGGGCCGATGATGAGGGGCTTGCCAAGCCGTGGGCAACTTCCAAGGTCGTAGGTGACTTGCCTACATGTAACGACGCCGACGAGTCTCGACTCGCCGATCTTGGTGCGACTCCCCCACCCGATCCGATTCTGGCTACTTTGGTTACAACCGCTTGCGAGCGGCACCAAAATTGCTTTTAGAACCTGTGTGACCAAGCTGACCATTCCCTTAGCCCTTTTCCTTGGCGCCGCACTCTCCTCAGGTGCAGCACTATCAGCCTGCGGCGCTGGCGATGTTGCCAACAACGGCACCGACGAAAACGGCGAAGATCTCGACCCGAACAATCCCCCGGCGAGCCCGTTCCCCGAAAACCCGTTCCCCGATGATGGAACCTGTGGCGACATCAACGCTGTGGTCGATGGACTCACGCCAACCGTCCAGTTGCTCATCGACCAGTCGGGCAGCATGGATGCAAACTTTGGCAATAACAATCGGTGGGACTCGGTCTACTCAACACTGATGGGAAATGGCGGTGTCGTCGGCGAACTGCAATCGACAATTCGCTTTGGGCTTAGCCTCTTCACATCCAACGGTGGCAACGAGGGCGGCACATGCCCGGTCATCACAAGCGTTGGTGCAAACCTCGACAACTTCTCCGCCATCGATACGATCTATGGTGGTTCGGGCCCAGAAGGCGATACCCCCACCGGTGAGTCCATTGACGCCGTTGTCGATGTATTGCTCGCCAATCCAAACCCAGGACGAAAAGTCATTGTCCTAGGTACCGATGGTGAACCCGATAGCTGTGCAGTACCCAATCCAGACAACGCGCAGGAAGCGCAGCAAGCCCAGCAAATTTCCCTCGACGCCGCAAAGCGCGCATTCGATGCTGGAATTCGAGTGTACGTCGTGAGTGTTGGCGATGATGTTGGCGCTCAGCACCTACAAGACATGGCAAACGCAGGCTCTGGACTACCCGTTGGTGGCGCAGAGAATGCAGAATATTTCGTAGCGCTCAATCCGCAAGACTTGGTTGATGCCTTTGGCACAATCGTCGGTGGTGTCGCTGGTTGTATCTTCACCATCAACGGCCAAGTGGATCCGGCGAAGGCATCGCAAGGACTCGTCGCACTCGATGGCGACGAGCTTGAGCACGGCACTGACTGGACGATGCTCGATGGCAAGACCTTCGAGGTTCTCGGAGACTCCTGCGAGATCATCAAAGACGGCAACCTACACCATGTATCCGCAGCGTTTCCCTGCGGAACGATCATCATCGAATAGAGCCTTGGCGAGAGCCCGCTCCAGGGCCTACCATCGTCGCCATGAAGGCTTGGCGAGTTCATAAGCACGGAGCGATGACGAAGTCCGACACAGCAGAAATGCTGCGTTCGGTCATGCGCTGGGAAGAGTGCGACGATCCAACACCACCAAAAGACGGTGTTGTTATTGACGTCGCCGCAGCCGGTCTCAATTTCCCCGACCTCTTGCTCATTGCGGGGAAGTACCAAGCGAATCCCCCATTTCCCTTTGTACCGGGCATGGAGGCCGCAGGAACCGTCGTTGCGGTTGGCCCTAAGAGTCGCCATCGTATTGGGCAACGCGTTCTTACTAACGGAATCTGGGGCGGCTTTGCAACGCGCATGGCGGCTCGTGACATGTACACCTTCGCAGTCCCAGATGCGATGAGCGACGTCGATGCAGCGGCCCTGCATGTCATCTATCAGACGTCCTACATGGGGCTTGTGTATCGGTGCAACCTGCAAGAGCACGAGACGTTGCTTGTGCACGGCGGCAGTGGCGGCGTAGGAACGTCGGCAATTCAAATCGGCAAAGCGTTGGGAGCTCGCGTAATTGCCACGGCAAGTAGCGACGAGAAGCTTGCGGTGTGTCGCCGCGCCGGTGCGGATGAAGTCATCAACTACAAAGAGACCGATTTTGTACAGGCGGTCAAAGACCTCACCGATGGCAAGGGCGCCGATGTCATCTACGATCCAGTCGGCGGCGATGTTTTTGACAAGAGCAGCCGTTGCATTGCCTTCAGTGGGCGATTGCTGGTGATTGGCTTTGCCAGTGGCCGCATCCCAGAGATCGCTGCAAACCGCATCCTGCTGAAGAACATAAGTGTCGTGGGCCTACACTGGGGGAACTACTATGAGAAGGCCCCTGAGCTGGTTCAGCAGACGCATCTACGGGTTCTCGAACTCTACAAGAACGACAAAATCCGGCCGCTGATTTGCTCAGAAAGCCCCATGGATGCGCTTCCAGAGGCACTCGCCCAGATCGCCGAACGCCGCTCTTGGGGCAAGCTCGTCGTTGTCAACCAATAGAGCCCCGCTGGCCCTTGCACCGACGGGCAAATCAGCTCAGATTTGCTCCGAATTATGAAGGTACTCATCACCGGCGCCGGCGGACAAATAGGCTGTGACCTCGCGACCATGCTCAAGGAGCGCGGTCACTACGTTATCGCAACTGACATCGCATCTCGGCCGTTGGCCATGTGCGCAGACCAATGGCATCACTTAGATGTCTCTGACAAGAACTCGGTAATTTCCCTATTCCGTCAAGATCAGCCCGAGGTCGTCTATCACCTCGCGGCGATCCTCTCAGCGCGAGGCGAAGAGATTCCTCAGCAGACGTACAAGGTCAATGAGATTGGCACCTTCAACGTGCTTGAGGCCTGTCGCGAAGCCCAAGTCCGACAGCTCATGTACTGCAGCAGTATTGCTGTCTTTGGTCCAGGTACTCCCGATCCAACGCCTGACGATTGCTTTTTGCGCCCAACGACCATGTACGGCGTTACCAAGGTTGGCGGCGAACTTCTTGGCAACTACTACCACTCACGCTGGGGCTTTGACTTTCGCGGCGTTCGCTTCCCCGGCCTCATTTCCGCAGCACTTCCCGGTGGAGGCACATCGGACTACGCCCTATTCATGTATGTGGATGGCGTGCGCATTGGCGCCTATGAATCGTTTTGCCGACCCGACACCAGAATTCCTCTGATGTACATGCCCGATGCCCTGCGCGCCATTGTGGACCTGAGCGAAGCTCCGCGTGAGAAGCTTGGACGCTGCGTCTACAACATCTCCTCGTTTAGCCCTCCAGCCCAGGAGATTGCCGACACCGTGGCAAAGCACGTTCCCGGCGTGAAGCTGACCTTCCGCCCCGATCCAGGGCGACAAGCGATTCTCGACTCGTGGCCCAATGCCCTCGACGATACCTGCGCTCGAGACGATTGGGGTTGGAAGCCCGACTTCGATCTCGAAGCGATGAGCGCTGACCTGATTCCCAAGATTCGCAACCTGCTCGACGAGCGCATTCAAACGCCACCGCCTGGCCGCTTCTAACGACGAAAGAGAAACCCCATGTTCAAAACAGCACGAGTGCACTTTCAAACTGCACTAGACGAAATTCGCGAAGCCGGCCTCTGGAAAGAAGAGCGCATTATTGAATCACCGCAGGCGAGTACAATCCGCGTCGGCAACACGGGTGTCATCAACTTCTGCGCAAACAACTACCTCGGCCTATCCAGTCACCCCAAGTTGATGGAAGCGGCAGCAGAGGCCCTAACCAAGCGAGGCTATGGGATGTCCAGTGTTCGCTTCATCTGCGGCACGCAAGATACGCACAAGGAACTTGAAGCGGCGATTAGTAGCTTCCTTGGCATGGAGGACACGATTCTCTACACATCCTGCTTTGACGCCAATGGCGGACTCTTCGAGACTCTGCTTGGCCCAGACGACGCCATCATCTCCGACGAACTCAATCACGCGTCCATCATCGACGGCGTTCGCCTCTGCAAAGCGCAGCGGCATCGATACAAGAACGATGACATGGAAGACCTTGAAGAAAAGCTCAAGGCGAGCGCTGGGGCGCGAATGCGGCTGATCGCCACAGACGGTGTCTTCAGCATGGACGGGACCATTGCCCGCATCGACAAGATTTGCGATCTGGCCGACAAATACGATGCGATGGTCATGGTCGACGATAGCCACGCAACCGGCTTTGTTGGCAAGACGGGCCGCGGCACCCACGAGTACCGAGGCTGTATCGACCGCGTCGACATCATTACCTCGACGCTTGGCAAAGCCCTAGGCGGCGCATCCGGTGGCTTTACGAGCGCTCGCAAGGAAATCGTGGATCTCCTGCGCAACCGGTCTCGCCCCTACCTCTTTTCCAACACCTTGGCCCCACCCATCGTTGGCGGTAGCTTGGAAGCTCTGCGACTCCTTACGAGTTCTACTGAGCTCCGCGACAAGCTCGAGTCGAATACGCTTCGATTCCGCAGCGGCATGAAAGCTGTGGGCTTTGATATTGCTGATGGCGATCATGCAATCGTTCCGATCATGCTCGGCGATGCAAAGCTCGCAGTCACCATGGCACGAATGCTCCTCGACGAGGGCATCTACGTCATCGGCTTTAGTTATCCAGTGGTGCCCAAGGGCAAGGCTCGCATTCGAGTGCAGATTTCCGCAGCCCACACCGAAGACGAGGTCGATGCTGCTATCGCAGCCTTTGCCAAAGTCAAAGCAGCCCTCGCCGCCACCAGCGCATGAGCAAACGCGGTGGAAAGAACGGCGGCGGAAAGAACGGCAAGACTCAACCCGACGAAGCTGTGCCGTTTTCCAACAATGCCTTCTCTGGGTTGTCTGGGCTCGGGGGAACACTCCCCAGCGCCCCGCCCGCACCTGCACCGTCGCCAAAGCCGGTCACGCAAACGAAGCCGGCAAGCCAGGCACGCTTTCCGAACAAGCTCGTTGTGCGCATGGAGAAAAAGGGCCGACGAGGCAAGACGGTCACACGTATCAGCGGAGTGCCCACGAAGGATCTTGCAGCCCTCTGCAAAGAAATGAAGAAGGCGCTCGGCTGCGGTGCAACGATCGAAGATGTGGATCTGATCCTTCTTGGCGACCTAACCGAGCGCGCGGTTGCTTGGTTCAAGAAGGCCGGCGCAACGAAGCTCGTGCGCGGCACCTAGACGTGGAACGATGAGTTCTTCGGCTGACATGCTCACATAGTCTGCGGGGCATCGTAGCGGCCCAGGATAGGAAAAGCCCGCAAACCAATACTGTGTCAAGATACGAATATGCGCCCGGCTCATCATGCTCTTCTAGTGCTTGTGCTTGCTGCGTGTGCTTCTAAAGAGCAGCCAGCAAACTCAGAGGTCGCCACATCAGAGGCTTCTATCGAGCCTACCAGCGAAGGCAGCGCCCTGGGACGCTTGGGCTTCGATGGCGGGAACGCGCTTGATGCGGATGCCAATGGCAACGGCAGCGATAGCGATAGCGATGCCTCGGTTGCTGAGGCCGGTACTGGGAGTGGTTCCGTGAGTGCCGAGCCCCTCGCGCGACCCAGTCGTGTAGTTCCGAGAGTGCGCCTTGGCAAGGCCAGCATCACAGGGCAACTCGATCGCCAACTTGTGCGCCGCTTTGTTCGCAATGCGGTTTCCGGGTTTCGTGCTTGCTACCAGCGGCAACTTCAGAAAAACCCCAAGCTTGAGGGCACACTGGCGCTGAATTTTGTGATCGACGTACGTGGGCAGGTCAAGGCTGCGCGAGCAAGCGGCTTGCACAAGCGTGTCGACGCGTGCGTAGCCAAGCGGGCTTCACAAATTGTGTTTCCCCATGGCAACTGGGATGGCACGGTCTATGTCAAATACCCGATCTCATTTGGGGTGACCGAGAGCGCCACAGGGGCGCCTTAGATGAACTCCATCGCAGCGCCTGCCCGTATTCGCTCTCGCTCGTGAGCTATTGCTCTTCCCCTTTGCGCTGAGCGTCGATGACCGCAAAGGCCGCCAAGTTGACGATGTCTCCCACTTCCGCATCGCGCTGGGCAACATGCACAGCCTTTGACGGGCCCGTGAGAATTGGACCGATAACCTCAGCTCCACCAAGTCGGTGCAGGAGCTTGTAGGCGGCATTTGCTGCTGTGAGATTTGGAAACACCAAAACATTGGCAGCACTCTTGAGAGCGGAGAACGGATGTCGTCGCCGAAGGAGTGCGGTATCCACTGCAGTGTCAGCCTGCATCTCGCCATCGATGACAAGATCGGGTGCCTTTGCTCGACACAACTCGATAGCCTTGCGCAACCGCCCGACCTCCTCGCCACGCGCGGATCCAAAGTTCGAGTAGCTAATCATGGCGACTCGCGGGCTAATGTCGAAATCGTGCGCAAGCTTGGCTGCTGAAATCGCAATTTCGGCAAGCTGCTCCGACGTTGGCTCCGGGTTCACTGCACAGTCTGCCAAGAAGTAGGGCTGGCCGTTGATGAGCAGAATGTAAACCGCGCTTACCGTGGTTCGGCCTTCCTCAAGAGGAATCATCTCCAAGACCGGTTTGATTGTCTTTGGATAGTAGGTCGTGAGGCCACCAATCAGGCCATCAGCCCCGCCCTGCTCTAGCATGACTGCGGCAAAGATGTAGGGATTGCTCAGGTCCGCTTGCGCATCGGAAAGCGTGATGCCTCGGCGACCGCGCTTGGCGAAGTACGCATCCGCATACTGTTGACGTCGGGCGTCGCGGTTCCGTGGATCGATGCAATCAATACCGTCACCCGAAATTCCCAATTCGGCCAGTGCGGCTTCAAACTTGGGTTTGCGACCAAGAATGATTGGGTGCGCAATGCGCTCATCAACAAGCCTTCGGGCAGCGCGAACAATTCTTAGATCCGACCCCTGTGGGAAGATGATCGTCTGCGGCTCTTTCTTAGCGCGAACCGTAATGCTGCGCATGACGCCATAGCGCGACTCAAAGCGCGCCTGCAGTTCTTCTTGGTAGGCCTTGATGGACTCAAGTGGACGACGAGCAACGCCCGCTTCAGTAGCGGCAGCGGCAACGGCAGGTGCCACAATGCCAAGTACCCGCGGGTCGAAGGGCTTGGGAATGATGTAGTCCTTGCCGTACTCGATGGAGTTCATTTCGTAGGCGTGAAGCACCGAATCGGGCACCGGCTCTCGCGCAAGTGCGGCAATTGCTTTGGCCGCCGCAACCTTCATCGACTCGGTAACCGTCGTTGCATGAACGTCCAGTGCGCCTCGGAAGATGTAAGGGAAGCCGAGGACGTTGTTCACCTGATTTGGGTAGTCGGTGCGCCCCGTTGCAACGATCGCATCTGGGCGTACCTCTTTGACTTTTTCGTAGGGAATTTCCGGATCGGGATTTGCCAAAGCAAAAACGATGCAGTCCGGGGCCATGCTCTTGACCATGTCCTGAGTCACAGCATCCTTTACCGAGACTCCGATAAAACAGTCGGCGCCATCGAGTGCGTCGGCAAGACTTCGTGCCTCACTCTCAACCGCAAACTGCTCCTTGTACTCATTCAGCGAACCTCGGCCCGCGTAAATCACGCCGCGAGAGTCACACATGAGCAGGTTCTCCGGTGAAACACCTAGCTCAAGAACAAACTTTGCCGTTGCGATACCCGCGGCCCCAGCACCATTCACAACCACCGTGATCTTGCTGATGTCGCGATTTGTGAGTTCGCACGCATTGAGCAGGCCGGCACCCGCGATGATCGCAGTTCCATGCTGGTCATCATGGAACACGGGAATCCCCATGGTCTCCCGAAGCGTGTCTTCAATGATAAAACTGTCGGGGGCCTTGATGTCTTCGAGGTTGATGCCACCGAAGGTGGGCTCAAGAAGCTGGCAGGCACGAATGATCTCTTGTGGATCTTCGGTGTCGAGTTCAAGGTCAAAGACGTCGATGTCGGCAAAGCGCTTGAAGAGAACCGCCTTGCCTTCCATCACAGGTTTTGAGGCTGCGGGACCAATGTTCCCCAAGCCAAGCACTGCCGTACCATTGGTAATGACCGCGACAAGATTCGACCGATTGGTGTACTTGAAGACATCGTCGGGGTTCTTGGCGATCTCAAGACAAGGGCCCGCCACTCCCGGGGAGTACGCGAGACTTAGGTCATTCTGAGTCGCTGTGGGCTTGGTTGCCTGGACCTGGGTTTTTCCGGGCCGTCCCTTTGAGTGATAATCGAGTGCTTCGCGAAACTTGTTGCTGTTTTCCATCCGGTGTCCTTGGGGCGAACTATAGGCATGGAATCGCTTCGCGCGCTTCAATCTACGGCACACTGCAGTAGTATAGCTTCTTCGAACTATTACTATTTGATTCCTAAGGCTTTTATACTAGAGTCAGTTGCTGGGAAATACTCATGAACCATCTCGACGAACTCGAAAGCCAAAGCGTTTACATTCTTCGCGAGGCCTACAAACACTTCAAGGAGCTCTGCATGCTCTGGTCCATTGGCAAGGACTCAACCGTGATGCTTTGGCTCACCCGCAAGGCCTTCCTTGGCCATGTGCCATTTCCCCTGGTGCACATCGATACCTCGTACAAGGTGCCCTCGATGATCGAATACCGCGACCGGCTTGCTCGCGAGTGGAAGCTAAAAATGGTCGTTGGCCAAAACCGTGATGCGTTGGCAGCCGGAATGGGACCTGAAAAGGGGCGACTCACATGCTGCTCCGCTCTCAAGACCGAGGGGCTCAAACACACGCTCGATGGAACCTGGCCGCGGAAAGAAATGAATCGTGAAGGCGTCTACGAAGATGTCTTAAACGGAGAGCCGTTCACAGGCGTCATCGTTGGTGCTCGTGCCGATGAAGAGGGCAGCCGGGCGAAGGAGCGCTACTTCTCACCGCGCGACAAGAACAACGACTGGGACGTCTCCGACCAGCCCCCCGAAATGTGGAATCAGTTTAAGACGGATTTTGCGCCAAACACGCATGTTCGCATTCACCCGCTCTTGGACTGGACGGAGACGAACATCTGGGAATACATCGAGCGAGAGCAAATCCCCATCATCGATCTCTACTTCGACAAGGGGTCTGGAAAGCGTTACCGATCGATTGGTTGCGAAACGTGCACCGGCATGATCGATTCCAAAGCTCGCAGCCCAAAAGAAATCATCGTCGAACTCGGCAAGACAACAGTGCCAGAGCGCGCCGGCCGAGCACAGGACCAAGAGGATACCTACGCGATGGAGAAACTCCGCCGCGATGGATACATGTAACATGCCAAGCGATACGAATACTTCTGAACGACAAACCATGAATGTCGTCATTGTGGGCCACGTGGACCACGGCAAGTCGACTCTCGTGGGACGTCTACTTGCAGACACCAATACACTCGGCGATGGCAAGCTGGAAAAGGTTCAAGAGACCTGTAGGCGCAGTGGCAAGCAGTTTGAGTACGCCTTCTTGCTCGACGCTTTGGAAGAAGAACAGGGCCAAGGCATTACCATCGATGCGGCCCGTGTCTTCTTTCGAACTGACCTTCGCGACTACATCATCATCGATGCTCCGGGCCACATCGAGTTTCTAAAGAACATGGTCACCGGTGCCGCACGTGCCGAGGCCGCCGTCCTTTTGATCGACGCCAAAGAAGGCGTGCAAGAAAACTCTCGGCGCCATGGCTACCTACTCTCGATGTTGGGCATCAAGCAGATCGTGGTGGCAGTCAACAAGATCGATCTTGTGGACTACAATGAGGGCGCCTTCCGAGCCATCACAGAAGAATACCAAGAATTCCTCTCAGGCATCGGCGTTGAGCCTCTGCGCTTCATTCCGGTGAGCGCCCGAGAAGGCGACAACATCGCGGATCGCGGTGACAAACTCGATTGGTACGAAGGGCCGACCATCCTCGAGGCACTCGACGGCTTGAAGAAAGCCGCCACCAATGACCAATTGCCACTGCGCATGCCGGTGCAAGACATCTACAAGTTCAATGATGTCGGCGACGACCGGCGCATCATCGCTGGGCGCATCGAAAGCGGCACCTTGGCACCTGGTGATGAAGTGCTCTTTCTGCCATCGGGCAAACGCTCCCATGTCGCATCGCTAGAAGTGTTTAGCGCTCCAACGCTACAGAGCGTGGGGCCCGGCGAGTGCGCAAGCATCACACTCACCGAGCAGGTCTTTGTGAGCCGTGGCGAGTTGCTTTGCCACCCATCCAGCAAACCTCATGTAAGTACGCGCCTCAAGGTCAACCTCTTTTGGCTGGGCAAGGCGCCCATGACGCCGGGCAAGCGCTACAAGCTCAAGCTCGCTACCGCCTCGGTCGAAGTCACCATTGATTCGATTGAACGCGTGCTCGACGCGAGCGAGCTTGGCTCGTCAAGCGACAAGGGCATGGTCGAACGGCACGACGTGGCCGAGCTAACGCTGCGCACACGAAAACCTGTCGCCTTTGATGTGAGCGCCGAGCTGGAAAGCACTGGTCGTTTCGTCATTGTCGACGGCTACGACATTGCCGGTGGCGGCATCGTTCGCGAGGCACTTAGCGACAATCTTGAAACGCGAAGACTCGAACGCCAACTGCGAGACATGGAGTGGGTACGCGGCGACGTCACTCCGGCGATGCGCGCTGCACTAACCGGCCACGAGGCTGCGATGATCATGTTTAGCGGTACCTCCGAATCGGGCAAACACGACGTCGCTCGGGCGCTCGAAGCAGCCCTCGTCCAGACAGGAAATCACGCATACCTCCTCGATGGCAAAAACGTCGTTCTGGGAATCGATGCTGACATTGCCTTTGATGACATTGATGAGTTGGTTCGGCGCTTTGGCGAGGTGGCCAACATACTGCTCGATGCCGGTCTGCTTGTGATCTCCACGACAAACGTGATCGGACTCGCCGACCACCGGCAAATCGCCACACAAATTGCCCCCGCACCAATGTTCTTAGTTCATGTCGGCAGCTCCGATGATGAGCTTGCAAATCATGCGGATGTTTGCGTGGATGCCCAAACACCGCCAAACGACGCAGTTGCCGCCATCCTGGCGACCTTCTCCGAAAGCCCTGGCTAGACGAGAACCCAAGTAATGATAGGCTGAACGTCGATGGATTCGACAACGAAACTCGGTTTGGGTGCCGCGGTGGTTGCCACAGTTCTGCTTGTCATGGCGGCATTCTCCAGCTCTTGGCTGATTGGCGAGAACTACGGAATCAAGTCTGAGGTAGGGCTTCGCAGTGTCAACATCTGCGCGGACGAGAGCAATTGCGAGAACGTTGACCTCTCGACCTGGGCCGAGAGCCCCTATGCCCCCAAAGGGCTTTCTACGTATATTACGCTCGGCACCATTTCCTTCTTCGCAGCGCTCCTCACGGCGGGCTTCATGCTTGTGCTCTTGGGATACGGCGTGCGTGGAAAGGCCCCGAGATGGCCGGTACACCCAGGTTCTATGGCGCTCTTGCTCAGCATCGCGCTGCTCATTGTCGGCGTTTTGACATTGGCCCTACATCCCTTCAAGTCGGCGGGCTGGGGCACAGGACCCGGGTTCATGATGCTTGGTGGCGGCGATGTGGCAGCACTCGTTGCGGCACTTTTCTTGGGGCGCAGTGTGCCGACAAGCGAAGACGAGTGGTTTGAATAGCTGGCCTGGTAGCAGTACTCTGCCCGCGCTTTGACTGTCTTTCGACTCGACCACAGGCTGGTATTTCCCCCAGCCAACCTCGCTGATGAAAGCGGCCTACTCGCCGTTGGCGGGGACCTTTCGGCCGAACGATTGAAGCTCGCCTACGGCATGGGGATTTTCCCGTGGTTTGACGAAGACTTGCCGATCATGTGGCACAGCCCCGATCCGCGAATGGTGCTCTTGCCAGACGACTTGCGGGTCAACCGCAGCTTGCGCAAAGCGATCAAACGCGGTCCCTATCGCATCACTCTCGATACCGCCTTTCATGAAGTGATCAGCGCGTGCGCAAGTATCTACCGTCCAGGCCAAGGTGGCACGTGGATTACCGACGACATGATCGCAGCCTACGACGAATTGCATCGTCAAGGCTTCGCGCATTCGGTGGAAGCGTGGCGTGGCGATGAACTCGTTGGCGGCCTCTATGGTGTCTCCTTGGGCTCAGCGTTTTTCGGAGAGTCAATGTTTGCCAAAGCGCCCGATGCCTCCAAGATCGCGTTTGCAACACTGGTCGAGCAACTCAAGACATGGGGGGTTGATTTGGTCGATTGCCAAGTGCACACCGAACATCTTGAGCATTTTGGCGCACAAGAAATCCCCAGGCGCGACTTTCTAAGCCGCTTGCAGACCTCGCTAGAAGCCCCACATCGCCTCGGTCCGTGGCGATTCGACGCAGCCCCAAAATCGTAGACGCCCACGAGGCGGCGGGTCGGAGATAATGAAGATCCAGAGGGACTAGCACCGCGGCAAGGCAGCAAGCTCCTTGCGCCCCTCCTAGTACAATCGGCGCGAGAAAAAGTGATAGCGTTCTGGCGTGAGTACCGTAAGACACCTGGTTTCGGCAGGCTCGCTAGTGATGCTAGCGGCCTTGGCGAGCTGTACCGACCCCGGCGAGCGCGAAGCGGATTGGGACTTCATTCACGCTGCGATTATTGAGCCCAGTTGCGCCACGTCCAGTTGCCACAGCTCGCTATCCATGACGGCGGGAATCGACTTTGAAGACGTGGATGCCTCCTACGACTTCTTGCTCGGCCAATTTTTTGTCGTGCCCTTCGACCAGAACAGCAATCTGCTATTTCTTCTTAACGGCGTTGAGCGGCCGCTCATGCCTCCCGACGGTCCGCTTCCCAAAGCCGATGTGGATCTCGTAAAGGCGTGGATCGCCGAAGGAGCACTTCGATGAATCACCTAACTGCAGCCCTTACGACTCTAGTATTTGTGAGCGTCGCCTGGGTCTTGGCGCCCGACGCGAACGCCTATCCGCACTTTCAGTTCTCAAGCGACACCGATACCTGCAGCACCTGCCACTACGCTCCTGCGGGCGGTGGACTCATCAACGGCTGGGGGCGAGAAGAGGCCGGCGACACGCTCAGCCGCGGCGGAGATGGCGCTGCCCTGCACGGCCTAGCCGAGATGCCTTCGTGGCTCGCTATCGGCGGCGATCTTCGGGCGGCGGCTCTCATGAAAGGGGTAGAGACCTCTGAGGGCACCGTTAACGAGAGTGGAAAGCTGCACATATTTCCCATGCAGGCTGACGTCAGTGCCCGCGCCGAGCACAAGGCATTTGCACTCACTGCTGTTGTGGGTTTGCGGGGCAAAGCGCGAAAGTCCGCTCCTCCAGACGGCAGCATGCGCGAAGAAGCGGGCGCGCTGTCCCGACTGGTTTCGCGAGAGCACTTTATTACCTACGCGCCTGACGACTCCAAGTACACCATGCGCGGGGGGCGTTTCTATGCGCCGTACGGGCTCAGGCTCGCCGATCACACAAGCTACGTTCGCAGGCATGCAGGCTTTGGCATGCTGAAGGAGACGTACGGGCTTGGCGTAAGCCGTCGTGGCGACGCCAACGAAACCCACATTACGGCTCACGTATCCGATCCGATCTTGGGTTCGCAAAACCTCACCTTCGGAGCAACCGCCATGCACGAGAAGCGGGGCGATTCGCACGCACTCGGAGCTGGCGCGCGCCTCCGCTTCGCGGAAAGCAACATGCAAGCTTGGGCCGGCGGTCACTACAAGCACTGGTTTGAAAGCAAGAAGCTCTTGCTCATGGCCGAAGTCAACGCTGGCTATCAGAGTTTTGCGGAATCCCCAGACAATTCGCGATTGCAGCTCCTGGGCTACATCGGCCCGGTGTGGTTTCCAACAGATGGCGTAAGTGCTTCGGTAGCGTATGAGCACTTCGACGAAGACCTGCTCACCAGGTATGTGGAGCGACACGCGATCACGAGCACGATCTCATTCTTGCCACGAGCGCACTACGAGATATTCTTAATGGGTCGCGCCGAGCGCATTGGACCACCGGGCCGGAGTTTCACTGGCATGCTGCAACTGCACTACTACCTCTAGGAGCAATGAAAACCGTGACACGACTTGCCTCCATCCTTCTCTGTTCCGCACTCCTCGCCGCCGCAGGTTGCGCAGAAGACATTCCCGACGATCCAACCTGGAATGAGGACGTGGAACTCCTCCTCACAGCAAACTGCGGACGCTGCCATGGTGAGACCACAGCGCCGGGCGCCCCGCCAGATCTGCGCCTCGATACCTACGACGATGCCTTTGCGTTTCGAGAGCGCATTCGAGCTCGGGCCGTGGATTACGAGGAAACCGGTGCCCGCCAAATGCCTCCAGACTCATACCTAAGCAACGACCAAAAAGAGCTTCTCGGCATCTGGATCGATAACGGCGCCCCGCTTGGGCCCGTGGAATAGGCCCAATACTACGACTCTGGGGGCCCAAGGTGGGCCTTCGCAAACGCTTGTGCCACGCCTTTCTCTGCATGCTATAGAGGCGACGAAATGTGGCAACCGCCCGAGCGAATCAAGCACGCCCTCCCTGTGGTGAATTGGCCAAGTGCCGAAGAGGCCTCGGCCTCAAAGCTCTTCTCGCCAGTCCAGGTGGGCCCCACAACATTGACCTCCCGCACTTGGATTCCGGCGATGGTTCCATGGCGCGCAACCAACGAGGGTCTCGTTACCGATGATGTTGTCGATTGGTATGCACGCTTTGCGAAGGGTCGGCCGGGAGCTATCGTCGTAGAGGCCACGGGCATTCGCGACGTGCCCTCAGGGCCCCTCATGCGAGCGGGACATGAACGATTTGTCCCTGGGCTTCGGCGGCTCGTCGAGGCTGTCCAAAATGCTTCGGATGGCGAAACCAAGCTCTTTATTCAGCTCATCGACTTCCTCCAGATTCGCCGCAGGCCCCCAACGGATAAGTATTTTTCGCGGTTTCTCAGCATTCGCCCAGGGCATCGCGAAGCGCTAGTCAACCTTGAGGGCTCTTCGCACTTTGAAACCTGTGATGCGTCGCTCATCCGCGAGCACCTCGCAACGCTTGCACCAGAACAACTCGCAACGGTTCTTGATGCACGCGAGCTTGATGATCTGCAAAAGGGCTACCGAGAACGCGTTTGGGATACGCACCTCGAACACATTCGCGAGCTGCCCAAAACGTTGCCAAGTCTCTTTGCCGACGCAACCAGCCGAGTACTCGAAGCGGGGTTTGATGGGGTTGAGCTGCACTATGCCCACGCCTACACGATGGCTTCGTTCTTGTCTGCGCTAAACAACCGCGACGATGGCTACGGCGGCAGCCCTCAAAACCGCGTCAGGCTCCCCTTGGAAGTCATCAAGGCGGTTCGAGAGGTCGTTCCGAGTGATAAGGTTCTTGGCTTGCGCTTCCTTGGCGATGAAGTCATCGACGGTGGGAGCCGCCTCGAAGACGCTCTCTTCTACGCTAAGAATTTTGCCGAATCTGGTGTCGACTTCCTCTCCGTTTCCAAGGGCGGAAAGTTTGAGGATGCCAAAGTGCCAAAAGTTGGCGATGCAGTGTATCCCTACACGGGCCCGTCAGGCTACGAGTGCATGCCTTCGGTCTTCTCCGATGCAAAGGGGCCTTTTGGTCGCAATGTCAATCTCTCGCAGGCGATCAAGCGCACCGTCAACGAGGCTGGCTTCCAGATTCCTGTTGTCACGGCAGGCGGCATCGGCACATTCGAGATGGCGGAAGCAATTCTGCAAGGTGGTGAAGCGGACATTATCGGCGCCGCTAGGCAGTGTATCGCCGACCCAGACTTCTTCTTAAAAATGCGTCTAGGTCACGGAGAAAGCGTTCGGCGGTGTGAATACACCAACTACTGCGAGGGGCTCGATCAAAAGCACAAGCAAGTGACTTGCAAGCTTTGGGATCGCAAGAAATTGGACGACGAAGGTGTAACCCTGGACCACTCGGGCCGACGACGACTCACAGCACCAACGTGGACCCCATGAAAGCCTCCGTATACCTAAGCACCCTTGGATGTCGGCTAAACGAAGCCGAGCTCGTCTCATGGACCGGCGCTCTTGAGGCTCGCGGGCACCAGGTTGTGCGGCGCGTTCAGGATGCCAATCTGATCGTGCTCAACACCTGTGCGGTCACCAGCGAAGCGTCACGCAAATCGCGCAAACTCGCGGGTTCTCTCCACAGAAAAAACCCGAACGCACGGCTCGTTGTAACGGGGTGCATGGCCGAGCTTGAACCGGAGCGTGCAGCCGCCCTGGCAGGAGTCGACCTCGTCGTTTCCAACATGGCCAAGGACGAGCTGGTTGAAGTTGTGCTCGCGAAGCTCGATCTGGAGGCGATGCCGGAGATGGCGACCGAGCCCACGAGCGCGCATCCATACGCCGATGCAGCGGAACCCCAAGAAGCGCAAGGGCCCCTGCTCCAACTCGGCAAGCGCTCAACGCCCAGAAGCCGCGCTTTTATCAAAGTCCAAGACGGCTGCCGAAACCACTGCAGCTATTGCGTTGTCACCATTGCCCGTGGCGAAGAGCGCAGTAGCAGCATTGCCAACCTTGTGGATGAGATCAACGCCCTGCACGAGAAGGGCTACAAGGAAGCCGTGCTCACCGGCGTTCATCTTGGTGGCTATGGCCACGATTTGGACACCGATTTGTCCGCACTAGTTCACACGCTCTTGCGCGAAACCAGCATCGAACGACTGCGTCTCTCGTCTCTAGAGCCGTGGGACCTTCCCAAGAACTTTTCTGAGTTGTGGCAGAGTCCCAGGCTAATGCCTCACCTGCATCTCCCGCTGCAAAGTGGAAGTGACACGGTTTTGCGACGCATGTCCCGCAGGTGTTTTACCGACGAATTTCGCGAACTCGTGCAAACGCTGCGCTCCAATGTTCCGGACCTCAACATCACCACAGACTTGATTGTGGGCTTCCCCGGAGAAACCGATGAAGAGTTCGCCGAGTCGCTAGAATACGTGCAAGAGATTGGCTTTGGTCACATGCACATCTTTGGCTTCTCCCCACGCGAAGGAACTCGAGCCGAGAAACTGCTCGGTCGCATTGATGGTCCCACCATTCGCGAACGCAGCCGTGCGATGCACCGCGTTGCCGCGCAAATGAAGCAAGACCACATGGAACGCTACCTCGGCACGCGTCGTTCGGTGCTCTGGGAAACCGGGCGCACTGACGAAAATGGCCTCAGCTCCTTTCAGGGCTACACAGACAACTATCTCCGCGTTGTTGCCCACGGCTCTGGCCTAGAGAACAGCATTGCGGATGCGACACTCGTTTCTATTGAAGGAACGCCCGCGGAGCGATTCGCGGCTACCGTGCACGTGCCCTCCTCCTAGTCGCAGGCGTCATCGCACATCTGTTCACAGCTTGTGCGACGGTCGGTATCGCTTGGTGACGATTCCCGCGTCGACCGCTCAACATCGGAATCGGTTCGCTGACACCGCGCGAGGCAATCACTGATCGTATCTTGACACGCCGTTGAACGCGCCGGAGGCCGGGTGCAGGCAATGGCAATCGTTGAAGCGGCGACGAGGATGATACGAGTTTTCATAATGATTCGAGACGACTTGGGTTGCCAGGGAGACGCTTTCGGTAAACCGCGCGCGCCTACTTCACGAGGTCGGTGACGGCCCCGGTATTCGCAGGCGAAACCAAACGCGCGTACTTTGCCAGGACGCCTCGGGTGTAGCGAGGTTCGGGCTTCTTCCACTTCCATTGACGCTGTTCGAGTTCCGCCTCGTCCACGTGCAAAGTCAGGCTGCGTGCATCGGCGTCAATGGTCACGAGGTCGCCATTCTCAACGATAGCAATCATGCCACCCAGTGCCGCTTCGGGAACCACATGGCCGACGACCATCCCGTAGGTGCCACCGGAGAAGCGACCATCAGTGATCAGCCCAACGCTATCGCCAAGTCCAGCGCCAATAATGGCAGATGTGGGTGCCAGCATTTCGCGCATGCCCGGACCACCAACAGGCCCTTCATAGCGGATTACCAGCACATCGCCGGCAACTACGTCTCCGGAGAGAATTGCGTGCAAGCTGTCCTCTTCGCAGTCAAAGACTTTCGCAGGCCCTTTGATGCAGCGATTCTTCACACCAGAAGTTTTCGCAACACAGCCTCCAGTTGCGAGATTGCCCCGCAGAATCGACAGATGTCCCTGCTTGTACATGGGGTTGTCCCACGCGCGAATCACGTCCTGATCCTCGCTTGGCACGGAAGGTATATCCGCAAGATTCTCCGCCACAGTTTGGCCCGTGATCGTCATGCAATCGCCGTTGAGGACGCCGTTTTCGAGCAACATCTTCATTACTTGTGGAACGCCGCCGGCACGATGAAAATCCACCGTTACGAAACGTCCAGACGGTTTGAGATCACAGAGAACAGGCACCTTGGCAGCAACAGCTTCAAAGTCTTCCAACGTGAGCTCGACGCCAGCGGCATGGGCAATCGCCGGCAAGTGCAAGACTGCATTGGTCGAGCCTCCAACAGCCATCACAACCGCGACCGCGTTTAGCAGAGCATCGCGCGTCATAATCTCTCTGGGCAGTCGCTGTGCGTGCACGCACTCAACAAGGACGCCCGCAGAAACTGCAGCGCTATCGGCCTTCTCTTCGTCGACGGCAGCCATGGTTGATGAGTGCGGCAAGCTCATGCCCATCGCCTCGATGGCGGAAGACATAGTATTGGCGGTGTACATGCCACCACAGGAACCTGGGCCAGGACACGCATTGCGCTCAATCTTGCCAAGTTCGTCGTCGTCGATGGTGCCAGCTGCGTGTTGCCCCACGGCCTCAAAGACGCTGACAACATTTAGGTCGCGCCCATCGAGACGTCCAGGCTTGATGGTTCCGCCATAGACAAAGACCGCCGGAATATTCATGCGGGCGATCGCGATCATCGCGCCTGGCATGTTCTTGTCGCAGCCGCCAAAAGCGAGCACCGCATCCATGCTCTGCCCGGTGCACACGGTCTCAATCGAATCTGCAATAACTTCGCGAGACACAAGTGAGTACTTCATGCCTTCGGTGCCCATCGAAATGCCATCGGCAATGGTGATGGTTCCGAACATGAGCGGCATTGCGCCGGCATCGCGAAGCGCGTCTTCGCCTCGCTCAACCAGGCCACCAATGCCAATGTTGCAGGGAGTTAACGTGCTGTGTGCATTGGCAACGCCAACAATGGGTTTGCGAAAATCGTCGTCGCCAAAGCCGACCGCTCGCAACATCGCGCGGTTCGGTGAACGCTGTACACCCCCCGTAGCTGCCACGCTGCGCCGATTACCACTATCACTCTTGCTATCGTCTGCCATATCCGTGTTCGCGATATCCATCTCGCGCCTTTGAAAGGAACGATACAGGCCTACACCTAGGGAAGCCAACACAGGACGCAAATGCGATGTAGGGGGTGTTGTTAGCCGGATCCGCAGTAGAGAAAGCCGGGCCAGTGCCAGTACCATCCTCGACAGGACACAATGAAACGCACGGGAGCACAACTAATCTGGGAGGTCCTCACTCGAGAGGGTGTGGACACGGTGTTTGGCTACCCCGGGGGCGCGATTCTCCCGGCCTACGACGCGCTGGTGGACTACAAGAACATTCACCACGTGCTAACGCGCCACGAGCAAGGCGCTTCCCATGCCGCCGATGGCTATGCACGCGCATCCGGCAAGGTCGGAGTTGCCATCGCAACCTCCGGCCCCGGCGCGACCAATCTCGTAACGGGCATCGCAACCGCCAACATGGACTCCTCTCCCATCGTTTGCATCACGGGACAAGTGGGTTCCGACGTCATTGGCAAAGACGCCTTTCAAGAATGCGACATCACCGGCATCACGCAGCCAGTAACAAAACACAACTACTTGGTGACTCGCGCCGAAGATATCGTGCGAGTCATTCGTGAAGCGTTCTACGTTGCTCGATCGGGACGCCCGGGCCCCGTGCTTGTCGACATCACCAAAGACGCACAGAATCAAGAAGTAGAATTTGTCTGGGATGAGTCTCCTATCGAGCTTCCCGGCTATCGCCCCGACCTCAGTGCACTGCCCGAAGAGTTCGACCGCGCATTGCAGCTACTGAGCGAATCAAAGCGGCCCATCATTCTGGCCGGGCAAGGCATCATCATGTCGGGTGCCGAAGAAGAGCTTCGCAAGCTCGTAGAGGCGGCCCATGTCCCGGTTGCCCTTACGCTCCTTGGGCTCGGAGGCCTTCCCGCTGGCCATGCCTGCAACATCGGAATGATGGGAATGCACGGCGAGGCCTGGGTGAATACCGCCATTCAAGAAGCCGACCTCTTAATCGCACTCGGCATGCGCTTCGACGATCGAGTCACCGGCGATTTGGCAACGTATGCGCAAAATGCCAAGAAGATTCACGTAGACATCGACCCAGCTGAAATTGATAAGAACGTCAAGGTCGATGTTGGTATCGTCGGGGACCTAAGAGCTGTTCTTACGACCTTCAACGAGCGCCTAAAACCGCAAAAGCGCGAGGCGTGGGTTTCCTACGTCGAGCAGTCTCGCGGAGAAGCCGAGCAGCACGACATCCTGAAAGCGGCCGACGATGGCATGCTCTACGCAGCCCATGTCATCGATGAGCTTCGCAAACTCACAAACGACGATGCCATCATTGTGACTGACGTTGGACAGCATCAAATGTGGGAAGCGCAGTACTACGCCCACAACAAGCCGCGAACTCTGATTACATCAGGTGGCCTTGGCACGATGGGCTTTGCCCTTCCCGCAGCCATCGGCGCCAAGATGGCCTGCCCCGAGAAGGAAGTCTGGGTCATTGCCGGCGACGGAGGCTTTCAGATGACGGCTTGCGAGCTACAGACCTGTGCCCAAGAAGGGCTTGACCTCAACATTGCCGTCATCAACAACGGCTATCTAGGCATGGTTCGCCAGTGGCAAGAGATGTTCTACGATAGGCGCTACTCGGAAACGCCGATTACCTCGCCAGACTTTGTAAAGCTTGCAGAAGCACACGGGCTCCAAGGCGCTCGAGTGGAGAGCCTTGAGGAAGTCGCACCGGCGGTAACGTCATCCCAAGGCCAGCCCTGCACGATTCTTACTGAGTTTCGGGTTGTCCCAGAGGATGCCGTGTACCCAATGGTTCCCAGTGGCAAAGCCCTAGATAAGATGATTCGTCGACCTCGCAAAGAGCCCGCAATTCGACAGGACACCTAAGCGTACGCATGCTCAATCCAAACGAACCGATCCAACGCAAAGCGCCACAACGGCAACTGCATACCTTTGCCGTCTACGCCGAAGACAAACCCGGCGTGCTGTCCCGTATCACGTCGCTATTTCGTCGCCGGGCCTACAACATTGACTCACTGACCGCTGGGCATACGGATGTCCCAGGAGTGTCGCGACTCACCGTTGTGCTTGAGTCCGATGATGCTGAGGCCAGGCTCATCGAGGCCAATCTTTATAAGCTCGTAAATGTTCTGAGGGTCGAAGACCTGACCCATGTCGCGACAATGAAGCGCGACTTGGCACTCATCAAGGTCAAGGCAAATGCTGAGGCACGGCCCCAGGTCATGCAAATGATCGAAGTGTTTCGCGCGCGCATCATCGACGTTGCGCCTGAGTCCCTCGTTCTCGAAATCACCGGCACCGAAGACAAAATCGACGGCCTCCTCGAAATCCTTTCGCCCTTTGGCATCATCGAGATGGTGCGAACCGGTGGGGTGGCGATGACACGCGGATCCGAAGCAACAACCATTCACCCTCATTTTGTGCACGCACGTGTGCCCCAAGACAAGAACTCGTAACACCCCGACTAGGAAGACTTCTCATGGCAACCATCTATTACGATAAAGACGCAAACCTCGATCTCATCAAAGCCAAGAAAGTCGCCGTCGTTGGCTACGGCTCGCAGGGTCACGCCCATGCGCTCAATATGAAGGAAAGCGGCGTTGACGTCCGCGTCGGACTTCAAGAAGGATCGAAATCCAAGGCAGTGGCAGAAGCCGCCGGCCTCACCGTGGGCACCGTCGCCGAAGTTAGCGAGTGGGCCGATGTGATCATGGTTTTGGCCCCGGATACCAAACAGGGCTCAATCTACAGCGAGAGCATCGCTCCTCACCTCAAGAGCGGCGACACACTCGCGTTTGGACACGGCTTCAACATTCGATACGACATCATTGCACCGCCCAAAGACGTGGACGTCATCATGGTGGCTCCCAAGTCGCCCGGCCACCGAGTGCGTGAAACGTATCAAGAGGGCGCTGGCACTCCATGCCTCATGGCAGTGCATCAGGACTCGAGCGGAAACGCAAAAGAGCTGGCACTCAGCTATGCCGGTGCGATTGGCGGAACTCGCGCGGGCGTTTTGGAAACCACCTTCTCCGAGGAGACGGAAACTGACCTCTTTGGCGAGCAGGCAGTTCTCTGCGGAGGCGTCTCGGCCCTAGTTCAAGCAGGATTCGACACCCTCGTCGAAGCCGGCTACCAACCCGAGATTGCCTACTTCGAGTGTTTGCACGAGCTCAAGCTCATCGTCGATCTGATGTACCGGGGCGGGCTCTCGTACATGCGTTACTCGGTGAGCGACACCGCAGAGCACGGCGACTACACCGGCGGGCCGCAGGTCGTTACCGATGAAACGCGGGCGGCCATGAAGAAGATGCTTACCGACATTCAAGACGGTACCTACGCCAAGCTTTGGATTGATGAAAACCAAGCGGGTCGTCCTACCTTCAACGCGAGTCGCAAAGCAGGCCAAGACCATCTGATTGAAGATGTTGGTGTGAAGCTCCGCGACATGATGCCCTTTCTCGACGCCGTCAAAATCAAGCAGCAGTAGGCAAACGCTCCATGGATACAAATTACGTCCGCATCTTTGACACAACCCTACGCGACGGCGAGCAATCGCCGGGCGCCACCATGACCAAGGCCGAGAAACTTCTGATTGCAGAAAGCTTGGCACGACTTGGTGTGGACGTAATTGAGGCTGGCTTCCCTGCCGCATCACCTGGAGATCTGGAAGCCGTCCAGAGCATTGCTGCGACGGTCGGGGTTTCCAGCGACACGCCCAGCGGCGAGCCGCCCATGATCTGTGGATTGGCACGCGCAAAAGCATCCGACATTGACAAGGCGTGGGAAGGAGTGAAGGCCGCCAAGCGGCCCCGCATCCACACCTTCCTTGCAACCTCAGACATTCACTTAGAGCACAAACTGCGTATGACACGCAGCGAAGTCGTGGCACAGGTACGCGAAATGGTCGCGTATGCCTCGAACCTCTGCCCCGACGTTGAGTTTTCGCCCGAAGACGCGGGGCGTTCCGAGCCGGCATTTCTTTACGAAGTGTTGGCGGCAGCCATCGATGCTGGTGCAACAACGCTAAACATTCCGGATACCGTTGGCTATACGACGCCAGAAGAATTCGGAGAGCTGATCAAGGGAATCAAGGAGAACACCCCGGGCATGACCGATGACATTGTCATCTCCGTCCACTGCCACAATGACTTGGGGCTTGCCACGGCCAACAGTCTCGCAGGCGTTGGTGCTGGAGCACGGCAAATCGAAGTGGCGGTCAATGGCATTGGAGAGCGAGCCGGCAACACTGCTCTTGAGGAAGTTGTGATGGCAATGCGCACTCGGGCGCACTTCTACGGCAAGAAGACAGGCATCGATACCACCCAGATCATGCGCACCAGCAAGCTGGTTTCGAGTTGCACAGGCATGCATGTGCAACCCAATAAGGCGATTGTCGGCGCCAATGCCTTTGCTCATGAAGCGGGAATTCACCAGGACGGAATGCTCAAGCATGAAGAAACCTACGAGATCATGCGACCCGAAACGGTGGGTGTAGCGGAAAGCCAACTCGTCTTGGGCAAGCACTCGGGGCGGCATGCAGTAAAAACGCGTCTCTCTGTTCTTGGCTACCACTTGAATGAAGACGACTTGAAGAAAGCGTTCGATCGCTTTAAGAAACTCGCTGACAAGAAGAAGAACATCACCGACGCCGACCTTGAGGCACTGGTCACCGATGAACTGCGGCAAGCGAGCCAACTGTGGAGCCTGGCAGACCTTCAGGTAACCAGCGGTACAACCGACATGCCTACGGCAACGGTTCGTCTCGCTGGACCGGATGGTGAGATTCACGTGCAGGCCGCCGTTGGCGCGGGCCCTGTTGATGCCATCTACAAAGCGATTGATCAAATGATGGGCAAGCACGGCACACTCCTCGAATTCAACGTGCAATCGGTGACGGGTGGCATTGATGCGCAGGGTGAAGTCACTGTGCGTGTCGAGAGTTTGCAGTCCTCCGACTCCTTTATTAATCCGCAGAGTGGTGCGGACGCCAAGCGCACATACATCGGCCACGGCACAGCGACCGACATTGTTGTTGCTGGTGCTCAGGCGTACATTGCGGCACTTAACAAGCTCATCATCGCAGAGAAACGCGAAGATGCAGCCAATGACCAAACGTCGGGTCCAAGCGGAGCGGAGAAGCGAGCGTGAGCCAAGTAGACAAGCCGCGAACCCTGTTTGAAAAGGTCTGGCAAGCCCATGTTGTCGCCCAGGAACCCGACTGCCCCGCGGTGCTCTACATCGATCTGCACTTGATTCACGAAGTCACCTCACCGCAGGCCTTCGCCGAGCTAGCAACTCGCGGTCTAAAGGTAAGGCGCCCCGATCGCACCGTTGCGACGATGGACCATCTCACGCCGACGCAGCCTAAGAAGCTCGCGGTGCTCGACGACAGCGCAAAGAACCTCCTCGACACCTTGGAGCGCAATTGCCAGGAGCACGACATTACGCTCTTCCCATGGGGCTCGGGCAGCGAGGGTATCGTGCATGTCATTGGCCCGGAACTCGGTGTGACGCAGCCTGGGAAGACCATCGTCTGCGGCGACAGCCACACCGCAACCCATGGTGCCTTTGGAGCACTCGCATTTGGTATTGGTACGAGTGAAGTCGGTCATGTTCTGGCGACGCAGTGCCTTTTGCAAGAGCGCCCCAAAACGCTCGAAGTCGTTCTGAGCGGGACGCCGGGTCCAGGCGTTGGTGCCAAGGACATCATCTTGGGGCTGTGTGCGCAGATCGGAATTGGCGGGGCAACGGGGCACGTCATCGAATATCGCGGCGATGCGATTGCTGCTTTGTCGATGGACGAACGCATGACCATTTGCAACATGTCGATCGAAGTCGGTGCACGCGCCGGCATGATTGCACCGGACGAAACGACCTACGCTTACGTCAAAGGGCGCCCGATGGCTCCAAAGGGTGATGACTGGGACAACGCTGTGGCGGAGTGGAAAACGCTGTGTACCGACGAGGGAGCCCAGTTCGACAAGACCGTACACGTTGATGTCTCGTCGCTCGAACCGATGCTCACCTTTGGAACCAATCCCGGCATGGGCATGGGCGTTTCCCAGAGCATCCCCAACCCAAAGGACGCTAAGAGTTTATCTGAAGGCGACGCTCTCACCAAGGCGCTCAGCTACATGGGATTAGAATCGGGAAAACCGCTACTTGGCCAACCGGTTGACGTCGTCTTTGTGGGCTCTTGCACAAACTCACGCATGCAAGACCTTCGAGACGCAGCAAGCATTCTCAAGGGGCGCAACGTATCGGCTGGAACCCGAGTTTTGATCGTGCCTGGCTCAGCGGCCATCAAGCGAGAAGCCGAGGCTGAAGGTCTGGACCAGGTTTTCAAGAATGCCGGCGCAGAGTGGCGTGAGCCGGGTTGCTCGATGTGTATCGCCATGAATGGAGACGCCCTGGAAGCCGGGCAATATGCCGTGAGCACTTCCAATCGCAACTTCGAGGGCCGACAGGGCAAAGGTAGCCGAACCTTTCTTGCCTCCCCGCTCACGGCGGCGGCGGCGGCGGTCACAGGCAAGGTAACCGACGTAAGAACCTTTCTTAGCGAAAGCAAATAGCACGATGCAGTCATTCAGCACTCTCAAGTCACGGGCTGTCAAAATCCTCGTTGATGATATTGATACCGACCAGATTATTCCTGCGCGTTTTCTCAAGACCACCAACAAGCTGGGTCTTGGAACCCATCTCTTTTCCAATTGGCGGTACCGCGAAGATGGATCAGCCAACGAGTCCTTTGCGCTCAACCAGGAAGCGATGCAGGGCAGAAGCATTCTCCTTGCGGGTGACAACTTTGGCTGTGGGTCATCGAGAGAACATGCACCGTGGGCCCTCTCCTCGTGGGGGTTTCAGGTAATCATCTCAACCTCGTTTGCGGACATCTTTCGAAGCAATGCACTCAAGAATGGTCTACTGCTCATCGAAGTATCCGCCGAGCAGCATCAGCGACTGGTGGACGCTGACTCGGATGCCGAGATACACATCGATCTCCAGGCGCAGACATGGCAGCTGGACCAAGAAGTGGTCGTTGCATTCCCCATCGATGCGTTTTCAAAACGCTGTCTCCTCGACGGACTCGATCAGCTCGGCTACCTGCAGAGTTTTGACGACAGCATTAGCCAGTTCGAGAAAGGCCGATAACGATGCAGGCAAACATCACAATACTCGCGGGCGATGGCATTGGCCCGGAGATTACCGCTGAGGCCCGCCGGGTTCTCGACGTGGTCGCGACGCGCTTTGGGCACTCATTCTCCTTCTCGGAAGAACTCGTAGGAGGCTGCGCAATCGATGCGACGGGAAGCGCACTACCAGAGGCGAGCCTGCAAGCCTGCCGCGAAAGCGACGGCATTTTGCTCGGCGCGGTCGGAGGCCCAAAGTGGGACGACCCAAATGCATCCGTGCGTCCTGAGCAGGGCCTACTCGCTCTGCGCAAGAGCCTAGAACTTTTCGCCAATCTACGACCCGTCACGCTCCACCCTGCCCTCGCGTCTGCTTCCCCATTGAAGGCGGAGCGCCTCGCTGGTGTGGACATCATGGTTGTCCGCGAACTTACAGGTGGCATCTACTTTGGGAGCCCACGCTTTCGCGAGGAAACCAATGGTGTTGTGCGCGCTGTCGATACTCTTGAGTACAGCGACTTTGAGATTCGGCGCATGGTGACGCTGGCCTGCAAGATCGCCGCTGGACGCAAGAAACGCGTTACCTCCGTCGACAAGGCGAACGTGCTTGAGTCATCGAGACTTTGGCGACAGGTTGCCGACGAAGTTGCGGCAGAGCATCCAGACATCTCTCTGGACCATCAGCTTGTGGACTCGGCGGCCATGCGACTCATCACGCAGGCCTCGAGCTTCGACGTGATCGTCACGGGCAATATGTTCGGAGATATTCTGAGCGACGAAGCATCGGTCCTCACCGGTTCGCTTGGCCTCTTACCGAGCGCTTCGCTTGGAGATGGGACCTTGGGCCTCTACGAACCTATACATGGTTCGGCTCCGGACATCGCAGGCAAGGGCATCGCCAATCCAATGGGGACAATTCTTAGTTCCGCAATGCTCTTGCGACACTCACTGGGTCTTGAGAGCGAGGCCCAAGCCGTCGAAGCTGCGGTATTTGACGCAGTCACCGATGGTGCGCGCACCAAAGACCTTGGTGGTTCGTTGGGCACCGCCGGTGCCGGCGATGCCATCTGTGCTGCGCTGTCCAGCTAACTTGGCGGCCACGGCAACAGCCGTGTGCCCGCCAACGGCCCCCTAAAAGGGACCGAAGTCAGTGCACTTGAGCGGCCCAACGGGGGCCCCTGTCACGAGCACCTGGATACAAACGGTATAGACCTCGTTAACGTTCCTCGGCGTCGTGTCTGCCGTCCAATCAACGATAACAAACGCCGTATCAACATCGGTGCTGAAGACGGTAGTGTCCTGCACAGCGACAACTTGATCGCCATGGAGTTCAAAGCCCCCGTTTAGCCCAGTAATATCGATAGCAAGGGAGTGGTCGGGGGAGCTCAGCCAGGCCAAGTCGACGGTCGCTGCTACTTGGCTCACGAGAGTCGCGGTATCAAACTCAATGGCCTCAGCAAACCCCAACGTGTCCTCGGTGCCGGTTGTTGGATCGCCACCACCCGAGCATTCCGACTCCGACGAATCATCCGACTCCGACGAATCATCCGACTCCGACGAATCATCCGACTCCGACGAATCATCCGACTCCGACGAATCATCCGACTCCGACGAATCATCCGACTCCGACGAATCATCCGACTCCGACGAATCAT
>Ga0316204_10000209_pt1 | contig 238652 bp, 189 predicted proteins | sample 6monrhotite_MG_2_FD_205661 | JGI IMG/M metagenome (GOLD analysis project Ga0316204, IMG submission 205661) | Microbial mat bacterial communities from mineral coupon in-situ incubated in ocean water Damariscotta River, Maine, United States -... | ecosystem: Environmental > Aquatic > Marine >...
GATCTGGTTCGACGACGAGGAGCCCGAGGCGGCTTCGCCGACCCCTTCGCCGGACGAGGAGCTGGCGGCGACCGGTGCGATCTGGTTCGACGACGAGGAGCCCGAGGCGGCTTCGCCGACCCCTTCGCCGGACGAGGAGCTGGCGGCGACCGGTGCGATCTGGTTCGACGACGAGGAGCTTGAGGAGCCCGAGGTGGAGCCTCGGTCGGCGGCCGTCGACGCGGATGTGGTCGCGGCCGCCCTCGGGACCCTCCCTTCCCTGCCCAAGACCTACCTGGCGTTGTGCGCCGAGATGGAACGCGACAGCTGCTCGATGCGCTCCGTGGCTCGAGTGATCGAGCGAGACGTGGCGGTGGCGGGCCGGCTGCTGACGGTCGTGAACTCGGCCCTGTATGCGCTGCCTCGCAAGGTGGTGAGTCTGTCCGAGGCAGCCAGCCTGCTGGGGATGGCGTCGCTGCGGGACCTGGTGCTCGCCGTGGAGGTCTTCGACGCGCTCGGGGTGACCGTAGACCTGCCCGGCATCTCCCTGGACGACCTCCAAGCGCGGGCCCATGCCCGTGCGAGCCTGGCCCGTGGCTTGGCCCCTCGAGGCCTCGCCGATGCCGCCTACACCGTCGGCCTGCTGCGGGACGTCGGGCGAATGATGATGGTGGCCCACGCACCGGATCGCTACATCGCCTGCTGCTACCTCCTCCAAGCCGACCTGACCCTCGATGAGGGGGAGTTCGAGGTCTTCGGGGTCCGTGGCCCGGCCCTCGGGGCCCACTTGCTTGCCCAGTGGGGCCTGCCGTCCGAGGTCGTCGAAGCCATCGGCGGAGAGGCGGTCCCCGGGGAGCCGACGGTCGCTGGCGTGGTGGCCCTCGCCGAGCGCTTCGTGGACGAGGCCATCCACGAGCGGGACCACGACGACGCCTTGCTGCTCGTCACCCGGGACATGCTCGAGCCGATGAACCTCATGGCCAAGGCCGACCTGGCTCGGACGCTGGCTCGCACGATGGCCCAGGGGCTCGTGGAGCCGCCGGTCCGCTCGGCGGCCTAGCGCTGAAACACGGGGATCCCTTGCTGAAACCTACTCAAGTACTACGGCGTCGAGCCGACGAAGGAAGAGACCATGAGCCCGGGTAGCCAATGACACTCAATGACCTGTTTCCGGGCCGCATGGGACGCGTCGAGCTGACGCGCATCGCCGTGCGCCTCCGAATGCCACAGCTGCTCCGCAAAGGGTCGGACGAGCCTCTCGAAGACGACGTGGCCTCCGCCCTCCAGACCGCCTTGAACGAAGTGAGAAAGGGATGAACCGCACCCTCGCCCCCGATGAATCCCGTGACCATGGACGCGCCCTGTACGGTGGCGAGCCCCTGGTGTTCCACTGCAACTTCTACAACTACTGGCTGCAGAAGACGATGCTCCTCGACCCCACCCTGGGGATGGAGCGGGTCGTCGAAGCGGCCGCCGCCGAGGCGGCCTACGCCATGCTTCGACGGGCCGAGGTGTCACTCCCCGACGGCGGCTCTCTGGAGACCCGACGGGCCCTCGCCGAGCATAGCTTCGCCCAGCTCGGGTTCGGGATCATGGACTTGTCGGGGGTGGAAGCCGACGGCGGTGTCGTGGCGGTGCCCATCTCCCACTATGGGCAGTGCCTGCGGCAGGCCGTCGCCGAAGACTTCGCCGCCCCACAGACCCTCTTCGACGCTGGCTACGCTGCCGCTGCCGCGGCCTTCGTGCACCGGCGACCGATGAACGGATTCCGTCCCCGCATCGAGGCGTGTGCCTCCATGGGAGCGCCAGCTGGGCGCATCGTCCTCACAGCAGAGGCGCCCGAGGTGTCCTTCGGTGGCTACCGTCACCAGGCGCACCTTCCTGCCACGCCTCCGCCGCCGTTCGGCGGCACGGCCGTGGACGAAGCCGCGATCCACGGCGCGCTCGCGGGTCTGGACTTCTCGGGCAACGAGGAGGGCCTGATCCCTCGCTTCGGCGTGATGCTGACCCGCCACTTCGCCAGCTTCTACAACCGCTCGTCGTTCGAGTTTCTCGTCCGCATGGGAGAGGTGGGGCTGCTCGAAGCGGCGGAGATGCTGCTGGTGGACACCGGGTACCGCTGTGCATTCCACACGTTCGGCGGCATCATGACGAGCCCCGAGTGGGACGCCGTGATTCGTCCTCAGTGCGAGACTCGCGCGGACTGGGTGCACGGCATGGTGGCGGTGGTCAACACCCTTGGGTGGGGCACATGGCGGGTGGTGGAACTCGACAACGACCACGTCGTGATGCACATCCACGACGACTACGAGAGCTGCGGCTGGCGCGACATGTACGGCGTGGCCGATCGCCCGGTCAGCTACCTCGCGGCGGCGGGTGTCGCGGGCGCGATGAACCTGGTGTATGCGGCAAACATCCACGAGAAGCCGACCCTCGATCTCGACTTCTACGCGCAGGCGTTCGAGGCCGACGGTCTGTTCGTGGCCGAGCAACGCCGCTCGATGGCCATGGGGCACGAAGTCACCGAAATCGTGGCGAGTCGGTGATGGCCGCCTTTGCCGTTCAGGTCGACAAAGGGTGTCAACGAGGGCTCCACCTACGCTACCGACTGCAGGAACCCTCTCCATCGGATGCGCTGGCTGCGGCGGGGCAGGCGTTTCCGGAGGCCGTGGGGGCCGTGGAGGCATTCGGGCCACGCGAGCTCCGTCGACTCGTGGTGCCCTTTCGGTTCGAGCTTCGCATCGGGCACGCTGAGGGCGAGCTGTCCCTGCTGCTCAGGCACTCGGCCTCTCCGCATCAACGGCACGAGGACCGCCAGACCATCGAGGCGCTCCTCTCCGCCCTTCCCGACCAAGAGGGCCACGCATGAGTGCCGTCGTGGATCTTCCCGGCGACCCGGCCCTCGGTGCGCTCAGGGCCATGCGCTCTCTGACCGACGTCATGAGCGAAGACGGTCTGCTGGATGCCCTGGCCCATGGCCTGTGCGCCGTGGCTGGCTTTCGCTCGGTCGGGTTCCGAAGCGGTGAGCGCTGGCTACGCCCCATGGGCCCGTCCGGGGTCGCCATCGGGATGGGGTTCGCGGACCCCCTGGGGGCCGAAGTGCATGTGGTGGCCGACCGTGGCTGCGACGACGCCCTCGTACCATGGGTGGCCGAGCTCCTCAGAGCCGCCGAGGCGATGTGGCGCAGCATCGGGACGTTCGGCGCCCTCGAGACCTTGGTGGCCGAGGAGATGGCCACCGTGGTGCAGCGGGAGGCGAGCATCCAGCTCATCCTCGACTCCATGGGCGACGGCCTGCTGGTGTGCCAGCCCGACGGCGGCCTCACCGAGATCCGGTCGGCCGCCGCGACCAGGTGGTTCGGAGAGCCCACCCCAGCCATGAAGTTGTGGGACTACCTGTTTCCAGGCGACGCCATCGCGGCGGGGACCCTGCAGCTGGGGGTGGAGCAGCTCGTCGATGGCTTCTTTCCCTTCGACGTCGCCGCGGACCAGATCGCAAGCCGCTTCCACCGAGAGGACCACTGGTTTGGCCTGGCCTTCGAGCCGGTCTTGGTGGACGGTGACCTCACCGGTCTCGTCGTGACCGTGTCCGACGCGGATGCCTTGGTGAAGGGGGAGCGGGCCGAGGCCGACAGCCGAGAGCTGATCGAGGTCGTGCGCCAGGTGGTGGTCGACCCGTCCGAGGCCCGCGCATCCGTCGTGGAACTCCGGCGTCTCGTGGCTGCGCTGGACGGGCCGCGGCGGGCGTCCGTTCTGTTGGACCTCCACACCCTGAAGGGAGGCGCGGCCGTGATGGGCCTGCGTCGGCTGTCGATGGCCGCTCATGCCGCGGAGGACCGATTGTCCGAAGGGGTCCCCCTTCCGGCCGCAGTCGCGGACGTGCAGCAGGAGGCCGAGGCGACCTTTGCACGCATCGAGCCCGTGATGGGGTCGACGGACGTGCTGCAGATCCAGCGGGCCAACATCGATGAGCTGCTGGAGCAGCTCGGCGATGGCCACGAGCTGCTCTCGGTCGTGCGGTCCTGGCACTACCCTGCAATGACGTCGTTGCTGCGACAGGTCACCCACGGGCTCGACGGCGTGGGTTCGAAGCTGGGCAAACAGGTGACGGTGCAGCTAGGCCCGACCCACCTTCATGCGGCATCGGATGCCATCGAACGCACGGTGCGCGCCCTGAGCCACATCACCCGGAACGCGGTGGCCCATGGGATCGAGACCGTCGAGGAGCGGCTCGCGGCCGGGAAGGCAGCGGCGGGCACCCTGCGGGTGGGCTGCTGGGAAGCGTCGGGGTGCCTCGTGGTCCGCATCTCCGACGACGGTGCTGGCATCGACTGGCGGACCGTGGCCGCCCGCGCGGTGGAGAGGGGGCTGCCCCATGCGACGAGGGACGATCTCGTCCAGGTGCTGCTCATGCCAGGCGTGAGCACCCGAGACTGCTCCGATGAGCTGTCGGGTCGGGGGCAAGGGATGGCGGCGGTCGTGCAGGCCCTCGACGCGCTGGGGGGCCGGCTAGAGCTCGAGTCCGAGCGAGGGGTCGGCACCACCTGGACCCTGCACATGCCGAAGCCATGACCGGCCCGGTCTACCTCGACTGCAACGGAAGCACGCCGCTCGAGCCCCGGGTGCAAGCGGCCCTGCTCGACGTCCTTCAGGTGCCCGGCAATCCCCACGCGGACCATGGCCATGGACGTGCCCTGCGGCACCTGTATGGGCAGGCGTCCGAGCGCCTCGGTGCCTTGCTCGGCGTCGAGGCGGAGGGCGTGGTTCCCACCAGCGGCGCCACCGAGGCCCTTCACCTGGCCCACATGGGGGTCCGGGACGTCCTGGCCGCCAGCGGTCGGCGTCACGTCGTGATCGGCGCGGTGGAGCACGGCGCCAGTCGCGGGGCCGCCGAGGCATTGACCGCGTCGCTGTGCGGGGACCTCACGGTGGTTCCATGTGGCTCGGATGGACGCGTGGAGGCCGAGAGGCTGCTGGCGGCGGTCCGGGAAGACACGGGCTTCGTGTCGTTGATGCACGTCAACAACGAGACCGGGGCGGTGCAGCCGTTGCAGGACGTCGCTCGAGGGCTCTCGGCTCATCCCGCGTTGCTTCACGTCGACGCGGCCCAGGGCTTTGGCAAGGCCACCGACGACCTCCTCGATGGGCGCATCGATCTGCTCAGTCTGTCGGCGCACAAGCTCCACGGCCCTGTCGGGGTGGGGGCCCTCGTGGCCCGCCCGAGGGGGCGCTCGGCGCTCGAGGCCCAGCTGCCGGGGCACTCGGGGCTGTCCCCCCTGCGGCCAGGGACCCCACCGGTGGCCTTGCTCCATGCCTTCATGGTCGCCAGCGAGCTCGCCGTCTCGGAGGAGTCGGAGCGGCGCGCGAAGCACGACATCGTGCGGTCCCGTGCGTTGGACATGTTCCGACGCCTCGGGGCCGTCGTGCACACGCCCCTCGCCCATGCCTTGCCCCACGTGCTCTCGGTGGCGCTGCCGGGTCTCGACGGCGAAGTGGCTCGGATGGCCCTCGCGGACCTCGTGACGGTGGGCAACGGGTCCGCCTGCCATGCCGGGGTCCCGAGTCCCGTGCTCGAGGCCATGGGCGTGGACCCGGCGCTGGCGCAGGCGACGATGCGGTGGTCCTGGAGCCACCTCACCGGGGTCGTCCCTTGGGGCCAGATCGAGGAGCGGTTGCGTGGCCTGCAGCGAGGCCGTGAACGAGGGCTGGCGCTGGCGGGCTGACGCGCGTGCGGCAAGGTCGGTCGGGTGTCGGGCTGCGTTCGCGGTGCCGATGGCCGGGTCGTCGGGCGCGGGCTCGCGTCATAGGACGGGCCCGGAGGTCGCCGATGTCGCTGTCCCCGCAGATCGCCGCCAAGACTCAGCTCCCGCCCGCGTCCGTCGCCGCGGCGGTGGCCCTGTTCGACGAAGGCGCGACGCTGCCCTTCGTGGCGCGCTACCGCAAGGAGCGAACCGGCGGCCTCGACGAAGTGCAGCTGCGCGCCATCCTCGAGACGCGAAAGCAGCTCACCGAGCTCGACCAGCGGCGGCAGACCATCCTGGAGGCGTTGAAGGGCCAGGGGCAGCTCACCGACGCACTGCGTCGGGCGCTGGACCAAGCCGACCGCAAGAGCATCCTCGAGGACCTCTACGCTCCATTCAAGCAAGGCCGCAAGACCCGGGGCGACCAGGCGCTGGCCCGGGGGCTGGAGCCCCTCGCCGAGCGCATCCGTCGGGGGGGCGGGGGCGACCCGATCAGGGAGGCTCAGCGCTTCGTGGGGGCCGACGTGCCCACCGTCGACGATGCCCTGCAGGGAGCCCGCGACATCGTGGCAGAGCGGCTGGCGGCTCACCCCGAGCGCCGGGCCTGGCTCCGCCGCTCGGTCGGGCAGCAGGGCGCGCTCCACAGCTTGGCCAAGAAGGGGGCGAACACCGCTCCCTACCGCGACTACCTGGATCGGCGGGAGCCGGTGCGCAGCATCCCTTCCCACCGCTACCTCGCGCTGTGCCGTGGGGAGGCGGAAGGAGCCCTCCGCGTCTCCGTGGATGTGGACCGGGATCGACTGCTCCGCGACGTGCTCCGCACCCTCGACGGGTCGGGTCGGAGCGGCTTCGGGAAGGAGCTGGAGGTCGCCGCGCGGGACAGCCTGGTCCGGCTGATGCTGCCCACCGCGGTGCGTGCGGTGCGCAAGGTGCTGAAGCGTCAGGCCGACGACGATGCCATCGACGTGTTTCAGCGCAACCTCGAGGCCGTGCTGTTGGCTGCGCCCCTGGGTCCGAAGGCGGTCGTCGGCATCGACCCCGGCATCCGGACAGGCTGCAAGGCGGCGGCGCTGTCGGCCACGGGCGACGTGCTGGGGCACGCCACCTTCATGCTCGTCGGCCGGGGCACCCCGAGGACCGACGACCTGCTGCGGTTCCTGCGCCAGCATCGTCCCGAGGTCGTGGCCGTGGGCAACGGCACCGGCGGCCGGGAAGCGGAGCGCTTGCTCCGAGACCTGGTCAAGTCCGAGGGACTGCCGTGCCAGGTCGTGTCCGTGAGCGAAGCGGGGGCCAGCGTCTACTCGGCCTCCGAGCTGGCGGGCGCCGAGCTGCCGGACCTCGATCTGACCGTGCGCGGCGCCGTGAGCATCGGGCGGCGGCTGCAAGACCCGCTGGCGGAGCTGGTCAAGGTCGATCCGGCGTCCCTCGGCATCGGGCAGTACCAGCACGATGTGGAGGGGGCGCGGCTCACGGAGCGCCTCGACGAGGTGGTCGAGCACTGCGTGAACCGGGTCGGGGTCGACCTCAACACCGCCAGCCCGGCGCTGCTCGCCCACGTGGCCGGGCTCGGACCTCGCACCTCCGAGGCCATCGTCGAGCACCGGCGGCGGCGGGGCCCGTTCGCCTCCCGCAAGCAACTCCTCGATGTGGCAGGGCTCGGGCCGAAGACCTTCGAGCAGTGTGCGGGCTTCCTTCGGGTCCGTGGCGCCACGGATCCGCTCGACGACTCCAGCGTGCACCCCGAGCGCTACGGCCTGGTCGCTCGCATGGCCCGAGACCTCGGCACGACCGTGAAGCAGCTGGTCGGCAGCGACCGGGTCGGCGAGGTGCCGTTGTCCCGCTACGTCGACGACGATGTCGGCATGGCCACCCTGAGCGACATCGTCGCGGAGCTCCGCAAGCCCGGGCGCGACCCGCGGCAGGCCTTCGAGGCGCCCGCGTTCCGCGACGACGTGAACACCCTCGAGGACCTAGAGGCCGGCATGGTCCTCGCGGGCGTCGTCACCAACGTGACCGCCTTCGGAGCGTTCGTGGACGTCGGGGTGCACCAGGACGGCCTGGTCCACATCTCCCAGCTGGCGGAGCACCGTGTCCGCGACCCCCACTCGGTGGTGCATCCGGGAAAGCAGGTGCAGGTGCGGGTGGTGGAGGTAGACACCGACCGGAAGCGCATCGGTCTGTCGATGAAGCAGGTGTAGCGGATCAGGGGTCGACGAGGTCGAGCATCGCCTCCTGCAGCTCGGTGGCCCGGTAGGGCTTCTGCAGGAAGCCGGCGAGGCCCTTGCCGGCGAAGCGGCGGGTGGCCTCCTGCTCGTTGTAGCCGCTGGAGAGCAGGACGCGGACGTCGGGATCGATCACCCGAAGCTGACGGAAGGTCTCCTCGCCGCCCATGACCGGCATGGTCATGTCGAGCAGCACCCCGACGATGTCGTGGGGCTGGGCCCGGTACGCCTCGACGGCCACGTGGCCGTCCTCTGCTTCGATCACCGTGAAGCCCAGGCGCTCCAGGGAGCGTCGTGCGAGGCGCCGCACCGCGGCTTCGTCGTCGACGACCAGCACGATGCCCTGCACCCGCTCGCTGGCGGTGTGGCTCACCGGGACCTTGGTGGGGGCAGCCTCGTGGGTGCTGGCGGGGAGCAACACCTTGATGGTGGTGCCCTTGCCCAGCTCGCTGTAGACCCGGATGGCGCCCTTGTGGCCTCGCACGATGCCGGACACGGCAGCGAGCCCCAGCCCACGTCCGACGGCCTTCGACGAGAAGAAGGGCTCGAAGATGCGGGCCTTGGTCTCCTCGTCCATGCCGTCGCCGGTGTCGCTCACCTCGATGTACGTGTAGGGCCCGGGGACGAGGTCAGTGCGCAGGTAGGCCCGCGCCAAGTACTCGGCATCGGCGTGGAGCGTGCCCGATGCGAGGGTGATGATGCCGTCGCGGCCGTCGAGGGCGTCCGAGGCATTGGTGATGAGGTTCATCACCACCTGGCGGAGCTGCGAGATGTCGGCGTCCACGGGCTTCGTGTCCGGGGAGAAGGCGAAGGAGAGCACGGCGGTCTTGGCGATGGAGGCCCGCAGAAGGTGCGTCATCTCCTCGATCACTTCCCGTGGGTCGACGGTCTGCACGACGAAGCGACCGCGGCCCGAGTAGGCCAGCATCTGGCGGCACAGGTCGGCGGCCCGGTGGGAGGCAGTGAGGATGTCGACGAGGCTCTCGTGGGTGGGGGAGCTGGCCGTGACGTCGTGCAGAGCGAGGTCGGCGTTGCCGATGATGCCCACCAACAGGTTGTTGAAGTCGTGGGCGATGCCTCCCGCGAGCACGCCGAGGCTCTCCAGCTTCTGGGCGTCGTTGAGCTTCTTCTCGAGCTGGCGCTGAGCGGTGATCTCCAGGGTGACGCCGAGGAGCTCCCGGATCTCGCCGGCGGGATCGGTCACGCCGACGATGCGGGACTCCCACCAGCGGCCGAGGGTGTCGCCGGCCCGCACGAGCTGGACCTCCCCCGTGGCCCATGCCTTCGCCAGGGCCCGCTCCATGTCGTCGCGGGAGTCGTCGGCGCAGAAGACCAGGTAGTCCATGCCCACGGTCTGGGGGGCGCGGTTCGATGAGGTGATCTTGCCTGCGGGGTCGAGGCTGAACACCACGAAGGGCATGCGGTCGAGGATCTGGCCGAGACGATGGTGGGCGACCGCCGCATCGTGACGGGCGCCCTCCCGCTCTGAGACATCGATGACGGCGCCGGTGGCCCACGGGGCCTCGCCGGCCATGAGCATCGTGGCGCAGGTCTCCAGGTGGCGCACGGGCCCCAGGTCTGGGTGGGTGCGGAACGAGATGGCGGGGACGGTGCCGGGCGGCTGCTCCATCATCTCCTGGAGGGATGCGGTCATCCGGTCCAGGTCTTCGGGGTGCACGAACCCGGCCATGGTGCCGAGACTTGGCGGTCCGGCCTCCGGGTCTCGTCGGTAGAGGGGGTACATGGTCGGCGACCACTCGCCCTCTCCGCTCGCCATGTCGGCCTGCCATAGGCCGATGTGCCCCGTGCGCTCCGCCACCTCGAGCATGGCGTTGGCCTTGGCCAGCTCGGCTTCGGTGTCGGCGAGGCGCTGACGAAGGAGCGCGACCTCCTCGACAGAGGTCGGCTGGCTCGGGTCGTTCTGGCTCACGCATCCCTCCGATTCGCGGCACGCTAGCACGTGCTTCTCGGGAGGCCTTGGGGTGACGGAGGCGTGGCGCACGCGGAACTCGAAGGGCGGTGTCGGAATGTGTCGAATGCAGCAGGGCAACCGCCGAGTGAGCTACGCTTCCCCCATGCAGCACCTCCTCCTCTCCATGGCCTTTGCCCTCACGCCGCGCGAGCCGCTGCCGCCCATGCCCCTGGCGCCGACGGCCTCCGCGGCCACGGTCGACGGGTCGCCGCGGCTGATGGTCAAGCTTCGCGACGGCGTGCGCGCCGATGCCGTGGACGGCGCTCTGTCGCCCCTCGTGCATCACGACGTGTCGGACCTCGTGGCCCGTGCCGAGGCCCGCTCGGGACGCACCCAGCCCGACTATGGCTCGCTGTACCTGGTGAAGACCAAGCGTTCGTCGCTGCAGTCGGCCGCTTCGGCGCTGCAAGCCGACGCCGATGTCGAGGTGGCGTGGTCGTCGCCTGGCGACGTGGCGCTCCCCAAGAAGCCCTCGGACGACGACCCGGCCGAGTCCTACCTCAAGCTGCAGCGCTACCACCTCGCTGAGCACGGAGTGGGCTCTCGGGAGGCCTGGAAGGCGGGCTACACCGGCAAGGGCATCCGCATCTCCGACGTCGAGTACGGGATGAACGTCCGCCACGAGGACATCGCGAAGGGCCGCATCGATCGGGAGAAGGGGGTCAAGCCCATCAACCCGTTCAGCGAGCATCACGACCACGGCACGGCGGTCATGGGCATCGCGCTCGCGCAGCCCGACAAGGCCGGCATCCGGGGCATCGCCCACGGCGCCACCGGCGGGATCTACCCGATCTACACCGAGCAGCACGGGCACCGCACCGCCGACGCCCTGCTGAAGGCCTGCGGCGACAGCGACGTGGGCGACATCGTGATGATCGAGCTGCAGACGGTGGCCGTGGATGGCTACGCCCCGATGGAGGTCGACCCCGACATCTGGATGGCCACCCGCACCTGCGTCGATGCAGGGGTGGTCATCGTGGCCGCTGCGGGCAACGGCAGCCAGGACCTCGATGGCAAGGGCTTCGACTTCTGGCGAGAGCGTGGGGACTCGGGGGCCATCCTGGTGGGGGCCGGTCGGGGCGCTCATGGGTCGCGGGAGGCCGAGGACTTCTCCAACCACGGCAAGCGGGTCGACCTGCAGGGGTGGGGGAGCGGGGTGTTCACCCTCGGCTACGGCGACCACAGCATGGACGGGGACGACCCCAACCAGGCCTACACCAGCCGCTTCGGTGGCACGAGCTCGGCCACGCCCATCGTGGCGGGGTCTGCGGCGCTGGTGCAGCAGGCGGCGGTGGAGAAGACCGGCAAGCCTCTCGAACCAGACGCCCTGAGGGATCTGCTCCGCAAGACGGGTCGAGCCCACGAAGGGAGCCGAAAGGTGGGGGCTCTGCCCAACGTGCCCAAGGCCATCGCCAAGCTGAAGAAGAAGAAGGGCCGTGATGACGCCGGCAAGGCCGGGGTGGCGAAGACCGCAGAGGCGCCCGCCAGCGGGTGGCACTCGACGGTGTTTCCGGGGTTGGGCTGTGCCACGGGACAGGGAGCAGCAGGGTGGCTGCTGGTCCTGGCTGCGGGGATGCTGGCGCGTCGCCGCCGCTGAGCCTCGCTACCAGTGGGCGTCCGCGGTGAGGGTCGCGGCGGTCTGGCTCGGCAGGTTCCGGAAGGTCGCGCCGGGATCGGTGAGCATCCCTGGCACGGCGTTCGACACCGTCAGTGCCACGGTGAGCGGCCGGCTCACGTTCCACCCAGCGGTGAGGCTCATGGGCACCTGGGTCGTCCAGGGGTGGCGCCCGGCCTCGACGCCGACGGCGCCCGCGAGGGTGTCGACCGACGTGGCGTCGCTCTGGCGTCGCACGCTGCCGTTCAGGCCGACCGAGGCCTGGGTGCTGAGGGCCGCGGCCACCTTGCCTTCGCCGAGCATGCGGTGGAAGTTCTGCCAGGCGAGGCGGGTGGACGCGGCCCCGAGGGCGTTGGCGCCGGCGGATCGGGACCCATCCCAAGGGGTGGGGTCCACGGGGCCGGCAAGGGTCGACACGCTCGTGTCGAGCGGCTGGGCGCAGCCAGGGAGACCGACGGGCACGGCGTCGTTGCGAAAGAAGGACCGTCTGGCACTGCCGGACGCCGACACCATCGAACTCCCCGCGGCCACGGAGAGGACGGTGCCGACGCCGACAGCGCCGTAGAACGGATTGCAGACCAACGCGTCGCGGGACGCGGGGAGCACGACGTCGGTGCGGACGTTGGCTCGGAGGAACGACAGCGGACCCGAGGAGGGGCTGTCGGTGTCCTCGTCGCCAGCGGTGGCTCCGAGGGTCGTGGCGAGGAGGGGGTTGAGCTGCTGTTGCCCGCCCCCCCCGCCGAGGGCTCGGGAGAGCGACACGGTGAGGTCGTCGCTGTGGAGGGCCCGCAGGGGTTGGTAGCGGGCGTCGGCCCCCCCGGCCGTGGTGGGGTTGTCGCACACGTCGCAGCCCTGCACCGTGCGAGACACCCCCCAGAAGCCCATGAGCGTCCAGGGGCCGTCGGCGACCACGAAGCGAGGGCGGACCGCGATCTGGACGCCGGGGTTGAACGCCGATCCGTCTGAGGCCACCGCTCCGGTCCACCCGGTGAAGGAGGTGGCCACGCCGCCATGAAGCGGAAAGGGCTTGCGGGCCTCGTTCTGTGCCGTGTCGTCGGCGGATGGGGCGTCTGCCGCGTCCCCGTCGGGGGCGGCGAAGGCGAGGGGGGCCAGCAGGAGCAGGAGCAGCGGATGCACGGGGGCCTCCGGGCGGGCGGGTCGCTGGGACGCACGCCGGCCGTGGACGGGCGCACCGGGTGCGCTCGGTTGGACGGGATCACGGAACCCAAAGGCGTCGGGGGCGAGGGTCCAATGGGCCGCGGGGCCCTCGCTGTCTGACGCTGTGGGTTCTGTCCTGGGAGGTGGGCGTGGGCGACTGGGTGTAAACCTTCCCGGAGGCGTCGGACCCATGGGCACCGACGCACCGCGGCCACCATCAGTCGACCGTGAACACGGCCTGGAACCGTCCGGCCGCCGCCTTCCCGTCCTTGGTGCGAGGGGTCAGCTGGCTGGCTTCCACCGCGGCCTGCACGTCGCCTTGCAGGGCGCTGTCGCAGTCGATGAACTCGAGGTTCCGCAGGGCGCCGTCGCGGGTCACGAAGACCTGCACCGTGCAGCTTCCACCCTTGCGCACCGCCTTCTTACTCCAGGTGGGTTCGACCCGCTGGTCGAAGCGAGGCTTGTCGTCGCTGGCGGCGGCGGCCGCGCTCGAGCCGGCTCGGCCCCCATAGAGGTCGCCGTACCTGCCACCGCCACCGCCACCGCCACCGCCACCGCCACCGCCTCTGTCGACGGGCTCGGGGGCGACCAGCTGGGGCAGCTCGAGCTCGACGAAGCGGTCGAACAGGGGGTCCTCGGCGGGTGCGCCTTCTCCGATGCCGGCGAGGGCTCGGGCCAGGACGCGGACGTGGGAGGGTCGAGTGCCGGCGTCTGCTGCAGCGTGGGCGCCCGCCAAGGCCACGACGATGCTGCCCTCTGCGCCGAGCCATTCCTCTTTGGAGAACCATTCGAGGCGTTGGAGATCGCAGCCGGACCACAGATGCTCCCGCTTGCGGTCCACGGAGAGCGCCGCCATCTCGGAGAGGACGCGAAGCCCCCCCGAGCACACCGCGTTCCAGGCCAGCGGTGCGTCGGCGGCGGCCTTCATGTCGATCATGGGTCGCATGTCGGGAGGCACGGAGGGAAGCGTGCGCGCCGCCTTCACCACCCCCGCAGGATCCGTGCACGCCTCGGCGAAGCCAGTGGCCGCCATCATGGGGTGGTGCTCGGCTCGCACCTGGGGCACGGCCTCCACCACGGCTTCGATGCCCGCTGGGTCGCATCCCGCGGCCGCCTGCCCTACGATCCACATCCAAACGGTCATTGGAGCCTCCGCAGGCGACGTAGCGCAGGGGCAGCGGGCATGGTGTGTCCTGATGTGTCGCCCACAGGGGGCGCGGACTGAGCGGGGGGCCGATGGTGTGGCTGCTGTGGTGCATGTGGGGCTGCAGCGAGGAGGCGGGGCCGAACTCGGTCTCCGGGAGCGGAGAGGTCGTGGCGTCCTGTACCTACCGGGACGTGTGGTTGGACCTCGGGGCCAACGAGGCGCGAGAAGAGGTGCGCGGCTTCGACGAGGAGGGGCGGCCCATCTGGCACACCGTCGACGGGACGCTCACCACGACCTGGGGCTACGACCACGACGGCCAGCCCCAGACCATGCTGCGCGGCGACGACGCCCTCGACCCGCTGGAGGAGCAAGCCTACGTGTTCGACCGCGAGGGCTTGTTGGAGCACGTGTACCTGGGGGACGGTCGCTGGGTCGACTTCTTTCGTGGGCGCGACGACGAGGTGGTCAGCCGCATCGTGACCGCCGCGGACGGGCAGGTGACCGAGTTCACCACGTGGTCCTACTGGGGCGAAGGGAACGTGGACTGGAATGTGTCGATCGACGGGTACGTCGTCCTGCGTGCGTCGGGTGCTCCCTACGATGGGGCCTACAGCTTCCTCGAGCGCCAGGACGACCTACAGACCGGCCAATGGATCGAAGTATTGGAACGGACCGAGTCCGATGGCACACCGGCCTTGCGCTACGTCCGCTCGGACAGCGGTTCGTGGGTCCACACCTGGGTCGACGAAGGCGCATCCTGGTTGCTCCACGCCCAGTGGTCGTCGCTGGGGGGCGAGACGGAGCTGCAGTGGACCGACCAGGTCCGCTACCGGTTCGACGAGCGGGGCCGGGAGGTGAACCGGACCTTCGAGGGGGAGGGGGCTTCGCCGTACCGCTCGCGGGATCGGACCTGGGACTGCGACGTCGACGTGCAGGAGCCGTACGAGCCGCCGCTGTGGACCCGTCCGAGCGTGGACTACGTCGTGCCGCTCTACGTGGACCCGCCCGCGCGTCGCTGACGAGGGACGGCGGCTGGGACAATGACTGCGACGCCAGCACGCCGGACAGCCCGTGGGACACGGGCACGGACACCGACACGGACACGGATGCGGCCACCAACGCGGCGCCTCCCCTGAACGGCGAGGGTGCGCAGGACGTGCAGGGTTGTGCTTGCTCGGATGTGCCTTCGTGGGGCAGCCCGTGGGGCATCTTGGGGCGCCGGTGAAGCATCCTGGGGAAGCTAGGCGAGCATGCCATCGATGAGGCCCGGCTCTAGCTCCCCGTCGCCAAAATCGGTGATCGGCCCATCTTCTGCCGTTCGATGCCCGATGGCTGTGAGCAGAGTGTTCAGCAGCTTGTTGTGGGTGACGTCGCCTGCGTCCAGGTGGTGGCCTGTCTTGAGGCTGCCATCGCCGCGTCCCGCGATGACCCAGGGGATGTTGTCGTAGCGGTGCGACCCCGTGGCAACATCCGAGACAAAGGCGGTGACCGAGTCGTCGAGGACGCCGTGTTCCTCCAGCCGGTCCAGCAGGTGCCGATACAGCTGCAGCATCCTTCGGTTGATGTCGGTGTGAAGGTCGAATGCCTCACCGAGGGTACCCTCGGACGTGCGGTGACTGAGGGTGTGATAGTTGGGGTACGACAGGCCGTCGATTTCGTAGCGGGTCGTGTCGGCACGGTCGCCGATCTGCAGGGTGACCGCGCGCGCCTGATCGCACGACAGAACCAGGGCGATCAGGTCGCAGTGCAGCTCCGCGACGTCGAGTCGCGTGGTGTCGAGGTGGGTGGCGCCCGCGACGTCGAGCATGCGCTGCTCTTGTTCCTGGGACAGCTGGGCGCAGAGCAGCTCGGCGTCGCGCATGCTGTCGGCGTGCAGCTCCAGCTTGTGCCGGTCTGCCGCAGACAGCCGCGGGCTGGCGAGGAGGTGGTTGAGCTGGTCCAACACGCGGTCGTTGACCGATGTTCGGAAGCTGGGCACGCCGCCGCCACCGAGCAGCCGCTGGTACACATGCCAGGGGTCATCCTCGGCCGCCCGTAGCTCTCGAGGGCCCCGATAGGACAGGACTTCGTCGCCGTAGCCTTGGCGGCGGCCCGCGAACAGCGTGAGGGGTTCACCGCCGTTGATCGGGGAACGCCTGGCCACCCAGTTGTCGATGGATTCGCCGGTGGCGAGCGAGTACGAACTGGACGACGTGGGCTCGGGCTTGGACGCGGTGAGCAGCTGGTTGCCGCCGCCGGCGTGCAGCTCGGCCGGCGCTGCGAAGGGAAACCGCGTGCCTTGAACCAGCGTCAGTCGCTCGGCATAGGGCGCGAGCTCCCCAAGGACTCGGTCAGGCTGTGCCTCTAGCGCTCGCCGGGTCAATGGGCCGAGGTCGGCAGGCCAGAAGCGTTCGGGCTCCACGCCGTTCGCCTGCACGACCCCGTTGGCGATCCGGAACACCACGAGCGGATGAGGGGGCTCGCTCGCCGCGTCCGCTCGGAGCGATCGCAAGAACGGCAGGGGGAACATGATGCCGCCGGCGCCGAGAAGGAACGCGCGGCGGGAGACGTGGCTCGCCACCGGGCCTCCGCGGGTTGGCGTTCGATCCTTCGATAAGCCCGAACCTACCTCATTCTATGGCGGCGGGCTACTGTGGCCGGCAAGCACCGAGGGTTCCCTGTCACGTCGTCTGCTCGTCCCCCTTCTACTCCTGGCATGTGCCTCCTCGGATGCAGTCGTGGCGACCGATCCACCGCCCACATCTGGCGGCATCGCTCGCCTGTCCCACGTGCAGTGGGAGAACTGCGTCGCGCAGGTGATGCATCTCTCGGCGCCATCCGGGTTTTCCAAAGGCTTTCCCAGCGACATCTCGTCGACAGGCTTCGACAACGATCCGGCGTCGATGGTCGTCGACCCCGTGCAGTGGCTCTACTACCAATCGGCGGCGGAGTTGCTCGCCGCCGATCTCGTGAAAGACCATGCACAGTACTCGGCGGTCGTTCCTCAAGATCCCCGCCCCGGGCCTTCAGTAGTGGACGCCCGTTTCGAGCGTCCCGTCTTCCGTTCTCTTCAGGTTGGGGAGGCCTTCGCTGCCAAGTTCACCGTCACCGAACCAGGGTTCTACGGCAGCGAGGTCGTGCTGCGCGAGCGAGCCTACGGCGCTGTGTTCGCCGTCGACATCGATGAGCTTCGCTTCGTCTCGGCGCCGGCGGGTGCGGTGGTGGCTGGGCCGAATGCTTGGCTGCAAGAAGGTGTGCATCACCTCACCGTGACCTTGCTCGAGCCGGCACCGGGACAAGAACTGTCCGATATGCCGCTTCGAACCCTGGTGGTGGAAGGGGCGCCCCATCCGCTCGGCGAATCGTTGGCGACGACGGTGGAACGAGACGAGTGGCTCGCGTCCTTCGGCCGTCAGGTGCATCGCCGTCCACTGTCGGCCGGGGAGACGGACGAGTTGGTGAGCTTGTTCATCGAGGGCCCTGGGCATTTCCAGAGTGGAGACGACTTCGCAGACGGGGTTCGCGCGGTCGTGGGCGGCGTCCTGCAGTCCCCGGGCTTCCTGTATCGGCTGGACTCCAGCGAACCCTATGAGGCGGTCTCGCAGCTGGCCTTCTCCTTGTGGAACAGCTGCCCCGACGAGTTCCTCCTCGCCGAAGCCGCGGCCGGCTTCGACACGTCCACCCGCGACGCGGTCGTTGCCCGCATGCTCGACGACGACCGTGCACAGTCGATGGTCCGCGACTTCCACCAGCAGCTGCTGCACACCGATGGCTACCGCAACATTGTGAAGGATGCCGACGTGTTTCCGGCATTCACCGATTCGATGGCCGATTCGATGGCCGCGGAAGTCGACGCTTTCGTGTCGGCGGTGGTGTTTGGCGACGGCACGGTGCGCGACCTGCTCACGCGACCCCAGACCTTCGTCAACGAAGACCTCGCCTCGGTCTACGGCGTAGACGGCTCCTTCGACCAAGCGCTCGTACCCGTCGACCTCGACCCGACCCGTCGCGCCGGCCTGCTCACCCTCTCGGGGTTCCTAGCTGTGAATGCAGGCGCGACACAGGAGAACCTGATCGCCCGGGGGACCGTGGTGAACCACTCCTTCCTCTGCGTGGACGTGCCCGCTCCGCCCCAGATGGTCGCCCCGATGCCTGCGGTCGATCCGAGCTCGCCGCTTCGGGACCAGGTGGAGGCGCACACGGCTGCTTGCGGCGGCAGCTGTCACACCGAGTTGATCAACCCCCTGGGGGCGGCGTTCCAGCACTACGATGCGTTGGGGCGCTACCGGGAGGACGAGAATGGCATGCCCATCGATGCGAGCGCGTCGTACGATTTCCCCGGGCAAGGCGTGCTGCCCTTCATCGACGCCGTGGAGCTGTCGGAACGGCTAGCGGCCAGTCCACAAGCCCACGGGTGCTACCTGTCGCATTGGATGAAGTACCTGAATGGTGGGGTCGACGACGTGCCACTGCTCGTCGAACTGACGAGTCGATCCCTCGAAGGAGAGCCCATCCGCGACTTGGTTCGTGAGATGGCCATGGCCTCACTCGACGCGGAGTCGGGCGCAGACTGAGGGCCACCTCGCGCCGCCCGTTGCGCTACGATCAGGGAATGACCGCCTTGCAGTTGCTCTTTTTGATGGTCCTCGCCGTCGAGCACGCGCCGCGCCTGACGCCACCAGCTTGGTGAGCGACACGATGGCGACGACGTTGCCTTGCCCCTTGACGGTGACGACTCCACACTTGCCCTTGTAGGTCGGGGGGAAGTGACCGAGAAGCCGCCCCGTCCACGGGCGAACCAGGCCAGAAGGCGACGGGAGCGTTTGCCTGTTCGGTGCTAGTGCGTCTCGACGTGCAGGAGCCGTGCGAGCCGCCGCTGTGGACCCGTCCGAGCGTGGACTACGTCGTGTCGCTCTACGTGGACCCGCCCGCGCGTCGCTGACGAGGGACGGCGGGTGGCTGCGCATCGGCGAGGGCAACTCGGCGGCCGGCCAGCAGGTCATCGGTCGGGCGCTCGGCCAGGGCGTGGGCGATCACGGGCTCCACCACGGCGTCGTAGCCGGCGTCGATGTCGGTGAGCTCGCCGTAGGCCCAGGACAGAGACACCCCGACGCAGGCGGGGGTGAACCGGGAGACCAGGGCGAGGCGCTCGGCCTCGTCGAGGTGGGCGTAGCGGGGGAGGGCGACGAGGGCTTGGGCGAGCATGGTGCGCCCACCGGCCCACACCGGGTGGGCATTGGGTCGGATGGCGAGCTCTTCGGCGAGCCAAGGGTCGGAGCGGCCCATCTCGCAGAAGCCGTACACGATGGCCCGCAGGCCCTCGGTGGCGACCCGGGGCATCCACGGCGCGAAGCTGCGCTCGATCACCTGGGCGACGATGGCGTCGTGGAGTGCCTCCACCGTGGGGAACATGCGGTACAGCACCGAGGTGGAGGCGTCCAGCTGGCGCGCCACCTTCCGGGCCGTGACCTGGCGGAGGCCGTGGGCGCGAGCCACGGCGATGGCGGCGTCGATCACGTCTTGGCGATCGTGTTGAGCGGGGCGAGGCATGGCCTCATGTAGCACGTTTCGAAACAGGTGTTACCTAACGCTCCGATTCGAACACGGCCGTTACGAAACGGGTGTTCTTCTATTGAATCTGGGGCTTCGATCATGCGTTTCTTTGCTGCTTCTCTCCTGTTTCTGTCCGCCTGTGCCTCCGGCCCTACGTCCCCTGAGGGGGTGTCGGTGGCGCCCATGGATCCGGGCTCGACCCCAGAGACGCCGACGACCGAAGACGGCACGGACCCGGCGACCACGTCGACGACCCCCACGACGACCTCCGAGTCCACCACCGACACGGGCACGGCCTACCAGTTCGGCGTCCTGATCGAGGTCGCCAGCGGCATCGTCGAGGGCGTCGAGGAGGACGGGCTCCGCGTGTTCCGCGGCATCCCCTACGCCGCGCCTCCCGTCGATGGGCTCCGCCTGCGGGACCCGCAGCCGGTGGCCTCGTGGCCCGGGGTGCTGGACGCGTCGCGCTTCGGGCCAGCCTGCCCCCAGTCCACCGTGGCGGTGGTCGACTGGCTGTCCCAGACCGACGACACGGACGAGGACTGCCTCACCCTCAACGTATGGGCCCACGACGATGGCACCGCCAAGCCGGTCATGGTGTGGCTCCACGGAGGCGCCTTCTTCTACGGGGCCGGGTCCCAGGACATGTACGACGGCTCGGCCATCGCCCACGAGGACGTCGTGGTGGTCTCCATCAACTACCGCCTCGGGGCCCTGGGCTTCCTGGCTCACCCCGAGCTGGGGGCCCAGGTGGGGAACGACAACCCGGGCAACTTCGGCCTGAAGGATCAGGTTGCGGCCCTGCAGTGGGTTCAGGACAACATCGCGACCTTCGGCGGCGACCCGGACAACGTCACGGTCTTCGGCGAGTCCGCTGGCGCGATCTCCACCTGCATCCTCGCCACGCTTCCGGCGACCGACGGGCTGATGCACAAGGGGATCGGCCAGAGCATCGTGGGCTGCCATGCCCTGCCTACCGCGACGACCGCCGGGGCCATCGGTGGCGTCGCGCCGGGCGAGCAGGCGCGGGACGCGGTGGCGTCCGTGGGCTGCGAGGGGGCATCGGACTTGCTGGCCTGCTTGCAGGACGTGCCCGTGAACGACTTCGTGGGCCTGGTGAGCGCGACGGACATCCTCGTCGACCCCACCGCGTCCTTCCCCATGCCCTACATCGACGGCTCCTTCGTCCCGGAGGCGCCCGCCGACGTGTACGCCAGGGGGGAGGCGGATATCCCGATGATCCTCGGCACCAACGGGGACGAAGCGACCATGTTCCTGGCGCTGTCGGCCCCCGCGACGTGGTTCGGCGTCGACGACGCGGTGACCGAGCTCCTCGGCACCGACGTGTACACCGACGATGTGCTCGACCTGTACTCCGTGTGGGACTTCCCGCTGCCCCAGGATGCCTTCCTCACCTTCGCGACCGACGCCATGTTCAGCTGCCCCAACCGGGCCCTGGCCGATGCCCAGTCCACGGGCGAGTCGGTGTACCTGTACGAGTTCCAGGAGCGCAGCCTCACGACCCTGGCCCTGGGCTCCCATCACGCCCTCGAGCTGCCGTACGTGTTCGGCACCTACAGCTCCCTCGGCATCCTCATCCCGACGGCCTCCGACGTGGCGCTCGGCGACGAGATGCGCGGCGCCTGGACCGACTTCGCCCGCGACGGGGATCCGGGCTGGCCGGCGTGGGCGCCGGAGGGCCAGTGGATGCGCTTCGATGACCAGTGGGGCACCATGCGGGCCGCGTCCTTCCGGGATGGGCGCTGCGACGACCTCGGAGACATCGGCGTCGGCCTCCTCGAGGTGCACTGAGGGTGCGGCCTTCGGATAGGACCAACCCGGGGGCGCGTGTCGATGGTGATGCTCTGGGCGCTGTGGCTGGGCTGCGCAGAGGACGGGTCGGACCCTGCGGGCCCGTCGCGCGGCGAGGCGTCCTCTCGACCGTCCGCCCCCTGCAGCTACCGAGACGTGTGGTTCGACCTCGCCGATGCGCCCTCCATGGAGGAAGAGCGCGGCTTCGATGCGGCGGGGCGTCCGGTGTGGCACGCGGCCGACGGCGTCGTGACGACGACCTGGAGCTACGACGCCGAGGGCCGCCCCGCTGCGATGCAGCTCGGGGACCCTCTGGCTCCCGATGTCGAACAGGCCTACAGCTACGACGCCGATGGACGGTTGGACCGGGTCTTCTTGGGGGCCGCCGGCTCGGTGCAGTTCACTTGGGGCGGCGACGGGCAGCTGCTGCAGCGCGACGAGCTCGATGCCAACGGGGCCTCCGTGGAGACCACCCGCTGGACGTACGACGGCGGGACCATCGTGTCCTGGGAGCTAGAGCGAGGGGGCGGCCTCGCGCTCACCGCCGCGCGCGACACCTTCGAGGATGGCGTCAGCTATGTGGAGCTTCAGGACGACCTGGCCTCGGGCACGTGGCTTCAGCTGCTGGAGGTGTTCGGGCCCGACGGCGCGCCGTACGTCGCCGAGGTGTCGACCGAGCAAGGGCTCGTCTCCCACACCTGGACCCGCAGTGGGGAGGATTGGGTGCTCCGTGCGGTGTGGGCCACGACGGGGGCCGACTGGGTTTGGCTCGAGGACCAGGTCGTGTACCGCTTCGACGAGCGAGGCCGCGAGGTCTCCCGCGCGGTCGAAGGTGAGGGGGCTTCTCCCTTCCAGCGTCGGGAGCGCACCTGGGACTGCGATGTCGACGTGCAGGAGGCCTTCGTGCCCCCGCTGCTGCAGCGGCCGGTGGTCTTCTACGTCTCCCCCATCTACGTGACGCCGCCGCTGGCGGGAGACCGGTTGTGAGGACCTGGCCCTTCAGGATGCCGTTCGGAGGCGCGGAAACATCCTGAAACGAGCCTCGGGCGGATGCCCCACTAGATGGGAGACGCAAGACGGCGTTCGCCGCTTGCGGGAGACGCCATGCACTCGACCCACACCCCTGTCGACCCGTACCTGACCATCGTGCCCGACGACGCGTTCGTCGACACCGATGTGCTCGACACCATCGTGGATGTGACGGACGAGGCTGAGCGGCGGGTCCGCCCTGCACCTCTCCTCCCCGACGAGCCCTTCTCCATCGCCCCGGCGGCGAAGCGGGAGGCCGTCCCGCCGCGCCGCACGTCGAAGCTGGTGGTCGCCGGTGCGGTCGGGGGCGGCATGTTCCTCGGCGGCGGGGTGATGGCCGCCATCGGACTGGTCGTCGTGCTCGGCATCGGCGGCCTCGGTGCGGTCGGGGGCGCCACCTGGTGGTGGATGTCCGCGGGCCCCGCGGCAGTCGAGGCCCCGGTGGCCGCTCCCGTCGACGAGTTCGCGGCCGACGACGAAGCTCCGCTGGGCGAAGACGAAGTCCCTGAAGAGGCGGTCGACGGTCCGGCTGCCCCGCCTTCCGACGCCGCGCCCGAGCCGGTGGAGGCTGCGCCCGACGCCGCGCCCGCTGCCCCGACGCCTGCCCCTGCGGTGCCGCCCGCCGTGGCGCCGGCCATGCCGGTCGCGGCCCCCGACGAGGTGCCTGCCGACGACATCCTCGTCAAGCTCCTGAGCGACCCGCCCGCAGCGTCCGTCACCATCGACGGCCGCTCCATGGGCCGCACCCCCCTCAAGGCTTTCCTGGCCCCCGGAAACCACACCGTGGTGATCGAGTCGGGCAAAGCCTCGGGCCAGTTCTCCATCGACCCCATGTCCGACGAGCGCGTCTGCTTCAAAGCCAAGGGCCGCAAGGTGCAGCTCTCTAGCTGCAACTAGACGACCCCACGCGCTCTCTCCACACTCCCTGATTTCGTCCCTTCGGAGGTTCCATGACCATCCGCACGCTCGCGCTGTGCCTCGCCGTCGCCGCGTCCGCCCCGGTTCTCGTCACCAACGCCCACGCTGCCAAGGCGGACCAGCAGCAGGAAGCCCTGGCCATCGAGATGACCGGCATCGAGGCCTTCGACTCCGTCTTCCGGCAGGTCAAGGGCATCCACGACACGCTCGAGAGCGTGCAAGGACGCCTCGACACCGCCACCAACCAGATCGCCACCGCCGTGGGCCAGCCCGAGGGCACCTCGCTGGCCATGAGCATGTGGGAGCTGCGCCAGCAGGCGCAGGGTCCGGTGGACGTCCAGATGAAGGGCACCACCCCGGTGTTGACGGTCGGCGGCAACGGTGGCCCCGAAGTGGACAACGCGGTGCAGGCCGTGAACACCGCGGCCCTCGAAGTCGCCAAGCTCCCCGCCGACCTCGCCCAGCTGCCACAGCAGGTGATGGCCCTGGTCAACGCTTGCAAGGCCCTCCCGGGCCAACTCAACCCGCAGCTGCTGAAGGACGCGGGCATGAAGCCGCTGGAGCTGCCGAAGGTCGCCAAGACCCTGGGCCGCAACGTGAAGGCCACTGCGGCGACGCCCGGTCGCATCGAGTCGCTGGTCGCGTCCGCCCAGGGCGTGCTCACCGGCATCCCCCAGGGGCTGCAGGCCACCGAGCCGCCCACGGAAGAGAACCTCGCCTCGGCCAAGGCCGACAAGAAGGCGAAGAAGGCCAAGGGCAAGGACGCTCCTGAGCCTGCGGCGGCCATCGCCATGGGCGCCGTAGGGAACCGGGTCGGGGACGCGATGCTCGCCTTCCACGACGCCGAGGTGCATCAGGCCATGCAGATCCTCGGTCAGCTCGATGCCGAGCTGCCGAGCGTGACGGAGCCCATTCCTTCCCAGGAACTCCAGGTGCTCTACCAGTCCCAAGCCCTCGTGCACCTCGTCGGAGGCAATGCCGCGGGTGCAAGTGCTGCGGTCGCCCAGGCTTTGGTGATCAACCCCGACGCCGATCCCATCGACGCCCTCGGGCCCGACTACGCACGCCTCCACAAGCTGCTCCGCAAGGCGGACATGCTGCGCACCATCGAGGTGCCCGTGCAGGGAAGCGGCACGGCGCTGCTGAGCGGCATGCCCATCGACGCGAGCGAGGGCACGGTGGAGCTGATCGCCGGGCGGCACCTCCTCCAGACCGAGCTCAATGGCGTGTGGACCAGCCAGTTCGTCTGGGTCCAGGACGGCTTCACGCTGGCCCTCTGAGGTCCTCCGCCCCTCGATGGGGTCCGGAGGTTGTCAACAGGTCGGGCAGCTGGGAACCTGCCCACCTCGCCGCGGTCCCTCGTGGTCTAGGAGGCAGCGGTCATGTGGGCACTCGTGTGGGGTTGGAGCGTGGCGGCCGCAGGGCCAGCAGACACGGCGGTCGAGGCCTTGGTGGCCGGTCGGGACCGGGTGGCGCTCCAGGCGTTGCGAAGCGCCGTCCGGAACGAAGACGATCCCGACAGCGCGCTGCGCTGCTTGCTCGGCGAGGTCGCGCTGCAGGTCGGGCGGGCCGACGAGGCCCTCGATGTGCTGTCTGAGGTGCCCGCCGACGCCCCGTGCCATGGCCGTGCGGCCTTCGTGATGGCCGAGGCCTTGCGGGCCAACGGGGACCTCGACGAGGCGGCGACGCGCTACCGCGCCCTGACCGAGGAGTTGGTGTCCCCGACGGGGCCCTCCCTCGCAGGCCGTCTGGTGACCTGGGCCGACCGATTGCTGGCCGAGGAGCCGCCGGATCGAAGCACAGCGGTGACCTTGCTCCACGCCGCCACCGAGCTCGATGAGGGGCTTCGGCTGGACCTGGCGCGACGGATCGCGGTGTTGTCTCCCCAAGGGGCGCCCCGGGAGCTGGCCATCCGGGAGCTGTCCGCGGCGATCACGGCCAATCCGGACGAATCGGCCGCCGACCGGAGGCGGCTGTCGCTGCTGGTCGACGCCTCGCTGGGTCGTCAGCTCCTCCAGGACCTACCGGACGATCCGGAGACGATGGCTGCGCGGGTGGAGGTGGCTGCCAAGCGTGGGCTCGCGACCCGGTATGCCCTGGCGAAGCAACTGATCGAACGACACCCCGACGCCGACGTCACGGAGGAGGTCCGGCTGGCGGTGGGGCAGTCCTTGGCCGTGGCGGGCTGGGTCGACGAGGCCACGTCCATGCTGGCCCCTCTCGCGGAGGCGGGCGGCAAGGTGGGCGAGACGGCGTCGTGGACCTTGGTGGAGTTGGCCCTGATGGCGGGCGCTGACGACGCGGCCGCCGACCTCGGGGTATTCCTCGAGCGCTTCCCCACCTCTCGCTTCCGAAGCACAGCCGAGGAGCGGGTCGCTGACCTGTCTCTGCGTGCGCTGCGCGCCGGGGAGGGCCCCTTCGATGGCGATGCTTGGGATGGCCGGATCGACGGTCCGGCCCTCGCCCTCGAGGCGGCATGGGCGGCGGACGGGGCTGAGCGCCTCCGGCGCCTCGACGAGTTGATCGCCCGCTGGCCATGGTCCCCCCAAGCGGCCGCGGCCCTGCGTCATCGGGCGCTCGACGAAGGCCTGGACTGGCTCGAGGAGCGCTCCGGCCAGGGCGCCGCGGACCAGGTGCTCGCCGAGCTCCGGGAGCCCGAGATCGGGATCCGTACGCCGAAGGAGGTGGGGGCACCGACGGTGGAGCTGCTGGTCCGTGGGCTCGAGGAGGTGGAGCTTCGGCTGCACCGCGTCGACGTGGAGGGTTGGTTGCGCGCAGGGGGCACGCCGGACTCGCTGGGCGAGCTGGACGTCGCCATCGTCGCGCCGGACGCGCGCTGGACCGTGTCGGTGCCCGACGAGGGGCCCGAGGTGCGCTTCGAGGTGCCGGTGCCCGTGCCGGGGCCCGGCCTGTACTCGGTGACCGCCGCGACCACCGACCGCGAGGCGCGCACGCTGCTGCTCGTCAGTGGGGTGGAGCTGATGGCCCGGGCCCAGGGCGAGGACCTCGCGCTCGTCGCCCTGCGGGACGGGGTGCCGGTGCCGCGGGCGGGGTTCTGGATCCGCGACCACGAGGGCGTGAAGAAGGTCTCTGCGGACGCCCAGGGACTGGCCCGGGCGACCATCGCGTCCGCTCCGGTGGTGGTCGTGGCAGAGACGCCGGCGGGCCCCGCGGTGCTGGAGGTGGGCCATGGCTTCGGGGCGGCGGCCGACCCGGTACAGACCGCGGTCGATCTGGACCGTCCGGGCTACCGACCCGGCGACGTGGTCCGCTTTCGTGCCCTGGCGACCCAGTCCGGTGCGCCGCTTCGTGGCAAGTGGCGCGTGTCGTTGGTGGGCCCGGGGGGCCTGGTCCATCAGGTCGTGCGCACCACGGCCGACCGGAACGGCACGGTGCAGGGAGAGGTCGTCGTACCCTGGGCCTCCACCTCGCGGCTTGCCGACGGCGCCGGCACCACGACGTTGACGCTGATCGCCCTGCCGCCGGGACAGGACCACGAGGTCCACTTGGCGAATGTGGTCGTCGTGGAAGACGCGCCCGCCGCCCTTCGGCTGACCACCACGGCAGGTCCCGACGGACTCGTGATCGTGGTCCAGGACGGCCAGGGGGTGCCGGTGTCGGACCACCCGGTGGAGCTCTCGGTCGACGACGGGCTCAGCGAGGTCCTGCAGGCCGACGGGTCGGGTCGGCTCCGCGTCCCGGCACCGCCCGCGGGGGTGCCGTGGACGGTGGTGGCACAGCTCCCGGACCACCCTGGGTCCCGCCGTACCCACCATCGCAGCGCGCCGGTGGCTCCGGAGCAGCGACTGTGGCTGGACGACCCCCGGGCTGCCCCCGGGGAGCCGGTGTCGGTGGGCCTGGAGGGGGAGGGCGAGGCCCTGCTCCGCGTGGTGCGCCTCGCGGCGGCCCCGAAAGCCACCGAGCCGGTGTCGGCGCCGAACCGGTTCGACGTGCCGAGCCTCGAGGTGTTCCGGGCCTCGTCCTCCGACATGGCCGATGAGGTGGCCACGCGCCGCACCATCTCTGAGCAGCTCGTGTCGCTGGCAGATGGGGCGGTGCAGCTGCCTGGGCTGGAGTCCGGGCGCTACCGGCTGGAGCTGGTGCGCCCCGACGCGGACGCCGGCACCCTCTCCGAGGACCTCGAGGTGCGGGAGGGCACGCGGGTACGTCTCGACGGGGCCCCGGTCGTCGGGGGGGCGGCAGAGGTCGCCGTCGACGGCGGCTGGGCCCTGGTGACCGCAGAGGGCGGGCGCATGCTGGACGCGCAGCTCGTTCCTCCCGGACGTCGCCGAGCCTTCGACGTCGACCGCGGCTGGCACGGGTCCGTGGCCTTCGTCGCAACGACGCCGCTGGACCACCACACCCGCCGGGTGGACATCGATGCGGCGCTGAAGGTGGAGCTGGAGGCCAAGAAGCAGCAAGGACGCTGGGCCGTGACGGGCCAGGTCACCGATGCGGCAGGGAATCCCGTGGCCGCCCAGGTGGTGGTGCGGGCGGTCGACGAGCAGCTGCTCCAAGAGCTCGGGTCTCCGTCCTCGCTGGGCACCTGGCTGCTCCAGAGCCAGCTTGCCTGGTCGCCCTCCGGGGCCTTCGCCGGCGGCCTTCGCCACGGGGGCTGGTCCGAGAAGCTGGCTGCGGCGCTCCTCGACGAGGCGGCGCGCGTGGAGGAGAAGAAGCGTGCCGAGCTGGCGTCCCAGGGGCGCCTCGCCGAGAGCCGCGTCGCGCAAGTGCTCGAGAGCAGTGTGCCTCTCGAGGTCGGCGGGCTGGGCACGGCAGGGTACGGCCAGGGAGGGGGCGGGAGTTCTTTCGGCTCCAAGGGCAGCGGCTCGGTGGGCATGCACGGGGGGAGCGGGCTCGCGCTCGGCGCCCAGGGGAAGACGCTGCGGGGCCACCGCGACGTGGGCCTCTGGCGGGTGGTGAACACCGACCGCGACGGCCGCTTCGTGGTGAACGCTGCGGCCCCCGACGTGCGCGCGAGCTGGCGGGTGGAGGCCGTGGCCGTGTCCTCCGGTTCGTTGGGCACGGCGCGCGCGGAGGTGGAGGCGTCGGACGCCCCCTGGGTCGCCATCGACGCCCTCCAGCCGGGTTGGCTGGGGGACGTGGCTCGGCCGCGGGCCCACGTGGTCAACCCCTCCGACGAGACCGTCGAAGTGGATCTGTCCTACACCCTGGACGGCGCGCCGGCGACCGCCGGGCCGTGGACTCTGGCTCCTGGAGAAGTCGCCGAAGCCGAGCTCGGCGACCTGGACGCGGGTCGGTCGGTCCGGGTGGAGCTGAGGACCCAAGGGCGGGTGCTGTCCACGCGGACCCTTGCCTTCGAGCTGGCCGCTGGGCCCGTCGCGCCCGACGGGCCCGTGCGGATCTCGGTCACCGGACGCACCGACGGCACCGTCGTGGGGGCCGTCGCGCTCCTCGACGAGCCCATGGCGCTGAGCAACCCGGCCCGGGCCATCGTCGCGGGCCGCGAGGCGCTCGCTGCACTTCCTGCCCTGACGGGCGACGAGCAGCGGGAGGCCTTGGTGCGGGTCTGGGGCGCCCTCGGGGTGGCCCGGAGCCGTGCTGCTGGGCTCGACGTGAGGGGCGGGGCTCAGGCGCTGCTGCTGGTGGCCGAGGCCGCCGAGGAACTCGAGCTGCCGAGGGATGTGGTCGAGGCCGTGGCGTCGTCGCTTCGTGGGGAGCCGGACACGCCCCAGGAGCGACTGGAGCTGGCCTACGCCCGTGCCGTCGCCGAGGTGCCCGTGCAAGAGGCGACGGTGGGGCGCCTCCTTCGCGACGCCGAGCGCCTCGACCCCGAGGGACGGGCGCTGCTGTTGCGGCTCCTGGGCCGGCTCGGGCCCCAGGACCACGACGAGTGGGCCATCGGCGAAGGGCCCCAGGCCATCCTGGCCACCCGGGAGGGCCGCGGTCGAGGGCTCGACCCTCGTGGGGTGCTGACCCAGGCGCCGCCGGAGCGCGGCGATCCCGCCCGACCGGACTGGATCCGGGCCCTGGTGCTGGCCCTCGACGACCAGGCGGGCGTCGGCGACGTCGGGCTCGTCCGGGGGACCACGGCTGCACCGGATGCCGTGTTGTCCTGGGCCGAGGCGACCCCTGAAGGCGACAGCGACGTGGCGGCCGCCCGCTGGCCGGCGGGCCTGTCTGGGCGCCCCGTCCAGGTGGCGATGGCTGCGTCCCCCTTCGACGACGAGGTGCGCTGTGGCAGCGAGGCCGACCCCTGCCGGATCGCGGTGGGCGAGGCACTGCAGCTGCGGACCGATGATGGCTGGTTGCCCTCCGGTGGGCTGCGGTGGTCGGTGCAGCGTCGGCTGCTGGTGGCCACCACCCCCGGCCGCTTCGTGCTGCGGGGACTCCCGGGCCAGGACGGACGGGGACGCGGCCTCGTCGTCGAGGTCGTGGAGGGCGATGAGGGCCTGAGCCCCCTCGGGCCCGGCGAGGTGCTTGCCTTGGCCCAGCGGCGGCTTCGCGTGGGCGACGACGTGGGCGAGCTGCTGGCGAGCCGTCCCTCCCTCGAGGACTGGTCCGTGGGCTTGCGGGCCTCGGCCGCACAGGTGCGCTTCGCCGCCGCCGATTCGGAGGACGCCGCCGGCTGGATCGCCGCGTTCGAAGACCTGCGCGACGAGGTGCCCAGCGCCCCGCTAGAGGCCGATGATGTGGTGGTGACCGCGGGGGCGTACCATCGTCTCGGGCGGCCCGAGCGGGCCATCGCGGTGTACGAGCGAGCCATCGGGCAGGCCTTCCTCTCCGAGGCTGCGGTGGCCCAGCGGATGGGGCACGTGGTCGGGGACCTGGCGGCCCTGCAGGCCCTGCGGGACCTGACGCTGCGCTACCCGGCGGTGCCCATGGTGGACCAGGCGGCCTTTGCGCTGCCGGACCGCCTGCTGTCCATGGTCGGAGGCTTGTCCGACAAGGCGCGGGCCCAGGGCATCACGGACACGGAGCTGCGGCTGATGGCCGCGGCCTGGGACCGACGCTTCGTGGCGCTGGCCCCCGACAGCGAGCTGGCTCCGGAGGCGGGGCTTCGTCTCGCCACCGTGCTGGTGGAGCTCGGCGCCGAGGCTCGCGCCCTGTCCTGGGTGGAGCGCCTGCAGCAGGCGAACCCGGACCACGAGCTGGTCGACCGCTGGATGCTGCTCGAGGCCTTGGTGCTGACCGAGCTCGGGCGCTCGGACCGAGCCCGGTCGGTGCTGGAGCGGCTGGCGGAAGACGAGCTTCCGTTGGGCGGGGGGCGGCTCGGCCCGTCGATGCTGCGGGACGACGCGAGGTTGTCCTTGGGGCGCCTCGCGGAGGCCGAACGTCGCTGGGATGCGGCCGCGGACTGGTACCGGGGCGTGCTCGGGACCTTCCCAGAGGCCGGCCTGTCGGTGGCGGCGCTGGAGCGGGTGACGCTGGAGGTGGACGAGCCGCTGGTGGTGCATCCCCTGCGGTCCACCTCAAAAATGTCGGTGCGTGCTGCGAACGTCGACACGGTGCATGTGAGGGCCTACGCCGTGGACCTCCGGACCCTGTTTCTTCGGGAGGGTGGTCTTCCCCGTCCCGAGGACGTGCAGGTCGACGGGCTGCGGCCCTCCTTCTCGGGGGTACGCACGGTCGGGGCGGGGCCGTTCCCGGTCGATCGGGTGGTCGACGTGCCGCTGCAGGGGGCTGGCGCATGGCTGGTGCGGCTCGACAGCGACGGGGCCAACACGGTGGCCTGGATGCTGCGCTCCGACCTGGAGATCGACGCCACCGACCGGGACGGCATGCGTCGCCTCGCCGTGCGCATGAAGTCGGCCCCCTTCGACGGCGCGGAGATCCGGGCCGTGGGCTACGCGGGCATCGAGGCGACCGAGACCGACATCCGCGGGGTGGCCACGGTGGGCGGGGGCGCTGCGGCCCTGGCTCAGGCCGGTCCCCACGCGGCGTTCACCCGGGATGCGGTGCCGGTGGCGGTGGCCCTGCCCATCTCGGGGCCCAGCTACGGCCCGAGCTCGCCGAGTCCCTCGCTTCGAGACCGCGTGCGCGACCGAGAGCAGCAGCGGCGGGCCAAGCGGCAGTCCGAGTACGACTTCATCGGGGCCGAGCCGGCCTCGGCCATCGAGGCCTCAGAGCTGTGAGAGGGGTATGGTGGGTCCTCTCGGAGATGCCCCATGACCCTCGCGCTGTTGCTCCTCGCCTGCTCCAACCAAGAGGCCACCGAGGCCGCCCGCGACGAGGTCATCGATGCCATGGAGGCCCACTGGGACGACGCGGAGACCATGCGTGACGCAGCCATCGTTGGCGATGTGGATGCCTACGCCAAGGCAGCGGAAGCCCTGCACGACCGGCTGCCGCTGGAGGGTCTTCCGGAGGAACTGGGCCCCATGGAGCAGCAGCTCAAGAAGGCCGCCTGGGACGCTCGCCTCGCCACTGGCCCCGACGACCTGGGCTCGACCCTCGGTCGCGTCGTGGCCGCCTGCGGCACCTGCCACGAGGCGGCCGACGTCCGCCCGCTGATCGAGCCGACGCTGCCCCCGCCGGTCAAGGGCGCGGCTCCCCCGGCCGAGATGCTGTGGCACCAGGTGGCGGTCGCCGAGCTGTGGGTGTCCATCCTCCGGCACGATGCCGATGCGTGGTCCCAGGGCATGGACAAGGTCGGGAAGGCCGTCTACGTCGTCGACGACGGCACGGCGGCCGGTGCCGCACAAGACGCGCTGGAGGCCCGCCTGCAGGCCATCGCGGAGAAGACCCGGGGGGCCGACGGGACCGCGGCACGGGGCGAGGCCTTTGGCCGCCTGGTCGCCACCTGCGCGGCCTGCCATGCCCCCCCCGAGCTGGCCCCGGAGGAGGGCGGCGAGGAAGGGAAGCCGAAGAAGAAGAAGAAGGGCAAGAAGAAGAAGAAGTAGCGAGGCGGCCGCCCGCGACGTTCCCTCGACGGGCTCAGGCTGCGATGAGGAGCGCCGCGAGCACGCCGAGGAGGGCGGGCACCGGCGCGACGAGCATCAGCAACGCCCGCAGTCCCCAGGACGCGGGGTGTGCCGCCGGCCCGATCCCTTCGGCGGCCAGGCGGCGGGCGGTCCTTGCCTGCCGCATGGCATGGACGCTGTAGAGGGACAGCGCCGACGATCCGACGACCGAGAGCGCAACGGCGGCCCAGCCCACGACGCCCAGGTCGGCCTTCGCCAACGCCGGTGCCGCCAGGGCGACCCCAACGAGGAACAGCGGCATGGCGAGGGCGGCGGCGTCGCGCTGGAACGTCGCCTGTTGGGCACGGGCGTCGAGCACCGCCGAGAAGCACGCGCCGCACGTGGCGCCGTTCGGACCGTACGAAACCAAGGTCTCGGCGACCTCGGCGCGGCAGGTGGTGCACGCCACGAGTGCGACGTCCATGGGCTCGTCGTCGTCCCACGACCGCCCCTCTCGCTTCTGGCGCCGGTCGTCCCGTGCGCGAAGCCGCCGCTCCCGATCCCGGCCCGCGCGCTGTGCCGCCCCCGTCGCTTCCAATCGCCCCCCTACGCTGGGACTACGGGTGGCGAGCGCTCAGCATTGCTGGGGCGGACCTGGGTTCACTCCGTGCCTGGATCCTTGGTCCGGTCGGTGTCCACCCGGCCGTCGACGAGGCCCACCAGCCGTCGGGCGTACTTCATCACCCGCGGATCGTGGGTGCTGAAGACGAAGGTCACGCCTTGCTCCTCGTTGAGCTTGGCCATGATGGTCAGGAGCTTCTCGGCGGTCTCGGAGTCCACGTTGGCGGTGGGCTCGTCGGCCAGGACCACGGCGGGATTGCTGGCGATGGCCCGCGCGATGGCCACCCGCTGCTGCTGCCCGCCGGACATCTCGTGGGGGAGGCGGTGCTCCATGCCTTGCAGTCCCACGTCCGCAAGCAGCTGCATCACCCGCTGCTTGCGCTCGGCGGCGGAGGCGCCTTGCAGGGCCATCACCGACTCGGCGTTCTCGTAGGCGGTGAGCACGGGAATGAGGTTGTAGGCCTGGAACACGAAGCCAATGCGGTCGCGGCGCATGGCGGAGAGCTCTCGGCGGCTCATGGCACTGAGCTGCTTGCCCTCCACCGTGACCGTGCCTGCGGTGGGGGTGTCGAGGGCGCCGATGAGGTTCAGGGCGGTGGACTTGCCAGAGCCCGAGGGCCCCCAAATGGCGGTGAACTCGCCGGGGCGGACCACCAGATCGAGCCCTCGAAGGGCCTGGGTCTCCACGTCGCCGGTCCGAAAGACTTTGGTGACGCCGGCCATCTCTACGATGGGGGCGTCGGTGTCGGTGCTCATGTGTGTCCTCAGACCAAGTTGATGGAGGTGACGGGGTCCACGCGGCCCGCCTTCCATGCGGGGTAGATGCCGGCGCCGATGGTGGCGACGACGATGGCGATGGCGATGACGAGGGCGTTCTCGGGGAAGATGCCGATGCGCAGGACCGTGTCCATGCCGACCCCGCCGATGTCGAAGGACTCCATGCCCTGCTCGAGCATGATCTCCCCCATGTCGATGCCGGTGCTCGACAGGTAGTAGTAGGGGCCCGCGGTCACCAAGATGGAGAGGACGAGGCCCATCGCCGCCAGGAAGCTGCTCTCGGCCATCACCATCGCGAACAGCTGCCCCGGCGAGTAGCCGATGGCCAGCATGATGCCGAACTCGCGGGTGCGCTCGAGCACGCTCATCAGGATGGTGTTGAAGATGCCCGCGGCGACGAGGATGCCGATGACGACCTCGAAGACCCGGCCGCCGCCGACCTTCATGGCGACGAAGGCCTTGATCTCGGGCTGCAGCTCGTCCCACGTGAGGATGGCGTGGCCGTCGCCTTGGCTGTTGCGAAGCCGCTGCGCGACCTGCACGCTCCGGCGTCCGTCGCCCAAGAACACCGCCACCTGGGTGGTCTCGGTGGGGTCGTAGCCGATCACGTCCCGGACGGTGTCGATGGGGAGCAGAACCAAGGCGGCGTCGGTGCTCATTGAGCCCGTGGCGATCAGGCCGGACACCCGCTCCATGCCGCTGACGATCTGGCCGGTCCGGTCGGTGAGGGTGAACACGACCTTGTCGCCGAGCTCGGCGTCGAGGTTCTTGGCGAGGGTCTTGCCGAGGATGATGCCGTCGTCGCTGGCGCTCTCGAAGAGGCGGCCGGCCGTGAGCCCCTCGGTGAACTCCATGGTGCTGGAGTCTTCGTGCTCGGGGTCGTACGCGATGAACATCGCGCCGAAGCTGTCGGAGGCCGTGGAGACCATCGCTTGGCCGGCGGTGCGGTCCACGACCTTGATCACGTCCTCGTCGGCGGCGGTGGCGGCCCGCTCCTCCTCGCTCACGGTGACCGAGCGCGTGAGCGTCGGCATGTCCCGGTACTCGGGGTGCTGGATGGTGACGTGGCCGGCGCCGAACTTGGCGGCGTTGTCGATGAAGTCTGCGAAGGAGCGGTCCTGCATCGCGGTCATGATCACGGCCAGGAAGCCGCCGAAGGCGATGGAGATCAGCGTCAGCACGGTGCGGCGCTTCTGACGCCACAGGTTGCGCCACGCCATCTTGAGGATCGAGGGTCCGGTCATGGGGCGCTCCCTACTGGTGGTGCATGGCGTCGAGGGGCCTCAACCACGCCGCGCGGAGCGCCGGGTAGAGGACCGCGAGAAACACGATCATGAACAGCATGATGATGGGCACCTGCACCGCGTCGAGGGTGTAGTGCCCCTTCCAGATGGGGGGCATCGTCATGCCCGCCATCTGCACGCCGCCGAGCACGCCGACATTGATGCCGTACACGGTCATGTACCACATCACTGGGGCGGCCAAGATGACGCCGAACAGGGTGGCGACGCAGGCCTGCACGAAGCCCTCGAAGAGCATCATGGAGAAGACCTGGCCGGGGCCGTAGCCGATGGCCTTGAGCACCCCGAACTCCCGGATGCGCTCGAACAGCGCCATCAGCATGGCGTTGAGGATGAGGATGCCTACGGCCACGTAGACGATGAAGTAGAGCACCACGATCACCGACGAGACGCTCTCGATGTACTGGGCGAGGATGGGGCTCACTTCCTTCCAGGTCTTCACGCGAGGGGACGCGTCGTCCTCGCCGGTCACCGAGAGCACCACGGCCTTGGCCGCCGCCAGATCGGCGTTCAGGGGCTTCCGCACGAAGATCTTGTGGGCGCCCTCTGGGAGGGCCATCAGGCCGCGGAAGGTGTCCTCGGTCATCAGGACGGCCGAGCGGTCCATGCCGGCCGCCACGGACATCAGGATGCCTCGGACCTCGAAGAGGTCGTTGGCGATGCTGCCGTCGGTCGCCTGGGAGAGCACGATGACCTCGTCGCCCAGCTCGAGGGCCAGGGTCCGGGCCAGGCCTCGTCCAACGACGACACCCTGTGGGTCGGCGTTGTCGAGCCAGGAACCCTCGGCCATGGCCAGGTGCAGGTCCATCGTCTTGGCGTCTTGCACCGGATCGATGCCCACGAACAGGGCCCCAGCAGAGAACTCCCCCGAGGCGGCCAGCCCGCCCCCGAACAGCCGCTCGGTCGCCCGGTAGCCCTCCCCCTCCAGCTTCTCGATGATGCCTTCATGGTCGGGCACGACGTCGTAGAGGGAGGGCTTGGTGAGGTAGCCCTCGGAGAACACCTGCACGTCGCCGAGCTCGTACGCGGTGGCGTCTTCGGTCATGCCGATGACCAGCCCCTGGACGAGGCCTGCGTACAGCAGCTCCACGAAGAGCGCGAGCGTCATCGCGGCGATGGTGATGCCGGAGCGACGGGAGTTCCGCCATACGTTCCGCCAGGCCATCTTGAAGATCAGCATGCACCCCTCCGTGGGCTCGTCGATGGGTCCTTCGACGCATGGGCGACGGCCGATCTGTGGCATTTCACACGCGTGTGCGCTCGAAGCAATGTCATGGGAGGAACAGGTGCATGGGCTGTGCCACGCGGTCTTGACCTGGTCCGGACGAACCGCCGCTGCGTCGTGGGGTCGATGGGGACATGCGACTCTCCTTCCGCTGCGATCGATCTTGGGACGAGCTGGCTGGCGATGGCCCGGTCCGTCACTGCGCCCACTGCCAGCGGGAGGTGCACGACTTGCACCGCGTCCCATCCCGGGTCCGAGCGGAGCTGCTGGGACGCCTGACCCCGACCTGTGTGCGCTTCGTGCCCGCCTTGCTCGCTCTGGCGGGCCCGGCCCTGGCCGACCCCGGCCCGGGGGAGGGGGTGCTGCCGGACGACGCTGCGGAGGATCAGCAGGTGGTCATGGGATCGCTGGACCGCTCGGTGCTGCAGGCCAGCATCGTCGAGGGCCTCGAGGACGTGCGGGAGGTGTACCGACGACGTCTGAAGCAGCGGCCCGGGTTGGGCGGCAAGATCGCGGTCCGGTTCGTGGTCGAGGGTGGAGAGGTCGTGGAGGCCGAGGCGTCGGTCGACACCATCGGAGACGACGAGCTCACGGAAGCGCTTCTCGAGCACGTGCGGTCCCGGACCTACCCGCACGGGCACGGCACGATGATCGTGACCTACCCCTTCGTGTTCGCCGCGGAGGAGTAGGACGGGCTCACGCGGCAAGCTGCACGTGGGCTAGGTCGTCGAGGGCGGCCAGATCGGTGGCCATCACGCGGGCCGCGACCTCCCTTCGACCGAAGAGCTGGTCGACTTCCGGCATGTCCCCCACCATGCGACGGGCCACTGGCCCCACGAGCCAACCGGCCACGGTGAGTCCGACGGGACCCAGGCTGGCCCGCATCAGCCGCACGTGGCCGACCTCGTCGGTCAGAATCTGGCCGAGCAGCGCTTCGATTCGTGCCAAGACGGTGGGCTGCTCGGCGAACAGGGCGCGCGCCTTGGCGAGCATCATCCCGAAGACCGTGGCCCCGACGAGCTCGGCCACGAAGATCAGCACGTTCCCCATGGGCTTCGGCAGGGAGGTCATGGCGCCGATGAGGAGCTTCAAGCTCGCTCGAGGGGGAGACATGGACATCTCGAGGCCCAACGTCTCCACCACGTCCTGCAGGATGCGGGTGTGGTAGAGCTCTTGGAGCTCCTGGTAGGCGTGGGGGTCGTCGGGGTGGATGGCCGACGGGCCGGCCTTCTTCATGCTGAGCTCGACCCCGTAGCGCTCTCCGCGGTTGATCTTGGCACTGGCGAGCGCCCAGAGCGTGCGCTCGTCGAGGCCGGTCTCCGGAACGTGGAGGTCGAGGTTGCGTCGGAAGACCTCGGGGTCCACGACGGCATCCCCGGACCAACGCACCGGGCGCGCTTCGACCTCGTCGTGGAAGAAGCGTTCTCGCTTCTCCAAGGTGCGGTGCACGGGGTCCGGGAGGCCGTCGCGCTCTCGCATGCGTGCCACGTAGTCTCGGGTGGAGGTGGCTCGCTCCGTTGCGTCCATGGGGGTGAACAGGTCGGTCATGAGGTCCTCCTTTGACCCTTGTCTGTGCACGGATGGGCCGATGGCGAGGTCACGCCGGGTCATTGCGGTTCGGGTGGGATGGCCCGCTCCCATGTGCGAGGACGCGCTCCAGGCCCCAGGGGAGACGCCGAGGACGTGGAAGGAGGGGGCGTCATGGCGGTGGTCTACCTGGCCCGTGGCTTGCAGCTTTTCTGAGCAAAGGAGGGATTCAATGTCTGTCACCCCCTGGCTCTTGCCCGTGGTGCTGATCGCTTGTTCGGGGAAGGAGGAGGACGTGCCTCCGGCGGTGGACCCTTTCGCCGACTACGTCGTCGACGACAGCAAGTACGCCGCGCCTCTAGGGGAGGTGGTGAGCGACGGTGCCCTGACCTTCGCCGTGGACCAGCTGGTCGTCCTCTTGGACCCCCTCGACGCGCCGGTGGAGCCGGTCCTGGCGGCGCTGGATGCCACGTTGGTCGGGGAGCTTCCACAGCTCGGCATCGTGCAGCTTCAGGTCGACGCGCGGAGCGCCGCTGAGCTGGAGCAGCTCCGTGAAGAGGCCGAGGGCCTCCCGGAGGTAGAGGTCGCCGCCTACAACCTCGTGATCGACGAGTGGTTCACCCCCTCGCCCGACTATTGCCACGATGTCGACGACAACCACACCAACCTCGAGGAGGACCTCCGCTGCGCCCACGCGGACTTCGACTACTACGCCGCCGTGCCGATCTACGACGAGGTCTTCCAGTCGGTGGCGCACCACCCGGTGCGCGTCGGCGTGGTGGACTCGGGCTGCCAGGAGGATGTAGGCGAGTTCGATGACGTGCACCTCATCGATCTCGAGGACCCTGCGGGGGGCCTGCAGGACGACAACGGACACGGAACGGCGGTCACGGCCCTCATCGCCGCCGACAACGATGGGAACAGCATCAATGGCGCGGCCTCTCGGGTCCTCGGCAACAAGCTGCAGGTGGGCGTCACGGGCCACCAGGGCAGCACCATGGGGAGCCTGATCGCCCTGCACCGCGCGAGCATCGACTTCGACGCTCGCGTGGTGAATGCCTCGTGGGGCATGCGCACGAACGCCGCGGCGGCCCCTCGTCAGGCGGAGATGTTCCGCCGGGTCTTCGCGGTGGCCCCCGACACGATGTTCGTCGCTGCGGCCGGCAACGATGGGGTCGAGGTGTCTGAGACGAACTGGATGCCCCAGGGGATCACGGCCACCAACCTCGTCAAGGTCGGTGCCACGGCCCACTGCAACGCCGACACCCGCTGGAGTGGCTCCAACTTCGGCACCCTCGTGGACTTCTCCGCACCAGGGGAGAAGGTCCCCTCGGTTCGATACTTCCCCTCCAGGGATGTCGACGACCCCCTCGGGCCGCCCATCACGCTCAACGGCACGTCCGCGTCGGCGCCGCTCGTGAGCTCGAGTCTGGCTGTGCTGTGGTCCATCGATCCGGACCTTCCGGTGGAGAAGGCGCGGGCGCTCATGCAGCGCAGCACCCGTGGAGGCCCGTTCGACCTCGGCTACGGCCGCATCAGTTTGGTGAGCACCCCGCTCCAACATGCCCTCGAGATGGGCGTGCCGGGCCCTGTAGAAGAGCTCCTGAACCGCGACCCGGACCTCGTCGACCTCGACCCACCGGGCCTCATCGTCAACCGCCTGTGCGGCGGCTTCGACCTGTCGATCGACGGCGTGGGCGCCTGGCACGTCGGGGGCCCGGACGAGGAGGTGTCCGGCGTGTTCTTGTACAACAAGCGGACCGACATGCTGCTGCAGTCTGACGAGGACTTCTTCACCTTCCTCCTCACCCTCGACGGGACCTTCGTGCTGGGGGCCCCCTACACCTACCCAATGACGCTGCAGGGCAGCTTCGCCCGGCCTCAGGAGAACTGGTCCGGGTCCATCATCGACGGACGGATTCGGCTCAACAACTGCGCCATCACCGAGCGAGCTCCCTTCGTGGAGGACCCGATGGCGCTGATGATCGAAGGGTACGGGGGGGGCACCCTGGAGATGCTGCACCCTCCGAGTCTCGACCTCGAACCGCACGCCTTCGAGACGCAGTTCTCGGTGCCCGCCTTCGCGATGCCGGGGCTCGACCCGGCCGTGTTCGAGGACCGCTGTGTGGATGGACGGGGTGGCTCCCCCCCGGTGCTCAGCATCGATGACGTACTGCCAGGGGAGTTGGCCATCTCAGAGGTGCTGTTCGCCTCCATGCATGGGCCGTACCAGTGGGTCGAGGTGGTGAACCTCGGGATGAAGCCCATCGATCTGTCCGGCATGGTGCTGCGCACCGAGACCGACGGCCCCGTGACCCTCGGCGGGTCGGTGCTCCTGCCTCCCGGTGGCCGGGCGGTGATCGGCAACCTGAAGGAGGAGAGCTGGACCCACCCGACCCTGCAGCCGGACGCGTATTGGGGTACCGGCTTCTCCCTCGACACCTACGGGGAGCAGGTCGGCATCGGGCGAGGGGACGAGCTGCTGGACCTCACGGTCCCGTTCGTCGATGCGACCGTCGGGGCGTCCTGGCAGCTGGATCCGCCGTGGGAGAGCGTGGAGGGCAACGACGACCTCCGGGCCTGGTGCCGCATGCCCACCGTGGCCGAGGTGGACCTGGCGACACCGGGGCTGCCGAACACGCTCTGCGAGCTGATGGAGCTGCTGGAACCGTAGCCCGACGGCCGCTGCCCTTCGTCTCGAGACCGCACGGCTCCGCTGGCCGGCATAGCCCGCGGGCCATGAGCCCCACCGACTACGACTGCAACGCCTGCGGCGCCTGCTGCGCCTTTGAGCCGGACTGGCCCCGCCTCGAGTCCGCAGCGGACCACGGCCCTGAGGGGCCAGCGCCGGCGTGGGTGGAGGAGGGCCATGTCCGCTGGGCGGTGGATCGATGCGCGGCCCTGTCCGGAGCGATCGGCGCGTGCACGTCGTGCCGCATCTACGAGCGCCGCCCGAGCCCGTGCCGGGGGTGCGAGCCAGGGAGCGTGAGCTGCCGCGTGGCCCGTCGGCACCATGGGCTTCCGGTGCCCGAGGAACTCAGCACGCTCGAGGGGCTGGTGCCCTGAGCGGTGCCAGGTGTTGCTTGTTGCATGACTTGGACGCCGCACCCCAGTGGTCCGTTCGTCGTGACACGCTCGCCCGTCGGCCGAGGGCTCGGGCCGGGAGGGGCAGGCTCGCCCTGCGTGCGCGAGGAGGCTGGCCCACGCTAGTGCAGTCGCCGCCCGGTGCCGACGCGCACCACTTCGACGTAGGAAGCGCCATCTTCGTGGACCGTGCTGTGCCGGGTCGACCGGTAGGTGCCTTTTGGACTGAGGCCGAGCGTTCGGGTGCCCCGGGTGTTCACGGGGCCCTCGGATGGCAGGCCCGGAGCGGGATGGGTGGTGCGGGTCCACTTTCCCTCCAGGGTCAGCACGCCGTCCGCTGGCCGGTCGGTCAGGGTCCAGCGGGTGTGCTCCTCCACCTGTTTCCGACCCGGCGCCGACACGACATCCGAGACGAACGTGCCGCCGACCCCTCGCGTCGTGGTCGGCGTGACCACGAACAGGTCTGACACCATGGGCTCGACGATCGATGCCAGGTCGGTCGACAACCCGGTGCTCGATACCTCCGGGCCGTTCTCGGTCTGGTGCACGGTCACGGTGGACGCTGGGAGGGCCGCCAGGTCCAGCCCGCTCTCGGGGGATGGCTTCAGCTCGAGGAGCTCGAGGGTGAATCGCCATGTCTGCTCGACGCCTTCGACCGGCAGGCCGTCGAACTCGACGTCGACCTCGTCTCTCTGGTCGGGACGGCCCCCGAGCACCCGCCGCGACCACGACCCGTGGTAGCCCGGGTTGTAGGTGTATGGGGTGCCGACGATCGTCACGCGTGGCTCGGTGCCGAGCTGGTCATCGATGGGGGCGGGCGCTGGAGGGGGTGGTGGCGCCGTGACGACGGACTCCGGCTCTTCGACGGGCCCCACGATCGGGGCACCGCACGCGATGAGCAGGGTCGCGGGGAGCACAAGTGCTCGTGGCAGGGGGGGCGAGCCAAGGAACATGGTCCGGAGTTTACCCTGCTTCTAGCTGGTCTCGCGGTCGAGGGGGTGGCCTACGGCGCTCCAAGTGTGCCCCTTTGCCGCAATGGGCGCATCGAGGGCTGCCCTGGCAAGGCTGCAAGCCGTGAGGTTCGAGGGCGGGTTTCGAGCGAAGGGAGATGCGGGGCCTTCAAATCGACACGAGAACGTCGCCGAAGCGTCGAGCCCAAGCCACTCAGCGACCGTTACCCGCATCAGGGCTGGTGCAGGCTCGCGCATTCACGAGGGAGGCCCACATGTTCGTCGCAGCCTTGCTGATGGCCGGTGTCGCGTGGTCCGGCAACGACGTGCCTTCCCCCCTGGTTCCGCAGCGCGAGGTCGAGGAGTTCGGCAATGCGCCGGTCGATGCGTCCAGCGGACGGTTCAGGCCCGGCAAAGGGCTCGAGTGGAAGTCTGCCGACGAGCGCTTCTCCATGGCCCTGGGCTTTCGCGCGATGTTCCTCTACGAGATCGAACACGACCCTGGCGCCGCGGCCCCCGACCCCACCGCCACTCAAGAGATCATGATTCGTCGCGCCCGCGTGACGGCTGCCGGCTCCATGTGGGGCAAGCAGAACACGTACAAGGTGGAGCTCGCCGTCTCCCCCCGCGACGAGGCCGTGAAGGACGGAGTCGTGACTCAGACGCCCTTGCTGACCTGGGAAAACACGTTCAAGCAGCTGCGGGACTTCAACCTGCGCATCGGCCAGTACAAGGTGCCCTACAGCCGAGAACGGGTGATCTCGTCGAGCAAGCTCGCAGCCGTCGACCGCTCGTCCGCGAACTCGGAGTTCAACCTCGACCGAGACATCGGCCTCGACGTCGGCAGCAAAGACCTAGGCGGCAAAGGCCTGCTTCAGTACAACGTTGGCATCTATGCAGGCGAAGGCCGCGGCCGGTTCGAGCCCAACAACTTCGGCATGATGGCCCTGGCCCGCGTCAACGTCACGCCGTTGGGTCTGTTCGACGACTACGAGCCCCAAGACTTCGAGCGCACCGGGCCGAGGCTCTCCGTGGGCGCTGCGTGGGCCGTCGTCGACCAGCCGAACGGGGCCAAGGACATCCTCGAAGACGCCCCCGACGACATGGTCTACGCCTACCACAACGTCACCGCAGACCTCGTGTTCAAGGTGTCGGGGTTCTCGACTGAGGGGGCAGTGTACTGGCGCGACGGCCGGCAGGCCGACCGTGAGTTCGCGGCCGTGGGAACGGGTTTCATGGTCCAGCCGGGGCTGCTCTTGCCCCACACGCCGTTCGCGATCACCGGGCGGTACTCGCAGATCCTACCGGCCTCCGTCGGCACCTTGAGTCCCTCCACCGAGGTAGGCCCTGGGCTGTCCTACTACCTGGCCGGGGCCCGCAATCAGATGAAGGTGCAGGCCGACTATCTGCGCAAGTGGAGCGACGACGCGTCAGCGGGCGAGAACCAGGGACGAGTGCAGCTTCAGTGCATGCTCTAGCTGCAAGGGCGGGGTTTCGTCGACGGGTGCTGGTGCGTCGCATGGCTCGGAGCTTGCCCTCGAAGGACGGTGCAGCGTCAGCGTGCCTGGCGCTGGGTCCTAGCGGTCCTCGAGGGCCCGCAAGGAACGGTCGGCGCGGCGGAGACGACGGCTGACCCCGGCCGCCAGGTGGGCGAAGACCGTCTGGCCAAGGCGGGGATGCGTCCCGGCGACTGCGTCGAAGGCCTCGCGGTCGAGGGCGTAGGTCACGGTGGGCCGACGGGCCCGGGCATCTGCGGTGCGCTTCCGCCCCTCGAGGAAGCCCATCTCTCCGAAGTGGTCGTCGCGGGTGATGGTCGCGAGGTGGTGGGTCGCGCCGCCCTTGAGGGGCAGCACGATGTCGATGGCCCCGCGAGCGACCAGGTAGAGCTCAGTGCCGCGGTCGTTCCGCTCGAAGAGCGTCTCCCCCGCGTCGAGCTCGATGATTCGCGCCACCTCTTCGAGGGCGGCGATGGCCGCTGGGTCGACGTCGTGGAGCAGCTCCAGCTCGGCGAGGCGCAGGGGGGGGCGCCGAGGGAGGCACGGGGGACACGCCGTGGGCCTCTAGGACCTGGTCTTCCATCCACTCGAGGGCGTCGTTTCGGTTGGCGTAGACCGTGACGCCGTCGGGGGGGCCCACCAAGCCGAGCTCGCCCAAGTAGGTAGGCACCTCGGAATCCCCCGCCGGCATGCCGCAGAGGAGTAGCGCCCCGCCCCGCTCGTCGAGCTGGGCCCGCATCTGCGCCAACATGCGCCCAGCGGTGTAGTCCATGGAGTGCACCCGGCGCAGGTCCAAGAGCAAGAACCGGCGGGTGGCGAGGTCGTCGGCGAGCTCGGTGAACAGCTGGTCGGTGGTGCCGAAGAACAGGTTGCCGGACAAAGTGACCAGCAGTCCGTCGCCCCCATGCTCGTCGAGCACGTCGCGGGCCCGCTCGGTGCGGCGGGTCTTCGAGGCGGTGCGCGTCAGATCCCGCTTCGAGCCGACCACGGAGGAGCTCGCCTGGTCGCGGGTGAACAACAAGATGGCGAGGCACGTGCCCACGACGGAGGCCTCGATGAGCCCGACCTGGATGGCCACGGCGACGACCGTGGCGATGACGACGAAGTCGAGGCGGGTGTTGGTCCGGCCCACGAGGCGCAGGCTGCGCCAGTCGAACATCTTGGCGGCGATGACGAGCAGCAGGCCCGCGAGGGCCCCGATGGGGATCCACGCCAACAGCGGCGTCAGCACCGCAAAGGCCAGCAGGGCCAAGGCGCCCTCGATCACCCCAGACCACGGGCGGCGACCTCCGCTGGTGGCGTTCACCAGCGTGGGGCCCATGGTGCCGCCGCCCGGGATGCCGCCGAGCGCTCCGGATGCCATGTTGGCGATGCCTTGCGCCACCAGCTCTCGGCTGCTGTTGTGCCGGGTGCGGGTCAACGCGTCGAGGACCACGGCGGTCTTCAGGGTGTCGATGGACAACAACGCCGACAGCGTCGCGGCGGCGGCGGCCACGATGGCCACGTCCGCCATGCCCAGCGACAGCAGCCCGCCCGTGCGCTCCGCGATGTGGGCGAGGGGAGAGGCCCCGGCCAAGGAGCCGATGACCAGGGTGTTGCCGTCGAGAACCCGCAGCTCCGGCCAGCCGATGGAGAGCAGGAAGTAGCAGCCTACTCCCGTGGCGAGGCCCAGCACCGCCGCGGGGACTCGCTCGGTCACCTTGGGGGCCAGGACCACCGCCGCGATGGTGACCAGGCCGACCACGAGTCCATGCCACTGCCAGAGCCCGGGACGAAGCATCTCGCCCAGGGACGCCACCCCCACCAGCTTCGGCGCCTGGCCCACCGCGATGATGAGCGCGACCCCGGACAGGAAGCCGCTCACGACCTGGTAGGGGATGTACTTCATCAGCTTGCCCAGGCCGGCCAGTCCGTAGATGACCTGCAGCAGCCCCGCCAGCATGGCCATGAGTGCCAGCAGCGGCAAGATGCGCTCCACGGGGTGCCCAGCAGCGGCGAGGGCGCCCGCCAGCCCGGCGGTCACCGCGGCGGCGGGGGCGCAAGGGCCCGTGATCATGCCGCCGTTGCCACCGATCAGCGGGGAGATCAGCCCGAGCACGGCGGCGCCGAGGGCTCCAGCCACGGCGCCGTTGGGGGCCAGGGTCGGATCGATGGCGGAGAAGATCAGCACCCCGAAGGCAATCGCTGCGGGCAGCGCGACGAGCATGCTCGCGACCCCGCCCCAGAGGTCCCCGGTCCAGGCTTGTGTGGTCGACATGCCCGTCATGTATGCCTGGGGGCGGCGTCCAGCGAGGGCGGGTGTCCCTCCCTCCGCGCCTCGGGCGCCTCGTCGCCCACAGGTGCTTTCGATGGGCCCTGAGCCACGCTTGACGAAGCATGGCGGGTCACCGAAGGCGCGCCGTGCCCTTGCGACGTAGGTCCTGGCGACCCGACGAAACCAGCCGCTGTGCGACGGGCGACTGCCTGGATTTTGACGGAGCAGGGATTCTCGATTCCGTTGCGCCGGTTACCGGATCCCCATGGAAACCGTCGACTTGGAGGATGGCCACGTCGACCTGCGGCGGCGTTTGGTGTTGCGCGGAGCGACCTCCGTGGGTCTCACCACCAAGGAGACGGCGCTGCTGGCCTACCTGGCAGAGCGGCCGGGTCAGGTGGTCCGGTGGGACGAGCTGCTCCAAGAGGTGTGGCAGTACGCACCGAGCGTGGTGAGCCGGGCCGCGTACTTCACTTGGCGGCGCATGGTCCAGAAGGTCGAGCCCGACCCCGCCCACCCGACCAACCTGCTGGGGCACGACGGCGAGGGGGTGTCCTACCAACCCCCACGCTCCTCCTACCGCCCCGGCCTGGGCGAAGCGCCCCTGCCGTCCACCACCTTCGTGGGGCGAGCACCGGAGCGCCGCGCGGTGGTGGAGCTGTTCGACAGCGGCGTGCGGTGGGTGACGATCGCTGGCCCCGCGGGAGCGGGCAAGACGCGCCTGGCGCAAGAGCTGGCCCGCGGTGCGCCCAGCCCGTGGGCATACTGTGAGCTGGCTGCCGCACACTCGATCGCCCATGTCGAGGCTCGCGTCGCGGCCACCCTGGGGGCAGCGCCCAGCCAGGACGGCCTTGTCCAAGCCCTGCGGAACAGCAACACCCTGATCCTCGACACTTGTGAGCATCTCCCCGACGCCGTGGCTGCCTGCGCCGAGCGATGGCTGGCCGAGGCGCCGAGCCTGCGGGTGCTCACCACGAGCCGGGTCTGGCTCCGGGGCGAGGGGGAACACGTGGTGCACCTCGGCCCTCTCCCCCGGCACGAGGCCGTCGCCTTGTTCGAAGACCAGGCCCGGGCGGTGGATCACCGCTTCGATGCCGCGCAGCACACCGCCGACATCGCGGCGATCGTGGACAGCCTCGACGCCCTCCCGCTGGCGCTGAAGCTGGCCGCCGCTCGGGTGCGGATGTTGCCCCCGGCCGAGCTTCGCTCCCGCCTGATCGACGGCCTCGACGCCCTGGCCTCGGCGCGTCACGGGGCGAGCCGCCAGCGGAGCATGCAGGCCACCCTCGACTGGTCGTGGTCGCTCCTCGACCCGGGCGAGCAACGAGCCCTCGAGGACCTGTCGGTGTTCGCGGGCGGCGCCACCGAGGCGGCGATCGCCGGGGTGCTGGCCCTCCCCGATGGCGTCACGGCCCTCGACGTCCTCGAGCGGCTCGTCGAATACAACCTCGTCACCGTCGACGCTGGGGGCGCGGCGCCGCGCTACGCCCCCTACGCGATGGTGCGGGCCCACGCCCACCGGCGCCTGTCACGGCGGCCCGACGCCACCGAGGTGACCCAGCGCCACGCGAGGTGGTTCGCCACCTTCGAGCCCAAGCTGTGGTTCGACGGGGCGCCCTCGGTGACCGCCGAGCTCGCCAACTTCATCGCCGCCATCGAACATGCGCCCGACGATGACACCGCGGCGCACGCTGCGCTGCGGGCCGCTGCCGTGTTGTCCGACCTCGGACCGCTGACGGAGGCGCTGGCGCAGCTGGACCGCATCGCACCTCGGGCCCGAGGGCCCGCGAGTGCTTGGCTCACGGCGCTGCGCGGCCGGATCCTTGGGCAGATGGGCCGCCGATCCGAAGCGCAGCTCGCGTTCGAGGGGGCCCTCGCTGCCGCGCGGGAACTCCGGCATCAGGAGCTGGAGGTGATCTCGCTGCTCAACCTCGCCCAGAGCGCCCTGCTTCGAACCGAGCTGCCGCAGGCCTGGGCCCTCCTGGAGGAGGCCCGCGACCTCGCCGCCCAGATCGGCTTCGGGTGGGGGGAGATGCGCGCCGCACGCTTGTGCTGCCTGGCGGCCGGGCGCGAAGGGGCCTGGGACCAGGCGACGATGTGGGCCCGCGTGGCCTTGTCCCGCGCCGCTGACCTCGGCGACGCGGACGGCCTGTACCTGGCACGGTCGCACCTCGCGAGGATGCAGCTGTGCACCGGGGACGCGGCGGGGGCGGCCGCGTCGATCCGCGCGATCCACGACGACGGAGACGCCATGAGCTCCGACCTGCACAACCTCGCCCTCGCCCTCACCGTCCAGGGCGAGCATGTCGAGGCGAGCCGGTGGGCGGCGGCGGCGGTCGCCTTGGCACGCAAGCGGGGGGAGCGAGAGCTGCTGGCCCACCACCTGACCCTCCAGGCCCAGGTCGCAGTCGGCCTCGAGGATCTGGACCAGGCCGTGGCGTTCGCCCTCGAGGCGAGCGCCCTCGCCATGGAGCTCGGGCACGGCACCGGAATGCCCGATGGACTGCGGGCGGTGATCGCAGCGCGGCGGGGCCGCTTCGATCAGGCGGCGCAGCTCATCGAACGGATGCGGTCGTTCACACCCGGTTTGGTGGCCTTCAAGACGCCCCTGGACCTGTACCGCGCCGAGGTGGCCATGCTCCGGGGCGCCATGGACGAGGCCCGCGTCCTGCTGGATGAGGCGTTGGAGACCGCTCGGGAGGAGGGGCTGCACCCGTCGTTCAGCCCCTCGTGGGCACGCTTGGTGCGGGTGCTGGAGCCGTCCTGACGGGCCGTCAGGGGCCGGACCGTTCGGGATTGCAACAACTTGCACAACGGTGGGGCGTGCGCTGAGCGCTACCTGTGGACCATGAGGATGGAGGTCCTATGTGGTGGTTGCTAGCGGCTTGTGGCGGACCGCAGTGCGGTGCGGGCACCGTGGAGACGGACGGCGCGTGCGTCGCGACGGCGGACACGGTCGCCGAGGTCACCGACGACACGGAGGAGACGGCCTCCGGGCCTGGGACGGGTGGGACTGGGGGGACCCGCGCTGGAACGGTCGTGGACGCCGATCAGGACGGCTACGACGCTTCCGTGGACTGTGACGACGACGCGCCCGACATCCATCCGGGGGCGGACGAGGTGTGCGACAACGGGATCGACGAGGACTGCGACGGCGTGGGTGCCGGCTGTCGGTGGTCGGGGGCGGTGGAGCTGGAGTCGTCCGATGGGGCGTTGCACACCGAGTACTCGGGCACCATCGACCGAGCGACCTGGGTCGAGGATCTGAACGGGGACGGCGTGCAAGAGCTGGCGATGGGCGCCCACTCCGAGTTGGTGGTCTACACCGGAGCCGATGGGCTGATCCAGAGCCAGGACGAAGCCCTCGCCGTGATCCCGCTCCCCTTGTTCTACCCCGCGCCCGTGGTGTCCGGCGACATCGACGGAGACGGACGCCCCGACCTCATCGCCGGGCACTGGCGACACGACTCGCGGGGCATCGACCAGGCAGGCGGCATCTCGGTGGTCACGGGCGACCTGGTCTCCGGCGATGTGGAGATCGGAGTGAAGATGGGCACCTCCGAGGATGAGTTCCTGGGGAAGCACTTGGGACTCGGAGACCTCACCGGCGATGGCTGGCTCGACCTGGTCGCGAGCTCCAGCGACGGGCTGCGGCTGTATGCTGGCCCGCTCTCCGCCGACGCCCCGCTCACGGTGACGTTCGAGTGGCCCGATGGGGACGGCCCCTTCGTGATCGGCGACCTGAACGGGGACGGGGTCGACGACCTCGTCGCGATCGGGAACGACGAGGTGTACGGCCTGTTCGGCCCCCTGACCACCGGAGGTTCGCTGTCGACCCACGAGGACTTCACGCTGTACGAGGCGCCCGACGACGGCTACCCCACGGACCTCTCCTTGGTGGGCGACGTGGACGGGGACGGCCTTCAGGACCTCCTGGTGTCCACTGCCTACAGCGATGAGGTGTGCACCAACTGCGGGGCGATCTACCTGGTGAATGGACCGGGCTACACCGGTACCCTCGTCGCCGCGACGGCCACGATCCAGGGAACCATCGAGTTCGGCGACTTCGGAGCGTTCGTCACGGGGCTCGGAGACATCGACCAGGACGGGTTTGCCGACTTCGCCGTGAGCTCCGACAGCACGCCGGAGTCCTACGCTCAGGTCCACGTGTTCTACGGACCCCTCTCCGGCACCGCGTTCGCCACCGCCGCGCCGTTCGTGGTGGAGGACCCCAGAGGCGAGCTGTATGTGCACGGCGGGCAGGACTTCACCGGCGACCTCGTGCCCGACCTGTTCGTGCAGCGGAACACCGAGAAGATCGTGCACCTGTTCACGGGGGTGGGGCTGTGATCGTGCTCGCTTCACTGCTCGCGGGTCGGGCAAGCATGCCAAGGGACGGGTCGCTCGCTTCGCCGGTACGTGCGGTCGACACGCGGGGCTCGTGTCGCCCGAGTCGCCCGGTCGCCGCTGGGCCAGGAGCCCCGATGCCCCGTGCCGCCGTCTCACCGGGCTCCGCCCTATCGACCTTCCATCCGTTCTTTGGGGACCTCATGCGTTTGCTCGTTCTTTCGCTCGTCGCTCTGGCCGGCTGCCAAGCCTCGCCCGACCTCGCCTCCTGGGAGGGCATCCCCGCCTCGGAGGAGGACGCCTTCTCCGTCGACGCGGACCCGGCGCCGCCGCCCCAGCCCGAAGTCTTCGCGCTCCTGGGCAGCGAGCTGAACCCCGGTGAGCCGCTGACGCTCAGCACCAGCGGCGCGCCCCCCTTCGAGGCCGTCACGTTCGTCCGGGGCAGCCGCGTGGGTACGGGGCCCTGCCCGGGAATCCTGGGCGGTCTGTGCCTCGGCATCGTGGGGCCCTCGGTGCTCGGCGAGGTCTACGCAGACGCAGCTGGCGTCGCCGAGCTGACCCTCACCGTGCCCACCAGCGTGCCCCTCGGGGCCGAGGCCGCGTTCCAGGCCGTGGTGATTCGGGGCCTCGGGGGGGCCGACACCCAGTCCAGCGTGCCCCTCGTCCTCACGGCTGAGGCTCCGGCCGTTCCGGTGGAGTGGTTCTTCGACGGCGACCAGGACGGCGACGGCGACCCCGCGACCGTCGTGGTGAGCGTCGACCCTCCCTCGGACCGCTACGTGCTCACCGGAGGGGACTGCGATGATGCCGATGAGTACCTATTCACCGGTGCCCCCGAGCTGTGCGATGGCCAGCAGAACGACTGCGCCGACACGGCCTGGACCCTCGCAGACGAGGAAGGCAGCGTCACCCGCTTCTCCACCTATGGGACCCTCCACGACATGGCCCCGTCCTTCCAGGACCCCGGCACGGAGGTGGTGCTGGACTCGATCTACACCGACCGGCTGACCTTCTGTGAGGGCACCTTCTACGGCAACCTGGTGGTCGAGGTGGACATGACCATCGAAGGCAAGGGGATGGGGCTGACTACCCTCTACGGGTACGGCGATGGGTCGGTGGTGTCGGTGGATGTGAACCGCATGGTCGTCATCAACGACATGCACCTGACGAGCGGCGACGCCATTTCCCGCGGCGGCGGCGTGTACGTCGAGGCCTTGGGGGAGGTGGAGCTCAACCGGGTGGAGGTCTCGGACTGCGATGCGGGGGGCTACCACGACGGTGGCATCTACTACGGCTACGGCGGCGGGCTCTACGGCGCCTGGCCCGGCAGCACCATCACGCTGGTCGATAGCATCGTCCGGGACAACTCGGCGGAGGGCGAGGGCGGCGGGATCTACGGCTACGACATCGTGCTGGTGGACACCCTGGTGATCGACAACGCCGCGGACGTGGGCGGCGGCGTCTTCGTGGACGAAGACGGTGACCTCGACTGCACCGCCACGGTGCCGGGCTACGGCATCCTGAGCAACACGGCCAGCATGGCGGGCGGTGGGGTCTACTTGCACTACGACGACTGGAACTTCACCGACGCGTCCCAGCTGGACAGCTACGGCTGCGACTTCGGAGAGGCCGTCGGCGAAGACAACGTTCCCTACGACGTGGCCAACGAGTTTCTCAACTTCAACCTGCCCAACGGTCACCACGGGACGTGCACGGCTCCCCCGGACAACGGCGGCTACGGGGCCTGCTTCTGACGTCGTAGGGTGGGGCTTCGGCGGGACCAACCTGCCGATGTGCCTCGACCACGTAGTGCCCGCGCTCGTCGAGGGGCGCTCTATGCCCATCCGGTACCCTCGACGTGACGCAGGAGCATTCCTAAGGGAGCGTCCGTGCAAGGACGTGGTGATGGTCGCCGCAAGCCCCACCGTGCGCTCAGAAGACCACCACGAGAACGTAGACGGTCGCGAGCGCCAGATGAGCCAGCGCGAAAGGCAGTGCCTTCTTGACGAAGCCGGGGAAGCTGATCTGGATGCCGTGCTTGTGCATGACGCTGACCGCCACCACCGTGGAGGCCGAGCCGATCGGCGTGAAGTTGCCGCCCAGGTTCGCCCCGAAGATGCAGCACCACCACAAGTGAGAGTCCGACGTGATCTTGGGGTCGGCCGCCAGGATCTTGCCGAGCACGGCGGCCAGCGGCACGTTGTCGGTCACGGATGAGGCCAAGGCGGCGCTCCACAGCAGGGCGGCTCCGCCGACGTAGTCCCCGAGCCCGATCAAGGCGCCGATGCCCTCGCCGATCAGGTCCAGCACGCCCGCATGCTCCATCACGTTGATCACGATGAACAGGAAGATGAAGAAGAACAGCAGGTCCCAGTCGAAGGCCGCGTAGGTCTTGTCGACCTCATGCTTGTGCTTGATGAGGGCGATCATCGCGAACGCCATGGCGACGAAGCCCATGCCCAGCGAGCTGACCCAGGGCAGCACGGAGGTGCCGGCGATGGTGGCGATGAACGCGGCGAGGAGGAGCCAAGAGAACCCGAAGGCGGCCTTGCTCTCGATGCTGTCGTTCTCGTCGAAGCTGGCGACCAGATCGGCCGCTTCGCGGATCTCGGCGTCGAGCCGCAGTGGCTTGATCTGGAACAGCCAAACGGCCAGCGCGATGGTCAGCACACCGGCGACGGCGGTGTAGGGCGCGGCGACGTAGAAGAACTTCATGAACGGGATGCCGGCCAGGTTTCCCAGGATGATGTTCGGCACGCTGCTGATCAGGGTCAGCAGACCACCGACATTGGTGAGCATGCCCTCGGTCAGCAGGAAGCCCAGCATCAGGTTCTTCTTGTTGAGCTTGCCGAGGGAGACCGCCGTCAACGACCCGACGATGATCATCGCGGTGACGTTGTTGAGCACGGCACTGAACACCACCGTCAGCACGGCGTAGTAGACCAGCAGCTTGAACGGATCCCCCCCGGACAGCTTGGTCAGCCGGATGGCGGTCCACGTGAAGATCCCAGATCGGCTGACGACGTCGACGAAGAGCGACGCGCCGAGGATGATGGTGATCACGCCCCAATCGACCGCTGGGATGTAGACCGGCATCGGCACGGCGTGATGCCCCCCCGGCAGCGTGATCTCCCCGAAGGGAAGAATGCCGAAGGCGGCGCCACAGAGCAGGCAGATGATGGCGTAGATACCAGTGATCATCGACTTCTTGGCGTGAATCACCTCCTCGAGGGCGAGGGTGACGATCATCGCGGCCAGCAGTCCGAAGAAGAGCCAGATCACAACAGCAACAGGGGACGGTGGCGGATTTCGACAGCCAGCGCGTACGCCATGGCCTGCATCGCGGACTGCTGCGCATCCTTGGTGTTGACGATCAACAGGTCGATGTTGTGCTCGTCGAGCAGCTTGCGGTAGTCGGTGATGGCGTGGCCCAGGCGAACCAGCGGCACCACCGTCTCGCGCACGTCGTTCTTCTCCAGCACCCCGGCCACGGTCTCCAGGTAGCGCTGCGGGATCTCGAGCAGCTTGGCCGGGATCTCCTTGCGCGCATGGTCGGTCTCGATGCCGCGGATCTTGCTGATCGCATCGAGGTAGTGCTCGAGGGTCGCGTCGTCCTCGATGTGGGCCAGGTACAGCGTGCCGTCGATGTGGGTGAAGTGCACACCCCAGTTCACGAGGTCGTCGTCGCCGGTGATGTGGTCGGTCACCACCATGACGCTGTGGGTGTGGCGCAGGAGCCCGTCGAAGTCGAGACGTGCCAACGGAGGCAGAAGCAACACCGGCGCAGGGGTGGCCTGAGTCAGGGTGTCGACGACGGAGCCCAGCGTATGGGGCAGATCGTCGAGGGTCCCGAGGAGGTGCCGGTAGGTCACGATGAGCTGTGTCTCGGAGGCCTCGACGAGGTCGAGCAGGACGCGCATCGGGGGGGCATCGGTGCCGACCCACGCCTCTCGAGATGCCACCTGCCAGGTGACGCTCTGGGCGGAGTCGATGGACGCGAGGAAGGCCTGGACCTTGACGAGGAGCTCGTTCGACGCGGCTTCGTCGAGGTCGGTGACGAGGAGGGCCTTGGTGAGCACCGGCGGTGAGAAGTGGAAGACCTCGTGGATGGCCGAGCGAAAGAGGGACTCGAACTCGTCGAGCTTGGAGGCGCCTGTGGGCATGGAGCTCCTGGGAGGAGGGCGACCATACACCCTGGGACACGGCTCGCCGGCGTGGTGGTGGGCTCGTCGGTGGACGTGGATGGCTCCGTTGGGCGCCTCGAACCACACGATGCGACGGGGCACCGACCCTACGCACACGTGGCCGCGCCAGCCGGGCAGCCCACGGCAGCGGACTATCGAGTCCGAACAGCCAGTCCCACAGCACCGCCAAGATCGGCCATCCCCCTGCGCGCCAGCCGTGGCCCGATGGTGTCCCGAAGGGAGTGCAGCGTGATGGCGGCGTAGGCCTCGCCCGACAGCATGCCCAGGGCCGCTTCACCAGGGGTCAGCGGCGCGTGGGGTGGCAGGTCGACGTAGGAGCGACGGACCTCGGCTGCGATGCCCGGCATCAGGGTGGCGCCATGGCTGCAGCTCCCCTGGGGGTCGAGGGCGATCAGGGCGTCGAGCACGTCCCAACCGAAGCGGCTGTGCACGGCCTCGTCGGCGACGATTCGCTCGAGGGCCGCCCGTGCCACGGGGTGGGTGGCCTGGTCCCGCATGGCGGCGAAGAGGGGCACGGCCAACGTCTCCCCGACGCAGAGGCTCCGGAGCACCCCCTCCAACAGGGAGGCGCCGATGCCCAGAGGGGAGGTCGTGGGGCACATCGCGCCCAGGTCGACGGGCTCGGGCGCTTCGTCGTCGCCGATGGCGCACACGACGTCGTGGGAGAGCCGGGCATGGTCGAGCTCGTCGGACACCACCCGCTGCCCGGTGCGGATGAGCTCGGGGGGTAGGCCGCACACGATCATCCAGTGCACCAGCTGCGCGGTGATGGCCGCTGAGTGGTACTCGGCGCGGACGCGGGCGCGCCACTCCTGGCGGGCTCGCTCGGTGCTCACGGCTTCTGCTTCGCCTTCCAGGCGGCCAAGGCCTCGTCGATGCCGGGCGGACAGGCGCGCACGCCGCCGCAATTCACCTGGTCGGTGCGTGGCTCGGGCGCGGCGTCATGGGGGGCGCACCGCGTGCCGACGAACACCGGGCCCGCCCCGGGAAGCTGGATGTCCTCCAGCCGAGCGAAGCCCTGGTCCTCGGGAGGGGTGCCCGGGTAGGCATGGCAGGTGCCGTCGGGCTCCACCACGAAGCGGGGCGTGGGCGGGTTGGCTGTCGGGGGGGGCGCAGGCGTTGGCGGCTCCTCCACCGGCTGCGGCATCGGGCCAGGAGGGTTCGACGTGCGGGTCGGCGTGTCGTCGCAAGCGCCCATCGACAACAGCGCGCCGGCGGCGAGGGGAACGACGAAGCGGTGCGGCATGGGTCATCTCCGGGGTCCGCCCTGCTATCCGCTCTGCGGCCGGCGGGCGCGGGGGCGGGTTCGTGGATCCAGATCATGGACGCCAGCCGACGTGACGATTAGCTTACAAGTAAGCGCTCGCTTTACAAATGAGGTGTTGGGATGTCTGGACTCTCTAGTGGTCGATGGAATCTGGCGATCGGCCTGCTGGGCATCGCCTCGTTCATGGTCTACGGCTTCGTGCTGATCTACCTTCGGGACTTCGCCCCCGACGCCGCTCAGTGGGCCGCCGACTACGGCATCGGGAAGCACTTCGAAGCCCGGCTCGCCCACGTTCACGGCGCGCTCTTCTCGGTCCTCAACGTCGTCATGGGGCTGGTGGTGGGGAAACTGGCGGTGTCGGAGGGGCAGCGCGCAGGGATTGCGGGCCTCACGATCGCCGGCCTGCTGATGCCGCTGGGCATCGTCGCCGAGCTACTTCTCGGCGCCCCGCCCATCTTTGTCGTTATCGGTGGCCTGGCCATCCTGGCGGCGTTCACGTGGGCCGGTGTCGCCGCCCTCAAGGCGCCTGCGGCCGCGTAGTCTTCACCTCTCTCCGGGAGCCCCCGTGCCACGCCACTACGTGCCCACCGAGACCCGCCGCCGTCAGGTGGCTGAGGCCGCACTGAAGACCATCGCCGAGGATGGTGTGGCCTCGTTCACCACCCGGGCCGTGGCGGCTCGGGTCGGGATCAGCGACGGCACCTTGTTCCGGCACTTCGGCAGCAAGGAAGAGGTCGTGCTGGAGGCGATGGGCATCCTCGAGGCCGAGCTCGTGGAGAGCCTGGTCGACACCGGGGATGCGCGCGCCGATCTGGAGGCCTTCTTCCGGCACCGGGCGGCCTTCGTGGGGGCCCAGAGCTCGGTCGGGCGCCTCATCTTCTCGGATGAACTGGTCCACCTCGCGGGAGAGGAGGGCAAGGGCCGGGTGGAGCAATGGCGACGCCAGAGCGTCGGGTACCTGCTCGAACGCTTGGGCGCCCTCCGCATGCGGGGAGCCCTGCGGGACGCACCGGATGTTCCCGCCATGAGCATGCTCCTGCAAGGGGCCCTGCTGACCTTCGCGATGCAGGCCTCCCTCGGGCGCGCAGGCAGCGCCGAAGACCTCGAGGCTCGGATCCAGCACGCCTGGAACGCCCTCACCGTCGTTCTCTTTCCCACCCGATGATTGCGTTCGCGTGGCTGGATACAGGTTCGGCCGCCCTCTGGAGACTACAATGCAAGTAAGCACACGCTTTGTTTTGGCCGCCGCGGTGGGGTTGGCCAGCTGCTCGGGCACCCCGGAGCCCGTCGTCGCGTCGCCCCGGGCCGTGCGCGTGGCCGAGGTGCGGGTGGGGCCCATCGTCGAAGGACGTGCCCACCTCGCCGAGGTCATCCCGGCCGAGACCGTCCGCGTCCTCGCTCAGGTCCCGGGCTCCGTCCTTGCCCTCGGGCCCCTCGAAGGAGCCGCCGTGGAGCGGTCCACGGTGCTCGCCCGCATCGCAGCCCCCGACGTCTCGGCTCGTGTCGCTCGGGTGCGTGCGGAGCGTCGGCGGGCTGAGGGAGAGCGGGACTTCGCCTGCGATCAGCTGGAGACGGACCGCGTGCTGGCCGCCGCCGGGGACCTGCCCACGGTGCAGCTCGACCGGAGCGCGAAGGGCTGCTCGGCGTCCACCCTCGCGGTGGAGGCGGCCTCAGCGGCGGAACGCGAGGCGGCCGCGGTGGGCACCCGCGCCGTGGAGATGGCGCCGTTCGACGGGCAGGTCATGACCTACTTGGTGGACGTGGGGCAGACGGTGATGCCGGGCACGCCCGTCGCGCAGTTCGGGAGCCACGCCCGTCGCCTGCGCATGCGCATGGTCGCAGCCGACCTCGAGGGGGTGGACCTCGGCACCCGAGTCGTCACCGAAGGGGGGCGCGGGGAGGTGGTGTCGGTCGCCGTGCAGGCCCAGGGGCCGGGCCGGCTCTACGAGGTGCTGGTCGCCCCCGAGGATGGCCAGTGGCTGCGCCTCGGGCAGACGCTGACCGCCACGGTGGTGCTCGACGAGCGGCTGGAGACCACCGCCGTGCCTGCCTCCGCCCTCGTCATGGACGGAGACGGCGTCTACGTGCTCGTGGAGCGAGGGGCCCGGGTGCAGCGGGTGCCCGTCGTGCCGGGGCCCCGACAGGATGGCTGGGTGGCCATCGAACCGAAGCTTCCGGATGGCACCCGGGTGGTCACGAGCTCCCCGGCGTCGGTCGACCTGTCCCAGCCCGTGTTGGCGGTGATGCCATGACCTCCCCTACGGAAGAACCTGTCGCGGCGCCGCAGCCTATGGGCTTCACGGCGATGCTGTTGAGCAACCGCCACGCGGTGTGGGCCATGGTGATCGCCGTGGTGGTGGTGGGCTTCGTGGCCTACGGCCAGATCCCCGTCCGTCTGTTCCCCGACACCGCTCCGCCCCTGGTCAACGTGGTGACCTCGTGGCCGGGCGCGACCGCTGCGGACGTAGATCGGGAGTTGAGCGATCCGTTGGAGACGGAGTTCGCGGCCCTGGAGGGCGTGGCGCGCACCAGCTCCACGTCCCAGGACAACGTGTCGGTGGTCCAGGTGGAGTTCCACTACGGGACCGATGTGCGCATGGCGGCTGTCGACGTCGACAACGCGGTGTCTCGGCTCGGCAGCGACCTGCCCCAGACCGCAGAGCCGTCGCGGGTGATGACCTTCAGCACGGCCGACCGGCCCGTGTACACGGTGGGCGTCCGGGCCGACGACCTGTTGGTCGCCCGGCGCCTGGCGGAAGACGTCGTGGCGCCGCGGCTGCAGGCCATCGAAGGGGTCGCGGCGGTGGACGTGTTCGGGGGGCGCATCCCCACCGTGCTGGTGGACGTGGACCCCGCTCGGGCCGAGGCCCATCGGGTCGGCCTGCAGCAGGTGGCGGGAGCCATCCGCACCAGCAACATCTCGGCCCCTGCGGGTCGCGTGCGGAACGACGAGCGGGAGACGATGCTTCGGGTCGACGAGCGCGCCCAGGACGTCGCGGCCCTCGGGTCGAGGGTCATCGCCTTGCCCGATGGAGGCCAGGTGCGCCTCGGCAATGTCGCCACCATCCGGCACGGAGCCACCGACGACGACGCGTGGTTCAGCGTGAACGGGGAGGCGGCCATCGCGGTGCAGGTCTACCGCTCGGAGGACGCCAACACCGTGGAGGTGGTGCAAGCGGTCGCAGAGGCCGTCGAGGAGCTCGGCTTGGAGCTCCCTGAGCTAGCCTTCGTGCCCGGCGAGGAGAGCGCAAGCTTCACCGAGCTCTCGGTCTCCAACCTGCTCGGCAACGTGTGGCAGGCCCTCCTGCTGGCGTCGCTCATCCTGTTCTTCTTCCTGGGGAGGGCGCGAGCCGGCCTCGTGACCGCCTTCACCATGCCCCTCGCCTTCGGGCTGACCTTCGCCGTGATGTGGGGGATGGGCATGGAGTTCAACATGGTCACCCTGTCGGCCGTCATCCTGGCCGTGGGCATGGTCGTGGACGCGTCGGTGGTCGTGCTCGAGAACATCGTGCGGCTGCGGGACGCGGGGCTCAGCCCGGTCGACGCGGCGCTGCAGGGCACCGACGAGGTGCGCATGCCGGTGCTCGCGGGGGTTGCGACGACCATCGTGGTGCTGCTGCCTCTGCTCGGCCTGCCTGGCTTCGTGGGCAAGGTGTTCGCTCCATTGGCGACCACGTTGCTCATCGCCTTCTCGTCGTCGGTCCTGGTGGCGCTGGTGCTGGTGCCCATCCTCAGCCTGTCGATCCGGGACGGGGGCAGCGACGGGGGCCGCCTCGAGGCCATCTCGGCGCGCGTCACTCGGCCGTTCCAGTGGGCGATGGACGGCCTGCGTGGGGTCTACATGCGCATGCTCGACCTCGGGCTTCGCCATCGTGTCGTCGTGTTGGGCATCGCGGGGGCGTCCTTTGCTGTGGGGATCGTGGGGCTGCTGGGCGCGGGCATGAACCTCTTGCCTCGCATGGACAGCGGCACCTTCAGCATCGCGCTGGAGACGCCCTCTGGGAGTCCTCTGTCCCACACGACGGAGGCCGTGAAGGCCGTGGAGGCCATGCTGGCAGACCAGCCCGAGGTGGTGCTGGTGCAGTCGCAAGCGGGCTTCGAGCCGGGCATGAAGTTCGGCGGAGGCACCGGCGTGATGGGGTCGACCCAGGGGTTCCTCAGCGTCACCCTCACCCCGCGGACCGAGCGCAAGCGGTCCATCTGGGAGATCGAGCAAGAGGTCCGGCATCGCATCGACGCCATCCCTGGCCTCGCGAACGTGCTGGTGAAGGAGGTCGGCAACACCGCCAAGCCGACCACGGTGGCGCCCATCGTGGCCCGCATCACGGGCCCCGACCCCCTCGTGCTGGACCGCCTTGGGGACCAGGTGGTGGAGCGGCTCGACACCGTGCCGGCCTTGGTGCAGCCCATGCGTGGCTGGCGGAGGGACATGCAGCGGGTAGTGGTCGACGTGGACGACCTGCAGGCGGCCTCCCTCGGGGCCTCCCCCATGAGCGTGGCCCGTCACCTGGCCACCGGTGCCGAGGGCGTGCCCGCGGGCACCTGGACGTCGGAGGTGCAGTCCCCCGAGCCCATCCTGGTGCGCTTCGCACGGACGGATCGGGCGGGGGTCGACGCCCACTTGGCCTGGCCGATGTTCGTCGCGGGGGGGGAGGTCCTGCCTGCTCGCGCCGTCGCTGAGCCGGTCATCGTGGTCGAGCAGGGCCTGTTCACCACCGAGAACCTGAGCCCCGTGCTCGACGTGCGGGCCGAGGTCAGCGACGGACCGCTGAGCTTCGCCGTGGCCGACGCCGAGGCGGCGGTCGAAGAGCTGGTCGTGCCCGCGGGCTACCGGGTGACCATCGAAGGGGAGAACAAGGACCTGGTGGAGTCGCGGGTGTCGATCCTGCGTGCCCTCGCCATCAGCGTGCTCGCCGTCTACCTGCTGCTCGTGGCCCAGTTCCGGTCCTGGCTGCATCCGCTGACCGTGATGATGGCCATCCCTCTCAGCCTGGTCGGGGTCTCCGCCGCGCTGTGGGTGACCGGCAACCCAGTGTCCATGCCCGTCATGGTCGGCCTGGTGTTGCTCGTCGGAACGGTGGTCAACAACTCCATCCTGCTTGTCGACGTCATTCGCCAGCAGCGGGCCCAAGGGATCGACCGCAGGGCGGCCATCCGGGCCAGCGTGGAGAGTCGCTTCCGGCCCATCATGATGACGTCGCTGTCGACGATGATCGGCATGCTTCCACTGGCCCTCGAGCTCGCTCTGGGTGCCGAGCGCTTCTCGCCGCTGGCCAAGGCGGTCATCGGCGGGCTGCTGGCGTCGACGCTGCTCACCATGGTCGTCATCCCTGTGCTGTACGACATCATCGAGAGCATCGCGGCGCCTCGCAATCGGGGGGGCGCTGTCGTGGCGACCGCCTTGGTCGTGGCGGCGCTGCTCGTGCCGGCGTCGGCCCGTGCAGGGGACGAAGGCATCGACGAGGCCTGGTCCTGGGTGCAGGACCACCCGGCACTGCAGGCCTCCTCCGAGCGCGTGCGTGCCTCCGAGGCGCGGACCCGGGCGGCCACCGGTCGGCTGTTCCCCGAGGTGGAGTTGACGGCGCGCACGACCCGCCGGGACCCCTTCGAGCCCGCGAGCATCCAGATCCCCATCGTGCTGCCGGACGGCTCGTCCCCGGACCCCGTGGAGCTGGGGGAGGCGTGGGACACGCAGCACTTCGTGGGCGCGACCGTGACCCAGCCGCTCTTCGCGGGGGGCCAGGTCCTCCATGGCCGCAAGGCCGTCGCGGCCCTCGAAGAGGGCGCCCGTGCCCAACGGGACGCGACGGAGGGAGAGCTGTGGCTCGCGCTGAGCGAGGCCTGGTACGGCCATGCGGTCGCGACGGACGTGGTGGGGATTCGCCATGACGTGGTGGTGGCGGCACAGCAGCGGGAAGCGAGCCTCGAGCGCCTCCTGAACGAGGGGCGTGCCGTGGAGCTCCAGCTGTCGGCGGTGGCGCTGAAGCGGGCTGAGGCCGAGCAGGCCGAGGGCCGAGCCCGCGCCGATGCGGCCGTGGCCTACCGCGGGCTGACGGCCCTGCTCGGCCGTGAGGTGGACGCAGCAGGGGTCGATGTCGTGATGGCCGCCGGAGCCCGGCTCGACCGGCCCATGCCTGAGGGCCACTCGGCCCGGGTCGACGAGGCGGAGGGGCGTGCGAACGCGGCGCGAGCCCGGGGCAAGGCGGCCACGGGGGCGCTGCTTCCCACCCTGGCGGTGCGTGCCAGTGCCCAGTACGCCAACCCGGACCTCACCCAGTTCCCGGTGCGCAAGGAGTGGGGGACCTACTGGGACGCGTCGCTCGTGATGCGGTGGACCCTCGACGCGGGCGTCCGGTGGGGCGAGGCCCGCGCCGCCCGGCTCGATGCCCATGCGGCCGAGCTCGCGACGGAGGCGCTGGCGCGCCAAGAGGACGTGGCGAGAGCGGGGGCCTTGGCGACCGTCGACATGGCCTCTCAGCAGCTGCAGGTGGCCGCGGAGCGGGTGCGGCTCGCGGAGCACGCGGCGTCGGTGGCGGACACCGCCTTGGAGAACGGCCGGACGACCCCCGCTGAGGTCTTGGATCGGCGGGCGGACGTCGCGATGGCCCGTGCCGCAGAGCTCCGGGTGGCCCTGGAGACCCTTCTTGCGGTCGAGACGGCTCGCGTCCAGAGTGGCGCGTCCGGCCCGGCCGCACCGTGACCGAGAGGACCCCCATGAGCAGTACATCCCCCATGCAAACGCCCCTTCGGATTCTCCTCGGACTCGGCGCCCTGCTGTTTGGGCTGGCGACCCTCGCTTCGGGGGGCAACGTGCTCTTCGGCGACGGGACGGCCCGTGCGGCAGCCGGTCAGGTCGTCGAGTTCGTGGTGATGTTCAACGTCAGCGCGGGCTTCGTCTACCTCGCCACGGGCGTGGCCATCCTGTGGAATCACCGCTTGGCCATCCTCCTGGCCCGCGGCCTCGCCGGAGCGACGGTGTTGACCTTCCTGGCGCTCGGCCTCCACATCGCGTCGGGGGGCGGGTTCGAGACGCGCACGGTGGTGGCGATGACGGTGCGCTCGGGGTTCTGGATCGTGCAGGCCCTCGCCCTGTCCCGCGTCATCGGTGGCGCGAAGGGTCGACCGCTGGCGCCGTGACTGGGGGGCTGCCCCGTCAGACCCGACCGCGAAGCAAGGGCATCGTCATGCAGCGGGCACCGCCGCGGGCTCGGGAGAGCTCGGAGCCATCGAAGGTGTAGACCACGCGCTCCTGGCCGCGGGCGAGGTTGAGCAGGTCGGCTCGGGCGGCCGCGGGGGTGTCGGCGGAGAGGCCCACCGCTTGGAATCCATGTTCGTCGGTCAGGACGCGGGCGGTGCGGACGTTGCGGCTGTACAGCAGGATGCGACCTGGCCCCAGGCACACTGCGTTGGCGCCATCGGTCCACTGCTCCCGCTGCTGGAAGCGCACGTCGCCGGCGCCGCCGCAGGGCACCAGCTCCACGTCGGCCCCGAGCTCACTGCGGAGCACGTCGAGCACGGTGACCTCGGGCTCGGCCGTGATGGAGCCATCGCGGCCCAGCCGCACCACCTGGACGCCCTCGCCGTCGGCGATCATCGGGGCAAAGCCGAGGAAGAGCTTGGTGTCGATCTGGGTGAGTACGGTGTCGAGGTGCATCACCGAGCGCACCGCGGGCATGCACACGGCGTAGATGCTCTTGAGGGCCGGGAAGGTGGGGAAGAGTGCTTCTTTGGCCACCCGCTCGATGGTCTGTGCGGTCGTGCGCTCGGAGCAGCCGATGAGCATCACCTCGGGGGAGATCACCAGCACGTCGCCCCCTTCGAGGCTCCGCAGGTCGGGGTGCCTGTCCCAGTCGGATGCGTCCATGAGCAAGGCCGGGCCTGGGTCGTCGGCGTGGGTGAGGGCGAAGCGGACGAGCAGGGACTCTCGGGCTCGGGCGTCGGTGGCCATCCGGCCCACCATGACGCGGTCGTACACGGCGATGCACGGGTCGCGGGTGAACATGAGGTTGGGGACCGGAGCGAGGGCCATGGCTTCCCGGCCGTCGAATCGCTCCCGAAGCCGGGCCAAGGTGAGGGGGGCGTCGGGGATGTCGGACCACGTCAGGCCCTGGATGAGGGCCGTGGCGAGATCGGCGGGGGAGCGCTCGGCGAGTATGGGGCCTAGCTCTGGACGAGCTGCGCGGTCCGCCACCCTGGCCACCAGTGCTGCCACGGCTTCCTTGGGGGCGCGGGCGACGGCCTTGGTCAGCAGGTCCGCGATGTCGTCGACCGTGGCCCCTTCGCTGGCCAAGATCTCGCACATGATGTCGTGCTCCTGGCCCGCCAGATCGGGGGCGAGGATGTCGTCGAACAGCAGCCGATCCAGCTCGTACTGGGTCATCCGCATGATCTCGGGGCCGGGGCGGTGCACGACGACACGCTCGAGGGGACCGACTTCGCTGTACACCCCGACCTTCATGCCTGCTCCTCTGCTGGTGGGGCCGGAGGGTACTCCCCGTGGCGGAAGGTCGGCGGGGAACGCCCTCATATCCCTGCGTACGGCGCGGTGAGGGTCCGCCGTTCGCGGGGCAGGAGGCAAAAGGGGTCAGAGCGGTAGGGGTCCTCTCAGGGAAGCCGGCTCACCCCGTAGGATGGGCCATGCGCTGGCCGTCCCCATGAGGCGTCTCCTCACCGCCTTCGACACCTTCCGCGGGTCCATCTCCGCCCACGATGCGGGCCTGGCTGCGCGTGCCGGTGCCGCGGAGCTTGGCTGGCACACGGTCGTGGTGCCGCTGGCCGACGGCGGGGAGGGGACCCTCGAGGCCCTGGGAGGTGCGAACCGAAGCACGGTGGTCCACGACCCCCTGGGACGACCCGTCGAGGCCCCGTGGCAGCTCCGCGGCACCCGAGCGGTCCTCGAGATGAGCCGCGCATCGGGCCTGGCCCTCATCGGAGGCGCGGACGCCAACGACCCGGTTGCGGCCAGCACTTTCGGCACCGGGGAGCTCCTCCGTGCCGCCCTCGATGCGGGGGCCACGGAGGTCCTGATGGCGGTCGGCGGCTCGGCCACCACCGACGGCGGCGCCGGCGCGCTGGAGGCCCTCCCGAAGCTGCCCTCGGGGGTCCGCGTGCGCGTCCTGTGCGATGTGCAGACCCGCTTCGTCGACGCCGCGACGCGCTTCGGGCCCCAGAAGGGGGCGAGCCCCGACCAGGTCCAGCGGCTCAGCCAGCGTCTGCGGGCCCTGGCCGAACGCTACGGGGAAGGCATCGCTGCGCTGCCCGGGTCTGGGGCCGCGGGCGGGCTGGCCGGCGGGCTCGCGGCCTGGGGGGCGACCCTCCACGAGGGCTTCCCGTTCGTCGCGCGGGCCGTCGACCTCCAGGGGCAGCTTCGCGGCATCGACCGGGTGATCACCGGGGAGGGCTGCCTCGACGCGACCAGCTGGCAGGGCAAGGTCGTCGGCGGGGTCTTCGCCCTGGCCCCAGACCGCACGAGCATCGTGGCTGGGCAGGTGCGACAGGCCCACCCTGCGGCGGTCTCCCTGCTGGAGCGCTTCGGCGACCGGGCGTGGACGGACACGGCGGCCTGCATCTCCGAGGCGACCAAGGAGCTCCTCGCCTCGCTGCCGTAGCCTTCAGGCCTGGGCGAGCAGCCGGTACGACGCCATCCGCGCCTCGTGCTCGAAGGGGATGGTCACCAGGGTCACCTCGTCCGCCCGGGTCTGCTTCACCAGCTCTTCGATGCCGCTCAGCACCTGGTCGGCGGTGCCCACCAGGGCGAACTGCCGCCGCATCGCAATCGCCATCTGCTCCATGGGCCCGTACTGGGCGTCGATGCGGGAAGGGTCCGGGAAGGTGGGGTTCTTTCCGCGGATCAACGTCTCGATGAACCAATGCTCCGAGCTGCGGGTCAGCGCCTGGGCCTCGGCCTCGGTCTCGGCGGCCTGCACGTACCAAGCGAGGTTCACCCGGGGTCGATCCAGCCACCGGCTGGGGCGGAAGGCCTGGTGGTAGGCCATCAGCGCGGGCACCATGCCCCGAGGGTCGAGGAAGCCGCCAAAGGCGTAGGGCAGACCCCGCTCCCCGGCGTACGTCGCGCTGGTCGGGCTGGTGCCGAGGACCCATGGCTCCGCGGTGGCCTCCCCCCGGGGGGAGGCGAAGGTGTCGGCGTACGGGCGGTCGGTGCTCCCGGGTCCGAGCCACGACAGCAGCTCGTCGACGTCTTCGAAGCGGGGGGCCCGCAGCCCCAGGGCCTGGGGAGCGTGGGCCTCGGCGCCACCGCCACGGCCGATGCCGAGGTCGATGCGGCCCGGGAACAGCGTGGCCAGGAGGTTGAACTGCTCCGCCACCTTCATGGGCTTGTAGTAGGGGAGCAGCACGCCGCCGGAGCCGATGCGGAGGTTGCGGGTCTGCCCGGCGAGGTGGGTGATCATCACCTCGGGGGCGGCCGAGGCGAGGGCCTGGTCGCTGTGGTGCTCGGCGACCCAGAAGCGGTGGTAACCGAGGGTGTCGGCCTCCTTGGCCAGCGCCACGGTGTGGTGCACGGCGTCGGCCGGGGTCATGCCTTCGGAGACCGGCGACTGGCAGAGGATGTTCAGCGGAACGTTCACGAGGCCCCCAACACAGCGAGGCGGGCGGCCTATCCCGCGGCCCAGGGGACACCACAGTGTGACGGGGCTGGAACCCGAGGGGAACCGTTTCCAGCCTCGAGGAGCGGACTCCCGGATAGACGTCTGGCGTCCCCACGCCGAGGTTCCATCATGGCCATTACCGTAGACGAACGCTGGACCTGCCGCATCTGCACGTCCGCGAACCTGGACGGTCAGGCACATGCATTCTGCCCCGACTGCGGTCACGAGCGCGACGTCGATGAGAGCCGCCTGCCCACATGGGAAGAGTTCCTGTCGCCGCCCTTCGACCGGTTCGCGGGCGCCGCAGAGGTGTGCTGCGGCAGCTCCTATGGGTCCGACGCCCGCTTCTGTGGCTGCTGTGGGGCGTCCCTGGCATCGGCGATGCCTCCGCGCACGCCGCCTCCCCGCTTCTCCCTCGTGGGCCTGAGTGCAGTGGTCGTGCATCCGTCGTCGGATGGCCCGGCGCCCTTCCGGGCCATCGCCTGAGGCCCTCCCCCCTGGGGCCGTCGCGTTAGCTGCGACCGTGCCTCGGCCCCCGCGACTGCTGGTTCGTCTGCGGCCGACCATCCTCACGGGCTTCCTCGGCCTGCTGGGGCTCACGGTCGGCACCATCGGTGTGGTGGCCTACGTGAACACCGAGCGGGCGCTGGAGCTGCTGGTCGAGCAGCACCTCGACGCGGTGGGGCGCTCCACCAACAGCGAGCTGCAGCGCCTCCTCGACGGGGCCCCACGTATGCTCGACGAGCTGGCGCTCCTCTCGCAGCGGGGACTGCTCCCCGACGAGCCCCGAGACCTCGGCTGGGTGTTCGTCGAGCGCATGCGCCAGCAGCCGGATCTGGGCTGGCTCGGCTACGCAGACCGGGCTCAGCGGTCGTTCGTGGGTGGCACCCGCAGCGGGGAGGCGGGGCTTCGCTACTACCGGGCCACCCCCGAGGTGAACGGAGGCGTGCCCGTCGAGCGCATCGTCGACACCCGAGGGGCTTGGACGGAGGTCGCGCCCGACCACCCCGAGCCCTACGACGCCACGACCCGGGACTGGTTCGAGGAGGCCCTCGACCATCCCGAGGTGCGCTGGAACGAGCCGTACCAGTTCACCGACGGAGCCTGGGGCATCTCGGTCACCCGTGGGGTGGAGCAGGACGGCCAGGTGACCGGGGTGCTGCTCGCCGACTTCTTCCTCGCGGACCTGACCGCCTACCTGGCGCAGCTGCGGGTCGGGGAGACAGGCCGGGTCCTGCTGGTGACCTCCGCCGGCCATGTGCTCGGCGACGCCGACCCGGATGTCCACGACGCCCTGGCGTCGGACGTGACCCAAGGCGCGCTGCAGCTCCACGGCGAGGCCCATCGGCTGGTGCGCCGCCCCATCGGCAAGGTCCGGGGCCTGGACTGGGACGTGGCCATCCTCGTGCCGGAGCGGGAGCTCACCGGGGTGGCCCGAGAGAACGCCCGTCGCACGGTGCTCCTGGGGCTGCTCGCCCTGGCCGCGGCCACGTTGCTCGCGGGCTGGTTCGCCACCCGCATCTCCCGGGACATCCGGGCCATGAGCCTCGACCTCTCGCGCATCCGACGGCTCGAGCTGTCCGACGAGGTGCCTCCGGCCAGCTACCTGCAAGAGGTCGCGATGATGGCGGAAGCGCTGGCCTCGATGAAGGTCGGCCTGCGCTCGTTCTCCCGCTACGTCCCGGTCGGCCTGGTCCGTCAGCTGCTCGAAGACGGAGAGGAAGCGCAGCTGGGCGTGACCTCCCGGGAGCTGAGCATCGTCTTCTCCGACATCGCCGGCTTCACCCCCCTGGTGGAGTCGACCCCCAAGGAGACGATGGTGGAGGCGCTGGCTGCCTACCTGGACCGCATGAACCAGGCCATCGACGGCAGCCAAGGCACCGTGTGCCAGTACCTGGGGGACGGCATCCTCGCGCTGTGGGGAGCGCCCGTCACCCAGGAAGACCATGCCCTGCGCGCCTGCCGGGGCGCCCTCGCGATGCGGGACGTGTCGAAGGCCATGGTGGCGGACGCGGGCGCGTCGGGCCGCCCCCCCATGCCCACCCGCATCGGCGTGAACTCGGGGGAGGTGCTGGTGGGCAACATCGGCGCCACCGACCGCTTCAACTACGCGGCCCTCGGCGACCCGGTGAACACGGCCTCCCGGATCGAAGGCTTGAACAAGGCCTACGGCACCTCGGTGCTGATCGGCGAGCGCACGGCAGAGCTGGTGGGCGACGCGATGGTGCTGCGGCCGGTCGATCGGGTGCGGATGAAGGGCAAGACCGAGCCCCTGGTCGTGCACGAGCTGCTGGGGGAGGCCGGTCGGGTCGACCCCGTCCTCTTGGCTGCGGTGGAGCGCTACGAGAACGCCTTTGCGGCCTACGTGGAGCGTCGCTTCGACGAAGCTCTCGCCGGCTTCGAGGAGGTGGTCGTCGCCCTCGGAGACGACCCGCCCAGCCAGGTGCTCGCAGAGCGCTGCCGTGGCTACCTGGCGGAGCCGCCGCCCCCGGACTGGGACGGCGCCTGGACGATGGCCACCAAGTAGCGGTGGCTCGCGCGCTCGTGGTGCGCGAGATGGCACGGCTCAGTGGAGCAGGCCACACAGCCGTCGGGGGAGACCCACGCTCTGACGTGGGGAACCGAGGTGCTGGGGCGGCACGGAGGTTGCTGCGAAAGGACGTGGAGGTGACCATGCCCCAACCCCATCTCTCCCGCGCCGTCCGACGCCTTGGTCGACGTCCGGGGCTCGATGCCTCCGCGCTCCGGGCGCGCCTCGCCCTAGATGGCCGCGTGCTCGGTGTCGACCGTGGCGTCTTCGCTGTGGGTGAAGGTCCACAGGAAGTTCAGGAAGCCCTCGTCGTAGTCCGTGAGGCCGTTCTGCCCCGTCAGCCGCATGCGCTGGTCGTACAGGCGGGCCATGACGCCGCGCTCACGGGCCTCGTGGGGGTCGGGCAGCATCTCGAAGAAGGCCTCCTCGAGCTCGGGCCGCAGCAGGGCCAGGTCGAGGAGCTGCCGAGGGAACAGCGGCTCCTCGCTGAGGCGCTGGTGCACGCGGAGCTGCCGATGGAGGCGCTCCACGCGGGCCGACTGGACGAGGGCGGGGTCGTCCGACGAGCGCATGGCCAGGAAGGCCAGGGCCTGGGCATGGAGCTCCTTGAGGTAGCCCTTCCGGTGGCACAGCTCGTGGGCGATGACGTGGGGCAGCAGCACGCCTTCGTCGACGAAGATGGCGATGTCGCCGCTGATGGGGTCGCAGCTGCCCAGGGCGCCGGGGATGAGGAAGCGGGCCATGGAGAAGCTGCGGATCTCGCTGCTGGTCACCACCTCTTGGTCGGTGATGGCGGCGACATAGGCGGTGAGACGGTCGTTGATGGTGCGTGCCAGCGCATCGCGCTTGGGCAGCTTCGCCACGAAGTCCTCGTTGAGGGCGTGGGCCAGGAGCTTGATCTCCCACAGCCTCGCCTCGGCCGGCTGTGGCGTGAGGCTGTCGACGTCGGCCCCGAAGGCCGCCTGGAAGTCGATGGGGCGGACGCCGCGGCGGCGGTACCAGTCCTTGGCGGCCGACCCGGCGTAGTAGCCGATGCTGGCCGCGGCCACGAACTGGCCGGGCAGCGAGGCACCGAGGAGCAGCCGCGACGCGATGGGGGCCCCCATGGCCAGGTCCGTGAGCGGAAGGCGGGTGCGGGTGGCCTTGTTGGGGATGATGACTCGGTCCATGGCCAAGGCGTAACAGAACCTGCCCCCCTGCGATTCTCACGGTTCGTCACGGCACGATCCCGTGGGCTGGCCAGGCCCGACTGGATCCAGGTGGCTGCGGTGTCGGCGAAGAAGGAACAACCCCTTGACCCGTCCGGCTCACCGCCGATGAGACAGTTGGGTTCTACAGTTGCTAGGTCCACTTCGGGGGGTGTCCGATGATGTGGTGGATCTTGCTCTTGGCCGCCTGCTCGTCCCCCGAGCCCGAAGGCACCCCGCGGGACGACGCGCCGTCCCCCACGACCACGGACTCGAGCACGGACACCGGCGCCGGGGTGGTGGAGGCCGTCGAGGCGATGGCGATGCCGTCCGAGCACGTCCCGTCGGTCTTCCACGTGGTGTTCGAGTCGCCCATCGAGGGCGTCGGATTCGTGGAGTTCGGGCTCGATGGGGCCTTCGATCGGCGCACCCCCGACACCGCCTCGGGCACGTCCCACCAGATGGCGCTCCTCGGCCTCAAGGGCGGGCGGAGGTATCAGGCCCGTGCGGTGGTCATGGGTGCCGATGGCGAGCGGGTGCAGAGCACGCCCCTGCGCATCGACGTGCCGGTGCCGCCTGGCATCGTGCAGTCGATGGAGGTGGTCGTCCGCACCGAAGACGCCACCGACGGCTTCGTGTTCACCTCCGTGCACGACGCCCCCCACGGCTTCGTCGGCCTGGTGGACGCCGACGGCGACTGGGTGTGGTGGAGCGAGATGGAGCCCGACACCCTGGTCACCCAGGTCGCGCCATCCTGGGATGGCACGTCCCTGATGTGGCTCGAGTACGACGGGGAAGACGAGGAAGGGCCGGGCCGCGTGGTGCGGGCCCCCATCGATGGCTCGGCCCGCCGGGACTTCGTCGAGCTGAGGACGGCCCACCACGGCTTCGTCGAGCACCCCGATGGGTCCCTCGCCTGGCTCGGCGCCGACTGGCGCAGCCTCGAGGCTGACGGCACCGGGCCCTTCACCTTCCTCTCGGACCGGCTGTACGAGTGGCCACTGGGGGCCACCGAGCCCCACGAGCGGTTCAACTTCTTCGACGACTTCGACATGGAGCCGTCCTTCTCGTGCCAGCACATCGAGCGGCCCTTGCAGCTCGATGTGGGGCCGGCCTTCGAGTGGACCCACACCAACTCGATGTCCTACGTGCTGGAGCTCGACAGTTGGATCGTCACCACCAAGAAGACCGACTGGGCCCTGCGCATCGACCGAGCCAGTGGGGAGGTGGTGTGGGTGCTCCACGGCCCCGGCGGCGACTTCGAGGGCCCCAGCGGGGAAGACCTGTGGCCGGATGCCGACGGGTTCCAGCTGTGGTCCCACGGCCACATGAGCGACGCCTGGGACGGCGGCATGCTGATGTTCGACAACGGCGACCACCGGACCCCTGGGCGCTCGACCATCGCCGAGATCGCGTGGGACGAGTCGACCCTCACCGCTGAGCGTGTGTGGGGCTTTGTGCACCCGGACGGCGGCTACACCCGCGCCCTGGGGGATGCCCGCCGCATGGACAACGGGCACATCATCAGCACCTGGGGCCAGATCGGCGAGATCATGGAAGTCACCAAGGACAAGGAGGTGGTGTTCCGCCTCCGGGACCCAAAAGAGCGCCTGATGGGTCGTGTCCGGTTCTTCGAGGACCTCTACGCGCTCCCGGCGCCCCACTAGCCCCTTGCGGGGGAGGGCTCGTCGCGGGACCCGATCAGCAGGTTCTCGATGCACACGTCCTGGGGGTTGCTCAGGCGCCCCGTCGCCGCGGTCATGCCCCAGTAGACCATCGGCGTGCCGTCGAAGGTCTTGGTCACGAAGGTGGCCGGGTAGCTGGCGCGGAGCTCGCCATCGAGGTGGATCTCTAGGGTGCCAGCGCTCGGGCTCCACACGATGCGGAGAGGGTGCCGTCGGCCGTCTTCGAGGTTGCCGAGGGCGACGGGGCGCACGCCGTCGCCGTGGAAGGAGCGGCCGTGCTGCATGGCGGCCAGGTGGTCGCCGGCGGGGTCGAGGAGGTGGTGGTTCTGGTAGGTGTCGAACTCGAGGCCGAGGGAGGGAACGAGGCCGGCGAAGCCCATGCCCTCGCCCCGGTAGCCGGTCTGCTTCGTGGGGTGGAAGACGAACACGATGCCGTCGGCGCCCTCGAGGTCCTTGGCGCCGAGCACGAGGGACACGCGCATCTCGAAGGGCTTGGAGAGATCGATGGGCTCGTCGTACCAGGCGGAGCCTGTCTGGTAGGGGGTGTCGGGGGTGAGGCGAATGCACTCGTCGTCGAGGAAGGACGCGCTCCCTCCGAGCTCGAACTCCTTGACGCTGTTCTGGGCGAGGGCTGTGGCGGGGAGGAGCAGGCCGAGCAGGAGACCAAGGCATCGCGTCGTGGTGCTTGGCATCGGTCCTCCTCTGCTGCGTTCTGTCGTAGCCTTGTCATGGGCCCGTTGCCGATCAGCCGTTCAGGCAGGCGAGGAAGGCATCCTGCTCGGTGGGGCAGTCGTCGACCACGGGGAAGCCGATGCTGGGGTCGCAGGAGATGGTGCTGCCCTCGCCACAGTCGAGCAGGGTCTGGTACTCGGTGCCGCAGGCGCCGCTGAGCTGGGCGTCGCAGTCGTCCTCGCACTGCTCCTGGCTCGCCGGGCCGTGGTCGCAGTCGGCGGCGACGGTGTCCGCGCACCCCGCGGCGCACTGGGGATCGGCGACGCCGCTGTCGTCGCTGTCGTCGCTGCCGCCGCCGCAACCGCCCAGCACCAGGACCAAGCTCCACACCCGCCATCCAGCCATGGTGACCTCCGAGGGCGAGGGTACCAGGCGCCGACAGGGAACCGTCTTCCTCGCGTCGTCCACGTCCCCTTGCTGCGTCCTACGTCCTGCCCGTGGAACAATGGCCCCGAGGAGGGGGCATGTCCCGACAGGTCCGAGCGAGCCGTTGCTGAAGGCTGGAGACCGACTGGGGCCCTTTGTGGCGATCGAGGCGGCCTCTCGTGGGGGCACCTCGGAGGTGTGGCGCGGGGAGCACGTCGCGACGGGCCGTGCGGTGGCCCTGAAGGTGCTACGCGCTGATGCGATGGTCACGTCCCTGGCTGAGGTCGCAGCCTGCGGTCGCCTCGACCACCCAGGCATCGTGCCGATCCTGGAGGTGGGCCTGGTGGACGGTCAGCCTTGGCTGGCGAGCCCCTGGTTCTCGGGGGGCACCCTTCAGGAACGCCCGTGCCGCAGCTGGTCCGAGGTCCGCACCCTGACGCTCACCCTGCTGGATGCTCTGTGCCACGCCCACGCCCGAGGCATCCTGCACCGAGACGTGAAGCCCCGGAACATCCTCTGGGACGACGACGCGGAGGCCTGGGCGCTGGCCGACTTCGGCATCGCCCATCACTTCTTCGACGAGGCACCCGCCGACCTCCGCACCATGGGCACGCCCTGGTACGTCGCCCCGGAGCAGCTGCTGGGCCAGCGGGCGCGGCAGCGTCCATGGACCGACTTGTACAGCCTGGCCTGCGTGGTGTGGCATCTGGCCACGGGGGCGCCGCCTTTCCCGGGCCCCAAGGCGGACGCGGTGGCGGGGCACCTGCACCACGAGCCGCCGCCGTTCCGACCGCGTTTCCCCGTGCCGGACGGCCTGGGGCCCTGGCTCAGTCACCTGCTGGCGAAGCGTCCAGAGTCTCGGGCGACCTACGCCGCCGATGCCGCCGCGGTGCTCGCAGCGCTGCCCATGGACGTGGCGCCCGACGCGGCCATCCGCGACCTCCCTCCCGGCGACGACACCCTAGACCTCGACGGCCTCATCGTTCGGGTCGGTCGGTCGGACGTGGGGGGCCCCCCGCTCCCGGCGGCCCCTTCTTGCCCGCTGCCCGAGCCGCCGCCCCCCTCCGCCCATCCCGCACTGGCGGCGCGGGTCGCGGCCCTGCGCACGCCCTCCCTTCCCCGGGACCGTCTGGTGCCGCTCTGGGCCGCCCTCCTCGACGTGCGGGCGACGGGACGCAGCCGCATCCTGCGGGTCGCCGAGGCTGACCTGGCCTACGCCCTCGCCACGGGGATGAGCGTCGCCGCGACGGAGACAGCTCAGGCGTGGCTGCTGTACGTGGGCGGCGACGAGTCCCTCAGCCGTGGCGTCGTGCGTGCCTTGGCCATGCCGGGGGACCCGAGCTCGCTGCCGTCGCTGCTGCAGGCGCGCTTCGCGTACAGCGTGCCCGACGCGGACCGCCTGGCCGCTGGGCTCCTTGAGGGTCGGGTCGCCGCCGCCGTGGAGCTGGCCCTTCGAGCGGCCCGCGAGCGCACGCTGGTGGTGCTGATGCCCGAGGTGGGCGCAGGGCTGGCCCCCTTCGTCGAGGCCTTCGCTGAGCTGGAGGCGTCGGTGCTCTGCATGCAGCACGGAGCGCCCCTCGGGGAGTTGCTGCCGGTGCCCCCCCTCACCACCGACGACCTGCGGCGGATGTTTGCCGCTGCTTGTGTCGGCGACCCGGAGCGGCTCGAGGCGTGGTGTGCGTTGGGCTTCCGGGGGGCGCGGCGGGCATCTCTGCGCTGGGCTACCGAGCAGCTGGAGCTCGACCAGGGCTAGCGGGAGAGTCCTGGCCCAGCTTGGCTCCCCACAAGGCGGCCGTGCCCGGAGCGATCTCCCCTTGGCGCTCGTCCAACAACGCGCGGGCCTCGGCGATGCGAGAGAGGGCCCGGGATGCCCCCTGCGCCCTCAGGGAGCGGCCTTCGATCCGGCGCATGGTGAAGAAGTGGGCGCCGTCCTCGTCGACCCCGAGGTCTCACGGCCACGCTGCGCCGCAGGCGTCGGTCGAAGGCCTCTCGCACCTCCCCCATGCCACCGCGGCCCAGCACGGAGCCGGGACGGTAGCGACGGGTGAAGCCCGGCGCGTCCAAGGACACGTCGTCGACTGCCTGTGCGAGCAGCGCCGACGGAGAGGGCGGATCGGAGGGGGGATCTCCCATGCCGCATCATCCCTCGCGGAGGGCGGCCTGGGTAGTCACCGGGTGCTTCCGGGGTGTCAGCCCTGCTTCGCGGGGGCCACGGCGGCTTCGAAGGACAGCGTCTTGATGGCGGCGATCATGGCGTCGGTGGTCGTCTTGGCCTCGTCGAACGCGACCTCGGCCTTGCCGGTCTCGTGGTCGACGCTGACGGCGTTGACGCCCTCGAGGGCCTTCAGGGCGGCGGTGACCTTCTTGCTGCAGGCACCACACTTCATGCCGGTCACGTCGAGGGCGACGTGGGTGCCCGGTGCCTTCGTGATGTCTTCCACCTTGGCCTCTTCGTGGGCGCCGGCGCAGTCGCCACAAGCCTTGCCGCCGCATGCGAGGGCGACGTTCGAGGTGAGGAGGAGGGTGGCGATGACGAGGTGCTTGACCATGAGAGACTCCTGAAACGAGATCTGGACGAGCGTTCCCTAACCGGCTTTGCGCGACCAAGGCAGGGCCCTGGGCTGGGCACGGCTGGCTCGAGCGGCAGCAGCCGGGTGGTCCTCGGCACAGGAGCTGCGCGGCCGGGTAGTCTCGCCGGAGCGCCTGTCATCCCAGGCGGTAGCGAGGCTGGAACAGCTCTACCTTCACGCCCCCGGGCATCTCGAAGTGGATGCACAGGCCGTAGCCCTGATCGGTCACCTCATCGGTGAACACCACCCCGTTGGTGCGGAGGTGGGCCACGGTGGCCTCGATGTCGTCGCAGGTGAACGACATGGAGTGGGTACCGCTGGGCGGCGCGCCCTCGTGGTCGATGGGGTGCACGCCGAGCTCGCCGACGACCGGGCCGTTGATCAGCCAGCCGTGGCCCACATCGGTGGTGGGAAGCTCGAGCACATCCCGCAGGAACGCTCGGAGGGCGTCGGATTCGGCGGAGTAGAACATGGCGTGAACGCCGGTGATGGGCACGGGGGCCTCCTTTGGATGGCCGGGACTCTACCCCTTGGTGGCTCCCCGGCGTGTCGCTTCAGGTTGGCGCGTGTTGCGAACGCAATCCGACGACGAGAACGCTATCTGCTCGGTAGAACCTTGGAGGAGCCCATGGGCTGGACCCCTGAGCGCCTGCCGAACCTGGCAGGCAAGACCTACGCGATCACCGGCGGAAACGGAGGCCTCGGCCTAGAGGCCGCGAAGATCCTCGCGGGGAAGGGTGCTCGCGTGGTCATCACGGCCCGCAGCGAGGACAAGGCCACGGCGGCCCTGGAGGCGATCCGGGCCGAGGCACCGTCGGCGGACGTCGACTTCGTCTTGCTGGATCTGGCAGACCCAGAGTCCATCGAGTCGGCAGCGGTGGCGCTGCGGGCTGCCTGTCCGACCCTCGATGCCTTGATCAACAACGCTGGGGTGATGCAGCCTCCGTTGATTCGAACGAAAGAGGGCTTCGAGCTTCAGATCGGAACGAACCACTTCGGTCACTTCCGCCTCAACGCTCTGCTCCTGGACCATCTCGAGGCATCGAACGGGCGCATCGTTCCCGTGTCGTCCGTCGCCCACAAGTACGGCAGCATCGCCCTCGACGACCTCAACTCCGAGAAAGGCTACGACGCCACCGTGGCGTACTCCCAGTCGAAGCTGGCGAACCTGATGTACTCCTTCGAGCTTCAGCGCCGGCTGGAGGCTCGCGGGAGCACGGTCACCAGCATCGCCTGCCACCCCGGCTACGCGGCGACGAACCTCCAGTCTGCGGGGGTCGGCATGGACGGCGGCAGCGCCTTCTTCCGCGGGCTCTACAAGGTCACCAACGCCGTCATGGCCCAGAGCGCCACCCTGGGGGCGTACCCGCTGGTGTTGGCGGCGGCCGACCCGGATGCGAAGCCCGGCGCCTACTACGGACCCACGAAGTGGGGGCAAGCCCGCGGGCCGGTGGGGGAGTGCTTCGTGGCCGACGTGGCCAAGGACGAGACGGTGGCCAAGCAGCTCTGGGAGAAGACGGAGGCGCTGGCCGGTCCATTCTTCCGCTGACGCCGGGGTACGCTCGCGACGGAGGCGCGTTCGCCATCGACCGGATCCTCCGCTGCACGGACCCGCGGGGATGGACGAACCTGCGCCTGGAGCACCACGTGTGGGGCTCCGAGCTGCTGTTCTCCGACAGCGACTTCGACAGCCGCTACATCGACCAGCTGTGGCCGCTGTGGAACGTGCTCGACATGACGCCCCAGGGTCGAGGAACGTCGTGGTACCTGCAGCTGTCCTACGGGGCCTAGCGGAGCGCAGGTCGCGTACGCGGCTCCTGGGCGAGGGCCGTCCTCGGAAGGTCGGTCGACACTCCCCCCTCCCGCAAGGCATAGATGCGTGGAGGTCCCATGACGCTGCTCCCGCTGATGCTGCTCGCTTGCTCGCGTGGGACCCACGACGACCCGGGTCGCGGCGAGCCGAACAACCCTTCCACGGCAGAGACCGGAGGGACCCGGGACTCCGGTCCCGAGACGGGCGCCGAGACGGCGAAGACGGGCCACACCGGCTCCACGACCGCTGGACCTCCCGGCGCCCTTCAGTTCGTCGGGGAGGCCCCCCGGAACGTGCTGATGATCTCCATCGACACCTTCCGCCGCGACCACCTGGACACCCACGGCACCCTTGGGCTCACGCCTTTTCTGGGGTCCCTGGCCGAGCAGGGGGTGGTCGCAGCGAATCACCAGCAGTGCTCCAACTGGACCTGGCACAGCACCAGCTGCACCCTGAACGGCCGCTACGCGGTCGACACCGGCCACTTCCCGTCGCTTCTCGGCCTGAAGACGCCCCTTCCCGAGCAGCGCTCGCTGGCGACGATCCTCAGCACCGAGCACAGCTACGGCACCGTGCTCGCGTCGCCCAACATGTGGCTTGGACCTCGGTGGAACAACGCCCAAGGCTACCTCGTCGTCGAGCGGTTGCCTGGACCCCTGGCGGCCGACGTCCTGCGCAATGCCACCGGCGCCATTCCCCAGGCCCTCGTGGCCGCCCGCGGCACGCGATGGCTCGCCCACGCCCACCTGCTCGAGCCTCATGCGCCGTACATCGCGCCGGTCGAGTACCAGGAGGGCATCGATGCCCTCCCGCCGCTCCCCGAGGGCGTCGACCTTGCCAGCCAACCCGGCCACTACGAGGCCATCGCAGACTTCGACGGCATGAGCGAGGCCGACACGGCGGTCGTTCTGGACCACATGCGGCTGCTGTACCAGGCAGAGATCCGCTGGCTCGATGCCCAAGTGGCGACCGCGTGGCAAGAGCTCGACGATCAGGGCCTGCTCGACGACACCCTCGTGGTGTTCTGGACCGACCACGGCGAGGCCTTCATGGAGCATGGGCAGCAGACCCACGCTCATGACCTCCACGGCCCGGAGAACGAAGCCGTCCTGTTCTTCTGGGCGGACAACATCGTGCCCACCACCTGGACCGAGCCCACCCACGCCGTCGACCTCGTCCCCACGATCCTCCACACCCTCGGCCTCCCCATCGACGCCGACATGCCCGGGGCACCACTCGGCCTCGCCGAGCCGGATCGGGTGCGGTTCACGAGCACCCGCGGTCGACAGGAACTGCAGGTCGCCGCCCTAAAGCATGAGTTCAAGCTGCTGTACCGCGACGTCGACGCGACCTACGCGCTGTTCGACACCGAAGCCGATCCAGGCGAGGTCACCAACCTGCTGCTGGCCGACCCCGACCATGCCATGGCGGTGGAGCTACAGCCGCTGATCGACGCGCGCGTCGCGCGCATTCGCCCATTGCTCGCCCCCCTACGTGGGCCCTGACCCCCGGGATGGGGCTCCTTGCTACTCGAGCTGCGGCGGGAGCTCCTTGAGGGCGGCGATGGGGTCATGGCCGAGGCCCGCGCGGCCAAGGTGGTTCAGTGTGTGGGCGAAGAGGGCCGAGGCGTTGGCCTCGCGCCAGGTGTGATGCCAGCTGCCGCTGGTGACCGTCACAGAGACCCAACCCGCCGGAGCGGTCGGTGGCGGTGGCATGCCCACGGTGCGCCCCGCAGGCACGTCGCCAGGGGCATCGGTGGCCGGGCTGACGAACGCCTTCGCCCGGTGGAAGAACCCACGGACGGCCAGGATGCCGGTGAGCTCGGAGGCCTGCGCCTCGGACAGCTCGAAGCTCCGGCCGATGGGCGTGCCGTCGGCGTAGACGGCGTCGGGCTCGAGCCGATGCCCTCGCGACAGCGTGACGCTGCGGAGGCCTGTCGGTGCGCCCGGCCCGGGGTCGATGGTCGCCCGGACCAACAGCGTGTCGAGGTGTTCCGTGACCCGCACTGGCGCGATGCTGCCTGCCTCGGGGAGCGCGAGCTGGGTCGTGGCGGTGTAGACCGCACGGCTGGCGTCGTCGGGGAGCTGGAAGCTGCCGTGGCCAGGGATCCATAGGTAGGCAGGCGAGGACGCGTTGCAGAGGAGGAACGTGGCGCCGCCCTCACCGGTGTCGGGGACGAGGCGGGCCCACAGGTGCGGCTTGCATCGGGGCATGCCGCCGGCGGTCCAGGAGCTCGGCGGGCCCAGCGCGTCGAGCACGGTCTTCACGGCGGAGGCGTCACGGGTGAGCTTGCGGTCGGCCGCATCGACCTCGACCTCGACAGCCATCACGGCGCCGAGCTGGGGGGGTGGGTCCGTCGGCATGGGGTCCTCCGGAGCCGCAGCGGCGTCGAGGGGCAGGCAGAGCAAAGCGAGCAGGGTGGTGCGCATGGGTCCACGCTACCACCTGGGCTCTGCCTCGATCAGCCCTCGGTCTCACCGGTCAGCGGCACCCGGAACACGGAGCGGCGCTCGCCGTGTTTGGCCTCCAGGAGGGACAGCTCCGCCACGTCGAACACCCAGTCCAGCTTCTGGTCGCTCAGCCACTGCATGGCGCCGCCCAGGTTGTACCGGTCGACCTTCTCGAGGGCGATGGTGATGTGGGGGATCCAGCGCTCGGGTCGGTAGTAGGCCACGACGTCTTCGCCGAGACCCGACACCACCTTCCACAGGTCACGGTGGAAGTCGTTCAGGCGGGGGTTGCGAACCAGCGGGATGTACAGGACGTGGGCCGAGCGGGTGAACATCCCCAAGCCGGCGGTGCGGACCCGCAGGGGTGGGTGTTCTGCCGCAAAGAGCGCCAGCTTCTCCTGCACGGCCTCGACTTCGTAGCCCTGAGCCATGTGCAGGGAGAAGTGGGGGAACTCGGACGTGAGCTCGGAGTGCACGTTGAAGCGCGCCTCGAGACCCGTCCACAGATCATGGATGTGGTTGGCATGGGGCTCGGGCACAGTGGCGACGATGGCCTGGGGCAAGGGACCTCCGGGGCGCGCCCCTATCGCCTCTGGCCGATAGGCCCAACCCACCAATCGCATCGAGGGCGCTACGCTGCGGTCGGGAGGGCCCATGCGACGGTTCGAGTACCGCGACGATCGGTCCAGCAAGTTCTGGGAAATCGAGCGGCAGGGGACCCAGATCGTCACCTGTTGGGGCCGCATCGGGACCGACGGCCAGCGCAAGGTCAAGGACTTCGGAACCGAGGCCAAGGCCGAGTCTGGGGTGGCCAAGCAAATCCAGGCCAAGACGGGCAAGGGCTATGCCGAAGCAGGGGTGGAAGGCGCGCCGCTGTCGAAGCAGGCCCCGTCCACGAGCGGTCCAACGTCGGGGGATCTCTCGGATGGACAGGAGGCTCAGGTGCCCGGCTCGGGCGGTCGGTCCTACACCCTCAAGCACATCGGCGGCGTCTACTCCTGCAGCTGCCCGGCGTGGCGGAACCAGTCGGTGTCGATCGAGCGTCGCACCTGCAAGCACCTGCGACGCTTCCGGGGGGATGGCGCCGAGGAGGCCCGGCTGGGGAGCTTGCCGGAGCGGGCCCGGGCGTCTGGCGCTGGGGAGGGGGCACCGGGCGTGCTGCTGGCTGAGCGCTGGGAGCCGGACGTGCACGACCCGGCGGGCTGGTGGATGAGCGAGAAGCTGGACGGCGTGCGGGCCTGGTGGGACGGGCGGCGCTTCCTGTCGCGGCGCGGCAACGAGTTCTTCGCGCCGGACTGGTTCACCGAGGCCTTGCCCGATCACCCCCTCGACGGCGAGCTGTTCGTGGGCCGGGGGGCCTTCCAGCGCACCGTCTCGATCGTGCGACGCGCCGACCGTTCGAGGCACTGGGAAGAGCTGTCCTACGTCGTGTTCGACGGCCCCGAGCTGGCGGGCCCCTTCGAGGATCGGCTGGCGCGGCTGCGGGACCGCCTGGGGACCCTGGAGGGCTTCGTGCGGGTCTTGCCCCACGAGGTGTGTGGGGGTCGAGAGGCCTTGGTCGCCGAGCTGGCGCGCATCGAGGGGCTGGGCGGGGAGGGCCTCATGCTCCGCAAGCCGGGCTCCGCCTACGTGTCCGGTCGCTCCGACACGCTCCTGAAGGTGAAGTCCTTCCAGGATGCCGAGGCCAAGGTCGTGGGGCATCAGCCGGGCACCGGACGGCACAAGGGGCGCCTCGGCGCGCTGCGGGTGGTGCTGCCGGACGGCACGGAGTTCAAGGTGGGCACGGGCTTGTCCGACGCCGAGCGGGAGGCGCCGCCGCCGGTGGGGGCGGTGATCACCTTCCGCTACCAGGAGCTCACCGACGGCGGGGTGCCTCGGTTCCCTAGCTACGTCGGCGTGCGGGAAGACGTCGAGTGGCCCGCCGATGGCTGAGCTCAAGCGCACCCTCGGCCTGCCGGCCATCACCCTGTACGGGCTCGGCACCATCCTCGGGGCTGGCATCTACGTCGTGGTCGGCGAGGTGGCGGGGCATGCGGGCATGGGCGCGCCCCTCTCGTTCCTCCTGGCGGCCTTCGTCGCTGGGCTCACGGGGCTCTCCTTCGGCGAGCTGGTGGCTCGGCACCCTGAGTCGGCCGGGGAGGCGGCCTACGTGCAGGCGGCCTTCGGGATGCCGGCGCTCTCGGCGGTGGTCGGGCTGCTGATCACCCTGACCGGTGTGGTCTCGGCCGCCGCCATCGCCAACGGCTTCACCGGCTACCTCCGGGTCTTCGTGGAGGTGCCCGACGGCGTGGGCATCGTGGGGCTTCTGCTGCTGCTCGGGGCCCTTGCGGCCTGGGGCATCGAGGAGTCTGTCGCCGTGGCGGCGGTGCTGACGTTGCTGGAGGTGGCGGGCCTGCTGCTCGTGCTGTTCGTGGCGAGCGGGTCGCTGGGCACGCTGCCCGCCCGGCTCCCCGAGCTGGTGCCAACGGCGGAGACGCTGCCCGGCGTGGGCTTCGGCGCCTTCCTCGCGTTCTACGCCTTCGTGGGCTTCGAGGACATGGTCAACGAGGCCGAGGAGGTCCGCGACCCGGGCCGCACGCTGCCGCTGGCCATCCTGGGGGCCCTGGTGGCGGCGACGGCGCTGTACGCGGTGGTCGCCCTGGTCTGCGTGTTGGCGCTGACCCCCGCCGAGCTGGCCGCCTCCGACAGGCCGCTGGCCCTGGTCTACGAGCGGTCCACGGGACGAAGTCCACTGTTGATCAGCGGCATCAGCCTGTTCGCCGTGGCCAACGGGGCCCTCGTGCAGATCGTGATGGGGTCGCGGGTGCTCTACGGGCTGGCGAAGCGAGGCTGGCTGCCGGGGGCCCTGGCGCAGGTGAACGGTCGGACCCAGACGCCGTTGCTGGCCACCGCGGTGGTCACGGCGGCCGTGCTGGTGCTGGCGCTGCTCTTCGACCTGTCGGCCCTGGCCCAGGTGACGAGCGCGGTGATCCTCGGGGTCTTCGCCCTGGTGAACCTCGCGCTGTGGCGCATCAAGCGGGATGGGTCGCGCTCCCCGGGGCCGTGGACGCTCCCGCGCTGGCTGCCGTTGGCCACCGCCGCGCTGATCGTGAGCTTCCTCGCCTTCCGCCTGTGGAGCTTCGTGGGGTGAGCCTCCCGACGGCGTCGGTGGGTCGACGGGTGGTCTGAGGGGTGGCCGGGCGCCCGAGGATGGTTATTCGCCCTCACCCCCGTCGAGGTCCGTGGCGGCTCGCATTCGAGTCCCTCTTCGGCAGGTTTTCCAAATCCGCGGATTTCTCGGCCCAGCCTCTGCTGGCCCTGGAGGTCCCCATGTTTCGCACCGTTCTGGCTCTCGCTTCGATGTGCTCCCTCGCCGCCTGCGGCGATGTCCTCATGCCCGTTGATGGCGACCTCGACGCCGATGCGTCCCGCGTCGCGGAGAGCTCCGCCGCCGCCTTCGGCATCCTCGCCCTGGTGAACGACCCGACCACCACCTTCGAGCTGCTCGACGTCGCGGTGGGCCTCGACGCCCGCGCCGCTCGCTCCATCGTGTGGCACCGCAATGGCCCCGATGGCCTGCACGGCACCGGCGACGACGATGCCTTGGACAGCGTGGAGGAGGTCGACGCGCAGTACTACGTGGGACGCACGGCCCTCGAGCGCCTGGAGGCCTACGCGGACCTGCACGGCTACACCCCGAAGGCCCACGACTTCGTGGGCGTCTGGGATGGCGTGGCCTTCACCCTCGAGGAGCTGCAGCTCACCCTCGACCTGGCGAACACGGCCTCCGAGACCGAGCTCGACGACACCTACGGCCTCGACCGCCGGGCGGCGTCGGGCATCGTGGAGGGGCGCCCGTTCCACACCATGGACGGCCTGGCCGACGCCTACTACGTCGGGGGCAGTGCCCTCGAGACCCTCCGCGACGAAGCCGCGGCCGCCGCGGGCGGGGGCGAGGGGGACGACTGCTCCACCAGCGCCGACTGCGCCTCGGGCATGGTGTGCATGGGCGAGCTCGCCTACAACAACGGCATCTTCTGCGTCGACGAAGAGGACGCTGCGGGCACCTTCACCCAGACGCCTGGCGTCGTCGTCCCGGACGGGGGCAGCGTGTCCGACGCGGTGCGCATCGACGACCTGCGCTCGGTGCCGATCGACGTGAAGCTCACCCTGGACATCGACCACGACCGCCCAGAGGACCTCGTCGTTCTGCTCGAAGATGGCAACGGCCAGGTGGCCACCATCTGGGACCGCGACGCCGCTCCGGCTGCCGAGATGATCGTGCGGGCCTTCCCGAGCGACGACATGGTCAACGGCACCTGGACGCTCACGGTCATCGACGAGGTGGACGGCGTCGAGGGCACCTTGGAGAGCTGGGAGCTGTACATCGTCAGCTCCTGGGACTGAGCGCCGAGGGCGACGTCAGCCCGTCCAGCGGGCCCGCCGCCGCAGGGCGATCCACGCGGCCACAGCGAGGGCCGGCAAGGCGAGCAAGTCGGTGGGGTCCGCGGTGTGCACCACGGGCCGCCAGCTGCCGTGCAGCGGCGCCTGCAACGCGCCGAGGCCCCAGGCCCAAGCCGAGCCAGCGGGCGCCCACAGCTGGATGGCGCAGAAGCCCAGTCCCGTCAGGACGATGGCCCCGGCGATCACGGGCCGGCCGGCCACGGGGGAGGCGCCTCGCAGCGACTGGGCCCACTCCCATGACGAGACGAGGACCAGGGGAAAGAACACCAGCCCAGCGACGTCCGAGAGCTTGCCGGTCATCACGCCGGGGATGCTCTGCTTGAGCAGGTGGTCGTTGACCACGAGCAGCGCGAGCGACGCCACGGCGAGGGGGTGGAGCAGGGCCCCGCCCGGGGTGGGACGGCTCACCTGAGGTGGACGCTCAGCTCCCCGGTCCGACCGAGCTCGTCGACGTCGTACAGGTCGGCCTCGAAGGTCCAGTCGACGTCGGCATCGCCGGAGGTGTGGAACACGAGCTGGAACGCCTGGTCGCAGGTGGCGCCGTCGGCGCAGCCCGCGAAGGCGTGGAGGTCGTCGAACAGGAACAGCTCGCCAGCGCCGCTGGACAGCACGACGGTGTCGCGGGCGAGCTCGGTGGCGCCGCTGCCATCCATCAGCGACAGCGTGGCCGTGACGGTGGCGGGCCCTGCCGCGGTCACGTCGGCCAGGACCAATGCCGCCCCGTCGAATGGACCGGACGGCGACTGGGTGGCGAGCACGTCGAGGGTGTAGGACGCCGGCACGTCGTCGGTCACGTCGGCGACGGGTCCCCGAAACGACGTGGTGGTCGTCTTGGTGGGGAGCTTGGAGGTGGCCACGGAGGCGGCCACGCTGGCGAAGAGCACGATGGCTGAGAGGGCACGGCGCATGGGGACTCCGAGGGACGGCACCATCCTACCTCTCCGTCCTCCCAGCGCACGACCGTTTCAGTGGATTTGAGCGACCTTTAGCGCTCGTCGCGCCGATCCAGGATGGCTTCCATCTCGGTCATGATGTCGTCCATCTGCTTCACCACGGCGCGGTAGGGCTCGGGGCTCGTCATGTCGACGCCCGCCTTCTTCAGCAGCTCGTGGGCGTCGTCGGACCCGCCGGCCTCGAGGAGCTCGAGGTAGGCCTCCAGCGCCCCGGGCTCCTTGTCCAGCACCCGCTGGGTGAGCAGGGACGACGCCGCGAGGGAGGTGGCGTACTGCCACACGTAGAAGTTGTAGTGGAAGTGGGGCACGTAGGCCCACTCGTAGGTGTCGGCCTCGGCGATGGTGACCACCCCCTGGTCGTGGCCGTGGGTCTCCTTGAGCAGCTTGCCGTACATCTCGGTGAACGCGGCGCCCGTGAGCGGCTTGCCTTGTTCGTGGGCCTCGTGGATCATCAGCTCGTACTCGCCGAACATCGCCTGCCGGAAGAACGTGTTGCGCAGCATCTCGAGGTGGTTGCCCAGGTAGAACAGGCGCTCGTCGTCGGTCTTGGCCTTGTCGAGCATGTGGTCGAGGAGCAGGTTCTCGTTGAACGTCGATGCGATCTCCGCGATGAACGTCGCATAATTCGCGGTCGCGTACGGCTGGTGGGCCATGGTGTAGTGGGTGTGCATGGCATGGCCCATCTCGTGGGCCATCGTGGTGCAGCTTCCCCAGTCGTCGTTGTGGTTGAGGAGCACGTAGGGGTGGATGCCGTAGGCCGCACCGCTCATGTAGGCGCCGGGACGCTTGCCTTCCCGGGGGTACACGTCGGTCCAGCCGCCCTCGAGCCCGGCCTTCACGGCCTTGACATAGTCCTTGCCGAGGGGCTTGGCGGACTTCCAGGTGAGCTCCTTGCTCGTCTCGACGTCGAAGACCATGTCCGAGGCGACCAGGGGCACGTAGAGGTCGTGGTAGCCGAGGTCGTCCACCCCCATCAGCCGAGCCCGCAGCTCGAAGTAGCGATGGAGGGTGGGGCGGCCCGCGTGGGCCTCTTCGATGAGGGTGTCGTAGATCGCCCGGGGCAGGAACTCTTGGTGCATGGACGCCTGCACGGAGCTGTCGAAGCCGCGGGCCTGGGCGACGCCCCAGTGGGCCTTCACCGTGGTGGACAGCAGGCTGCCGATGGTGGCCTGGTAGTCGCTGTAGGTCCCGAAGAAGGTGTCGTAGACCTCCCGGCGCACCTCACGGTCGGGGTGGGACCGGTACTTGGTGTAGGCCGAGGGCTGCAGGCGCACGTCGGTCCCGTCGATGGCCATGGTGGGCCAGGGGACCTCAGCCGCGGTGAGCATGGTGTAGGTGTCGCCGGGGGCGGAGCGCACGTTGGAGGTCAGCGCCAGCACGCGCTCCTCGCCCTCGCTGAGGGTGTGCTCGCCACGACGCAGCGTGACCTGCAGGGGGTAACGATAGGGGGCCAGACGGGGCTCGCTGCCGATCCAGAGCTTGGCGTCGTCGGGGAGGGCGAGCAGCTCGGGGTCGACCCACGAGGTCGCCGAACCCAGCTTGGCCCACAGTCCGCCGACCACCGCCTTGCGACGCTGCCAGTCGTCGTTGCGGGTGTCGGCGTTGCTGTGGTTGCTGGCGTAGGCCCACAGGTGCGACGTGCGGAGGCCCACGCTCCACTGGAGCTCGACGCAGTCGGCGAGCTGCTTGGAGGATTGCCCCAGGGTGCCCTTGCACGCCTCGATCTCTGCCATGCCGGCCTCGGCTTCCTTCACGGCTTGTTCGAAGGCGGCGACGTCGGGGAAGACGTGGGACAGGTCCCAGGTGTTGGGCTCGGCGGCGGTGGCGTTGGCGAGAAGCATGGTCATGATCATGGCGGCTCCGTGGCCGGGGCAGGTAACCCACGCTTTGGCCCCTCAGCCCAGCGCGCTCTTCCGCTGTTCCGGCTCGGCCCGGTGGCGCTCGGCCTCGCGACCCGGCTGGCGCGATGGACCCTCGTGGGACAGATGGATTGGATGAACCCACGTGCCCTGCCGCTTCTCGCCGTCGCCACCCTGCTCGCCTGCGGGCCCAGCTCCAAGGGCGCCGACCCCACGCTGCCGCCGGGCACCGACTCCGGCACGCCCACGCCGGAGCCCACGCCGGAGCCCACGATGCCCGAGCCGACCCCGACCGATGCCACGGGCACCTACACGGACGGGACCTGGACGACGACGGTGCAGATCGCCGACCGGGACACCCTGGCCCGCACCTACACCCTGTCCACCGACCACCCTCAGCGGGATGGGGGTGCCCAGGAGGTCACGGTGGTGGAGCTCGACGACCAGCCGGTGCTCCGCTCGGGGAACGACGTGCTCGACGCCCTGTTCGCACTGGCGGTGCAGGAAGCTCGGGACGCCAGCGTGGAGCACGTCACCGACTTCGCCTTCGACGAGGGCACCCCGGTCCCGTGTCCGTGCTTCGAGACGGGAGAGGAGTGGACCTGGGTGTGGACCCGCGACACGTCGTACGCGGTGCACCTGGGGCTCGCCTGGCTCGACCCGGCGCGGTCTGCGGCGTCCATGCGGTTCAAGCTGTCCGCGGCCAAACCGGGGACGTCCACGGTGGGGCCTGTCGTGGTGCAGGACACCGGCTCGGGCGGGTCGTGGCCGGTGAGCACGGACCGGGTGGTGTGGGTGTTCGGGGCCCTGGAGCTGCTGGAGTGGCTCGATGGCGCGGAGCGGGACGCCTTCCGCGACGAGGCCTACGAGGCCCTGTCGAACACCGTCGAGCAAGACCTGATCTACGCCGTGGACCCGGCCGACGGCCTGCTGCGGGGGGAGACCAGCTACCTCGACTGGCGGGAGCAGACCTATGCCCCATGGACGGCGACAGACACCGCCCGCATCGCGGAGACCAAGGCGCTGTCGACCAATGTGGCGTACCTGGTCACGCTCCGTGCCCTGGCGACCTGGGCCACGGAGCGGGGGGATGCGGACGCCGCGACCCGTTGGACCGAGCTGGCCGATGGGCTGGAGCCCCAGCTCGAGGCGACCTTCGCCCTCGACGAGGGCTGGGCCTCCTTCACGGGCGGGCCCTTCGACCCGGGCCCCGTGCCGACCCAGGACCTGCTGGGGACCAGCCTGGCCCAGCTCTACGTGGACGTGCCATCGGTCCACGGCTTGGTGGACCTGTGGCCCCATGGCCCGCTGGGGCCGCCGGTGATCTGGCCCCAGCGTCCGGAGTCGGCCGTCTACCACAACCGGGCCCAGTGGCCCTTCGTGACGGCCTATGCGCTGCGCGCCGCGCGAACGTCCGGGTCGAGTGGGGTGATCACGCGGGACGTGGACGCGATGATCCGCGGTGCGGCGCTGAACCTGTCGAACATGGAGAACTTCGAGTGGGCCGGCCAGGAGCCCTGGTTCGACGACGGCGACCTGTCGGGTCCGGTGGTGAACAGCCGCCGACAGCTGTGGTCGGTGGCCGGCTTTCTCTCGACCGTGGTCGATGGCCTGCTCGGTCTGGAGGCTCGCGATGGAGAGCTCACTTTCCATCCGTACCTCCCGCGCGAGGTCCGGGAGCGATGGATGGGCGACACCTTCGTCCTGCATCGTCTGCCCTACCGAGGCCGCTCCATCGACGTGCACCTGGGCCTTCCTTCCCTCACCCGCGGTGAGCTCGGACTGAGCGAGGTGGTGTGGGACGGGGACTCCGTGACCGTGTGGCTCAAGGACATCGAGATCGGGCCGGCCCCGCCGACCGAGGCGGTGGTGGGGGAGGACATGGCCCCGCCGACCCCGAGCATCACCTCGGTGAGCGACGCTGGCGTCCTCGAGTTCACCGCGACCGACCCTGTGGAGGTCCTCCGCGATGGCGTCGTGGTGGCCTCGGGGGTGGGTTCGCCGTGGGCGGACCCCCGTCCGCCCGACGGCTCGGTGCGGTGCTACACGGTGCAGGCCGTGGGCAGCACGGGGCTGCGCTCCCACCGGGCCCTCCCCGCCTGTGCTTGGGGAGATCGGGTCCAGGCGCTGTCGACGTGGTCGCTCGTGGGCGACGGGGCCTGGTCCGAGGCGCACGGCCGTCCCCATGTCGGCGACTGGGGGGATCCCGACCACGCCCTTCAGGCCTGGGTCCGACCCTGGCACACCGGGCCTCACCTGGTGCAGGTCGTCTACAGCAATGGGTCGAACGGCGTCAGCACGGGGATCACGTCCGGCCACAAGACCCTGCGGGTGTGGGCCGGCGACACCTTGCTGGCGGAAGGCTCCGCGGTGATGCCTCACTCCGGCGGCTGGGACCAGTGGCGGGACAGCACGACGGTTCCGGTCGACCTCGACGCCGGCACGACGGTGCGGCTGGAGCTCGTCGACGCACCGAACATGAGCGAGCTCGAGGCCCACCGGGCGTACAGCGGCGGGCCTGGGGGTGGGGATGGCAGCCACAACATCGTGAACGTCGCCGACGTGAAGCTGCTTTCCTTGGCCGGCTCCGGCGGCCCCCCCGCCGGCGACGCGGTCGACCTTGGCTCGGCCGACGATCTGGGGGGCTACCCCGTCGACCAGCGGCAGGCGCCTGGGGTGCCGCTGCAGGCATGGGACCTGGTGGGCTTCGAGTGGGACGCCGACTTCCTGTACCTGTCCATCGCCAGCGAGGCCTTCGAAGACCCGTTCGCGCCCTGGATGGTCTATCTGGAGGCCGACCCTGCTGGCGCCGCGGTCGCCGGGCAGGGCATCGCCTACGCCGGGCTGGTGGCGGAGCTCCCCTTCACGCCGACCCACGCCATCGCCGCCCGGGTCCAGCACGATGCGGGCGATGGCCTCGGGCCCTGGTCGGGGGTGTGGGTGCCCGACGGTGGGGGCAGCTGGGCCCAGCGGGCGCGTCTGGAGCCTGGGGTGGCGGTGTGGGTCGCCGCCGACCTGCACACGCTCTCGGTTCGGGTCCCGAGGTTCCTCCTGGATGACGCGCAACAGCTACGCGTCGCAGCCCACGTCGTTCGAGGTCTTCCCGGGAACGAGTACAAGGACACCTGGCCGCCGGGGCACACGCCGTGGACCGCTGGTGGGGACTGGCTCGAGATCGACCTGACCGGCCCCCATCGGGCGTCAGCCTGGGTGGAGCAGGGTACGCTGGACTGAGTCGGGGAGGCTTCGTGCTTGGACTTTGGTTGGTTGGTGGGTCGCTACTGGCCTGCTCCGGTCCCCAGGGCGACGACTCCGGGGAGCCCTCTCCGCCGTCCGATACCGACAGCGTGGCGTTGCCCACGGCGGACACGTCGAGCGCGGGACCGACGGGGGCCAGTGGCCACACCGGCGCAGCCACCGGCGCCACGGCTGCCACGGGAGACACCGCCCCGACGGACACGGGCACCGTGCCGCTGAACTGCGCGATCGCGTCCACGGCGCCGAGTCGCATCACCAACGACTTCATCCCCGTGCCTTTCTCCCCGAGGTCCACGGGCGAGCACTGGTTCGCCGAGCCCAACTACGCGTGGTCGGGGGTGTTCTCCGGGGCGAGCCCCGCCACCGCGGTCTTGGTCCACGACATCCCGGCGGAGCACGTCTACGAGGACCCCTACGGCACCCTCCACGTGCTCGGGGACGGCATGCTGCACCGGGTGGCTCCAGGAGGTGCGCCGGTGCTCGTGGCGTCGAACCTCACGGAGGGCATCGCCTCCCACAGCGACCTGGCCGTGCACCCCTCGGGGACCGTGGCCTTCGTGACCTACGAGCTGGAGCTGGAGAACGAGGACGGCATCACCACCGTGCTCGCCGACGGCACCGTGCGCAGGGATGCGGCGGTCGACATCGGCCTGGGCCGTCCTCTCGCCGTGGAGTGGTCCGCGGACCGCTCCACGATGTGGGTCCTTGACACGGCCCTGCACGAGGTGGACGTCGACGCCGATGGCGTGCCGGACTGGGCGACCCTGCGAGCGGTCCCGGTCCCTCCCTTTGTTTCCGTGTGGGGCTCCGATCTGGCCGTCGATGCCTGCGATGGGCTGTGGCTGTACTGGACGTTGGGCTTCGGGGTGGGCGGCCTCGCCCGCCTGGATCCGGCCACCGGGTCGGTGGTGTCGTTTCCGGGCCGCATCGATCAGGGCTACGGCTTCGCTGCCCTTCGCTTCGGTCGCGTCGCCGGGGAGGAGGAGCAGCTGCGCACCATGAGTGGGGGGTGGGGGGTCATCGCTCTCGACTGGCTCGTGTGGGACGTCGGCGTGGGCGAGGCCCCCTGGCCCTGAGAGGGGGGGGCTGGCGCCGGACGCCGCGGTGCGGCACGATGGGCGCCTCATGAACGCACCCCGACTCCTTCCGTTCCTCCTCGTCGCCGCCGCGCTGGCCGTCGGCGGCGCCTTCTACGTGCGCCAGGACCGGCAGCAGCAGGAGGTTCGACGCATCGAGCTGGAGGAGGCGGTCGGCGCCACGCCGCTGGGCATGGAGGCGCCGAAGATCACGATGATCGACCGGGAAGGGCGCCGGGTGCCTCTCGACAGCTACCGGGGGCGCTACGTCTTCGTGAACTTCTGGGCCACGTGGTGTGGCCCGTGCAAGCTGGAGGAGCCGTCGCTGCTCGCCCTGCACGCGTCCCTCGATCCCGCCGACATCGTGTTCGTCTCCATCGCGGAGGACGACACCGACCCGCCCCTCGATGCCTACCTGAAGCGGACGCCGCTTCCCTTCGACGTCTACCGGGACCGGCCGCCTCGGGTGGAGATCGAGTTCGCCACCGGGTCGTACCCGACGTCCTTCCTCATCGCGCCCGACGGGAAGACGCTGTATCGATGGCAAGGCGCGCGGGACTGGAGCACGCCCGAGATGCGGGAGCTGTTTGCCCTCGAGGGCATCGGCTCGGTGGACTGAGGGGGCCAGCGGGTGCGGGCCGGGCTGGGTAGGCTGTGGGCGTCTCGAGCTCAGGAGCCCGACATGCGCATGCCTCTCCTCACGGCCGCCCTTCTCCTCGTTGGTGCCTGCAGCGGCAAGGACGACGGCACCGACACGCCGTCCGACACGGACACGGACACGGACACCGACACGGACACGGACACGGACACGGACACGGACACGGACACCGACACGGACACCGACACGGACACGGACACGGACACGGACACGGACACGGACACCGACACGGACACCGACACCGACACCGACACGGGGACCACCGGCGACACGGGCACGTCCCGCGTCCGCGTCGGCGAGCGCTGCGAGCTCACGGCGCGGATCGGCGCCATCGACGTCGAGGAGTCGTTCGGCAGCGTGTACCTCTACACAGCGCTCTTCGACCGTCCGGACCCGCAGATCGGCGACCCGCTGTACGCCTCTGGGGGCTGTGCCTTCCACACCGCGGACCTGAGCGCGTGCGGGATGTGCGCGACGGGCCTCGTCTGCGGCCACGACGGCAGCTGCGTCGACCCCCGGGAGCCGCTGGCCCACACCCTCACGGTCACCTCGGTGGGAGGCGACCAGGTTCTCGACGGCACCACCGGCACGTCGTGGGCTGCGGCGACCGTAGGGGGACCCACCGACCCCTACACCCTGCAGCTCGACGTAGGCGGGCTCATCGTGGACCTCCCCGCGACGGTCCCTGCGGGGCTGCTGTCCAACGCGGTCGTCACCATCGACAGCGACTTCTTCTCCCCGGGGCCGCTGGACGCCACCTGGGACGTGCCGGCTGAGCCGGGCTGGGTGCTCTCCCGCATCCCCATCAACCACCACGTGGGGGGCCCGACCTTCACCGACTGTGAGGTGCCGGCAACCGACGGCGGGTTCTCCGCGACCGAGGCCATGATCGACCCGCTCGCGGTCATCACCGGCCTCGAGTTCCAGGGCATCCAGCACGTGCAGGCCATCGCCATCGATCTCGACGAAGGCTGTGTGGATGTGCGCTACGGAGTGAACCAGTACGTGAGCCCGACCTACTGACGGGCTCTCCGGTCAGAAGCTGATCTTGCCGTTGGCGTAGAAGGACCGACCCAGCTGACGCAGCGTGTTTTGCTGGACGTCGGGGCCGCCCGGGTGGTCCACCCGCCAGTCGAGGAGGTTGCGCACGCCGACGCCGTAGCTGAACGCGAGGTCGGGGATGTCGCCGGTGAGGGTCACGTCCCACAGGGCCGCAGGCTCGGTTCGGACGTCCCGCGCGGTGAGACGGGAGGCCTCCACCCGGACCTTCTGGGCGAGCTGCAGGTTGGGCCCCAGGGGGGCGGCCCCCATGATGGCTCCGGCCCAAGGCGGGCTGTTGACGAACTCCTGCCCGTCGACCAGGCTGCCCACGCGGGTGCGCTGGAACGACGCCTGGCTCGCGAGCATCCAGCGGGAGCGCCAGCTTCGCCGTGCCTCCAGCTCGACGCCGGCGCTCTGCACGGGCTCCTCGATGTTCGTGTAGCGGAACACGTCGCCGAGGTCTTCGGTGTCGACCAGCCGGTCGATGGTGTTGTAGTAGCCGGCGACCGTGGTGGTCAGGACCTGGCTGTAGGCGTGGGTCCACTCCAGCTCTGCGGTGATGACGCTCTCGGGGTCGAGGCTGTCGGGGGCCACGGTGCTGATGCCGCCGTCGTTGTAGAAGTACTCGTAGGGGCTCGGCGCCCGGAACGCGGTACCGCCCATCGCCTTGATCACCTCGTTGCCGGGGCTGAGGATGAGGGCGGCGCGCGGGTTGAACGTCACGAAGTCGTCCACGGACGTCTGGTAGGCATCGAGCCGGCCGCCGAGGTTCAAGCGGAACACCTCTCCGGGGTGCAGGTCGAAGACGCCGTACGCGGAGTAGATCTCGAACGTGGGCGTCTCGTCGAGGGGCGAGTTGTAGGCGCCGGTGTCGAGGGTCTCGTACTCCTCGCTGACCATCTCCGAGCGGAAGAACTGCCGGGTCTCGGCGCCGATGGTGAGGGTGGCGGCGTCGCCGAAGTCTTGGTCGAGGCGAGGCTCCACTCCGGCCCACATGCCGTCGTAGGTGTCCACGTAGAGGTAGCCAGCGCCGTAGGGAAAGACGCCGTAGAAGTGGTAGTAGTCCAGGTAGGCTCGCACGGTGACACGGGTGGACTCGGTGCCTCCTTCGTAGCGGCCCTCCACGAATGCCCGGTAGTCGTCGGTCGTGCTGCGGTGGTCGCCGAGGTTCGTCTCGAAGGAGCCGGTGGGGATCTCCTTCTCGCGGCCGTAGAAGGCGCCCTGGAGGGTGAAGTCCTTGGCCCACGCCTTGGCGAGCACCGTCCGTCCGTTGAGCGCGTCGGCGTCCTCGGAGATGCCTTGGGAGGGGGTGTCTGCGTACTCTCGGAAGTAGTAGTCGCGTCCGTTGCCGTAGACCCCGGCGAGGGAGGCCCACACCCCGACGTCTTCGTCGCCCGCGCCCGCACCGATCCGGCCGCGGATGAGCTGCTCGGAGCCCGTCACTGCGACATGTGCCTCGTGTTCGTCTTCACGCCCTCGGGTGACGACGTTCACCACGCCGAACACGGCATTGGACCCGTACAGAGCCGAGCCCGGTCCCCGCACGACCTCGACCTGCTTGACGTCGCCGAGGTCGGACAGGAAGTCGGTGCCCAGGTACGACGAGCCGATCTGGTCGTCGTTCATGGTGTGGCCGTCGAGGGTGACGAGCACCCGGTTCCCGTAGTCCCCGGCGCGGCCGAAGCCTCGCACCCCGATGGACTGGTAGGAGAGGTCGTCGGTCTGGAAGATGCCTCGCATCCCGGCCATGGCCTCGTAGACCGAGGTGTAGCCGAAGGCGCGGATCTCCTCTGCTGGAATGAGGGTGACGCTGGCAGGGGCCTCGGCCACAGCCTGGGCTTGGCGGCTGGCTGCCGACACCGTGAAGACGGGGTCGAGGATGATGCGTCCCACGTCGAGCGTCTGGTCTTCTACCACCTCGATGGCCGCTTCGTAGGCATCGTAGCCACGCCGCGAGATGCGCAGGGTGTGGCTGCCCACCCGCACATCGGAGAGGACTGCCGGGGTGTAGCCGACGGGGGCGCCGTCGATCTCGATGAGGGAGCCCGCCACATCGGCGTCGACCACCACGGTGCCCTTGATGGCTTGCAGGTCGGCGTCGATGGTGGTGCTCGAGTCCGGGGTCACCTCCACGAGGCTCGGCGTGGCCCGGAAGCCTGGTCGCTTGAAGTACACGATCTGGCGTCCGACCGGCACGTCGACGGTGCATGGGACCTTGCACAGGACGTCGGCATCGGGGCTGCCCAGGTGCACGGTGGTGCCCTCGGTGCCCTTCACCATGATGCTACCCACGATGGGGCGCAGCACGGCATCCACTCGCTTCTGTTGCCCCACCGCAGACAACGAGACTTTCTCGCTGGTGAAGGGATTGTGCCCCTCGAGCTGCAAGATGATGGTTCGCTCGCCGGGATCCATGGCCACGGTCGTGGGGGTCTGACCGACGGAGCCGAGCTCGACCCGGTCCAAGAAGACCTCGGCGCCCGGAGGCTCACTGACCACTTCGATGAGGGCCACCTTCGAGGAGAGGTTGTCCATGCGCTTCACGACGTCGGCGGCGTCCTCACCATCTGCCTCGTAGGCTCGCTTCGCGTCGGCATACCATCGATAGGCCGCCGGGAACTGACCGAGGGATTCGTAGGTACGCCCGATGTTGAACGTGACGTTTCGGTTGGGCGAGAGGCGGTTGGACGTCATGAACCGCAGCAGCGCGGTCTCGTAGTCCTGGGCGCGGTACGCCTGGGTGGCGAGCTGGAAGTTCAGCTCGGCCTCGTCGGCGAGGTTGCCCGCCTCAGCGGTGCCAAGGAAGAGCAGGATGGCGGTGAACAGGGTCATGGGGGCTCCTGCGGATGGGTCCGCTGAATGGGTGGGCCCCTCGAGGCCCATCGGCGAGGCGGTCTAGGCCTCGGATTCCCAGTACAGGGACGCGAAGTCCCTGCGGCTGGCGTTCCGCTCCAAGACGAAGCTCGCCCGCGTCATCACACCAGGATGGGATGCGATGCGAAGCAAGGAAGCGGACTCGTGGAGCCGCTGGAAGCCGGAGCCGCTGGACGGTCCCCCCGGCGTGTCGGTGTGGGCTCGCAGCAAGGTGCTGAAGAGCTTGGCGCGGTGGAGGGACCCAAAGGGGTCGGTCACCTCGATGCCGAGGCGTTCGGAGTCGACGATGACTTGGAGCTTCGGGGCGTGCTCGTCGTTCAGCTTCATGTCTGCGTCGCGGTACAGAGGGCGCCCGTCGGGGGTGACCGGGGCGTGGCGCATGGCGTTGGCGAGGAGATGGTGGGCTGCATCCGACGCCAGGCGGGCCAACGGCTTCGGGAGGCCGAAGCGGGCCGCGACCGTGGCCACGGCCTCCACCACCTGGTCTCGCTCCGCTGCATCATGGGCCGAGAAGGTGACGGTCGTCTGGGCCCACTGGAAGAGCTCGGCGACCGGTGCCGGCGGCGGGTTGTAGAGGGCGCGCCGGACGACGTAGGCGACCTCCCACAGGCGAGGGCCGTCGTAGCCATCGGCGGCGAAGCCCACCACCCGTGGCTCCCGGAGGGCCGCTGCCAGCAGCGCGGGCGTGAGGCCGTCGCAGAGGACGACCAGCTTGGCGGCCGGGAACGCGGGCAGGACGTCGAGGGCGTTCTGCACGTGGTCCTGGTCGACCACGAGGCATCGCAGGCGCTCGGATGGGGCCAGGACGCCCATGCTGTCGACGACGGTGCATGGTGCGCCTTTGGCGGCCACCTGGACGGCGTAGCCCAGCGAGGCACCATGGATGCCTCTCGACACGACTGCGACCAACGCGTTGGACACTAGCGCTCGACCTTGAGGTCGTCGTCTGCGGGTACGGGCACGGGGATGGGCTTGGGCTTGGGCTTGGGCTTGGGCTGCGCCCGAGGCCTCGGTGCCACGGCCTTCTTCACGAGTTCGCCCCGAATCGGCGTTCCCAGGGCGGTCAGCTCGACGTCGAGCTCGTCGTAGCCCCCGCGCTTGAGGAGGAACTGTCGAGGAAGGTCGCGGCCTTCGCCGTGGTCGATCTTGCACGGCGTGACGCAGAGGAGCTGCCCGGCTTCCCACACCTCGGCACCGTCCGGCGCGCTGGTGATGTCGACCGAGCGCGCGACGGGAGGGGCGGGGTCGGGGGCGGGGTCGGGGGCGGGCGGTGGCGCGGCAGGGGCCGGCGTGGCGTTTTCCACCGCGGGCGCCGCGGACACGGCGGCTTCGTCGTTCCCGGAACCGCCCAGCATCAACCCCGCGGTGAGGCCGGAGCACACCACGATGGCCGCCGCCAATCCCAAGAGCAGCAGGAGCGGAGCGGAGCTACGGCTCGCCGGCTTCGGCTCCGGGGTGAACGGTGGGGGGAGCACGGCAGGAGGCGCGAGCGAAGGGGTCGCTGTCCGCACCTGTGGCGGTGGGGGCGGCGGCGTCATCTCGAGGGTGCGCTCGTCCCCCGGGTCCGGAAGCTCGCCTGCTGGAAGCTCCGGCACCTGAGGTAGCTCGTGGAGCTGGGGCGGCGAGATCGACGGTGGGCCCGTGTCTTGCAGGATGGGCTCGAGCGCATGGCCATCGACGAAGCAGAACTCCACATCGTCGTCGTAGCTTGCGCCGCATTTGGGGCACTGCAGCATCAACTGCTCCAAGAGGGCCGAATACGCCACCAGAGAATCGCGGTCAATGCCGGTGCAACCGCGCTGTTCCCGCGGAAACGCTCGGGCGTCGGTTCTGGAGGCCGGCGAGGCTCGTGGCCCTCGCGGCGGAACCCTACGGGCAGCCGTCCGTGCCGGCGCCGGGTCCGTTGCACCAACCTTCTGCGCAGGTGCGGGAGCGAACGTCGCCGGCCGTGATCTGAGCCACCTCCGAGATGCACGTGTCGTCGTGCGTCGCCCCGTGGCCGTCGGTGGAGACGATGACCAGCTCCAGGGCGACGACCTCGGTGACCTCCATGTTCTGGTGGAAATGGGGGGACAGCGGAATGGCCTGACCCTCCATGGGCACCCGCCCGTCCTCGGCCGCCAGCTGCACCCGCAGGGGCTCGGTCGAGGTCGGCACCATCGCGCTGTCGGCCCAGGCTTTGCCGGGGTCGGCTCCTTCTTTGGCCTTCAAGAAGCGCACCTCCAGGGTCTGTACCCGCCGGTTCTTGCCCCAGCGGCCGGCGTCCTTGGCGTACCCGGGTACGATCCACAGGCCGTTGGGCATGGCGCCTTCCTGGGTCAGCTTCACGCGAAGGGTCTCTCCGTGGCCTGGCCCCTCGACCCCCTCGACCCAGGCGGTCGCCATGTCGCCGTCGATGGCGCGCTCAGCGCCATGGGTGAGGTCCCCCTCTGCCAACGAACTCGAGGCCCGCGCGGCGGGGAAGGGTGCGCGGCTCGTGGCGTGGGTGTTCGTGCACGGAGGGAAGTCCTCCGACAAGGCGAGCAGCTCGCCGCGCTGGGCCGGCAAGGGGTCGGCGAGGGCCAGGGTCAGCAGCCAGATCATGGGGCCTCCAGGACGGCAAGGCTAGCGCACCTGGGCCACCCGGAGGTCTTCTACAGCGGCGAGCGCGCTTCCACGAAGGTGACCCCGTCGGTGCCGACCCCGCGAATCATCGAGCCGTCGATGCTGAGGATGTCGCTGCAGGGCTTGTCCCGGAATGTGGCGAGGGTGAGGGGGCCGGACTCTGCCTCGAGGAGCTGCTGCACCTCGTCGGTGGCATACGCGACGTCGAGGCTGTTCAGGAACTGGCACTGCCGCGTGCGGCTCAGCACCTCGACGGCCTTGAAGCTGGCGGTCAGCAACGTCTGGTCTTTCAGCACCAGGGTGTGGGTGATGGCGACGTCGTACACGCCAGGCTGGCTTGCCTTGCGGTCGATGACCATGGTGCCGGCAAAGCCGTCGCCGTAGCTGTCGGTCTGACGCCAGCGGCCGTCCAGGTCGGGGAGGTCCGTTCCCGGGGCCGCGTCGTGCTTCTCCGCGGCCGCGATGGCTTGGGTCACGGTGTACTGGAGGCCCTCCTCGGCCACCTTGCCCACGGCCCGGCGCCCGACGCTCGGGGGGGTCGGCACGTCGACACGCCGGCCGACCTCCAGCGCCTCGTCGGCCCCTTTCAGCAGCTGGCGGCAGCCCACGGAGGGGAGGAGGAGCAGCGGGAGGACCGCGAGATGGATCAGTCGATGGGGTTGCATCCCGGCGACTAACCCGCGCTTCGCCGCCACGGTGATGGCGGCCGCCTCGAAGAGAGGCTGGCCCTACTCCGACTCGGACGAGGCCAGCAGCCGGTACGAGATGCCGCCCAGCACGCCGCCGACGATGGGTGCAAGCCAGAAGAGCCACAGCTGCTGCAGCGCCCAGCCGCCGACGAACAAGGCAGGGCCGGTGCTACGTGCAGGGTTGACCGACAGGTTGGTCACCGGAATGCCGACCAGGTGGATGAGCGTCAGGCACAGGCCGATGGCGACCGGGGCCATGGCGGCGGGCGCACGCTCGTCGGTGGCGCCGTGGATCACGAACAGGAAGAACCAGGTCAGCACGATCTCGGCGACCAGGGCCGACGTCATGGAGTAGCCGCCGGGGCTGTGCTCGCCGAAGCCGTTGGACGCGAAGCCACCGAGCTCGAAGCCTGGCTGGCCGGAGGCGATGAGGTACAGCACGCCCGCTCCGAGGGCGCCGCCGATCACCTGGGCGACGATGTACGCCGGGGCGTCCGCCGCCTTGAAGCGTCCGCCGGCGACCAATCCGAGGGTCACTGCGGGGTTCAGGTGGCAGCCGGAGATGTGGCCGATGGTGTAGGCCATGGTGAGGACCGACAGGCCGAAGGCGAACGATACGCCGAGCAGACCGATGCCGACGTCGGGGAAACCGGCGGCGAGCACTGCGGAGCCGCAGCCGGCGAAGACGAGCCAGAACGTGCCGATGAGCTCGGCCGTGGAGCGCTGAATCATGTGGAAGGTTCCTCCAAAAGGAGCCGCACCATGCCCCAAGTCGCGGGGTCGTGCGTTGTGAGAGCGGTACGATCGCCGTAGGCGAGTCTCCAGCGGGTGGTCGGGAGCCCGCCCAACGGACGGTGGGGGCCTCGCCTGGTGGCGCGGACCTGCGGTACCCTCGCCCCATGCACGACAAGCGAGCCAAGCGCCACGACGTCATCCACGCCCTCGAGCACGCCGGTGGGGTCCGCCTCGGGGCCGCGAAGGAGGTGATGGAGGCCACGGGCATCCCCGAGGCGGAGGTGTACGGCACCGCCACCTTCTACGAGCTGCTGAAGCACCCAGGTGTTCCCCGGGTGTGCACGGGCACGAGCTGCAAGCTCAGGGGAGCCGATGCGCTGCTGTCGAAGCTCCGCGGCGCGGGGGAGGTGGTCGAGGCCAGCTGCTTGGGCCAGTGCGACCGCGCCCCCGCCATGCTCGACGGCCAGCTGGAGGCGACGTCTGACGTGCCCCGTGGGCCCGTCACCCCCGACGACCCCGAGCTCGCGGTGAACCTCGGAGGGGTCGACGATGCCTCCTACGGCGCCCTGGCGAAGGCGATGGAACTCGGAGCGGACGGGGTCATCGCCGAGCTGAAGTCCGGGGGCCTGCAAGGCAGAGGGGGAGCCGGCTTCCCGGCCCACATCAAGTGGAACGGCGTGCGCACGGCCGCCGCCCGCGAGGGGGCGCTGGCCCCATGCGTGGTGGTCAACGCCGACGAGGCCGAACCGGGCACCTTCAAGGACCGGGAGGTGATGCTGCGTCGCCCCCACCGGATGCTCGAGGGCCTGGCCATCGCTGCCCACTGCGTCGGCGCGAAGGAGGCCTGGATCTACATCCGTGGGGAGTTCGTCGACTGCCGGCGGGCGGTCGAGGCGGCCATCGATGCCGCGGGACTCGACCTCGTCGTGCACCTCGTCGAGGGCCATGGGGCCTACATCTGCGGCGAGGAGACGGCCCTGCTGGAGTCCATCGAGGGCAAGCGGGGCATGCCGCGGCTCAAGCCTCCGTTCCCTACGGAGAAGGGCCTGTTCGGCCGCCCCACACTGGTCCACAACGTAGAGACCTTGGCGTGTGTGCCCACCTTGGTGCAGCGAGGGGGCGCCTGGTTCCACGGGCTGGGCCGTACCGAGCCTGGCACCAAGCTGTACTGCATCTCCGGCCATGTGATGCAGCCAGGCACTTACGAGCTGCCCACGGGCGTCACCCTCGACGAGCTCGTCGACGTGGCGGGGGGCTACGACGGCACGCCGAAGGCCTTCTCGCCGGGAGGTGCGTCGTCGGGCTTCCTGCCGATGGCGTACCGCGACACACCCCTGGACTTCGGGAGCCTCTCGAAGACGGGCAGCATGCTGGGCTCCGCCGGTGTGGTGGTGCTCAACGACTCTGTCGACATGGCGGTCGCGGCCCGCTGGGGGCAGCAGTTCTTCGAAGACGAGACCTGCGGCCAGTGCGCGCCGTGTCGCATCGGCTGCGGCGTGCAGAAGCAGGCCATCGACCGCTACGTGGCCGACCGGGACCCATCCCATCTGGAGCAGGTGGATGCGGTCCACGAGGTGATGGTCGAGGGGAGCATCTGTGGACTGGGGATGACGGCCTCCATGCCGCTGCAGTCGGCCCGCAAGCACTTCCCGGACGACTTCCGCTGACGCGGTGGGCGGGAAGTGCCCTGTCCTGTGGATCGCTCGTGCTACCGTTTCGACGTGAGCTTTGAGCACCCGGACTACGCGGACGTGCAACCCCTAGCGAAGGGGGGCCAGGCGGTGGTGTTCCGCGCTCGCCACGTGCCCCTCGACCGGCACGTCGCGGTCAAGGTACTGCGCGACGCAGGCGACAAGGAAACCGTGGAGCGGCTGCTCCAGGAGGCCCGGCTGGTGGCCCGACTGCGGCACCCCAACTTGGTCCAGGTCTACGACGCAGGCACGCTGTCCGACGGGCGGGCCTACGTCGTGATGGAGTGCGTCGAGGGCTCCACGCTCCAGAGCATGGCTGGCCCGCTGCCCGCCGCCCTCGCGGTGCGGCTCGTGGCTCAGGTCGCGGGCGCGTTGGGGGTGGCCCACGAGGTGGGGGTCGTGCACCGCGACGTGAAGCCCAGCAACATCCTGCTCGAGGGCGATGCGAGCAACCCGGTGGCGAAGCTCGCCGACTTCGGCATCGCCCACGTCGAAGACAGTGACATCACCCACACCGGCGTCGCCCTCGGTACGCCGTCCTACATGGCTCCTGAAGGCTTCCGGGGGGAGTCCGCGCCGGAATCGGACGTGTACGCCCTCGGGTTGATCTTGCACCTGCTCCTGACCGGGAAGCGACCGTTCGAGGCCAACAGCGCCATCGCGTGGATGGGCCAGCACCTGTCGGAGGATCGGCCCGAGCTGCCCGAGGACCTCGACATCCCCGTCGCGCTCCGCGACCTGCATCGCTCGATGGTGGCGCTGGAACCCCAGGACCGCCCTCCGGATGGGCGGGCTGTGGCCCAGGTCCTCGCAGCGGTGCTCGCGGAGCTGGAGCCTACGCTGGCCGTGCCGCTCCGGACGCCGTCGACGTCGGTCGACCCTCCGACCGATACGGTCTCGGTGGGCTGGCTGGGCCTCGGCGCCGCCGCCCTCACCACCGGTGGGGTCCTCCTTGCTGCAGGCACACTCCTCCTCGGGGTGGGGGTAGGGGCTGCGCTGATGCACTGGTCCGACGACGCCCCCCAGGCCTCGGTCCAGCCCGGGCAGGCCCCCGCCGCCGCCCCGACGGCGGTGGACCGGCCTGCCCCCGAGGGCGTGGAGGAGCCGGCGCTGCCGCCGGCCGATCCCGAACCCGAGGCCGCGGTCGACGCCGGGCACGACGAAGGCCCCGCGGAGCCCGTCGATGCACCGGCCGCCGATGCGCCTCGTCCTCCGCCAGCGACCGCAGCGGCTCGAGCGGTGGCCGTTGCTCAGGAACCGCCCTCCGACGACGGCGTGGCGGAAGCAGCGCCGGCGGGCCCCGATGGCGGCGAGGCTCCTGGTCTGGAGGCCACGAGCTCTGGGGAGGATGCTGAGGAAGCGGTCGACGGCGACGGGCCCTCGGACCCGCCGCTCGACGTTCCGGCGGACGCCATGGAGGCGGTCCCTGCGCCGGAGCCGGCCCCCGCCCCGGTCTTCGCGGGCGGCACCTTCCGGGGAGAGGCCAGCGGTCGTCCCGTGGTGCTTCGGCTGTCCGGGGGCGCCGAGGCCCTCAGCGGGGAGCTGGAGGTGAAGGTGGGCGCCCAGAGCGAGAACCGCCACCTGGTGGGGCAGGCCACCTCCGACGGCGCGACGTGGCGCATCGACATGGCGGAGTCTGGCGGTGGGTGGACCGTGACCGGACGCATCGACGGCTCCAGCTTCACCGGCACGGTGGGGCTCGGCGGAAAGCGCACCCTGAGCATGGAGGCGTCCAAGTGATGCTGTGGCTGTGGACGACCCTCGCCTTCGCGGGGGACGGGCCCTGGTCGGTGCCCGCAGGCGCTTCGAACGTGTACGTGGGGACCTACCACGTACGGTTTCGCAACGTGGACACCGCCGGAGGCAAGGTCAGCCTCGATGAGGGGGTCGCGACGAACGCGGTGGTGGGGGTGCTGTCCCTCGGGCTCACCGACCGAATCGAGGTCGAGGCCGTCGCGTCGGTCGCCCGTAGCCGCCACCTCGCCCCGGACTCGGCCACCTGCACCCGCGAGGGCCGCCCGGATGATTTCTGCTCGCTCAGCCAAGGGCTCGGGCCCGCTGGGCTCGCGGTGAAGGGCGTCCTGCTGGACGAGGCCCAGCTCCGTCCGCTGTCCGTGTCGCTCACCGGCCGGCTGCGGAGCTCCGACTGGGTCAGCGAGTCCCGAGGCCGTCTGACGGCCCTGGGAGAAGGTCAGACCGACGTGGGGGCTGCGCTCGGCGCCGGACGCACGGCCACCTTGGGGGAGCGGGGCTGGTACCGGGTCAGCCTCGACGTGGGCTACTGGAATCGCTTCGCGCTCGAGCGTGCCCCGAAGGTCCCCGGCGATGAAGTGGTGAGCACGTTCGCCGCGCTCGTGTCCCCTACGGGGGTGTGGGGTGTGGGCCCCAACGTGGACTTCCTGCTGCGCCCGGGCGGATCCGACCTCGGCCAGGAGGTGGATCTGTCGAGCCCCAACGGCTTCGCCTCCTTGCGCGTGGGCCAGCTGAAGGTGGGGGGCACCGCCGCATTCATCGGCGAGCGAGGGGTGACCGTCTCGGTGAGCGGCTACGGCACGGCTTGGGCGTGGAACAACCCGACGGACTCCTTCGTGGTGTCTGCTGGCGTCGGCTGGTATCGGCCCCCCGGTGGCCGGCCGCCCGCGACGCCGTGACGCCCTCGTAGGGTGGTCGGTCGCTCCTGCTGGTACGATGGCGTCTTGGAGGCTCCGTGAAGCTCACCATCGACGGCCGCACCGTCGACTTCACCGAGGGCGACACCGTCCTCGATGTGGCACGACGCGAAGGGATCGACGTCCCCACCCTGTGCCACGACGACCGCCTGAAGCCCGCTGGCGCGTGCCGCATGTGCTTGGTGGAGGTCGAGGGTCAACGACGCATGCAGCCGAGCTGCGCCTGGCAGGCCACCGACGGCATGCAGGTGCGCACCGACAGCGAGCGGGTGGTGAAGAACCGGCAGATGCTCCTGTCGCTGTACCTGGCCGACCACCCCATCGACGTCGACGGCCTGCCCGTGGAGCAGGGGGTCGGCAACCAGCTGCGTCAGCAGGCGGCCACCTACGGCACCGGGCCCACGCTCCCGCAGCTGCCCAACTTGCGTGCTGGTCGGGTCGATCTCAACCCCTACATCCAGTTCCAGCCGGAGTCCTGCGTCGGCTGCGCGGCCTGCGTGCGCTACTGCGACGAGATCGAAGGGGTCAGCGCCATCGCGCTCATCGAGCGGGGCGGCAAGGTCACCATCGGCACGGCAGACCAGCAGGGGCTCCTCGACAGCTCCTGCGAGCTGTGCGGGGGCTGCATCGCGGTCTGCCCCACGGGTGCGATGACCGAGAAGCGAGCGCTCGGGGTGCCGCCGGCCCCCGAGCCGGTCCGCTCCACCTGCAACTTCTGTGGGGTGGGCTGCCAGGTCGATCTGCACGTGGTGGACGGGCGTCTGTCCCGGGTCACCTCGCCGCCTCCGGGCACCACGGTCAACGACGGCAACCTCTGCGTGAAGGGTCGCTTCGCGATGGAGTTCGTGCACCACGAGGACCGGCTCACCACCCCGATGGTCCGCCGCGACGGGGTGCTGCAAGAAGCCAGCTGGGAGGAGGCGCTCCAGGCCGTCGCCGACGGGCTGCTCGGGGTCAAGGAGCGCCATGGCGCCGAGGCGCTGGGCTTCATCAGCTCCAGCCGGTGCACGGGCGAAGAGAACTACCTGATGCAGAAGCTCTCCCGGGCGGCGTTCGGGACGAACAACTGCCACCAGTGTGCCGCCACTTGACACGCTCCCACGGTCGCCGGTCTGGTGACGATGTTTGGTGCGGGCGCAATGACGAACTCCATCCCGGAGATCCGTGACGCCGATCTGCTGTTCGTGATCGGGAGCAACACCACGGAGGCTCATCCCATCATCGCGATGGAGATGAAGCGGGCCGTGCAGCGGGGCGCCACCCTCATCGTGGCCGACCCCCGCAAGATCTGGCTGTCCACGGTGGCCGACCGCCACCTCCAGCTCAAGCCGGGGACCGACGTCGCGCTGCTCACGGCGATGGCTCACGTGATCATTGCGGAAGACCTGCTGGATCACGCGTTCGTGTCCGAGCACACCGAGAACTTCGAGAGCGTGCGCGCGGCGGTGAAGGACACCACGCCTGAGTGGGCCGAGGGCATCACAGGGGTGTCGGCCGACGACATCCGCTGGGCAGCAAGGAAGTACGCGACCACGCGAAAGGCCGGGATCTACTACACCCTTGGCATCACGGAGCACACCCACGGCACCGACAACGTGTACAGCCTGGCGAACCTCGTGCTGATGACGGGCCACCTGGGCGTGCGCTCGGCGGGCATGAACCCGCTGCGGGGCCAGAACAACGTGCAGGGGGCGAACGATGCCGGCGCGAGTCCGGTGTTCTACCCGGGCTATCAGCGGGTCACGAACCCCGAGGCCCAGGCGAAGTTCGAGGCGGCCTGGGGCGTGCCCCTGTCGCCCCACGAGGGGCTCAACCTCAACGTGATGATGAAGGCGTTGCAGAAGGGCACCGTGAAGGGCCTGTACATCATGGGGGAGGACATCCTGTTGTCGGAGCCCAACACCAGCGCCCTCGAGCTGGGGCTGAACCAGGCCGAGTTCATCGTGGTGCAGGACATCCTGCCCACCGAGACGATGCGCTACGCCGACGTGATCTTGCCCGCCGCCTGCTTCGCGGAGAAGGACGGCGTGTTCACCAACTCCGACCGCAGGGTGCAGCGAGTCCGCAAGGCGGTGGAGGCTCCTGGGCAGGCCCGCCCCGACTGGCAGATCCTGTGCGACGTGTCCCGTGCCTGCGGCTACGAGATGCCGGCCTATGCGTCCCCGGGCGAGGTCTACGCCGAGATGGCGTCCTTGTGCGACAGCTTCGCGGGCATCCGCCACGAGCGGCTCGGCGCAAAGGGGCTGCAGTGGCCGTGCCCCGACGATCAGCACCCGGGTACCGAGACCCTGCACACCGCAGGGCCCATCAAGGGCAAGGGCACCTTCATGGGGGTCGCCTACCGACCCAGCGAGGAGCTGCCCGACGACGCCTGGCCGCTGGTGCTGTCCACAGGGCGCACGCTGTACCACTACAACGCCGCGACCCAGACCCGGCGGGCGAAGGGCGCCCACGCAAAGCAGCCGGAGAACTTCGTCGAAATGCACCGGTACGACGCGAGAAAACGTGGACTTTCGGACGGCGACCGGGTCACGGTGAGCTCCCGCCGCGGTGCGATTCCGGCGGTGGTCAAGCTGACCGGACGGGTCCGTGTCGGCTGCGTGTGGATGCCGATGCACTTCGCCGAGTCCATCACCAACCGGCTCACCAACGACGCGGGCGACGCCGTGACCCACACCGCCGAGTACAAGGTGTGTGCGGTGCAGGTGGGACGGCTGGAGCAGGCGGCGGCCAAGTAGGGGCGTCCGAAGTCCTATCGATCGGTCGGCCCGTTCACCCACACGGGCAGGTCGTGTGTGGGGGCCACGGTGTGGAGCAGCAAGGACTGCAGCCCCTCGAGCTTCATGACCGGCGGTGCGTCCGGCGCGAGCTCCCAGCCCTCTTGGAAGCCCACGGCCTCGAAGGGGGCGAGCAGCGCGGGGTCCCGGGAGACCACGTGGATGGGCACGTCGAAATCCTCGGACTTCGCCACGAGGGGCGGCTGGTGGTCCCCCAGCAGCAGATAGACCCCGGGGCGCTCGGGGAGCTCCACGAGGTGTTCGACCAGCACGTCGAGGTCGTAGGCCACCGAGCCGCCGTAGCGCTCCATGTGGTCTGCCGTGGCCCGACGCTGGCCCCGGTGGCCCGACCGACGCTGGTAGCGCCCCAGCTGGACGAGCAACTCCTCCAGCATGCCGTGGTCTTCTTGCCCAGCGGCGGGTGCGGCCTTCGCGGTGCCGAGGGACTCCCACGACGCCACCTGTTCGGGCACGTCGAGCCAGGGCGCGTGAGAGGACACCAGGTGGGCGAACACGAACTGGGGCGCCTCGGGCCGCTGCAGCGTGTGCTGCCGCAGCCATCCCAGGGTGTACTGGTCGGGGATCCAACCCCACCCGATGGCCGGCCCCTGGTAGGCGAGGTCCTCGTAGAAGACCGGGGTGGAAAAGTGGTAGTCGTTGCGGAGCTCGACCCCTGCCCGCGCCCGGTCTTTGGGCCGCACAAGGACGGTCTCGTAGCCGGCGCGGTCGAGCACACCAGGCAGGTGCACGAGGTCGTCGGCCTTGGCCATCACCTCGTTGAACACCGACTCGTGGGCCACGTGCCGCCCGGTGAGCATGGTCGCGTCCGCAAGCCACGAGCGGCCGCCGGACACCGGGGCGGTCGCGTAGGCGGAGACGAGGTGGAAGCCGGCGTCTCGAAGGGCGGTTGCCCGGCGCGGGGTGTCGGCCAGCCACCGCTCCCGCGAGCCCTTGCGGCGCATCAGGATGCGCCCGTAGCTCTCGACCACGTAGATGTGGAGGTCGGGACCGTCGGGGAGCTCGAGGCCCTCGTACACGTCGTAGGACGGCATCGCGACCATCTGCGCGACGTCGGAGCGCACCCGCACCGACTCCGCCACGTTGCTCACGAAGGCCGCGGCGCTGAAGCGGGCGGGCCCTCCCAGCGCCCAGGTGAGCACGGCGAGGGCCAAGACGATCGCCACTCCCTTGGGGGGCACCCCGCGGCCGCGGTCCAAGAGCCACACCCCCGCGAGGACGCCCATGCCGGCCACGAGCAGCGCCCCCAAGACGGCGGGCAGCAGCCACATGCCCAGCAGGTCTGCGCCCAGGATGGCGAAGTGTCGGAGCAGGTGGAAGAGGTCGTATAGGAGGGGGTCCTGGTCCATCAGCGACGCACCGACGGCACGGACCAGTTCCCAGGACAGCATGACGCCGAAGAGCCCCCAAGCAACCCGTCGGCCCGCGGGCCAAGCGGCCGCCACCCACAGCACGAGCAGGGCGTCGACCGAGAGCAGGTCGCCCACGCCCACGCCGAGGGTGATGGGCACCAGGGCCCACAATGTGGCGGCCACCGCGGCGAACACGGTCCCAGGGGTGACGGAGGGTGGTGTAGGTGGCGTCGCCATGTCGCCCGCTATCCAGTTTCGTTTGGGATGGACGAAGGCCAGCCATTCGCGCCTGGGGTCGGGGAGGGCGGGTGCCGGCCGCGCGTGGTAGGTTGCACGACCGTGGAGGGCAGGAGGTCACGCTGCGATCGACGTCTTGGCGCTCATCTACCAGGCTCTTCGGGCTGGCGGGTCTGGGGCTTATCGGGTGCGGGGACGCGGTTCCTGTGGTGTCGGAGCCGGTTTCGGTGGAGCCACGGCGGACCGAAGACACCGCGGTGACCGACATCGTGGGGGTCGCTTGGCTCACGCCGGTCGAGCACGCGGTGCGCGCGTCCCTCGCCCTGCGTGAGGTTCGGCCGACCGTCGATGAGCTCGAGCGCGTCCGCTCCGCCAGCGATCCGGAGGCGGCGGTCGAAACACTGGTCGACGAGTGGATCCACACCCCCGAGTTCGCGGGGATGATCCGCCAGATGCACGGCGACCAGCTGCTGGTGCTCAACGACGCCAACCCGGGCAACCGGCTGCCACAGGTCGGGCCGCTCAAAGGGTGGGACCAGACGGCGATCTTCGAGTCGATGTCGGGCGAGCCCCTCCGCCTGATCGAGCGGGTCGTCGTGGAAGGGCGTCCGTACACCGAGATCGTCACCGCGGACTGGATGATGACCGACCCCATCATCTCCGCTGCCTTCGGCCCGTCCCACGACCCGGACGGCCCGGTGTGGCAGGAGTCCCAGTGGACGGACGGCCGGCCCCAGGCCGGCATCCTCTCCAGCTCTCAGGTCTGGCGTCGCCACCTCTCCAACGCGAGCAACTTCAATCGCGCGCGCGCCAACTTCGTGATCAGTCGCACCTTGCTGTGCGACGAGATCGCCACCCGCGCGGTCGACTTCGCGGACGCTCCCCTTCCGACCACCAGCGACACGGAGGCGGTGGCCCATGCGCTGATGGTGGAGCCCACGTGCGTCAGCTGCCACCAGAGCCTCGACCCACTCGCCTCCACGCTGTGGGGATTCAAGCGCAATCTGTTCACGGTCAACATCTCGGACGCCTACGATCTGGACTGCCGGCCCGACCAGGTGGTCGGGGCTCCGGAGGAGGGCGTGGCCTACGGCGACGACGCCTGCTACCCGCTGCGCTTCTACAACGCCGAGAACGAAGGGCTGTGGAAGGACTTCGGCATGCGGGCGCCGGGGTACTACGGCGCCCCCGTGAGCGACCTGAAGGAGCTGGGTGGGGCGGTCGCTCGCGACCCCCGCTTCGTGTCCTGCGCGGTCAAGCGCTTCGTCTCCTACCTGGAGCAGGTGGCGATCGAGGATGTGCCGGACGAGGTGGTGCCGGAGCTGCGCGCCTCGTTCGACGCTTCGGGCCTCGACGCCCGGGAGCTCGCCCGGTCCATCGTGCTGTCCGATGCCTTTCGGACGCGCTCGGCCGGGCCCGACGACCCATGGATCGCTGGCATGCAGACGCTCCGGCCAACCCAACTCTCCAACGTCCTCTACCAGCGGACGGGGTTCCGCTTCGTGGCTGAGCCTCACCTCGGGAAGTCGTGCGACCCGTACTGCAAGGGAGAGGTCGACCTGCTGACGACCGAGGACTACGGCTATCGGTCCTTGCTCGGCGGGATCGACGGCAAGTACCAACCCCAGCAGATCCACGTGGCCACCCCCACCCGCGGGCTCGCGATTGCCCGGGCCACCGCGGAGGCCGCCGCGTGGGTGGTGCGCAACGAGGGGGAGCTGCCTCGCGCCGAGCGCAACCTGCTCACCGAGGTGGACGACCTCGGCGACGGGCAGGACCTCACGGCCGTGCGTGCCCAGCTGGCCGTGCTGCACGAGCGACTCCTCGACGAGGACGTCACGGACCTCGAGCTCGATGGGACCCAGGCGCTCTTCGAGGCCGAGCTCGCGCGCTCGGGGCCCGATGCTACTGAGGCGTGGCAGCTGGTGATCTCGGCTCTGCTGCGCGACCCAGGCCTCCTGTACTACTGACCGAGGACGAGATGCCGGACGCACCGAAAGCTCCCCAGGGCCTCACCCGCCGCTCCCTCCTCGGGGCGTCGACCGCTGGCTTGTTCACGGCAGGCACCGGCCTGGCGAGCTTGGCCCGTGGGCAGTCGTCCCCCCCGTCGAACCTGGTGGTGGTGTTCGCGAACGGTGGCTGGGACACGACCTACTGCATCGACGGGAAGCTTGGGCTCGAGGGGATCGAGGGTCCTGAGGTCGACGCGGGGGACGACCCCGACGACGTGAACGAGATGGCGACGTTCGGCGACATTCCCGTGGTCATCAATCCACTTCGGCGGCCTGGGATCGAGACGTTCTTCTCGACGTGGGCCTCCGAGACCACCATCGTGCATGGCATCTTCAACGGGGCCATCGGTCACGACTTGGCCCGGGGGCGCACGCTGGCCGGCGCCGATCGGGCCGACGCCCCAGATCTGACGGTCATGTTCGGCATGGACCGCGGCGAAGACCTGCCGGTCGTCGCCTTCGACCTCTCCTATTTTCAGCAGGCGGGCGAGTTCTCCTCGGGCACGGGGCGTCTCTCCTCCCGAGCCCAGCTGGCCTCGCTGATCGACCCGGCCGCCTACCCGCCCACGGCCCCCGAAGGGCAGGCGCCGTACCCTGGCTGGCTCCCCACCGACGCCCAGGAGGCCGACATCGCTGCGTTCACCGAGCGCCGCGTGGCGGCACTTCGCGAGCGCTGGGGCGATGGTGGCGGGCCGAACGACCGCCGCCTCGATGCCGAGCTGGAGTCGCTTCTCCGGGTGCCTGCCCTGCGCGACGCAGGGCGACGGGTGCTCCTCAACGACCCGGGAACCCTCGAGCTTCGCGCCCTGCTGGCCATCGACATGCTGAAGAAGGGGGTCACCCGCTCGGTCCTGTTGTCCTATGGCGACTTCGACACCCACTACGGCACCCGAGAGCAGAACGGCCTGCACACCGAGCTGTTCGCGGGCCTCGATGTGCTGCTCGGGGGGTTGTCGGCGGAAGGGCTGCTCGACGACACCCTGGTGGTGGTGGTGTCGGAGATGACCCGCAGCCCGCTTCGCAACGCCTTCGGGGGCAAGGACCACTGGCCCCACGCCAGCGCGATGTTGTTCGGCGGGGGCCTCGAGGGCAATCGGGTGGTCGGGGGCACCAGCGACCGTCAGGAGTCGTTGCCCATCGACCTGGCCACCGGCGAGCTGTGGGAGCGGGGAGAGCTCCTGCGCTACGACCAGTTCTTGGCTGGAACGCTCACGCACCTCGGCATGGACTCCGAGCGCTGGCTGCCGGGCGTGGCCCGTTGGGGTGGGTTGGCGTGAGGTGGGGTCTGCTCGTCGGCGCGGGGGTCCTCCTGCTCGGCGGCTCCTGCCGTCAAGAGCCCGTCGAACCCGATGGACGCGACACGTCGTCGCCCCCGACCCCGACCCCGACCCTTCCGACGTCGACCGCGTGCGGACAAGACGAGCAGCTGACGTGGGATGGCTTCGCCGAGGGCTTCTTCCTGAGCTGGTGCACCGCTTGCCACAGCTCGCAGCTCGGCCCTGGCGACCGCGGCGGTGCGCCGGTCGGGATCGACTTCGATCTATACCGTGGGGTCCTTGCTCTCAGCGGCCGCATCGTCGCCACGGCCACGGGGCCCGAGCCGACGATGCCTCCGGTCGCGAGCGTGCCGGTCGCCGACCGGGAGCGCCTGGCGCAGTGGATTGCGTGCGGGTTGCCGGAGGCACCGGTCGAGACCGAGCCCGCATGCGAGCTACCCTTGCTCGAAGGCGACCTCGTGCTGGCGTCCTCGGACGAGGTGGAGGCGTTCTGCGAGGGCGCCTCGGGGGTCACCGGCTCCCTCACCCTTCAGGTGGCGGGAACCATCGACTGCTTGTGCAGCGTCGCTGGGGACCTGGAGGTCCGCACCGAGGCAGGAGCGGAGCTCGACCTGCCCCATCTCGACGTGGTCGGAGGGGCCTTGCGGCTCACCGACAACCCGGCCCTCCAGGAGGTGCAGGCGCCGGTCCTGCGCTCGGTGGGGTCGGTGTCCCTGGCCCGGAATCCGTCGCTCGCGGGCTTGGTGCTGCCCGCGTTGTCGGTGGTGTCCGACCCGGCTGGCATCACCGTCGACGACGATGGGCTCGGCGGACGGCTCTCCCTCGACCAGGTCGAGGAGGTCGCAGGGCTGCGGCTGGTGGGCCTGCCTCGTCTCGAGGCCTTCTCTGCCACCGGGCTGGTCGCGGTGACCGGAAACATCGAGATCGCCGACGTGGGCGCCGAGTCCCTCGGCTTCGATGCGCTGGCCACCCTCCAGGGCAGCCTCGAGGTGTCGGACGCGGCTCAGCTCGTCTCGGTCGCGGGGCTTCGGCGTCTGGTGCAGCTGGACGGGTCGCTGCGCCTGTCGAACCTGCCTGCGCTGGAGGAGTTCGACGGACTGTACGACCTCGAGAACATCACTGGCGACGTGGTGCTCGACGGGTTGGGCGCCCTCGAGGAGCTAGGGGCCTTCGGGCACATCAAGCGCATCGAGGGCGACCTCGAGATGGCCGGCATGGGGGCGGGCCCTCTGACCGCGTGGCCGAGCCTGCGGGTGGTCTCGCAGCTCCGTCTCGCGTCCAACACGTGGCGGAGCATCCTCGCCCTCGGGGTCTCGGGGCTCGAGCCGACGTCGATCCGCCTCGAGCACCACGAGCACCTCGAGCGGACGGCCGCCCTCGGCTGGGGGCCCAACATCCCAGGGGACGTCGTGATCTGCGACAACGCCGCTCTCGTGGGGCTCGACTTGCTGACCGACGTCGTCCGGATCGACGGCGACTTGGAGCTCTGCCGCAACGCCTCCCTCCGGGACCTCACCGCCGCGGCGTCGCTGCGGCAGATCCACGGCGACGTGGTCGTGCAGGAAAACCCGGAGCTCTCGCTCCGGGACGTCGAGGCGTGGCTCGATCTGGTGGAGGTCGAAGGGACCGTGACCCTCCTCCCGTAGGCGCTACCAGCCCTGGGCGTGCTGGACCCAGTCCACCAGCAGGTCGTAGTGGTAGTCGCTGATCCAGCGGGGGTAGCAGTAGGCCATCATGTCGTAGGCGTCGGTCGTGGCCACGAAGTCGCCGGTGCGTACGTCGTACCCTTCGACGCCGATGCCTGCGTCGCTGTACGGGAAGTCGGGGTCGTCGGCGCCCGCGCCACCGCAGTCGGCATGGAGCAGGTAGTGGAGGTGGCCGAGCTCGTGGATGAGCGTGTCCTCGGACTTCTGGTCACCGAACGCAGCGCCGATGGCGAAGCCTGCGCGGTAGTCGATCTCCTGAGAGCTCCCGGTGATCCCGTCGAACTCCTCACGGGTGGCCACGCCCGTGGCCATGCCGAAGTAGTACGTGTCGGCCGGCCCGACGTCGATCTGCTCCTGCTGCACGCCCACGTGGAAGAGCAGGTCGCCGAGGTTGTCGGCGGGGGCGGGCACGACGTCGCCGACGGTGATGAGGACCTCGCTGGCCGGGTAGACCGCAAAGACCGCATCCCGGTAGCCGTCGATGATGGCCTGGGAGGTGTCGGGCACGAAGCCGTTGAGCTCGAAGGGCACCAGGTGGATCTTGATGGGCCCGGTGATCTCGGCATCGACGGGGGCCTCGCCGCTGTCGGGGAAGCGCCCGGACGGCAAGGTGGCTCCGGCCCGAACCACCTCGACCATGTAGGTGGCGTCGGGGTCGACGGCCTCGGCGGGGAGCTCCACCATCAGGGTGTCGTCGCCTGAGAGGCTGGTGGTCTCCGTGTAGGTGTCGGTGGTGCCGTCATGCTGCACGGTCACGATGAGCTCGACGTCTTGGGTCTGCCACCCGGCGGGGGCATCCAGGGTGGCCCGGAGAACGGCGGCCCGGTCGGCGACCACAGGGGCGTTGCGCTCGGTCTGCGGCGTGCCCTCCCAGAGCACGGGGATGGACACGACCTGGAAGAACTCGAGGTGCTGCAGGGCCGGACCGTCGGGGTCCAGGGTGTCCGTGACGTCGGTGTCGGTGTCGGTGTCGGTGTCCGAGTCGGTGTCGGTGTCCGAATCGGTGTCGGTGTCGGTGTCCGAATCGGTGTCGGTGTCGGTGTCGGTGTCGGTGTCGGTGGGCGTCCCGTCGGTGGGCGGCGTGGAGCTGTCGTCGTCGGGCACCGCACTGGAGCACGAGGCAAGGGCGGCGAGCAGGAGGAGGGTCGGAAGGCGGTGAGTCATGTTCGCTCCACGGTCGGTGTCTGCCACCTTTGTAGCGGGTGTTCTCATGCTACGGCCAGGGTATGGGGTGTGGAAGCGTTCTCGTGATGAGAATATCGAGGTTCTATCTTGTGGGTCCAGAGGTAGTATGTTCTCATCCACCATCCGATTCGGGGCCATCCAGTGGTTGGCGTGAGCCTGCCGAGAGGGGGCCCCTGATGGGTCACCAGGCCGGCTCGGCCGGGTCCGGCTCGAAGATGAGGAGCTCCGGCTCGTGGTCGAGGAAGCACACGAGGTCGTCGCTGCTCCACGCACACGCGCGGTCCTGACCCAACCGAGCGCCGGGCCAGTTCTCGGGGAAGCTGAGCCGTGCTGTGGGCTCCACTTGCTCCAGGTCGGTGAAGACCTCGATGTGTTCCAGTCCTGGGGCAGGAAAGCCCCTCGTCTTGACGCTGAACGCGAGGCGCTCTTCGTCCACGGCCAATCCGAGGCCCCAGAGGTCGGGGGCGGTCACACCGCCGAGGTACGTCTGAAGCAGTGCGGGCGGGTCCTGCGGCGCGAGCTGATAGCGGCGCGCCTCCCCCACATCGGCGTCGACCCACACCAGTTGGTCCCCCACAAGGTCCATTGCCGTTGGCGCGGAGGGGGTGGACTGCTCAGCCGACACGCTGAAGAGGCCTGAGCTAGCCCACGTCGCACCGTCCCACGCGGCCGGTAGGATCTGCTCCACCCCTGGTGAATCGAACAAGACGTCGATGACGTACGCATGGTCGCTCACGATGAGGCCGACCGCCCCGGACGCGTAGTGGTTGTCCGCCACGACCGTCCAGCCCGTGGCGGTGCGTTCGGCCACCGACACACGGTCCGTGACGCTGTCGTACGCCACCACGACATTGCCGCCCCGGATGGCGTAGGTGTACGGCCCCGTCACCCAGTCGAGGGCAGGCTCGTGAACCCATTGGGTGCCGTCGAACACGGCTGTCGCGACCGTGTCGAGATCATCGGAGGGTACATACGTCACCTCGTCGCCCACGATGCCTACCAACCAGGCCGGGGGGGCGCTGGAAAACGGAACCTCTACAAATGGGTCGCCCAGGTCGGACCGGTAGAAGAAGGCGCCGGTGCCCGGGTGGTACACGTGGTGGTCGGTGGCGAACAACCTACGTGTGATGAAGCGTGGACCGAGCCAGGGCGTGTCGGAAGGCACCCAGTGGACGAGGACCCCTTCGGACGGCTGTGGGGGCTCGCAGCCGGCCATTGCGCAGTCCAGCGTCCATAGTCCGTCCGTATCCGCGCCCCCTGTGGTCCCGAGGGGGGCGCCATCGGGGAGCCGAACCCGACGGAGCCAGTTGCCCGTGGTGTCTTCGTAGACCGCTGCCTGCCCGACGGACGGAGTGATCTGAGCGTCGATCACGGCCGAGGCTCCCATCCTGAGCACATGTCCGCTCTCGAATGCCCCGAGGATGTCCACATCGAAGACGCGGCCTCGACCGCTCTCCCCCGGAAAGTAGCGGAGAATCTCGAGCTCACCGCCCTCGATGGCCAGCCAAGGCATGACGTCGCCGGGATCGATCGCTCCGATGAGCTGTCCTCCCGCCCAGGTGCTTCCGTAGAACAGACTTAGGAGGGCGCTGCCAGAATGACCCCGAAGCTCCGACGTCGCGTCGACGGCCACATGACTGGTGATGAGGCTGGCTGAGCTGAGGTGAACGCGCGAACCGCGCGCGGTGGCCCCCCCGAAGCTGGCCGAGATCGGGCCGCCCGAGATGTCCTCGAGCTCGAAGTCGCCATCGGTCAGGAGGAGAGCCATGGAGGAGCCGTCGATGGCGCTCACGCGCGCCAAGAGGTTCCGACTGGACTCCGGGCCCTGGATGGACCACTCGCAGTGCCCGGTGACGTTGAAGTGCACGTCGTCGGCCTCGATGCATCCGCCCACCGACCGAAGATCCACGCTATCGCCCGAGAACTCGACCGACGCTAGCCGGAGCCCTGCGTCCCGCGCCGACAGCAGACGCTGCCCCGGGAAGGTGGACGCCACCACCATGTCGGCCAGAACGAGGCTCGACCCTGCCTCGACGCGGATGGCAGGCTGAGGGTCTGGTCCGTATTCGAAGTAGTAGGTGGAGGTATCGACGGGTTCCACTGCGATGTGCACTTGGGAGACCGTGTTGTCCCCTTGCTCCACGCCCAGCACTTCGTCGCCGTCCACCCACAGAACCGCTGGATCTGGCCCGACGCCGAGCAAGTGAACGCCCTCGAGCACGAATGGGCCTTCGTGGGTACCCCCACAGATCGACACGACGTCGCCTGGCGATGTGGCCTGTAGGGCATCGGCCAGACTGCGGCCCGCGTAGCCGCTCGTGGCGACCAGCCCCACCTCGGACGTCGAAGGGTCGCAGTCGTTGTCGAAGCCGTCGCAGACCTCATCGGCACCGGGGTACACCCAGGCGTTCCCGTCGTCGCAGTCGTTTGGCGCCGCGACCCCGTCACCATCGGCGTCGGGTGCGACGCCGGTGGGCATGGGCGGAGAGGCAGCCTGCGGTACATCGATCACCGGGGTGCTGCACACGCGCTCGATGGTCTGGTCGATGGCGTACCACGTGCGACCGTCCACGGGGTAGGTCCGCGTCGCCACCTCGTCATCGGTGGGTCGGAAGCGCTCCGGCGTGCCTGGATGGCTGGGGACGGTGTCGGTGTCCGTGCCGGTGCCGGAGTCGGAGTCGGAGTTGGCGGTGTCGGCGGCCGGACTCGTGTCGCCGGAACCTGCCTGAGGTACGGCGGCGCCCACGGGGAACGCGTCCTGTCTGCACGCCATCAACGAGACCACCAACCAACCGCTCAAACCCACTCGACCACCTCCGTTCGCATCCGGTACGTCATGCCACCAACCACCACGGCCACGGGAATGGCCGCTGGTTCATGCCCTGCGTCCTATCCGCAACCTGCTTGCGGAGGGCGCTTGCGCGTCCAACGACCAACAGTGTTGGTGTCGAAGATCCCCCTCGGATTCACGCTGGAGCCGTGCGGCTCGGCACAAGACCACCCCGGGGCCTGCTACTGGGCGGCGACGTTGATGGCGTCGAAGCTGGAGCCCTCGTCCAGGCCGTCGAAGAACGCGTCCACGAGATCAGGGTCGGACTCGGTGGTGAGCGTGGTCGACCCGGCGGGGGCGAGGGGCAGGAAGGTGGGCAACCACGTGTCGTCGCCGAGCCGGAGCTCGAGGGTGGTGTTGCCGGAGGGGATGGCTTCGGCCGGCACGGCCAAGTCGAAGTTCATGCCGGTCACGGTCTTGAGGACGCCGTGGTCGTCGGCCTCGATGGTGAGCTCCTTCACCACGACCAGGATGCCGCAGAGGTCGTCGTCGGGGAGCTCGAGGTCGAGGGTCGCCTCAGTGCCGTGGAAGGTGAACGTGCGCGCCCCCAGGCTCACGGTCGGCCCGTCGCAGGGCTCCACCGCCGTCTCCAAGGTGACCAGCTCCCCGCCCAGCCCGATCTGCGTCGGGTTGTCGACGTACCTGGCGCGGAGCTTGGGGTTGCCGACGAAGGTGCCCTCCGCAGGGTCCTTGCACGCGACCAGGGGAAGGGCGAGCAGCAGGACGAGCCTCATGAGGTCTCCTCGTCGGACGGCAGGGCTTCGGTGAGCGGGAACAGCTGGAGGTTGATCTGCACGACCTGCTCCATGTCGGCCTCCTCGGCATCGCACAGGTTCATGAGTCGCTGCATCATCGCGGTGGCCTCTTCCTTCAGGCGGGGCACGAGGCTCCGGGGGACCCCGACGGTGACGGCGAGGAGATGCCGCTCGCTTCCGTCGAAGCGCTCGATGGACTCCTGCCCCTTGCCGATCATGCCGTGGTGGTAGTTCCGAACCGCGAGGCTGGTGAGCTCGGGGGGCGTGGCCACGCTGGCGTCCGCGGGCGCGAGTCGGCCTTCCTTCTCGACGAGGAGCCCGAGGCGCTGGAGCACGTCGAGGGCCTTGCTGGCGTCGGCGACGGGGATGGTGGGGCGCAGGTGGGCGGCGACCCAGGCGGGGTCGGCCTGGAAGGCGGGATGGCTCGCGAGCTCGCGGATCGCCGGGTAGGCCCAGCTCGACAGGTACTCGAAGGCCATGCCCTCGATGCCACGAGCCTCTCGGAAGCGACGGGTGGTGCTGATCTGCTGCCAGATCTGATTGCGCTCGTCGGCATCCTCCGCCGCATCGAAGGCGACGAGGAGCCGGAAGAAGCGCGCCTCCCCGGACCGCAGGCCCATGCCGCGGATGAACGCCTCGGTGGTGGAGGCGGTGAGGTTGCGCTTCCCCTGCACCACATGGGTCAGCAACGACACGCTGACGTCGGCCTTGTTGGCGAACAGCCGATGGCTGTAGCGTGGGTTGGCTTCCTTCTTGGCCGCGAACCACGCGCCGATGAAGGCTCGGTGGTCGAGGTACTCGTAGGGGCTCGGCATCGCGGGTGGCATCAAGACCTAGTGTAGCGCGAACGGAGTGGGTTCGAAGAACATCGCTGTTGTCGAAGTGTTCTCGTGATGGGAACGGAACGAGCTGCGGGTTGGGGCGCCTCCGTTGAGAACACGAGGAACGGCCGATCCCCCTGGGGAGGTATGCTGGCCCCATGGAAATCATCGCCCTGCTCGCCTTGGTGATCACCGTCATCATCAGCATCGCCACGGCGCTGGTGACGGTCGTGGCGGCGTTGGTGCCGGTGGCCATCACCGGGTTCGTGCTGTGGCGCGTGATGAAGGGCCAAGGCAGCATCGTGGTGTCTGGGCCCCTGGTGAACGCGCTGGCGTCCTCCGCCGCCGCTCCGGCGCTCCCGAAGCTGAACCTGGTGAAGGTGGGCACCTGCACGTCCTGTGGTGCCCCCCGCTCCACGCCGTCCGCCTCCGCCTACGTGCACTGCGACCAGTGCGGACAGCTCACCGACTGGGACTTCAAGGCGGCGATGGCCGACCGCCGCTCGAAGGCACCGGGTCCCGCCTACGAGGCGCTGTTGGTCCGTGCTCGAAAGGGGCTCGAGGCGGCGAAGGACGCCGGCGACCGGGTTCGGTACGAGGAGGTCCAGCGGGAGCTGTGGACCGAGTACGCGCGGGCGTGCCCTGCAGCGTGTCCTCCGCGGGTCGGCGAGGCGGTGTACCGCGACAAGTGGGTGGCGTGGACGGCCCACGCCCAGACGGTGCAAGACCTCGACCCGTCGTGTGCCGCGACCTTCGCGGAGCAACAGGCGGCCACGAAGGGTCTGCAGTGGGACCGCTCGAACCCGTTCCAGCCGAAGGCCGAGGCCTCCAGCTTCGAGCGCATCATGGAGGCGGTGTTCGCGCACCAGCAGCAGGTCGTGGATGTCTTGGAGAAGGAAGACCTGCTGAGCTCCCACCCCGATCGGCCCGACGCCTCGGTCTTCCGGAGCATCGGGGTCGCAGCCTTCGTGCAGGGGTGGCTGCCCTTCCTTCCGGCGGATCAGCACCAACCCCTCCTCGAGCGCACGGGCCTCGATGGGGAGTACATCGAGCCCCCGAAGGTCGACCTGACGTCGGGCAGCTGTCCGTCGTGCGCTGGGCCCCTGGAGGTGCCGGCGTCCGCGACCCGGGTGGTGTGCGTGGCCTGCGGGCACGGGGTGAGCGTGGGGGGCGGTCGGCTGCCCTGCTTGGGGTGCGGTGCGGAGATCGAGATCCCTCGCGACGCCGACGACATCGCCTGCACCTACTGCGACACCCACGTGCGTCGCATCGGCATCGGCTGAGGGCGGATATGCTGCCGGCATGCTCACTTGGTCCGGCCCTGCAGATTCCTCTCACGTCTTCCTGTTCGCCCCTGGCGACTCGGGGTGCACGACCGACCTGGGTCCGTCGCGGATCGCGGCCGGCCTCGCGGCCCAAGGCATTCGGGTCGCCCAGTGGGACTTCGTGTGCGACAGCGAGGACGCCGAGGAGCGCGACGCGGTGATGGCGGCGGCGGTCCGTGAGGCGGCGGCGCAGTGCGGCGAGGTCCCCCTCGTCCTCGGTGGGATGTCACGTGGGGCGCGGGTGAGCGTGGGCTTGGTGGAGGAGCTCGGGGCGGTCGCGGTGCTGGCCTTCGCGTACCCGTTCCACAGCCGCACGGACCCACAGACCCACGGGCGGGAGCGCGACCTGGCGGCGGTGTCGGTGCCGGTCCTTCTCTGTCAGGGCACCCGCGACGCCCATGGCAACCAGCAACAGGTCGTCGGCTACCGGCTGCCCGCGCACATCCAGGTGCACTGGCTGCTCGACGCGAACCATCCCCTGCGTCCGCGCCCCTCCTCGGGCCACCGTCAGGAAGACCAGCTGGCCGAGGCGACCGAGCTGGCAGCGGCCTTCATTCGCGCTCGGTAGCCGTCGCGAGCTGGCCGCGGAAGTGGTCCGAGTGCTCCGCCAACCGCTCCACGTAGGGACGAGCGATGGCCTGGGCTTCGGGGGCGAGCTGCCCTAGGTCGAGGATGCGGTCCTCGGGCACGTGGCGGAAGGACACGCTGATGCGACGCACCTCGAAGTCGTCCACATGGGCGCTCAGGGCGGGCTCGTCGCCGTAGCGCACCCGCGTGACGCGGTGGTAGAGCTGGTCCTTGTACAGGGGCCCGCTCAGCACCACCGCCGAGCGATGGCGGATCCACTGGCTGCGGAACGGCTCGGGCTGCCCTGGCTCCACGAACTCGAACTGCGCGGGCTGGCCCACCGAGAGCATCACCACCGGCCCCGGCTCGCCGTCGCGGTGCATGCGCAGCCGGGCCAGATCGACCGGCGGGCGGCCGTCGCCCTTGGGGGTGTTGCCGTAGAAGTTGATGAGGCAGGTGTTGGGCAGGGCATCGTCGCCGTGGAGGCCCAGCTCCGGCCGCAGGCGCTCCAGGATGCGCACCATCACGTCGGGCAGGGGTTCCGCGCGCACGCACTTGTCGACGAGGTGGTCGGGCTCGGCGTAGTAGCCGAGGGCCGCGAACTGCCAGGCGCCGAGCCAGTAGACCGGGCGGGTCAGGCCGCTGCGGCTGCCGCGGCGACCGGTGGATCCCTTGGCGTGGCGCTGCTCCCACTGGGGGTGCAGGCCGGCGAAGTACGCGGCCAGCTCCTCGGCCTCGGCGGCGGTGATGTGTTGGGGCACGTAGGAGTAGCCGGGCTCGCGGACGGTCTGTCGGCCGGGCAGGGGCTTCGCGCTTGGGGTGGGACCCTTCATGGAAGGGAACATGACACGGCCAGCCCAGGACCGCGATGTGGAGCCCGCGTGGGCCGGGGGGGCCGCAGCGTTAGGAGGCGGGCGGAGGTCGTCATGTCGGACTTGCCCAGCACGCTCTCGGCCGGCGGGGTCGTCCTCACCCGGGTCGACCCGGTCCAGGTGGAGGCCATCCTCGAGGCCGTGCAGGCGTCGATCGTCGACCTGCACCGCTGGCAGCCCTGGGCCCACATGGCCTACGACCGCACCGATGCCATGTGGTGGGCCTCCAAGGCCTGGCTGGGGTGGCAAGACGGCACCCAGTACACCTTCGTGGTGCAGCGCGAAGGCGACCCCAGGATGCTGGGCACCGTGGGGGTCAACATGATCCGCGATGGCCAGGCCAACCTCGGCTACTGGACCCGCTCCGACGCCGTCGGACAGGGGCTCGCGACCACCGCGGCGCAGCTGTGTGCCCGCTTCGCCTTCGAGCACGCCGGGCTGCGCCGGCTCCACCTGCACCACCATGTCGACAACCACGGGTCCCGGCGGGTGGCGGAGAAGACGGGCTTCGTGCGGGAGGGCACCCATCGGGAGGTGGCGATGCTCCACGGCGAGCCCATCGATGCGGTGTTCTACAGCCTCATCGGTCCCGACGAGGTCGTCGCCCCGGTCACTGACTGATCAGGCGGCCTTCACGATGCCTTCGTCGACCAGCTGCTGGGCGAAGTCGTTCATGGTCTCGCCGAGCGGGCGGTAGGTGAGCCCCAGCTTCTCGCGGCTCTTGGTGGTGTCGGAGATCCAGGGCAGGGCGATGTTCTTGGACACGAACGTGCGGCTGAGGCCGACGAAGGGCCCGGCGAGCCACAGCAGCCACTTGGGGGCCACCCGGCTGGGCAGCTTGAGCTTGCCCTGCCACTGGGGCTTCAGGGCGTCGACCATCATCGGCATGGTGGCGTCGGTGCCGACGAGGACGTGGCGCCCCTCCGCGTCGGGGAGGAAGCCTGCCCGGAGGTGGGCCTCAGCGAGGTCGCGCACGTCGACCACGCCGAGCCGGAGGTCGGGCATGCCGGAGGCCAGCGCGCCGTCGATCATCTGCTTCATCAGGCCCATGCTCTCCGACGAGCCGTGGATCTTCACCCCGGGCCCCATGACCATGGCGGGGTTGCAGGTCACGAGACGCCAGCGGTCCTGGGCCTCCGCCATCTCCCACGCCTTCTTCTCCGCCAAGGTCTTCGACAGCGAGTAGGGGTTGTGGGTGAGGGTGGAGCTGGTGTTCCACACCCCTTCGTCGAACACGCCGTTGGGGGTGGCATCGAGGTCGGCGTTGTCCCCATAGATGGCCGCACAGCTGCTGGTCACGACCACGCGCTCGACCGTCGGGGTGGCGTTGGCGGAGGTCAGGACGTTGGCGGTGCCGTTCACCGCAGGGTCGATGAGCTCCTTCTGAGGGTCCTTGGCGTCGAGGGCGAAGGGGGAGGCGGTGTGGAAGACCACCCGGCATCCCTGCATCCCTTCGGTGAAGCTGCCATCATCGAGGAGGTTGGCCGAGAAGAACTGGATGCTCCCCGGGCTCGCGTCCGCCAGGTCGTGGAGGTACTGCAGGCGCTCGGTCTTCGAGGCGTCCCGCACGGTGGCGTGGACCGTGAGGCCCTCCTTCAGCAGGCGCTCGACGAGGCGTCCCGCGACGTAGCCGGTGGCGCCGGTGACGAGGACGGGGGCGTCGGTGGGAACGGTCAGCTCGGGCATGGGTGCCTCCTTGGTGGAGGGTACCTACGCTGCCCAGCGTGCCGTGGCACTCGCAAGATGCGCCAGGTTGCGCTCGGGGGCGGCTACGCGACCTCGTCGGTCTCCTGGACGTCGGACGGCACGGCCGCGAGCAGCTCGGCCTTGGTGACCTCATCGATGTCGGGCGGCGCCATGGGCTCGACCTGAGCCGGCCCGAGGACCGAGAGGTGCTGGCTGTCGCGCACGTAGCTCTCCCAGCCCCGCAGCCGGCCCTTGCGCTCTTCCCCTTCGCGGAAGCGGCCCAGGCCCATGTAGTTCTCCCGCCACCACTGCCAGAAGTCCTTCTCGTAGATCACGCCGGAGACCAGGGGCTCGTAGAGCTCGGCGCCGTATTCGCGGCCGGTGATCCAGTCGCGGCAGGTCATCTGCTCGCCATCCCACACGACGTACTGGGAGCTGGCGAAGGTCCAGCTGCCAGTGTTGACGTAGGCCTTGCCTTCGTCGCCGACGGGCACGACCCCGGGGAGGTGGCTGTGGCCGCACAGGATGTACTGCCAGGGGCTCTCCAAGAGCACCTCGCAGGCGGGACGGAAGATGCCCATGCTGTCGCCCATGTTGCCCTGGGCCCAGTAGTCCAGGTAGGCGTTGAGGTTCTCGACGGTGCGGGGCAGCCCGATGGCGGCCATGACCCGGGCCCAGCCGTTGGCCACGGTGGCGGCCTTGTGGGCGAGCCAGAACATGAGCCGGTTGCCCTTCGTGTAGAACTCGCCGAGGGGGATGCGAAGCCAGGTGCCGAGGTAGCGCTCCACCATGTGGTGGATGGTGGTGGACCAGTGGTGCCCGTGGCCGATGGAGTCGGACAGGTACGGGTCGTACTGCCAGCCGTGCACGCACAGGATGCGGTCGCCGATGTGGAGCTCGTCGCACACCCGGAACTGCAGGATCTCCTTGAACAGGTTGATCTCGTAGTCGTGGTTCCCGATCACGTAGAAGAGCTGCCCCTTCCGTGCGATGCGCGAGAGCGTGTTGAACAGCTCCTGATGGGCACGCAGCACCCGGGTGAAGCTCCACGCCTGGTGGAAGTCGATGGCGTCGCCGACGATGACCATCACCTCGCCGGCGGCCTCGACCCGGTTGGCGAGGGCCATCAGGTAGCGGTCTTTGCCGAAGAAGGCGTCGGCGGGGGTGGCGTCGCCGATGTGCAGGTCGGAGATGAACCACACCCGCTGCTCGGCATCGATGTGCTCGATGACGGGGGGGCGGTTGTTCCAGCCGATGTGGGGGGGGCGACTCACGAGCACAGTCTATCGTCCCAATGGACAGCTAGGGACCACGTGGATCGTGCGTAAGGGAACCGGGTGCGTTCGCGTATGTCCGACAGCCCTGGGAGGTCCGATGGATCGACGACACCTGATTGCCTTGGTGCTGGCCGCCGCCTGCACCCCCATGGAGGGCGAGCCGGCGCTCGTGCTGATCGACGCCGAGGCCCGGGAAGCTGGGGTGGAGGTGTGGATCGACGAGGCTCCGATCGAAGGGGTGCTGCCCGAGCGGGTGGAGCTCGACGAGGAGGTGTGGATCGATGCAGGCGATGGCCCCCGGGAGCTGTGGACCGAGCCGGGGGTGCTCCATCACGTGCAGGGGCCGAGCGGGCGGGTGGAGGCCTGGTTCGTGGGCGTCGACGTCGGCGCAGAGCAAGTGGTGCTCGACGCCACCGAGGAGGCGGCGGACGAGCTCGCGGCCGCGGCGGACGCCGACCTCGAGGAGACCCGGGACGGCTGGCTGCTGACGGGGGCCGAGCTGTGGGAGCTCCTGGCCGACGCGGACCTGCCGGATGGACTCTTCGAGACCGTGCCCGTGAGCGACATGGATCTGCCGGGGGTCCTTCGCGCCGATGCGCCGCTGGCGGCACGTCGGGGAGCTGGGGCCGCCGGCGCCTTGGCGTGGCTGCAGGCAGAGCCCACCCCGGACCAGGCGGCTCGGGATGCGAGCGCGCGGGCCAGGCAGGTGAATGCCGCGTACGACTTGGGATCGCCGGACTGGGTCGTGGCCCCCTCGGCCGCGCGACGGGCGCTGCCTCAGCTCGTGGGCCGCTACTGCGCGCCCGAAGGGGTGTGGACCCTGGACGCCCTCGGCTCGGCGAGCCGCGACGAGGTGCCGCGTGGGACCTGGGGACTGGACGATGGGGGACGCATCGTCGTCTCCGACGGCACGGCGTTGCGCATCCTGCGCGACGGCATCCAAGACGAGGGCGGCTCGATGTACGCCGACGGAGTGAAGGGAGGCTGTGATGACGACGCGCCGTGATGTGCTGAGGACGGCCCTGGCGGGCATGACCCTCGGAACGCTTCCGGGCTGGCTGGCGACCGCGGTCGCGGGCACGGCTCGCACGATCGACACCCTGACCGACGCCTATCGCTCGGCCGCCGAGCGAGGTCGTCCCCTGCTCGTGGTGGTGGTGCCTCCGTACGACGGCGGGGACGGCTGGGACCGCGGCCGGGTGTGGGGGGCCGTGCTGAACCATGGTGGGGACGCCACCTTGTCGACCCTGGGCCTGGCCCACGTGGCCTGCGCCGACCTCGAGGCGCTGCGCTCCTTGCTGCCCTCGGGCGTGCCCGACGACGCCTGGGCGGTTCGGGTGGACACCGACCAGGTCCCCGCGACCCATGACGCTTTTGGCGGCGCGCTTCCTCAGACCCCCGGGGATCCAGAGCGCTGGTCGGAGGCCTGGCGTGCCCAGGAGGAGACGACCCTCGACGCCCAGATCGCCTGGCTCTCTGGGGGACTCCGAGAGCTCTTGCTGCCCTCCGCGACCCACTTGGCCCGCTACGCGGCCCAGGAAGAGCGGGCGCATCCTGCGGCGGCCGAGAAGCTGGGCCAGCTCTTGGCCGGAGGCAAGACCCCGTCGGTGGACTTGGCCGCCCGCTTCCCGGCCATCGTGGCCCTTGCGGCGTCGCAACAGGCGGCGTCCCGCGAGAGGCTGGTGCCGGTGCTCGCCGCGTCGGCCCGGGCCGAGTGGGTGGAGGAGCGGGTGCCTGGGAGCTGGTGGGCCCGCAGCCACGGCTGTGGCATCGACTTCGAGGACCACGAAGAGCAGTACGGCGTGGGCTGCGGCATGGGCCACGTGCCGGCCCGAGCGACCCGGATGCTGCACTTCTACGGGCCGAACAAGGCGTGGTGACGGCCGGCCTGTACGCGCCCCCCGACGGGCGCTTCCTGGAGCGCGCAGCCCCAGCCCTCGCGCGCTGCGGCCACTTGGAGGTGGTGCCCAGCGGCCTGTGGATGCCCGAGCGAACCAGCTTCCAGCCCAACGGCTACCTGCCCTGGGTGGCGGACTGGCAGCAGCGGCTCGGCGTGCCGGTGATCGCCCACGGCACGTGGCTGGACCCTTGTGGGGGTGGTCCCGACGAGGCCTGGCTGGAGAAGCTGGCGGCGGTCCACGAGTGCCTGGGGTTTGCCTGGTTCACCGACCACCTGGGGGCCTGCACCCTGGACGGCCGGACCCTGACTCTGCCGGTCCCTGTTCCGTGGACCGCGGGGGCGTGTGCCAAGACCCGGGCCGCATTGGACGCCGTGGCCGCCATCGTGGGGCTCGTGGGCCTGGAGAACAGCGCGTTCTACGTCGATGCGGGGGACGACGCGACCTTCCTCTCCCATGCCTGCGCGGCCCCCCACGCCATGCTCCTGGACGTCCAGAACCTGGTGGTGGCAGAGCAGAACCTCGGCCTCGACGTGGCGGCGTGGCTGGACCGGGCCCCGCTGGAGCGAGTGATCGAGGTCCACGTGGCCGGCGGGGGACGATCGGCCCCTGGGTGGCTTCCGTCGGGGGCCACGTACGCCCTGGACAGCCACGACGGCACGGTTCCGGAGCGCACGTGGGCCCTCCTGCAGGAGGTGGTGCCTCGCCTGCCTTCGCTGCGGGCGCTGACCTTGGAGCGGCTCGAGGGGACCTTGGATGATGGTGATGTGCCGGGGCTGATTCGTGATCTGGAGCGCTTGGCCTCGCTCGCGGCGGCGTGCCCAGAGGCGGCTCCGTTGCCTCCCGGCACACCTCGGGCCCCGTTGGTCGCTGGGCCTGCCGTGGATGCGGTCTGGGGACAGGCGCTGTGCGCGGACGACCCCTCGACGGCGTGGGGGGGGGCCGACGAGGGCTGGCTCGGCGCCGTGGCCCAGCAATCCGACGGCGTGCTGCTCACCGCTCGCCTCGTCCTCCAGCTCCGCTTCGGCCGGCTGATGCGGGGCTCGGTGCCTGCGTCTCGGTGGTTCGAGCGCGACCCCCAAGGGTTCACGGAGGCCTGGAGGGTCTACCACCGCGAGGTGCCGCCGACGGCGAGAACCCCGGGCGCCGAAGCACGGGCCTTCGAGGGATGGGTCGCCGCGGGCTGAGGCTACGGGACCGAGGCGCCCACCCCCACGTGCCAACGCGTCCACCCGTCGGGGTAGGTCGTGCGGACCATCAACGTCTGCTCCTCTCCCGGTGCCCGGCCGAACCTCGGGTACGACGTGCCATACCCCATGGCCAGATCTCCCATGAGGGTCCAGGTCGATGAGGCGGGATCGAACATCCAGACTTGCTCTGCGTTGAAGCTGAGGGCATCGGTGTCCACGTACAGGTAGACACGGTCGCAGCCATCGACCTCCAGGTCGTACATGAACGGGATGACGAGGCCTGTCGGCATCGGCGGCGGCGGGGCGACCCACAGCCCGCTGCTCCAGTCTGGCTCGCCCTGGGCATCCACTGGGAACGACAGAAGTCCGTACAGTCCCGTCGTCGTGTCCGTGTCCAAGCCCCACAAGCGGGTGGCGTCTGCTGAGTACGCGCTCGGACCTGCGGTGTTGAACTGGGATGTGTGGCCTCCGCTCGCGCTCACCCACTGGCTGCCAAAGGCAGCCGCGACGATGAGGCTCCCGGAGGGGTGGGGCTCGAGGTCCGTCCAGCCGTAGAACGGATTGGCAGGCAGGGTGGCCCACACCGTAGGGATGCCACCGACTTCCCGGTAGAGCGTGGCGGGCCCACCTCCGTCCGTGAGCCACAGCACCTCCCCGTTGGGCATGGTGCGCACCGCGTCCGCGCGCTCAGGGTGCACCAGCGTCGCCGTGTCGGGGTCCACGCCCTCTCCGAGGCCGAGGAAGCGTTGGGCAAACCAGAACTCGCCGTCGGCCCTTGGGTCGAAAGGGATGGGGTCGCCAGGAGATGCACGGAAAGGGAGGTGCACGGGGGGCGCCGGCGCAGTGCAGTCCACGGGCCCCGTGTCGATCGTGATCCCGCCCGTGTCGCCGGTCGCCGGGAGGGTGCCCGTCGCCCCGGTGCCCGTATGGCCGGTATGGCCCGTGCCACCGGCGGTCGCGGTGCTGGCTCCACCGGTGTGAGACGCCTCTTCGGTGTCGGAGGGGGGCTCTTTTGTGTCCTGCGAGGACCCGTCCCCACACGCCAGGAGCCAGATCATGAGCATGGGTGCACTCTACCTTCCGCTCGCCGCCGACCGCTAGCGACACGACCAGAAGTCGGGTCCGCGGTTGGTCGCGTCTCTATGGCCTCTCCACGCCATAGACGGTGCCGGCGGCGCTGCTCAGGACCACGAGGTCGTCCACGAGCAAGGGGCGACCGGTGAACTCGGCGTCGAGCCACACGGCGGCGATCTCCTCTCCGTTTTTTGCGTCCAGCACCGTGAGGGTGCCGTCGACGCTCGCCGCGTAGACCCGGTTTCCCGCCGCCGTCACGCCACCGTCCAGGTCGTCGGCCAGCTCGACCCGCCAGAGGATCGCGCCGGTGTCGAGGTCGAGGGCCACGACCTCCCCATCGTTGTGGGGGACCGCCACGATGCCGGCGTCGGCGTCGATCGAGACTCCCCCGTTCGCGAGGGGCCAGCCGCCTCGGTACGTCCACAGCCGGCTGCCGTCGTCGACGTTCACCCGCGCCACATCGCCGTCGACCCCCGCGAGGACGACGCTGTCGTCCACCTGTTCGGGCGCCCATGCTGCGCCGAAGCCGATCTCGGTGCGCCAGGTCTCCTCGGACGGAGCGTCGTTGTCCAAGGTCGGCTGGGCCCGGGTCAGCCACGTGCCGCCCGACACCAGCGCGTCGTCCCCGAGGGGGATCGGGGGCGCCGTGAAGCCGTCGACGTCGTGCCGCACGTACGAGGTGCGGCCTCGTTCGTCGTGTTGCTCGGCCCAGCCGATGTCGTACTGATACTGCAAGTAGGTCACGGCGTAGCTCGATGGCGTAGACGACAGCATCAACCCTCTAGAGACGTCGTCTTGGCGGTAGCGGTTGCCCCGCTCGCCGGTCTCGATCAGGAAGAAGGTGGCCGTGGCGCCCTCGGGCAGGAGCACGTAGTCCTGGTCGCGTGCGTAGCTGAAGGGCACGTCGATCGGGTCGGTGGATTGCTCCCATCCCACGGCGCCGGTCGCTGCGTCGAGGGTGGTGACGCCTCCCGCGTCGGCCATCGCGATCAGGAGGTCGTCCATCCTCAACAACGGGTGCCTGCTCGGGGCGAGTTCCGTCGTCCAAGCGGTCTGGGCGTCGTCCGCTTGCGGGGCGGGCGCGTCGTCGTCGTCGCCGGTGAAGGGGTCGTCGGTGGGGCTGCAGGCGGCGAGGATCCCGGCCAAGAAGACGATCCAACGGTGCCGCATGAAACCTCCAGAGTATCCAGATGCCATGGGAACACAGGGGAGGGGTGTTGTACCAGCATCGCGACGGGGTCGGCGTTGCGCTACTAGGGGCCAGAGGAGACTCCGTGCGCGAAGCCGTTCACCAGCTGAAGTTCGTCGGGTCGTTCCATCAGGAGCTTCCCGAGCTCGCGCTCCCGGAGGTTGCCTTCGCGGGCCGCTCCAACGTGGGGAAGTCGTCGGCGCTGAATCGTCTGCTCGGCCGCAAGAGCATCGCGCGGACCTCGTCGCGACCGGGGCGTACCCAGTCGATCAACCTGTTCCAACTGGGCGATGTCGGCGTCTTCGCGGATCTTCCTGGCTACGGCTACGCCAAGGTGCCCCAGCACGTGCAGGACAAGTGGAAGAAGACCATCGAGTCCTACCTCACGACCCGCAGCGAGCTCCGCATGGTGGTCGTGCTCGTCGATGCCCGTCGCGACCCCACGGCCCTCGACGGGCAGCTCCTCTTCGCCCTCCATGGCGCGAACATCCCCGTGTTGGTGTTGGCCACCAAGGTCGACAAGCTCAAGAAGAACGAACGCTTCCGGAAGCTGGCGGCGATTCGTCGGGAGTTCGGTCTGGCCAACGATCAGCCCATGCCCTTCTCGTCGGTGACCGGCGAAGGGGTCGACGAGGCGTGGAAGCGGCTCGACGCGGCGGGACGGACCGCACGGCTCGAGGAGCCCGGCAAGAAGCCGACCAAGCCGGCGCTCAAGCCTCAGCTCCGCAGCTGACGCTCACGGCGTGGCTTGCTCTCGACCGCGGAAGCCCGTGGCCACCACGAAGAACTCGCGGCTCTGGGTGCGTACCGCCTCGGGCTTCACCCGCTTCACCTTGTCGAAGTAGGGGCGGATGCTCGTGACGTACGCATGGGCTTCTTCGCCGTCGAAGACCTTCACGACGAAGTGGCCACCCTTCTTCAGCAGGGCCACCGCCACCTCGAGGGCCCGTGTGGCGAGCTCGATCTGGCGTACGTGGTCGCCGAAGGTGTTGCCGGTGGTGCGGGGGGCCATGTCGGACAGCACGATGTCGGCGTCGTCGCCGAGGGCCTCGCGGAACACGCTGGGGTCGGTGTCGAAGATGTCCTGGACCAGGAAGGGCACACCGACGGGACCTGGCTCGAGGATGTCGATGCCGAGGACCTTGCCGTTCCTGCCGATCCGCTCGTCGACCCACACCAGCCACGAGCCCGGGCTGCAGCCCAAGTCGACGACCCGCTGCCCCTTCTTGAACAGCCGGTAGCGCTCGTCGATCTCTTGCAGCTTGTAGACGGACCGCGCCAGGTAGCCATCGGCCTTGGCCTTCGCGGTGAAGCGGTCGCCGGTGTAGGCGTTGTCGCCCCCGCCCTTGCCCTTGCCCTTGCTTCGGCCGCTGCGGGCCTTGGTCTGACCACCACCTCGGCCGCCGGGTCGGCCCGACTTGCCCTTTGGCCCGCCGCGCCTCACCCCGCTCGGCCTTCGAGCCAGGTGGCCAGGGAGCGCACCATCTCACCGGTGCCGCCGGCGGCGTAGCGGCCATTGCCCTTCTCGATGAAGGTGGGGCCGGCGACGTCGAGGTGGGCCCACGGCATGTCGGCCTTGACGAAGTGCTGCAGGAAGAGGGCCGCGGTGGTGGCCCCGGCCTCGCGGCTGCCGACGTTCTTGATGGTGGCCCACTCGGCCTTGAGCATCTTCTTGTAGGGGGCGTGCAGCGGCAGGCGCCACAAGCCTTCTTCGTTGGCGTCGGACGCGGCGAGGAGCTCGTTGGCGAGGTCTTCGTGGGCGGTGAACAGGCCGGAGAAGTCGGAGCCCAACGCCACGACGCAGGCGCCGGTGAGGGTCGCGGCATCGATGATGGTGGAGACGCCCTCGAGCTCGCTCGCGAGGATCAGGCAGTCGGCCAAGACCAGGCGGCCTTCGGCGTCGGTGTTGTGGATCTCCACGGTGACGCCGTTGCGGTAGCGCAGGATGTCGGACAGCTTGTAGCTGTTGCCGTCGATGAGGTTCTCGGCGGCCCCGACGAAGGTGTCGATGCGGATGGGCAGGCCCTGCTCGGCCACGGCGCCGGTCGCGCCGAGCACCACCGCCGACCCACCCATGTCGCAGCGCATGGTCTGCATGCCGGCCGACGGCTTGATCGACAGGCCGCCGGCGTCGAAGGTGACGCCCTTGCCCACGAGGGCGATGTGGTCCTTGGCGCCCGGAGGCTGGTAGGAGACGTGGATCAGCACCGGCTTGCGGTCGGAGCCCTGGCCCACTGCGCAGATGCCGACGAGGCCTTCCTGCTCGCAGCGGGCTTCGTCCCACACTTCGACCGTGGTGTGGGGCAGGCTCGCGAGGGCCTGGGCCTTGGCGGCGAGGCTCTCGGGGTAGAGCTCGGCCGGCGGAGCGTTGACGAGGTCGCGGGCCCAGCTCTGCCACTTGGCCCGGGGGCCGACGGCGGCCATGGCGGGCTCGGTGCCGATGACCGTGGCGGTGTGGACGGCCGGGGTGCGGCTCGTCTCTTCCATGTAGGGCTCGTAGGTGTAGTTGCCGGCCTGGAAGGCCTCGAGCACCGATGCGGAACTGTCGCCCAGGTCGAGCACCACGGTCTCGGCGCGGACCGCACGGGCTTCTCGGCCCGCCTTGGCCGCGGCCTTGGCCAGGGCTCCCTTCGAGCGGTCGCCCAGGCCGATCAGCACCAGGTCCCGCACGCCATGGTCGCCGGCGACGGCCACGGTGAGGGCGGTGCCTGGTTTGCCGGAGAAGGTGTGAGCGGCGGCGTATCGAGCAAGATCGATGCCGAGACGCTCAGACGCCGCAGACAGGTCGCTCGCCGGGTCGGACACACCGAGGATGAGCAGGTCGGCGGGTCCGGTCTCGAAGGCCGAGGCGGAGGAGAAGGCGAAAGTGACGCTGTGGGACACGGAGTCTCCGTGGGCAGGGCGGTACGGTCAGAGGACCTTGAGCACGACGACGAGCAGAAGCACCAGCAACAAGCTGACGGCCGTGGCCACGCCGACCGCCGTGGTGGTATCGCGGAACAGCGTCTCCTTCAGCCGCGACAGCAGATCCGAGCCTCCGCCGCCCTCTTCGTACGTGGGAAGGTCTTCGGTCGGAAGGTCGGCGGTAGGATCCCCAGGGATGTTGCTTCCGTAGGCTCCGAGCTCGTTGGGCCCGTCCTGCCACTGCCCGTAGGCGTCGTCTTCTCCCTCGCTCTCGCCCGCGACCATCCATGCGGAGCCGAGGCTCGGCGCCTCCATGCCCCCGGTGGCGTCGGTGAAGTCGTTGCGCGGAGCCGCTCCGTGTCCTGCGGGCACGGTGGCCTCGCTGGGGACCCCGGCGGTGCTCGGGTGAGTCGGCGGCGCGGTCGGGACGGCCGCCAGAGGAGGCGGCGCCATGCGCTCGCCGTCGGGCCCGAAGGCCACGGCGGGGGGGGCGACTGCACCAGATCTCGGGCTCTGGGCTCCGGGGAACGTGTGCACGGCCGCGTCGGGGGCGGTGGCCGGCTCGGAGGGCGGCGCCACCGGGCTCGCGAGCGGTGTGGCGGCGGGCCGTGGGATCGAGCGGGGGTCCGGCTCGCTGGGGGGCGCCACCGGGCGGGGGAACATGCCCTCGATGAGCTCGGCACCCATCTCTTCCTCGACCGGGACGCTGTCGGGGGGCGCGCTCATCGCGTCGAGGGCTCGCTGCAGGGTGGCCGCGTCCATCTGAACCGTGGGGGCGTCGTCCGACATCAGGTCGTCGTCGTCGTAGCCTGGCGCGGGGGCCCTCGCGGCCATGGGGATGCTCGAGTCGAGGTCGTCGGTCGGCCGAGGCATCTGGATGGGGGCGGGACCGGTCGTGGGCTGGCTGGGGGGTACGTAGCCTGGAGCGGGTCGCACCTCGAAGGCCCCCTCGGCGACCTTGGGGTCGTCCCCCGAGTCCTTGATGGCGAACGCGCAGCGGACCTCGTAGCGGCCGGGGGCGACGTCGGGCAGCGTGAACTCGAAGCGGAGCCGGCCCGACGGGTGGCTCTTCACCGCGAACTTTGCCTCTCCCAGGGGCACGCGACCGTCGCCCGGCGCGTCTTGGTCGATCAGCCGCAGGCCGGCGACGAGGTCTTCGTGGTCGGTCTGGCCGTGGGAGCACTCCACCGACACGGCCACCCTCACAGGGGCACCGCTCTCGAACACGTCGCTGCCGGTGGCGGTGCCTTCGCCGAGCATGATGCGACCGACGTCGGTGACGTGTGGATTGACCAGGTGCATCAAGTCGACGAGACGCTCGGCAAGGGAGCCCGTCTGGGAGAACCGGTAGGGGGGAGACGGCTCGTGTTCCAGCGACAGGCCCCGGTTCAGCATGGCAGCGAGGCGCTCGGCCACCCGCGCTCGGAAGCGGGGATTGGACTGGTCGTGGCTGAGGCGCGCCATCACACGGTCCTTCAGCGTGGAGAGCACCACCTTGTCGGGGCCGGGCTCGGGGAGCTCTACCCGTGCGGTCGCGTCGCCGGGCGGGGTGGCCGCGGCCAGCCACACCATGCGGCAGAGGGTCCAGGTGTCCCACGTGGGCTCGGGGCGCTGAGCCTCGGGGGGGCGCCAGCCGGTGTGGTGGGCGTGACGGTCGAGCTCGGCGAGGTGAGGCCACAGGGCCTTGGGGAGCGGGAGTCCGAAGCGGACCTCGGGGCGGCCGCCGTCCTGGGGGAGCACCTGGAGGGTGTCGGGGTGCAGATCGCCGTGCACCTGGCCCTCGAGAAGGACGGCGGCGCGGTGCAGGACGGCGAGGGCGTCGAGCAGGGTGCTGCCCGCGTCGATGCGCTGCTGCAGCGAGGTAGCGATGGGCATGAGCAGGCCGATGGACCCTGCGTCGTCGAGGGTCGCTTTGCCGAGGATCTCGGGCATGCCCCGCTCTCGCACGCCCTTGGCTGCATCCAGCATGGCCTCGCGGCAGGCGACGGCGAGGGCATCCGACCCGCCGAGGTCGGTGGCGCCCAGGGGTGCCAGGAGCAACGCCTTGCGGCCGCCGGGGCCTTCAGCGTGCCAGCTGCGGAACCAGGAGCCGCGGGCCACGGTGCGTCCGAGGCTCCAGGGCCTCTCCTGATCGTCGGTGACGGTCTCGTTGGGGTTCATGGTGCTCGGAGGGGGGTGCAGCTGGCCTGCCATTGTCGGCGGGATCGGCTGTCCATGACGGAGGGGAGAGGGGGAGGGAACAAGGGGAGGGTCAGTCGCCGACGGGAAGGACGCCGGGACCGGGTGGCGGCACGATGCCCGTGGTCAGGTATTGCACGGCCAGACGGGCGCGCTCGAGGTCGTCGGCACCATTGAGGAGGGTGGTGTCGGGGGTGTTGTCGATGAACACCCATGCGCCCGCGCTCTGGAGCCGGTCGGCGGACGCGAGGAAGGTGTCGACGGGAAGCGTGGGGTGGACCGTAGAAAACAGGTAGCCCGTGCGCGCCGGCAGGTTGGTCGTCGCGAAGATGGAGCCGGCCAGCGTCTCGTCGACGCCCGTGGGGTGGATGCGCTCCAGCCCGGCGACGGTGGTGTCGAACAAGGTGGGGTCGTCGTAGTAGAAGCGAAGATCGTCGTACGACGAGTCCACCAGGACGCCGGCGGGCGAGAAGGTGGGGGTGCCGTCGGTGTTCGTGAGCGACAGCATCTCTGCGACCGCCCGGCCCCCGGAGCCCAGGCCGATGGCGTAGGTCTGTTCCGGGTTGATGGCGACGGGCACCGAGATGTTGAACAACGGCGCGAAGGTGGGATCGGCCAGCAACCGGTAGCCCCAGTCGGCTGAGGTGCGGCCGTTGCGGAAGAAGAAGTCCTGGTCGAAGTCGTTGTTGGCGAGGCCTGGCGCGTTGTGCCAAAGGTCGCCCCAGCAGTTCCCGGGGACCAGGACCACGATGCCCTCCTCGACGAGGGCGAGGGCCATGGCGCCTGCGTGGGCGTCGAGCTCGTCGAGGTTTGGGTACATGCCCAGCGTGGTGAAGGCATGGCGGGTGGCCCAGTCGACCGACAGGCGCTCGGGCTCCGCGAAGTGTGCGCCCGCGAAGGCGTCGCCGGGTTCGGGCGCGAACACGAAGTCGAAGGAGCCGCTCGGGTACAGGACTGCTGCCGGGAAGCCTCCTGGAGGGCCGCCGGTGCCGCCGGTGCCGGTGCTCGAGCTGGTGGCGTTCGGATCCGCCGCCGCCGCTTCGGGGTAGACCATGTGCATGCGCGCGGTCTCGCCGTCGGGGCACAGCAGGCCTGGCAGGAGCACGGGCTCGACCACCCAACCTTCTTCGACCGGCCCAGCTTCGGGGGCGAAGGCCACGGTCTGCAAGGGAAGCTCGGCGTACTCCTCCTTCCAGCAGCCGGTGGAAGCGAGGGCAACGAGCAGGGCGACGGAGGTCCGGGCAGTCATGGCGCGCAGTATACGCCGTCCTGCTGCGGGAAGCAGGGTGCCGCAACTCTGCCCCAACCGCTCTCCGCAATGGTGCTCGGCTTCGGGCGCTCACCCGTCGGCTCCGTGGAGGCCCGACCCTCGACGCTCCTCCAGTGGGGACCTCGTTCCCCTGGGCGTTTCCGGGCTCCGTGGGGCCTTGCGGTCAGAGCAGCTCGGACGCGACGACGATGGCCGCGATGCCGAAGGCCAGCGTGAAGAACACGACCAGGGCTCCGTGCATTCGCTTCCGCGCCGCCGCGCCGGACGGTGCGAACGCCTCGGGCCCGAACCACGCCGTCCCGTTCGCGATGTAGTGGAAGAGGTCCTTGCCTTCCGCGGGGTGCTTGGCGACCAGCTCGACCCCCGACGCCACAGCGAGGAGCCAGGACAGGGCCAGGAGAATGCCTAGAGGGACGGTGAGAAGCTCGATGATGGGCATGGCCCTAGTCTACTCGCCATGCGGTGCTGCCTGGGGGGAGCGCGGTCGGCCCTTCCCCGCCCGTTGGTCGCCAGGGCAGGGGGGGCCGTTGGGCCTCGTGGACGAGACGCTGTCGACACCGGCGTCATCCCGAAGGATCTCCCGCGCGCGGGATCGGTGATCTTGGGCCTCGGAGGCACCGTCCCGAAGCGTGTTGTCGTGGCGTGACGCCGATTCGGCGGTCCCGCGGCAGGCACCGGTGGCCAGCGCGATGGCGCGGAGGGCGAGACCTCCCACCAGTGGGGTCCGCAACCGGTGTAGGATGCGGGCCCTGAAGGGCCGCGTGCGTGTGCGACATTGGCGTGGCGCTCCCCAACCCCCCGAGAGCCGTCGTTTGAGCGTCAAGGAAGCCGCGAGGAAGTTCGAGTTCATCCGAGAGATCGCCAGTGGCGGCTTCGGCTCGGTGTACCTCGCCAAGGTCATCCACGGCGATGGCTTCTCGCGCCTCGTGGCGATCAAGTTGCTGCACCGAAAGTGGACCGAGAACGACGAAATCGCGTCCCGGATGCGCGACGAGGCTCGCCTTCTCGGCTGGTTGCGCCACCGAAACATCGTCGACGTCATGGATCTCACGGTGATCGATGGCCGCTCCGCCGTGGTCATGGAGTACCTCGACGCCGCCGACACCCGGCAGCTCATCGATCATTGCCTGCAGGAGAAGACCCGGGTGCCGCTTCGGGTGGCCCTGGAGGTCGCTGCTGCGGCCGCCTCCGCCCTCGATGCCGCGTACAACCGACCGCCGTACGCTGGCGAGAAGCCCCTGCGGGTCATCCATCGCGACATCAAGCCCAGCAACATCATGGTGGATCACCAAGGGCTGGTGAAAGTGCTGGACTTCGGCGTGGCGCGGGCCGAGTTCGATGCTCGGGAGGCCAAGACCGCCGAGCTGTCGTTTGGCTCCCTGGAGTACATGCCCCCCGAGCGGCTCTTCTTCGAGCCCGAGGCGCCCAGCTCCGACGTGTACAGCCTCGGGGCCACGCTGTTCGAGCTGCTCGCCCTGCAGAAGCTGGGCAAGGCCAAGCTGCGCCAGTCCGAACAGGAGCGCTTCCTCGAGGAGCGCTTCGAGGACCTGGTGGAGAACCACCCCATGCCCTCGGAGGAGGCGGAGGACATCCTCCACGACCTTCTTCGCGACATGCTCTCCTTCGATGAGTCGGAGCGCCCCACGGCGGCCGACTCCGTGGTGCGGATGCGCTCGTTCGCTCGTTCGTTGGAAGGCGAAGGGGTGGAGGAGTGGGCAGAGAAAGTGGTGCCTCCGGTGGTGCAGCTGGCGCGCTCCGAGATCGCGCCGTCCTCCGAGTCCCTGGTGGGCCGCGTGGTCACCGAGGACGTCTCGTTGGATCTCGACGATCCCACCGCCGACCACGCCGACGACGAGGCCTTCCCTGACCTCGACGGCGACACGTTGCTGCAGAAGCCTCCGGACTTCGGGCAGAAGGTCGACACCGAGGCGCTGCTCAAGGGCGACGACGACGACATGGAGGGGAGCGAGCACAGCCGGGGGCGCGACGACGAACGGTGGAGCGCCCTCAAGCAGGCCACCCTCGCGAGCCTCACGGAAACGGGCGAGCTGGGGCCGCGCACGGTGCAGGCCGTGCGTCAGGTGGCGGGCTTTGGGGATCCGGGTGGCAGCCTGGAGGACGAAGGCGAGACCGTGGTGATCCGCGATCTGCCGTTTCTGGGCGGCGACGACACGCTCACCTCCCCTGCGCTGGCCCTCGGCGAGCTGCCTGCGATGGCGCCCAGCGTGCACACCGAGATGACGGTGGTGCAGAAAGAGGTGCCGGGACTCGGTGGCGGGCCCGGGGGCTCCACGGAGGCCGCCTCGGGTCGCGGGGGGGCCGCAGTGGGTGCCGCCCTCGTCGTGGTGTTGATCTTGCTCGGTGCCCTCGGTGGTCTGCTGCTGTTGCTCCTCGTCGTGGGGGTGAGCTTGCAGGGAACGCCTTCTGGAGCACCCGTGCCCGGGCAGGCCCCCGCGCCGGTCGCCCCCGCGCCCGCACCGGTGCCCGTCGCGGCCCCGGTGCCCCCACCGGCGCCTGCGGTCATTCCGCCCGGGTCCGTGGTCTTTGCCTCGGCCGTGCCCGACACGCGCAAGATCGCCGTGCGATGTGGTGCTGCGAAGGCCGACGGCGACGAAGTGGCATTCCTACCGGGCGGCGACCTCGCTGGGGTCGAGAAGTGCGCCGTTACGGTGGTCGACAAGCGGCGCAAGCGGCGCACGACGGAAGTGATGGCGCCCGAGGCCCGTCGCTACACGTGCTTTGCGGGGCCCGCCGACATCTGCGAGTAGACGCCACGCGCGAGCTTCAGAGCGTGCTGTCGATGAAGAGGACCTCCGCCGAGTCCGTCCACACGGTGGCGTCGGGCAGGGTGACGTCGACGTCGAGGCGCACGGCTTGATCGTGGAGGGCGTCCGGAGGCGAGTCGTAGCCGGGCACGAGCAAGTACGTGAAGATGTCGATGGCGATGTGGCAACAAGGGCCGTCGGGCAGCAAGAGCCGCTGCACCGTTCCGCTCCCGCCCACGGCCAGCTCGTCGTCGACCCGGGTGGCCAGGAACGAGACGGTGGCGCTGTCTCCGAGGTCGCAGAGGCGGACGGCGGTGACGACGTGCCACCCACCCTGGGGCCCGTGGACCATGTCGATGGTGCCGTCCAAGGACTCGAACGCGAGCTCCCCGGTGCCGAGCTCGACCGACGGCGAGCAGGTGGGAAGGGTGCCGGTGTCCCCGGAGGTCGTGGTGCCCGTAGGCACGGTGCCGGTGTCGGTGCCGGTGTCCGTGTCGGGGGCGTCGCCGCCGTCGCCGGCGCAGCCGGCGAGCCAGAACAGCGCGAGCAGGTTCATCGGGGGTCCACGATGCGGATGCGTGCGTCCACTGTGTCGACGGTGTGGGTGCTCTCGCCGCCGTCGGGCCACAGGACCCGGACGTCGCCGACCGTGGTGTCCGCTCCGAGCCCGAAGCGGCAGGCCGTGTCGCTCGCGCCGCCCATCGCCGGCACGGGGGTGCGGAAGCAGGTGGCCACGGTGCCGTCGGCGCGGGTGAGCTCCACGATGGCGCCGAGGGCATCGGGGTGGACCTGGGGCTGATCGGAGTGCAGGTCGATGGCGAGCCAGTGGTTCCCGGTGAGGTCGCCGGCGGTGTTGCGGTACACCTCGAGTGGACCGGCCCAGTTGGCCACCACGAGGTCCAAGAAGCCGTCGTGGTCGAAGTCCACGAGGGCCGTTGCCTTGCCATGCTCGAGGCTGGAGAGCCCGGCCTCCCAGGTCGTCTCCTCGAAGGTGCCGTCGCCCTGGTTGTCGAAGAAGGCATGAGGGTGGATGGGGAAGCCGGTGACGGGGCCTCCGACGTAGAACAGGTCGATGTCGCCATCGTTGTCGTGGTCGAAGAGGTGGGTTCCCCAGGTGATGCTGCGGTCTCCCCAAGGCAGGAGCGCGCGCTGGGTGCCCCGGTCGGTGCCTTCGTTCGCGTAGGTGACCTTCCCACTGAGAGGGTCCACTCGGCTGATCAGGAGCACGTTGGGGCTGATGTTCGAGACCGGCACGTCCGGGTGGCCGTCTCCGTTGAGGTCGGCGGCGGCGATGCCCATGCCGTTGAGGCCCTTGAAGAACGGGTCGGGGTGCATGGCGAAGCCCGAGGTCGTCGAGACATCGATGAACGACAGGGTGGATGGGTCGTCGTTCTGGAACAGGGCGTTCGGTCCGCCGTGGATGACGAAGTCGTTGATGACCATCAGGTCGAGGTCGCGGTCGCGGTCGTAGTCGATCCACAGCCCCGAGAAGCCCATGCGGTCGGTCACGGGATTGGGCTGCGAGGGCGAGTCGTTGGGCAGCATGTCGCTGATGTTGGTGAAGGTGCCCCGGTCGTTGCGGTGAAACTGGTCCGCGCCTTCCTCGGCGATGCCGGAGCCCGGGAAGCACCAGGTGTGGTTGATCTCGTACAGGTCGAGGTCTCCGTCGGCGTCGGGGTCGCCGAAGGCCGCCCCCATCGTGCGCTGTTCTTCGATGCCGATGTTCCACGCCTCGCTCGCGTCGACGAAGGCGAACTGGCCGTCGGGAAGCCAGCGGTTCTCGTACAGGCGGTTGACGCCGCGGCGGCCCACCCACAGGTCTTGGTCGCCATCCCCATCGATGTCGGCGACCGCGAGGCTCGCGACGCTGTCGAGGCCCGGGAAGGGGTCGACGATGTCGACGTAGCTGGCCATCGCGTTGGGCGCGGCGTCGTTGCGGAGCAGGCGCGTGGTGGGGCCGTAGTGGCCGATGACCGCGTCCATGTCTCCGTCGAGATCGAAGTCCGCGAAGGCGATGCCGGTGAGGGCCTGAGCGCACCCCTTCTGCCACCCGGTGGCGTCGTGCACGTCGACGAGACCGGTGGTCGCGGCGGCGTCTTCGAAGAGCGGTGCGACGAGCTCCACCTGGCGGTGCGAGAAGGCGCCGGTCGTGCTGAGCAGATCGAGCCGGTGGGAGCCCACGGGCAGGGCCTCTGGGATCTGGAAGACGAAGGCCCCCGTGGCCTGGGCAAAGGTGAGCTCGATGGGCAGGCCGCCGAGGGAGGCCGTGAGCACGGGGAGAGCGATGGGGTCGACCACCATCCAGCCGTCGGTGCCGAGGGCGGTGACCTCCACCGCCGCGAGGATGTGGCCGGCGTCGGGAGGGGCGGTGTCCGCCGTCACCGTGGTTCCGGTCTCGTCGTCGTCGTCGTCGTCGTCGCCGAGATCGTCGTCGTCGTCGTCACCGATGATGGTGTCGTCGTCATCACCGTCGTCGAGGTCCGCGGTCCCGTCGGGCCCATCCGTGCCACGGCACGCGAACAAGAAGAGGAGGAGGTAGCTCATGTGCCCATGCTAGCCGGCTGACGGCCGCCTTGCTGCCGTCAGTGCGTCTCGAGCGACCTCCAGGGCCGAGAGGACGTCCGGCGTCGTGGCGCCCGGACGTGCGAGCTGGTCGGCCAGAGCCTCCCCGAGCAGGCATCCCAGCACGTTGCCGGTGCCTGCGTATCCGCCGATCCAGGAGATGCCCGCCCGCTCGATGACCACCGGGAGTTGGTCGTCGGTGTAGGACACCAGGCCGGCCCAGCGAGAGGTCACGGGCGCACGGGTGCCGATCACGTCTCGCAAGAGGCGCTCGATGCCCCGCTGCACCGCGTCGGTCGGGAGGGTCGCCGGGGGAGGGTTCGGCGGGACCTCGTGTTCCGCCGGTTCGCCGAGGTCGCGGCACCCGCCGACGAACACCCGTCCGTCGGGGCGCTGCTGCCAGTAGTCCAGGCCGTATCGGTGGTAGACGGCGTGCTTGGCGACTCGCCTCTGCTCGGGTGCCGTGGCGGCCATCTGCAGCCGCACCGTGCGCAGTCCTGCAGGATGGAGCGCCTTCGGAAGCAGGCAGGGCAGCGCCCCGTCGACGCAGACGAGCACGTGGTCGGCGTGGATCTCGGAGCGCTCGGTCTCCACGTGTCCGGCGCCGAGCTGGCGGGCTCTCGCGACGTGCAGTCGGACCCCAGCCTGCAACGCCTCTTGGGCCAGCGCCACGACGCGACGGGCGGGGTCCATGACGGCGTCACCGGGGATGTGCAGGCGCCCGCGGTCGAGACGCTCCACGGCGAATCCATCCTCCCTCAGGGCGGCTTCGTGGGCATCCAGGTCGCTGCACTCCTGTTCGTCGGCGGCCAAGCGGAGGGAGCCGACGGGGTGCACGACGCCCGGATGCCGGCGGGCCAGACGGACGATGGCCTGCTCGGTGAGCCGGTAGATCGCGCGGGCGGGGTCCGCCCCCCATGCGGCTCGGGCCTGGTGGTGAAAAGGGGCTGCCCCCGCGAGGAGGAAGCCGCCGTTGCGTCCGGCCGCGCCGGCGGCCACGCCATGGGCATCGATGCCGATGACGTCGGTGCGTCCTCGCTCGACCAAGCGAAGGATCGCGGAGAGCCCACTGCCTCCGAGGCCCACGACCACGACTCCGGTGTGATGCACACCGGGCGGGAGAGGGGCGAGGAGTGGGGCGTCCGGCATGGACCAGGCGGTGCCGTGCATGGAGCGCTGTAGCTCGGATGGCGCGTCCTGTACCATCGGGGCCGAGCACTCTGGAGGGGTCATGGTCGCGCTGTGGATGACGTTGGCGATGGCTGGCTACGGCGACCCGGTGGCGGGGGTGCCTCAGCCCGAGGGGCGCCAGCTGCACCTGTGGGCCAACGCGGCCCGGGTCGACCCCGAGGCCTTCGAGGCGGACTACCTCGCCGGGGGCTGTAGCTTCTACTCGGACTTCAGTGCCTCCCAGACCACCCCGAAGGTGGCGCTGCGGCACGATGCCGACCTCATGGCGGCGGCCGATGCCCACAGTCTCGACATGTTCACGGTGGGTTTCATGGACCACACCTCGTCGGACGGCACGGACTTCGCTACCCGGGTCTGGAGCTACTACCCGGGGGGCGCCATCGCGGAGAACATCGCCTGGAACGGTGGTTCGGTGCGAGAGGTCGTGCTTGAGGGGTGGATGTGCTCCTCGGGCCACCGGGCCAACATCATGTCGTCGACCTACGACGACTTCGGTGGCAGCCGGCATGGCTCCTACGCCACCCAGAACTTCGGCCAGCAGGGCGGGTCGATGCCGTACGTGCGCGGCGCGGCCCACGAACTCGAGGGGGGCACCGCCTCGCTCTACAGCGTCCTGGGGGCATCGTACGCCCCCGACGCAGTCGAAGTCGTCGTCGACGGCGGCGTCGTGCCGATGTCGCTTCGCTGGGGCACGGCATCCTCTGGGGTCTACGGCGCGGACGTAGGCAACGACGGCGCCTGCCACGAGTACTATGTACGCGCCTGGTTCGGGACGTCCGAAGTGCGCTACCCGGAGACGGGCTCCTACGGCTGGGGCGCCTGTGCCTGGGACGACGCCGCAGCGCAGTGGGTCGGTCGTCAGCTCGCGGCGACCCCGCCTCCGTCCCTGTCCACCGACCCTTGGGTCGCGGGCGCATCGGTCGACCTCACGGCGATCGACGTGCTGCCGGGCTCGACGGTGCACTACGTCCTGGGCACCCAAGAGGGCCAGGGCCCGTGCCCAGGGGCGCTCGGTGGCGCGTGCGTCGGGGTGACCGGCTACGTGCTCTACCTGGGCAACGCGGTGGCGGACGGACGTGGCGAGGCGGTGCTGAGGACCGTCGTCCCGGCGGCCGCGGCTGGACGGACCGTGCTCCTGCAGGCCATGGGGGATGCCGGCTCGGGCTGGGTCGGTTCGGCCCCCATCGTGCAAGACGTGCCCTGACGCGCGCGTACGTCCAGGTAGGAAGGCAGACCGCTTTCCCCTGGAGGGCACGGCGTCGATGGAGGTCTTTGGGTGGGTGTCGCTCTTCGTTCTCTCCTTCATTGCGCTGCTCGTCGTGGCCGCCGTGGCCAGCATCTCGCTCGTGATGCTCGGTGCGATGGCATCGAGTCTTCGTGGGGCCTGGCGTGAGGTGACGCGCTCCCGCAGGGCCACGTGGGCTCCGCTGATCGAGGCCCTTGGGGGAACCGGGCACACCGGCGCGGCCGAGGTCGTGGTGGGAGGGCGGCCCATGACCCTGCGGGGACGAATGGAGCTCGGGGTGGATGGCTCGGTGGTCGAGCACACCGAGGTGCACGTTGGGTGTGGGCCATCGCCGATGACGCTGCGTCCCCGTCGCGACAAGGAAGCGAGGGGAGCGGGTGAGCTCCTGGTCGCGGACCCGGTGTTCCAGGCGGCCTACGTCGCCACCGGCCCTGCGGACGCCCTGGGCCTCCTGTCCGCCGGCGTCCGTCGCGAGCTCCTGGGCCCGGGCTGTCGGGTGGAGCTCGACGGGGACGGGCTTCGGGTGGAGGTGCCTGGCTTCGTCGAGGACCTGATACAGCTGCGGGCGTTGATCGATCGGTGCAGCGCACTCGCCGATGCGCTCTGTGTCGATGCGGCGGCGCTGCCGTCGGCGCTGGCGAGGGGTGTGGACGACCCTGTGCCCGCGGTACGCCGGCAGATGCTGTCCGTGCTCATCGCGTTCGACCCCGAGGGATCTGGCGAGGCTGCCCGGCGGTGCCTGGACGACGACGACGTGCAGGTACGGGTGGTGGCGGCGGCCCGGCTCGACGAGCCGGACGTTCTGCTCGACGCGCTTCTCGACTGGACGTCCCCGGAGCTGCAGCGGGACGTACTCCAGGCCTTGGAGCGATCCGCGGGGATGCGGCGCGAGCTCTCCGGAGCGACCACGGAGCGGCTGGTGAAGCTTGCTGCGCTAAGCGACGCCTCGCTCCACGGCCCCGCGATGCGCTGGCTCGCGCGGGGAGGGGGTGTCGAGGCGCTGGCTCCCTTGCGGTCCCTGGCTCGGGGCGCTCCCTACCTCTCGTCCCGCCGGCGGGACGCTTGGGCTGCCGTGGACGCGGTCCTCGGACGGGTAGGCGGGGAGCGGGGGGCGGTGTCGTTGGTGCGGGCGACCGGTGGATTGGCGGTCGCGCCGGGCGTGCCGTGTACGGCCTTCGCTGGGGCGGATACATCTAGATCATGAGCGACCTCTTCTACCAGTACGGGTTCGCGTCGGCCCTGGGCTTGGCGCTGGTCGTGCTGGTGTTGATGGGGGGGCTCCTGTGGCACCACGGGCGCTGGGTGGCCTACCACCAGCGCAAGGGCATGGCGGTGCCGGGCACGGGCCGAGAGGTCCTCTGGGCAGAGCTCGTGGATTCCGTGCGCCTCGGTGTGGACTATGTGCGCGGTCTGTTCCGGGATGGGCTGCGCCGACCCGACGAGGTTCGGGGCCCCACGGTCGTGTGCGTGCATGGCTACACCCAGAATGGCACCAACTTCGTGCGCATCCGGCAGGCCCTGGAGGCGGAGGGGCGGCCGACCCTCGCGGTGTCCCTGTGGCACCGGCTGGCCCCCGTGTCGTGGTACCTGCGCAGGCTGGAGCTGGCCCTAGAGCGCGCCATCGGTCTGGATCCCGACGGGATCGACGTGGTGTGCCACTCTATGGGGGGCGTGCTGCTGCGGTCGGTGCTTGCGGGGCGTCCCGACCTGGCGGCGCAGGTGCGCACGGTGGTCACCTTGGGCTCGCCCCATCGAGGCACCGCCGCCGCACGGGGCATTCCGTGGCTGCCCGAGGTCCAGGCGCTGAAGCGACGCAGTGCATTCCTGGCCGGGCTGCCCTCGCTGTCTGCGCTGGTGCCACAGGCGGTCACCGTGGCCGGCACCCTCGACACCATCGTCTACCCCCTGGCGTCGGCGCTGGAGGAGGGGGCGGAGCACGTGGTCATCCCGGCGGGGCACGCGGGGCTGCTCACCCGGCCCGAGGCCGTCGCTGCGGTGCGGTGGGCCCTGATCCATCGCGCGTCGTAGATCTGGATGGATGGTGCCTCCCTTCTGGCGTTGCTCGGAGGCCTGACGATGTCGGCCCTCGTCACGGTCGCCGTCGTGGTGCTGGTCCTGTTCTCCTTGCTGGCCACGTTCCTGCCCATCGCGGTGATGATGGCCCTGCTCCCGGGCATGATCAAGGCGTCCCAGGAGCGCGAGCGGCGGCGGGACAGCCTGTGGCGAGCCGTGGGCGCGGAGCTGGGCGGCCGCGGGTCGTCCCAGGGCATCGAGGCGTCGGTGGACGGACGGGCGCTGCAGGTGAAGACCCGGGTGGTGAGCACGGGCAAGTCGTCGTCGACGTACACCGACGTGCACCTCCAGGGGGTCTGTCTCGGGCTCAGCTTGGCGCCTCAGAACTTCCTTTCGGGCGTGTTCGGTGGCACCGACCACCGGGTGGGGGACCGAGCCTTCGATGACCGCGTGGTCGTGGGCGGCGATGAGCGGGTCATCGGCCTGTTGGGCCACGGCACCCGGCAGGAGCTGCTTCGCTGCCCGTACACCGTGCGCGTCGCGGACGGCCGGCTGACCCTCACCGCGTCGGGTGCGGTGGGCGATGGCGAGGCCCTGCGCGGCCAGATCGCGTGGGCCCGTCGCCTGGCGGGGCAGCTGGCGGGGACCCCGCAGACGATGCCGGAACACCTCGCTGCGGTCGCGGTCGCCGACCCGGTTGCGGGGGTCCGTCGCCGCAGCCTCGAGGTGCTGCGGGCCTGCAGTCCTGCCCAGGCCGAAGCGGTGGCGGCCACCGTGCTCGACGATGCGGACGGTGCCGTTCGCGTCACCGCCGCTGGCATCGTGGGGCGCTCGGACATTCTGCTTGCCGTCGTGGGCGACGCGCAGGAGCCCGAGTCGCTCCGCATCCTGGCGCTGGAGGCCGTCCGTGGCCAGGGGGTCGAAGCGGGCGTGAGGCTGGTGGCAGCCAACGGATCCCCACGGCTGTGGCGGACGGCGGCGCTGGCGTGCCCCGCGGTCGGCACCACCGAGGCAGCCGTGGCCCTCGGCAGCCTCGCGCCGTTGCTGGCCCCGGCAGCCTGGCCCAGCGAGCGGAAGCAGCGGGCGGTCTATGTCGTGGCGGCCCGGGCCGTGGCCGAGAGCCTGGGGCAGCTCCCTCACGCACCCGAGGCGGAGGACCTGCTGTTGCAGCTGTTGCTGGTGGACGACACGGAGACGGTGTCATCGGCCCTCCGGTCGTTGGGGGCGGTGGGCACCGTCCGGTCCGTGCAAGGACTGAACGGGGTAGTGGATGGTGCAGGGATTCTGACCGGTCTCGGGGGGGAGGCTCGCAAAGCAGTGCGGGCCATCCAAGCCCGAGCAGGGGGGGAGCGGGGCGGCGTCGCCTTGGCTGCCCGCGGGGTCGGTGGGCTGGCGCTCCCGGAGCGTTCGGCGAAGCAAGACACGGCCCGCGCGGCGGCTTCTGCCCGGACTCGGGAGGCTCAGCGGGAGGGTTGAGCGCGACGAGGCATGGATGTTCCTCCCCTCCTTCCTGACTGTGTCGCAGGTGAAACCGGTGGCGTGTTCTCGGTCCCCGGCAAGGTGTACGATGCCCAACCCCGGGAGTGTGTTCGAGATGCACGTTCGTTCCTTGCTCGCAGGCCTCGCCTTCGCCCTTCCCCTCGTCGTATGTCCGGCCCTGGCCCTGGCCCAGGATGCGGACGGCGATGGCCTACTCGATGCCGACGAAGCCACCTACGGCGCGGACCCTTTCGATGGGGACTCGGACGACGACGGTCTGCCCGATGGCGAGGAGGTGTTCGCCACTGGGGTGCTCGCGCTGTGGGGGCCCACCGACCCGACGCAGTTCGACTCCGATGGCGACGGCCTCTCCGACGGCCTCGAGGCGGGCCTGATCCTCGGCACCCCCGACACGGCGCTCGGCGTCTTCGTGGCGGACGCCGATCCAGCCACCACGACCGACCCGAACGCCAGCGACACCGACGGGGACCTGCTGCCAGACGGTGTGGAAGACCAGAACGGCGACGGGCGTGTGCAGGGGGTCGAGTCGGACCCGACCCTCGCCGACAGCGACAGCGATGGCCTGGACGACGGCTATGAGGTCAACGTGCTCGGCACGTCCCCCATCCGCGGCGACAGCGACGGCGACGGGCTGAGCGACGGGGACGAGGACGCCGGGGCCACCGACCCCCTCGACGCCGACACCGACGACGACGGTCTGCCCGACGGCACCGAGGTCGCGGGCACGGGGCAGTTGTTGCTGTTTGGTCCGACCGACCCGACCCTGGCGGACTCCGACGGCGATGGGGTGCTCGACGGCACCGAAGCGGGTGTGGTCACCCAAGGCCCTGGCACCGGTGCGGGCGTGTTCCAGCCCGACCTCGACCCGTCGACACGGACCAACCCCAACCTAGTCGACACCGATGGCGACGGCCTTGGCGACGGCATCGAGGACGCCAACCTCGATGGCCGCCACGACCCTGGAGCGGCAGAGACCGACCCCGCGGCCTTCGACACCGACGGCGATGGCGTCGACGATGGCACGGAAGGGGCCTTTGGCCTCGATCCCAACGACCGGGACACCGATGGGGGAGGGGTCGAGGATGGGCAGGAGGTGGCCGACTCGACCGATCCCCTCGACCCGACCGACGATGAGGTCGACACCGACGGCGATGGCCTCTTCGACTACCTCGAGGTCTTCGTGTACCTCACCGACCCCTTTCGAGACGACACCGACGGGGACGGCCTCGGGGACTTCGACGAGGCCACTGGGGTGCTGCCCACGTCGGCCACCGACGCCGACACCGACGATGATGGTCTGTCCGACGGGGACGAGCTGGCGGGCACCGGGCCGTTGGCGCTCTTCGGGCCTACCGATCCCCTCGATCCGGATGGCGATGGGGACGGCCTCCTGGATGGGCTGGAGGTGTCGGCCCCCGGCACGGCGGACAGCTACGGCTTCCGGCCAGACGCCGACCCTACGACCCAGACCGACCCCTTCCTGGACGACAGCGACGGCGACGGCCTCCTGGACGGCGCGGAAGACGCGAACGCAGACGGGGCACGCACGGGAACCATCGGCGGGGTGGGCACGGTCGGCCAGGGCGAGACCGACGCTTCCCTGGCCGACACCGATGGCGACACGCTGAACGACGCCGCCGAGCTGGCCGCAGGCACCTCCCCCATCGACACCGACACCGACGACGGCGGCTCGCCGGACGATGCCGAAGTGGCGGCGGGCACCAACCCGCTCGACCCGGCCGATGACCCCTTCGACACCGACGGAGACGGCATCACGGACTGGGTCGAGGCCTTTGTGTACGGCACCGACCCATTGCGCGCGGACACCGATGGCGACGGATGGTCGGACCTGCAGGAGATCGACGTCACGGGCACCGACCCGACCCTCGCCGACACCGACGGCGATGGCCTGGACGACCGGGAGGAAGCGGAGCTGACGCTCACCGAGCCCCTCGTCCCGGACACCGACGGAGACGGTCTGCTCGACGGGGAGGAGGTCAACGCCCTCGGCACCGACCCCCTCGCGGTGGACAGCGACGGGGATGGGCTCGACGATGGGATCGAGGTCACCGGCTACGGCACCGATCCCACCGAGTCCGACTCGGACGGTGACGGGCTGAACGACGACGAAGAGCTGTTCGTGGAGCGCACGGACCCCGGCGACGAGGACACCGATCGCGACGGGCTCAACGACAGCGAGGAGGTGGCCTTGGGCACCCTCCCGGGCCTGCGGGACACCGACGCCGATGGCATCTGGGACGGCGCGGAGGCCTCGCTGGGCACCGACCCCTTGAACGCCGACAGCGATGGCGGCGGGCGCACCGATGGGGCCGAGGTCTGGCTCGACCTCGCCGATCCGGCGGTGGCGGCCGACGACCTTCCCGACGCTGACGACACCGATGGCGACGGCCTCAGCGACGGCCGCGAGGCAGGGTTCGGCAGCGACCCCGAGAACGCCGACTCCGATGGGGACGGGGTGGACGACGGGGACGAGGTGGAGAACGGCACGGACCCCCGCACCCCGGACACCGACGGAGATGGGCTCTTCGACGGCGACGAGGCGGCCCTCGGGCTCGATCCCCGCAGCCGCGACACCGATGGAGACGGTCTCGGCGATGGCTTGGAGGATCTGCTGGGCTCCGACCCGCTGCTTGCGGACGGCGACGGTGACGGGCTCTTCGACGGAGTGGAGGTGCTCATCACCGCCTCGGATCCGACCTCCGCGGACGTCGACGGGGATGGCCTGGACGACGCGGTGGAGCGAGCGGCTGGCAGCAACCCCTGGGTCGCCGACAGCGACTTCGACGGGCTCACCGACGATGTCGACGCCGCGCCGCGTTTGGGGGACGCCGACGGCGGTGGGGTCGTCGACGGCGTGGAGGCCCTCCTGGGCCTGGACCCGACCGATCCGTCCGACGATGTTCCCGGACCGGACACGGATGGCGACGGGCTCAGCGATGCCCACGAGGCCCTCCTCGGATCGGATCCGAACCTCGAGGACACCGATGGTGACGGCCTCAGCGACGGAGATGAGGTTTTGGTGGGGACCGATCCGGCGGTCCTCGACATGGATGGGGATGGGCTGGCGGACGGCGACGAGCGGGCCTCGGGCCTGTCTCCGTTCCTGGTCGACACCGACGGCGACGGCATCCAGGACCTCGATGAGGCGGGGGTGTCCTTTGCCGACAACGCCGACTCCGATGGGGACGGCCTTCTCGATGGCATCGAGCTGGCCATCGGCACGGACCCTCGCGACAACGACAGCGACGGCGACGGCGTGCGCGACGGGGTCGAGGTGGTCGACTACGGCAGCGACCCCTTGAACAGCGACAGCGACGGTGGAGGTCTGTCGGATCGTGACGAGGATCGCGCGGGAACCGATCCGTTGAACGGCGCCGATGACTACGGCGACACCGATGGCGACGGGGTGCGGGACGACGACGAGGTCGAGCTCGGTCTCGACCCCGAGAACCCCGACACCGACAACGACGGCCTTCTCGACGGGGAGGAGGTGGCGCTGGGCACCGATCCTCGCAGCGCCGACACGGACAGCGATGGCCTCACCGATCGCTCCGAGGTCGATGGGGGAACCGACCCTCTCGATGACGACACCGACGATGACGGCATCCTCGACGGGGATGAGTCGAGGTACGGCACCGACCCACGCCGCAGCGACAGCGACGGCGACGGCGTCCAAGATGGGGAGGAGCTGGACCTGGGGCTGGACCCCACCCGGTCAGACAGCGACACCGATGGGCTCTCCGATGGCCAGGAGCTCGAGCTCGGCACCGATCCCCTCGACCCCGACACGGACGACGACACCCTCCTGGATGGTCCCGAGGTCGCCGCCGGCACCGACCCCTTGGCCGTCGACACGGACGGCGATGGACTCACCGATGGCGACGAGGTCAATGTGCACCTCACCGACCCGACCCTGGTGGACACGGACGGAGCGGGGGTGTCCGACGGCAAGGAACTCGACGACGGCACCGATCCTCTGGACCCCACGGATGATCTCGGCGGCCCCGGCGGCTTCGTGGGGTCAGGGGGCTGCTCGACGGCCTCGACGGCCTCGGCGGGTGCCGGAGGGCTGCTGTGGCTGGGCATGCTGGGCATGCTGGGCCGGAGGCGCCCCACGCCACCCTGCTCCCGGCATGAGGGGGTGTCCCGATGATCCCGCTCCTCCTCGCGGTGGCCCTGGCCCAGGACGTGCCCGTGCCCGACATGAACGTGCAGTACTTCCGTCCCAGCATCGACGGAACGGGGACCCTGTGGGTCGACGATGTGCAGGGGGGCCACGACGGGTGGCTCACGCCCCGCATGTTGCTTCACTACACCGACGCCCCGGCCACCTACCGCTTCGACTCGAGCGCCGAGGTGCCCGTGCTCCATGGCGCGGCCATGGCCGATCTGTTGGTCGGCTGGCGCACAGGTCCGCTGCGGCTCGGCATCGACGTCCCCGTCGTTCTGTCGGCGGAGGGCGTGGGGGGCTCGGGAGAGTTTGGGCTCGGCGACGTGTCCCTGGATGCCCAGGTCGGGCAGGGGGGCGACGACGGAGCGTTCGGCGTCGGGGGCGCGTTGCGGTACGCGCTGCCCACATCCACGCTCACCAACCCCTTGGGCAATCCTTCGGGGGACTTCGAGGCGATGGGCCTGGCCACGGTGCCGCTGGCCGATCGCCTGGCGCTGGTCGCCAATGCGGGGATCGGGGCGCACCCGGGGGTCGAGGTGGAGGGGCTCGCCAACGTGCAGGTGCGGGGCCGCGCGGCGATGCGCTACGGCCTGTCGGACGCCGCGGGGCTGGCCTCCGAGTGGATCGCCCGCTTGCCGCTGCAGGGGAGCGAGACGAGCACGCAGCCCACGGCGGTCGAGACGATGGTCTCCGGGTGGGCCGATGGCGGGGCCGCAACGGTGCGCGCGGGCGTTGGGACGTCGTTGTCGGGGGGCCTCGGCGCATCGCAGCTCCGGGCGGTGATCGGCGTCGAGTGGGGGCCGACCCCGCCCCCGCCAGACTACGACGGGGACGGCATCGTCGACCGGGACGACCTCTGCCGTCTGGAGCCCGAGGACATGGACGGGGTGCTCGACATGGACGGCTGTCCCGACCCGACGCCGAAGGTGCTGATCGACCTGATGTCCGGGGCCGGCACGCCGGTGGAGGGCCGCCTTCGGGTGCAGCGCGGGGACGTGGACCTCGGCACGCGTCCCGCGGGCCAGCGCTGGGAGCTGGAGGCAGGGGAGTACGTGGTCTCCGTCGTCTCGGGCCCCGTGAAGCAGGCGCCACAGACCGTCGTCGTCAACCCTGCCGATGCACGGCAGACCGTCCACATCGAGGTGCTGCGTCCCGGCCAGGTGACCCTGTCGGTGGTCAACGCCGCGGGCGAGGCGCTCGAAGCTCGGTACAGCGTGCGCCGGGCGAAGCTCGGAGAGGGAAGCAGCTGGACGGGTGCGCTCACCGAAGGGCCGCAGACCGTTCTGGTGCGGGCGCCGGGCTACCAACCCAAGCGTGTGGAGGTGGTCGTCGACGCCGACACGCCGGTCGAGCGGGAGGTCCAGCTCATGCCGGCGCGGGCCCGTCTCGATGGCAACCGCATCGCCATCACCGAGAACGTGTTCTTCGACACGGGCTCGTCCACGATCCAGGCGCGCTCGCTGCCCCTCCTCGACGAGGTGGTCGCCATCCTTCAGGAGCACCCGGAGGTCGTTCTCCTGAGGGTCGAGGGCCACACCGACGCGACCGGGGACGCCGCCGCGAACCTGAAGCTGTCCAGAGGCCGGGCCAACGCGGTGGTCGACTACTTGATCGGCCAAGGCGTCGACATGGACCGGCTCGACGCGGTGGGCCTCGGCTCCACCAAGCCGGTCGCGGAGGGGACGTCCGAGGAGGCGAACGCGGCCAACCGTCGGGTGGAGCTCGTGGTCACCAAGCGTCAGCCGTAGCGTCAGCGGCCTCGGCGAGGATGCCGACGGGCGTACTTGGCCCAGGCCAGACGCCGCACGGCTTCCTCTTTGGTGGTCGCGTGGCCGGGGGGCCGAAGGGCTGCCAAGGCCCGTCGCTGGGCGTCGGACGGTGGGAGAGGCCGCCACGCCGCGTCGGGTCGGGCGGAGGCGTCGGCCTGGGGGCCCCGCGCCGCCACCTCGTGGTCGACGGCCTCGACGGCCTGGTCGAGGCGGGCGAAGGTCGCGACGGGGCGCTGGTCCGCGAACACGTGGTAGCGCTTCGCCCCCGGCTGGCTGCTGTCCATCACGAGGAACTCGCCCAACTTCTGGGGCGCCCGGAGGTAGTGGAGCACGAGCCCCGCTCGTCCGAGGGACGTCCAGGCGTTGCCGCTGATGGCAGCGATGTCGGGGTCGATGTCCAGGGTGAGGGGGTCGAACGACCGCGCACGCTGCTCGATCTCCCCCAAGGTGATGGCCTCTGGGGGGAGCTCGAAGGTGGGGAAGTCCTCGAACATGCGGCCCAGGCGCTCCTCGGCCTCGGCGACGTCGGCCCCCTCCAGGTCGAGCTGGGGTGGAAGGCCGAACAAGCTGGGCAGGCTGCACAGGGAGAGCTCTGAGACGTCGACGAAGTCGAGCACCAAGCAGTCGGTCTTGCCTGGATGGAGGCGCGTGCCACGCCCGACGCACTGGGTGTAGAGGCTGTCGGAGCGGGTGGGACGGGCCATGGCCACACACGAGATGGAGGGCTCGTCGAAGCCCTCGGTGAGCACCCCCACGTTGGTCACCGCCTGGAGCTCCCCGCTCTTGAGGGCCCCCAACACCAGGGCGCGCTCGTCCTTCGGGAGCTCCCCATGCACCACGCCCGTGGGCACGCCGAGGTCGTTGAGGGCGCGCGCCAGGTTCTGGGCGTGCTGGACGGTGACGCAGAACGCCAGGGTCTTTCGATCGCGGCACAGCTCCTGGATGGTGCGAGCCACCAGGGCGTTGCGGCCTCGGATGTCGATGGCCTCCTCGAGGGCCTCGATGGGGAGGTCGTCCCCCGTGCCTGGCGAGAGGGCGCGGAGGTCTGCCTCGGTGGCGACCCGGTAGCCCCGGAGGGGGACGAGGTAGCCGTCGCGGATCATCGCGGGGAGGCCGCGGTGGTAGATGATCTCCTCGAAGACCTCGTCGAGCCCTCGTCGGTCGCCGCGGCCCGTGGTGGCGGTGAAGCCGACGAGCAGGCCGTCCCAGCCTTGGTCAAAGCAGCCGAGCTGCCGCAAGATGCGGGCGTTGTCTTCAGCGGGGGCGTGGTGGCACTCGTCGTACACGACCAGCCCGAAGCGGTGGTGCGCCATCAGCGCGTCCAGGCGCTCGGGGTGGAGGGAGCGCAAGGAGGCGACCACGACGTCGGCGTCCGGGGGAGCCCGGTGGGGGCCCTGCTCGAGGGCCACCTTCCTACGGGCGCCGAGGGCGGTGGCGAGCTTGTCGCGAGCCTGGTCGAGCAGCTCGCTTCGATGGGCCAGCACCAGCGCCTTTCGAGGGAGGATGCGGAGCAGGCTGGCAAAGATGACCGTCTTGCCCGCGCCGGTCGGCAGCACCACGACGACCCTCCGACGACCTCGGTCCTCGGCGTCGATCACGGCCTCGATGGCCTCGGTCTGGTAGTCGCGGAGCTGGAAGGCCACGGGTCCTCGCCTCTGCGACGTAGCCGGCGGTGCCGTCGAAGGCTGCACGGCTGCAGGCCCAGGACGTGTGGGTGGTCGTTAGGTGCGCGGCATGCTTCGCATGTACATCCGCTCGCTTCCCTACCTCCTCGGTGCGCTCGCCCGTCGTCGCGACGATCTCGTGGTTTCGCGCATCCGATCCCGCGTGCACCTCGATCAGGTCGACTTGTTCGGCCACATGAATCAGTCTCGCTACGCCGAGCACTTGGAGCTGGGACGGACCGACCTGCTGGTTCGATCGGGGGCGTGGCAGCGGTGGCGTCAGCAGGGCGTGTATCCGGTGGTGGCACGGCAAGAGATCCTCTACCGGCGGGAGCTCAAGCCCCGGCAGCGATTCGACGTCGACACACGGGTCGTGGGCTTCGAGGGCCGGCTCCTGCACGTGCGGGGCACCATGTTGGTGGCCGATCGGGTCCACGCGGTCGGTGACGTCTACCTGATCTTTTTGGGCCCCGACGGCGTGCTCGACGAAGCCCAGATGCGACGCCACGGGGAGGGGCTGGTCACGGATCCCTTGGCCGTGACGGACTGGCGAGCGGCCGCGGCCGGCTGACGCCAGCGGTCCAGGCCGAAGATCCCGAGGGTCCTGGCGACATCCGGAAGGCGGGAACGCTACGATGCCCCATGGACCGGATTCGACAGGATGTGGTGGACGCGCTGGTGTGGCTCGAGCTGGATCGGGCCCAAGCGTTGTTGCTCGCCCTCGTGAAGGGGCCCGAGGCTTCCTGGCAGGAGGCGGTGGAGCGGCTCGTGCCGGATCTTCGTGGCGAGGTGGATCTGACGAACCCGCGCTGGCGCGACGCACTCCTCGATGAGCTCGAGCGGCGCGTGGCCGGTGTCGACGACGACCCGGACGATCAAGAGACGATGGAAGTGCCGAACCTCGCCCGGTTCGCCAACGATGTGCGGTCGAGCCGCGAGGCAGCCCACCTCGGGGGGGATGGCGACGGCGACGGCACCCCGTAGGGATCAGGGGGACGAGACCTGCGCCGACTTGATCTTCTCGCAGCCGACGGGGTCGCCATCGTCGATGCTGATGGCGTCGCCGACCCACCGAACGCTGGCCCCGTTGTGGGCCTCGAAGCCGCAGTGCCAGATCGCGCCGTTGTCGAAGGTGAGGGCGAGGGTGGTGGGGCCAGAGGGGATGCGAACGCCGCCCTTGGTCCGCATGAAGACCGTGCCGACCTGGGCCTGGCTCTTGCCGTCGGGAAACCACACTTCGACCCGGACGCTGCCGTCTTCGATCGGTGGAATCGCAGCGGTGGCGGTGTCTTGGCCCATCCTGAACTTCAGCACGGCGAGCAGGAACAAGAGCACGACGACGAAGGCCAAGCCGCCCACGAAGGCGTACATCGTCCATGGGTTCTGAGTGCCCCGTGTCCGCGAGATGCCCGGAGCGGTGAGGGCGCCGGTGACCTCGGCGAGGAACTCCTCGTCGCCTTGTTCCTGGAGTGCGTCCTCCGGAGTGATCCGGGGGCGGGACTCGTAGATGGGCAACACGGTGGTGCGGGCGAACTCTTCCAGACCGATCCGGTAGCGGGGGTCGATGGCGTAGAGCAGCTGCTCGACATCGCGGGCGCAGTCGGAGGCAGAAGGGCGGTAGTCGCGGGTGTACGCACACATCCGGCGAAGCAGGTTGCGGAGGTCCTCCGTGGCGGCGTCGGTCATGCCCTGCACTTCGATGTGGCCGAGCTGGCGGGTCATGGCCTGGTCGTGGCTCACCGGGTTGATCGACAAGCTCATGGTGCGGCCGGTGAGGAGCTCGAACAGGGACATGCCGGCGGAGTACACGTCGACCCCGGGGGAGTCAGAGATGCCGTCGAGGCGCTCGGGGGCCATGTACGGCCGGCTGCCCATGACCACGGATTCGGTGCGGGCTTCCCGCCCCTCGAACTCGCCGCGTGCGATGCCAAAGTCGAGGACCTTCACCTCTCCATGGATGGAGAGCATGATGTTGGACGGCTTGATGTCCCGGTGGATGACCCGCATGGGGCGGCCGTCGTCTCCCAGGGCTTCGGCGTAGGCGATGTGCAGCGCCAGGCACGTCTGGCGTGTCATCTCGAGGGCGATGGCGGCGGGCAGCCCCTCCTTGAAGCGGAGCAGCAGCTGGTCGAGGCTGACGCCCTGCACGTGCTCCATGACCACGATGGGCCGACCGCTGACCTCCATCAGCCGCTCCACCCGCACGATGTTGGGGTGGTTGATGCGGGACAGCAGGCGAGCTTCGTCGCGGGTGCGGTTCAAGATCTTCTTGTTGGCGGCGTATGCGCCCTTGAGAATCTTGAGAGCGACCTTTCGGCGCAGGGGATCCGTGGACACTCGGGCAACGCATACCGTGCCGAACGACCCCTCTCCCAGGATCTCGAGAATCTCGAATGGACCGGCAGACCGGTTCACAGGCTCCCCCCCACTGCGCTGAGTATAGCGGCTGTTTCCCTGCCGTACCGGGGCCCGTGCATCCTGACGAGGATTATTTGTACTATTTGGACTCTTACCACTAAGAGGACCCCGCCTGCGTGAGGGTCAGGCGTCGGTTAGCCAAAGGTTTCACTAGGGTTACGCGCCGAGCGAATGGCCAGTAAGAGGCTTCGCTGTGGGTCGCGGACGCGGGAAGCCAGGAGGCGAGCATGATGTGGTGCTGGATGGCGGGTCTGGCCCTCGCGGGTCCCCATGGGGATCAGATGGCTCAGTTCGGAGGCGCCGGCCCCACGGCGGCGGGTTCGGCGCGCGCAGCGGTGGTTGGCGCGGCACCCATGCCCCCACCCACGGTTGGGCCCGACATGATGGTGTACGGCTACTTGGCCTATTGGGACGACGACCTCGCCTCGCTCCCCTGGGACGAGTTGTCTCACCTCGCCATCTTCGCGGCAGAGGCCACCACCGCCGGGGGGCTGGAGGCCACAGATCGTTGGGACATCGCGGCCGATGCCGTGGCCATGGCCGCACCCTACGGAGTGGAGGTGCACCTCGTCGTCATCAACTTCGACCGGGAGGAGCTGCGCACGCTCCTCGGCGATGGGCAGGCGCGCACCAACCTCGTGGCCGAGCTGGCGGACTGGAAGGCTCTCACCGGGGCCCATGGCATCAATGTCGACTTCGAGAACCTGCCTGGCGACCGTCGCGACGAGATGGTGGACTTCGTGCAGGACCTCGAGGCCGCGGTGGGCGATGTCGTGCTCGCCACCCCCTCGGTCGATTGGTCCGACGCCTGGGACTACGCCACCCTGACCGACCACGCGGACCTGTTCATCATGGGGTACGGCTACCACTGGTCCGGGGCGACCTACGCGGGGCCGATGGATCCGCTGTACGCGGGCTCCGGCACGGTGTGGGAGGGGGTGAACAGCTTCTCGCTCTCGTGGTCCGCCAACGACTACCTCTCAGCGGGCGCAGACCCAGACCGCATCATTCTCGGTCTGCCGCTGTACGGCATGCGGTGGCCCACGGCGACCGACGCCGTGCCTTCGGTGGCCCAGGCCAGCGGCTCAGCGGTGGTGTTCTCGGAGGCGTGGAGCGCGGCATCCGCCCACGGCCAGACCTACGAGCCCGACAGCATGTCGCTGCACACCCACGATGGCGTCGACCAGATCTGGTTCGGCGACGTGTCGACGGTGGCCGACCGGGTCACCTACGCTCGCGACGTCGCTGGGGTGGGGGGCATCGGCTTCTGGGCCCTCCACTACGACGACGACGACCCCGCGATGTGGGCGATGCTCCACGACGAGACCACGTGGAGCACCACCACGCCTGGCACCACCGACACGGGCACGGCGCCGACCACCGACACGGGCACGGCGCCGACCACGGACACCGACACCGGCACCACCCCTACGGGCACCACCGACACGGATGGATCGGAGCCCCGGACCGACGACCCCTCGGCCCAGGCTGTGGCGCCCCCTCCGCCGGAGAAGGCGGGCTGTGGCTGTGAGAATGGCCGCTCTGCGGGCGGCTCCTCGGTCCTGGCCCGTCGCCGCGCGCGGTAGCTGCCTTCAGAACCGCCGGGCGACGGCGATGCCGAGGGCTGCGAGACTCAGGCCGACGACCACGTTGCCGAGCACGTTGGCGGCCGCCCACCCGTAGTCGCCTCGCTCCATCAGGCGAACCGACTGCACGCTGTAGGTAGAGAAGGTGGTGAAGGCGCCGAGGAAGCCGGTGGCCAACATCGCTTGCAGGCCCGGGTCGATGGACTCGTTGCGGGCGATGGTCTCGACGAGGAGGCCTAGGAGGAAACTCCCCAGCGCGTTGACCGTGAAGGTGCCCCAGGGGAGCGCCGGATCGAAGAGGCGCTCGCACAGGGAGCCGGTGCCATGGCGGGCCAGCGCTCCGAGCGCCCCTCCGAGTGCGATCCACGCGAGTTGTGCCATCGGCGGCCTCCTGTCGTCGGCTGTCGCGACCTATCCTGACGGGCCGTCATTCGTGAGGGACCGACGGGATCCCGAGGAAGGGCCACCCCATGTTCGAGAGGTGTCCTGACCGCAACGCCCCCCAGGGCCGCCGGGATCGCAATAGCCGTCTCAGGCGCGCGTAGTGTCGTCCATGATCACCGGTTGCTCGGCATGGGCCGAACCGCTACGCTGACCGACCGAATGGAGCGTCAACATGGGTTTCTTCGACCGCCTCGCCAACGTATGGAAGGGCTTCCTCTCTCTGTGGGTGTCGGACATCGAGTCCCGCAACCCAGAGGCGGTCTACGAGGCTGCGATCGATGAGCGGGTCCGCAAGCACCGCGACCTCAAGAAGGCCGTCTCCGGGATCGTCTACCTTCGCAACAAGCTGTCCAACGAGCTGGAGACCAAGGAGCGCGAGCTCAAAGAGGTCATGGCCCAGCTGCCGGTGGCGATCGAAGATGGGGAAGACGAAGTCGCCTTGGTGCTGATCCAAAAGAAGGATGAGCTCACGGGGCAGATCGAGGCGCTCTCCGCCGAGCTGAAGAAGGTCTCCGACCAGGCCGAGGAGGCCAAATCGGGCTTGCTCGCCTTCCAGGCTGAGATCGAGAAGCTCAAGCGGGAGAAGGAGCAGATGCTGGCCCAGAAGGCCAACGCCGAGGCGCGCATCCAGATCCAGGACACCCTCGACGGACTGTCCACCGACGCCGACGTCAAGGCCCTCGACAACGTGCGCGAGCACATCTCGAAGCTGCAGGCCGAGGCCGACATCGGCACTGAGATCAAGGGCGATAGCCTCGACGCGAAGCTCGCCAAGATCAAGGAGAAGGCGGCCAACAGCTCGGCTCGCAGCCAGCTCGAGGAGATGAAGCGCCAGATGGCGTCCCGTCAGACCGCCGCGGAAGGCGCGTCGGGCGTCAAGAAGTCGATCTGAGGCGCCAGTGACCGCGCCGAACTTCGAGCTGCCCCCACGCACCTCCGACGCAGAAGACGCGTTCGTGTCCGCGTGGCTCGAAGTCGACGACCCAGATGCCATCGCGGAGATGGTGGGCCTCGCCATGGATGCCCGGCGGGTGAAGCTCGCGGCACGGCTCGTGGGCTTGCTCGGCGACAAGGCCTTCGTGGAGCCCGGCTCGGACCTGGATCGGGCCCAGAAGGCTGCTGCGCTCTTCGTGATGCACAAGCCCACGCCGGAAGAGCGTTCCTGGTCGGATTTCGAGGACGCTTGGTCCCAGGTGCGCAGCCGGCGGATGAAGCGCATCAAGGCGCGCATGCGAGCCTCGATCTCCGGCACGCCGTCCACGCGCTTGAATCGACTCGGCAAGAAGCGCCGCTGAGAAGGTGAGTATCGCGAGCTGGCTCCCTGCTGGTTGGCGGATTTGTGTTCCCATCGGTTATCCTTAGTTGAAAGTGAGTTTCATTTTCGACAGCGAGGGCGACCGAATGCTGCACAACCGACGTCCTGAAGCTGTGGCGCCCCAAGGGGTGGGCTCCGTGGCTGCCAGCAAGGCTTCGTGGTTCGTGATCACGCTGCTCACCGCAGGGCTCGCGCTGCAGCCGGGTGGATGTGCAGGGCCCCTCGATCCGGGCAAGGACGAGCCCCGTGTCGATGCCGATCTGCTCGCGGAGTTGCTCTTGCACACCCAGGAAGGGGTGATGGTGCCGGAGCTCGAGACGATGGAGGTCCATCTCGAGGAGCTCGAGGTGGCTGTCGTGGCGTGGAGCGTGGCTCCCGAGGACCCCTCGGCCCGTGCCGCTGCCCAGGCCGCGTACGAGGGAGCGCTGGTTCAGTGGGGCGTGCTGGACGCGCTGCAGGTGGGTCCTGGCGCGTCGTCCCTGGCGTCGCCCGCGGGGGAGGACCTCCGAGACGAGGTCTACTCCTGGCCCACCGTGAACCCTTGTCGGGTCGACCAGGAGACGGTCAGTGGCGACTTCGCGTCCGATGGCTTCTTCGAGCAGGAGCTGGTGAACGTGTACGGGCTCGATGCCCTGGAGCACTTGCTGTACGCCCCCGAGGAGAACGCCTGCCCCAGCCAGGTCGACATCAACGCCGAGGGTCTGTGGGAAGGGATGGGCCCCGGGGTCGTGGCCGCGTCGCGGGCGGACTACGCGCTGGCGGTGGTCGAGCGGCTCCAGGCCGATGTGGGCGGGCTCTCCGGCGCCTGGGCGGGCTCCTTCGGAGACGACTTCGTCGAGGGCTCGGGACCGTACGGCTCCGCCGAGGAAGCCCTCGACGATCTGTTCCGCGCCGTCTTCTACGTCGAGGCGATGAAGGACGAGAAGCTGGCCTTCCCGCTGGGGCTGCGGGAGTGTGGTGCAGCCGCATGCCCCGAGATGGCCGAGAGCCAGGTGGCCAACCTTTCGGCGGACCTGCTGCGGGCCAACCTAAAAGGGCTGGCCGCGGTCCTCGCGCCGGCGGACGGCGTGGGCTTTGCCGAGCTTCTCGACGACGCCGGAGAGAATGAGCTCGCCGACACGCTGCGGACCAAGGTGCTGGACGCGGAGACTGCCCTGGCTCCGTTGTCGTCGGTGCGAGACGACGTGGCCGACGACGACGGCTCCGTGCTGGCGGCCTACGATGCCGTGGTGTCCCTGGCCAACCTCTTGGAGGGCGATGTCGCCACGGTGCTCACGCTGACCGTGCCCTCCGAGGCTGCCGGGGACGCAGACTGACGTGCTCTCCGGTCTGCCGGCCGTGCTCCTCGAGCTCATCGCCCCTTTCGTCGATCCTGGCAGCCGGACGGCGTGGTTCGCGCTGCTGTCGTTCCTCGTGGTGGGTGGGGCGTGGCATCGCTGGCATCGCGGCACCTGGGCGGGCCTGCGGGAGACGCTGATCCCGACTCGGGTCCTTGTCCACGCGTCGAGTCGCTTGGACGTTCAGCTGTTGCTGGCCCGGCAGCTCCTTGGCGCGCTGGGCTTCGGCGTGGCCGTCGGCACCAGCGCCGTGTTGGCCCGACGCATCGTGTGGTTCCTCGATGACTCGGTGGGGCGACCCGAGGTGCCTGTCGGCGCCGTCGTCGTGCTGTTCCCCGTGGTGCTATTCCTGGCCTGGGACCTGTCTCGATACGTGGTCCACCGGCTCATGCACGAGGTGCCGTGGCTGTGGATGGTGCATCAGGTCCATCACTCTGCCGAGGTGCTCTCGCCCCTGACCTTCCACCGGGTGCACCCCGTGGAGAGCCTGATCTACCAGCTGCGGGGCGTGCTGGTCACGGGCGGTCTGACGGGTGTGGCCTTCTGGTTGGCGCGGGCCGAGGCGGCCGACGTCACGCTCCTCGGGGTGAACGGTGCCGGCCTTCTCTTCAACGTGGCGACCGGCAACCTGCGGCACAGCCACGTGTGGCTTCGTTTCCCGGAGCCGGTGGAGCGCTGGCTGCTGTCGCCCGCTCAGCATCAGCTGCACCATGGCCTCGGCACCGACCGCCTCAACTACGGCACGTGGGTCGCCCTGTGGGACCGCATCGGCGGCAGCTGGGCGCCGGCCCCCGTTCAGCCTCCCGAGGCCTTCGGGGTGGCGCAACGCAACCACGGCAACGACCTCCTCAGCGCCTGGTTCGGCCCCTTGCTGGAGGTCGTCCGAGGCCCCGCTGCCCGTTGGGCCGGCGTCGGCCTGCTGCTGTGGGGGGTCGATGCCCGTGCCCAAGACAGCGACCCTGGAGAAGAGGAGCCCCAGGGCGAGGAGGCCGCAGAGAACGAAGCCGCTGTGGAGATCGTGGTGCTCTCCGACGACCGGACCCCTCGGGTCGCCGGATCCGCTCACGTCATCGAAGAAGAAGACCTCGAGCTGTTTGCCCAGGACGACATCCACGCGGTGTTGGCGCGGGTGCCCGGCGTGTACGCGCGTCAGGAAGACGGCTTTGGGCTGCGACCCAACATCGGCATCCGCGGCGCCAACTCAGATCGCTCGAGCAAGCTGACGCTCCTCGAGGACGGGGTGCCGGCATCCCCCGCTCCGTACGCAGCGCCCGCCGCCTACTACTTCCCGATGGTGACCCGGGTCGTAGGGATCGAGGTGTTCAAGGGGCCTGCCGCAGTGCAGACCGGTCCCCAGACCGTCGGTGGCGCCATCAACATGCAGACCCGTTCGGTGCCCCGCGACGGCACCGTGCGCAGTGTCGACGTGGCCGCGGGCCTTCGCAACACCGGTCGTCTCCACGCCTATGCAGGGCACGGCGACGGGCGGAGCGGGGTCTTGGGGGAGGTCGCGCTGCTGTCCAGCACGGGCTTCAAGGAACTCGATGGCGGGGGGCCGACGGGCTTCCTGCGGGGCGAGGGGATGTTCAAGGCCCGGGTGGCCAGCGACCCGGCGCTCCGGGTGCAGCACGCCCTCGAGGTGAAGCTCGGCTACGCGGGGGAGCGCTCCCACGAGACCTACCTCGGGCTGTCGGTCGACGACCTCGACACGCCCTACCGGCGCTATGCCGCGTCCGCTGAGGACCTCATGGCGTGGCACCGGACGCAGCTCGAGGTCAGCTGGCCCGTGCGCATCGGGCGCGATCTGTCGGTGCGCACCACGGCCTACCACCACGAGCTCGACCGGTCGTGGCTCAAGCTGAACCGCTTCGCCGGCGGGCCGGACCTGCACGACCTGCTCCTGACCGAGAACGCGTCGGGGCAGGCGGCGGTGTTCCTCGACATCTTGCGGGGCAGGGAGGACACCCAGTCCGCCGACCAGCGGCTGCAGCTCGGCACCAACGATCGTCAGCTCACGAACTTCGGCGTGCAGTCGACGGTGCGGTGGACGCGGACCCTGACGGGGGCGCGGGGCCCAGTCATCGAGCACCGTCTCCGGGCAGGCATCCGACTCCACGGCGACCGCGTGGTGCGCCTGCACACAGAGGACCCCCAGGACATGGTGGGCGGGGTGATGTCTCCGGTGGACCCCGGCGACGCGGACACCGTGGTGCTGCTGGACGCCATCACCCGTGCGGATGCGCTCGCCGCCTACGTCCACGAGGACCTCACCATCGGGCGGCTCTCGCTGCTGCCGGGGGTGCGCGTCGAGGCCGTCCGGACCCAGCGAACCGACGCGGGAGAGCTTCCGGGGGCCCCCGTCGACCGGGTCACGCCTCTTCCCGGCATGGGGGCCTTGGTCGAGATCGCCCCGCCGCTGCAGGTGTTCGGGGGGGTGTACCGAGGCTTCAGTCCGGTGGCGCCGGGTCAGCCAGCGGACGTTCGTCCCGAGTCCTCCTGGAACTACGAGGCTGGCACACGCCTCGGCTCGGGCCTCGGGACCCACGCAGAGCTGGTGTACTTCCAGAACGAGTACACCAACCTCACGGGGCAGTGCACCATCTCCGGAGGCTGCCTCGGGGATGGGGTCGATGACCAGTTCAACGGCGGCTCCGTGCGCCTGTTGGGCCTGGAGGCCGTCGGCGGCACTCGGGTCTTGCTGCCCGCCCAGCTCGCGCTGCCCCTGGACGCCACCTACACCTACACGCGCGGGCAGTTTCTCACCTCCTTCGACAGCCCGTTCCCTCAGTTTGGGGAGGTCGAGGCGGGCTTTGGGCTTCCCTACGTGCCCGAACACCAGGGCTCGGTCATCTCGGGCTTGGAGGGACAACGATGGCGGCTGGGGCTCGAGTTCACGGGCCGCAGTGGGATGAGGGATGCAGCCGCTCCGCTCGATGCCGAGCCCGAGGTGCCGGCGCTGGTGCAGGTGGGGGCCGCCGCCCACGTGCAGGTCCTCCCCGCGTGGCAGGTCTACGCGACCGGCAGCAACCTCACTGGGCGGACCACGGTGGTCTCCTGGCGTCCGTTCGGCGCCCGGCCTGCGGCGCCGACGCAAGTGATGGTCGGCCTGACCTGGCAGCCTGCGGACTGAGGGCTACCGGCGGCGAACCACCAGCGAGATCCCATTGGGGGTGGGAGGTCGGCTGGGTCGGACGTCCACTTCGGGGTCCCAGGGACCGTCGACGGGCTGAAGGTCGTCAGAGGTGAGGACGGAGAGTTCCTCGCAGCGCGCGAGGGCCAGGGCCCGCAGCCGGAGTGATTCCTTGACCGTCAGCTCGATGGTCTCGTCGCATTCGTATGTGTTGCCCATGGGACCCCCTCATTTCTCCTCGGCACGACGCGCCAGCACTTGAGGGACGCGTCGCGAGACGGGATGGCCAGGCCCGGTTCTGCCTTGCGGGCCGACCCGCTGTCACGTCGGGTCAAGGGACGCTCTGGTCCGTCGTCCAGGGTCGTTCCCGTGCTGCGCGGGTCCTGCATTGTTCGGGTCGCCAAGACGTGGGGGACGCGCAGGCGTCCTTGCGATAGGCGTCGCCCCATGTCCGATACGCCCAGCCCCTCGACCAAGCCCGCTGGTGTCGCCGAGCGGTTCCGGCTCTCCCGACGCGACGCGCTGCACCTCGCCGTCGTCGTCATCGCCATCGCCGCAGCGATCGGCCACCAGGTCAGCATGTGGGACTGGTTCATCGAGGATGCCGCCATCTCATTCGCCTACGCGAAGCATCTGGCGGAGGGCGACGGGCTCGTCAGCTGGGTCGGAGGCGAGCGCGTCGAGGGCTACAGCAACCCCACGTGGACCTTCTTCCTCGCGGCGCTGCACTGGGTCGGCTTCGACCTGTTCGAGGTGGTCAAGTGGGTGCAGGTCTTCCAGACCGCGTTCACGGTGGTGGTGTCCTACTTCATCGGTCGCGAGGCCTTCCACGATCGGCCGAACAATCTAGCTGTGCTGCTGGTTCCCTGCTTCGTGGCGGCCAATGCCCAGTTCGCGATCTGGGGGGGAGCGGGGCTCGAGAACGGGATGCTCAACCTGTTCATCGCCTTGGCCATCTGGCGGCTCCTGGTGGAGGCCCGCACCGGCAGCTTCCCCTGGTCGTCGCTGCTGTGGCTTCTCGTGGCCCTCACCCGGCCCGAGAGCATCACCTACGCCGCCGTGGGTGGCTTCCTCTCGATGGTCTTCCATCTTGCGGAGGGTCGGGGCCTCAAGCGCACCTTCCAGTGGCTGCTGCTGTTCTGGCCTCCGTTCCTGGCCTATCACTGGGTTCGCTATCTCTACTTCGCGTGGCCGTTCCCCAACACCTACTACGCGAAGCTCGACCACCGTGCGGCGCCCCCTGGCACCTGGGGCAGGCGCCCGTGGGCGTGGTCGCAGCGGTGGGCCCACGAGCTGGGCCACGGCTACCTGATGCCGGTCTACCTGTTCGGCATCCTCGGGCACGGAAAGGCCTGGCGCTACCTCGTGGTGGCGGCCCTGCTGCTGCTCGTGGGCGGGTCCATCGAGTTGGCGGACAACCAGCGATGGCTGCTGCCGGTCGTGCTCGGCGCGACGTACATCGTGTTCTCCGTGGGGCTGACCTGGGGCCGCGACGAAGACCCGCCCCGGGCCCTCGTCGGAGCAGGCCTGGTGGGAGGCATCCTTCTCTTCGGCGCGTCGGAGCTCGCTCGCTTCCAGTTCGGCTTCGAGCCCAACGTGCTTCCCACGCCGGAGAGCATGGACTGGTGGCCGCCGTACCTGTTGGTGGGCGGCGCGCTGCTGGCGCCGCTGCTGTCCGTCGGGTCCCCAGGCTGGCGTGCCCGGGTCACCACGTGGGCCATGTGCTTTGCGGCCGCCTTCTTCGCGGTGTGGGCCGAGTTCGACTGGATGAAGGGCTACCGTTGGTACGCCACGGCGGCGGTGCCGGGCTCGGTGCTCCTCGCCTTGGGCATCGACTCCATGCTCCATGCCCTCGGCACCTGGACGAGGGTCCTCGAGGTGCGGGCGGCCAAAGCGGGCGCGTACGTGTTCTCCGTCGCCCTCGTGGCGGGGTTCGCGACGGTGCACGGTCTGCACACCAAGCAGGTGGCAGAGAAGCCGGACGCCCGGCCACAGGGGGTCCGCTCCCGGGTGCGCTTCGTGGAGTCGGTTCGCAAGCGGCTGTTCGTCGACGACGAGAAGTGGAAGGACCTCGATGTGGATCAGGGGGCGCACCTGTATTGGTCCGACTTCGCGATGCTCGACATCGCTGGGCTGGTCGACGTGCCGATGGGGCACCAGAAGTTCGAGCGCGCCTTCATCCGGGAGTACTTGTTCCAAGAGGAGAAGCCCCACTTCGCCCATGTGCACGGCGCATGGGCCAACACCTCCAAGATCCCGAGCCATCCCGAGTGGCGACGAGACTACGTGGAGATCCCGGGCTTCCCGGTGGGTGGCGGCAACGTCCACATCGGCAACCACGTCCGAAAGGACCTCATCGTGGTCGATGCCTCTCCTTTCCCAGCCGAGCAGCGACGCCTCGCGGCCAAGGGGCTCGTGTTCGAGGGCTTCTCCATTCCCGTCGATCCCGGCAAGGCCCGGGCGATGTATGTCGAGGTAGGGGTTCGAAAACTCCGCTCCAGCAAGGCCGGCAACGTCCGCCTGCTGATGGCCGTGAAGGGCCCGGGAGGCATGGACACCTTCGACCTGCCCCTCGGCTACGACTGGTGGATGCCCGAGGACTGGACCGCCGGAAAGATGTTCCACGGCAAGTTCGGCGTCCCGCTCCCCGTCCACCTCAAGCCGGGCACCTACGACGTGGCCTTCGTGATGCTCGACGAGGACGGCTCGGTCCTTCCTCTCACCGACCCCACGCCCGGCATCGACGGCGATGGCGACGCGCCCGAGCCGTTGTTGGCTCGAGGCGAGGCCCAGTTCCCTGGCGCCCTCACGCTCCTCTCGGCGGATGCTCGGTCCGAGTGGGCGAAGGCGAAGCGCCTGGAGGCCATCGAGGTGGCCGACAGTGGACGCTGCCAGGAGGCTCGGGAGCTGTGGTGGTCCTCGAAGCGGGCCCGCCCCCTCGACGACCACTACGTCGAGGATCACACCCCGAAGGTGAACCGGCACCTCGCGGCCTGCTTCGTGGGGCTGGTGGCCACCACCGACGACCTCGAAGAGCAGCTCGAGTACCTGGAGCGGGCTCGGTACTACGACCCTCGCAACGCGGATGTCTACCGGGTCGGGGCGGAGGTGGGGGCACCCCTCGCCGCAGAGGGGCTCGCTCACTACCAGGAGGGCCTGGCGGCTTGCGCGGACGTCGCGCCGTCGGCCCAGGGCTTGCTCGCTCGGTTCCTGGCCACGTCGGAGGACTACCGCCAGCTGGGGGAGTGCCACGAGAAGCAGAAGGCCCACTGGGAAGCAGCGTCCAAGCGGCTGTCGCGGGCCGTGCGAGCCGACCCAACCGACGCCTGGAGCCGTCGCTACACGGAAGAGGTCCGTTCCCTGCGACTGGGCATTGGTCCGGCCCACAAGGCGATGGAGCAGGCCGAGCGGGCCGAGCGGAAGGCCAACGCGGAGAAGCGCCGCAAGGAGTACGAAGACCGCAAGAAGGAGCGGACCAACCGTCGGCCCTCGGACCCCGACGACGAGGCGGAGCCGGAGAACAAAGACGGCAAGCGGCCCAAGCCGAAGGGTAGGCGCGACCCACGGCCCGAGTTGAAGGGCAAGGCTGCACCAGACGAGGATGACGGAGATGAGGAGTAGCCCCCACCGCCGGCGCCTTGCGATGGCGGGTCTCGCGGCCGCCGGGGTCAGCCTGGCGCTGAGTGCGCTTGCGGTCGACAAGGATGCGAGGGGCTGGACCCGCGATGGCACCGTCGCCGCCCGCGCCGCAGCAGTGATGACGGGGCCGGAGGCGAGGCAGGAGGTCGTGCTCCCGCGGGAGCTCGTGAAGAAGGTCGAGGGCCCTACCGTACTCGTCTACTTCTCGCCCACCTGCCCCCACTGCAAGCACGTGGCGGTCGAGCTGCAGGGGCTCTCCGAGCGCCTGGAAGGCCATGGCCGGCTGGTGGGCGTGGCCGGCGGAAACAGCAGCGCCGAGGACCTCGCCGCCTTCCGGGAGGCCCACGGTGTTCGCTTCGACATCTGGGTCGACGAGGCCCGGGAGGTCAGCCGCGCTCTCGGGATCCGGTCCACGCCGTCGGCGGTGTTGGTGCACCCCAAGAGCAAGACCTCCGTCGAGGTCGTCGACCTGTGGTTCCCCTACGTGCCGGGCCTCGACAGCATGGTCGAGGGGCGGGTGCGGGGCGACATGATGTCGCCGTTCGAGCCGGGGCGGTACCAGGGCACGACCTTCTGCGGCACCTGCCACGAACAGGAGCATGCGGCCTGGCAGCTCACCCACCATGCGGTTGCCTGGCGGACCATGGAGCGCAAGGAGAGCGAGACGGACCCCACGTGCGTGGGCTGCCACGTCACGGGATGGGAGCAGCCGGGCGGTTGGTCGATGGCCGACGGAGGCCACTCCAAGCTGGTCGATGTCGGGTGCGAGTCCTGCCATGGGCCGGGTGGGCCCCACGATGGCGAGGCGGCGGACCCGTCGGCTGCCTGCGCGGGGTGCCACGACGCGGACCACAGCATCGGCTTCGACCTCGCCAAGGGCCTGCCGCTCGTCGATCACTTCGCCGCCACCACGCTCAGCGAGGAGGCCATCCGCGATCGCCGCCGGGCGCTCTACGACGGCTCCGCACCGCAGGAGCTGATCGCCTTTCCTGAGGGCAAGAACCTCGGGGCTGCGGCCTGCATCGGGTGCCACGCCGCAGAGCACGCCGCGTGGACCCGAGATCCCCACAGTCGGGCGATGACGACCCTGCAGGCGAAGGGAAGTGCGGGGGAGGTGGGTTGCGTGCAGTGCCACGCGACCGCCAAGGCCGCAGGGCCCGCGCCGACCGAGCTGTCGGGCTTTCGCCTGTTCGAGGGCGTGGCGTGCGAGAGCTGCCACGGTCCCGGGGAGGCCCACGTAGCCAGCGGCGGGGCCCCCGACACCATCGAGGGCCTCGGCGATGACTGCCCCGTGTGCGTGATCGACGCGGTGTGCACCAGCTGCCACACCCCCGAGATGGACCCGACGTGGGAGCTGGAGGCCGACCTGCCGAAGGTGGCGCACACCCCCGTGCAATGATGTGAGGGAGGGCACGTAGAGGCCGACAGGAGGGACGATGCTCGGCTTCTACGGCTTGGGACTCGGACGCGGTGGAGCCATCGCACTGCCCACGGGCTTCATCGTGCTCACGGCGGTGGGCCTGGCGCTCTTCGACGTCGGCGACGACCTGGATCTCCAGGCCCGCATCCGGGGCGAAGAGGTGAACCACGAGCTCTCCACCGGCATGCAGACCGCTACCTACGCGGCGGCGGGCGTGGGGCTCCTGGTGTTGTTGGCGGGTGGCGCCTTTGCCCTCCGGGCGCTGCGGGACGACGACGAAGACGAGGTGCCCCTGCATCGAGGGGGGCGGCCTCCTGCGCCAGCGCCTCCGACAGAGGGGCAGGGCATCGACATCGGCTGACGTGCTAGGGGCGCGCGCCGTCGAGCCCGTCGTCTTCGCCGCGGTCCATCACGAAGTAGGTCACCACGCCGCCACCGACGAGCAGAATGCTCCCGAGGCCGAGGGCCCAGCCCAGCATCGATGGCCCAGCGGAGGTGGTGCGTTCGTTCGAGGAGGCCTTGGGCACGCCGGCGGTCTGACGCCACTCGCTGCCCACGTTGCGCTCCATCTCCCGGACGCCGGCCTCGTGCAGCGAGCCCGAGAGCAGCGGCAGCCCGATCCAGCGGACCGACAGCATGAAGCCGATCATGACGACCGGGGCCACGTAGTGCCAGTTGATGCCTCCACTCGCCATGGGTCCCTCCGTGGTGTGCGAGGTCCTACGCCGGGCTTAGGGAGGTATTGCCTCCGCGCTCTGATTCCAACCGGCCCGTCTCGCTCCGCTCGAAAGACCCCTTGGAATCCCACTTGTTGCGCGGCCTAAAGGCCGCTCGCCGAGAATCCTCCTAGGCTCGCCCTTCGATTCGCCAGCGATAAGCAAGCTTATCGAGCGAATCTCGGCCTCACCGTCGTCGGATTCCATGGCGCCCCTCTCGGCTCCGCTCGAGAAGCACCATGGAATCCCACTTGTTGCGCGGCCTAAAGGCCGCTCGCCGAGAATCCTCCTAGGCTCGCCCTTCGATTCGCCGGCGATAAGCAAGCTTATCGAGCGAATCTCGGCCTCACCGTCGTCGGATTCCATGGCGCCCCTCTCGGCTCCGCTCGAGAAGCACTATGGAACCTACGAAATGCGGGCAAGCAAGCTTGCCCTCGTCGAGAATCCCGCTCCGCTCGCCCTCCGATTCGCCCCTGAGAAGCAAGCTTCTCAAGCGAATCTCGGGCTCACCGTCGCGGGATTCCGCGCCCGGTTGGAGAGCGTCAGGTGCGGAGCTCCCGCTGCACGCGCCCTTCGGCCTCGGGGACCTCGGCGAGCACCTTCTGGACCAACGCGTCAGGGGAGAGCTCTTCGGCCTCGGCCTCGAAGGACAGGCCGATGCGGTGGCGAAGCCCGGCCAGCGCGACGGCGCGCACATCTCGGATCGCGACGTGCTGGCGCCCTTCCAGCAGGGCTTGAACCCGGCCGCCGAGCACGAGGGTCTGGCCGCCGCGAGGGCTCGCCCCGTAGCGCAAGTACTGCTTGGCCGTGGGGGTGCCCCCGGGCAGGTGAGGATGGGTGCCCAACACCACCCGCATGGCGTAGCGCATCACCTCCGGCACGATCGCCACCTCCCGCACGATGCGTCGCATCTCCGCGAGCTCGTCCGCGTCGATCACCGGCTGCACGGTGGGGCGCACGTTGCCGGTGGTGCGGGCCATCACTTCCACGAGGTCGTCGAGGCTGGGGAAGGGCACGTGCACCTTGAAGAAGAACCGATCGAGCTGAGCTTCCGGCAGCGGGTACGTGCCCTCCATCTCCAGTGGGTTCTGGGTCGCCATCACGAAGAAGGGCTTCGGCAGGCCGTGGCGGGTGCCGGAGATGGTGACCTGCCGCTCCTGCATGGCCTCGAGGAGGGCCGACTGGGTCTTGGGGGTGGCCCGGTTGATCTCGTCGGCGAGCAGCACCTGTGTGAACACCGGACCCTGCTGGAACCGCATGGATCGGCGGCCGTGCTCGTCTTCGTCGAGGATGTGGGTGCCGACGATGTCGGCGGGCATGAGGTCCGGGGTGAACTGGATGCGGCGGTAGTGCAAACCCAGGGCCTCGGACAGGGTGCGCACCAACAGCGTCTTCCCGAGGCCCGGAACCCCTTCGAGGAGCACGTGGCCGTCGGCGACGAGGCATGTCAGCACGCCATCGATCACCTCGCGCTGCCCCACGAGGACCTTGCCGACCTCGTTGCGGAGGCGGTCCATTCGCTCGGTGAAGAACTGCAGATCTCGGCTCATGGCGCGACTCCGTGGGGACGTGGGGCCCATGGTCGCGCAAAGCGGGGCGTCGTGCACCTTCTCCCCTGCCGAGGCGCCGCAGAAGCGCGCACGACGGGGCTACTTCGCCTGGGCGACGGGGGGCGCGGTGCGCAGATCGCGGTGCACGAGATCGATGAGCTCGGTGGCGAGGGCCACGACCTGGTCGTGGGTGAAGCCTTCGCGGGTGAGCCGCGTGTAGAAGCTGTGGGCGATGGGCGCAGACGGACGGCGGGTCTTCTTGGACATGGGGAGGCTCCGGGAGGAGGGGGGCGGGGAAGGGGAGGGGCCGCGGACGCGACTTGGAGAGGGTACCGCACGGGGCCCACCGATGGCCAGGGCGCACGCCCGAGGCTCGTGCCGCTCGTGGGCGAGGTCGATGGAGTCCCGAGGCAGAGCTACCGGTCGAAGTAGGTCTTCACGGCCTCGCGGTAGGCGGGCGGGATGGTCTCGGTCTCGATGGCCTCGACGGCCTCTTGTTGGTACGACGCCGGGATCTCCATCTGGGGAGCGTAGGCTTCTTCGTCGGAGCCGGTGAGGCGCGTCACGAGCACATCGACCCGCCCGTCGCGGATCTGGCCTTGCTCCGACGCCAGCACGGGCTCGGCCCCGTCGAGGCGGGCGGCGGCGTAGAACTTCTCGAAGTCGTCGATGTGCTCCCCTTGGTTGGCGTCGGGCTCGAAGTCGCCGCCGCCGACCGGAAGCCCCTCGTTGCTGTCGGCGTCGAATTCCCCTTCGTCTTCCCAGGTGTGCCCGTCCGATCCGGCGCCACTGCCGGCCCCGCCAGCCCCGTTCTGGGCCACGCCCGCCTCTTGACCCTCTCCTTCTCCGTCCTCGTCGCCGGAGGGACCCTCACCGGCCTGTGGCTGGCCTCCGAGGCGCTCTTGGGCGCCCTCGGCCGCGCCGGAGAGTTCCTGGGACTGCTGGAGCCTCTCCCGATCTTGCTGGAGCCGCTCTCCGAGCTCCTTCTGCCGCTCCAAGGCGTCGCGTAGCTGCTGGGCCTCTTCGGGCGAGAGGGGGTTCTCCTGGCCGCCGGTAGAGCCTTGGCCGCCGTCCTGCTCCTGGCCCTGGCCCTGCTCCATGGCCTCGCCCGTCTGCTGCATCGCCTCGCCCAGCTCCTGCACGCCGGGGTCGCTGGACTGCTGCATGCGCTCGCCGGCCTCCTGGAGCTGCTGTGCGGCCTGCTGGCGCTGCTCCGGCGTGGCTTGCTCCATGGCCTCGGTGAGCGCCTCTGCGGCCTGGCCAGCTCCCCCCATGTCGGCCTGGGCGAGGGCGTCCGACAGATGATCGAGGGCGGGGGCGTCGAGCTCCTTCGCGGCCTCCTCGAGTTCCTCCAACAGGTTGGTGCTGGGCTCGAGCTGCTGTTGGAACTGCTCGATGGCCTGCTGCAGCTCTTCCAGGCGCTTGGCGGCCTCCTCGGCGTCGAGCTCTTGGTCGATGAGGGCCTCGGCGAGGTCGTCGGCCTGGGAGCGCAGCTCCTCTGGGAGCACGATGGCCTCGGGCTTCTGGAGGGCCTCCCGCAGCTCGATCCCTTCAGCGACGATGGGGTCGTCGACCGGCCCCTTCGGCAAGGAGACGTGGATGCGGGGAAGGGCGAGCAGGGCGGCGGCCACGAGCGCGGCAGCTGCGAGGCTCCAGGGGGCATGCCGCGGAGCGCCGATGGGCAGGGCGGCCCGGACTTTGGCTGGCGTGGTGTCGAGGGCATGGAGGGCCTCGGTGCGGCCCGTGGCTTCGAGCTGGTGGATGGCCGTGACGAGGGCCTCGTCGCTGCCGACCACCCGGTCCACCAGCAGCGCCCGCTCGCGACGGGGGAGGTGGTGCTGCCACACACCGATCCCTGCGCCGATCAGGGCCGGGACCACGAGGGCGATCACACCGCCCGGGACCGCGACGTACCAAGGGACCCAGCCGACGATCCGAGCGACCGCGAGCCCCGCGGCCCCCGCGGTGCCGATCCACAGGCCGACGGATCCCCCCCCCACGGCGGCTCGTAGCCCCAAGCGTAGGGCGGCGGCGCGGACCAGGGGGCCGATGGCATGTGGGGTCGCGGGCACGGGGCTCCAGGGTGGGTGTACACGTAGCCGGGGCGGAATACGCTCCTGGGCGCCACGTGGTCCGTCCTCTCCAGCGTACCGCAGCCTCTCGGTTCGGCAAGCCGCCAGCATGGGGAGGCGGCGGGTGTTGACGGGCACCGCGCGCTCGGCCACATTGGCCCGCTGGAGGTTGCTTGCCTGGCTCCGAGCTCGAACGCCCTCTTCGCCTCGATGGCCAGCACCTCACGTTGGCTCATGTCGTGGACGTGGCGCGGGCCGGGCTCGTGGTGGCCCTCGACGACGATGCACGTGTGCGGATGGAGGCCAGCCACGCCTGGGTCGCCGCGGCGGCCGCCGGGGAACTCCGGGAGGAGAGCGGGGCCTCCATGCCCGTCTACGGGGTCAACACCGGCTACGGGTCGCTGGCCAGGGTGCGCATCGATGACGACCAGATCCGCGCCCTGTCGTGGAACCTGATTCGCTCCCATGCGGCAGGCGTGGGCCCGCCGGTGCCCACCGACGCCGTGCGCGCGATGATGCTGCTTCGGGCCAACGCGCTGGCGCGTGGCGCCTCTGGATGCAGGCCCGAGCTGGTCGACACCTTGTGCGCGATGCTCCAGAAGGGGGTCATTCCCGAGGTCCCGAGTCGGGGGTCTTGCGGCTCCTCCGGCGATCTGGCCCCCCTCGCGCACCTGGGCCTGGTGGTGTTCAAGGGCGACGACGGCGACGGCACCGCGTGGTTCGACGGCGAGCGCCTGTCCGGCCGGGAGGCGATGCGCCGTGCGGGCATCGAGTCCCTGGTGCCCGGCCCCAAGGAAGGGCTGGCGATGACCAACGGCGCCCAGCTTTCCTGTGCGCTGGCCGCCCTCATGTTGATGGACGCCGAGGGGCTGGTTCTCGCGGCTGAGGTGGCGGCGGCGGCGAGCTGGGAGGCGCTGCAGGGCGTCACCCGTGCTCTGCACCCTGACGTGCACGCCCTTCGCCCGTACCCGGGCGCGCTGGCGGTGGCCGGCGATCTGCGCAGGCTCCTCGACGGCAGTGGCTTGGTCGACTCGGTGCCCGGCAAGGTGCAAGACGCCTACAGCCTGCGCTGCAGTCCCCAGGTCCTGGGCGCGGTCCGCGATGCCCTCACCTACGCGGGCCGTCAGGTGTCCATCGAGCTCAACGCCGTCACGGACAACCCCCTCATCCTGGTCGACGCCGACGACCCCAACAAGGCGTTCAGCGCCGGGATGTTCCACGGGGAGCCCGTCGGCTTCGCGGCCGACCACGCCAAGCTGGCCCTGATCGAGCTGTCGGCCCTGGCGGAGCGTCGGCTGTATCGCCTCACCAACGGTGCCTTGTCCAGCCGGCTGCCGCCGCTCCTCGCCACCGGGGAGGCCGGCTTCGGTCGCATGATGCCGCAGGCCACGGCCGCCGCGCTGGTGGCGGCGAACCGTCAGCTGGCGGTGCCCGCCTCCGCCGACACGCTGCCCACCTGTGAAGACCAGGAGGACCACGTCGCCATGAGCACCACCGCAGCCCGCCGGGCGGCCGACGTGCTCGGCAACAGCCGCTACGTCGTGGCCATCGAGCTTCTCTGCGCGGCCACGGGCCTGTGGTGCCGCATCGACGAGCGCCCCAGCGTGCGGCTTGGGCAGGGCACGCGGGCGGCCCTCGACGCGGTCGAGGAGGCCCTTGGGGGCCGAGGCTCGGGCGTTCCCTCCGACGACATCGCCGCGGTGCACCGCATCGTGGTCGACGGCTCCCTCGTGGAGCGGGTGGAGCAGGCCACCGGGCCTCTGGCACGGGTGCACGACGAGCACCCCTTGGAGACCTTCCATGGGTGAGATCGCAGAAGTGCTGCTGGACGACGGTGGGCTGACGGTCGACGAGGTGGCGGCCGTGGCCCACGGCGCGCCGCTGCGGCTCGGCGCCCTGGCTCGCGCCCGCATGGTCGAAGGCGTGGGCTGGTGGAAGCAACACGGCGACTCCCACATCCTTCACTCCAAGTGGGAGCAGGTCATGGGGGGCCCCGCGCCGGAAGGGCGCCGCGAGGCCGTGAAGCGGTTCCTCGTCGACCACTGCGCCGCCGTGGGCGAGCCCCTGTCGGTGCCCGTGGTTCGGGCGCTGATCGCCTGCCGTGCGCAGGTGCTCTCCCAGGGCGTGAGCGGCGTGCGGCCCGAGGTGGTGGACCGGCTCTTGGAGCTGCTCGCCACCGATCGCATCCCCGTCATTCCCGAGACCGGACCCGTCGGTGCGGCGGGGTCGTCCGCCCTGGCCCACATGGCTCGGGTGGCCCTCGGCTTCGGTGGCGAGCTGATGTCTGCCGACGGCCCCGTGCCATCGGACCTGCCCCTCCTCGAGGTCACTGAGAAGGAGGCACTGGCGCTGATCAACGGCAGCACCCTCACCACCGCGATGGCGGCGCTGGCCTGCCACCGGGCCCGGCGCCTGCTCTGCTCTGCGGTCGCGGCCTGTGGCCTGTCCATGGAGGTGGTGCGGGCCGACGCGCGCTGCCTCGATCCCCGCTCGTTCGCGGCGCGAGGCCACCCCGGCGGGGAGGCCGTGGCTGCGGGCCTTCGGTCGCTGGTCGCAGGGTCCGAGCTCGTCTCGGCCACGCGCTCTCCCGATGCCTTCAGCATCCGCTGTGCCCCCGTCGTCTTGGGGGCCGCGGCCGACGCCCTCGACCACATCCGCACGGTGGTGGAGCGGGAGCTGTCGGGCACCAGCGACAACCCCCTCGTCTTCAGCGACGGCATGGTGGAGGCGGGCCACTTCCACGCCGCCCCGGTGGCGATGGTCATGGACCACCTCAAGGTTGCACTGGTCCAGGTGGCGAGCGTGGCTGAGCGCCGCATCTTCCGCCTGACCTACGGTCGCCTCTCGGGGCTCCCGAGCTTCCTGGTGCCGGGCACGGGGGTGAACAGCGGCCTGATGTTGGCCCAGTACACCGCGGCATCCCTCGTGGCCGAGGCCCGCGGCCGGGCGGTTCCGGGCTCGGTCGACTCGATCCCCACAGTGCAGCACCACGAAGACCACGTGTCCATGGGGCCTGTCGCGGCGCGCACGGCCCTCGACGTCGTCGAGCTGGTGTCCGATGTCGTGGCCATCGAGCTGCTCACGGCCGCCCAGGGCCTCGACTTCCGGCTCCGCGGTGAGGCCGTCGACAGCGAAGGCGTGCTCGTCTCGGTCCCCCCCGCGTCTCCGGGGGCAGGCACCCGGGCCGTCTACGACGAAGTGCGTCGGCACGTCGACCACTGGGACGACGACCAGGTCTTGCATCCGGATCTGGTCGCCATGGGGACGGCGGTGCGAAACGGAGACTTCGCGGAGCTCGCTCCGTGCCTCTGATCCCGCCGGCCTTGCTCAAGAAGCTCGCGAAGCTGAAGCTCCGGGCTGGCAAGCGAGGGGTGGGCATGACGGGGGGCGAGCGCCGCAGCACCCGACGGGGGCAGTCGCTGGAGTTCGCCGACCACCGCCCCTACTCCCCCGGCGACGACCTGCGGCACCTCGACTGGCACCTGTACGGGCGCCTCGACCAGCTGTGGCTGAAGCTGTTCGAAGAGAACGACGACCGCGTCGTGCAGGCCATGATCGACACGTCGGCCAGCATGCAGGGGGAGAAGCTGGACTTCGCGAGGCAGCTCGCCGGCGCCCTCGCATATGTGGCCCTCGGCCACGGCGACCGGGTGGCCATCGCGGCGCTGTCCGATCGCCTGGCCCACTACAGCCCTCCCCGCCGAGGGCGTGCCGCGACGACCCACGTGTTCCGGGCCCTCGAGGAGGTCCATCCGGCCGGGGGCACCGACCTGGCTCGAGCCGTCACGGGCACCCCGCGACAGCGCGGCAACGGCATCGTGCTCTTGTTCACGGACATGCTGTACGCCGAGGGCCCCGATGCCGCGCTGAAGCAGCTGAGGGCCCGGGGCAACGAGGTCCACGCCTTCCACGTGATCAGCCCGACGGACTTGCGGCCCGATCTGTCGGGCGACGTCGTGCTCATCGATGCCGAGACCGGCGACGAGCTGGCCATCACGGTCGACGAGGACGTGCTCGACACCTACGAGTCCACCGTGTGGGCCTGGGCCGAGGAGATGCGCCAGACCTGCTCGCGGCTCGGCGTCGGCTACACCCGGCTCCTCACGTCGTCGTCCATCGAGAAGGTTCTCCTGGAGGACCTCAGGCGCCAGGGCTTGCTGGGCTGACTCAGTCGCCGAGGGCCTTTCGAGTCTTCCGGACCGCGTCTTCCACCGCCGCCAGCACGTCGTCGCCGTCGAGGTTCTCGTTGCCCGAGGTGGAGCCGTGGCTGCTGTCCCACAGGACCTCCATGGTCTCGCGGCTCACGATCATCTCGAAGCCGCGCTTCTCGCTGAACGGGCTGTCGTCGAAGGCGCCGGCGCTCGGCAGGGTCTGCCCGTCGCCCACGCACCAGCCGCGGGATGGGTCGCCCAGCTCGTCCATCACCTCGGTGCAGGATTCCACGGTGCCCGGGGTCTGGGAGGCGTCGGCCTCCAGCACCCAGATCAGCTGGGCCCCAGCGTTCTCGAAGTCTTCGTCATATTCGGCCACCGAACCGGCGTGCCTGGCGCAAGCCCCTCACCACGCGGGGATGGACACGAAGAGCAGCACGTCGAAGGGGCTCCACTCGATGTCGTCGGACTGAGCGCATGGCGCATCGCTCAGCTCCATCGCCACGGTCTCCCCCGTGCGCCGGGACCGGGCCTTGGGCCACGCGTAGGGGAACAATACCTCCCCGAGGGCCATCGGCTCGACGGCGCCTTCGGGGTAGTCGTCGCCGTCGGCACAGCTGGGCGGCGTGCCGTCGGGGGACAGGGGCTCGTCGCCGCGGGTGCCCTGGCAGGCGACCAAGAGCGATGCGGCGAGGGCAGGAAGGGTGCGAAGCAGGCGCACGGACACCTCGGGTTCAGAGCCAGTGTATCCGGAGGCGGGCGGACCGTTGCGCCCCACGACGAAGCCCCGCCTCCCAGGACGGGGGACGGGGCTTGCGGTGCGCGGGGGAGCGTGCTCCCCGGGGGGAATCAGCCGAGGTTCTTGGCGACGAAGTCCCAGTTCACCAGCTTCCAGAAGGCCTCGATGTAGGAGCCGCGCGCGTTGCGGTAGTCCACGTAGTAGGCGTGCTCCCACACATCGCAGGTGAGCAGCGGCGTCTGGCCATGGGCCACGGGGGAGTCGGCGTCGTGGGTGTCGCGGACAGCGAGCTTGCCGTCGGCGCCCTTCACGAGCCAGGCCCAGCCGGAGCCGAAGTGGGTGGAGGCGGCCTTGTTGAAGGCCTCCTTGAACGCCGCGAAGGAGCCGAAGGACGCGTTGATGGCGTCGGCCACGGCACCGGTGGGCTCGCCGCCACCGTTGGGGGAGAGGCAGTTCCAGTAGAAGCTGTGGTTGAAGTGCTGGGCACCGGCGTTGAACACCTTGGCGTTGCCCTCGGCCTTGGCCTTGACGATGGCGTCGACCAGGGAGAGGCCGGCGTAGTCGGTGCCCTCGATGGCGGCGTTGAGCTTGTTCACGTAGGCGTTGTGGTGCTTGCCGTGGTGGTAGCCCAGCGTCTCGGCAGAGATGTGCGGGGCCAGGGCGTCGCTGGAGAAGGGAAGCTCGGGAAGGCTGTGGGCCATGGATGGGACTCCTTGCTGCATGAATCGGAGGTCGGCCGTATCGTCCACCGGCCGCGGTCGCCATGCGGCGGATCGGGCCAGGGAGCGCTCCCCGTGGTTTGGAGGGAACAGCGGGGTTTCAGTGGGCTTGGGCGGAGGGGCAACGGAGCCGAAGAGGGGAGCACCGGAGGTCATGATGAACCGACACCAGACCACGACGTTGCACCCAGATTCCTTCCAGCTCGACCTTCCGCCGTTGAGCCAGTTCGTGGACGCGTCCGCCTCGCTGCAGGCCCTGTCAGCCGCTGCGGTGTGGTTGGCCCTGGGGGTCGTCGGCATCGGACTGGTCGGCGGTGTCTGGCTGGGCGCCTGAGGAGCCCTACTCGTCGTCGTTGAGGCGCTCGAGGTCGATCACGACGTCTTCTCCGTCGGAGTCGCCCTCGACCGGTGCGGGACGAGCTCGACGGGGGCGGGCGCTGTCCTGCATCGATCCGGCCCTCCGTCGCTCGGCGTCGCGGACTCCGGTCGCGTCCGAGGCATCGGTCGGCACCGAGGACATCCGCCTGTTCGACGCCTTCCACGAGGCGGTGCACGAGACATCGAGTCTGCCCGCCTCCTTGCTCGGTCCCCTCAACGACGCCTGGAAGCGGCTGTCGGAGGCCTACCGTCCGTCGCCGCCCGAGGCGTCGGGAGGATCCTGACCGGTCCAGCGGCGGAAGGCGCAGCGCGCCTGGGCCTCGAGCATGCCGTGGCCGTTCACGAACGCGACGCCTGCTTCGGCGGCGGCCTGGGCTTGGGGTGGGTCGGTGTCCCAATAGTTGAGGTCGACCCAGGCTCCGTGGGCTCCCTGGGGCAGGGGAAGGGTGGCCACCCACCCTCGACCGGCCGACGGGAGGGTGTTCACGACGAGGTCGAATGGGCGTGGATCCAGGCCGTCGAGACCGTGGCAGGGCACCCCGAGGTCGCGCTGGGTTCGGTTGGCGACCTCGATCCGATCGGCGCGGGCGCTCCGGAGGGCCTGCACGACGGCGCGGGCGGCGCCGCCAGCGCCCAGCACCAGGCAGCGTCGACCGGCGAGGGGGCCAATGGCGGCCTCGGTGCTGCTCCGAAAGCCCTCGACGTCGGTGTTGGCGCCGACCAGCACGTGGTTGTCCCAGTACAGGGTGTTCACGGCCCCCGTGGCCTCGGCGTCCGCCTCCAGGCGGTCCGGGGTGCAACGCTGCTTGAGAGGGATGGTCACGTTGGCCCCCCACAGGCCGGCGCGCACGACGGCCGCCGGGTCGACGGACCCCGCCGTGCCGCAGTCGAGGGCGACGTAGACGGCATCGATGCCGAGGGCCTGCAGCCAGCCGTTGTGCAGGGCGGGGGACCTCGAGTGGGTCACGGGGTGGCCGAGCAGCGCCAGGGTGCGGGTGCCGGCCGTGACCAACCTCATGGGGTCGCCAGGGCCTCGCGGGCGGCCGCGATGTCCCGCTGGATGGCTTGCACGAGGGCCTCGGTGCCGTCGAAGCGCTCCTCCCCCCGCAGGTGGGTGACCAGCTGGACCCGGAGGTCTTGGCCATAGAGATCCCCGGCGAAGTCCAGCAGGTGCACCTCGAGGAGGGGGAGCCGGGTCTGCCACATGGGGCGGATCCCCCAGTTGGCCACACCGTCGTGCCAGGTGCCGTTCGTTCGCGCCCGCACGGCGTAGACGCCATGAGGGGGCACGAGGGCGGTCTGGGGCTCCACGTTGGCCGTGGGGAAGCCGAGGGTGCGTCCCCGGGCGTCGCCGTGCTTCACGCGGCCGCGAAGTTCGTGGGGGCGGCCGAGCAGGGCGGTGGCCTCGGACAAGCGCCCCTCGACCACGGCCTCACGGATGCGGGAGCTGCTCACCGGGCCCGAGGCATCCATCAAGGCGTCGACGTGCTCGACCGGGATGTCGACCCAGTTCCTCAGGCGCTCGACCGTGCCCGCACGCTTGCGTCCGAAGCGGAAGTCGTAGCCGAGCACGAGGGCGGAGGGCCGCAGCAACCCCATCAGCACGTCGTGGGCGAAGGCCTCGGGCTCCATCGCGCCGAGCTCCCGGGTGAATGGCTCCACCACCACTGCCTCGACCCCAGCCTCCAGCAGGCAGCGAACACGGTCGTCGAGGGTCTGGATGCGGGGGATGCCGTGGTCCGGGCGGAGCACGTCCCGGGGGGCGGGGTCGAAGGTCAGGGCGACCGTGGGGCCGGGGACGGCGCGCGCCCGGTCGATGAGCATCCGGTGGCCCCGGTGCACGCCGTCGAAGTTGCCGATGGTGACGGTCGCATTGGGCAGCCGGTGGGCAGCGTAGGCCTCGGTGCCGCGGAACACAGACATGGAGCAGCTCTCTCCGGACCCCGTGGCTAACACGCCGTCCCGGAGGAAGACCTGACCGGGCGCCTGGGCGTACAGTTGGGGGGCGGCGAGGTCGCTGGAGAGCCGGGTGGATCAGGTCGGGACGCCACACACGACGGGGAGTCGAGCGCGAGGGCCTCGCCTCACGGCGGTCGTGCCGGTGCTCGACGAAGCGTCGGGTCTGGCCGGGATGCTCGAAGACCTCGTGGGGCGACCGGGCATCGACGAGGTGGTGGTGGTCGACGGCGGGAGCACCGACGGCAGTACCGCGATCGCTCGTGCCATCGATGGCGTGCGGCTCATCGAGGCGCCGCGGAGCCGTGGGGGTCAACTCCATGCTGGCGCGATGGCGGCGAAGGGGGAGATCTTGTGGTTCCTCCATGCCGACGCCACCGCCCCCGCGGGCGCCGCGGCCTGGATCCGCGCCACGCTCTCGGAGCCGGGGGTGGTGGCCGGTGCCTTCCGGACCCGTACCTGCCTTCGGCCTGGCCAGCGCCCTTGGTTTCGTCTCGTCCTGCCGCTCGCCGACCTCCGCTCCACCGTCAGCCGACTTCCGTATGGGGACCAGGCGCTCTTCTGCTGGGCGTCGGCCTACCACCAATGTGGGGGATTCCCCGACCAGCCGGTCCTGGAGGACGTGGAGCTCGCGCGGCGCCTCTGGGGGGTTGGACGCCTGGTGGTTCGCCCTGAGCGCGTCGAGGTGAGTGCGCGCCGCTGGTCGGCCCACCCGTGGCGGACGGCGGCGGTGATGAACACCTTCCCGCTGCTGTACCGGCTCGGGGTCTCCCCTCGGCGTCTCGCCCGTTGGTACGGGGCGCCCCGGTGAGTCAGTACTTGACGCTGCAGCCGTAGGGGCGGCTGCGGGGCGTGCGGGACCGCTTGCCGGCGACGACGTCGGTCACGGCGTGCTCCAGGTAGCGGACCCGGTCCCCCGTGGCCTGACGCATCGGCTGGTTGTCGACGGCCCCTTGGTACTGGAGGACCCCCTGGGGGTCGATCACGAACATGTGGGGCGTGGTGCGCGCGCTGTATGCCTTGCCCACCGTTCCGTCGGGGTCCAACAGGATGGGGTGGCCGAGGCCCCATGCGGCTTTCGCCTTGCGGTTCTCCTCGGGGTCGTGGCCTTGTTTGCCGGGTGCGCCGGAGTTGATGGCGAGCCACACGACTCCTTGGTCGATGTGCTTCTGCGCCACCCGATGGAGGGCGCCCCCCTCGGTGTGGGTGTCCACCACATAGGGACATCCCGGGTTGAACCACTCCAGCACCACCGTCTGGCCGACGTGGTCCGTCAGCCTGTGGCGCGTGCCGTCGAGGTCGACCAGCTCGAACTGTGGGGCGAGGTCGCCGACCTTGAGGGCCTTGTCGTCGGCCTCCGTCGTGCAGGCCACCAGGGCCAAGGCGGCAACGAGGAGGGTGCGTCGGGTCATCTTCGTCTCCAGTCGCTTGCGCCTCCTATCGGTCCCTGCGGTAGGCTGCCCCGGTATGTCCGAGCCCACCTCCGGTAGCGAAGACCTGGCGAGCTACGAAGCCGAGCTGCAGCCGTTGGCGGCCGAGCTGACGGCGGATCAGTACGATGGCCTCGCTGAGGACTACCGCGCCTTCGTGAAGCGACTGGGCGTGCGGGATCGCGATCTGTTCGTGCAGTACCTCAACCAGCAGGGGTTGATCAGCACCGAAGAGCTGTCTCGGGTGCTGAAGCTGCGGGTGTCCATCGAGGTGGGCGACGTCGACGAGGTCGTCGCTCGAGCCCGGGGCGAGGCCGACCATCTGCGGACCTACGCGCAGATGAGTCCCCAGGGGCACTACGCGTTGCTCGGGCGTCTCGGGGAAGGCAGCACCGCTCTGGTTTACGCGGCGAAGGACCACGACCTCAAGCGCAAGGTCGCCTACAAGCAGCTCGTCGGACGCTACGCCGACGACGAGACGGTGCGTCAGCGCTTCCTGGCTGAGGTGCAGATCACCGCCCAGCTCGACCATCCCTCCATCGTGCCGGTGTATGGGCTCGAGGTCGCTCCCGATGGGCGCATGGGGTACGCCGCAAAGCTGGTGGACGGCGAGACCCTCCACCTGTTGTTGGCTCGTCTTCGGGAGGGTCAGGCATCCCGCTTCTCTGGGGTCGAGCGGCGCCTCGACATGTTCCTGCGGGTCTGCGAGGCGGTGGGCTACGCCCACGACAAGGGGGTGCTGCACCGGGACCTGAAGCCCGCCAACATCATGATCGGCCGGTATGGCGAGACCTACGTGATGGACTGGGGGCTCGCCCGATTGATCGGCTCGCTGGTCGACGACGCGGCGGCGGCCCTGTCGTCGGAGGGCGACCTCACCCAGGCAGGCTTCGCGGTGGGCACCCCGGCGTACATGTCACCGGAGCAGGCCCTCGGGAAGAACAAGGGCCTCGACGCCCGCTCCGATGTCTACTCCCTCGGGCTGTTGCTTCAGGAGATCGTCACCCTCTCCCCGGCGGTGCAGGAGCCGACCACCGAGAAGGCTCTGCTCGCGGCCTCGCGCGGGAAGCGGCTGCCGGTCAAGGGCTACCGAGGGGCAAGGGTGCCAGCGCAGCTGGTGGCGATCATCGACCAGGCCACACGTCGGGAGCGGGAGACCCGCTACCGGAGCGTTCAGGCGATGGCCGACGACGTCCGGGCGTTTCTCGATGGCCGTCGGGTGCAGGCCTACAGGGAAGGGGCCCTGCGAAGCGTCGCTCGGGTCGCCGGCTCCTACCGCTACGCGATTCTCTTCCTCGGCATGATGCTGGTGTTCTTCTCGACGATGGTCGCAGTGGGGTCTGCCAGCTTCGTGTGGTGGTCTCAGAGCGTGGCCCAGGAGGAGCAGGACCAGCTCGCCTCGGCCGTCAGCGAGCTCTCTGAGAGGGCGCACCTGATCGACAAGGAAGTCCTCCGCTGGGAGCGGCTGCTCGAGGCCGTGGCGGTCGGCGCGCGTCAGGCACTGCGGGCCCCGCCTCGGGACGCGCTGGTGTACATGGCCACGGACTTCGACGACCCCGAGCGGGCCCCGCCGGACCTGGGCCCGGACGATCGGTACGGGCGCCCCGTGAGCCGCAATCACGTGTCGTTCGCCCTGGCCCCGGGGGTCACGCCGGAGTCCGTCGAGGTCGTCACCCATCGACTCGTGCGTCTGGAGTCCGTGCTTCCGCCCTTGCTGGAGCGGGGCCTGGCCGGCGTTCGGGAGCGCTTCGGCGAAGCCTCCGTTCGGTCGCCGGTGGGCTGGGTCTACGTGGGCACCCCTGAAGGTGTGCATGCGGCGTACCCAGGGCACGGGGGCTACGCGTCCAACTTCGATCCGCGGACGAGGCCCTGGTACACGCTGTCCGAGGACGAGCCCGCCCACCGCGTGCGGTGGGGCAACCCCTACGTCGATGCCTCGGGGCTCGGGCGCATCTTGCCCTGCAGCACCTCGGTGTTGGCCGACGATGGCCGCCTGCTCGGCGTGGCCGGCATGGACATCCCCTTCGACTACCTCATCGAGGCTCTGCTCGAGCCGAAGGACCTGCCGATCCACGAGGCCTTCCTCCTCGACGGCGAGGGCCGGATCGTGGTCCGCAGCCGGCGGGACCAAGGGGAGGCCGGGGGCAGCTTGGCGACGTCGCCTTTCCCGCACCCCGAGGTCGTTGCAGCCGCCAAGGATGGTCGCTACGCTTCGGTGGCCCGCGGGCACGACCGCTACTGGGTCTTCCCTCTGGACGCGCTGGGCTGGAGCTACGTCGTCGACGCCTCGCCGGCGGATCTGGTCAGCCGCTGACGTCGATCCCGAGCGGCCCTCAGTGAGCCCGTTGGTCTTCCGAGCGGCTCGACCATGACGTCGGCCCGGGGCCCCCGTGCACGCAGCGTGGCAGGCACAGGTGGCGGCTGACGAGGTGGGGGCGCATGACCTCCATCTCAGACGCCATGGAGGGAGGGCCGTTGTCGCCGAGGGCGCCTGCGATGTCGGAGTCGACTGCCATGACCCTCTGCCTGCGCTGCCGCATGGACCCGTGCTGCTGCGCCGAGGGCACATGCCCACCCGTCACCCGTCGCAGGTCCAGGTGGATTCGAACGAGACGGCGAACCGGTCCCCCACCCACGCGCACACCTCCCCGGAGCCCTCGTCGCAGCTGTCCTTGGGTGTGGTGCACTGCAGGGTCGCACTGCCCGCACCAGAGGAGGACTCGACCAACGCGCGGCGACACAGCTCCCCAGTCGGGCAGTCCGCGTCCGTTCGGCAGCCCGCCGAACGGCAGCCGTGCCACTTGATGCCGAGAAAGTCGCAGTACTCGTCCGCATCGCAGTTCGAGTCCGATCGACAGGTGTTCAGGCACCCGCACTCGGCCAGGTCGCTGCACAGCGTGATGCATCGGCCCGAGCCGCACTCCGCGTCGCTCGTGCACCCCGTCGACTCCGCGTCATCGGTGTACCGACAGTCGCCTGGCGCCTTGACCGGCCGCGGGTCCGCGTCGTGGGTTCGGTGGATGTCGCAGGTGTCGTCGCACCAAGCGAACCCGGAGGGGACGTCGACGCCGCCGACTGTGATGAGGATGGGCGTGGAGGTGGCGCAGTCGGTCGGCGGAGAGGTCGGCACACAATTCGGAAGCGACCACGGCCAGTAGATCTCTGCCTGGCTGTCGGTGTCGAAGCCCGTCTCCGTCGATGTCGTGTCGGAGTCGGAGCCGGTGGTGGTCGTTTCGGCGTCCCCCGAGCAAGCGACGAGAACGATCCAGAGAATGGATGGAATGCCCATGGTGCCTCCTACGGTCCGGCCGGCTCGGGCTGCAACCCCTGGAAGTAGCTTCATAGTACCTTCATCTCCACCTCGTCCACCTCGTCCACCTCGTCCACCTCGTCCACCTCGTCCACCTCGTCCAGCTCAGCGGCGTAGGCCCGAAGCGGGTCAACGGCTCGGCCGGCGCCGTGCCGTCGGGCCGCTCGGCGCCCCGCATGGCTCGCACGAATCCTAGCTGCAGTCCCCGAGCCCGTCGGCGTAGGGCGTGAGGTTGCCCGCAGCCGGCCAGTCGGGCGGACCGATGGGGATGGGGTGGAGCCGATTTGACGACGACACAGCCCCGAGGCCTGACCTTGGCTGCCGCTCTGCTCGTCCTCGTCAGGTTCCTCTGGTGGCCTCTCTTCGGCCACCGCCTCTGCTCGGCCGGTCACCAGGAGCTCGATAGCCGGGACGGGCGCGTTCGGATTCACACGGCATCCATCTCCTGGACGCAGGAACTGTGCGGGCTCACCGTATGCTGCGTCACCGGTCGGCCGTTGGTCGGCAGAATCTCGCGTAGGAGCTCCCCATGACCATGTTCGCTGTCAGCCCCGACCCCGACATCAGCCGCCTCGTGGAGCGCTGTGGGTACGCCACCGCGGCCCTGACGGTGCTGCCCATCCCTGGCTCCGAGATCCTCGGGGTCATGCCGCTGCACGTCGGCATGGTGGTGGGCATTGCGACCCACCATGGGCATGAGCTCACCCAGGAGACGGCCCTCGATCTGGTGGTGCAGATCGGCGGGGCCGTCGGAGCGAGCTTGGTCGGCTCTCGCCTCGCCACGACGGCTGCGAAGTTCGCCCTGCCGGGGCTCGGCGGCTTCATTGCCGCGCCGTTCATGTTCGCGAGCACCTTGGCCATCGGCGCGGTCGCGGACCAGTGGTTCCGCAACGACGGCTCGCTGTCGGAGGCCGACATGAAGGCGGTCTACGAGCGCACCATGAAGAGCGCTCGGTCCAACTTCACGGCCTCGAAGATGCGGGACGCCGAGGTGGTTTCGGAGGCCGAGGAGGCGGTCGCCCGGGCCAAACAAGAAGAAGGGGCCGCGCCGACGGCGCCGACCGAGCCCGAGGGGCCCACCGAGCGCCTGGCGAAGGCCAAGGAAATGCTGGACGCGGGACTCATCGACGAGGACGAGTTCGCGGCCGTGAAGGAACGCATCCTCTCCGAGCTATGACCCTCAGCCGCCGGCGTCGTCGGTCGTCTTCTCGTCGCGCAGCTCGGCGTGGAGGCGCTTGCGACGGTCTTCGAAGCCGTTCCACAGCGCCGCCGGGTCCTCGGCGAGATCGGCCCGCCGCACGACGAACAGGAAGTGTCGCTGGTCGCCGCCGAGCTCGAGCTCGACGAAGTCAGGGACGTAGCGGTCCATGACCAGCGGGTCGACGTCCCATCGGTAGAGGCTGTCCTTCATGTGGTTCGCCGCCTGGCGTCCCTTCACGGCCCGGGCGTAGAGGAAGCGGGGCGCGTACTTGGCGAAGAACTCGGCGGGAACCTTCTTGTCGTGGCCCGGGGACTCCTTCAACTCACCATGGGGAAGCGGCCGGTAGGCAACCTCCTTGGTGACGAGTCCGTATTGGTCGTACACCCACAGGTCGGATGCGTAGCCCATGGCACCCACGGCCCCGCTCACCACCGCGTCGCCGGGTTCTGCGTGGAGGGCGAGGGCGCGGCCGCGACGGAGGAACCCCTCGGTGTTGCCCACCATGTTGTCCCACTTGGCCCACTCCGAAAGGTAGTTCCGATCCGACAGCCGGAAGTGCAGCGTGGCCCTCGCGGACTCGGGGACGAGGTGCACGTCGAAGCCGGGCAGCAGCGCGATGCCGCCCATGCACAGGCCGATGGCGAGGGCTGCCGTGTCGGGCAGGCGCCGCAGGCCGATGACCAACACCAGCGAGGCGAAGGGCAGTGCGGGCAGCAACAGCCGGCCGAAGGGCATGAAGTCGCCCCCGACCACCATCCCGTAGGTGAGGAACCCTAGAGCCAAGAGCAGCAGGGCAGTGGCTTTGCGACCGGCCTTCCACACCAGCGGCGCGGGCAGCAGCGCCAGGATGGGGGTGACGGTCGTGAGGCCGAAAAGGAGCACGTAGCGGAGACCACGCAACAGGAGCGAGGGGCCGAAGCCCACCTTGACCAGGGCGGTGTTGGGGACGAGGGTGCCGTAGTGGCTGAGCCGCCACAGGCTGTACGCGACCATCACGGCCAGCGCCGGCAGCAGGGCGCCGGCGAGGCGACGTGCGCTCTCCTTCGGTCCGAGGCGTGCCATGTGGGCCCACGCGGCGAGCACGGCGATCACCACCACCCACGCCCAGCCTTCGGTGCGGATGAGGATCAGACCGATCGCGGTGAGGGCCCCGATGGGCCCTGTGATCCCGTCCCGCACGATCAGTCGGTCGGCCAGCAGGACCACCAACAGTGCGAAGGGCATGGTGGCGAGGCCGGAGGTGCTCCAGATGGCGATGGCCGGCGACATCGCGAGGGGGAGCGTGGCCGCGAAGGCGGCCTGGGGCGAGGCGCCCGCCCGCTCACACAGCGAGAACACGCGCCACAGCAGCAGACCGCCGCAGGCGGCCGAGATGGCGGGGATCAGGAGCTCGACGGGGGCCCGCGCGAACTCCATCGCGGCTGCGAGGAGCATCCAGAGGAAGTTGGAGTAGCCCTCCACCGGAGGGGACTCCCCCGCGTTGAAGACGAGGCCGCGACCCATGGCGAGGTTCTTGGAGAAGCGGAACGTGATGTACGCGTCGTCGCAGAGGAACCAGAACCACGCCGTGAGGCCCGCCCACGGGACGAGGAGGCTCAGGAACCAGGTCTTCGAGTCGGCGGGGGCGGAGTCGGACATCGGCTGGAGCCGGCGCCTAACCTGCGGAGGGGACCGAGGCCCGACCTCGTGCTACAGGGCGTCGATGCCGACCCTGGATCGCTCCTCTCTGGCACGCTTGGTGATCGCTTTTGCAGCGGTCTGGCACCTGTTCAGCGTGCTGGTCCCGCCAAAAGCACCGCCTCCAAAGGGCACGATGGGGCGGGACTACGCGAGCTACCACTACGCGGTCAAGGTCGCTGCCGATGGGGGAGACCCGTACGACGGCAAGGCATTGAACGCTGCGGCGATCGAGGATCGCACCCGGAAGAAGGTGCACCCCTTCTTCTACCCGCCACCGTTTCTGCTCGCGGTGTCTTGGGCGCTGCCCCTGGAGCTGATGACGGCGTTCAGCGTCTGGTTCTGGATGAACGAGCTGTTCTTGCTGCTCGCGGTGGTCGCGCTGTGGCGCTACCTGCGGCCGCTGGGGCCGGCTGTGGGGGCGGTGCTCGCGCTGGCTGTGGCCCTGTCGTACGGCGTGGCCTACGGGCAGGAACTCGGCCAGGCCAACTTCGGCGTGCTGGCTCTGGTGGTGTGGGCCCTCGAGCAGCAAGAGCGTCGCCCGTGGCTCGCAGGCATCCTGTTGGGCACGGCTTGCATGTTCAAGATGAGTCCTGCGTTTCTCGTCATGTGGTGGCTGCTGCGTCGCGAGTGGGTAGCGGTCGGCGCGGCCTGTGCGTGGTCGGTGGTGCTTTCTGTGATGGTCCTGCCCCTCGTTGGGGTGGCAGATCAGCTGCGCTTCTACACCGAGGTGCTGCCACAGTTCGCGTCGGGCAACTACAACGGCTTGTCCATCAAGATCGGCATGTTCGCCAACCACTCGGTCCCGAACCTGCTGGACCAGCTGTGGCCCGGTGCGGACAACGCGCTGTCGTCCACGGCACGGGCCGGCGGCTCCATCGTGTCGATCGCCCTGCTACTCGCCATGGCCGGGGCGTTCTTCCGGCCCCCCGCCGACCGCCTCCAGCAGCTGGGCCAGGCGTCCGCGGTGATGGTCGCGATGCTGCTCGTCCCGGTCTACACCTACGAGCACCACCTCGTCTTCGCCCTGCCGGCCCTCGTGGTCGCCACGCTGGCCGTGGTGAGCGGCCGTCTCGGCAGCGTGGCGGCGCTGCTCCTGGCGCCGTGTTGGGCCTTGTGGCTCGCGCCGATTCCGAACCTCCGTGGCCTCGCCTTCGATTTGCTCGGTCAGGGCACGGTGGGCGCCTGGTGCGTGCAGGAGGCCAAGTTCGGCCTGCTCATCGCGCTGTTCGTGCTCGCGCTGTGGGTGGGCGTGCGCGCGCCGAAGTCGACCGAAGCAGCCGGAGAAGTCCGCGAGGCGGCCTGAGGACGCTCCACGGGCCGTGCGGGCGGTTCATGGCCCGTCCTGGAGCTGCGGCGACACCGTCCGGTGTCGACTGCGGCGGCGGACGGACCCTCGCCTCGGCTACGCTGACCGTCACAGGAGGTCGAACATGCGTGCTTGGGGACTAGGGGTGTGTGTCGCAGCAGCGCTCGCCATGGGGTGCAGCGGGGACAAGGATGACGGCACCGGAGACGGCACCGGGGACGCCGACACGGACACCGACACCGACACCGACACCGATACGGACACGGACACCGATTCGGACACGGACACCGACACCGACACGGACACGGACACGGACACCGACACGGGCACGGCGCTCACCGACCCACCGTCCTTCGCCGACTGCACCGACGTCCAGACGCTCGATCAGGACGAGAACGGGAGCATCGATGCCAACATCACCATCGAGTACGACGCCGACGCGCGCATCGCGTCGGTGGATTTTGTGGCGGGCGGGGACACCAAGTACTCCGAGTTCGAATACGACCCGGTGAGCGGCGACTACACCGAAGAACGGCACGATGTGGACGATGATGGCGCGTTCGATCAGGTCATCTCCCGCACCTACGACGCGCTCGGGAACAAGGTGACGGAGTGCCAGGACGACGGCAACGACGGGTCCTGCGACTTTTCGGGCACGTTCGAGTACGAGCCGGGCACGAACAAGCGGTCTCTCTACGAAGCCGACAGCGATGGCGACGGCATCGTCGACGCCACGTGCACCTACACTTTCGACACGTCGGACCGGCTCACCGGGTACGACTGCGACGGGGCGTTCAACCAATCGGCCGTCTACACGTACACCGGCCCGGGTCCCCTCGACGTGACGATCGAGCTCGACCTCGGCCGCAACGGCAGCGTCGAACAGAGCTACATCGAGGTGTACGACGCCGACGAGCGGATCATCCACAACGAGGCCGACAAGTACGCCCCCGTCGGTGCGTTCGAGACCGTGCTCGACACCACGTACCGAGCCGACGGCCAGCTCGACACGGTGCTTGGCACGCAGGTCATCGTGGATGGCTCCAATGTGCTCGGACCCTACGGCTACGGCGCCTTCTATAGCTACGACGTCGAGGGCTACCCGCTCGCCGACCGCATTGGCTACGACACCGGTGGCGATCCGCTGCCGGAGATCGTGACGCTGACGACCCACAGCTGGACCTGTCCGTAGGCTGCCCGGCCCGTCGCGGGGCCCCCAACGACGACGCCCTCGCTCCCGGAACGGAAGCGAGGGCGTCTTGGCTCAGGGGCCGCGCACCGGTCAGCGGGAGGCGGTGAGCTCCAGGTCGTAGGAGCCTGCCGTCGACGCGCTGTAGCCGCGGACCTCGAGGAGGTACAGGCCGGGGGCCACGTTCGCCGAAAGGCTGAAGTTCAGGGACGGGCCGCTGTCGTCGTTGGACACGATGGCGTTGCCGTCCGCGTCGTACAGGGTGCCGAAGGTATCGGTGCTGCCGGTCGACTTCGCCGCGAGGTTCACGGAGGAGCCGAAGTCGTCCTTGACCTCGATGACGTAGTAGTCGAGCGCGCCGGCGGCGAGCACGGCTGCGATGTCTTCGGAGGCGGAGGCGTTGATGGACACGTCGAGGGTGGCATCCACGTCGGTGCCGGGGTCGGTGCCGGGGTCGGTGCCGGGGTCCGTGCCCGGGTCGGTCGCGGCGGCGGGGCCGTCGAGGACCAGGGTGTAGGCGCCGGAGGAGTTGCCGTCGTAGCCGCGGACCTCGAGGTAGACGACGTCGCCGTCGTTCACGTCGCGGGTCAGGCTGAAGTTGTAGCCCGCACCACCGTCGTCGTTGGTGGAGAGGGTCGAGCCGCTGGCGGACTTGAAGGTGCCGAAGGTGTCGGTGCTGCCCTCGGAGAAGGCGGCCAGGGCGCCGTTGCCGCCCACTTCGAGGCGGAAGACGTCGGTGTCGCCAGCGCCGAGGTCGGCGGTGATGCGGGTCTCGCCGTCGACCACGATGACCGTGGCGTCGGCGGTGGTGTCGCCGTGGTCGTCACCGGTCGGGTCGGTGCCCGGGTCGGTTCCTGGGTCGGTGCCCGGGTCGGTGCCGGGGTCCGTGCCTGCAGGGCTGTCGGAGACGAAGTTGACGCCCGGAACCCAGCCGCTGATCCAGTTCTCGTACTGGGACACGCGGGCGTAGACGCCCGGGTACTGGGCGCTTGCGCAGCCGAAGCCCCAGGAGACGACCCCGTTCTGCACGAGGCGGCCGTTCTCGCTCACGACCAGCGGGCCCCCCGAGTCACCCTGGCAGCTGTCCTTGCCACCCTGGCCGACGAAGCCGGCGCACACCATGTTGTCGGTGATCTCGCCAGCGCCGTACTGGTCCTCGCACTCTGCGTTGGAGATGAGCGGCACCTCGACGTACTGGAGCGTGTCGGGGGAGCTGCCACCGGAGGAGAGCGTGCCCCAGCCGGACACCGCGGCGAAGGTGCCGGGGGTGGCCCACACGTCTTCGGCCACGCTGTCCACGAGGGTCACGGGCGGGGCGCTGGTGGGGCTGGAGAGCCGGAGCAGCGCCACGTCGTTGTCGCTGGTGCGGCTGTTGTAGGAGGGGTGCACGATGATGTCGTCGACCCGAAGGCGCTCGCCGTTCTCGGAGAGGCGCAGGATGCCCGTCTCCACCCGGAGGCTGTTGGCGCGCTCGTTGACGACGCAGTGGGCCGCGGTGAGGATCCACTCTTGGTCGATGACGGAGCCACCGCAGAAGTGGAAGCCCGAGCTGGTCTGGATGGACACCTGGTAGGTGAACGTGCCGGCCGGCGCGTTCTGGCCTCCTACGATGTTGGCGTCGCCGCGCAGGTCGGCGTCCAAGTGGTCGCCGTCCGCCAAGACGGGGTTGCAGGCAGCGAGCATCATCGAAGCGAGGGCGAACCAGGTGCGCATGAAGCCTCCGTGCCGATCGGGGATCGGCGGCGGGACCGGCGCGGCATCGCGTCCGGTCACAAGACAACCCGGCAGAAAAAAACGCCGGATATGCGCAAAGAGCTCGAGGGCTGTGCCGCAAAAAGGACGGACAGGGTTCACCCAAGCGACCGAGTTGTAGCGGACCGATCCGGTCACCCGCTACGTGGGGCAGCCGTGCCCCACTTTCCCAAGACAGGCCATACTTGTGGGCAAAACAACGATATGGCTCGCCCACAAGCCCCTGACAAGCGCCAGGCCGTTGTGAGGCCGCGGGGAAGTGGAGGTAGAAGCGCGCCAACGGGGCTTGACGTGGTCTTGACAAGATAGGGCGGGGCTCGCCAGGGCTGCGGAAAAACTGTCGCGATGGATGGGGCATGGAAGGGGCGTCCGTGGGCCATGTGCTCCGAAGGCGCAGCGCGGGCGCGGGTCCTGGTGGTGTGGTGGGGTGGGGCACTGGGGTCCCACCGAGGTTCGACGGAGGTCCTCGGCGGTGTAGGACCGGTGTGAGACGACTCGGGGTTGGGGGCGCGCTACTCTCCGGGCGTCGAAGGAGGACCCCCCATGCGCCTTTTCTCTGCCGCCGTCATCGTCCCAGCATTCTTTCAGACCTGTCTGCCCAACCCGCCCCAGGTCGACCCGCCCGTGGCGCACATCGAGGCCACTTGTTTGTCGTCGGACTGCCTGGTGATGGAGCTGTCGGCCGCGGCCAGCGTCGACGCCGACGACTACGACTGGACCATCGACGGCGTGCCCTTCGGCACGGATGAGGTGTTCGCTATCGACTTGGAGACCCGCGGTCTGGTCGCGGTGGAGCTCGTGGTCACCAATGCCGGTGGCAGCGATGACGACAGCCAGTACTTGTTCACGACCACGGTCTCCAACGACACCGTTGCGGAAGACGTCATCCTCGCCGGGGTCATCGCCGGGGCAACGGGCTGCGACAGCCTGTCCGTCATCAGCACCGTCGGCGGGTGTTTCGACAACTCCGGGGGAGCCAACCTCGAGCACGTCGTTGGCCGGGCCAGGGCGGGTACGCAGAACGTGTCCGTCATGGTCTACGATCCGGTGGCCGACAGCGTCGTGACCCCCGGGTTCGCTTCCGCGGTGATCTGGGAACGCCCGACGGGCACATTCTCCAGTTTCCCGGCTGGCGTGCCCAGGTCCGACTATGGGCCTGCGCCTCGCATCTACCGCAACGTTGTGGGGCCAAACCAGTCCCACCTGACGTCGTACTACCCCATCGCCACGGGCGACTCGCTTACCTTCGACCTGGGCCACGGAGCCTATCTGGGCGACGCGAGCTTGACGCCTCTCGACGCCGTCACGCTGGATTGCACGAGTGGTGCGCTCCAGGTGTCGTCGACTCCCGTGAACTAGAGCGGGGCGGCGAGGCGGAAGCCCACGATGTCTGCCACGCGGTGGGCCTCTTGGGTGTATGGAGCGGCAAGATGGAGCCCCTTGATGGGGAAGAACCAGCATCCTCCGCGTATATGGCGCGCTGACCGGTTCGTAGCGACGTCCAGGCACCACTCGCGAACGCCTCCCGCCAGGTCGCGGACCTCGTAGGGGCTGGAGTCTCCGGAGAAGGCGCCAACGGGTGTTGGGATCGGCCGACGCGGATGCGACTCGCGGACGCTGGCAAAGGCGGGCTCTGCAGCTTCCCCCCACGGGTGGGGGCGTAGGTCGCCACCGCGCCCCGCCTTCTCCCACTCGGTCACCGTTGGCAGCCGCCACGGCCGCCCGCTCCGCTCCGCCTCCCAGGCCGCGTAGGCGCAGGCCGAGTGCCAGTCCACCAGCATCACCGGCCACTCCGGGTCCCACAGGTCGCCATCGGCGTCGGGCACCAGGGCGAAGCGGCCGTCGTCGGTCCGGCCGTAGCACATGGGACCGGGGGTCCCGGGGCTGCTCGACCGCTCCCGCGGCACCCACCGCAGCGCCTCCTCTTCCCCCTTGGTGGCCAGCACGTCGTCGAGGAAGAGCAGGTACTCCCGGTTGGTCACCGGGAAGCGTCGCATCACGAAGGGCTCGACCCACACCCGGTGGGGCGCCTCGGCCGTGAAGGACACGTTCGTCGCCCCGCGCCAGCACCAACCGCCGGGCACGTAGCAGTCGTCGGGGCGGAGCTCCTCGCTGCGGAGCAGGCGCACCGGGCGGGGGGCGTGCTCTCCAGGAGGCACACCATCCCAGTGCTGCTGGCGCCGGAGGCTCACCGGGTAGGTGACGGGGGCATGGCCCTCGAGCTCGAGGGTGAGCTCGTAGTCCCCCATGGGCAGCTCCACCTCGGCGAGGGGGGTGGCGCCCAGCACGACGGGCTCCACTGGCGTCAGGCGTCGATCCACGAGCGCATAGCGGCGGCAGGTGACGATGGCCCCCGAAGGCTCGGTCATCAGGGAGAGCCGCGACGCGCCCGAGAGGAAGGCCCGGTGTTGCCCTCGGTCGTAGCGACGCAGGGCCCGCTCGGCCCGGGCGGCGGTGGCGTGGTCCCGGACGTCCTCCGCGGTGGCGACGTTGGCCCGGTGGTGAGCGGCCAGGCGCTCCAGAGCCTCGGGGAGCTCGCCGTCGTGGGACAAGGCGCCTTCGAAGTGCTCGATGCGCTTCTCCTCCAGCAGGGCCAGCTCGCTGGTGAGGGCCTGGGCACGGTCTTCGAGTCGCCACCCATCCAGCTTGGCGGACACCTCCATCCACGGCTGGACCTCGTCCATGGCGGCGTCTGCGGCCGCGCGGGCCTGGGCGAGGTCTTGCCGCAGGGCCTCGATCCGCGGTTCGAGGTCGAGGCCGGCCTGCACTTCCTCCAAGGCGCGGGTCCGTCGCTCGGCCCCGGCCAGGTAGTCCCCCAAGGCCACCGCCATGGCCGCGGCGTCGGCGTAGCGAGAGGCCGGCTCGGTCTGCAGGGCGCGGGACGCGATGGTTCGCAGGGCTTCGGGGCCCACGGTGGGCAGGCGGGGCCTGCCCGTGGCCACCGCCACCAGCACGGCGTGCACCGTCCCTTGAGGGAAGGCGTGCTCGCCATCGAGGATGCGTACGAGGATGGCGCCGAGGCTGAACACGTCGGAGGGGGGCCCCACCTCGTCGCCAGCGACCTGCTCGGGGGACATGTACCGGGGGGTGCCCGCCAGCCCCTGGGTGAGGTCGGCCCGCTTCCCGGTGGTCACGGGCTCCGACGCCTCTTGGGCGGCCCGGACCAGGCCCCAGTCGGCGACGATCACCTCCCCGAAGGCGCCGACCATGATGTTGTCGGGCTTCAGGTCCCGATGGACCACCCCGCGGCTGTGGGCGTAGCCGACCGCTTCGCAGGCCCGCCGCAGCCGGTCGACGAGGCGGTCGAGCTCTGCCGGGTCGCCGTCGTCGTGCAGGGCGTCGATCTGCACCGACAGCGTCTGACCCCGGATGACGTCCATCGTGTAGAACGGCCGCCCGTCGTGCCAGGTCCCCACCTCGTGGACCGGGACGATGCCGGGGTGCACCAGCTGTGCGGTGGCCTTGGCCTCGGCCAGGAAGCGCTCGCGGGCACTGGGGTCGTGGGCCAGGGCCGTGCCCAGGAGCTTCACCGCCACGGGGCGGGCCAGTCGCTCGTCGTGGGCCAGCCAGACCTCCCCCATCGCGCCGCGGCCGAGGGGTCTCTCCAGCTTCAGGTGCGGGGCGTCGGGCACCGAGGTGGGGGAATCCGTTGCCGCCGACCCGGCGAGGGAGTCGTCGGGGTCCTGCAGCGTGTCCAGCGCGTCCCGCAGCTCCCCGGCGACGCTGTCGTCGAGGCCGTGGCGGGAGCAGAAGGTGTCGAGGTCCCAGCTCATGGGGCGAGGATACATGCCGGGGTCAGAGCGGTAGGGGTAGGGGTGGACCCGCCGAGTGGCTCAGCGAGGAGAGACCATGGCTTGGGTGGACGTCGAGATCGGCGACGGGGCAGACGAAGGCGTGACCCATCGGCTGCGGCCCGGAGACTTCGTGGGGCGCCACCGGGGCGCGGCCCTTCGGGTCGACGACCCCCGAGTCAGCGAGGCCCACGCCATGATCAGCCTGCGGGATGGCGAGCTCGTCGTGCTCGCCCTCCGAGGCGGCCTCGCGGTCCAGCGCCAGCGGGTGGGCAAGGCCGTGCTCGTCCCGGGGCTCCAGGTTCGCCTCGCCAAGGGCGTCTACCTCACGGTGCTCGAGTGCCACCTGCCTGCGGAGGCTTTGGGGCTGATCGTGGACGAGCAGGAGCCCCAACTGCTGCTGGGCAGCGCCGCTTCCTTGATCGGCGAGCCGGAGCCCGGGCTGTCTCTGCGCTTCGACCCCGACGCGCTGGCGCAGCTGTGGAGTGATGGTGTGGGCTGGCGCATCCAGGCCCGCGGGCACGAGGCGGTGGAGCTCGTGCCTGGCGTGCCCGTCGCCCTCGAGGGCCACCGTGTCGAGGCCGTCATGGTGCCGCTGCAGCGGGCGGGCCAAGACGCCACCGTGCTCGGAGGCCGGGTCCATCCCCCCCTGCGCATCGTCGCCCACTACGACACCGCCCACATCCATCGCGAGGGCGTCGAGCCTGTGCTGCTGTCGGGCAACGGGGCCCGCATCCTCGGAGAGCTCGTGGCGCTGGACGGGCCCGCCCCCTGGGAGGTCGTCGCCGGGCAGATCTGGCGGGACGAACCCGAGCCCCATCGGCTGCGTCGTCGCTGGGACGTGAACCTCGGTCGTCTGCGAGCCAAGCTGGAGCAACACGGTGTCCGTCCCGACCTGGTGCGCTCCGATGGCACCGGCAACGTGGAGTTCGTGCTGCTGCAAGGGGATGTGGTCGAAGACAGGACCTAGCAGGTCGATGAAGAACCCTCGCAAGCTCGGATTCTTGAATGATCAGCTTCTACCTGTTTTCGCTGCGGGCCGCGCGGCGCCTCCCACCGGCCCTCCGTTCGCTACGTTCCTCCGTCACTTCGCTCCCTCCCCGGCTCGTGCGGCAGGGACCGCTCGCTTTGGCCCTTCGCTTCCGCAGACTGCTGAAGCGGTCGTTCCACTCCCTTCCTCAACAGCCTGCTAGGGCTTACTGAGGTCTTACGGTCGGCACGGCGTCGCAGCGGCAAGGTGGTTCATGCTTCGACACACGGTGCTCGCCCTCTCGACCCTCCCCGCCATCGCTCTGTTGGTGCTCCATCATCTGGTGGACGATGGCCACATGCTCACGGCCGTCGCCCACGCCGCGTCCGGGTGGTTGTTTCCTCTCGGGATCGTGCCGGTCGTGCTGGCCGGGTTCGCCCGGCATTGGCGCTGGCTCGCCGGAACCGCGCTGCTCGCGGTCGTCTCGCTGTTTCCGGTCGCTCGCGGCCACGTGCCCCAACCCACCGGCGAAGGCGTCCCCTTGCGGGTCGTCACCGCCAACGTGCTCATGATCAACACGGACTTCGACGCAATGATCGGGGAGCTGGTCGCTGCGGAGCCCGACGTGATGGTGCTGCAGGAGGTGAGCGGCGCCTGGGCCGACGCCCTCGCCGCCGACGAGCGCCTGGAGCCGTGGGGCTGGCGGCACGTCGTGCCCATGGACGGCTCCTTCGGCTACGCGGTCCTGAGCCGCATCCCCGCTGGGTTCGAGGCGGAGGACCTGCTCGGCGTGCCGGTCGGCATCGTGACCCTCGACCTGGGTCGTCCCGTGGAGCTGCTCGCGGTGCACACCCTCCCGCCGCGGACGGGGGAGCTGGCCGAGGTGTGGCACGACCAGATGGGCCTGCTCGCGGACCGGCCCTGCGACATCCTCGCCGGCGACCTGAACGCCACCCGGCACCACCCGTCGTACCGGCGCCTCCTGGCATCGGGCCTTCGCGACGCCCACGCAGAGGTCGGCCGCGCCAGCGCCTCGACCTGGCCCAAGCGCGCCTTCCCGCTGCCGCCCATGCGTCTCGACCACGTGCTCGTCGGCGACGGCGTCGGCGTGGCCGCGGTGTGGGAGCTGCCGCCGAGCGGCTCGGACCACGCCCCCGTGGTGGCCGATCTGCGGATCCGCTGAGCTACAGGCTCGCCCGGGTGCTGGCCCGGCGCATCTTCCACAGGAAGCCGTCCCAGGCGAAGTGGCTCATCGACTGCCACAGTCCCCACAAGAACACCCAGCGCCACAGCTCCAGGCCCGCCACCTTCCAGGGGCGCTCGAGCCAGAAGTCGTCCGAATGGTAGCCGACGACGTAGACCGCCGTGCATCCCAGCACCAGGGCGACCCAGTACAGGCCGTGATGGCGGGCGACGATGCGCCCCATGAGCGGGTCGTGGGGCAGGGGCTCGGCGTAGCGCCGGCGCTGGAAGGCCCAGAGGAACACCAGGTACTCGGCCGCATGGGAGGTGGCGTAGGCCACGTAGACCTTCACCGGGTCGAAGAACACGAAGGCGCTGTGCAGGGCCAGCACGCCCAGGGCCATGATCGCGCGGGGGCGGGAGGGGTGGTGCCGCTCGTGGGCGACGAAGGTTCCGACCGACCCGAAAGCGACCAGGGCTGCGAGCCCCGCCACCACCGGGGAGCCCGACAGGACGTCCACCAGGGGCTGGAGCAGGGCCAGCTCGGCGCCGACCCGGTCGATCACCGCCTGGGCGCCGTGGGCCGCGCCGACGGCGGCGAGAGGGAGCGTGCCCCACAGCAGCAGGCGGTCGACCCAGGGGGGCGCTCCCTTCCCTCCGGCCTTGGCGGCGTACATCCGGAAGATCCCGTACTTCTGCTGCAGGACGTGCCAGACGTTCCAGGCGCCGGCGAACAGGGCCACCCCCTCGATGGCCTGCAAGGCAGAGAGCGGCTGGGCGGGCCAGCGCAGGCCGATGGCGGTGATGGCGGCGGCGGCGACGGCGAGCAGGACGGGGGCGAGCCAGGCCCGGGCCGCCCTCTGGTCCCAGGCCAGCAGCGCGCTGGCCCCTAGCACGCCGACCGCGGCCCCCCATGGCCCGAGGAGTCCCAATGCGAGGGGCAGTGCGGCCAACACGAGCGCAATGGCCCGGAAGGCGTGGCCGTCGCTCAACGCCCCCCACAGCTGCAGGACCAGCAAGGGGATGCCTAGGGCGACGACGGCATGGGCGGGTCCGAGGCTGTACGGGGCCCAGGTCGTGCCGTAGAACCACGCGCTCGCCAGGAAGCCCACGAACAGTCCGCCGGGCAGCAGGGTGAAGGCGTAGGGGGCCGACGCGAAGATGTCCCGGTCCAGGTACACGTACGGGATCGTGGCGTGCCGATGGGCGAAGGAGAAGCCCACGAGCAGGGCGAACGGCACCAGGTAGTCGTTGGGGTACGTGTCGCCGAAGGGCAGCAGCAACAGCAGCGCGGGCAGCCAGGACCACCCGTAGGCCAAGGTGTCGATCACCGGGCCCACGTGCCAGCGGGCCGCGCTCGGGGAGGCTGTCTGCATCCGCGCCGTCTATCGCCTGGGGTGGCGTGAGGGGCGGACGAGGCGCGCGGATTGGCGTGGCTGGACCACCGAGCGGAGCTACCACCTTCGCCGGGCGAGGGCCGAGACGGACTCGAGCCATCCGGGCGCTGCGCTCTGGCACCCACAGGGTTTGGGCAGGAGCACGGGTTTTCGTGCCCTGCGGGGCCCCAGTGTCGGCGGTGGTCGTCGGCGAGGAAGGGCCGGTGTCGGCGGTGGCTTGGGGGGGACGGTGTCGGCCGCTGGGCCGGTGTCCCCCGAGGCCCCACGGTAGAGCCCCCATCGAGGTGTCGTGGAGGATTCGGATCGGCGAGGTGGGCCCTGCCGGGGGCCTACCTGCGCGGCCGACGTGGACGCTGGTAGCCCTCTGCCGCCGTCCGCAGCTTGGCCATCGCGCTGCGGTAGGTGTCGAGGACTCGCTTGGGCTCCCACCCGAGCTGCTCGGCCACGGTCGGCCCTTCGCCCGTCGCTTCCCGCTCCCACTGGGCCTGCAGCAGCTTCTGCTCGTCCTCGGCGAGGTCGCCAAAGGCCTGGCGGAGCTGCTTGGAGAAAGGCAGCCGGTCGCGGTCCTCGAGGCGGCGGTCCGTGAGGCGTTCGCGGTTCTCCCACACCCACTGTTGGGCGTCGTCGGGACCGGCGGCCTCGGCGGCGGCGGCGGCGGCGATCTCCCCAGGCTTGCGACCGAAGCGGCCCAGCACGGCCAGCCAGGAGGTCTGCGTGGCCTCGTCCGGCTGCGCGTCGGCGGCGAAGGTGGCCTCCCAACCGGCTCCGCGTCGGGTGCACTTGCGTGGGGTCACGTCGGCCCCGGTCAGGAACGTCAGGGTGACCGCACCGGCGTCGGCCTGCAGCCGCACGGCCAAGCGTCCATCGACGAAGACCCTCATCGGGCGGCCGTTGGGCTCGGACGGATCGAACGTCTGGCTCGACCGCTCCACCGGCACAGGGAGCGCGTCCAGACGTGCGAGAAACGGAACGGTCCAGTGGTCGACCACGGGCAACTCTCCTTCGACTGGCATGCGCCCTCCGGCGCGGCACGTACCCATCCATCGACGGGTCGCGCAACCCGAAGCTGGGGCCACCGCGGCGATGCAGGCGGTCACGGTTGGACCACCTCCTCCAGTCGCCGGTCGGATCCAGGCGACTCAGCGGGTGCCGTCCTCCGGGAGAAGGCCCACGGTGGCCTCGCCCACCAGCACGCCCCGGGAGCTGTGGATCCCGACGAGGCCGCCCTGGGCCATCCCCTCGACCACCAGCTCGCCCGCCATGGTCTCGTCGCCATCCACCCACAGGGTGGCGTCGAAGGTGCAGCGGTCGAAGGCGCCGCGGACCCAGGTGAGGTGCACGCCGGATGCGGCGGGCACATCCTCGTCCCAGACCTCTGAATCGGTGGCGATCCGCAGGCGTACGTCGCCTTCGTCGCCCTCCCAGGCCAGGCTGAAGAGGGGGCTGAGGTCCTCGCAGGCCATGCGCTCGGGCGCCTCGACGATCAGCTCCATGTGCAGGTCGACCTCGTGGGGGCCGTCGGCGAAGTCGATGGGAAGGGCTCCGATGCTGGCTTTGGTCTGGTAGTGCACGGCGGCCCGGAGCTCCGGGCAGGAGCAGCCGACGAGGGCTCCGATGGACAGCAGCAAGCCGAGGAGTGGGAGGGTGCGCATGGGTGAACTCCGGGTCTGAACGACCAGCGGAGCAAGGCTCGTGCCAGCGCCTCGACCCGCATCGCAGCAGCGTCGCCAGCGTGATGGGGGCCTAGCGGTTGGCCATCCGGGACATGGGTGTCACGGCTCGTGGGGAGCCACGGCGGCGCCGGCTCAGGCCTTGCTGAACTGCTCATGGGCCAGCATCAGGGCCAAGCCGAGCTTGTTCTGGACGCGCCACATCTCCGGGTCGCCCTCGCTCGCCGCCCGGGTCCGGGTCCTGGACCAAGGGATTCAGGTGCGGTCGAACCGATGTGCATCATGCACCGCTGGGCAGCCACGGCGAACGCCCTGCCGGGACGCGGGCTGGAGCGGCTCTGTCGCTACGTCCCCCGACCGCCGCTGGCCCGCACCCGACTGCATCGGCGGGCAGACGGCCTGCGGGTGCTCACGCGGCGCAAGCACGTGATGAGGGCGACTCCCCCCGGGCAAGTCGGGAGGCCAGCCGTAGGGTATCGCGACGCATCATCGCCCACCGGGTTCAGGAGCTCCCTCACGGGGGGCGTTGGCATCTACGCCGGTCTCGCGGTCGTTCCACATCCTGTGTGCCACGTCGTCGTTTTCCATGACCACCCAGACCAAGCTGGCCAACCAGACGAGCTCGAACGAGGTGCCAATCCATTCCGGTGCTTCTCCGCCGCCGAAGAAAATGGTCGAGAGCTGCAGCGACAGCATCGATGAGGCCAGCACCAACGCTTTGAGTCCGCTCAACAAAAGGAAGACGCGCATCGATACGCTCCGAAGGACAAGAAGCACCATGGCATCCAGCGGTCCATCTTACTTGACCGCCCGGCACCGCGACGGTGGAGCGTGCCTGTTCCTCGATGGCAGAGGAAGGCGACCGAATGAACATGACCACGCCGGCGACAACGTTTCCGCCGGAGTGATGGGGGGGGCGCCGCAGCCGTCGCTGAGGTCGATGGACATCGCTCCGCTCCGCCACGGAAGGTCCAAGGTCTGGGCGATAGCATCTCCCTAGAACGACGCGTCGACCCGGGCGACGTCGTGTCGGCCCAGCTCCGGAGTGCCAGGGAGGGTGCCGGAATCGAAGGACTGTCGGCTGACTCCGGGGGCCGTGGCGCTCAGCCCATCAGGTGAACGCCCGGCACAACCCTTCGACATCCCCCACACCCTGGCCTCTGAGCCACTGTGCGCTGGGACCCTTTGCGCCGCCATCGGTGTTCGCCACGGCGGCTGCCTGCTCCAGGGACCAGCCGAGGTCCCGCAGCCTCGCCCCCGCGGCGCCGTAGTTCTGCTCGATCAGGTCTGCCCAGGCGCTGGCCCAGGCGCGGTCGTCCTTTCGCAGGGCCGCGGCCTGGCGTGCGGCCTCCCGGCCATCCCCCGCACCGCGGGCGGCCAGCCCCTTCGCCCGGGCCCAGGCGGTGCGGAGCCAGGGGTCGACGAAGGCCGACTGCACCCGCGCTTCCACGGCGCCTAGGCGTTCCAGCGCTGCGGCGTGCTGGCCGTCGAGCAGATCGATGTGGGCCAGGCCGAGCACGCCCCAGCCTCCAGGAAGGGGGCCCTGGATGGCGTCGAGGGCGCTGCCGAGGGCCTTCCTCAACCCCGGACCGCGCCCCCCAGCCGCCGCCACGTACGGGCCGACGCGCCCGAGGAGGTGCACGAGGGCGCGGGGGTCGCGATGGTGCCGGGCCCGGCGGGCCAAGGAGTCCACGTCTTGGGTGGCGCGGCCCACCTCGCTGGACAAGATCCGGGCGTGGAGCACGGCGGTGCGGATGGGTTCGCGCTGCCAGGCGGGTCGTGCGGTGCGCCTGAGGCGCTGGGCGGCCGCTCCGCCGCGCTCCGTGGTGGTGACCACGTCGCCTCGCAGCCAGCCGATGCGGGCTTGGGCTGCGAGCAGGTAGGCCTCTCCCATCGCGCTCCGGTGCTTGGCGGCGAGCTCCTCGACCCGCGTGAGGAGCTCGGTGTCGGCCCCTGCATCTCGGGCGACAGCCAAGACCACCTCTTCGCACTGAGCCCGCATCACGCGCTCGACCTCGCCGACGTCGAGGGCGGTGGTGAGGTGGGTGGACTGGTAGTCCCACGCCTTCTCTGGGTCGTTGAGGCCCAGGGCAGACACGCAGCTGAAGGCTACGTCGACCTTGTGCAGCTGCTCCGCATCCACGTCGGTGCGCAGCTTGGTGTCGAAGGCATCGCCCCGGCGCCGCTGCTGGAAGCGCCGCCAGGCCGCCATTCCCCCGCCCACGAGGCCACCGGTGGCGAAGCCGGGCAGCCCAGCGCTGTCCCGGAGGTAGGCGATCAGCGGCTCGCCGCGAACCTGGTCGCCGAGGGCGAGCCAGTGGTCCGCCTGCTGCCGCTGGAGTGCGGGCTGACTCCTCTCGGGAGCGATGGCCAAGGCGCGGGCCAGGACGTCGGCGGCATCGGCGTGCTCCCCCAACAGGCCGTGGGTGCGGGCGAGGGTCGCCAGGATGCCGACCCGCTCTCGGGACGGCCACTCGCCGTGTTCCAAAGCCACGTCGAGCAGGGGGACCGCTTGGGCCCACTGCCCGGCTTCGAGGGCCCGGTTGGCCGCGAGCCAGGCCACGGTGCCGGCCCGTTGCCCGTCGCCAGCCCCGGCGTAGTGGGTGGCGAGCACCAGGGGGTCGGGGGCGCCCGCCTTCTCCAGCGCGTCGGCCAGGGCGCGGTGGTGGAGCTGCCGCACCGACTCGGGGGTGGTGTCGAGCACGTGGTCCATGACGGTTCGAGAGCCCACCTCCAGGGCCTCGGCCGTGGCGCCAGAGACGTCGGCTACCCGGTGCGCGCGGAGGGTGGAGACCGCGTTGACCGCCTGGTCTCCGAGGTTTGCCGCCACGATAGCGACCTCGGTGGGGACGGGCCCGCCAGCGATGGCAAGGAGCTCCAGGAGCCGGCGAGGGGCCAGCGGCAGTCCGGCGATGTCGGCCATGCGCACCTCGTCCAGCACCTGCTCGTCTTGGCTGGAGGAGGTCACCCGCTGCCGCACCAGCTCCCGCAGGGCGCCCGGCATGCCGCCGCTGGCCTGGGCGAGGGCCAGCACATCCGGGGCATCCGCGGGCTCCCCGAGCATGGCGGCCGCGAGCTGTGCCGTGGCCCGCAGGTCGAGGGGGCCCAGATCGATGGTGGCCGTGCCCACCGCCGATTCGGCGAGGCGCGGCGCAAGGAAGTTGAGGAAGGGTCCGGTGGCGTCTGCGGCTGCCGTGAGCACCAGCAGCAGCTTCCGGTCGGGTCGCTCCGTGAGGAGCCGGGCCAGCGCCCGTGCGGAGTCGACGTCGCCCCAGTGCGCGTCGTCGATGAACAGCAGCAGGGGCTTGTCGGCGGAGAGCGCGTCGAACACGGTGCCGAGCTGGGCGAAGCCACGGGCCACGACCTGATCCCGAGGAACCCCCTCCGCGTCGGCGGGGAGGACGTCGAGGGCATCGGCACGAGCCATCACCGGGAACAACGCCGCCAGCCAGGACAGGTCCTCGTTGGACAGCGCACGCACGATCTCGAGGGGGGCCCGACGCAGGGCCCGGGCCATGTTGTCGATGAGGCCATCGAGGGCCTTGTAGTCGACGTTCTCCCACTCGTAGCAGCGGCCCTTGAGCGTGGTGAGCCCACTCTTGTTGGCTTCCTTCACGAACTCCCGCACGAGCTGCGTGCGTCCGGACCCGCTTGGGCCCCGCACCAGCACCACGGCAGGTCGGCCTTGCTGGGCATGGGCTCGTGCGGCGCGGAGGGTGGCGAGCTCGTCGTCCCGGTAGCGGAAGGGGACCATCAGCTTGGCGGTGGCCTTTCCTGGCTCGTGGCTGCGCAGGGTCGCCAAGACCTCGCCGCCCGTGGGCCGGGCCTCTGGGTCCCGCTGCAGCAGCGCCATGCACAGGTCGTTGAGATCCGAGGGCACGTTGCCCAGAAGATCGGCCGGAGACGGCGGATCCATTGCGTTCTTCTGGGTGAGGATCTGGTAGAGCGAGCCGGTGAACGGCCAGCGGCCCGTGAGGCCCTCGTACAGCATGACCCCGACGGCGTACCAGTCGGCGGCGGCCGTGAGCGGGGAGCCGATGGCCTGCTCGGGGGACATGTAGGCGGCCGAGCCAGCAATGCTCTGGTGCAGGGTGCCTTCGGTGTAGTCCTGGTCGATGTCGGCCACGAGCCCGAAGTCCAGGATCACGACACGACCGGCGTCGGAGACCAGCACGTTGCCGGGCTTCAGGTCCCGGTGGATCCGTCCCCCTGCGTGGAGCGCCGCCACGCCGTCGGCGAGCTGACGAAGGGCGGAGCGGAGGTGCAGCATGTCGGGCAGCCGCATCTCCGGGAGGGCTTCGATCACCTCGGTCACCGCGTTGTCTTCATCGAGTGCCTTGCCCCCCGGGGCCGAGCGACCGAAGCGGAGGTCGGTGGCGGTCCGGAAGGTGTTCATGGTGCGGGCTCGGGACAGGTCGCCTTCTTCTTCCCCGCGGCACCAGCTGAGGAAGTCCACGCCCTCGATCATCTCCATGGTCACGAACCAGCCGTCGCCGGACTGGAGCAGCTCGTAGAAGGACACGAGGTTCGGATGGTCGAAGGCCGACAGCGCCCGGAACTCCTGCTTGAGCCGGTAGAGGCTGTCGCTGTCGAGGTGCTTGAGGGTCTTCAACGCCACCACGTCGCCGAGCTCTCGGTCCCGAGCGCGGTGCACGACGCACATGGCGCCGACGCCCAGGGGGCCGAGCACCTGGAAGCGGGAGGTGCCCTGGAACGTGGTGTTGGTGGCAGGCGTGCTCATCCGGGGAGATCCTAATCCACGTACGGCACAAGGGGCCGGCCGGCCGTCGACCGCGTGCGCAAGTCGAGGGGCAGGCTGGCACGTCGACCGCGCCCGGTGTACATCGCTCGGAACCTGGAGTGAGCAGCATGCGCGCAGGGATTGCTATGGGCCTCCTGGCCCTTGTCGCTTGTGGAGAGCCGCCGCCCTGCGGCGTCGACCTCGATGGCGAAGATGTGCCGTACTGCGAGATCACCATCCAAGGGGAGTCCGACCCCATCGCCTACTGCCCTCTCGAGCACTGGGCGGCCGACGACGACTGCAACACCTGCGGTTGCTCCGAGGATGGCGTGGTGGTGTGCACCAGCCTGCTGTGCGGTGGCACCACCGGCAACACGACGACCGGCGGCACCACCGAGACGGGCGGCACCGGCCTGTAGTCAGCGGCCCACGGGCCGTTCCCCTTCGGGCTCGTGCCAGCGCAGCGCGGCCAAGGGCTCTCCCACCGCGGGCCATACCTGGCTGAGCCAGGGGAGTTCCGTGCGGCTCCATCCTGCGGCTTCCAGGTGCTGGCTGGCCCGGACCGGATCCACGGACCCCCAGCCGGCCGCCAGCAACAGGTGCAGCATCCCCGCGACGTCGGGTGCCACGGAGTCCAGCAGGTCCCCCACATCGCTCTCGGCGGCACGCACCCGCTCGGGGTGACCCTCGTGGAGATCGGCGAGCCACTGGATCATCGTCGCCTCCCCCTGGCTGAGCTCGTGGGCCGCCACCACGGCCCGTGCAGCTGCCGGGTCCGTCGCCACGATCATCTGGGCTCGCAGGGGCATCACGTACCAGCGGTCGGGCTCGCGGATCGTGTCGAGCACCTCGAGGGCCCCTGGCACGTCGCCATCCCGGAACCGCGCGCTCGCCAGGCTGTGGCGGAGGCCATCGGCCCCCGTGCCGAACCGAACCCGGAGGAGGCGCTCCAGGCGACGTCGAGCGGAGGCGGTGTAGCCCACGGCCGACTCCAGCCTCGCGACCTCAGCTTCGACGTGCCCGAGATGCCGCAACAGGCTCCACGAAAGACCGAGGGCGAGCGTCAGGGCGACGACGCCGCCCAACACATCGAAGCGCTGGACCCCCCACGCGGCGAGGAAGACCCAGGGGAGGGTGGCCAAGGCGCGCTCGGCCAGCCCGCAGCGCAAGACCACCACCACGTCGCGAAAGCCCCAGCCTCGACCCTCGGCGTCCCGCAGGCGCGGGTGGGGGGGCTGTGGGAAGAAGGCGGCTTGGAACCGGAGCACCGAGGTCGGGGCCCACACGAGGACCGAGGTCGCGGTCACCGCGAGGATCAGGCCCGTCGATACATCGGCGCTGGTGAACGCGTAGGCAAAGGCCATCAGCGTCACCATCCACACGCCGACCCGCACGCTGCGCTCCAGTGCGAAGCGGGCGAGGCGCCACGGCGATCCCCGTGCCTCGTCGAGCTCCGGGGGCGCGAAGGGGTCGGCCGGGGAGGGCTGGCTCAGGCCTTCTGCGCCTGCTCGATGTTGCGGTATTCGCGATCGTAGACGCGCAGCTGATCGGTGACGATCGACAGGTTGCGGGCGTTGGTGTCGTCGCCGTCGTCGGCGTCGATGGCGTCCATGCTGCGCTGGATCGGCCACAGCTGCTCGATGAGGTCGGAGAGCTTCGACAGGTCGCGGGTCTTGCGATCCTTGCCGGCGAAGTTCTCGCGGTACTCGGTGAAGATCTTGTTGGCGGCCTCCCCGAGTCGGCCGATGCGCTCCGTGCGGTCGCCACGGGTGACGACGTCGCGGATCGTGGCCAGCTCCTTCTCCCAGTTCTCCATGCGATCGCTGACGATCTGCATGTTCTTCAGGTGGGCGTCGTTGGTGACGCCCCGGGTCTGGAGGGCCCGCATGCTCCCCAGGATCTCTCGGAGGGCCTTGAGCATGCTGGCGAGGCTGTCGGGGTTGCGGGACATGCGGGGCTCGCCCGCGTACAGAAGCCGGTAGCGATCGAACTGCTGGTTGGCGAGGCTGGCCAGTCGCTGAGCTTGCTCGGCCACGGTGCCATCGCCCCGTGCCGATCGGATGGCGCCCTGCTCGTCCCGGTAGACCTTGAGGGCCCCCTGCATGCGCTGGAGATCCTCGCTGACATCGGCGCCCTGGGCGGCGAGGCGCTCCATCTCGACGACCAGCTCCGCCATGGTGTCGGCGAGGGTCTCGAGCAGGCCCACGTCGACCATGGTGCGGTTCTTTGCGGCGAAGAAACGGCCGTACCGGCCCATCACCATCGTGGCCATCGTCGAGGTGCGGTGGGCCGCGACGGCCGCCGGGCCTCCGGCCCGAGCCTCCTGAATCCGCACGAGCTCTTCGGCGTACAGCTTGCGAGAGGTCTCGATGCGCTCCGTGAGCGCGTCGTCGGACACCGAGGAGGCGTCGTTGGCTACGGCCTCTACGTCGGCCTGGATTGCTTCCAGCTCTTCAGGGTCGCGGCTGATGCGGGGATGGCCGGCGAAGCGTCCGCGGTAGCGGGCATCGATGGCTTCGAGTCGGGCGAGCAGTTCAGGGGCAGTGGCCAAGGGGAACCTCCGGACGGGTGGGTATGCCAGCTGGACGGGCACCTGCGCAACCCTCCATTGCAACGGGGAGGGCAACTCGTGCCGACGGCTCCGTGCAGATGCTGTATATTGCTCCGTCGTCGCCCCCCGTGGTCCACAAGAAGATCGCGGCTCGGGCGTGCGCAGGAGGACACATGCGTACGTTCACTCTCGTCGCCGCGGTGCTCGCGCTGACCGCGTGCAAGAAGACCACAGACCTTCCCCCGGCCAACACCACGGGCGACACCGGCGAGGCCGGTGACGACGACGACGACGTCGGCGACGACGATGACGACGACACCGTCGGCGACGACGACGACGACGGCATCACGTTCGACGCCCACATCGTGGGCGAGAGCATCGGGGCCAAGTACGCCGTGGTCGGCGACGTCGATGGCGATGGCGTCGACGAGATCATCGTGTCGGCGTGGAACAACATCACCGAGGCCGACATCCCCTACGGCTGGGTCCAGATCTGGGACTACCAGGGGGATCTCGACACCTGGTCGATGACGGAGGCCGTGGGCACCAACGCCCGCATCCGTAGCCCCAACCAGCCGGTCCTCGGCGACATCGACAACGACGGCGATCTCGACATCGTCGTAGGCGTCGGCTCCCGCTTCTGCGAGATCGTGTCGGCCATCGGCCAGTGCGGCGGCATCCTCGTGCTGGAGAACGACAACGGAACGTGGAATCGCTACCCCTTGGTCGACAGCTCGCTGTTCTACTACCGGGGCATCGATCTCGCGGACTTCGACGGGGACGGGAACCTCGACCTCGTGGCCGTCGCCGAGCGCTACACGTTCCAGGAGCGTGAGGCCTTCGTCCAGATCTTCCCCGGCACCGGCACCCCGAACTTCGGCGGCGCCCTGCAGGCGGGCATTGGCCTCGGCCCCTACCCGAAGGCCACCGACATCGACGGCGACGGTGACTTCGACATCATCGGCGGCGAGCAGGGCACGGGCGATACCTTCGCCTGGCTGGAGAACCAAGGCGGAGCCTGGAACAAGCACACGATCTACGACAACCTCGGCAACGGCAACATGATCCGCCTCGTCGACGACCTGTACGGAGACGGTGTGACCCGGGGCCTGGCCACCAACCACACCAACACCCAGACCCCGAAGAAGGGCAACCCGGACATCTACGACAGCCAGCTGGTGGCCTTCGAGATCCCGAGCAACCCCACCCTCGAGTGGTCGTCCTACGACGTCCTGTCCGACGGCATCGTTCCCACGCCGGACCTCGGGTTGTTCCCCAATGACGCCCCGGGCACCTTCGACGTCGGCGATGCCGACGGCGACGGCGACAACGACATCCTGCTCGCCGGCGACGGCGATCCCACGGTGTACCTCCTCGACCAGGTGGCGCCCGGCGACTTCGTCACCCGGGTGCTCCGCCCCAACGTGGCAGGCGCAGGCGGCACGTACATGACCGACTTCAACGGCGACGGCGCGGTGGAGTTCGTGGTCACGAGCTACGGCTCCAACCAGGTCTTCGTCATCGAGCGCGTCGTCGAGTAGGGGTCAGGCCTCCCGTGGAGGCCAGGCGCCAAGAGCGAGGCAGGCCCCGGCGAGCAGCAGCGCGCCGGGGGCGAGGAGCGGGTTCGCTCCGGTGATGGCGTGCCCGATGTGGGTCGCGGCGTCGGCCGTGGGGCGAATCTCTGCATCGAAGGCGTAGTTGTGCTCCAGATGCTCCCAGATGCCGAACAGCGCGCCCACGGCGAGCAGCGCGGCCACGGCCAGCAGGGGGCGCCTGGACGACGAGCGCCGCCATCCGACGGCCGCGGCCACCGCCCCGGTTGCGCACAGGGCGAAGGGGGTGATTTGGACCGCGGTCTCCAGGTGCTCCACGAGGGAGAGCTCTGCCGCCGTGCCGAGGCACGCCAGGCCTGCCAGGGCGAAGAGGCCCCGGCGTAGGCGACGCTCCGTGGGGGTGCTCACGGGAGGAGGGTGCGCCCGGCGTCGAGCTCGGCGGCCGTGACCAGGGGCGTCACCGCTGCCAGGAACGCCGCCTCGTCGGCGAAGGGACGCTTCCCGAGCAGTCCCTTGGCCTCGTTCTTGTCGAGCCCTGGCCACTGGGCCAGGGTCGCGGCATCGCAGTCGTTGTAGGCGATGGGCACGTACAGGTGGGCCTCCCAGGCCAGCACCTGCTCTTGGGTCGTGTATTTGCCGATCTCCTTGCGATACTGCGCGATGCTCACGTAGGGGCGGTACTCCTCGAACTCGTGCACCATCTTGGGGGTCACACCCGGGATGGCGGCGAGGGCCGCGTCGCTCGCGGTGTTCAGGTCGACGGTGGGCACGACCACCGGCGCGTCTGGGGCCGGGGCCGGGGCGGTCGCCGCGGGGGCCGGGGCTGGCGCAGCGGCCGGCGCGGTGGGCTCAGGGGCCGAGCTGCAGGCGGCCAGGGCGACGGCGGCGAGGGCGCCGACGAGACGAGTGAGGGGCATGGGCTCTCCGAAGGCGCTGCCGAGCGCGACTAGTTGAAATTCGTTTTCAACTAGTGCGCCGTATCGGTTGCGCGCCGCGGGTGCAACGGCTCACCAGGTGGCCGTGACCTCGACGCCGTAGTGGTCCGACAGAGGCGACGGATCGAACACGTCGCCACAGCTCTCCGCCGTGGTGTCGAGGGCGTCGAGCATGCGGCGGGTGCCGACCACGCCAGAGAAGCCGTCGAGAAGCACGTGGTCGATGACCCGGCTGACGTCGTCGTCGGGGGAGGCCCCCACCAGCACGTTGTCGCCGCAGTAGGTGCAGGCCACGTCGGCCTCGTCCTGCTCCAGGTACGGAACGGACCAGCCGGCTTCGTCGAACAGGTCCCAGTTGTCGGCCTCTTCGGCGCCCATGCCGTTGATGGCGGGCCCAGTGTTCATGTCGCCGAGGAGCACGGCGTGGTCTGCCGACCCGGTGCCGACCAGGGCGAGCATCTCCTCGATCTGCACCGCTTGCTCCGCGACCCAATCGCCCTCCGTGCGGGGGTACGGAATCGAGTCGAACGCCGCGGTCAGGTGGGTGCAGTACACGTCGAGCTCGCCGTCGGGGGCGTCGACCACCGCATGGAGCACGCTGCGCCGGTTGCTCGTGGAGGCGAAGACCGTCTCCGTCACGGTGAGGATGGGATGCTGGCTCAGGATGCCGGTGCCGAAGGAGCCGTCGTAGGCGAACTCGACGGGGGCGTCTTCGCAGACGCCCACCAGGCCGTCCGGATCCAGGCCGACGTTGGCCATCGCACAGCGCATGCAGTCCCGGGGAAGCAGGGCGAACTGGATGCCGCAGTTGTCGAGCAGGCAGTCGTCGACCTGATCGTTGCACACCTCCGAGCAGTTGTCCTCGAAGCAGGTGAGGAGCGTGTCGAGCTGTCCGTCCGTGCAGATGGCGTCGCTCGACTGCTGGGGCTCGGGCCAGAACTGGTGCGGGAACGCGCCCTCGATGGCGGCCTCGATGGCGGCGACCTGGTCGGCGGCCCACACCTCTTGCAGGCAGACCACATCGGCCTCGACGGCACTGAGGGCCGTGGCGATGTCCGCTTGGCGGCTGTCGGCGCCGGCCACGAAGCCTCGGGCGAGGCCCGCGTTGTAGGTCACGAAGGTGAGATCGGAAGGAGCGGCGGTCTCGCCGGTGTCCTTCGGGTCGCCGTCGTCGCCGCTGCAGGCGAGCAATCCGAGGATCAAGGTCAGGGTCATGTGGGCCTCCATCGGGGGAGGCTATCCCACTGTGGGGCGGATTCGGCCCGGTGGCCCCGACGGAAGGACGCCCCGAGAAGGGTCGGCCGAAGGCGCAGAGCGCTCGGGACTGGGACCCGGCGGTCCGGGTGCACGTCGCGCGCTGCGGGCGAGGGCCAAACCGCGTTCCCTCCAGGGTCCGCGGGCCGGGCTGTACGGGTACGGCCTCGTACGGTCCCGTAGACCCGCGTACCATCGGTGTCCTCGGTGGGCCGAGACCCCGGCGTGACGGCCGGTTGGGGTACCATGCGCCATGCGTCTGGACGACATCCGCGCGGCGGTGAACGGCGAGGTCGATGGGGACCTCGATGAGCTTCGTGCGTCTTGGGTGCAGCAGCGCTCCGGCGAGGTCTCCGACAGCGACGAGGCCCAGCTCGAGGACTTCCTCGCCTGGCTCCACGAGCGCGGGGCCATCCGAACGGAGACCTTCCAGGCCTTGCACACCGCCGATGGCGTGCGGCTCAACGACCTCGCCACGTACTACGGCGACGACGGCACGCTGGATGGCCAAGACAGTCACGCGGAGATGGAGCGGGCCCTCGAAGCGAAACAGGCCATCGACGACGACGACGACGACGACGACGACGACGACGACCTCGAGTGGCCCGATCTTCCCCCCAACGCCGACACCAGTCTGTTCCCCATCCGCACCAAGCGGGCCAAGCGCAAGGTCGACCACAGCCGTCGCCTCACCTTCCTCGGGAAGCTGGCCGCCGGGGCGATGGGGGAGATCCACATCGCCCGCGACCGAGATCTGCAGCGCAAGATCGCAGTGAAGCGCATGACCGAGAAGGTCAAGCGCAGCCCCACGTTGTCGAGCCGCTTCTACACGGAAGCCCAGATCACCGCCCAGCTCGACCACCCGAACATCGTGCCGGTCTACTCCTTGGAGCCCGACCCCGACGGCGGCCTCACCTACACCATGAAGCTCATCAAGGGCCGGACCTTCGCGGAGGTGATCCGGGAGATTCGCACCTGCTACGACGACAAGCGACCCCTCGACGATGAGCTCTCCCTCAACGCGCGGCTCGACTGGTTCCTGCGCTGCTGCGATGCCATCGGCTACGCCCACAGCCGCGGGGTCATCCACCGGGACCTGAAGCCCGACAACGTCATGGTGGGGAAGTTCGGCGAGGTCTTCGTGATGGACTGGGGCATCGCTCGCCTCGGGGACCGTCGCGACGTCACCGACGACGACCTCGTGGCCGTCGACGACGACGCCGAGGACCTCGGGCCGGACCTCCCCCAAACCAAGACCCGCATCGGCACGGTCATCGGCACGCCGGCCTACATGAGCCCGGAGCAGGCGGAGGGCAACAACGACCTGATCGACGGCCGCTCGGACGAGTTCGCTCTCGGTTTGTTGCTGTTCGAGCTGGTGTGCCTCAAGCAAGCCCTCTCGGGGCGCGACACCATGTCGTTGCTGCTGAAGGTGCAGCGAGCGGACCTCGACCCGCTCACGGCCTACCCCGGCTCTCCCCCCATCGATCCAGAGCTCGTGGCCATCATCCGCAAGGCCACGGCCCGCAGCCCGGACCACCGGTACCCGGAGGTAAAGGACCTCGCGATCGACCTCCGGCGCTACCTCCGAGGGGAGCCGGTCGTCGCGTTGCCCGAGGGCATCACCAAGCGGCTCTCCCGATGGATGGCTCGCCACGTTCGGCTCCTCGTCAGCCTGTTCATGCTGGTGATGGGGGCCGGAGGCCTCGTGGTCATCGGTGCGCTCACCACCACGTTGTTCACCATGGCCACCGCCGAGATCCGGGAGCAGCAGGTCAGTTCGCTCCTCGGGGTGGTGTCGGGTCAGGCCCACGACCTGGATGCCTACCTGCTCACTTACGAGGGCCTCCTCAAGGTGTTGTCGTCCAATGCGGTCGAGGTGCTCGACCGCGACCCCCGTGTCCTAGGGCCTGCCGCCGACAGCTACTACCTTCGCGACCCGTTCTCCCCGCCCGACCTCACGCCCAGTCCCCGCTACGGCAACGAGGTGAGCCTCGGCTGGCCGGTGATCAAGCGAGCGGGCGGTGTCACCGAGGAGGAGAGCCTCGACAGCGTGCGCCAGCTCACCATGCTGCGTCCCCCCTTCCGGCGTCTGCTGCTCTCGTCGTCGTCCGAAGATGCCGTGGGGCTTGCGGAGGCGGAGGAGCACAAGCTCGTGTTGGAGGATGGCACCCCCATCGCCTGGGCCTACGTCGCCCTAGAGAACGGCGTGCTGGCCCACTACCCAGGCCACGACAAGTTCCCGAGCCCCTACGATGCCCGCAAGCGTCCCTGGTACGAGCTCGCGCAGGGGCAACGCGGACCCGCCTGGGGCAGCCCCCACGTCGACTTCGGCGGGTTGGGCCTGATGCTGCCCTGTTCCATGGGCCTGTACGACGACGACGGCAACCTGCTGGGCGTGGCCGGCATCGAGCTGTCCTTCGACTTCCTGATCGACCGGCTGCTCGAGGCCCCCGAGCTCACCGACGTCGCCGAGACGTACATCCTCGACGCCGGCGGCCGCATCGTCATCCAGTCCAGCGACAAGAAGCGGGCCTCCACCGACTCGGGGCTCGGCAAGCGCCTCGTGCGGATGAAGCGCTTCCCGTACGAGAAGGTCACCGCGGCCGCCCTCGCAAAGCCCAGCGGCACCATCGTGGCCGACACGCCCAGCGGCAAGCAGCTGTTCGTGTGGGACCGCATGAAGTCCACGGGGTGGACCTACATCGTGCGAGGCGACGAGCGAGCGGTGATGCAGGCGGTCAGCGGGCGCTGATGGAAGGCCGGCGAGAGCCTGGGCCGTCTCCGAGGTAGAACCCGGTCCGATGTCCGCCCCCCTGCCGACCCGCCACGCGCTGACCCGCTGGCTCTTCCTCCGCGCCCTCGGGACCGTCACCGTCGTGGCCTTCGCGTCGTTCTGGGTGCAGGCCGATGGGCTGGTCGGAGCGAACGGCATCCTCCCGTACGAGCCCTGGCTCGAGGCGGTGGCCCAGCAGCTCGGCGACGATGCCTTCTGGCGGGCCCCCACCGTCTTGTGGTGGGCCCCTGGTGCCCTCGACGCCGTGGTGGGGGTCGGCCTCCTCGCCGCACTGGGTCTGATGGTCGGGCTGCCCGTCGAGGGACCGCTCCTGCTCGTTGCCTGGGTCTGCTACCTGTCGATCGGCACCGTCGGACAGCGCTTCCTCGGCTTCCAGTGGGACACGCTGCTGACCGAGACGTTGTTCACCAGCCTGTTCCTCGCGCGCTGGACCCCGTGGTCATCGAGGGAGCCGAGCCGGCTCGGGGTGTGGCTGCTGCGGCTGCTGCTGGTCAAGCTGATGTGGTTGTCGGGGGCGGTGAAGCTGGCCAGCGGCGACCCGGGCTGGTGGGACGGGATGGCGATGACCTTCCACTACGAGACCCAGCCGCTGCCCAATGGGTTGTCTTGGTACGCCCACCATCTGCCGGTCGTCTGGCATCGGCTCGAGACCTGGCTCACCGTCGGCATCGAGTTGCTGCTGCCTCTGGCGGTCTTCCTTGGTCGCTGGGGGCGTCGGGTCGGTGCGGTCGGCTTCGCTGCGGTGCTCGGCGTCTTGTTCGTGACCGGCAACTACGGCTTCTTCCAGCTGCTGTCCCTCGCGCTGTGCGTGATGTGGCTCGATGATGTCGACGTGCGACGGTTCGTGCCGGAACGCCTCTCGGCCTGGGTCGAGTCGGCCGGCAGGGAACCGTCCGAGCGCGCCCGAGGTGCACGGGAGGCACTCGTGGGGGTCGCCGCCGTCGTCATCTTGGGCGCGGGGGCCCTCCAGGGGGCCGGGCGGCTTCGCTACGAGCCGCCCGTCCCCGACGCCGTCGCCGAAGCGGTGCGCAGCCTGCGTCCCTTCCGCAGCGTGAACAGCTACGGCCTGTTCGCCAACATGACCGAGACCCGCCCGGAGGTCCGCATCGAGGTGAGCAGCGATGGCAGGGATTGGGTGGAGTGGCCGCTGCCCCACAAGCCGGGGCGCCTCGACCGTCGCCCGTCCCAGATCGCCCCCCACATGCCTCGGCTCGACTGGCAGCTGTGGTTCGCGGCCTTGTCCGACTGCCGCCGCAACCCGTGGGTGCCGGCGCTGATGCAGCGGCTGGGGGAGGGGAGCCCCGAGGTGGTGGCGCTGATGGGGCCGTACCCCCTCGACGCCCCGCCCCGCTTCCTCCGGGCCCAGGTCGCCGAGTATGCGTTCAGCGAGCCTGGCAGCCCCGAGGCGGAGGCGGGACAATGGTGGGTCGCCCGGAAGGTACGGCCCTACTGCCCGGCGGTGCGGGCGCCGGTTCCGTAGGGTCCGACGGGCATGCCCCGCAGCGGGGCCCGGCCACGCTGGCCAGCATGCGAACATCGGTCTATACGATGACACCCCTCCCGGAGAGTCCTTGCGCGCCTGGATCTACGACCGTGCCATCCTCGGCCTGACGACTCAGTGGTACGCCGAGGTGCTCAATCGCCTCCACGAAGGCGCCCACATGCTCGACGTGGGCATTGGCACCGGCGGCGCCCTCGCGGCCAACGAGGTCCTCGTGCACGGGCACAAGCTTCGGGTCACCGGGGTCGACATCGATCCCGACTACGTGAAGAAGGCCAGCGAGCGGATGCGCAAGGCGGGCCTGTCCGATGCGGTCGACGTACGCCTGCAGTCCATCTACGACCACCACGGTGGCCCCTACGACGCGGTGTACTTCTCGGCGAGCTTCATGCTCATGCCCGATCCCGCGGAGGCCCTGCGCCATGTGTGCACCCTGCTCACCGACAATGGCCGCATCTACTTCACCCAGACCTTCCAGGACAAGCGCTCCAAGATGCTCGAGAAGGTGAAGCCCTTGCTCAAGCGGGCCACCACCATCGATTTCGGGGAGGTCACCTACGAGGAAGATTTCCGCGAGGTGGTGGAAGCGGCCGGCGTGGAGCTGGTGGAGCTCGAGGTGATGGAGCGCAAGGGCACCCGCTCCTACCGGCTGGCGGTGGGGCTGCCCACACAGGCGACCGCCTGAGGTCGCCTCTGGCCCGGGGTCAGAGCTGGATCTCGACCTCGACCTCGCCGCTGGCGCTCACGTCGTGGCCATCGGTGGCCGTGGCGACCACGGTGACGATGTCGCCGTCGGCGAAGCCGTTGGGCAGGAAGGGGTAGGCGCCGAGCCATCCTTGGCCCTCGTCCTCGTTGCACACCAAGGTGAAGCTGGCGGTGCTGTCTTTGGACTCTCCGCCGTCGATCGAGGTGCGGATGGTCACGATCATGGAGTCGGTGGTGTCGAGCCCGCTGGTCCACAGCTGCACCTCGATGGTCTCGCCATCGGTGCGCACGGGGACGAGCTCGCCGGCCGCGTAGGGCTCGAAGCCGAGCTGGCCACCGGACCCGATCTCGATCAACGGCTCGCCACCGCCGTCGCAGGTGGGAGGACCGTAGCCTTCCCCTGGCTCCTCGCCGGTGCAGGCACTCAGAGCCACTGCTGCCACCATCGTGATCCACGCTTTTGCCACGTCCGCCTCCCGGTTCTGCGGGAGGGTCACACGGTGGAGGAGGGTTGGCCACGAAGGAGAGGAACTCGTCCGAATGAATATCACTTACATTGACGTTGCGGAATGTAAGTCTGTCTTGAACGCCGAGCAGGGCGCCATGTGGAGGCCCTAGGGCTTCCCGACGGTCCGGGCGCCGTGGGCCACCAGCACACGCCGCGTCACGTTGAGCACGATGAACGGGAGGCCGCCTCCGAGGCGCACGTCGTGGCGAAACACCCAGGCCCAGCCCAGCACCAGGACCGACAAACCCAGCACCCCGAGGGAGCGGCTCCGCACCCAGTCCGGAGGGCCGTCGGCTCCGATGGCTCCGGGAGGGGTCGCCATCGCCACCGCGAGGGTCGGCACGACGAGGGCGAACAATGCGAAGCCCTGCCACGCCGCCCAGAGCTCCGCAATGGGGCCGAGGCCGAGGCCGAAGCCGACGGCTCCGAGGACCAACCACAGGTCGGTGCCCACCAGGATGGGGTTGAGGCGCTTGCCGGTGGCGAGCACCCCGAGGGTGACGGCGACGGCGAGTCCTCCGGCTGCGGGGAAGGCCTGGGCCATGGAGGCGAGGTCCACCTTGCCCGCGGTGACCACCGGGAAGGCGAGGGCGACCACGGGCAAGAGCTGAACGAGCTCGGCCCATGGAGGGTTGGCGACGACGGGGGATGAGGGGTCGGGCATGGGGCGGCGGCTATCGGCACCGCCCAGCGCTGTCATCCCAGCTCAGGACGGTGGGCCGAACAGGTCCTGCTGCGACGCGTCGTCGTCGGCGTCGGTCGGTCTGGCCCGCGGGGCTGGCCCTCGGGCGGTGGTGCGCCCGCGGTTCCAGCGCAGGTGCTCCCCGACGAACACCTCGTCGCCGTCGGCCTTCACGCGGGTGTGGGCGTGCACCACGTGGGCTCCCGCGATGCGGTTGCTTACACCAAACATACCCAGCTGCACGGTGACGTCGGAGGCCATGCCGTATCCTAGCGTTCGTGGATCCCCTCGACCAGCAGCTCGCCGACCGACTCCCCGGCGCCCACCTCACCGAGACCCTCCAGACCCTGTGGGGGGGCTGGGGCCGACTCGTGCGGGTTCGGCTGGCGGACGGCGCCCCCGCCGTCGTGAAACAAGTGTCGCCGGCGCGGTTCGACCACGGCATGTCCGCCGCAAGGAAACGTCGAAGCTATGAGGTGGAGGCATCATTCTACCGAACGGTAGCGATGCGGAAGGGCCTTCCCAGAGTGCCTCGTCCTCTCCTGATCGACGACGGCATGTTCGTCCTGGAGGACCTCGACGCCGCTGGCTTCCCGGGCCGTGCAGTCGGCACCCACAGTCTTCCCCCGGAGCGCATCGAGGAGGTGCTGCACTGGCTCGCAGACTTTCACGGCGTGCTGATGGGCGACCCGGGGGAGGGCCTGTGGCCCAGGGGGACCTACTGGCACCTGGCGACTCGTCCGGACGAGCTGGAGGCCATGGCGCCGGGCCCGCTGCGGGATGCTGCGGCCGCCATCGACGCACGACTGGCCGAGGCGGAGCACGTCACCCTCCTGCACGGCGACGCGAAGGTGGCCAACGGGTGCTTTGGGGACGGGGTCGCCATGGTCGACTTCCAATACACAGGGCGGGGACCGGGTGTGTCGGACGTCGTGTATTTTCTCGGTTCGTGCCTCGATGATGCGCTGCTCGCATCCCAGGCCGACGCGTGGCTCGACCGCTACCTTGCGCGTCTGGACGACCATCTGGAGCCGTCCGTCCGAGCATCTGTCAGGAAAGAAACCCACGAACTGTGGGCGTTTGCCTGGGCAGATTTCGAACGTTTCTTGGCTGGCTGGGCGCCGGACCACTGGAAGCGGAGCGGCTACGCCCACCGGCAGACGCAGCGGGCCTTGGCGCAGCTCTGATCAGCGGCGGCGAGACCAGGGAAGGAAGGCGCTGAGAAGCGGCCAGGAAGGATACATTTGGCCGCTCGAACAATTGCAGCCTTCCTCGCTCACTCTGGCGCTCGGCGTGGCCGGCGTCTTGCCCAGTGTGCTTCCGGGGAGCACGTCCACCGTCCAGGACTGGGACGCGGTGTCGGTGCCGTCGCTCACCAGCAGCGTGAACGGAACCTGCTCCTCGGTGCGGGAGGGAACCCAGGACACCACGCCCAGCGGGCCGACGTTGGCTCCTTCGGGGCCGATGAGCTGGTAGGTGAGCACGTCGTTCCCAGGCTCCTCGACTGAGGTGGGGTAGCCGTAGCGTAGGCCGGCGGTCGCTAGCGTGGGGGGGGTCGACCGGAAGGTGGGGGGTGCGTTGCGCACCTGCACGGCGGCGGTCTGCACCACGACCTCGCCGTCGCCGTCGTCGAGGGTGGCGGTCACGGTGTACAGCCCCTCGTTGGGGAAGGCCCGCTGCACGGTCGATGCGACCAACAGGCTGGTGCCGTCGCCGAAGTTCCACTGCACGTCGTCGTTGTCGAACGCCCCAGGGTCCTCCCCGGTGGCCAGGAACAACCCTAGCTCTCCCTCCGCCAGGCTCGTGGGCGCTTGGAAAGACGTGAACCGGGGCGGGGCGTTCTGGATGGAGATGGAGAAGGCCACCTCCTCGGTGCCGCCGTCGCCGTCGTCGACCACCACGGACACGTCGAACACCCCATCATCGCTGAAGGCGTGCTGCACGGAGGCGCCGACGGAGGTGAAGAAGGTGTCGCCGAAGGACCAGGTGTAGTCGAGCACATCGTCGCCGGGGTCCACCGCGCTGGCGGTGAAGGCCAGCATCGCGCCTTCGTCGCCGCCGAAGGGCTGGGAGACGGTGAGATCGCTCGGGGGCACGTTCTTCACGGTGACGGCGATGGCGGTGCGGGACTCGTCGCCCTCGGCGTCGGTCACGGTGAGGGTGACGGGCTTGGAGCCATCCTGGGTCCAGATGTGCTCCACGGTGGGGCTCTCTCGCGCCGCGAGGCCGTCGTACAGATCCCACGACCACGTGATGGCTTCCGGGTCGTTGCCGGCGACGAGCACCGTGACCGAGCCCTCGAAGGCCTCCGAGACGTAGATGGTCTGTTGGTCCACCGGGAGGTCCGACACCACGATCTCGAAGCTCGAGGAGCTGGCGCCGCCGTCTTCGTCCCGGGCCGTCACGGTGACGGTGTAGGTGCCGTCGGACAGGTAGATGTGCTCGATGTCGTCGCCGAAGGCGGTGGTGCCGTCGCCGAAGTCCCACTCGAGGCTCACGGTGTCGGCGGACACATCGGTGGCCGATGCCGTCATGGCCACGGGCACCCCCTCGGAGGCAGGGTCGGCGGTCAGGCCGGTGATCACCGGCGCCAGGTTCGCGACCTCGAGGTTGAGGACGCGGACCGCGGTGTCGCCGGCGGCATCGGTGGCGGTCACGGTCACCGGGTAGGTGCCGTCGTCGGGCCAGATGTGGACCACGTCGGCGCCGGTCGCGGGCGGGGTGCCATCGCCGAACGCCCAGCTGTAGGCGACGGCCTCGTTGCCGAGGGGGTCCTGAGCGTAGGCGTGCAGGCTGACGGAGGACGCCTCCTCAGCCGGTCCGTCGGTGGACATCTCCAGGACGCTGGTGACGCCGCGCTCGATGGTGAAGGCGTCCTGCAAGACGCCGAGGTCGTCGATGAAGCGGGCGTCGAGGCGGTTGGCGTCGATGTCGAGGACCACGGAGCCCAGCACGCTGAGGCTCTGGTACATCACGGGGTGATCCAAGGACCCGCCACCGACCTTGCCGGAGGACCCGGCGACGATGTACACGGCGCCCTCGTTGGAGCCTCCAGCCGCCGACGGTTTGGTGTAGGCGCCGTCGATGGTGGGGTCGCCGCTGCCGCCGTTGCGCTGCATGGTGGTGTCGAAGGTGGTGGAGTCGCCGTAGTGCCCGTCGATGAACATGCTCCGCTCGTAGGAGTGGGAGTGGCCCGTCAGCACGAGGTCCACCCCGTAGGCCTCGAGGATGGGCAGGGCGTTCTCCCGCATCTCGGTCAGGTCGCCTTCGGCGTCGGAGTTGTGGCTGCCCTTGGTGTAGGGAGGGTGGTGCCAGAAGGCGAGGACCCACTCGGCGCTGGTGGTGGACAGGTCGTCTTCCAGCCAGTCGAGCATGGCCCCGCCGGCGCTGCGGTCCGAGTCGTAGGAATCCAAGCAGACGATGTGCACGTTGCCTACGTCGAAGCTGTAGTAGGCCTCGGTGCCGGAGGGCTCGCCACCGGCCTCGCCGGCGGCCGGCAGCGTGAAGATGTCGTAGTAGGGACCGGTCTGGCTGGCGGACGACGCGCTGTAGCCGTCGTGGTTGCCGAGGGTGGACCACAGCGGCGTGTTCGGCAGGATGCTTCCGTAGATGTCGAACATCGCAACCTGGTACTCGTCGTCGGTGCCCGAGTTGTACGCGTTGTCGCCGAGCATCAGCCACACATCGGCAGGCTCCCCCAGATCGAGGAAGGCGTCCCGCACCCGCATCGCATCGGCGTTCGCCGTGCCGGCATCGCCGATGGCCCACAGCCGAATGGGCGTCTGAGAACCTGCGACGGGGAGCGTCTTCACCTGGTGCAGGGGGTCGCCGATGTCTCCAGAGAGCACGCCATCAACGGTACCTACGGTGTAGGAGTAAGTGTTACTTGCGGTCAGGCCCGAGACCTCGACGGCATGGTCGGTGGCGAGGGGGCCGGTGAGGGTGCGGCCGTCGATGACCAGCTGCCCTTCCGTGGGCAGATCGGTGCGCCAGCGCACCACCGCCGAGGCCGGGGTGACGTTCTGCAGGTACGGCCCTCGGGTGATGTCGGCGGGACCCGTCCAGCCGGTCACCGACAGGTCGAAGGCCAGGTCGTCGGAGTCGACTCTGGCCTGGTGGACCTCCACGGCGACCGTGTTGCTTCCGGCGACGAGGAAGCCCAGCGGCACCGCGAACTCCTCGTACTCGTTCTCCTCCAGGCCCGACACGTCGACGGTGGCCAGGGTCGTGGCGTCGGACGGGGTGACGAGGTTCGAGCGGTGGATCTCGGTCCCGTTGAGGTAGACGACGGCTCCGTCGTCCCGCTGCAGGGACATGGTCAGGCCGGAGTAGTCGGCCGGATCGGTGATGGTGAACGCCTGGCGGAACCACGAGGTGACGTACCGGTCGTTCGGGTCCGGACCGTAGCCGATGGTGGTGCCGCCGAAGATGCCGTAGCCGAGGGGGGTGAAGCCGCTCGACCACAGGCTGTCGTCGAAGCTGGGCTCCGTCCAGGTGGGTCCGGGGTCGACCCCGTCGTCGAGGTAGGTCCAGGTGCTGCCCACAGGGACGAGGTCCGTCGGGGTGGCGCCGTACGCCGACTCCGCGATGCCCAGGGCGAGCAGCAAGCGTAGGAATCGGGAGCTTGAGGGCAGCATGGTCATGGGGAATCCGTGGTGGCCAGGCGGTCTGAGAGGGTCTTGCTCATGGTGCGACGGGCCGGGGTGTCTCGCTGGGAGGCCACCTGGTCGAGGGCGGCGGACCAGCGGCGGCGCGCATCGAGGGGTCGGCCCGAGGCCGCAAGGAGGTCGCCAGCGAGGAGTTGGTCGCGGACGTCGTCGGAACGAAGGCGCTTCAGGGGGGCGTCGCCCGTGGGGTCGCAGGCCCAGTCGGCGGCGGCGGCGGCCCGACGGAGGGTGGCGACGTCGCCGCGGCGCTCGAGGCCCAACTCCAGCAGCGGCACCGCCGTGCATGGCGCCGTGAGCTCAGCGGCCTCGAGGTAGGCCTCCGGTGGGGCGCTGGGGAGGTCGTGGAGGCTGGCCGCGAGCAGCTCCCCTGCCTCCTCGCCCCGTCCGAGGTCGACGAGGGCATGGGCGCGCCACAGCGCCGCGTCGGGACCCGAGAGCCCCTCGATCGCCGCAAGGGCGTCGTCGGGGCGTTCGCCGTGGAGCAGGGTTCGGGCTCGCGCCAGGCGCACGACCTCGGCGTCGGGGAGGCACGCCGCATCCAGCTCGGCCAGGGCATCGTCGGTCCGGCCGACATCCGAGAGCACCCCCGCCCTGCGGATGGCCGCGACCGTGCCCACCATCGGGTCGGTCACCGGAGCGCCGTCTGCGGTGGTGCAGCGAACCTCGACCGCGTGCAGGTGTCCATCCACGCTCGGATGGGCATGGGCGACGACGGCGAGAAGGCTGGCAACGAGGAGATCCACAGCTTCGCAGTGTATCGCGGGCAGCGTGGGGGCCGCTGACCGTCAGGCGGCACCCCGGGTGTGGGCGCGGAGCTCCTGGGTGAGGTGGTCCAGCACCGCTCGGACCCGACGGACCCGTCGGAGGTCTCCGGGCGCGACCAACCACATGTCCACGAGGATTCGGTGGCGGGGGAGGACCCGCACCAGCGAGGGAGAGCGGGCCAGCGGTGCGTGGGTGATGCCGATCCCGAGGCCCGCGCGCATGGCGGCCAAGTAGGCCAGGTCGTGGTCGGTGCGGAACTTGAAGTCCCGTGGGCGGAGCTGCAGCCCGAGGTCGGCCAGGCCGTCGAGGATCTGGGGCGACGTGTCCCGTCCGATCAGGTCGTGGCCCCGGAGGTCCTCCAGGCTGTCCGGCGGCGGGTGGCGCTCCAGGTAGGACGGGGAGGCGAAGAACCCGAAGTCCACGGCACCGATCCGCCGTGCCACGAGGTCGGCGCCGGCGAGGGGGGCCATCCGTATGGCTACGTCGGCGTCCCGACGTCCGAGGTCGGCCACGTCGTTCGATAGCGCGAGCTCGACTTGGAGCGCAGGATGGAGGGCGCTGAGGCGGGCGAAGATCGGTGGAAGCACCTCCACGCCGACCAGCTCGCTGGCGGTGACCCGCACGGTGCCGGACAAGGCGTCCGCGTCCCCGGACAGCGCACGGACGAGGGAGCGGGCGGTCGCTTCCATGGTCTGGGCGAAGGGCAGCATCTGCCATGCTGCTTGGGTCGGAACCAGGCCGTTGGGGGCGCGGCGGAACAAGGTCTGGTCGAGGGCATCCTCGAGGGCGGCGATACGCCGGCGCGCGGTCGGATGGGCGACCCCGAGGGCACGCGCTGCCCCCGAGAGGCTTCCCTGGCGCATGACCTCGAGGAACGTGCCGACGAGCTCCCAGGAAGGTGTTTTCGGGACCACGGCCATGCTGGGGAACCTCTAGGTGTCAGAAATATACAGGTAAGTGCGCACAGATGAACAATACCGATAGCACCCTGGAGCGGTAGATGGGGGGTGGAGGTCCGATGCACCAGCTTGCCGACGGCGTTCACATCCTCGATGCCCCCCAGCGCTTCTACGGCCTCGAGGTGGGGGCCCGCATGACGGCCCTCGAGACCGACCGTGGGTTGCTTCTGCATTCGCCGCTGGGGGTCGAGCCCTCGGCGCTCGGGGACCTGGGCTCGCCCCGCTGGGTGGTCGCCCCGAACCGCCTGCACCACTTGTACGTGGGGCCCTGGATCGAGCGTGGGGCGGAGGGATGGGCGGCACCGACCCTCTCCGACAAGCGGCCGGACCTGGCCTTCACCGGGGTGCTCGACGGGGGGACGCAGCCCTTCGGCGACGACGTACGGGTGTTCCCGTTGCGCTGCTTTCCGTTCTCTAGTGAAGTGGTCTTGCTGCACCGCCCTAGCCGGACCTTGGTGGTGACGGATCTGGTGTTCCACTTCACCCCCCGCTCCCCGTGGGTCACCCGTGCCGCCATGGCCTGTGCTCTCGGCTACCCGGGTTGCTGTTCCACGGTGCTCGAGCGGGTCGGCTTCCACCGGAAGGTGGCGCGAAAGGAAATGGCCATGCTCGCATCGCTGGACTTCGACCGGCTGATCATGGCCCACGGGGAGGTGATCGAGACGGGGGGCAAGGAAGCCTTTCGGGGGGCCATGGGCTGGCTCGGGATCTGAGAGTTGGCCGAGGGTCCCAGTGCTACACTGCCGCCAGGAGGCTCACATGCACCTGCTCGTAATGCTCGGGCTGTTGGCGTGTCAGAGCGGTGAGAAGGCAGACGACAGCGATGTGCTCGACGACACCACGTCGGACACCACGCCGGACTCGCCGGACGCCAGCGACACGACCGACGCCTCGGACACCGACACCGACACCGACACCGACACCGACACCGATGCCGACGCCGATGCGGACGCAGACACCGACGTCGACACCGACACCGACACCGACACGGCGCTGCCGGCGGACCTGAACGGCACGCCGCCGGTCAAGCCCGTGCCGCCCCTCGCCAGCTTCGATGTGGTGAACCGCCACGGCGAGAACATGGGCCCCACCGACCTAGAGGGCACACCGACCGTCATGTGGTTCTACCCGGCCGCCGCGACAGGTGGTTGAACGGTGGAGGGTTGCGGGTACCGCGACCTCCAAGCTGACTTTGATGCCCTGGGTGTGCAGATCATCGGCGTGTCCTTCGACACCCCGGAAGAGAACCAGGAGTGGGCCCTCGACGAAGGGTTCGAGTTCGACCTGTGGTCCGACGAAGACCGCGTGCTGGCCATGCACTACGGTGCAGCCAGCAGCCCGACGCAAGGGTCGGCCAGCCGCTTGACCCGGCTGCTCGACGAGAATGGCTACGTGCTGCTCGAGTATTCCTCGATCGTGGTGGGCACCCACCCCGCCGATGTGCTCGAGGACTGCGAAGCGCTGTTCGGCGGCACGACCACGAACTGAGGCGTTGGGGCCCCGGCGATGTGTCGGGGCCTTCCAGCGCTCACTCGATCCAGCGGCCCTCGATCCCGTCGTCCACCCAGAACATGGCGCCCTCGGGTACCGTGACGGTGAGGCTCGCGCCGTCCAGGGAGTCGTCGAGGTCGGCCTCGGGCGACCAGTGAGCCCCGGGGTCGGTGAGGGTGAGTCGCCAGGTCCGGTCGTGGCCGTCGACGGCCTCGACCTTCAAGACGGGACCCTCGTGGAAGGGGTCGTGGAGGTACATCGCCGCCAGGTCGAGGCGCCGTCGACCGATACGGCCCGAGGCCCACTGGTAGCTGACCCGCGTGCCGAGGGGGTCCTGCCGGCGCCGCTTGGCGCCCTCTCGGGCCTTCAAGGCGGCCTGTCCGCCCCGCTTCGCGAAGGGAAGCACGAGCACGATTTCCTGCTTCTTTGGCTGTTTCTTGGCCGCGGCCATCAGCTGGGTGGTGACCCGGTCGGTCTGCTCCCACGCGGTGCGGTGCGTGGCATGGGGGAACACAGTGACCCTGCCGAGGGTGAGCAGGAGCACGGCACCCGCTGCGATTCGGGCCGGCCAGCGCTGCGGGCCCGGCCGACCGAGCCCGAGCCCGGCCAGGAGTCCGACCAGCACGGCGAGGGGCGGCACGAGCATGTAGACCTGGCGAGGAAACCACACCCCGTTGGGGAGGTAGACAGCGGTGAGGCCGGCGAGCCAGGCCAGGGCCCACAGGACGGGACGGTTCCACGTGGGCTGATGGGCGGGGGCGGGCTCGGGCTGTCGGACGGCCTGCACGACGGCTACGACGAGGGCTGCGACGATGGCGAAGCTGGCGGCCAGGAAGGGGGCGCTCGGCAGCAGCGCCCCTTCGGCGCCGCCGCTGGGCATTCCGACGGGCAGCAGGGTCGACCACGTGGCCAGGCCGATGGTGCCGACGCGCCCGGCGCGGTCGGTGGCGGCGGCGTACCCCCCGAGGCCGCCGATGACCGAGATCCGCCAGGCCAACAGGGCCGCGATGGTCAGCCCCATCGCGCCGAGCTCCTGGAAGCGCCGCCTCGACGCCAAGGCCAGGGTGGCCACACCAAAGGCGACGTAGGCGGCCTCGTTGGCGAGGGCACCGGCAGCGAGGGCGGCGATGCCCACGACCGACGCCGCCAGCTGATTGCGGCTCAGCAGCCAGAGTCCGAGCATGGCCAGGGTGCTGGCGAGGGCGTAGCCACGGCGAGCCAGGTGGGGCAGCACGATGCCGACCATCGGGTGCAGCGCCAGCACGGCAGCCCCAGCGGTGGCCGCCCACGGCGACCGGTCAGGGGCCCAGCGACGGACGAGGGCGTGCACGAGGCCCACGGCCCCGAGGTGCAGACCGAAATCGGTGAGGCGGTAGGCGAGGACGCCTCCGCCAAGCACCTCGTTCACCAGGTACGACAAGCCGGTGACCGGTCGGAACCCCACGTTGAAGTGCTGCGTCTCGAGCAGCCACTCTTGGAGCTTGGGGGACTGCCAGTCGGAGCGGTCGAGCCAGATGGCGGCGTCCCGCGTCATGGGGGTGAGCGTCAGGACCCAGGCGAACGGCAGGGTGCCGAGAACCCCTAGGCCGAGGCTGGTGAGGGCGGCGCTGGCGCGCTGCCTCCACGATGGCGCCGGGCCTTCGTCGTTCGCGGGCTTGGTCCTGGAGGTGTCGTCGCTCACCGGCGGCGCCTAACCGTGGGAGGGGGTGGCGTCGCCTCGGACGAAGGCGTTCCGTTGACCGCAGCTCGGGTTAGACGCCACGCCATGCTGGTCCTGCTGCTCCTGACTGCCTTCCTGATCTTGGCCAACGGCTTCTTTGTCGCCGCCGAGTTCGCCCTCGTGAAGGTGCGGTCCACGCAGCTCGAGGTGCGCGAGGAGAACGGCGAGCGCATGGCCGGCGTGGCCCGGGAGCTGGTCGAGAACCTCGATGGCTACCTCTCGGCGACTCAGCTGGGCATCACGCTGACCTCCCTCGGCCTCGGCTGGATCGGTGAGCCGGCGGTGGCCGCCCTCCTCGGGCCCGTGTTTCACGCCTTGAACCTGTCCGAGGACATCGCCCACAACGCGTCGATCATCATCGGCTTCACGGTGATCAGCTTCCTCCACATCGTGCTCGGCGAGGTCGCCCCCAAGAGCTACGCCATCGCTCGGCCCGTGCAGACCTCGATGTGGGTCGCGATGCCCATGAAGGCGTTCCACACCGTCTTCTACCCCGCCTTGCTCGTCCTGAACTCGTCGTCGAACCTGCTGCTTCGTCTGGTGGGCATCGAGGAGGGCAACACCCACTCTCTCGCCGTGCCCGCCGACGAGCTGGTGCGCATCGCGGCTGAGTCCGCGGCGGGAGGGCACATCTCGGAGGGGGAGGGCAAGATGCTCTCCAACGTGTTCGCGTTCAGCCATCGGCTCGCCCGGGAGATCATGGTCCCCCGCAACCGTGTCACCGGCTTCGACCTCGCGTCGTCCGATCTCCAAGGGGAGATCGAGCAGGCCCTGGGGGCAGGCCACAGCCGCTACCCGGTGTACGAGGGCGAGCTCGAGAACGTCGTAGGGATGCTGCACCTGATGGACCTCCTGCGCCTTCCCGACGCCGAGCGCACCTTCGATGCGGTGCGCTCGCTGATGCGTCCGCCGCTGCTGGTCCCCGAGTCGCTCCCCGCAGAGAAGGTGATGCGCCGCATGCAGGTGCGTCGCTCCCACCTCGCCGTCGTGATCGACGAGCACGGCGTCGTGGCGGGGGTCGTCTCCCTGGAAGACGCGCTGGAGGAGCTCGTCGGGGAGATCCAAGACGAACACGATGACGAGGCCGGTGAGATCCGCATGACGGACACGGGCTTCGAGTTCTCGGGCGTCCTCAACCTCGACGAGATGTGCGCGGCCCTGGAAGTGCCGGACTTCGAGAGCGACGCCGACACGCTGCAGGGCTGGCTCATGGAGGCCCTGGAGCGGCTCCCGGTGGAGGGGGACTCTCTGACCCTCGGCCCGTGGAAGCTGGTGGTCACCGAGGTCGACCAGCGAGCCGTCAAGCAGGTCGATGCCACCCGGGCCGGAGCCCCAGGCGATGCAGGCGGCGGCGAGAAGTAGCGAAGGAAATACTTCCTGTTTCAGGAAGTAAGTTTCGCTCCCGAGAGGCGCCAGAAGGTCCAAGCCGCGAGCACGAGGCCGACCGCGCCGAGGGCGCCGAGCACGGTGGCCCCCGGGCCGTCGAGCACGAAGCGGGAGCCCACCATGGCGAGGACGGAGAGCCCCGACCACCCGGCGGCTCCTCGTGCGAGCCGCTGTCGGGCCAGCGCCACGGCCCCCTGACGAGCCGCCTTGTCCACGCACACGATGCAGGTGGGGCCGTCGGGTAGCTTCACCGAGTCGGTCGCGTCGACGGGGGCGCCGCAGCGGCAGCAGCTCTGGGGTTCGGGCTCGTCCATGGGCCCGGCGTATCGCGTCACCGCCCGTGCTGTCGGTCTGGGCCTGGGTGCGTTAGGAACGGGCGATGTCGCGCATCCTCGCCGCCCTCCTCGCCCTCGCTGGACCGGCCCTCGTCTTCGGGAGCTCCTACCAGCTGCTGATGTCGTGGGAGGACGCCGACGACGTCAATGCCAGCCGAAACGCCGGACGAATCCTCAACTCTCGGGTGATCGACCAGGGCGTGGTGGTGGCGATGGAGGCGATGCTCGAGCGACGGCAGCCGGAGGTCCTGATCATCGGTCCGTCCTACGCCAACACCGACGTGCGACCCGATCTCATTGCTGCCCGGCTCGGCATCCCTCGCGACAAGGTGCTCCTGTTGTCGGTGCCCAACTCGGTGGGGGCGCACTGGTACGCCCTGCTGAAGAACCGTGTGTACGCCAACGGCCACGAGCCAAAGCTGGTCGTGGTGGTGAGTGGACTTCAGTCCATGCTGCTCAACACGCCGCTCACCGAGTCCTCGTTCGTGAACCTCGGCGTGCACTTGTCCGACGAGCCGGACCCCGAGATCCAGAAGCGAGTGAAGCGCACGGGCGACATGCACGTGGCCCACATGCGCGAGCAGCGGGGAAAGCTGCGGGAGTCGGTGTTCGATGCCCTTCGGTTCCGGCCCGCCACGAGCCTGGTGCGCAACGAGCAAGGGCGGCGCCTGTCGGTGGTGGAGGTGCGGGGCGCACTGGCTCGGGTGTTCGATGACGCCAACGTCGACATGCATCTCCACAACGCGTCGATGCCCATCGTCGAGGCCGACCGCCTCGACGACCGGGGCTACACGCCGGACATGCTTCCCCCTCCCGAAGACAGCTTCGTCCCAGTGATCACGGACCTGGTGGAGTCCCACGGGGGCCGCACGGTGTGGGTCCGTCCGCCGATGTCCCCCCACATCGCCGACAACCTCGACGACGTGGTGCTCCCCGGGGTGCAGGAGGCGACGCAGCAGCTGCTGGTCCATCGTTCGGGGGACTACGTCGACATGCGGGCCCTCCCGATGACCGCCGCCATGTTCAAGAACGAGGACCACATGAACGAGGAGGGCTCCCGTCGCTTCTCGGAGGCCCTGTCCCGGTCGCTGCAGGAGCTGGACGCTCTGGCGCCCAAGGCGCGTCCCGAACTGGCGGGCCCGGCCGACGTGCAGGGTGTGATGGTGGCCGCAGATGGCAGCCGCACCCCCCTCTCGGATGCGTCGGGCGAGCCGCTGGGCCTGCCTGCCGGACACCAGGCACGCTGGACCCTCTCGGGGTGGGACGCGTTGCGGGGGCCCTTCGCGGTCCACGCGGTGGTCGATGGCCCCGAGGGCGGCGCTCCTCCCGAGGTCTTGCTCGACGACCGGGCATTGCCTGTGAGGCTGGCCGAGGTGGTGGACGGTCGAACCCGCTGGGAGGTCGGCCAGCGCCTCGACGCCCCCACCGGACCGGTCGTGTTGCAGATCCGTGGTGTGGAAGGCGAAGGCGATGGGTCGGAGCTCGCCGTGCGTGCCGCTGCCTTCGGGGTCGGCCGAGGGCGGGTGTTCGTGGCGGGGCGTGCGGCCGCGCTCGATGGCCATCGGGCCGAGCTCTTTGGCGTGCACGAAGTGTCCGGTGGGGTGTTCGTGGACCACACGGTCCGCCCGTCCTTCACGCGGAAGCCCGTGCGGGTTCCAGGCCACGACCGTCCCGTGACGGACCTGCCCAACTCGGTTCTCTCCGCGTTCGAGACCGAGCGGTGGGCCTTCCTCTCCGACGAAGCGTTGATCGGAGAGACCAACTTCGGGTCCCGGTGCAGTCCACTTCGGATCACCGAGGATGCAAAGCTCCTTCCGAGCGCCAACGTCCCTTGCACGGAAGTGCAACGGCGCAAGGACGGCCGGAGCTGCCACACCACCCAGCGCATCTTCTTCTCCGCCAGCGACGACACCGACCCGGCCACCAACGGTCGCGCGTATCGGATGGTGCTCGACGAGGGTCGGCTCTGCGACGGGGCGGTGTTCCTCTACCCCAAGGATGCTTTCGAGGTCCGCTTCCCAGAGGAGCGTCTCGCAGACTTCCAGGACGGCGCACGCTACTTCACCCTCGGCGCGAACTACCTGAACCACCGTCCCGCACAGGTGCAGGTGACCCTCACGGTGGCGGGCGAGGCGGTGGTCGATGAGACCGTGAGCGGTCCCGACCTGGAGAAGGGGCCACGCACGTGGCAGCTACCGGCGCCCGTTCCGGCGGGCTCGGAGGTCGTGCTGACCCTGGAGAACAAGGCGTCGGTGTTCTACCTCGTGACGGAGGCCACGCTCTCGGAGCGCGCTCCCTGAGCGCTCCGGTTCGCGTCCCGTCCTTTCGCTGTGTTATGGTGTCGGCGGTGCATTCCCCGGCACCGGCCTCTCCCCTTCCCCGGCGAGGCCATCCCCCCCTTCCTTCCCCCCATCCCAGCACGACGCGACGCGACGCCCCTTCCATTCGGGCGCTGCTGCCAGGCCGTTCGATCGGCCGGTGTCCTTCCCCATCCCTCCGACCCATCCCCTGGAGACCCCCATGTCTCACACTCAGCCTTTTGGCGCGGCCGCTGCGCGCGACGCCCTGGATCCGGCCCTCGAAACCGAGGACATGACCGACGAGCTGCTCACGGCCGACGGCAGGCCCCTCGTGTCGAACAGCGAAGACCTGTTCGCCGACGCGACCCCATCGACGCCGGCAGAGCGCGAGGTCGTGCCCGATTCGTCTCAAGAGCAGGACACGGCGGTGGATGCCGTGCCGGTGCCCGAGCTCGTCGAAGCCGTGATGGTGGATGAGGAAGGCATCATTGGGGAGCTCCCGCCCCCGAGCCGCGCCGACATCGATCTGTCGGTGGACGACATCGTGGCTCGTGCCGAGCGCGCGGACGACTTCCTCCGCAAGTGGCGCACCACGTCGGTGGACCGCAGCGTGGACTGGGAGGCCGAAGAGGCCGTGCGGATGCAGCTCGAGGCTCAGCGCCGCGGCTGGTTCTACCTGGGGGCCGCGGGCGGCGTGACCGCCGTGCTGCTCGGCTTCGCCGGCCTGTTGGCGACCGGTGTGGTCGGAGCGGCAGGCGTGGCCGTCGCCACCTCCGCGTCGGCGGATGCCCCGGCCACGAAGGCCCCGGTGGACGCTCCGGCGACCGCGGCCGCTGTGGACGCTCCCGTGGCGGCGCCGATCGAGCGACCGGCCGACCCTGTGGTGGCTGAGGGCGTGGCGGATGCCCCCGAGGCGGTCGAGGCCCCCGCTGCCGCTCCGGCAGAGGCCGTGGCGGTGCCGGAGAAGCCGGTCGCCGAGGCCGAGGCCCCGCGGGCTCGGGTCGTACTGACGCCGAATGGTGGCGCCGATGCCCTCCCCAAGGTGCTGGCCGATGGCTCTACCTGGGTGGATGGTGGGTTCCGCTGGGCGGCCGCCCTCGTGGCCGACGAAGGGGTCGAGCTGGCATGGTTCGACGCGGCGGGACAGGAAGTGCTCGACCGCGTGGCCTGCTCGGGTCGGGACGTCGAAGGCTTCCGCTGCTTGTCGGGCCGTTCCCCCAAGCGCATCGCGTGGGCCCTGGAGCAAGGCGCCGAGCGGGGCCTGTGGACCGTGAAGGCCTGCCGCGGTGCCGGCTGCGTCGTCCTGGGCACCACTCAGGTCGACTGAGGGCGGGAGCCTTTCCCGTTGCTGGACGGGGGGGCCCTGGCCCCATAGCGAAGGCGTCTGGAGGCCCCATGCCCACGTACGACGCATCCACGGCTCGCTGCTCCGTCATCGCCTACAAGCAGGGTTTGCTCGCGGCGGTGGGCCACAACGTCCGATTGGAGGTCGACCGCTTCGAAGTGCGAATCGACGAAGACGGCGTGCAAGCAGAGTTCGACGCGACGAGCTTGCGGGCGGTGTGCGCTGTGAAGGATGGCCGTGACGACCCCGGCGCGCTGTCGGAGAAGGACCTGCGGACCATCGCTGGCTACGTCCAGAAGGACATCTTGGAGAGCCATCGCCACCCCCAGATCCGTTTCCAGTCGGTGGAGTACGACCCGGACGACGACGAGATCGCGGTGGAGGGGGAGCTCGAGCTTCACGGGACCACCCGCGACGTGGAGTTTACGGCAGAGCGCGACGGGTCCGAGTGGGTGGCCCGGGTTCGACTGCGTCAGGGCGACTACGGAATTCGGCCCTTCAAGGCCTTGATGGGGGCGCTGAAGATCAAGCCCGAGGTCGACGTGGAGCTCCGCCTCCCCGCCGTCTGATCAGGGGTTGTGGGCGACGCTGGGGGGCGTCTGGTCCGCCGTGCGCCGCAGGGAGCGAAGCACCGGTCGAAGGGCCCGCGCCAGGCGTCGGTCGGTGGGGGCCGTGTTGACCGAGATCACCTGGACGACGTCCGGCCCCTGGGCCAACCACACGGTGGACAGTTCTTCGCGGGTGCCGGGGAGCTCCAGCACCACACGCTCTCGGGCGCTGCGGTCGGCGGGGACGGCGTCGAACACGCCCGTCCAGGCCTGGACGTTGGGGTCGATGGTGACGGTGGCGGCCTGGTAGGCGGCCTGGCGCCCCATCGCGTGCACGTAGCGGGAGGCGGTGCGCGCCTCGGCGAAGCGCAGGACCTGCACTTCGATGCCGTGCATCGGGCGGTCGTTGGCGCGCATGCGCCACGCGGACTCCACGCGGTCGGCGGAGGCGGCGTGGCCCGAGAGGACCAGCTGCTCTCGCAGATCGAAGTCGCCGAGGGGCTGCACCCCACCGCTCCACCTGCTGGCGCCCAGCCTGCGTCGGGACCGGCGGAGGGCGCGGCGGATGCCGGGGGCCTGGGTGGTCGATGCCTGACCGTAGCGTTCGGGGTGCACGATCATCGCCGTCTCTTCGGGCGGGTCGAGGAGCACCTCCCACATGCGGTCGGTGCCCCCCGCGGCCGTGTGCCAGGCGGTGAAGTCGCGGCCGAGGCCGTACACGTAGGCGGTGGTGAACGCCGCAGGGTCGCTGGGGATGCCGGGGGACCGGTAGCCGAGGAGGTCGGACATGACGTCCATGGCGCCGTGGAGGCCCAGTTCGGCCCCGACCTGCTCGTGGACCCACACGGCGTGGCCTTCCACCAGGCAGTTGGCGGCCATGATGGCGTCGCCGTTGGGGGCGGTGGTGACGAGGGTGTCGAGGTCGGCGCGTTGGTCCTGGAGCGCGTGGGTGAGCTCGTGGGCGAGCACGATCTTGACGACGGGCATGGCCAGTCGAGGGTCGGCCCCCCGCTCGGCGAGGGCGGTCGCGATGCTGTCGAGGGACAGGTACAGCCGCTTGTCGAGGAAGCCGTACTTGCCAGCAAACAAGTGGGCGACGCCGTCGGCGGTGGCGCGGGCTACCTCTTCGGACTGGCTGGTGCTCTGGTCGGTGAGGGCGCCGAGCAAGTAGACCTGCTCTTCGTAGACGACCTGCGCGAGGAGGTCGGAGTCGGCGACCACGACCTCGGGGAGCTCGTCGAAGCGGGCGCCGGCGGCTTTCTCCACGATGGGGGCGAGGTCTTCGACGATGCGCTGCAGGGCGGCGTGGTCGCCCCGCGGCCTCGAGGAGGCGTCGCCCGTGGGGGCTGCCGCTGCATGGAGAGGAGCGACCGCGAGCACCGCGAGGGTGATTCCACGTGCGATGCGCAGCCCACGCATCACGTGGCACCTACGGCTGGTGCGGGCGTCCGCCATGAGCCTCCCAGGGAACCGTCCCCGTGGTTCCCCTTCGAACAGCGTAACCGCGGCCTGTAGGATCCGTTCGATTGTCTGCCGGTGCAGCCGATCCGCGAAGCCGGCGGGGAGCGCAGGACCCGTTCAGCGCCGGGCGGCGTACAGCCCGGCGTAGACCTTCGGGTCGACCAGCGCTCCCTCCGACCGCTGTGCGGCCAAGAAGCCCTCGACCTCGCCGAGGGGGACCTCGTGAACCACGATGTCCTCGCTGGCGTCCCCGCCGCCGGGCCCCACTTGCGTGAGCTCCACGCCGCGGAACCAGTGGAGGTACTCCGTGGTCATGCCGGCGCTCACCGGGCCGTCGAAGAGCGGCTCCATGGTGACGGCGGCGTAGCCCGTCTCCTCCACCAGCTCTCGAGCGGCGGCCGTGGCCATGGCCTCTTCGGTGTCGCCGTGATCGCCGGCGAGGCCCGCAGGGAGCTCGATCACCCGGGCGTCGAAGGGGCGGCGGTGCTGCTCGACCAGCAGCAAGCGACCGTGGGGCGCGGTGGGGTCGGGGGCCGTGACGGCGACGATGACGACGATGCCCGTGGCGTTGACGCGCTCGCACCACTCCCAGCCCTTCTCGACGACGAGGCGGAGATAGCGACCTTCCTTGAGTGTCTCTGGCACGTGGCCTCCTCGGGCCCTGGCGTCGGGCCTGGCCCTTCCTACCCGATCTCTGCCGACGGGGCAGCGGGGGCGGACCAGTCGCGGAGATGGTCCAGCACGTCGGCCCAGAGCGGATGGGGACGCGGGCCGTGGTGGTCACGGACGGGACGGAAGGCGGCGAAGTGGCCGACCTCGGTCAGACCGAGGTCCGCTGGGGCCACGATGCGCAGCTCGGTGCGGCTGGAGGGCAGGCATGCCGCCATGGCCTCCACCCCTTCGGGTGGAGCGTAGGTGTCGTCGGTGAAGCCGAGCATGACGACCGGGGTCTGGGTACGGGCGAGGCGCGAGGCGGCGTCTTCGACATGGTCGAGGAGGTAGCCCGGGGAGGTCAGCCAGCTGCACCACTCCAGGATGACGTTGCGGGGGACGTTCTCGCCGAAGCCGCTCCACCCGGGCAGGTAGCCGACGGTCCGCGCCAAGGTGGGCATCAAGACCCGGAACGCGGCGAGCATGCCGTAGCGGGTGGGGGACGGGTAGCGCCGCC